>Ga0310695_10000014_pt1 | contig 413200 bp, 353 predicted proteins | sample RumenRJG_04DNA_FD_203882 | JGI IMG/M metagenome (GOLD analysis project Ga0310695, IMG submission 203882) | Bovine rumen microbial communities from Lethbridge, Alberta, Canada - RJG_04 (v2) (version 2) | ecosystem: Host-associated > Mammals > Digestive system > Stomach > Rumen | place: Canada...
CAAGCCGCCGCCATTCGCGACCAGATACGCGAAATCGAAGAAACCTACGGCAAAGGCAAAAACTGACAGTCGCCCGCACGGACGCGGGCAGCCCGTACTCAACAGCGAGGCGCACGGACGCGCCGAGCGCAGAGTACGAACAAGCCGCCGCTATTCACGACCAAATACGCGAAATCGAAGAAACCTACGGCAAAGGCAAAAAAAAGAACCCGCCGAGCACATCGACGGGTTTTCGCCAGAGAAAGGGAAACTTAGTTTGCAGCCTTTGCACCAGCATTGGCCGGAACAACCTGAACCTTCTTCGTGAAGATTCCTGTCTTGTCCGCAGTGCGGAGGCAGCGAGTGCAGACGGTGTACGTCCTCGTCGTTCCAAGCTCATCCTGAACCTTGATTTTCAAGAGGTTCGGTCTCCAGATGCGGCGAGTGTGGTTGTATGACTTACTGACTTTGTTTCCAGTCTGCTGTCCCTTTCCGCAGCAATCACAAATTCTTGACATAATTATACCTTCCCTAAAAAATTTGCCAAATGGTTTGGAGATTATAGTTTTTATGACATGCCGTGTCAATTACAGAAAAACCCATTGCAGGAAAAGCTTCCGCGCTCATTTTTCCGTGAGGAGCACAAGCCCGTCATACGCAGGGGAAACGGAGCCTCCGCGGGAAACGATTCCGGAAAGCGACGGAAAATCGCGGAGCCGGCTGTCGATATACGACTGAATCTCCGTATGGAACAAATCGTGCGTCATATGCGTGAACCACGTATGGGTCGCGCCGAGACGTTCTGCATACGACATCGCCTCAGAGAAGCAGCAGTGCGTAGAATGCGGCCTGACCCTGAGCGCGTCTATCACGAGATGGTCTAGGACAAGACCTGAATTCAAGACGGTGCCAATCGAAGAATCGGGAATCGAGGAGCAGTCCGTCAGATATGCGATTGCGTGGTTCGAACCGGCGCCGTGAAGGACCCATCCCACGGTCGGGAGCGTGCCGTGCATCATCGGGACGGGGAACATGCGGAGGGAGCCGAGGCAAAGTTCCTCGGACGGGGAATAGCGGGCGCAGTCAATCAGGTTCATCTTGGGGATTCCGCCCCCGAGCGAACGCGGATGGAACACGTAGTCGAATTTATGCGCGATGTCGTTGAGGGCGATGTCGTTCGCGAAAATCGGAATTCCCTTCCCCACCGATTCCTGCCGCCAGTTCGTGCGCCGTTTCTGGATGTGCCTCATCATCTCCTCGTCGGCATCCGACAAATCAGTCCCGTCGCCCACCTGCGCAGGACGCGTGTGGCTGAATATGCGTATGTCGTCAAGCCCGTGGCAGTGGTCGGCATGGCTGTGCGTTATCAGAACGCCGTCGAGCCTCATTATCCCCGTCGCAAGAGCCTGGATGCGGAATTCCGGCCCGACATCTATCACGACGTTCGTCGTCGGAAAAACGCTCTCCGTCCCAGGCTCCGAATCCCACGCCCCCGAGGAATTTCCCTCATTCTCAACATACGCGGAGCATCTGAGCCGTTTGTCCTCCTTGTGCGGCGAACGGCACACCTCGCACGTGCAGCTTACCACAGGAACACCGTGGCTCGTGCCGGTCCCCATCAAAACCATCTTCATGGCCGCCATTATAAAATCAAAGCCCGATATATTGAAGTTCCCGAACCTTTTACGAGACATATTTTCCCGTTTGTTCGATGAACTTTGTCGTCACGCGCAAAGGCGCGCAACGCCCCGGCAGACGGCGGCGCGTGGACGGGATTTTGAGGGGATTGGGAGATGCGTCCGGCTGAATTGTTGACCATGATATTTATCTAAACTAAAATGGGCATCTTCGAGGGGTTTAATGAAAAAGATATTTTTGACGGGTATTCTCATGGTTAGCCTTGTTCTTGCGGCGGTGGCGGACGGAATCGTCACGGCAAGGAACTACTTCGACTCCGTTTCCGCCGTGTACGGCGCGCTCAGGGATTACGAGGCGGACATCGACATAAAGGCGAACAAGACGACGATGAAAGGAAAAGTCTCGTACAAGAAGCCGAACCTTCTTAGGATTGATTTCAGCACCCCAAGCGAACAGGTCATCTGCTTCAACGGGGAGCTTCTGACGATATATCTTCCGGGAAGCTCCGCAATCCTGAACCAGTCGGTGCAGAACACGAATTCAGGAAACGCGAACATGGCGACGCCGCAGGGGCTTTCGCTCATGAGCAGATACTATTCCGTCGCATACCTCAAAAGCGGCACGCCCGTTCCCCTCGACGACGACGCGGAGAGCCCCGAGCTTGTCGTGAAGCTCCGTTTGAGCAGGAAGAACACGACGGAGGCGTTCAGGTACATCAACATGTCCGTCGACCCGCAGTCAAAGCTCATACGGCAGCTTGAGGGAATAACGCCGCAGGGCGAGTCGTTCGTATTCAATTTCAAGAACTACATACTGAATTCAGGCATTCCCGACAACAGGTTCGTTTACGACGCACCATCATCCGCGAACAACTACAACAATTTCCTGTTCTCGGAATGACGCGACTGCCGCCATTCACAAAAACGCAAAAATCTGAAAAAAGGCTGTACTTATTATGGAAAATTATGGAGAACTTCTGAAAAAAGCCCGCGAGGAGCGGAACCTGGACTTCGCGACAATCGGACGAGAGACTTCGATTTCGCAGAGGTATCTGGAGGCGATGGAAAACGAGGAGACGCACATATTTCCGAGCGAGCCGTACCTCATCGGCTTCCTCAAGAATTACGCCGACTACCTCGGTCTCGACCAGGACAAAATCGTCTCGCTCTACCACGCGAAGATTATCCAGGAGACTCCGCCGCCCGCAGCGCTCACCGCGCACGAGCGCCCGCGGTTCGTCGTTCCGCTCATCGTGTTTCTGTGCATTCTCCTCATCTCAGGCGGAATCGTCGCCATCTATTTCTTCATGAAGTCGCGCCCCAAGGCGGTCGACCCCGAGGTCGCGCTCAAAAAACCGACGGTGACGCAGAAATACGAGCTTAAGGAGACGCCGTTCACGGGACGCCTTTTCAAGAACGACCAGCTCGTGCTCGGGACGGACAAGGGAAACATCATACTGACGGTCGCGCAGACGAACGACGTGTTCGGGCTTGAGACGCCGGTCGGAATCCAGTACGTCGAGCTTTCCGAGCAGGTCGAGATGGATGCCGACGGGGATTCGATGCCGGAAATGATAATCTACGTCAAGGACCTTTCGACAAAAGCGAACGACCGTGGCGCAGAAGTCAACATAATGCTCAAGAGCGCGGCGAACGCGGCAATCTCCTCCCCGGACGAGTCGCTCATCCAGGGCGCGTCGGAGATTCCCAAGGAGCAGCGTAAGGCGGAAATCATTTCCGACACGAGGGCGTATCCGTTCACGCTCAACGTCTCGTTCAGGGCGGGATGCCTTTTCCGCTACCGGGCAGACAGGAAGGACGTCGTCGAGGATTTCCTCGCGAACGGCGACGTGCTCAACATAACGGCAAGCAACGGCTTCCGCGTGTGGATGTCGAACGGGAACACCGCAAAAATCCAGATTGTCGCGAACGGGCGCTCATACGACATCCCGATATCGAAGGCGGGCGAAGTCGTCGCAGAGGACATCAAGTGGATTAAGGACACCGACGGAAAATACAAACTGGTCATCATCGACCTCGACTGAAAACGGGCTTGCGGCATTCCACGATACGGAAAGCCGCATTTTTTTTTGCGGGAAATCCGCACATCACATGAGACCTGTTCGATAAGTTTTATCGCTCAAGGTCGACGAGCTCAAAAACGCGCAGGCAGCATGTTTTTGAACATCGCATTTTAAGGGAAGCTGTTCTGAAGCTGAGGTTTCCGAACAGGTTTATTTTACACGTCCTGAAGGCGAATCTTACGAACGCGTTTTTCACGGACGAACGGAGACACACATGAATTTTTTTATCGACCAGCACGGATGCGCAAAAAATCAGGTTGACGGGGAGCTCATAATATCGCAGCTCGTATCGTACGGCTACAAGCAGACGTTCAATCCGGAGGAGGCGCAGCTCATCATCGTGAATTCGTGCGGCTTCATCGAATCGGCAAAAATCGAGTCAATCGAAGCTGTGCAGTCGGCGCGGCAGAAGTACCCGAACGCGAAAATTCTCCTCACGGGATGCCTTGCCGAACGGTATGCCGGCGACCTCAAGGAATCGCTCACCGAGGCGGACGGATTTTTCGGCAACGGGGACATATCGCAGCTCAACAAAGTCATCGCGCCTCTCATGGAAGGTAGCCGCCCCGTCCTCACCCCGCCGCAAAAGGGCGTCTGCTGCGGCGAGCGCCACACGATTCTGTCGTTCGCGGGAGCGGCGTTCGTCAAGATAACGGAAGGATGCAACAACCGCTGCTCGTTCTGCGCGATTCCGATAATCCGCGGGGAACTCCGGTCGCGGAAAGCCGACGAGATAATCGAGGAGATAAAGAAGCTGATTTCGCAGGGAGTCTACGAGCTGAACCTCATCGGGCAGGACCTTGCGGCATACGGGACGGGCGCGACGGACGACGTGTTCGGGACGGGGCGGACGTTCCTTCCGCGGGGGACGCCGGGAACAGTCGGGCTTTCCGAGGATGTGAACACGGACGGACGTGAATCGGGGCTCTGCACGCTGCTCAGGAAAATATCGGCGCTTGAGGGAACGTTCAGGCTCAGGCTCCTGTACATCCATCCCGACCACTTCAACGAGGACATTCTTCCCGTCATAAAGGCGGACGAGCGGATTCTCCCCTACTTCGACATTCCGTTCCAGAGCGGCGACGACGCGACAATCCGCGCCATGCACAGGACGGGAACGCGGGAGAAATACGAGAAGCTCATCGAAAAGATTCGGGACGTTTTCCCCGACGCCGCGATACGCACGACGTTCCTCACGGGCTTCCCCGGCGAGACGGACGAGTCGGCGAAGAACACGCAGGACTTCCTCAAGAAAATCGCGACGGACTGGAGCGGCTGCTTCCCGTATTCGCGCGAGGAGGACACGCCCGCGAATTCTTTCGAAAACCATGTTAGCGGAAAAATATCCAAAAAGCGCGCCGCCCAGCTCGTGAAGATACAATCGAAAATCACGCGCGACAGGCTCGCATTGCGGTGCGGGAAGGATTACGACGTTCTCGTGGAGGAAGTCCTCGCGGCAAGCGACGACGAGGAATCGAAGGACGAGGGAATCGCAATCGGGCGAGCGTGGTTCCAGGCGCCGGAAGTTGACGGCAGCGTCGTCATCCGCTACGACATGAGCAGCAAAGCGGAATGCGACGCCGTAAAAACGGGAAGGCTAGTCCGCGTCCACATAAGCGCAAGCGGCGACGTCGACCTCACCGGGGATTTCATCGGGGACTCGCCGCTCAACGCGTCGATAAAGGCAAGCGCCCTCACGTTCGCGCAGGACATGAACCTGTAAAAGGGGGAAAAATGGAAGGAAACGGAGGAACAGCCGAATACTTCGAGGAGATGGCGAAAGTCTCGCCGGAAACGCAGGAATACCTTTCGATGATGAACGACGAGCAGCTCGAGGCGGTTGTCCACGAAGGCTCGCCGCTTCTGATTCTCGCGGGCGCGGGTTCCGGAAAGACGCGCGTCATAACGACGAAAATCGCGTACCTCATCAGGGAGAAGAACGTCCAGCCGTGGCAGATTCTCGCGGTGACGTTCACGAAGAAAGCCGCGAACGAAATGCGCGAGCGCGCAATCGCGCTTGACGAGCGGGCGGCATCAGTCCATATAAAGACATTCCATTCGTTCGGCGCGTGGTTTCTGAGGCTCAACGCCGAGGATGCCGGAATCTCGCCGAGCTTCACCGTTTACGACGACGACGACGCGGTCTCCCTCATCCAGAAGGCGGTTCCGGGCCTCAAGAAGACGAGCGCGTCCCATTTCGCGCACCTGATTTCGCTCGCGAAGGACTACTGCATTCTTCCGGACGACGACGAGCTTTCCGAAATCGACGCCGACCCTGAATTCCGGAAAGTCTACAAATTGTACCAGTCGCGCCTGCGGGAAACGGGCAACGTCGATTTCGGCGATTTGATTCTCCTTCCGTACCTCGTCCTCAAAGAAAACGAGGACATACGGCGGCGTATGCAGCGGAAATTCCGAGTGCTGATGGTCGACGAATACCAGGACTCGAACGTGGCGCAGTTCAAGCTTCTCCAGGAGCTGAGCGGAATCTCGGAAGGCTCGGGGAACTACATCTGCGTCGTGGGCGACGACGACCAGTCGATTTACAAATTCCGCGGTGCCGAGGTCAAGAACATCCTGACGTTCGCGGAGCATTTCCCGAACACGAAGACAATCAGGCTCGTGCGGAACTACCGCTCCAAGGCGGAGATTCTCACGGTCGCGGACGACGTCGTCAGGAACAACTCGGGAAGGCTCGGGAAGACGCTTCTGGCAGCGCGCGGAAGCGGGAAGAAACCCGTCCTCGCGTTCCTCAAGAACCAGGACGAGGAAGCCGAGCAGTGCGTCATGGCAATCAAAAAGGACGTCGAGAAGGGCGCGAACTGGTCGGACTGGGCAATCCTCTACCGGACGAACGCGCAGTCGCTGACGTTCGAGACGGCGTTCATGCAGAACAAAATTCCGTATCAGGTCGTCGGCTCGCTCAAATTCTACGAGCGCGAGGAAGTAAAGGACATTCTCGCCTACCTCGCGCTCCTTGCAAACCCGCGCGACGAAATCGCGTTCAGGAGAATCGTGAACAAACCGGCGCGCGGAATCGGCCCGAAAGCGCAGGACGCCATCGTCGAGGATGAGCGCAGCTCGCCCGTTCTCATGGACGACGGCGCCGGGCTCGTCAAATCGTGCGCGGCCCTCGCGCCGACGTTCCCGAAAAAGGCGCGCGACGGTGCGGAATCGTTCTGCGCGATGATGGACAGTTTCCGCGAGGAAATCGGCGAGGAAGGCACATTTCTTCTCGGAAAAAGCGACGACGAGGAGCCTTCGCTCGACTTCGGCGGGGAGGAACGCGCGGAGGAGACGGGGACTGGCAACCTTTCAGACCTCATCCGCGCGATAATCGAAAAATCGGGGCTGAAGGAGCACTACGAGGCGGAGGACGAGATTTCCGGGACGCAGAAAGTCGCCAACATGATGGAGCTTACGAACGGCGCCGTCCCGTTCGACTGCACGCGGGCGGGACTCCTCGAATTCCTCGACCACATCGAGCTCGACAGGACGGACGACGACGACGCGCACGACAAGAACAAAGTCACCCTCATAACGCTCCACAACACGAAGGGGCTTGAATTCCGCAAGGTCATCATGACGGGAATGGAATTCGGCATTTTCCCGCGCACCGACAAGACGGGCGACGACCTGGAGGAGGAACGGCGGCTCTGCTACGTCGGCATGACGCGCGCGAAGGACATTCTTTTCCTGACGTGCTGCGCATCCCGGCGGCTGTACGGAAGGCTCGAATACATGGAGATGAGCCCTTTTCTGAGGGAAATTTCCCCGGACGACATCAACATAACATGCTCGCGGGGGCAGGAAACCCGAAAGCGCCTTTTCCTTGAGAGCGCACACGGAAAAAACGGACTGTCGAACGCGCACAAGAGCGGCGACTCGCTCGCGGCAAAATGGCGGAAAGGAACCCGGCTCTACTGCGACGAATGCGGCTACGGGGAGATAATCCGCTGCGGCGAGACGGAAGCCGGCGAATTCAAAATAACGGTGAAATTCGAGACGGGGGAAATAAAATCGTTCCTCCCCAAATATTCCGCGCACAAACTCGAGATAATACGGGACTGAAAGCGGTTTCCGGTGTTGACCGGAGCGGGTGCAGGTGTTATTATCATTTCAACAATAAGACTTTCACGGAGGCGGAAAATGAGGAAGATTCTTCTCGTAATCGACATGCAGAACGATTTCATCGACGGCTCGCTCGGAACAAAAGAGGCGGAGGCAATCGTCGGGAACGTCGAGGCGAAAATACGGAAATACGACAGGAAAGACGTGTTCGCGACGCGCGACACCCACCATGCCGGATACCTTTCGACGCAGGAAGGAAAGAACCTTCCGGTCGAGCACTGCATACGGGGAACTGCCGGCTGGGCTATCAGGGACTCAATCGCCACGCTCATTGACGGTGGGAACGTAATCGACAAGCCGACATTCGGCTCGACGGCGCTTGCGGAAAAAGTGAAGGCAATCGCGGAGGAGAACGGCGGCGAAATCGAGGTGGAGCTTTGCGGGCTCTGCACGGACATCTGCGTCGTCTCGAACGCGCTTCTCATAAAGGCTGCCGTTCCGGAAATCCCGATAACGGTCGATTCGTCATGCTGCGCCGGAGTGACGCCAGCAAAGCACGAGGCCGCGCTCGAAACGATGAGAAGCTGCCAGATACGCGTAATCTGACGGGGCAAAAAGGACGGAAAAAAATGAAAAAGACAAACGCGATGAGGATTCTCGACTCGGCGAAGATAAAATACGACGTGCTTTCATACGACGACGACGGGGAGCACGAGCTTTCACGTGGCGCGGCGGAGCGGATTGCGGGGAAGCTCGGGATAAACCCGGCGGCATGTTTCAAGACAATCGTCATGCGCTCGGAATCGAAGCAGATTTTCGTCTTCTGCCAAAGCGCGCTCCACGAAATCAACCTCAAGAAAGCACGGCAGGCGTGCGGCGCCAAGGAAATCTCGCCCGTAAAAAGCGACGAGCTTCTTTCCCTGACGGGATACGTCCGCGGGGGATGCAGCCCGCTCGGCATGAAGCGGAAATTCCCCACGTTCATCGACTCGAGCGCGCTTTCGTTCGAGAAGATTTACGTCAGCGCGGGAGTCCGCGGGGAGCAGCTTGTCCTGAGCCCGGGCGACCTCGTGAAAGCGGCGGACGCCACAGCGTGCGACCTCGTTCTTGAAGGCTGAAAAGGCGCGCCTGCCCGGAAACGCCCGGCAAAAGCAACCTTGCCCCCGACTAATTCTACAAAATCTCAAACTATGGTATAAATGTGCGCGCGCAATCTTTTTGGTTGCCGGTAAAATTGCAAAAAGCGCGTTTTTTCCACAGCCCGAACCCCGGCGTTCGGGCGTATACTACGGTCGGGCGGCGGGATTCATCGGCTGGTGAATTTCCGAGCCGCGGTGCAGGATTTTTGAATGAAAGCAAGGATTTTTTTTATGGCGGCGGCTGTCCTGTCGTCGGTTGCGGTTACGGGATGCCTTGAAAAAAAGGCGGAGGTACGGGAGGCTGATGCCGAGACGACGGCGCAGTCTGCCGAAATGCCCGAACTCATAAAGGCGCTCAGCGAGGACGAACGGAAATCGATAGAGGGAAAGACCGCCGTCGTCATTCTCGGGCACGGCTACAACGAAGGAGCGGCGCGGGAGGAAATCATATCGCGCCTCGACGAATCGTTCGGGACGGAAAGCGAGGGCAAGGAAGGGCTTGTGATGGTCCTCACCTTCCCCGACGACTTCAACTCGAAAATAACGACGCTCGAATCGAAGATAAAGGAAAAGTCGCCGCTGCTAATCGTCATCATCGGCGCGCCGGAAAGGACGCACCGCGCGCTTTCCGCCATCCAGGACAAATTCGAGGACGGGAACACCGGCTACCCGATATACTCGTTCTTCCCGCAGGACGACATTCTCGGGACGCAGTCGACGGCGGATCTCGTTCTCGACTACGCGCACAAGCCGGAGAACATCGAGGACACGCTCGGCGCGGACGAGACCGCATCGCAGGAAATCGACGTCGCAAAGATGGTCGAGAGCGCGATTTTTCTCGCGATAAGGAACGGGGGCGCGGGGAACATTCAGACAACGGCGCAAGAAATCGCGGGCGCGGAAAGAACGATATCCCCGTACGTCGATTCGGAGACGGGGCTTCATTCGAAGAACCATTTTACGTTTGAATAAGAATTCCTAAAGGCGGAATATGAACGAACTGAAGCAGCAGCACGACATGGTTATTTCCGGTACCGGGCAGGGAAACATCCTCGCGGAAAAAGACAGGGCGCGGATTCTCGTCGTATCGGATTCCCACGGCGGCAAAGTCATGTTCGCCTCGATAATCATGAAATTCGGGAAGGATGCGGACGCGCTCTGCTTCTGCGGCGACGGCATTCCGGATTTGCTCGGAATGCTCGAGGGCTCGCTTTCGCGGGAGGAACTTTCGCGGAACATACCGCCGGTGATAGCGTTCGTGCAGGGGAACGGCGACCAATCGTCGTACACGCTTCTGACGGACGAGCGCGTTCCCGTTTCCGTCCCGATACTGCAGACGATTACCGCCGCGGGGAAAAAGATACTGATTACGCACGGCCACCGCTACAACGTCTACATTGGGACGAAGGAGCTGAAGGCGGAAGCGGAAAAACTCGGCGCGGACATCGTCTTTTACGGGCACACGCACATAGCGAACGCGCTCATAAAAACGAAAAGAGGCGGCGCGCAGGGAACGAAGCAGAAAATTGCGCTGATAAACCCGGGAAGCTGCTCACTTCCGAGGGGCGGGCTGCCGCGGACGTTCGCAATCGTCGACGTCTTCAAGGACAAGCCGATTCCCGAGTACAGCTTCTACGAGGCAAAGTGGAACGAATTCGAGGAGCTGACGTTCGTCCCGTTCTGCCCGCCCGCCGGCGAAATCAATCTTTTTTGGTGAACGCAATCCGGTCGTGGCCGGGATATATCAGAGTCGAATCCTTTATATCCGTAAGAATGCGCCCGATGCTGCATTCCAGAAGCCTCTCATCCCCGCCCGGCATGTCGGTTCTTCCGACTGCGCGGAAAAAAATCGTGTCGCCCGTTATTATCATGTCGTCAGATTCGTTGTAGAGGCATATTCCGCCCGGCGTGTGTCCCGGCGTATGCATGACGCGCCATTTCGCGAGGTTCTCCGAAGCTTCGCCTCCCATTTCCGGAACGCACTCGGCGAGCGTCATCCCCTCCGCCAAAAGCACGTCGGGCTCGCGGATGTTCGACACGAGTGGAAGGTATTTCAGGCTCCCGTAACCGAAGCGCGCGAGATGGTTCGCCTGATATTCCGAGCCGGCTTCTCCAATCATCATCGCGTCGTTCTTGTGGATTGCAAGCTTTGCCCCGGGGAATTCCGCCGACAAGGCGGGAACAGCAAAAATATGGTCGAAATGACCGTGAGTCAGGACAATAAGCACGGGGTCGAGCCCGTTCTCCCTGAGGAATTTGTTGACGACAAGCTCGTCGACGGTATCCATCTTGCATCCGGCGGGGTCGACGACAAAAGCCTTGCCGTCTCCGACGGGAACGACGAACGTGTTCACCCCCAACGGCCCGCACACAATCCTGTGGATTTTCTTCTCTTCCATTTGTTCCTCCTCTCATACCACGGAAAACAAAAAAAAGCCGTCCGGAAAAAATCTGAACGGCTTCATGAAACGGCAGAATGCCGGATTTTCGCTACTCGATATCGCTTGATGAAGACGACTTCGGCGCCCTCATCGCGAGGATTTCCTCATCGGTCATCTCGGAATAACTCTTCACCACCGTGACCTGCGGCTCCTCGTCGAACTTCTCCTCCGCGACAGGCTCCTGCGCTGAAACGGAAACCTCCGGCTCGGAAAATTTCGGCTCCTCGCGGACGTCATCGGCGCGCGGGAAGCGTTCCTGCCTCGGCTCCTCAGCCTGCTCGTCTGAACCGATATCGGCGTCGATATCCTTCTGGCGGGAGAAGCTCACGCTGAGCTTGCGCCCGCGATAATCGTAGCCGTTGAGCGCGCTGATTGCCTTCTCCGCGTCGTCCTTGAACAGCTGGACGAACGAGTAGTTCGCGAGCACCTTGATGTCGCCGATGCGCTCCTTCTCGATTCCGGCGACGCTGATGAACAAGCCCACGATGTCGCGCGGGAAGACGCGCCTGTTGCGGCCGACCCCGACAAAAACAGTCGCGGCCATATCAGGCTCTATGTTGATGTGCTGGTAGCGCTCGTGGCGCTCGCGCACCTCGCGCTGCTCGAACTGCTGCTCGGCACCTTCGTCCGCCCTTTCGTGGTCGCGCTCAAACTTTCTTCTGGGGCGGAAATCGTCCCTGTTCTTGAAATTGTTGAAGCGGTAAATCGCACCGCTCGCCTGCTTCAGCACATACGCCGCAACGAAACTGCGCATCGTAAGGGGAACGTTCTGCTTGAAGACCTTTTTCAGGTCCTCGAACTCCTCAGGATTCGATTTAACCTTTGCTACTGCATCCTGAAGAAATGATGCGACCTGCTCCACCGTAACGTCTTCACGTCTGAAAGCCATAATAAAACTCTCCTCAAATTAAAAAAATCTCGCCACATAAAAAGAATGAATCTTCTCAAATCCCAACCCGAAAAGCACCTTCTCAAGCGATTCGGACATGAAAAAATCGGCGACAAAAAAAGTGCGGATGCCGTGCCCGCGCATAAAAGAAACGCAGGTCTCAAAAAGCCGCTCCGCGATTCCCAATCCATGGAAACCATCTTTGACAAAACAGGTAGTTAGAGTTGCTGACTCTCTTGCATCTGCCGGACCCGATGAGAAAAGAAGGCAGCCGACAAAATCATCGGACGCGGTGCGGCACACAAAACCGTCCGCACCGCCGATTTCCCCGAGCGCGCGGCTGGAGCGGATGTTCCAAAAATCCGCAAGCAAGACGCCGGCATCTCCGGGATAAGCCGCCTTCAGCTCATCTTCCTTCTTTTCCGAAAAAATCCTCAGCTCCGATTCGACACAACCGGACTCCGCCTTGCGGTCATACCGGCTGAACGAGAAGCCATCCGAAATCAGGCAGAGAGAGAGCGTATCCCCGTCAGCCGACTTCTCCTGGCTCCAATTCTCACGGAGCGAAGCATACCATTCCTCGACACGCGAACGCATTTTCCGCTCCTTGAAGCGGTGGAAGTCGCGCTCTATATCCGGATGGTTCTTAAGCACATTTTTAAAATTCTTGAACACCCCCCTGCCGTTCGACAGCACGCCGAGCAGCTCGTCCCTGACGGGGGAACTGCAAAGGCTTTTTGCGAACGACTCAAGAAGATTGAACCCGTCGGAAGAGAACCATTTCGGAAGAGAGTAAATGTCCTCCGGACGTATCCCCGAATCCTGCGCGGAATCCGAATCATACGACAGCGACGAGAACGGGACGACTGAGACGCCCTTCTGTGCCGAAGCGACAAGGACGAATTCCTCGGTCTGGTTCTCCATCGCGAAAATTATTTCGGAAATTACCGGTTCGGAAAGCGGGAACATGTTTTCTTCCGACTAGGCGTTCAAATCGCCGCGTTTCGTGACGATTTTTGAAATCAATCCGTATGAAAGCGCCTCATCCGCCGTAAGCCAATGGTCGCGGTCGCAGTCGGCGCGAACCTCGTCCTCGGATTTTCCGGTCTCGTCGGCGATGAGCTTTATGAGCTTCTCCTTCGATTTCGCGATTTCCACAGCCTGAATCTCAAGGTCGGTCGCAACGCCGCGCGCGACGCCGCCGATAAGCGGCTGATGGATAAGATAGTGGCTGTTCGGAAGCCCGAAGCGGCGTTCCTTCGGCACGGAAAGGAGGATTATCGACCCCATGCTGGCGATAAGCCCCGTTCCGATTGTATAGACGGGCGCGTTGATGAAGCGAATCATGTCGTAAATTCCGAATCCGGAATCGATTGAGCCGCCGGGTGAATCGATGTAGATGTAGATTGGTTTGTCCGAGTCCGCCTCAAGGAGAAGGAGCTGCTTGATGATTTTCTCCGCGTTCTCTTCGTTTATCTCCCCGCTCAGTATAATCTGCCGGGTCTTGAGGAATTTCTCCGAAAGCGAATCTTCCTTCTTCTCCTCTTTCTTTTCCTCTTCGTTAAGGATTGTACCCATTCTGTCTCCTCTTTCTTTCCATTCGGATAATATTGAAAAAAACAAGCGGATTTAAACGAAAATCCGCCTGACGTTTCTGAAAATATACTCGAATTACGTCTAAATGGCAAACCGTCGGAAAATCGCGCGATTCCGTCATGATTTCTGAATTGCGCGGATAATATCGCCGAAATCGGATTCGTAATCGCGGTACATCGGCATGACCTTGCGCCTGAATTCGCCGCGCTCCTCGTCGGAAAGCTCGATTATCGTGTTCTTGGCGCCGCGGACGACGCGCTCGGACTCCTCCTCGAATTCGAGCCACTTCCTGAATTCGAATTCCTGCGTCATTTTCGCGCACTCGCGTATGAGCGCGGCATCCTTCTCGCCGAGTTTTTTGAGCGTCTTCTCCGACGCAATCAGGACGTCTGGAACGTAGACGTGCTCCGTTTTCGTGTAGTACGGCGCCGCCTGGTAGTCGCCCTTGCTTTTGTACGTCGAGATGTTGTTCTCCGCGCCGTCGACAAGCCCGTTCAGGATTTTGTTGTAGACCTCGTTCGAGGGAATCCCCGTTATTCCGGTCGCGCCGAGAAGCTCGCAGAACCGCATCATCGCGGGCGACGTCTGGATGCGGATTTTCATGCCGATGACGTCGTCGGCACTATGGACGGGGCTTACCGAATAGAGCGAGCGGACGCCCGAATCGTAGAAGCACAGCCCCTCGATTCCGATTCCCGACTCCTTCATGCTCGAAAGCATCTCGTCGCCGATTTTTCCGGAAAGCACGCCCATGAAATGGTTCTTGTCGCGGAAAAGATACGGCAGATGGATGACGCACAGCTTCCTCACGCGGTTTGAGACGGGCGCGGAGGAGATGCGCGCGAAATCGAGGGAACCGTCGCACAGCGCGCCGAGCGCATCGCTCTCGTCCTCGTAAATCCGTCCGCCGGTGTACACTTCAATCTTGATTCTCCCGCCGGAACGCTCCTCGACGAGCCGCGAGAATTCGCCGCACGCGAGCGCCGTCGGATAGCCGTCCCCCTGCACCTCGGAAAGGCGGAGGACAACCGGGGCAGCCTTACCCCCGATGCAGGATTTTGCGATTTTAACGCAGAAAACAACGGCCGCAGCAGCGACGACAGCCGAAATCACCATCATTTTTTTCATGGCTCAATTCTACATGAAACAACACGATTTTTCAAAAAACGAGGCTTAAATTTGGGGCAGAAACGCGAGAGCGCCGCTTTCTTTTTTGCGCGAATGTTGACAACATCGGAAAATTCACGAAAATCCACAGTCTATGAAAAAGGTGTTTTTATTCATTCTCATCGGTGCCGCTTTTGCGAATTTTGTAACGGCACAGCAGACGGAACAGGGAACGGACTCGGCGGAACAAAGCGCGGAAATCCAATTCGACACCAGCGCGACGGCCGGGGCGGATTCCGGAAGCGGGGGATGGCTCCACGAGAACGACGGGGAAAAGCATTACCTTGCCGCGGCGGGCGGCGTCGTCGCATGGAACGTCCTTCTTTGCTCCTACAACAAGTACATATGCAACGCGCCCTGGGCACAGGTCGGACCGGACATCTGGGACCATTTCTGGGAGAGGAAATGCGAGTGGGACAGGGACTGGTACTGGACGAATTTCGTCCTCCATCCGTATCAGGGAAGCTTCTACTACATGATTTCCCGCGGCTCGAACCTCAACAGGCTCGAGTCGCTCGCGCTGACGACGCTCGGCGATTTGTCGTGGGAATTTCTGTGCGAGCGGAACGCGCCGTCCTTCAACGACATGGTCTACACGTCGCTCGGGGCGTTCTGCGTCGGCGAGATGCTCTACCGGCTCTCGCTCGAAGCGGACGAAATCCACGACCTTTTTGGAATCGCGATTAACCCGACGCGGCTCTACACGCAGCTCGTGACGAGGCAGAAACCGCGCGGAAAAAGCGGGAACATCCACGAGCTGTCTCTTTCCGCCGGAATCGGAAACAGCGTCGGTCACACGAACCTGCTCGGCTACAAGGGCGACTACGACGCGACTGAAATCTATCCCGTGTTCGCGACGCCGGAGATTTTCATCGCGTACAACGACCCGTACGGGCACGACTCAAACGACCCGTACAGCCAGTTCGAATTCAGGTTCTCGGGCGCGATGGGAAAAGGCTCGGGAACCGGATCGGACTGCAACTTCGCGGAGCTTGACAAGAAGCTTTTCTACGACATACGGATTCTCAGCGACGGAATGCTCGTCTCGCGCGCGCCCGACTTCGGGGAGAACAAGGACACGACGGTCGGAATCGTGATGGAATACGACTTCGACTGGCATTCGTACTACCTGCTTTCGTCGCTCGCGCCGGGATTCGCCATAAAGCAGCGCATACGGGGGGACGACGCCTCATTCGAATGGCAGGCGCACCTCGCGGGAATCATCCTCGGAACGAGCGATTTCTACTATTACAGAAGGGATTTCGACGAGAAATACGCCGTAGACAACAGGGAAGGAACGTCCGCGCCGTACAATTACAACATCGGAGCGCAGACAATCCTCCGCGCGCGCTACCGCACGGAAAACGGGATGTCTCTCTCGGCGGGGTTCCGCGGATACGCCATGTACGATTTCTACAACCAGCTCCAGTTCCTCACCTCGGGCGAGCGGGGAACGCAGGCAGGATGGGATTTGGTCGGAATCGCGAACATCAGCGCGGAATTCCCCCTTTCCAGGCGCGTCCGAATCGGATTCAACGAGGAGCTCTACACGAAATACGCGATATACAGGAACATCGACGACGTCCTTCAGTTCGTGAACAACGCGACGGTATTCGCGAAGCTCCAGCTGCGCTAGAGAATTCGATTTTTTATATTCGCATGGCGCCGTCAGTAAAAACGGCGATTTGCCCTTTCTCATTCCGAACGTGATTTCACGGAAATCGGTTCGGAATGAGACCGAAAAATGCGGGAAGCGTCGTTTCCTTAAGGCTGCATTATGGAAGCACGCTTCATTGAGTCAAAAATCGTGATATACTGTTCCGCATGAAATTTATCAGCACAAGAAATCCAGGTCATTCTGTGAATTTCGAGACGGCGGTTCTCGACTGTATCCCCGCGGACGGCGGGCTGTACGTTCCAGAGGAAAGCGCGGATCTCCGCAGGTGGATTCTCTACACCGACGAGAAGACGACATTCGCATCGATAGCAGGCGCCCTCACGTCGGCGTGCATAAACGAGGAATTCAGCCCCATCATATGCGAGACAATCGCGTCGAAGGCGTTTCCGTTCGCGCCGGAACTGAAGCAGATAGACGAGCGGCTGTTCACGCTGAACCTGTTCAACACGCCGACGGGAAGCCACAAGGACTTCGGCATATCATACCTCGTCAACTGCCTAGAGACGATTCTGACGCTGAAAGGCCGCGAGGCTGTCTTCCTCGACGCGACAATCGGGGAGCTTGGGGCAAGTCTCGCACGCGCGCTCAAGGGAAAGAAGCACATAAAGGCGGTACTCCTCTACCCCACGAAACCGGAGCCGAAAATCAGGGGGCTGTGCGAAAGCGACTTCGTGTGGAACGGCGGGAACATCCTCCCGATTGAAATCGACGGGACGGAAGCCGACTGCCACAACATCGTCAGGAAAATCTTCGCGGACAGGAAGCTCGTCGAGTCGTTCAGGCTCACGGTCGCGAACACCGCAAATATCGGAAGGCTTATGCCGCAGTCGTTCTTCTATCCGTTCGCGTTCTCGCGGCTCAAGAAGCTCGTCTGCGGAGACATTTTCTACGCGATGGCGCCGGGAAACTACTCGAATCTCGTCGCGGGATTGTACAGCTGGCAGCTCTCGCTTCCCGTAAACGGCTTCATCTGCCCGACGACAAACGAGCTGAACCTTGATTTGCGCGGTAACTGCGAGGTCATGGATTCGATTGTCGATTTCAGCGGCAGGGAACCGTGCGACCCGGCAAGCCCCTCGAACCTGGAGCGGCTCGAATATGTGTTCGACGCGAATTCGATGATGCTCAAGCATTTCATCTTCCCCGCCGACGTTTCGGAACAGGAATCGGCGGCGGCGTGCCAGGAGCTTTTCATGAAATACGGGCTGCACGCGGGAAAGGCGACATCGGAAGCGTTCGCGGCGGCAAAGAAGAGGAGCGGCATGACGAGCGAGGACGACGCGGCAGTCGTGCTCGTGCGGCGTGACCATCCGGTCTTCTCGTCCGATTTCATAAAGCACAACATCGGCGAGGCGCCCGACCTTCCCGATAACATACGCGACATCCTTTCGCCGTCAAAAACGGGACGGAAGCTCGTCTCGGACGCAGGAGAAGTCATCAGGACGATGGAGGAATTCCTGTAACGGAACGAACGCGCAGGAAAGGCGGAGGCTCGAGAAGAATTCGGAGAGCCTCCGCTTTTTTTCTGCGAAAACCGGGCGTGTTTCCACAAAAAGCGCATGCTCCGCCCGCGCGCGATGATATTCCGCCTTGCATATGAGGGGAAGACTGATTCAACTACAGAATGATATAATCGCATCATGGAAAAAACACAATTCACACCTTATATTCCGGCAGACAGGATAACGCCGGAATTCACAGCAACATCGGTAATCACGGGCATAATACTCGCGATTGTATTCGGCGCGGCAAACGCGTACCTCGGGCTTCGTGTCGGAATGACAATTTCAGCGTCGATTCCCGCTGCAGTCATCGCAATGGGCGTGACGCGCATCATCCTCAAGAAGAATTCGATTCTCGAAAGCAACATGGTCCAGACAATAGGCTCCGCAGGCGAATCGGTCGCGGCAGGCGCTATTTTCACGATTCCCGCGCTGTTTCTTTGGGCGAAGGAAGGGCTTATCGGCGAGCCGAGCCTCCTCACGATTTCCCTCATAACGGTCTGCGGCGCTGTTCTCGGCGTCCTTTTCATGATTCCGCTCAGGAATTCTATAATCGTGCAGGAGCACGGAACGCTTCCCTACCCGGAGGCGCAGGCGTGCACGGAAGTTCTTCTTTCAGGAGAGAAGGACAATTCCGGAGCGAAGGCGATTTTTGCGGGAATGGGATTCTCCGCGGTCGTCAAATTCGTCATCGACGGGCTCAAGCTCGTACAGGGCGCGATTTCCGTTCCAATCGGATTTCTGAAGACGGAATTCGCGACGGAAATCTACCCCGCCGTCATCGGCGTCGGCTACATCTGCGGAATCAAGATTTCGTCATACCTTTTCGCGGGCGGAATCCTCGCATGGTTCGTCCTCATCCCGGCAATCATCACTTTCGGCGGCTCAAGCACGATTTTCCCGGCGACAGCATCGATAAAGGAGCTGTACGAGAACGGCGGCGCGGGCGCGATATGGTCGAGCTACATCCGCTACATCGGAGCGGGCGCGCTTGCCGCCGCGGGAATCATCAGCCTCATAAAATCGCTTCCGCTCATCGTCCGCACGTTCACGAGCGCGCTCGGCGGCTTGTCGAAATCCGCCGCAAATGGAGCTGACCGCACGGAAAAGGACATCGACATAAAATTCGTCCTCGCAGGATGCGCCGTAATCGCAGTCGCAATATGGCTTCTCCCGCCGATACAGGCAGGAATCATAAGCGCCATTCTCATCGTCATTTTCGGATTCTTCTTCGCGACGGTCTCGTCGAAGATGGTCGGCCTTGTCGGCTCAAGCAACAACCCGGTCTCGGGAATGGCAATCGCGACAATCCTCATCTCGACGATTCTCCTCAAGGTTTCCGGCGACACGGGAAGCCACGGCATGGTCAGCGCGATAACAATCGGCTCGATTATCTGCGTCGTGGCGGCGCTCGCGGGCGACATGTCGCAGGACCTCAAGACGGGATTCCTCCTCGGCGCGACACCGAGAAAGCAGCAGATTGGCGAGCTTATCGGGGCCGTCGTCTCGGCGCTTTCTATCGGCGGCGTGCTCATTCTCCTCGACAAGGCATGGGGATTCGGCTCCAGCGAGCTTTCCGCGCCGCAGGCAACGCTCATGAAGCTTGTCACCGAAGGCGTTATGGACGGGAACCTCCCGTGGGCGTTCGTGTTCCTCGGCGTTTTCATCACGATAGCGGCTGAAATCGTCCGCATTCCGTCGCTCGCCGTCGCAATTGGAATCTACCTTCCGCTTGAGCTGACAGCCCCGATTATGATTGGCGGCGTCATCAGGCACGCAATCGAATCCCGCAACAAGGATTCCGCGAAGGAAAATTCATCGGGCGTCCTCTTCAGCTCGGGGCTTATCGCGGGCGAAGGAATAATCGGAATCATCCTCGCGCTCATCACCGTCCTCGGGCTCGACGGCGCAATCGACCTCTCGTCAGCCAACACGGGAACGGTAGGCGGAGTCGTCGTGCTCGCGCTCATCGTCGCCGCAATCACGAAATTCGCGCTCGTCAAGGCACGCAAGTAGATGAAAAAAGCCGCGAACCTCCTCGACCTCGTCCCCGTTCCGGACGGTCGACTCAGGACGGAGGCTGACGAGAACGGGAACGCGACGTTATTCGTGGAAAACCGCGGCGCGTTCAACTTCGTCATGCAGAAAATTCTCGGGAAGCCGAGATTCACGCAGATTCACCTCGACGAATTCGGCTCGTTCGTGTGGAAAAACATCGACGGGAAAGCGACGGTCGGGGAAATCGCGCGGAAGCTTTCCGAGGAATTCGGCGACAAAGTGGAGCCGCTGCACGCACGGCTCGCCTCATACATGAAGACGCTCGAACAGTGCGCCTTCATCACGATTCGTCATTGACTGAAAGAGAGCCGCCGTCCGAAAAAACGGACTGAGCGAAAACAAAAAAGGCTGCCCGAAACGGACAGCCTTTTTTTTCAGCTCATGTTATTTTGACGAGCGGCGCCTCGTCTTTCTTCCGTCGATTACGGGCGGAAATTCCTTGAGGAATTCGCCGAGCTTGAATTCGGATGCGTCCTTCGCGGAGGAAATCGCGTCGAACATCTTGAGGATGCGCGCCGATTTCTTCTTTCCCGCGCCGAGAAGGAGAATCTCGTGCGCGATGAAAATGCTCGAATCCATAAGCTCGCTCTTGAACCAGACCGTTCCGTCGTATTCGTTCGCGCCCACGAGAAGCCCGGCATCGTCCCCGCCCGCGATGTTCCTCGCGACAATCGAGTTTGCCTTCGCCTCCTTCTCCGTCTCGCCGAACGTCGGCTGCTTCTTTGCCGCAAGCGTGAACGCGCGCTCGAAGAAATTGTACGTCACGAACTCGCTGACGTTCGCATTCTTGAGGAATTCCGAGATTTTCCGGTACAGCGCCCATTCCTTCGCTGCCCCGCGAAGGGCGAGGTCGGCGACCATCGAATAGACGACCGCGAAAAGAAGCCCCTCGTTCTGGGAGAGGATTCCCCCGGCAATGAACGTCTTGGGAGATTTCGTCGAGAGCGCAATCTGCTTCTCGACGACGGCGGAATTCTTCCTGATTTCCGCGGCGGTGCGTACGATGTGCGCCATCTTCCGCTTGAACTGAGCGAACTGCGTTTTCGGCGAGGCGAGCCGCTTAATCTTGCGCTTGCCGCTTGCCGAAATCGTTTTGTTCGCGATTTCGTAGAACGAAAGGAGATTCTCCTCGACAAGCGCGCAAATCGAATTCACGTTCGCACGGCGGATTTTTGAGCGCCTCAGCTCCTTCATCGTCAGGAGAAGCGAGCGGACGGCATCCTCAAGCCCAGGAACGAAAACCTTGGAGAACGATTCGTAAAGCTCCTTGTACCGAAGCTCCTGCCATGCAATCTCAAGGTCGCGGATTCCCCGTCCGTCGAGGAACGCGCAGAGCGTGGAAAGCTTCCCGTCAACGTCCTGCTCCTGCCGGAAGTCGAGGAGCACCTGCGTCTCGAACCCGTTGAGCCCGATGAACATTCCCTCGTCGTGAATCTGCCGGCATTTCCTGACGAACCAAAGACCGCTTCTCTGCTCGCGGAAAATGAGGTAGTAGTCGTCGCGCTTCGAAAGCCCCAGCCCGTCGGCGAGCGAGCGCGACACGAGCTTCTTGTCGTTGTCGCCGGGCCCCGTCTTTACGGCGTACTCGCACGACTGCTTTATCCAGCCGAACGCGCGCTCGTATTTGTTGTTGTAGAACACGAGCGAGTATTCCGAGCCACATTTGTTCGAGTACGCGAAGACGTTCTCGTTGACGCTTCCGGCGCACCACACATCGTAGAAGAGGAAATCATCGACGCCGGAGAAAAGGTAGCGCTTGTGGAGCAGCGGGAAAATCTCCCTTCTGTGGCGGTCGAGGAGGTATTCGTCGGGCTGCTCGTCGCGGTATGCGCGCGTATATTCCATCCCGTATTTCTCCTCGAACCCCTCAAGCTGACCGTGCCCGAACATCGGCAGTCCCGGCATCGTCGCCATAAGCGTGCAGACGCCGAAATACTTGTCGCCCTTGCCGAACTGCGCGACGGCGGTCTCCTCGTCGGGATTGTTCATGAAGTTGACGTATCGTTTGAGCACCTGCGGGTCGAACTGAATCGTGTTCTTCACCGTCGCGCGGTACTTGAAGTTCTCCTCCTTCTTGAGCATGTTCATGAACGCGCTGTTGTAGACGCGGTGCATTCCGAGCGTGCGCGTGAAGTAGCCCTCCATCATCCAGAACGCCTCGGCAAGGAGGAGCGTGTCGGGAACCTCGCGGGCAACGCGGTCGACGACCTCGCGCCAGAATTCCTGCGGAATCGCATCCTCGAACTGCTGCGGGGAAAGCGCGAATTCGCTTCTTGTCGCGATGTCGCCGCCTTTTCCCGGCTCGGGATACCAGAGGCGCTTTATGTGCTTCTTCGCCAGAACCATCGCCGCGTCGAACCGTATAATCGGGAAATTCCGCGCGACATGGAGGATTTTCTGCATGACTTCCTCGCGCGCCTGCGAATTCAGGAAGTCAATCTGCGCGGTGTCGTTCCACGGCATTCCCGTTCCGTCGTTCCCGTGATAGATGTAGCGCGTGTCGCCGCTCTGGGTGTCGACGCGCTTGAACACGACGGCGCAATCGCTTTTCGAATAGTAATGGTCCTCAAGGTATATTGCCACGCGCGGGTCGTGGCTCAGATTCGGGCCGTTGAACGTGTACTGCGGGAACGGATTGTCGCGTCGCTGCACGAAAAGGTCGGGGCGCTCGACGACCCATCTCGCGTCCATTCCCGTGTGGTTCGGAACCATGTCGCTCGCAAGCCTGATTCCGCGCTGCCAGAGCCTCGTCCGGAGGTTCTCAAGCGCGCGCCATCCGCCGAGATTCTCCGCGATATCGTAATCGTCCAGAGAATACGCGCTCGCCGCCGCCTCGGGATTCCCGCACAGCTGCTTTATAGTCCGGCTCGCGGTGCTTCTCTCCCAGATTCCGATGAGCCACAGCCCCGTGAAGCCCTCGTCGCGGAGCAAATCAAGCTCCTCGTCGGGAATCTGGTCGAGCCGCCTAATCTCGCGGTTGTACTTCTTCGAAAGCTGGTAGAGCCACACGAGAACCGTTTTCGCCATCAGGACAACGTTCGGCATCCAGTCGCTGTCCGCGCTGAACCGCTCGTACTCGCGCATGAGGTAGTCGTAGTTCGGGGGAGACATGTCCGGGCTTCCGCCGTTCGTCGGCTTCCACTCCGGCTTCCATTCCTCGGAAAGTATGTCGATTCCGCCGAAAAGACGCCTGAGCCAATAATCCTCGCCCTCTCCCTCGCCCGGAAGGAACAGTTCCGCCCAATGGACGCGGACGTAATCGAGCTGCTGCTGGAGGTTGTCCGGCGCATACGCGACAGGCTCCTTCAGGAACGTTATGAGGTCGTGCGAGAAAGAGCCGAATTTCGGGAGGCTCGCGAAATACTTCTTCGCGACTTCCCACGCCTTGTCGTAAACGGGATTCTCGCGCAGGTTCGAATCGTCAAAAAGCACGCGGAACGGCTTGAACGCGGGATTCTCGTTCGCGAGGCGGAGCATAATCATCTCCTCAAGCGCCTGCTCCCTGTTCGTGCGCACGCGCCCCGTCTTGCGCTCCGTCATCTCCGTGTCGAGGAATTCCTTTACCGAACACTCGCCGTTGTAAACGCATGTCGGAGGAAATTCTTTCGTGAATCCGACGATTACCGACTCGATGCCGTCCTCGCCGAGCGCTGATTTCAGCTCTGAGTGCAAATCCGTGAACGCACAAGCGCAGCGCTGCCGCCGGTAAATATAGCACGCAAGATGGAAAATCTCGTCGAGAAGCCCCATCGCGTTGAGGGTGCCGGCAGATACCTGAGCCTGATTCTGGCTTGCCAGGTACTTGTTGAACCTGACGGCAAAAGCCCTGACAGCGCCTATGTTCGCGAGAATGACGTTCCCGCTCGACTGGTACATCGAATCTGAAAAACCGCACGCATCGCGCACTGCCGCAGCAATGTGGAATTCGTTGTACGAACATCCACCGAACAGCTCCGAATCAGATTTCATCATTTCCTCCTTTTTTTCATGGGGACGCGGAAAGCGGCAAAAACGCGCAGCCGCGCCATACTTTTTTTTATTCGGCGTTTTCCGAAAAGCCGGATTCCGCCATTTTTTTAACTACCGCCGTGAAATGCAGCATTTTCCGTGCGGATACATTTTTCGATAACGACAGAATACCCCGAACGCAGCACGGGCATACGCGCCTACTTGTCATGAGATTCCGCAATGCTTCTGATTTTTCCGACAAGGGACTCGTTTGAGCGGAGCGCGGAGACCGTAACGGGCATTCTCCACGTCCAGTTGAATTCGGACACCGTTCCGGGAATGTTCACGCGCTCGGCCGATGAATCGGGCAAGTAGAGCGAGTCGTCGAGGTAAAGCCAGTCCTGCAGCGGATTGACGAGCCAGACGCCGCGCGTAGACGCGCACGCCGAAAGCACTTTCTCCGCGATGACAGAGTCGAACGATTTCCAGCAGTCCTCGTCCCCGCCGAGGAACGAACGGCAGAACGCGCCGACGGAATCCTTCTCGGTCTCCCACCACTGTCTGAGCGTGGACGAATCGTGCACGCTCGTCGTCACGAGGCTGAGCTTCCGATAATCGGCGAATTTCTCGTACGGCTGCCCCGGCTCGCTCCATTTTCTGCACCAGCGGATTACCTTCAGCCCGAGTATGCCGAATTTCTCCATGACGCGCGGCATTTCCTTTATGACGACGCCCAAATCCTCTCCGCACGGAACCATTTTCGTCGATGGGATAAGGGCGGAGAAAATCGTCTCAGCCTGCTTTCCCCATTTCAGCTCCTCCTTCTCGGCGTTCTCCCTGAAAAGAGAGAGGAGCGCGTCCTTCTCTCCCTGGTCGAGCGAATTCCATGCGCGCGTATCGCTGAATTTCGCATTCGGGACGAACAATCCCTTCTTGACCTCGATGAGCGTCCTGTTGTGCCACCACGCGCACAAAAGCTCCGTAAGCTCGCGCTGAATCTGCTCGTCAAGCCCGAATCCGGAAAGGGAGACGGCGCGGATGTCCAGCTCCGACTTGAAGTCGCGCTTGAAGAGCCACAGCTCCTCGTATCCGATTCTCTCGCAGAACACGGAAAGAATCGCGTGCGCCTTGTCGAAATCGCCCGTCCGCCTGAAAAAATCCTCGGTCGAGATATGCGGCTCCTTGAGCCAGCGGATACGCTCCTTCGAGAAGCCGTATTTTTCGAGAGCCGCCGCGGAAATCGACGAATATGGAAGATGGATTCCGAATTCGGCCGTCCTGTCGCCCTCGGGAACGCCCCAAAAGCGGAAGAACCCCGGTATATGGTCGAGACGGTACGCGTCAAAGTAGCGCGCCGCCTGCGAGAGCCTCATCTTCCACCACGAAAAACCGTCCTTCTCCTGCGCGGCCCAATCGTAAACGGGGAATCCCCAGTTCTGCCCTTTCGGATTGTCGCCGTCAGGAGGTGAGCCGGCGCGGCATTTCTGGCTGAAAAGAGACGGCGTCGCCCAAACGTCGCAGGAATCGTCGTTGAGGAGAATCGGAAGGTCGCACTTGAGCTTGACGCCCATCGCCCGGACCTTTTCCGCGGCACCGGAAAGCTGGATGTGGGCGCAGTACTGCTCCCACGCGTAGAAGCGGTGCTTGTCCTTGAGCCGCTCGTCGTACCAGCGCCCGAGAATCTCCTCGCCTGAAAGCCCGACATCCTCCCGGCTCCATTCCTTCCAGCTTGCCTGATTGTATTTGTCCTTGAGGTTCTTGAAAACGCAATACGGCTTGAGCCATTCGGCATTCTGCTCGACGAACAGCGAATATCCCGGCCCATATTCCCGAATAGAGGACTCGTCCGTGTTCATCATGCTGAAATAGATGCTGCGCAGAATGGATTCCTTCAACGTCCTGATTTTCTCATAATCGAACCTCGGCGCGGCAGAAAGCTCCTTGAGCTTGTCGTATTCGGCACGGCATGACGGATTGTGGGACATGCACCTCTCGAAACCGGGAATGTCTTCCATATTTATGAAAATCGGATGCAACGCGAACGCGCTCAGACTTGAATAGGGGGAACTGTGCGTTCCCGTGTCCAGAACAGGAAGGAGCTGGATTATCGACAGCCCCGCCATCTTGCAGAATTCCGCGAATTCAGGGAGAGAGGTGTACTCGCCGATGAAGCCGGACGTCTCAGTCCTCAAGCCTCCGAGGGGAACGACGACACCTGTTGATTTTTTGATTTCCATAAAGGAAAGTATACCACGCTTTCAAATGCTCCGCACAGATATTCACGACATATATGGAAAATCTGACATTATTTTGCGGGAAAACGACATTGCGAGCCGTAATCCCCAGCAAAAAAACGGGCACAACCGAGCGCTAATTCTGCTTCGACTCGCACCACCGCGCGAATTCCTCGTCGTATTCCTTCGCGAACATCGACCGCTTGTTCCCGAACACGTGCTCCCTCAGCTCGGAGAACCAGCAGACGACGAACGAATCGGAATCGATGTCGAGCTTATCGCGGAAAGAGAGGCGCAGCGTCTCGGGGTCGTAATCGAATCCGACGCCGGAGACGAGCCTTTTCCCGCCGACCATGACGAGCGGCTCGCCGCTCACGTTTCCGTTCAGGATTATGACGGGCGGGTTCTCGTACTCGCCGCGAATTCTGAACACGCGCCCGGATTTGAGCGCCGATTCGTCGCTGAAAACGATGGTCCCGCTCACCGAATCATACGAATACGATTTTTTCGGGATGACGACGCCGGAACCTGAGCCGAAAAGATGAAAAGCCTCCGCCTCGGTTCCGTCGACGTAGCTTACGGAATGGATTTTCGTAAAAACGCACGACGTGTTGACGCTGTTGTCCTCGGAAAGCGTCGTGTCGACAAAAGTGCTCACGCCTCCGGAAACGCCGGTGGACGCGCACGAAAAAAACAATGCTGAAGTGAAAAAAAATGCGATAAATTCCCTAGTACCCATGCGGAAAGTATACCATGAAAGCGCGAAACGTCCGAGAGGCGTTTTTTGCAGCGGCACCAGCTCCTATTCTTCGCGCGCATACATCCCAGAAACAGTGCCTGACATGGTTTTATTGTCCGCAGAAATTCTTTTTCGCGCGCTCCGCAACAGCCTTCGTCTCGACAGCATTCCAGGCGGCATTTACGATTCCGGGAACGACCGGAATCACTTTCCATATATTTACCAGACCTTTTTGCCCGAATTTCGTCAAAAAGCGGAATCCGATTTTCTGATTTATCTTCACGAGAATATGCCCGGGAAGTTTTTTCAGCATGTTCAGCGCGATTTTTTCAGAAGCTTTCAGACCGACCTGCTTCACCAAATCGACAATTTTCAGCCCGACCAGGCTTGTGTAAACGAGCGTCTTTACCGCATCCGACTGTATGTCATACCCCCGCATATACGCAATCGCGCAAATCATCCGCATCTGAACATACAATCCCGTCGTGATGTCGGCGGGAATGCTCACGGGCAGCGTTATAAGCCCTCCCAATCCCGTCAAAAAGCCCGTTGTCGCCAGTTTCGCGACTTGATTCGAGACCATATCATCAACAGCCTTCTCCTTGTCGCCGGCAGCCTGCCTTATATATTCCTCGGCGAATTTTTCAAGCGGCTCCGAAAGCGGATGCACGCCGGAAATGACTTTCCCATACACCGCTTCAAGGACGCCGAGACCTTTCTGCCCATTCTCCACCACAGACACTTCACGACTCATATCAGCACCTCCGCCCGCATTATAGCGCGAAACGTCCACGAGGCGCGATTGGCGCGCGTGCGAATTGAGCAACGGGGCGATTCGCTGTAAAATCGAGGAAATTTTTTTACTGAAGGTTTCATCGAAATGGAAAACTCAAAACGCACCGTGACTTGCGGTGAACTCAACAAGTCTGATGTGGGCAAGACCGTCGTTCTCAACGGCTGGGTCCACAGGAACCGTCTGCTCGGCGGTCTTTCGTTCGTTCTTTTGCGCGACCGCTACGGGCTTACGCAGGTCGTCGTCGGGGACAAGGCGAGCGACGAAGTGAAGAAAATTGCCGCGTCACTGAAATCAGAATACTGCGTCGCGATAAAGGGCGTCGTCGCCGCGAGAAGCGAGAAGGACGTGAACCACGACATGGCGACGGGAGAAATCGAGGTCGAGGCGGAGGAAATCGAGATTTTCACGACGTCGGACGTTCTTCCGTTCCAGATTGACGAAGTGCGGCAGAAGGACGGGACCATCTCCCTCCCGAACGAGGACATCCGCCTCAAATACCGCTACCTCGACTTGAGGCGCGAGCCGATGCAGAAGAACATCATCCTGCGCTCAAACGTGACGTTCGCGACGCGCGAATACCTCACGTCGCTCGGGTTCCTCGAAATCGAGACGCCGACGTTCATCAAATCGACGCCGGAAGGCGCGCGCGACTACCTCGTCCCGAGCCGCGTTCACCCGGGGAAATTCTACTCGCTTCCGCAGTCTCCTCAGCTCTACAAGCAGCTTTTGATGGTATCCGGATTCGACAAGTATTTCCAGATTGCCCGCTGCTACCGCGACGAGGACGCGCGCGGAGACCGCCAGCCGGAATTCACGCAGATTGATATGGAGATGAGCTTCACGAACCGCGAGGAAGTTCTTTCGACGACGGAAGGGCTGATGCGCCACATCTTCAAGAAGACGCTCGGATACGACCTTCCCGCACAATTCGACAGAATCAGCTGGGACGACGCGTTCGACCTGTACGGAAGCGACAAGCCGGATTTGCGCTTCGGGATGAAGATGCAGGATGCCGCGTTCATGGCTGATTTGTCGGACTTCAACGCGTTCAAGGCGGGCGCGGCGAACGCAGACAAGTCGATCGAGCGGCACAAGCGGAGCGGGCTCAAGGCGCTCGTCGTGAAGAACGTCGCGGACAAATATTCGCGCAAGGCGGTCGAGGCACTCGAGACTGTCGCGAAAATCAACCACGCGAAGGGCTTGGCATGGATGAAGGTGAACGCCGAGGGAAAATTCGAGGGCGGAATCTCAAAATTCTTCGCCGGAAAGGAAGATGAAATCTGCAAAAAACTCGGCGCGGAGAAGAACGACCTCCTCCTTTTCGTGAGCGACGAAAAATGGCAGACGGCATGCGTCGCGCTGGGCGCCGTCAGGAAGCAGCTCGGAAAGGACCTCAACCTCTACGACCCCGCCGACGAATTCCACTTCGCGTGGATAATCGACTTCCCGTACTTCGCGTGGAACGAGGACGAGAACCACTGGGAGACCGAGCACCACATGTTCACCCTCCCGCAGAAAAAATACTGGGACACGCTCGAAAGCGACCCGGGAGCCGTCAAGGGCGATTTGTACGACCTCGTCCTGAACGGCTACGAGCTTGCCTCAGGCTCAATGCGTATCAACGACCCTGCCCTCCAGCAGAGAATCTTCAAGATTGTCGGCTACTCGGATGAGCGCGCGAAGAAGGCGTTCGGCTTCCTCGTCCAGGCATTCAAGTTCGGAGCGCCGCCGCACGGAGGAATCGCACCGGGACTCGACCGCCTCGTCATGCTCATGAGGCACGAGGAATCAATCCACGAGGTCATCGCGTTCCCGAAGAACAACCTCGCGGCAAGCCCGATGGACGAATGCCCGAGCGAAGTGGACGAGCAGCAGCTCAAAGATTTGCACATCGTCTGCACGGAAAAGGAATCCGAATAGGAATCCGCGCTGAATAAAACATCCCTCCGCCCGCGAAAAACGACACCGGGCGGAGGGATGTTTTGTTTTGGGGCGGCACTTCCCGTTTTCAGCGGATTTTTTCCATCACGGACTCAGCCGAATCGAGAAGCGCGCCCGCGTTCCGGCTGACGCGGGTCATCTCGTCGGACACGGACTCGTTCTCCTCCTTCATCGCGGAGAACTGCGCCGCCGTTTTCCGGACGCTTTCCGTTATGCCGGACAAATTGTCGCCAATCGTATGCCCCAGCGAATTCTGGCTCTCTATCGCCTCCGCCATCCTGCTGAAATTCCTGCTGACGAGGGAGCCGCTTTCCACGATGCGCTCGAACGAATCTTTGACGACGAGCGCATATTTCCGCATCTCCTGAACCATTCCCGTAATCTCCCCGATGACGTCCGAGACTTCCTCCTCGTGCTCCTGGCTTTTCTCCGCGAGGTTGCGGATTTCCTTCGCGACAACGGCGAACCCCGCGCCATGCTCGCCCGCGTGCGCCGCCTCGATTGCCGCGTTTATGGAGACGAGCGCCGTCTGCTCCGTGACGTTCGAGATGAAATCGTTCGCGTAATGGAGCCGCTCCGCGCATTCCGACAACGCCCCGATTTTCGCGTCGAGCTCAGAAAGATGCTCCGCGCCTTTTCCCGAGCTCTCGCGCAAATCGCTCGCAGACTGGATGGAATCGGCGCGGGACGAATCGAGGACGCGGATTTGCTCAAGGAGCGAGGAGATGTGCTTTTCCGACTCCTCGATCGCGGACGTCTGCTCGAACAGCAGGTCGCCGAGAATCCGTATCGAGCCGAGGTTCGCGCTCACCGATTTCCTGACCTTGCCGACGATTCCAGCCTGCGACGACGCGTCGTCCTTCGTCTTCGCCATCACCGCGCTCATCGAGCCGAGAATCCGCGAGAGGAACAAATTGAAGACGGTTATGATGAAAACTGCCATGAGAACCAGGACGAGGGAAATGACGGGGAGGATTCCGCTGAGCATCTCGCCCGCAGTGTAGGGCTTGTACGCGACGAGATACCAGCCGACGGTCGGGACGCTCCGTATCTCGAAAACGCCGCCCGACGTCACGAACGAAATTCTGTCCTCGATGCCGCCTGCCGAAACGCCGTCAAGCTCCGGCAAAAGCTCCGTCACGGAAACCTTCTTTTCGAGGATGCGCTTGTCCGTCGTGCCCGTAACCTCGCCGAGATGGTTGAAGAAATACATCGAGACGTCCGGCTCGATATCCTCGTACAGCGAGTCGAAAAAGCCGTCGAGCGGAATTCCCGTCCCGCAAATTCCCGCCGGATGCCCGTCGCCGGAATTCACCACGGCATTTATCCAGAGGTTCGTCTTCTTCAGCTCGGAATTGTAGTTTATGTTGAAGTTGTACGGTTTCCCGCATTCGAGCGTCATGGAATACCAGTACTGCTCCGGCTCAAGCGGATTGACGATGTATGCCGGACGGCAGTCCGAATAGAACATTTTGTCGGTGTCGGAAACCCAGAAAACGGAATTGCTGAGGAACGAATCCTGAAATGACGCGAATTCCCTCACCGCGCCGTCGCGTATCCTGTCGTCGTACGGATGCACCATAAAATCGAGCACGGCGGGGGATTTCGTCATCTGCATCACGAGCGCAATCTGGCTGTTCAGCCCGCTTTCGAATTCAAGAGACTTCATCTGCACGAGCTGCGCGAGGCGCGCACATGTACTCTGGTTGAACGAGTGGCGCGAGCCGAGAACGACAATCATAACGGCGACAACTGCCGTCGCGATTATGAAAGCCGCGGAGAAAAAAAGAATCTGCGAGCGATATGATTTTTTCCTGAAAAATTCCATGACACCATGATACTTTAGAATCCGCAAAATGCAAAAAATACAATGTAAAATGTTTAGACCTGTTCTGAAATTGTGGTTTCCGAACAGGCTTCTTGAGTTGTCGGAACATCGCAAAAAAACGGATTCTTCTCCGCACGGAAGCCCGTGTCAGCGCATCTTTTCCGAAAAGCAAAAAAAATCCGCCCGAAACGCGGGCGGACACATCTGTCTGCAATGACGCGGACCCCTGTCACTTCACGGCAGGAGCATTTGAATTCACGACGTAGCTTTCCCCGTTCGTGAACGGCTCAATCGCGACAATCTTGGAAAGCCACCCCTGAGCCTCGGACTTTGTCGTGCACGGCCCGACGCGGACGCGGTATTTCATCTTGCCGTCGGAGTCAATCGTGAAGACCTCCGCCGGCATCTTGTTCTTTATGAGGATTGCGCGCGCGCTGTCCGCCTTGTTCTTGTCCTCGAACGAGCCGACCTGAACCCAGAATTTGTCCGCGAGCGCGCCGCTTTTTGACGCGGAGGTTTTTGCCGAAGAAGCTTTTTTCGCGCCTGACGAAGCCGGCTTCGACGATGCCGTCTTTGAGGGGCGAGAATCCCTGTCCTTCGACTCAATCTGCGCCGCGGTGAAGTCGTTCTGCGCCGTCACGCTCGGGCTTTTCACGATGTTGTTCAAATCAATCGTCGTATCCCCGTCATCCGAATCATTCCCGCTGCCCTCGAAGTCGGACGGAAAGACGCTGTCGGCGACCGATGAGGAAGCTTTCGGCTCGCCTTCCTGAGAAGCAAGCCCGATTCCGTCAAGCGTCACCACATCAGCACTTTCCGCGCCGCTCGTGCCCTCGTAATCGGAAGCGAACGGGGAAAGCGGGGTGTCCGAATGGTACGCGCCGTCCGGAATCGCCCCGGAATTGATGTCGCTGACTATCCATCCGCTCGACGCCTCGTATCCGGAGCGCTGGTTCTTCCCGCTTTTGCTTATGTCAGATGAATACAGAATTATCGCCGCGCCAACGACGACAAGGAGGAACACTCCCGCCGCCGCCATTATCCACAAAGTACGCCTCTGGTTGTTGTTCTGGTTTTTGTCGCTCATTTTTCCCCTCGTTTCGCACGTTCGATTTTTTCCATGCATTCCGCGATGTTCCGTTCCAGAACCCGCAAATCTCCCGTGTTTTTCACCCTATATGTATCGGCATTTGATTTTTTATATTTAGAGAAGAGATTTCTCTGCGCCCAAAATCGGGCAAGAATCCGACTGAACGGAAGCGCGTCCCGCCGGCGCGCCCTCAGAAGCCTGACGAAAAACGGCGCGTCGACGAAAATGACGGCGTCGCATTCGGCAATGCACCCGATTTTATGGAGGACGGTCGCGTTTATCACGGCATCCTGCCCCCGAGCGCGGCATCCGGAAGCGAACGCGCGGAGCCTCCTGTCGACTTCAGGAAGGACAATCGCCTCCTGCCGCGAAAGGAGCGCCTTTTCCGAGAACACGAGCGCGCCCAGGCTCCTCCTGTCGAGCGAACCGTCCGGGCGGACGAGACGAATCCCGCGCTTTTCCGCATCGGCAGAAAATTCCCCGACGATTCTTTCCACGACGGACGAATCCCCGAGGATTTCATGGACGACGGAATCCGCATCGACCGCGGCGAACCCTTTTGCCGAAAAGATTTCCGACGCGGCGTTTTTCCCCGCCGCCATTTTTCCCGTAACGCACAGTATCAATGGAATTCCCCCCATTTCTTCCCCACCTCGACGGAAACGCGCAGCGGGACGGAAAGCCTGTACGCGTGCTCCATCTTGTCGCGGACGAGCGCCACCGTATCGGAAATTGACTTTTCGTCGTCGTCGCACTCGAAAATCAGCTCGTCGTGCACCTGAAGGATGAGCCGCGCGCCGGTCGGGTTCTCGGAAAGCGCGTCGTCTATGTCTATCATCGCCTTCTTCACGATGTCGGCAGCGCTTCCCTGAATCGGGGAATTCTTCGCCATGCGCACGGCAGCCTCGCGCACCGTCTTGTTCGAGCTTGCGATGTCGCGGATTTCGCGCCGGCGCCCAGAAATTGTCGACGTGAACCCGGTCGATTCGGCATCGCGCACCGTCTTTTCGAGGAATTCCCTGACGCCCGAATAGATTCCGAAATACGCCTTTATGAATTCGTCCGCCTCGTGGAAGCCGATTCCCAAATCGCGGGCAAGGCGGTACGCCCCCATCCCGTACATTATCCCGAAGTTGAACGTCTTCGCGCTGCGCCTCATCTCCGCCGTCACCTCCCCAATCGGGACGCCGTAAATCAGCGACGCCGTCGATTTGTGCACGTCGACGCCCTCGTTGAACGCGCGGCACAGGTTCTCGTCGCCGCTCAGATGCGCGAGGACGACAAGCTCAATCTGCGAGTAGTCCGCGCTTATGAGGACTTTCCCGCTGGCGGCGGTGAACGCGTTCCGAATCCGCCTTCCCTCCTCCTCGCGAACGGGAATGTTCTGCAGGTTCGGGTCGCGGCTGGAAAGGCGCCCCGTCGCCGTTCCAGTCTGCATGAAATTCGTGTGGATGCGCGACGACGAGTCGACGAGATTCGGGAGCGCCTCGACGTACGTGGAAAGGAGCTTCGATTTTCCGCGGTAATCCAAAATCTTCGCGACGAACGGATTGTCGACAAGCTCCATCAGAGACTCCTCGTCCGTGGAATATCCGCCGCTCTTCGTCTTCCGCTTTCCCTTCAGCCCCATCTCCTCGAACAGGACGACGCCGAGCTGCTTCGGGGACGCGATGTTGAACGAATGCCCCGCCGCGTCGAATATCTCCCTTCTGATTTCGGAAAGCGCGCGGGAAAGCTCCTCCCCGTATGTTCCGAGCGCGCCGGTGTCGAGATGAACCCCGGCCGCCTCCATGCCCGCGAGAATCGGGAGAATCCGCATTTCCGTGGCGAACACGCCGGAAAGCCCCGCCTCGGAAAGTCTCCCAGAAAGGACGGCATACAGCTGGAGCGTGAAGTCGGAATCCTCCGCGCTGTACTGCGCCGCGACTTCGACAGGAACGTCGGCGAACGTCTTCCCCCTGTCCACGATTTCGCTGAATTCGGTGCCTTTGAGCGAGAGAATTTTCTCGGAAAGGCTCTCGAGCGAGAACGAATTCTTCTCGCTGCGCCCCGGCTCAAGAACCCACGCCGCAATCATCGTGTCAAAAACGTTGCCGCACGGCGGGAAAACGATTTCGCCGTCGTCCGCGCCGCCGGAGGAATCCCCGTCATCGAGGCAGGCGAACAAATCGAGCTGGCCGTCCTCGCCGGCTTTCGCGCGGCTGTTCCTCTCAGCCACGCACGGGCCGCCTGAAAAACCGTTTGCGGCGAGAACCTCGATGTCGAACTTCGCGTTGTGCATGACAATCGTCGCGCCGGAGGAGAACAGCTTTTCGAGGCAGGCGAACGCGTCGTTTTTCTGCATCGCGCCACCGCCCATCAGCGGCACGTAGAATCCGCTTCCCGCCTCAAAGCTGAAGCTGAACCCCACGATGTTCGCGCTCCACGTGTCGAGCGAATCCGTCTCCGTGTCGAACGCCACGACGCCCTTTCCAATTGCGCGGGAGAAAAGCGCGGAAAGCTCGTCCTTGTCCCTGACGATTTTATAGTCGCCCTCGTTCTTCTTCAAAGGAACAGCATCGCTTTCCCCATCTTTTCCGCGCGAAAGCTCGTCGAACAGCCCCGCAGCCTTCGGGAGCGAGAATTCGCGGAGCTTCTTCGCCGCCGCGGAATAATCGAGCGAGGCGACGGAAAGCGACTCGAACGAGAACCCGTCGCCGAGCGGAACGTCGTAGCGGAGGGCGACGAGCTTTTTGGAGAAGAACGCGTTCTCCTCGTCCGCGCGGACTTTCTCGCCGACAGCGCCTTTTATCTCGGACGAATGCTCGTAGAGCGCCTCGACGGAACCGTATTCCTTTATGAATTTCACCGCCGTCTTCCCGCCGACGCCCTTGACGCCGGGAACGTTGTCGGCGGTGTCGCCGGTAAGGCTCAGGATGTCGCAGATTTTTTCCGGAGGGACGCCCCACTCCTCCTCGACGAGCGCGGAATCGACTTCCTCCCACATCTTAGTCTTGTCTTTTTTTCCGGGACGCAGAATCCCCACGTTCCCGCCGACGAGCTGGAGCAAATCCTTGTCGCCGGAAAGGACGAAAACGCGGAACCCCTCAGCGGATGCCCTGCGCGCGACCGTCGCGATGACGTCGTCGGCCTCGAATCCGTCGGAGCGCACCGCCGTTATGCCGAGCGCCGCCATTATCTCCTCAATCCAGGGGAACTGCGCCTTCAAATCGTCCGGCGTCTCCTGCCTGTTCGCCTTGTATTCCGGATACATCTCGTGCCGGAACGTGGGAACGCGCGAGTCAAGCGCGACGACGAACATGTCCGGCCTGAAATTCTTCAGCGTCAGCGCGAGGTTGTTGAAAAAGCCGTGAACGGCGGAAATGTTCTCGCCGGCCCTGTTCGTAAGGGGCCGTTTCACGAACGCGAAATACTCGCGGTATATAAGCCCGTAGCTGTCGAGAATGAACAGCGTCTTTCTTCCATCTTTCCCGCAATCAGCCGGCGGGTTCCCCGAAAAATCCAAACTTTCCATAAAACGCATTATATGATTTATAGGTGAAAAAGTCGTTCCCGCCAAAAAGCCCCGTTCGAAATCGCGCGAGATTCATGTTAAAATGATGGTTCCAAAAAGCCGGCGGTTTTCCGGCAAAAACGAAGAACGGAGAGAGCGATGTGCCGAAAATCAGACGCGTCCGGAAATCCAGTTTTCCCGCGCACGAACAGTGACAGGCGTTTTTTTTCAGTCCGCATGGGAAAAACGCGGAACCGGAAAATCATCGCGGCGGCGGCGCTCATCCTCTCCGCAGGGACGATGTCCTGCGAGAAAAGGCAGCGCGAGCCTGAGTCGCGGGAAGCGCTGGGAACCGTCTGTTCCGTGAACCTTTACGAAAGCGGGACGGAAAGCAAATACGGCAAGATTTTCGCGCGGCTCGACGAGATAGACGCGCTCTTCAACCTCTCGTCGCCGGCATCGGACATTTCGCGCGTGAACGCGGCGCGCGGCGCGCCGGTCGAAGTCGCCCCCGATTTCATAAAAGTCCTGTCCGAGGCTCTCGAAATCGCGCGCGTCACGGAAGGCGCGTTCAACCCGGCATTGGGCTCCGTCACGGAACTCTGGCGGAACGCGAAAATCCACACGGACAGGATTCCGTCAAAAACGGAGATACGGAACGCGCTCGCGCACGCCGATTTCCGGAAAATACGGCTCGACGAGCAGGCGGGAACGGTCTGCATGGGAGACGCCGAGGCGAAGCTCGACTTGAACGCGATTGCGAAGGGATTCGCGGCCGACTCCATCGCGGAAATCCTCGCGCAGGGAAACGTGAAGGGCGCGACCGTCAACCTGGGCGGGCACATATACGTGTTCGGCACGAAAAAGGACCGCTCGCCGTGGAAGCTCGGCATAAAGAACCCGAACGCCCCGGAAGGAATTCCCGCGGTCTCGATATCGGGGCTGCAGGACACGGCTGTCGTCACGAGCGGAATCTACGACGGATTTTTCACGAACGGAAGCGGCGACAAAAATGCGGGCGGCGTTTTCTTCCATCATATAATCGACCCCGAAACGGGGTTCCCCGCCGACAACGGAATTCTTTCGATGACAGTCGTCTGCAGGAACGCGGCGGCGGCGGACGCGCTCGGCACGGCATTCTTCGTCATGGGAAAGGAAAAATCGTTCGCGATGATGGGTGAAGGCGCGTTCGACCCGGTTGCTGGGGGAAGGCCGCTCGCGGTCTCCATAACGAACGACGCGCGCATATCGGCATCGCGCGGGCTTGAGGGGTACATCGGCGTCGTCCTCAACGATTATACCATATCATTCCGATAATAAATTCAGACCATCGCGCTCCGGGGATGCCCCCGTTTACAGATGAATTTATGGGCGCGGTTATAATATCATCAGCAAACGATTTCCGCTTTTGCCGGCTGATTTTGCGGGGATTCGCGCGGATTTCATCGGGAGGAAGAGTATGGATTTTGAAGAACCAACCATCGAGCAGCTCGAATACATGGTTCGAATGCTGAACAAATGCACGGACTCGTTCATCTTCATGTACGACATAAACGCCGACACGTTCATCATATCCGAAAGCGCGCGCAAGATTTTCGACTTCCCGTTCGAGAAATTCGACAACGCGCTCGAGGAGCTGACGAGGATAACGCACAAGGACGACAAGACGGCGTTCTCCAACGAGATTGAGCTGATAAAGACGAACAGGAAATTCGAGCTGAACATGGAAATCCGCTGGATGAACAGGCTCGGAAGGCAGATTTGGATAACGTGCAGGGCGAACCTGATGCCGACATCAAACCCGTACACGAAAATTCTCATCGGCATCGCGGAAATCACGAACGACTCCGACAAATCCGACATCATAACGGGGCTCGCCACCGAATCGCAGCTCAGGAGCGACTTCGCGCTCATGAAGACGAGCGTGGACACCGTGTCGGGCTTCATGCTCAAAATCGACATCGACGACATCGGGACGATAAACGAGCAGTACGGCTCGAGAATCGCGGACCTCGTCCTGGCGAAAGTCGGAGAGGGATGCAGGAGGGCGTGCGACGGAATCGCAAAGGCGTACAAGGTCAGCTCGTCCGAATTCATCTGCATGAACCTCACGGGGCTTTCGGCGCTCGTCGCGCAGAAACTCTACGACAACATCAAGCGCGAAATTTCCAAGCAGGACCAGGGGCTGGGGCGCGACATCATATTCACGATATCGGGCGGAATAGTCGCGTTCACAAACGACAACTCGCATCTTGAGGCGTTCACGAGAAAGCTCAACTACACGCTGTCCGTCGCGAAGTCGCACGGGAAGAATTCGTTCGTCACATTCAACGCGAACGACTACCAGCGCCACCTGCGGAACCTCAACCTGCAGGAAGCGCTCAGGGACTCGATAAAGAACGATTTCCGCGGGTTCGAGCTTTTCTACCAGCCCGTCATCGACGCGAAGAGGATACACCTCGACGAGGACAAGACGGTGCTGAACATCATCGGGGCGGAGGCGCTCCTGCGGTGGAGCCACCCCGATTACGGAACGCTCATGCCCGACGAATTCATTCCCATCCTCGAGCGGACGGGAATGATTGTCCCCGTCGGAAGGTGGATTCTCATCAAGGCGTTCTCCCAGTGCCGCGAATGGAACAAAATCCAGCGCGATTTCCACATGAGCGTGAACATATCGTACGTGCAGGTGCAGAAAAGCGACATACTCTCGGACGTGAAGACGGCGCTCCTCAACACGAAGGTCGAGCCGCACAACATAACGATGGAGCTTACGGAAAGCGGGTACATCGACAACGCCAACGCGCTCCAGGAGCTTACGGAATCGTTCTCAAACCTCGGGCTTGACGTCGACATCGACGATTTCGGGACGGGATACTCGAACCTGCGCTACCTCCAGTACCTGCACGCCTCGACGCTCAAGCTCGACTACACGTTCGTCCACAAAGCGGCGCACGGGAACGACGGCGACAACAAGGTCATCAAGCACATCACGCAGATGGCGCACGAGCTGAACATGAAGGTCTGCATGGAAGGAATCGAGACGAAGGAGGACATGGAGAAGCTTCTCGAATACGGCCCCGACAAATTCCAGGGATTCTATTTCGGCTGCCCGATGAGCGCGGTCGATTTCCGCGAGCACAACATCCGGCACGACTCGACCGCGGACATCTACGAAAAGAACAGGAGCGACGACCTGCTCGGCGAGCTCCAGAGCATCTGAAAAACGCCCGGTCAAAAGAACGCCCTGCCCGAAACAATCGCGGGCAGGGCGTCCTTTTTTCCATGGCCGTCAGGCGGCTCGCGAAAAAAATGGAACGGAACCTAGATGTAATGCCTGATTTCGTTGTGGTCGATGGTCCTCGTCTTCACGGCAGTTATGTAGCTTCCGTAAAGCGCGCTCGTGACGTCGAACAGGGCGGCGAACGAGCAGAGGACGGGCGCGACCGGGCGGAACAGCAGGTATCCCGCATCAAAGCCGCGACCGTACATCGTGCAGAGAATCGTCAGCGCGACGAACGTTCCGCCGGACGGAAGCGAGCAAAGCATGAACGAAAGCCCGAACGCCGACATGAAAAGCCACACTACGTCCTCGACCTTTATATCAAGCCCCGAATACGAGCCGAGAATCGTCACGAAGCAGATTGAGATGACGAGCGACGTCCCTCCCCTGCTGAAAATCGAGAAGAACGGGAACGTGAAGCTGTTCGTCTCGTCGCGGATTCCGAGGCTCTCGCGGCCGTGCCTCATCGCAATCTGCAGCGATATGTTCGAGTCTCCCGAGAAAAACGACGCGAGAAGCGGGCAGATGCTCGCGTACAGGACGCGGAACGGGCGCGGGTCCTTGCAGACGAGCCGGATGACGAGCGGGCAGACGACAACCGCGAAGATGACGAAATCGACGGTGAGCAGGATGACGAGCGGAACGAACGTCCTCGACTCGAAATACGGGCGCGCGGAAAGAATCCAGTTGCACGAGACGGCAATCATCCCCACGGAGAACCATTCGACGAAAAAGCTCGAAATGCCGTAGCACAGGCGCGAAGCCGACTCGAAAAGCGAGATTACCGGCTTGGACGAATCCTTGTCCGACGCGCAACCAGCCCCGGCAAAACCGGCGAAAACGAACGCGGGAAGAAGGTAGACGCCGTCCTTGAGCGCGTCGAACCCGGAATACGGGAAAATCTGCATCAGGAGCGAGCGGATGCTCACCGACGGAAGCTCCGTCATCCGCTCGCCCGTTATCGGAATCCGCGGGATTTTCACGATGAGCGCGGACATGATTCCCATGACGAGAAGGATGAGCGTGAACGCGAACACGAGCAGAATCGTCCACGACGACGTTTTCAGGAGCGTCCTCGAATCGCGCAGCCTGAAGAACGCGTAGGATGCGCTGAAAAAAAGGAGCGGCATGAGCGAGTAACGCCCGAACCGCACCGCGAATTCGGAGATGCCCGAAATGACGACGCCGACCGACGACACCTTCGTCGGGAGGATGAAGTACGCCGCGATTCCGAGCGCTATTCCAATCAGATATTTTATCCAGACTTTCATAATGGGCGAATTATATCAAATAAAATGTGCGTGTGGTATAATCGGCAGAATCATGGAAAAGACACTGCTCATCGCCGGCAAGGAGCTTCCTGACGGAGAGATGTTCGCCTCGGGGGCCGTGACAAGCGGGCGGAAGACGCTTATAACGAGGCTTCCGCAACCGGGCGACGATAACGAAGGGCTGAGGACATCGACGAACGGGATTCTCAGCGCATCATGGAACAGACCGTCCGCGCTTTCCGCGCGCGCCCTCGTCCTCAAAGCCCTGAACGAATTCGGGCATCTCGACGAGTGCGTAATCGTTTTCGACGAGCCGCACCTCCTCCAGAAATACGGCGACATCGCGAGCACCGCGGAGAACGTCCGCATCATCGAGGAGCTTATATCGAGCTACCAGTACATCGCCGCGGAGATTACGACGCGCGTGCAGAAGCAGATTCGCAACGCGTCGCAGTTGTCGGCGGAGGAAAAAAGGCGGCTCCGACTGGTGTTCCTCCACAAGACAAACCATTCCCTCGCGCAGGGAATCCTCGAAAAATCGACGGACAAGCCGTCTTCGCCGTTCCTTTCGGCGGCATCAGCCGCGTTCAGGGCATACGCGGAGAACATCGCGGCGAGCCTCGTCGAAAGCGACGACATAACGCCGCTTCTCGTCACGTGCGACGAAGGGAACGACATGCACGCAAACGACGCAGTTCTTTCGTCGTGGCTTTTCGGATATCTCGACCAGCTCGACTCTCTCAGGAGACCCCTGTCGGCAAAACAGCGGCTCTCATGGACAAAGGCGGGGACAAAAACCCCGGGAGGCTTCGGATTCTTTGGGTAATACGGCAATCGGACTTGAGGTCCACTTCATTCTTGTATGCGCGCTCCGGATTTTTCTGAGCTTCTGCGCGGGGCTTATCCTCGGGCTTGAGAGGAAGCACCGGCAGCAGGTTCTCGGGATACGGACGCTTATCCTGATTTCGGAGTCGGCGACGCTCCTCGGAATTCTCTCGACGTTCATAGTGAAAGCCGCCGGTGCGGGAGATGCAGCCCGCATCGCGGCGCAGGTCGTAAGCGGCTGCGGATTTCTCGGCGGCGGCGCGATAATGAAAACGGGGCTGAACATAAAGGGGCTCACAAGCGCCGCAATCATATGGACGGCGGCGGCGACGGGACTTTCGCTCGGCTCGGGGCTTTATATTCCGGCGATTCTCTGCGTTCTCGTCGCGGTGATTTCCCTCGTCGGCATCGAGAAATTCGAGCAGAAATATTTTCCCGCCGAGCGCTCGAAATGCCTCCGCCTCACGTTCGACGTCCAGCCGGGCGCGCACATCGACACGGCGGAGCTGAAATCCGCGATAGAGCGCAACGGCTTCACGGTTTCCGACATGAACATGAGCCGGATTATCGCGAGCAACATGATGATTTTCCATTATTCGGTGAAGTCGCCCAAAAAAGACGACTTTTCCGCCCTTATTGACGAGCTTTCCAAAATCGGGGCGCTGTCGGAATTCTCCATAACCGACTGATTTCCCGCGCGGACAAAAAAAGACGCGCGTTTTTTGCGCGCGCCCTTTTTTTTGAGCCGGTGAATCACACGGTGAACTGCGACATCTGATTTCCGATGTCGGCGATAGATTCCCTCATGCGCGACGAGATTTCCGAAAGCTCGTTCCCGCTTTCGCTCACGCGGCTCGCCCCGGACGACATTTTGTCCATCGACTCCTTCATAATCCGGCTCGAATCCTGCAAATCGTCCATGTTCCGGAGAATTTTCTTGTTCCTGTCCGCCATGTCTCGCGCCGCGCTCGTGACGTCGATGGTACTGTCCTTCATGCGCGCGAGCATGTCGATGACATGCTGGGAGCCTTCGGTCTGCTCAACCATCGCAGCCTTAATCTGCTGGACGAGCTCGTTCGTGTGCTTGATTTCGTCGGTGACCGCCGTGAACGCGCCGCTCGAATCCTGCGAAGCCGACACGACTTCCGCAATCGACGACTGGATGCTCCGCAGCTGCTCGCCGATTGTCTTCGACTGCGTAGAGGACGTCTCGGACAGCTTCCTGATTTCATCGGAGACGACGGCGAATCCCTTTCCGGCATCCCCCGCATGGGCAGCCTCGATTGCCGCGTTCATCGCCAGTAGGTTCGTCTGGCTTGCGATCGACGCGATTGCGCTGTTCGCCTCCTGAAGCATCCTCGACATTTCCTCAATCTGAGAGATTTTCTCGTTCACCGCGTGCTGCTTCGACTGCCCGTCGAGGGAACGCGATTCAAGCTCGCCGAACGAATCCGCCATAGCATCGACAGTCGAATTCACGGAGCGGATGTTCCCGACCATCTCCTCTACGGAAGAAGACGCGGAGGAAACCTGCTCCGCCTGCGCCATTATCATCTTGTCGAGCCTGTCGATGTTCCCCGCCACGTCGTCAACGGCGCCCGCCGCCGAGCGGACGCTGCTCTCCTGCGAGGACATCGACGCGCCGACGTCGTTTATGCTTCCGATTATCTCGCTGATTGCGCGCCCCACATTGTCGGCCGCTCCGTTCATGTCCCGTCCGACCACGCGGAGCTTCGACTCCGAATCCTTAATCTCGGACGTGATGCCCTGGAATTTCTCGAGGAACCTGTTCACCTCGGCGACAAGCTCGTCGAACACGCGGAAGACGGAGCGCCTTCTCATCACGACGCGCTTCGTAAGGTCGGCGTTCCCGCTCGAAAGGTCGGCGACAGCACCCTTGAGGATGCGCAGCTGCCCGATTATGCTCAGAATCGTCACGGAAAGGAGGATGAAAACGGCGATGATTGCCAGGCTGATGAGGAACGGGAGCGCGGCGAATTTCCGGAACGACGCGTTGTCGTACGGAACTTTCAGCACGAGATGCCACTTCACGAGGTCAAGCGGCATGATAAGATACTCGCCGTCGCGGGCGCTGGATATCGTCAGCGAGGACGGAAGGGGGTCGATGCCCTTGAGGTGCGGCATCCGCTCCACAATCGGGATTTTCTTTTCTATAATCGAAGTGTCCCTGCTTCCAGTAATCTCAAGCTCGTTGTTGTAAAGGTAAATCTCTATGTCGGAATCAAGCCCGTCGACCATCGACTTGAGCATGTTCGAAAGCTCGATTCCAGTCCCGACCATCCCAATCGGAACGCCATTGTCGCGGACGACGGCGTTCACCCACAGATTGACGACGTTTATCTGCTGGTTGTAGTTGATGTTGAAGTTGTACTCGTCCGTCTTGTAGAGCGTCATGTTGTACCAGTATTCGCTAGGCAACGACGGGTCGACGACGTACTGCGGCTTCATGTCGTTCCAGAAAACCTTGTCGACGTCCGACGTCCAGTAAATCGAATGGCTCGAAAAGGAATCCCTGAACGACTCGAAATCGAGGAACGCGTTCATCTTGAGCATCGGGTCGTCGGGCTCCTTCAGGTATTCCTTGACAGAGCGCGTCTTGACGAGCTGCCGTACGATTGTCAGCTGCTCGCTCATGCGCATCTCGAATTCCGTGCAACGGAGTCGGGCGGCAAGCTCCATCCTCGCGTTCGCGTCAATCCTGAACATATACTGCGAAATTTTGTTCACGATAAAAATGTCGCAGACAAGAACAAGAATTCCCAAAGCAATTCCCGCAAAAACCTTCCTCATTTTGGGCATAAACGTCCTCCATAAATAAAAACAGTCATGAAAACAGCTTCCCGAGCAGGTTCCTAAAACTGCGATGCCAAAAAGACAGAGCCATTTTTGCGTTTTTGCCCGCATTCCCCGAACGGAAAACATCTAATTATAATTAAAATAAGAATTATTTAACATAATTTTTATAGTTCGGATGTTCTTTTTATCGAAAAATTTCGCCACGACGGACGCATTCCCGCCGACGCGATTTCATGGCGGAAGCCGCATGGGGATTACAAAGCAACGGCGGAATGCTAGAATGACCGTTCTATGAATTCGACGAACAGCAGCCAAAACCGATTCGAAAACCCGCTCATCGTGCAGAGCGACAGGACGATTCTTCTTGACGTGCACGCGCCCCGCGCCGACGAATGCAGGCACGCGCTTGTCCCGTTCGCGGAACTTGAGAAATCACCGGAACATTTCCATACGTACAAGCTCACCCCGCTCTCATTGTGGAACGCGGCGGGCGCGGGATTCAAGCCTGAGGATGCTGTGCGCGTCCTGAACGAATACTCGAAATACGACGTCCCGCAATCGGTCGCGGTCTGGATTTCCGAGACGGCGGGAAGGTTCGGCAAGCTCAGGCTCGTCCCCGCCCCGGGAATCGACGTCCCCGAAAAGGAAGGGAGCGCGAAGAAAATCCGCGAGGACTACCTCTACCTCGTCACGAAAAACCAGAACGTGTTCCGCGAAATCAACGCGTCGCGCGTCGGGAAAAAATACCTTGCGCAGTGCGAGTACGTTCCCGTGTCGGCGGAAACAGACAGGGAACTTTCCATAACGGACGAGGAGCGGAAATTCTGCTTCTCGATGCCGCTCACGCTCCGGGGGACGATAAAGCAGGAGCTTCTTTCGATGGGCTGGCCGGTAAAGGACGACGTCCCGATGAGCGACGGCGAGCCGCTTGAATTCTCATTGAGGACGACGACTGCGGCGGGAAAGCCGTTCAGCGTGCGACAGTACCAGAGCGAGGCGGCGGACTCTATTGTCGGCGACAAGGGCGCGGGAACGGGATTCGGGACGATTGTCCTTCCGTGCGGCGCCGGCAAGACGATTGTCGGGATGGCGACGATGGCGCTCCTCAAGACGAGCACGCTCATAATCACGACGAACATCAGCGCGGTCCACCAGTGGATTGACGAGCTCGTTGACAAGACGACGCTCACGCGCGAGCAGATTTCCGAATACACGGGCGAGTCGAAGACGATAAAACCCGTAACGGTGGCGACGTACCAGATTCTCACCTGGCGGCCGGAAAAAGACGGGCCGTATCCGCACTTCTCCCTTTTCCGGCAGCGCAACTGGGGGCTGATTGTCTACGACGAGGTGCACATGCTCCCCGCGCCAGTTTTCCGCGTCGTCGCGGAGATTCAGGCGGTGCGGAGAATCGGGCTGACTGCGACGCTCGTGCGCGAGGACGGGTGCGAGGGGCACGTCTTCTCCCTCGTCGGCCCAAAGCGCTACGACGTCCCGTGGAAGGATTTGGAGCATTCGGGATTCATCGCGACGGCGGAATGCATCGAGGTCAAGGTTCCGCTTCCCGAGAGCATGGAAATCGAGTACGCGGTTGCCGACCAGCGCAAAAAGCACAAAATCGCGAGCGAGAACCCCGCGAAGGAATCGTTCGTCCGGAGAATCGTGGAATCGTCGCCGGACGACAAGATTCTCGTCATCGGGCAGTACATCGAGCAGCTCCAGTCAATAGCGCAGATGCTCGGCTGCCCGATAATAACGGGGCGCACGCCGAATTCCGAGCGCGACGAGATTTACCGGAAATTCAGGACGGGCGAGATTTCCGTTCTCGTCGTGTCGAAAGTCGCTAATTTCGCAATCGACCTTCCCGACGCGAGCGTCGCAATACAGGTGAGCGGCACGTTCGGAAGCAGGCAGGAAGAGGCGCAGAGGCTCGGACGGATTCTGCGCCCGAAGGAACGGAAATCGCGCTTCTTCACGCTCATAACGAGGAACACGACGGAGGAGGATTTCGGCGCGAACAGGCAGAAATTCCTCGCCGAGCAGGGATATTCGTACAGAATTGCGCGCTGCGAGACGGAGGACGACCTTGACGACGAGCTTTCCGGCGGTGCGGCAATCGGATACTGCGGGCAGTGACGGCTTTTAGGAGGAAAATCGGATGACAGGCGAACAGGCGCGTCATGCGCAGAGGATAGTCGAATGGAGGGAATCGCTCGCGACGATGGGCGACGCGCAGTTCTTCGAGCTTATCAGGATGTACCTCGGCGAGCTGAAATCGCCGTTCAACAAGCAGAACCTCATCGAGGAGCTCAGCTCCTTTTTGCGGAAACCGGACAACAAACGGAAAATCGCGGAGCTTCTGAGCGAGTCCGACATCGAGGTCGTCTCCGCCGTCAAATTCATCTCGGAGGCGACGCCGCGGAAAATCGCGGACTTCTTCTGCGGCAAATTCACGTTCTCAAAACTATACGAGCGGATTCTGAACCTTGAGGAGCGTCTTGTCCTCTACAAGCACGGCGACTTCCTCTTCGTAAACCCGCACCTCGACGAGACGCTTTCGACAATCGCGACGAAATCCGTGCTCGCGTGGGAGTCATGCGTCGAGAAGGAGAACACGAAGGAAGGGTTCAGGCTGTCGCCGGAGCTTCTCCTCGCGTTCGCCGCGTTTGTCAGCGAGAACGGCGACATATGCAAGGCAGACGGCTCGTTCAAGAAGCGGGCGGCGGCGGACATTGAGGCGCGCTTCCAGTGCGGGCAGGCCCCGATAAAGCGGCTCAAGGATGCGTTCGAGAACATGTCAATTCTCGTGACGAACAGCTCCGGCTCGCTTTCCGTTGACATGCCGCGATTCCGCTCGTTCGCGCATCTTCCCGAGGCGCTCCAGTACGCGTACATCGCAGTCTCGTCGCTCGGACGGTTCTCGCGGAGGATGCTCGTCCAGCAGGCAAAGCTCCTCATCGAGGTCCTTCTTTCCGTCCGGACGGGATTCACCAAGGAGAACATGATACGGACGATGTACCTGGCGACGGAGAACACGCGGCGGGACGGCGGCGAGGAAGCGTTCGGCGCGACGGGACGGTTCGCCTCGATTCTACAGCGGGCGCGGAAAACGGAGGCGGAGGCGGAAAGCGACGGGCAGAAGGAAAACGCGTTCGACGAGATGAAGCGGACGGGATGCGTCTTCTCGTCGTTCGAGCGGCTTTTCGATTCCGCGCTTGAGCTGGGGCTCCTCCGCATACGCGGAATCGACTGCGACAAGAACGACATTTTCGCCCCGATTTCGGGAATCGGAGATTTGCTTGCCCCGCCGTCGGGCACGGAGCGGAAAGTTCTTTCGATTGACGCAGCGTTCAGCGCGATGGTTTTTCCGGGACGCCCGCTCATCGCGCTCATCGACCTTGCGAATATTCTTGAGCTCAGGAAATTCGACACCGCCGTCTCGTTCGAGATTACGAAAAAATCCGTGACGCGGGCATTCAACGCGGGGATGACGGAGGAAAAGATAAGCGAGGTCCTGTCCGACGCGTGTATGCACGAGCTTCCGCAGAACATCGCGGTTTCGCTCGACGACTGGAGGAATTCGTTCTCGTCAGTGTCGCTTTTCAGGGGGTACGTTTTGCGCGTGAGCGAGGAGAAAATCCCGCTCGTGACGAAAAATCCCGCGCTCGCGCCGCTGATTGCCGAGACGCTCGCGCCCGGAATCTTCCTAATAAACGCGGAAAGCGACGCGCAGGCGGCAAGGCTCATCGCGGAAAGCGGGCTTGATTTCATCGGAAAGGTGCGCACCGCGGAGAAAAGCGACGGCGCGGCGGAATTCCCCGTCTTCAGGGCGCGGATGATTGAGGGCTGCGGGGAAAAGAAATGCGGGAACATCACCTCGGTCGAGGAGCGGAAGGCGCATTTCGACAAAATGCGGGAAATCCTCGACTCGATGGACATCACGAAAGAGGAGCGCGAGTGCCTTCTCTTCCGCATAAACCGAAAAATCGTGCTCGACGAAAGCCAGCTCAAAGCCGAGAGCGTGAAATTCGCGAAAATCGAGGCGGGCGGGATGGACTTCACCGGAAAAGTACACATAATCGAGCAGGCGGTGACGGACAAATGCCCGATAGAGATAACGTTCGCGTCCGAGGAAAGCTCCGGCGTCGAGAGCGTCTCGGGGATTCCTTCGGGCACGGAGAAATCCGACGACGACGTGCGCGTCTCGATGCGGATTTCCGGAAGCGACGACATCAGGACGTTCTCAATCAGCCAGGCGACGAAAGTCCGGCGGATTTACGACACCGCGTTCAGAAGATAAGACGCCCGCGACGGCGGAAATGCTTTTGCGCCTCGCGAATTCGGAAGATATTCTGAAAATTAGAGTTCGACAATTTCCGGCCTTGCATTTAGAATAGTGTGTTGTGAAAAAGGAGATTCCAAATGAAAAAGCAAAAATCGGTGTCAAAGCTCATCTGTGCCATCCTTGTGATAGGAATACTTTTATACTCAGGAGCCATTTTCTACACCGTAAGCAACAAACTCAACTCCGGAATTGCCTCGTATTTCTCCGGCGAGCTCAAGGAGCAGGCGACCGTGATGCTCGAGGAAATCGACTATGTGATGGAAAAATCCTCCCAGACGACGGACTGGATAGAGCGCACCATTGTTGACGAGTACCCGCTGCGCGGATACGGCAGGGAATTCACGTCGCAGATAGCACGCAGCGCCGTCGATTTTATGAAAATCGATTCGGTGTCGTTCTACGAAAAGAACGGCGCGCAGATTTCCGACACGAAATACGGGACGTGCGGACGGAGCGACATCATAGCGACGGTCCTGAGCGGAGAGGCCTATGCGGATTTCGTGAAGGAAGGAAACGACATTTTCGCGATGATTGCACGGCCGCTCAAAAACGGCACCGCCGTATTCGGGGCAGTGATAACGAAAACGAAAGCATCGACGATGGATTTGATTGACACGGTGTCGTCCTACACGGGAAACGACGTCACGATATTTTCGGGGACGACACGAGCATACACGAGCATACAGGGAATGCAGGGGACGGAGATTGCCGACACCGGGCTGATTGACGCGGCGAAGCGGGGAACATCGACATCGCTCCACACGAAGATAAACGGAATCGCGTACACGGCATTCTACTTCCCGCTCAAGGACAGGAACGGGATGTTCCTGACGACGCTCTACCTCGGGCGCCCGCTCAAGGTCGTGGAGGCCGTGTCGAAGGAAATATTCAGGCCGCTCGTCGTCGTCGTCGCGCTCTGCACCATAGCGATTCTCGTCCTTATAATATCGCAGTTCTACCTGCGGATAATCCGCCCGCTGAACGCAATCGGCAAGGCGATCGACAACCTGTCGTCGGGCGACGCCGACCTCACGTTCAGGATTGCGGTGAAGGGAAACGACGAATTCTCGCGCCTCGGCATGGGCGTCAACACGTTCATCGCGATGCTCGAGGGAATCGTCAACAGGATAAAGGAGACTGCGGCGCAGGTTCTCTCCGGAAGCGAGCAGATAAGCGAGTCGAGCCAGGCGATTTCGTCGGGAGCGAGCGAGCAGGCGGCATCGACGGAGGAAATGAGCGCGACGATGGAGCAGATGGCGTCGAACATCAGCCAGACTGCGATGAACGCGCAGAAAACCGGGCTCCTCGCCGAAAAAACCTCGGAGGAAAGCGAGGCGGGCGGGCAGGCCGTGACGGAATCGGTGAACGCGGTCAAGGAAATCGCAGAGAAAATCAGCGTCATCGGAGCCATTGCGAAGCAGACGAACATCCTCGCGCTGAACGCGGCAATCGAGGCGGCGCGTGCTGGAGAAGCCGGAAAAGGATTCGCCGTCGTCGCGTCGGAAGTCAGGAAGCTCGCGGAGCGCTCGCAGATTTCCGCGGGCGAAATTGTGGAGCTTTCCGAGCAGACGCTCGACGCCGCCGACAATGCGGGAGAGAAAATCGCCAACGTCATCCCCGACATCAAGCAGACGACGTACCTCATCGAGGAAATTTCTTCGTCGTGCAAGGAGCAGGACGACGGGGTGCGCCAGGTAAGCCAGGCAATCATCCAGCTCGATTCCGTCGTGCAGCAGAACGCGAGCGCCGCCGAGGAACTTGCCGCGATGAGCGAGGAGCTTTCCGCAAACGCAAGGGAACTGTCAAAAATAATTGGGGTTTTTAAGACGAAAGCCCCGTGATTCACGCGACTTGTTCTGCTGCTTCATGGAGGGGCTTTGTTTTTACCGCGAAAACGCGGTAAAACCCGAGCGGATTCTTGCGCGTTGTTTTAGGCAGCGCGCGTTTTTTTTGAGCAGAAAGCCCCGTGATTCACGAGACTTGTTCTGCTGCTTTGTGGAGGGGCTTTGTTTTTACCGCGAAAACGCGGTAAAACCCGAGCGGATTCTTGCGCGTTGTTTTAAAGGCAGCGCGCGTTTTTTTTGAGGGCAGAAAGCCCCGTGATTCACGCGACTTGTTCTGCTGCTTCATGGAGGGGCTTTGTTTTTACCGCGAAAACGCGGTAAAACCTGAGCGGATTTTTAGTGAATACATTTTGCAGATTTGGAAATTTTATAGTAGGTGGGGATGTATGCGTTATGGCGCTACTTATGATTTGTTATAAGAAACAGTTTTTTGAAGAAGTATAATTTACAGGGTAACAGTTGGGTAAGTTATAATATTTAAACCAGAAAATGGAGGAATTATTTATGGACATTTTAAGGATGATTAGAAGCCTATTCGAAAAAAAACAAAAGACTTATGTTGAATTAGACGATAAGTATGTAATTGTAACAAATACTCTCTCATATCCTGTGTTATGTTTAAAAACTAGCATTATTGTATCAGAAACCGAAAAAGCTTTATACAGTTTTGATACAGCCGCTCCGAAAGGAAAGGGTCGTGTTTTCAGTTTTACCGAAGGTATGAAAAAATGGGCAACCCAGGGTGGGAAATACTCTATTTGTCCAATGTCCACAAATGCCACCGAAACAGAATCCTTAAGACAAGATAAAGAAGCCATCATTGCTTATGCAAAAGAACTTAAAGTATCAGACGTTGTTATAGACTCACTTGAGAGTGGTTGTGACGGGTACCCCAAGCCCGTTCAAGAAATTATTTACGACGAAAATGGAAACAGAATGTAATGAAACTTATCATATATGGCTATGCGTTTCCTCGCCATAGCCTTTATCAAAGTAAGTCAGATTATACTTCCCATATTAATTCCGTAGCCCCGTCGGTGATTTGATTGATTCAAAATCTGTCTGGGATTGATTCTTTTGAAAGACAAAATTTTCTCTGATGTTTTCAATATCAATATCTTTAATGGCACATTAAACTAATAGCTTCAAGAACTAAAAAAGTATTTTACGGCAATGATAAAACGCACTATGCTAATTATAAAGGCATAAGTGCGTTTTTGACGTTTTTTATAGAATTGGTGGCATTATTTACAGGGTAAATGACGGATAGGTTATAATACCCTTAATAACAATTAAGCTTGGGAAATAATTATGAAGTTTTATGAAACGTTAGAAAAAGAAATCCTGAGTGCAGTAACGCCAGAACTGAATAAAAAGTATTTTGTGCTATCTGAGTATTTACAAACTTATAACGGGGTATTCATAGGTCGTGACCCCACAAAAGAAGGCTTCGGCGATTCTGCTATGATTTACGGTTACCCTGATAAAGGAAGTCCAAAACACCCTGTAACGTCTTTGAAAACTTTTGAAGAAGTCAAGAATTACTATGAAAACATTGTAAAAGGTTACAAGGTCTATAAACTGCGTGAAGGTATTGAAGTAATGTTCAGAGAGCGACAAATGCCAGTAGATTATGAGTCAAATTTTACACCAGAATTAAAGGACAAAATAGAAGAATGGTTTGATGCGTGGTGTGATTACAAAAGCAAATTCACAACTGTTGAGGACAAAGAACAACACCTAGAAAATGTTTATAATTTGGGTGTTGTTCTTGAAAACGCAGTAAAAAATGTTGAAGAAGTTGAAAATTAGGCAACTTCCAATTCTGTGAATGGTGCAAAAGGGATACCGTTTGCTTTTATAGTTGTGTAAAAAAGCTCAAACCATTTTTTGATAAAAGGTCTTTTATCATCTTCAAAATCAATACGGACATCTTTATAATAAGTTTCTGCAAGTAAAGTATTCCTATCTTCACTTTCCGCATTCTTGCTAAAGAACTCAAGTTGGGCATTTAGAACAACTGATGTTCTTGGATGTAGTGGTGTCCTATCGTAGTTTTTTGCAACTTTTTCACCAAGCTCCTTAGCATAGGCTAATATCTTTTTCTGTTGCCATGTGTTTTCTTATTAAGGAAGACATAGTAGGCGCTTCGATTTCTGTTAGCTTTAACAAGCTTTCTTTGTAAACACTCTCAAAAAACCTATTTAATTCTTTCATACTTATTTAGTAAGAACTTTCATGATACATAATTAGCAGGTTAATATTTAAAAAGTTAGGTTATCAACCGTTTTTACGGACATAGCCTTTTATTTTCGGTTTTTAATTCTTTCTTCGTGCCATTTTCGCCAAGTCATAGGCTCTTCCGAAGTGGTTGGCTTCGGTTCTTTCGGTTCGTCAAGCAGAACAACTTTAATGTCAAGTTTGTCGTATGCGACAGTAACACCAAGTTTACCAAAGACTTCTACCATTTTGGTATTCAAAACTGTAAAGTTCTTTTCGTAGTTTTCCTTTGTTCCGTAATCAATGGTTAATGTGTAACCACGAATGACTGAAATCGGTGAGTTGCGTTTAGCCTCGCCAACCGACAGACCCTCGATTGGTTCTTCCAATATCTTAGGGTTCACAACCTTAAAGTTTTCCGAAACTCTGAACATAAGCATTTCTCCTCTTTTAGCTCTTTGTTTTAAGGTGGCAAGTTAAGGAACTAAATCAACTTATGCCATTATATTATAATCTTTCTGGGTTTCTACCCTGAAAAGATATTAAACCGTTTCCACGGCGTTGCGACCAAGTATTTTAATAACTACTTGGTATGGAACAATTTCGTAAATTACGCAAAGCAAAGGAACAGATTTTAACTGACTTTGTTTTTACCGCGAAAAACGCGGTAAAACCCGAGCGGATTCTTGCGCGTTGTTTTATAGGAAAAAGCTATTTCGTTATCAAAAAATTGTATTGGTAAAGATTCTGCAAAAGAAATATACCTACGTCATCTCTGATTGAAAAAATGGAGGAGCACGAAATGGCAAGGAAAATATTCACGTCCATCACGCAGCTGGTGGGGAACACTCCGCTTGTGGAGCTGACAAACTACGAGAAAAAACTCAATCTCAAGGCAAAGATTTTTGCGAAACTCGAATATTTCAACCCGGAAAGCAGCGTGAAGGACAGAATCGCGCTCAACATGCTCGAAACCGCGGAGAAAAAGGGGCTTATCACTCCGGGAAAGACGACGATAGTCGAAACGACTTCGGGAAACACGGGAATCGCGGTGGCGGCGTTCGCGGCCGCGAAGGGATACAAATTCGTCGTCTACATTCAGGATGAAGTCAGCATAGAGCGCAAGCAGGTCATAAAAGCGTTCGGTGCGAAGCTGATAAACTTGAGCGAAGTTCCCGAATATATGGAAGTTCTCGATGAGACCGGCGGAGATTTTGTCGCCGGAATAAAAGTTTTGAAAGAAAAAGTCATTCCGAAAATCGAAAACAGCTTCTTCATAGACCAAGTGTCGAATCCGGCGAATCCAGAGGCGCACTACAACACGACCGCGCGTGAAATCTGGAACGACACGGAAGGCGACGTCGATATTTTTGTCGCGTGCGCGGGAACCGGCGGAACGATTACAGGAACTGGAAGATTCCTCAAAGAGAAAAAGCCTTCCGTGAAGGTCGTGGGCGTTCAGCCGCCGGTGAATGACGTAATCGTGACAGGCGTCCACAATTTTACGGATGTCAAAAAAGAGCGCGTTCCGCAAGTTTTGAACAAGGAATATATCGACGATGTAGTCACGATTGTTCCAGACTCCGCTTTCGAGGCAGCCCGCCTTCTTGCGAGGACGGACGGAATCCTTGTGGGAATTTCAAGCGGAGCGGCTCTTTCCGTGGCGACGGATTTGGCGAAATCGGACGAGAACGAAGGAAAGAACATCGTCGTAATCCTTCCCGACACAGGCCTGCGCTATCTGAGCACAAACCTGTTCGCATGACGTTGGCTTTTTATCGTGAAAGCGTCATGAAGTGCTCCACGACCAGTTTTCCCGATTCAGTCAAGTCCGAGCTTGCCCAGCCGGAAGTCTTCGAGCAGCTTGACTGAATCGCCGAGGCGGTCTCGCTCTTGTTCGAGAGGCTCCAGTTCATGTGGCTGATGTTGTACTTCTCGCATAGGCTGAACCATTTTTCCGACTCGCTTGAGTTGAAGCCGCCGTTTCCGGACGCGTCGCAGGTGCCGAATTCCGTGATGAAGACGGGGAGTCCGCTGTTCACTGCCGATTCCACGCGGCTTCTGTACGAGTCCGTGTGGCTGTTCGCGTAGAAGTGGAAAGTGTACATGACGTTTCCGTAGGTTGCCGTGTCGAGCGGATTTGAAAGCGGCTCCTCGATGTCCTGGCTCCATGTGTTCGTTCCCACGATGACTACAGCGTCTGGGGCGTACTGGCGGATTGCCGGGATTACTTCCTCCGCATACGGCTTTATCGCGGATGCCCACGGAGAGTTTGTCGGTTCGTTGCAGATTTCGTAGAGGACGTTTCCGTAGTTCGCGTACTCCTTGGCGATTTCGGCGAGGAACGTCTTCGCCGCGTTCTTCGTCTCCTGCGGGTTGTAGTTGTGGACGTGCCAATCGACAAGCACGTACATTCCTTTTTTCGTGGCGTATTCGATTCCGTTCTTCATTATCGTCTTGAGCGCGCTCTGGTCGCCGCCGTTGCAGTAGCCGTTGTAGTCTTTCGGGTAGAGGACGAGCCGTATGCAGTTCGTGTTGAAGTCGTCCACGAGCGTTGCGAATGCGTCCTCGTTCACGTATCTTGAGAACTCGTCACCGAAATTCAAGCCGTGCGTTGAAAATCCGTAGAGCATGTACTTCTCTCCCTTTTCGTCCAGGAGATTCGCTCCCGACACGCTTAGTTTTCCGTGGTTCGCGTATGGTGTTCCCGTGACTGATGTCGGCTCGACCTTCGTCTCCACGTCCGATGTCGTTGTCGAAGATGATGAAGATGATGAGCCGGAAGAAGATATGCCTGTCGTTAGCGTTATTTTGCTTACAGAAACTCCGTATCCGTTCAGTGCAAATCCGTAGCTCTTGAGATTCGTCGCGTCCGATGCCGTGACTGTGTATGAAAGCGGTGTCGCTCCATTGGGTTCGACTCCTCCGTATGTGCTGTCGTAAGTTCCGTTTGTGTAGCTTCCTCCCGTCATTTCCGTCCAAGAACTTCCCTGATAGTTGAATTTCAGTTTGTTGTAGCTGGCACTCGAATCTTTTGTAAGGTAGACATCGATTTTGCAACCTGCTTCAAACGAAGAAAAATAACTCTTGTCGATTGTGATGTTGACCCAACTGGAAGAATCGTTGAAATCCTTCCATCCGCTCCATGCTTCAGTTTCAGTCGTGGAACTTGCGGAATTTGCGCCGGAAGTTCCATTGTTGGAATTCGTGGATGAATCGTCCCCGCTTCCGTTCGTCTGCGCTGTGTTTTCCACTTCCTCGCTTCCGCTTGTGCATCCGGCGAGCGCCGACAAGACGATTGTTCCAGCCGCGAAAAGGGCGGCTGCGTTTCTCAAAATTCTTTTCATATCTTCTCCAAATGTTTTTTTTATCTGCCAATCTTTCACAGATACATGATTCTCGGCGCATTCCGAACACGTTTCCGAATCCCCGCACGGAAGCCTCTTAAACGAGTTCATGGCGACGGAGAAGTACGCGGGCGGTTATTTTTCGGAAAGGAGCTTCTCGAGCGTCTGCGAGATGCCGAGGGCGGCCATAAGGGAGGACGCGCCCGTTTTTCCGTCGGACGGGATTCGTCCTGTTCTCACGGCGCGGAGAAGGAGGTTTTTCGGGGTGTTCTCCGCGTCGATGAATTCCATCGCCTGAACGCGATAACCGGCGCGCTCAAGAAGCTCGGCGCGTATTGCGTCCGTCGCGAGCGCGGCGAACCGTTCCTTTATGAGCCCGAAGCGGAGGAGCGGCTCGAACGGGGAACCGCAGCTGTCGGAGAGCTTCGAAAGCTGCGCGTTGACCTCATGCTGGCAGCACGGAACGGACAAAATCGCGCGCACTCCCCTTTTCACGGCGTAGTCGAGCGCGAAATCGGTCGCGGTGTCGCATGCGTGGAGGGTCACCACGATGTCGGGCGAGCGGCTCCCGCTGTACGTCGAGATGTCGCCCACGGAAAAAGAAAGCCCCGGCAGGTTCAGCTCGGCCGCCATCCGCGAGCAGTATTCGATGACGTCCTTCTTCAAGTCCAGCCCGAACACCTCGCAGTCGATTCCCTTGATTTCCCGCAAAAAATAATGGACCGCAAAAGTCAAATACGATTTCCCGGAGCCGAAATCGACGACGCGAAGGGGCGAGCTGTCGCCGTCACGGGCGCGGCTTTCCATCACGTCGGGAAGGATGTCGTCGACAATTTCGAGGAAGCGGTTTATCTGCCGGAATTTATCGTACTTCGCCGCGATGACTTTTCCTTCGGCGGTCATCACGCCGAGGCGGACGAAGAACGGCACGGGAACGCCCTCCTCGATTATTCTGTTCTTGCGCTGCGTGCCGACGTTCTTCATGACGGGGGCGGACACTGCCCTCTCAATCCGCGTGATTTTTCCCTTCTTGTTCGAAAGGATTTGGATTTCCTTGTCGTCGCTCCTGATTACGCACGAGCGGAACGTCTTTCCCGCGTGCTCGTCGATGAATTCGCCGAGCGCGGATTCCGTCATGCGCTTGTGGAACACCTGCTTCTCCGTGAAGAATTCCGCGAAATACGCCTCGCCGGCGCGCGACGATGACGAGGCGAGCCTCCTGATTTTTACGCGCGTGAAATCGTTCCCCAAAATATCCGAAATTGTGCCGACCGGCTTTGACAGCGTTGCCGAAAGAATCATCTTCCCTCCCGATTGTTGGCGGACATTATGGAAGAAAAAAACGGTTTTGAGAATCGGCAATAAAAAAGCCGCCCGGATGAAGCGGACTTCAAACGGGCGGCTTTTCGATTTCCGGAGGAACTTACGCGAAAATCGGGCGGACGTTGATTACGCCGTCAATCGATTTGAGAGAAGCGAGCGCGTCGTCGCTGACCCTTCCGTCAACGTCGAGAATCGCGTACGCAATCTCGTTCCTGTTCTGGTCAATCATCCCGCTGATGTTGAATCCGGCGTTTCCGAGAACGGACGTGAAATTCGCAATCATGTTCGGGACGTTCTTGTGCGCGATGCACAGGCGCGTTCCGTTCGCGGGAATCGCCTCGTCAATCGTCGCCTTCGGGAAGTTCACGGAATTGACGATTGCGCCCGTCTCGAGGAAGTCGCGGAGCTCCTTGACTGCCATGACGGCGCAGTTGTCCTCAGCCTCGGGCGTGGAAGCGCCGAGGTGCGGAAGGCAGACGACCTTCTCGTTGTTGAGGAGGGACTCGTCGGCAAAATCCGTGACGTGCGCCGCGACTTTTCCCGATTTGATGGCGGCGAGCATGTCTGCGTTGTTCACGAGACCGCCGCGCGCGAGGTTGATAATCCTAACGCCGTCCTTCATGACCTTGATTGCGGAGGCGTTTATCATTCCCTTAGTCTCGTTCGTCTGAGGAACGTGGACCGTGATGTAGTCGGATTTCGTGTAGATTCCGTCGAGCGTCTCGACAATCTTGACGTTGCGGTCGAGGCTGAGCGCCGCCTTCACGGAAAGGAACGGGTCGTAGCCGATGACGTTCATCCCGAGCGCGAGAGCCGTGTTCGCGACCATCGCACCGATTGCGCCGAGACCGATTACGCCGAGCGTCTTTCCCTTAAGCTCTGGCCCGACGAACTTGCTCTTTCCTTTCTCCGCGAGCGAAGCAATCTCGTCGCCTTTTCCGGCAAGCTCCGTGTTCACCCATTTGTTCGCGTTGACCGCGGGGCGAGACGAAAGGAGGAGCGCGAGGATGACGAGTTCCTTAACGGCGTTCGCGTTCGCGCCAGGCGTGTTGAAGACGACGATTCCCTTCTCCGCAAGCTTGTCGCACGGGATGTTGTTCGTTCCCGCACCGGCGCGCGCGACAGCCTTCACCGTCTCGGGAAGCGCCATCTCGTGCATGTCCGCCGAGCGGACGAGAATAGCATCCGCGTTGTTAATCTCGGAAGCAACCTCATATAAGTCGCGCGGGAGTTTGTCCAATCCAATCGCGCTGATTTTGTTCAAAGTCTGAATCTTGTACATTGTCCTTTCCTTATCGTTGATATTCTTCCCGCACCGGCGCGCCCGCACGGATGCGGGCGAATGGCAGGGACAGGAAAATCAGTTCTCCGCCGCGAATTTCTTCATGAACTCGACGAGAGCCTTCACGCCCTCAATCGTCATGGCGTTGTAGATTGACGCGCGCATTCCGCCGACGAGCCTGTGGCCCTTGAGGTTGACGAATCCCGCAGCAGCGGCTTCCTTTACGAATTTGTCGTTGATTTCCTTCTCTTTCGCAACCGCCGCATCGTCCGTCGCCCCCGTTGAGTATTTTGTGAGGAACGGGACGTTCATCAGAGAGCGGCTTCCCTTCTCCGCCGTCGCGCGGTAGAAATCGCTTGAGTCGAGGAAGTTGTAGAGATAATCCGCCTTCTCGCGGTTCCTCTTCGCCATTCCCTCTGCCCCGCCGTTCTTCTCGATCCAATGGAGAACCTTGTCGAGCACGTAAATCGTGTAGCAGGGCGGCGTGTTGTACATGGAGCCGTTGTCCGCGTGCGTTTTGTAGGCGAGCATGACCGGCGTTCCGGGGAGGCAGTCCTCGACTTCGGGAATCAAATCCTCGCGGACGATGACGAGCGTGACGCCTGCCGGAGCAAGGTTTTTCTGCGCGCCCGCGAAGAGAAGCCCGAACTTGGTGACGTCGAGCGGCTCAGAAAGAACGCATGACGAGATGTCGGCGACGAGCGGGATTGAGCCCGTGTCGGGAAGATACTCGTAGTGCGTTCCCATAATCGTGTTGTTGAGGCAGATGTACGCGTAATCGTAGTCGCCCTCGATTTTCTCGACGCGCGGGATGTATGAATATCCCTTGTCCTTCGATGAGGCGATGACATCGACCTGAATGCCGAGCCTTTTCGCCTCGGCGGCCGCCTTCTTCGCCCAAACGCCCGTCTCGATGTAGGCGGCTTTCTTGTTCTTTATTCCGAGGTTCTCGGCGACCATCGCGAACTGCGTGGAGCCTCCGCCCTGGACGAAGAGAACCTTGTAGTTGTCGGGGACGTTCATCAACTTGCGGACCATAGCCTCGGCGTCCTGAATTATCGGCTCGTATGCCTTGGAGCGATGGCTCATTTCCATCACGGACTGACCCGTTCCGTTGTAATCGAGCATCTCAGCAGCGCACTCTTTCAGAACTTCTTCTGGCAGGCATGATGGACCTGCGGAAAAATTGTAGACTCTTGCCATCTTTCGTACCCCTTTTGGTGTTATTGTGATTTTTTTCACAAAATTGATGGCGCAATCCTAGCCTTTTTCGCGAACATGGTCAACAAAAAAGCGCAAATTTTTGAAAATTTTATGATTTACTGTGAAGTTTTTCACAAAGAAGAGCCGGACGCTCCCACAATCCTCGTAAGCGCCGTCACGACGTTCGCGTTCTCAACGGTGACGCCGTCGGGAACGGAGAGAATCGTGTTCGTGTAGTTGACGATTCCCCGGATTCCGAAAGAGACGAGCCTGTCCGCCATCTCCTGCGCAATCTGGTCGGGAACGCAGAGAACGGCGAGCGTGATTTCCTTTGCCGGAATCACGGTTTTCAGCTCGGTCGTCAAATAAAGCGGAATGTCGGAATCAAGCAGCTCGATTCTGTTCATGCTCGTGTCGAACGCGGCGGCGAGCGAGAAAGCGGAGCCGGAGAATGCCGTCCCGGAAAGCAGTGACGAGCCGAGCGGCCCGAGCCCCACGATGCAGCATCTTTTTCCGCCGTTGCCGGCGCGTATATCAAGGGCAGCGGCAATCGCCTCGCGCAGGGCTGCCACTTCATATCCGTTCGAGCGCCCGGAATGCACGCAGAGAAGGGAAATGTCGCGCCGAATCGTCGCGTCGCTCCAGCCGGTAAGCGCGGAAATTTCCGAGGAAGTCACCCGCGCGCCGTTTTTTTTCAGCTGCTGAAGAATCTGCGACAATGTGACGAGGCGCCTCCTCGATGGTATCGGAATTTGTTTCATGGAAAAAAGAGTACCATTATTTCGGCGGCATAGGAACGACAACGGCGCAAATGATTGCATTCCGTACTGTTTGATGACATTTTCTGCGCATTTAAATAAAATCGAGCCATGATTAAGAACATTGACCTTTTTGAGAAAGCACCGGTACCGAAGGCCGTCCTGAAATTAGCGGTACCCACCGTGCTCAGCATGATAGTGACGGTTCTGTACAATATGGTCGACGCATTCTTCGTCGGTTTGATAAACGATCCCAGCCAGTTCGCGGCGGTGAACGTGGCGACACCAGTATTCATGTTCCTCATGGCGGCGGGAAACATATTCGGCATGGGCGGCTCCTCGTTCCTCAGCCGAGCGCTCGGCGAGAAGAAGATGGACAAGGTGAAGTCGATAAGCTCGTTCTGCTTCTATGCGGGAATCGTGACGGGAATCGCGGGCGGCATGATTATAACGGCGCTCATGCACCAGATTCTCACCGCGGTCGGGACGACGGAGACGACGTACGGATTCGCGCGCGACTACCTCCAGATAATCGCTTACGGCGGGCCGCTCATCGTCATCGGCATGGCGTTCACGAACCTTCTCCGCGGGGAAGGAGCCGCGAACGCATCGATGTTCGGCATGATGGCGGGAACAGCCGCGAACATAATCCTCGACCCGATTTTCATCCTCGACGAGCTTTTCGGGATAAAGCTTCTGGGAATGGGCGTCAAGGGAGCCGCAATCGCCACGCTCATCGGAAACGCGGTCTCCATTTTCTTCTATATATTCCATATCGTCTCAAAGAATTCGCTTCTCTCAATCAACCCGAGATTCTTCAAAATGGGAGAGGGAATCGCTTCCGGCGTCGTGTCCATCGGACTTCCGGCGTCGCTCACGAACATCCTCATGAGCCTCAGCGCGATTGTCACGAACAAGCTCCTCGCGTCGTATTATTCGGTCGAGGTCGTCGAGGAGCCACTCCGCTCGCTCATCACGACGTTCTCCGACGGCGTTCCGATATTCGGTGACGTCCCAACGGCGGCTATGGGCGTCGCTCTCAAGGCGAACATGCTCGTCATCTTCGTGCAGCTCGGCCTCGGAATCGGAATCGCGCCGCTTATCGGGTACAATTTCGGCGCGCGGAATTTCAAAAGGCTCAAGAGCGTGATGAAGTTCTCGATTCTGCTGAACGTCGTCGCTGGATGCGCGCTCACCGCGCTCTACTTTCTGTTCTCAAAGCAGATTGTCAACATTTTCAGCAAGGACGAGGCTGTCGTGAACCTCGGAATCAGCATAATCCACGCGCTCATGGTCTCCACGCCCGTCATCGGCATCATGTTCGTGCTGAACTTCACCTTCCAGGCGATGGGAAAAGCGGTGCAGTCGCTCGCGCTCGCAATATCGAGGCAGGGCGTCGTGTTCCTTCCGCTCATCCTCGCGCTGAACAGGATTTTCGGGATGAGGGGAATCGTCTTCGCGCAGCCGATTGCCGACGGAATCGCGGTCCTCATTGCGCTCGCGATGTTCATCCCGATAAACCGCTCCTTCAAAAAGGAATCGATGCACAGAAGCTAGCATCGCACGGCGGCTTCCCGTTCGGATTTTTCAGCATATCGAATAAAAGTCGCCAATTTGATATAGTTATTTCCGATTTGCCTCTTCAGACAGAAACAAATCAAAAATTTTGCGCCTCCCTGCGCATAAAGGAGAAAAAGATGGGAAACAATTATTTCAACTCAATTCCTTGGCGTGAAGCCCGCCTTCAGCTCGGTCATTGCCGCTCAATGGCGAAAGAAGAATTTGCCGACGGCGTCAATGCCCTTAAAGGAAAGAAAATCGTAATCGTCGGTTGCGGCGCCCAGGGATTGAACCAGGGAATGTGTCTCCGCGACTCGGGACTCGACGTATCATACGCCCTCCGCGAGTCAGCGATTGCCGAAAAAAGGCAGTCATGGAAGAACGCCACGGAGAACGGTTTCAAAGTTGGAACGTACGCGGAGATGATTCCGACCGCTGATTTGGTCGGCAACCTCACTCCGGACAAGCAGCATACGCCCGTCATCACCGAAGTGCAGAAATTCATGAAGCAGGGAGCCGCTCTCTGGTACAGCCACGGCTTCAACATGATTGAGGAAGGAATGCAGATTCGCAAGGACATCACCGTCGTGATGTGCGCTCCGAAAGGTCCCGGCACGGAAGTCTACAACGAGTTCCACAGAGGATTCGGTGTTCCTGACCTCATCGCAGTCCACCCTGTGAACGACCCTGAAGGAAAGGGCTGGGCAATCGCGAAGGCTTTGGCAGTCGGAATGGGCGGAAGCAAGGCGGGCGTCCTCGAGTCTTCTTTCGTCGCTGAAGTTAAATCCGACCTCATGGGCGAGCAGACAATCCTCTGCGGTATGCTCCAGGCCGGAACAATCGTCTGCTACGACAAGATGGTCGCCGACGGAATGGATCCGAAATGGGTCACAAAGTTCCTCATGCACGGCTGGAACGTCGTTTCCGAGGCTTTGAAATGGGGCGGAATCACAGGAATGATGGACCGTCTCTCAAATCCTGCGAAAATCAAGGCGAACGCAATCTCAAAGGACATCAAGAAGCTCCTCGCTCCTCTCTACCAGAAGCACATGGACGACATCATCTCCGGAAAGTTCTCTTCAACAATGATGGAGGACTGGAAGAACAAGGATCACGACCTTCTCACATGGAGAGAGGCTACAGGAAAGCTTCCGTTCGAGTCACAGGAAGAGTCTTCTGAGGAAATCGCCGAGCAGGAATATTTCGACAAGGGAATCTTGCTCGTCGCGATGGTCAAGGCAGGCTGCGAACTCGCTTTCGAGACGATGGTCGACGCCGGAATCAAGGAAGAGAGCGCCTACTACGAGTCTCTCCACGAAGTTCCGCTCATCGCGAACCTCATCGACAGAAAGCGCCTCTACGAGATGAACCGCGTCATCTCCGACACAGCCGAGTACGGATGCTACCTCTTCGCGAACGTCGCAGCTCCTCAGATGGCGAAGGACCTCATGCCGAAACTCACCACAGAGGTAATCGGAAAAGGCTTGAACGTGAAGGACAACGGCGTGAACAACGCCGAGCTCGTCGCCGTAAACGCCGAAATCCGCAACCACCCAATCGAGGTTGTTGGACGCAAGCTTAGAGCCTACATGACGGCAATGAAGCCGCTCGTAAAATAAGGCTTTTGTGAGTTTTCGCGAAGCGGAAACTCGGTACTTTGCTTGCGCAAAGTACCATGACCGCAATGAAACCGCTGGTAAAATAAAACATCCTGTTTTACTTAACCAACCGACAGCTTGCAATGCAAGTTGTCGCAGTTGTGCCGCACGTCCTGTGCGGCTAACGGATTGAGAAAAGTCCGGTGGCTTTGAGAGTTCTCAAGGTTGCCGGGCTTTTTTTGTGGAAGATTCGGCTTTTCCATCCGCAATTTTCCGCAGGTTGCAGTTTTTTACGGGATATAGCGGTATAGTTGATAAATATGACTTACGCTAATCCACCCGAACTCGATTCGAGGGCTATGGATGCAGAAAAAAGGTTTCTTGCAAAAACCGTTCAGCATGACAAAATCACAAGAACCTGCATCCTGATATTACAAGTCGCTGTTCCTCATTTCTTTTTTCTTCTGTCAGATTCTCTCCAATCCACGGTTCGCGTAGTTCCAGTCCATCGATGAAGGCATCGTCCAAAGCTGGTCGAAGGCTCCCCGCATGAGGAGCGCGATTTTTTGGGGAGGAACGTTGCCGCAGCTTCCACCGAACGCAGGAATCACAAGGCTTTTTATATCGTTCTGCATGGCGGATATGAGAGTCGTCCGAGTGCACTGATACACCACAAGCGGTTCCCGAATCACGGACGGAACGCGCATTGTGGGCGTGTGAATGAGTTTTTTCGCGCTTCCGGGAATGTCAATCAGGAAGCTCGTGCCGACAGGCTGCTCGCAGAAAAAATGGGTTCGGATATATTCCTGCACATGCGGAATGAGCGCGTCACCGAAATACGCCGTGATTGCGGCATCATAACCGCCGTCCATGAGACCGTAGCTGTTCGCGGGCGACACGACACACTCGACATCATGCGTATCCATGAAATGCGCGAAATCATCGCACACGCACTCGACATTCTTGATGTCGGAAAAGTACAGTTCCCAAAAATCGACCTGGCTTTGCTTTCTGTCCAAGAGATAGATTTTCAACGCAGACTCCTCATTTTTTTCGCGCGCTCACGACTGCGCTATTCAGCGGCAATTCCGCTCGGGCTTTATTCCGAGTTTTGTGTTATGAGAAAAGGACACGGACAAAAATTGCGACGTGCGGAGAGTTCGCCGACAAAAACCACCGCAAACGAAATTCCCCGACACTCGACCTACGCTGCCGGCTCGAAGCGCGCATCAATCGACGGGCGAGGAATTTCCGCCTGTTATTATCGAAAAGAGCCTGTCCAAATCCTCGCGGGAAAAATAATCGACTTCGATTCTGCCGCGCTCCATCGTGCCGTTTATCTTCACTTTCGTGCCGAACGCCTCGATGAAGCGCTGCTCAATCTCCGCGAGGTTCGGGTCGCGCGAGGACGCGGATGACGGCTGCTTGTTCCTTCCTGCACCGGAATTCAGCTCGTTCGCCATCTCCTCTGCCCGCCGGACGTTCATTCCGCCGCCGACTATCTTCTCGAACAAAAGCCGCCTGTCGTTCGAATTCTTCACCGCAAGAAGCGCACGCGCGTGTCCCGCGGTAAGGCGTCCCTCGACAAGGGCCGACTGCATCTCCGACGGAAGCTTTAGCAGGCGTACTGCGTTGGCGACGGTCGAGCGGTTCTTCCCGACGCGCACGGCAATCTGGTCCTGGCTGAGTCCGGAAATCTGCATGAGTTTGTGGTACGCCTTCGCCTCCTCGACTGGATTCAAGTCGGCGCGCTGGATGTTCTCGATAAGCGCGACCTCAAGTTTTTTCTGCTCGTCGAATTCGCGAATCTGCGCGGGAATGCGCTCGAGACCGGCAAGGCGCGCCGCCCGCGTCCTTCTCTCGCCCGCGATGATGTAGAACGAACCGTCGCCGGCATTCTCTATCGTTATCGCCTGAAGAACGCCGTGCTCCTTTATCGACGCCGCAAGCTCCTTCAGCTTCTCCTCGTTGAATTCAAGCCTCGGCTGCTGCGGATTCGGCTTGAGCCGGGAAAGCTCCACGAAAAGCTGACCGTTCGCGCCGGTCGTCACGCCTTCAGGAAGTGCTGATTCCGCCACGATTTCCGGAACATCGCCCGCCACGTCATGCTCATTTTTTGCGGGAAGCTGACTCTGCTCCGCTTCTGCCTCGTTTTTCGGCTCCGCGCCGGTAGTAAAAAGGGCGTTAACCCCGCTTCCAAGTCCGAATTTCCTAGCCACGTCCCATCACCTCTTCCGCAAGTTTCTTGTAGCTTTTCGCGCCGACACAATTCGGGTCGTACTCGCAAATCGGGACGCAATGAGAGGGCGCCTCGGAAAGGCGCACGTTTCTCGGGATTACGGTGTCGAACACTGCCTCGCCGTATTTTTCCTTGACGACGCGGACGACATCCTTCGCGAGGGTCGTCTTCCCGTACATCGTGAAGAAGACGCCGCCGATTTTCAGGTTCGGGTTCATCGTCTTCTGAACCTGCTCGACGGTCTGGATGAGAAGCGTGATTCCCTCAAGCGCGAAATACTCGCACTGGACGGGAACGAGGATTGAGTCCGCGGCGGCAAGCCCGTTGAGCGTCAAAAGCCCGAGCGACGGCGGGCAGTCTATCAAAATGTAGTCGTATATTTTTTTGAACGGCTCGATTGCGTTCCTGAGGAAAAATTCCCTGTTTTCCTGGTCCACAAGCTCGATTGCGGCGCCGGAAAGGTCGATTGAGGCGCTTATTGCGTCGAGACCATCGACCGATGTCCTCTTCACGCATTTATCAGCCGCGGTCGTTCCGGCAATAAGCTCGTATACGGTCGGTTTCTCCTTGGTGACTCCGACGCCGCTCGACATATTTCCCTGTGAGTCAAAATCGACGAGAAGGACGCGTTTGCCCGCCTTCGCCATGTAGGCTCCGATGTTTATAGCGGAAGTCGTCTTTCCGACGCCGCCTTTCTGATTCACAAAAACGTACACTTTTCCCATAAAGTCAATCATAGCAGATTATGAAAAAATTGAAAATGTTTCACAACGAAAACGGCGATGTTTCACGACAGCGGCGGGAAAAAATTCCGCCCGGAAAATCAGATGAGGCGGACGAAGAACGACGCAAGGACAACGGTGAGAAGGCCGCAGACAGCAATCGAAAGCCCGCTCATCGCCCCTTCGACCTCGCCGATTTCTATCGCCTTCGACGTTCCGAGCGCATGGCTTGCCGTCCCGATCGCGACGCCCTTCGCGACAGGCTCCGTAATCCGGAACACGCGGAGGATAAGCTCGCAGAACGTGTTCCCCGTTATTCCCGCGACGCAGATTCCGCCGACCGTTATGCCGACGATTCCGCCGTGCTGCTCGGACAGGGCGATTCCGATTGCCGTCGTTATCGATTTCGGAAGGAGCGAAACGTATTCCGTGTGCCCGATTTTGAACGCGAGCGCGCAGACAAAAATCATTGTCAGATGCGCCAGCGTTCCGGCAAGGATTCCGCCGACGACGGCAAGCCAGTTGTCGCGGAGCTTCTGGAACTGCTCGTACAGCGGAACTGCGAGGCAAACCGTCGCGGGCGTGAGAAAATACGAGAGGATGTCGGTGCTCTCGTTGTACTTGCCGATGTCGATTCCGAAAAACGCGACGAACGCAATCGAAAGGAGAATCGAAACGAGCAACGGGTTGAAAATCGCCAGGCGGAATTTCTTCTTGAGGAAACACCCGATTGCATACGTGACGAGCGTGATGACGAGCCCGAAATATGATGACGACTCGAAAAATTCTTTCATTTTGACTCCTCCCCTTTTTCTCCGCGCGTTTTTGCCCTTATGACGATTTGCGTGACGTATCCCGAGACGACCATCGCCACAATCGTCGAGAAAACCGACACGACGAGGAAGAAAATCCAGTTCGAGCGGAGAACTTCCATGTTCTCAAGAATCGCGATTGCGGGCGCGATGAAGAAAACCGGCATTATCTCGAGCAGGAAGCCGCTCGTCTCCTTTACGGCGGAAACTGGGCAGATTCCCGACTTGAGCGCGGCGAACATCAGCACGAGTCCGTATATCGAGCCGGGCACCGGAAGGGGAACGACCTTCGCAAGCAGCTCCCCGACGAGCGATATGAAAGCGATTATGAAGAATTGAACGACGTATTTCATAGGACAGCCATCTTAAAACTTCGCGCGCAGAGTGTTAAGGGCAAAAACGAACCTCGGCTCATCATCCTTCCGAAAATGACAATCGTGCGAAACTATGGTACTCTCGTGAATCATTTTTCCGCCCGCACGGAAAGGGGCGGATTCATTTCCTCTCAAAATCAGATTTTTTATGGAGAAAAAAATTATGGAAAGAAGAAGGGTCGTCATCACGGGAATGGGAGCGGTGACTCCCGTCGGCAACAGCGTCGACGAGGCATGGGAGAACATAAAGGGCGGAAAGAGCGGAATCGGAACGATTACGCTGTTCGATGCCGGGCGTCTTCCCGTAAAGATTGCGGCAGAAGTCAAAAATTTCGACATCGCGCAATACGGAATCGAGACGAGCGCGGTGAGGAAAACGGCGCGGTTCACGAAATTCTGCGTCGCGGCAAGCGCCCAGGCAATCAAGGATGCGGGCTACACGAAGGAAACGCTCGCAGCAGAGCGCAACGGAGTCGTCGTCGGCTGCTGCATGGGCGGCATGGAGGCGACGGGAGACGCGTTCGCAAAACTCGACGACAAGGACGCGGGTCCCTTGCGGATGCCGCCGCTCACGACACCGCTCATGATTACGAACGAAGCCGCAGCCAACGTCAGCATCGTGTTCGGGCTGAAGGGAATCTCGTGGGCGCTGAACACGGCATGCGCGTCAGGCTCCGACGCAATCGGGCTTGCCGCCGACATGATACGCGCCGGAAAATGCGACGTCTGCCTTTCAGGGGGAACGGAAGCCGCGATAACCGAATTCTCAATCGCGTCTTTCGTAAAGCTCACCGCCTTGTCGACGCACTTCAACGACACGCCGGAAAAAGCGAGCCGCCCGTTCGACAAGGACAGGGACGGATTCATCATGGGCGAAGGCTCCGTCATGCTCATGCTCGAGGAGCTTGAGCACGCGAAGGCGCGCGGAGCGAAAATCTACGCGGAAATCGCCGGATACGGTTCCTCATGCGACGCTTTCAACATCACGGCGCCGCTCAAGGACGGAAGCGGAGCTGCCAAGGCGATGGAGCTTGCGCTTCTCGACGCGGGAATCGGCGCGGGCGAAATCGGATACTACAACGCGCACGGAACATCAACGCACGCAAACGACGTCGGAGAGACGAACGCGCTCAAGATGGCTTTCGGCGACGACGCGAAAAAGCTCCATATATCATCGACGAAATCGATGACGGGCCATCTTGTCGGAGCCGCGGGTGCAATCGAGGCGATGGTCTGCGTCAAGGCGATAAACGACGGATTCGTCCCGCCGACGATTAACATCGACAACCAGGACATCGAGGGCGGATGCGACCTCGACTACACGCCGAACACTGGCGTCAAGGCGGACATCAACGCGGCAATGAGCGCGTCGCTCGGATTCGGCGGGCACAACGCCTGCCTCGTCATAAAGAAATTCGCCGAGTAGGATTTTTCCCGACTGATGCGCGGCAGTTTCATCTCCGCGCAAAAAAAAGGCCGCCCGAACAAAACGCCGCGGGCGGTCTTTTTTCATGCACTCGTCACGATTCCGAAAACGCGCAATCAGACGAAGCCGTCGCGCCAATGCCACACTGGGCGCGCGAGCTTGTAGGAGAACGGCTGCGTCCGCCCGAAATCGGGAAGCCACTCGGTATCGGGGCAAAGCTCCTGATAGAAAAGGTAATCGAAATCATACGCGTCAATCAAATCGCGCAAATCGGAATCCTCGGTCGAGCTGACGAGCCTGTTCTCTATAACAGAAAGCGCGCGCTTCCTCCGTTCCAGCTCCTCGTCGCTTCCCTTGAACGGGACGGGCGTATACTGCGACATCAGCGAGATGACCGCCTTCCCGTCGATTTTATGCTTGAGCCACTCGAGCACATCGGCAGTCTCCACGAAGCGTCCTGGAAGGAAAAGATGCCTGACGATGACGCCGCTCTCGATTTTCTCCTTGACGACGGTTTTTCCGTCGCATTCGCGGGAAACTTCCGTTATCGAAAGCGGATTCCGCTCGACAAGCCACTCGATTGCGGAGCGCGCGACATCCGGATAATCGGAGGATGCGCACAGCTTCATGGAAAGCTCGCTGCTGAGCGTCTTCAAATCGGGAAGGTATATCGAAACGAGCCCATCGAGCATTTTCAGCGACTCGATTGAATCGTAGCCGCTTGAATTCCAGCACACGGGAAGCGTAAGCCCCCTTTTCCGCGCCTCAAAAAGCCCCTCGGCGACGGCGGGAGCGTGATGGCTTCCCGTGACGATGTTGATGTTCTCCGCACCGATTTCCTGAAGGCGAATGCAAATCTCCGCGAATTCGCCAACGGAAACGTCGCGCCCCATTCCCTGCTGCGAAATCTGATAATTCTGGCAGAACGCGCACCGCAGGTTGCATCCCGTAAGGAAAATCGTGCCGCTTCCGCCGTGAACCGTCAGCAGCGGCTCCTCCCCGAAGTGAAGGCATGCGACGGCAACGCGGATTTTGCTCCCCTCCCCGCAAAAGCCTGCCGACGCGAACCTGTTCACGCCGCAATTCCGGGGGCAGGCGCGGCATTCACTATACAAATCCGACGAATTCATCTTCACAGCGCGCCGCGGTCGAGGATAACGCTCATCATGCTCTGCAGCGCGTCGAGCTCAATCGTCTCGGCAGAATCGTTCACGAAGTCGCGAAGGTTCTCCCAATCGTCCTGAGAAAGCGCGTCGAGCGAGTCGGAAATGTCGTTGTTCATGAACGAATGGAACGCGCGGATTTTTGCCACGTTCGCCTCGCTCGGCTCGTTCGCCGCATCCGCCGACGGAAGAACGTACGTGTTGAGCCAATAATCCGAAATCTGCCGGGCGACTTCCGGAACGTCCCTGTTGTACGTCTCGAAAAGCCTGCAAATCGACGCGCACGCCCTTTTTCCGTCGTAATGGCCGCCGTTGTTCGCGCGGTCAAACTTGATTGCTTTCTGAATGTCTGAATAGAATTTTTCGATTGTAGTCATGGCGTGATTATAAATTGAAATCGTGCGACAGAACAGAGAGAGGCAGAACGAAAAAGTTCGACAAACTCCAAGAATTCGCAAAAAAATCTACAATATCGCGCAAAAATATGCCGTCAAGTTATGAATCATACAAAAAAGACGCACAAAAAATCAAATTTTTCCACATTCGCGTCATCCCGAGAGGGTAGTTTTTCGTTTTTTTTCTTGACTTCTATAAGGGTGGCTTTTATACTCTCTGCTATGGACTTAAAGACAGTGTTAACGCCTGATACAGTTGAACTTCATCTCAAAGGTAAGACGAAAGAAGAGATTATCGATGAGATGCTCGACATACTTATCAAGGCAGGAAAAGTAGCCGACAAGGCTACCGCTCGCGAATGTGTGCTGGACCGCGAGAGGAAGATGTCAACCGGAATGAAGCACGGCATCGCAATTCCTCACGGAAAGACAGACACAGTTGCTGATTTGGTTGCATGTATTGGCATTTCTGACAATCCGGTTGATTTTGATTCATTGGATCAGGAGCCGTGCCGCATTTTCATCATGACGCTCTCGCCAATAAACAAGACGGGACCGCACCTCCAGTTTTTGGCGGAAGTCTCGCTGCTTTTCAAGAGCGCAGAAAAACGCGCGCAGATTCTGAGCACTCAGGACAAAGCGGAAGTCATAAAAATCCTGACAGAATAGTTTTTTCGTTCTGTTGGAAAAAACCTCTGCAGGCGCAACGCCCGGAGGTTTTTCTTTTTTTAAATACATTTTCATTGAGACGGAGAGACACATGAAGCTTGAGCGGCTTTTCAGCGCGGACGGGAAGAAATTGTGCAGGATTCAGACAGGCGAGGAATTTTCGCCGCAGGAGCGCGAGGTAAAATGGAGCGATGTTGAAGGCGCGCCGGAGGAATACAACGAGGAATTTCTCGCCTCTCTCAGGAATGAGCTGAAAGAAAAAGAGGAAAAGGGAGAATTCGCCGTAATCGTTCCCGTCGTCGACAAAGAGGGCTGCGCGGGCGATGCGCTCGTCGCGGCTATGAAGCACACCGCGCGGAGGATAAAGGACTGCGTGTCCGTCGTCGGGTTCGCGGTGCCAGCGGGAATCGACGAGGCGAATTTCATCGGGGAGCTTTCGCCGAAGCACAAGCACTACTGCTTCCGCACCAAAAGCGGATGGGTGCAGGCAGATTCGGAATAGGGCTCGATGCGCAACCGTTTTTACGAATGCGCACCGAACCGCACTGATTGCGAAATACGCCATGAAACCGCATAAAAATCATATCCTCCATTGAACAATATTCCTAATTATGGAATCATTGTCCCTATGGATTCTTACAGGATGCGGTCCCTTGCGGGGACTGCCATTTTCAGCGGAATTTTCTTGGGAATTTGCTTTATTTTCATCCGCTTTTTGCCGGGAACTAAAAACAGCGAAGGATTCACAGAACAAAATCGTACATCAAGCAGCACTTTTAGTTCAGATTCACAATTCAGCACCTATTCTCTTATGCAGAACGCACGCTCAGGAGTCGAGATTGCGGAAATGCTCGACATCAAGGACATCGACGAGATTGTATCTCTGGGGCTTGATGCGGCGTTCGGAAACGCGTCGCGCGAAAAGACGCAGAAGGAGACGGGAAAGGAAGGAACAGCCGAAAACGACGACGGGCTGAGGCTCTACAGGCAGGCTGGAACAAAACCGCTTGTGGAATGGTTCTACACGCGGGTCACGAACAACAAGGACGTCGCGCTCGCAATCCTCGAGAACGCCGACAAGAACGACATCCCGACGTCGCTTGCGTTCGCCCTCGCCTACGTGGAAAGCAAGTTCAAGCCGAACGCGGTCAACAAAAACACGAATTCCACGATAGACAGGGGGCTGTTCCAGCTCAACAACGCGACGTTCCCGAACCTTACGGAGGAGCAGTTCTTCGACCCGTGGACGAGCGCGAAATTCGGCATGGCGCACCTGAAATTCTGCCTCGAGACGGCGGGAAACGAGATTACGGCGCTCGCAATGTACAACGCCGGGACGACGCGCGTGAAGAACGACAGCACGCCGCAGCACACGCTGAACTACGTCTCGCAGATTTCGAAGTACCGGAAAAACCTCGAGCAGCGATTCTCCACCGAGATAATCGCGAATTTCGACACGGACAACACGCTCGCGTCGGCAAAATAAAGCGGCCGTTCAGCATTCAAAACAAAAACAGGATTCCGAATCAGGTTAGGAACGGCAAATTCCGTCTATCAAAAAAAGCGGGAACCATTTTTTCCGGTTCCCGCTTTTTTTTAATCGTCAAGCCGTGGGCGTCGCCCGCACGATTTCCGCTCGGTGCAGAAACCCGTGACATCGCATTTCGGGACGAAAAGGTTCCCGCAAATCCACGCCCATTCCTCCGAGTATGAGGAAAGCGACGCGCGGATTTCAGCTGCGAGCGCGCGGATTTCAGAATACGCCCGCGAGCACAGGCGCTGGTTCATCAGGTTTATCATGTTGCGGAGGTTCCTCTTGTCGACGATTTTCGTCATCATACCGAGGGGAAGAACGTTCGCGGCATCCTCCTTGGACACGCCGGCATCGAGCAGCTCCGCGTATTTCTGCCGAATCATATCCATGCATTCGCGATAAATCGACTCCGCACTTCCGTCGCAGATGCTCCTGCATTTCGACGAATCCTTCACGGACGGCGGAACGAAATAATCGAATTCCTCGCAGTTGACGTACCTCGTCGATTCCTGAAGGCGCGTCGGACCGCCGCCGATGTGAGTGTAGTATTCGCGTATCGCGCGCGCCGAATAGCCTGATATGCAGAGCTCGATGTCGACGAATTCAAGGACGCGGCCGTGCCCGCTTTTTATGCAGTCCTTCGCGCGCGCGATGTTCTTCGCCGCGTCGTCAACGGGGCTGTTCCAGCATACGCCGGCAAATTTTCCAATCTTCTGCAGGGGAAATTTATCAGTCGTGTCGAAAATCTCAATCATCTATTTCTTCCATCCGTCGTATTTTTCGCATTCGAGAATTCTGCGGGCGTTCTCCACGCGCTCCTCCGTCGGGGACTCCGTGTCCTTCAGCACGTAATCGATTCCGAGCTCCTTGTACTTCGTCGCGGCAAGCCCGTGGTACGGAAGAATCTCGACGCGCTGCACATTGGAGAGCGTCCTGATGAAATCGCGCGTCTTCTCGAGGAACGCGTCGTTGTCGGTGATTCCCGGAACGAGAACATGGCGAATCCAAATCGGCTTTTTGATTTCGTCGAGGTAGCGGAACATTTCGACGATGTTCTTTCCAGTGCGCCCCGTCAGCTTCACGTGCTCATCCTCGTCGATGTGCTTGATGTCCACAAGGAGAATGTCGGTGACGTCCATGAGACGTCGGAATTTCTCGAACCACTCGCCCTCGCGCGTGAACGGCTCGCCGGCAGTGTCGATGCACGTGTTGATTCCCTGCGCCTTTGCCTTCTCGAAAAGCTCGACAAGAAAATCTATCTGAAGAAGAGGCTCTCCCCCGGAAACGGTTATTCCGCCTTTCTTTCCCCAGTACGAACGGCAGGCAACGGCTTCCTTGAGGATTTCGTCCGTCTCCATCTGCCGTCCCCTTCCCATGTCCCATGTGTCGGGGTTGTGGCAATATTTGCAGCGGAGCCTGCATCCTGACGTGAAAACGATGAACCTGCTGCCAGGCCCATCCGCGCACCCGAACGATTCGAGCTGATGAATGTATCCTTTCATATCGTACCTCGCCGGAGATTGTAGCAGATATGAGGGATTTCCTCCACGGCGGGGAGCTTGCGTCAACAAAGCCATGCTCCCCTTCCCATTCGTTTTCGGCCGAGCTCAATTTTGTCTAAAAAAACGAGGGCTGCCCCATACGTTTGGGACAGCCCTCCGAGAAAAACGAATCAGCCTAGTACGTGTACTTCCATGAGACGGGGAGCGCGAACGCAGTGTACCCGTAGTCCGAGTCCGTTCCGAACTGCGCGATGAGACCAGCCGCGAACGCATGGTTCTTGTTCATCGCGAACGTAATCTTCGGGTAAACACCGATTGTCGGGTCGAGGTTCCGGAGTCCCTCCGTTCCCATAATGTCGTCGCCGAAATCGACGAGGACAAATCCCTTCACGTCGAAGCCGAGACGCTTGTCAACCGGAATGTTGAAGTCGACGGCGCCGTAAAAGTCGTAGTAATAGTGGTCGTCATCGTCGAACGAGTACGCCAAATCCGCGCCGAAGTTGAATTTGCTCGCGCCGAACATAAGACCAGCCGTAAGGACGTTCTCGCCGTAGATGCCGGCGACATGCCAATTGTTACTATCCACATTTGCTGAAGCAAGCAGGTTGCCGTCATATTTCTCGTAGTAGTAGTCGGAGTCGAGGTAGTCGAGGTTTCCGAGCCCGACGTCGCCCTGCTCAGAGTGCGTGAAGCCGACGTTCACGGTGAGGCTGTCGGCGTTTATGGAAGCGTAGGCGCCGAGAAGGAGGTTCTCCTTGTCAGTTATGAGATGGTGGATTGAGCCGCCGACAGAAAACTGCTTGCTTGAGTAATCCGCGCCGATTGCAACCGCGTAGTCCTGATTTCTGTCGCCGTCGCCGAACCAATCCGCGCCGCCATGCACGTCGGCAAAATCAATTCCGGCAACGAACGTAAACTCGCCTGTCGGTCTGATTACAGCCGCGATGCCGTCCGTTCCGTAGTCGCCGCCAAGCGCGTGGACATCAGCGACGGGAAGCCATGAACCTGCCGTCCACATCACGTCGTGGAAGCCGACGCTGACGGAATTCGCGGCGTTGTACTCGACGTAATAGTCGATGTCGCTCCAATCGATATTGTAGACGGAATCATCGTCCCACGGGTTCGACTTCTTGAACGTGAACGTCGCGTCGATTCCGAGGCTGAGCTTCTTTCCGACATACTCCGCAATCACCTCATTCGACAAGCCCGCGAAATTCGTATGCGAGTCGCCATATTCCGGATCAAAATAATGGAAGATATCGGATGAAAGCTCGTTGGAGAAAAATTCACCGCTCTTCTTCTCAGAATCTGCAAAATGGAACGCAGCCTCCGCGAATGAAGAGGCTGAAATTGCGAGGGCCGCTGCCGCGCACAAAATCTTTTTCATTTCTGAACTCCTGTTAAACGAATATTGAAATATGATGGACATCTTAGCGAATCAGTTCGACAAATTCTTCAAAACTGTCATAAATTTTTGTTATATAAGCATTTTTATATGCAAACAAAAACGCCGCAAGCGGAAACCGCTCACGGCGTTCTGACGGGCACACCGGAAAATCAGATTCCCGGACGCGCCCGCTGACGAAAGTCAGATTGTCGGACTACAGAGCCGCGTGGCATGTGCGCGCGATAACGTCGTCCTGCTGCTCCTTCGTGAGGTTGATGAAGCGGACAGCGTATCCTGATACGCGGACAGTGAAGTTAGCGTACTCGGGCTTCTCGGGATGAGCCTGGCAGTCCTTGAGCTTCTCGACGCCGAAGACGTTCACGTTGAGGTGGTGAGCACCAGCGTGCCCTGAATCCGGCCCGATATCGAAATATCCGTCGAGAACGTTCACGAGGTTGTCAACCTGCTCGGTCTTGTCGTGTCCGAGAGCGCTCGGGTTGATTGTCTGCGTGTTCGAGATACCGTCGAGAGCGTAGTGGTACGGAAGCTTCGCAACGGAGTTGAGAGACTTCACGAGACCCTTTGTCTCTGCGCCATAGCTCGGGTTCGCTCCCGGAGAGAACGGCTCGTGAGCCTTGCGTCCGTCGGGGAGAGCGCCGGTAGCCTTTCCGTAGACGACGTTCGACGTAATCGTGAGGATTGAAGTCGTCGGTTCGGCGTTGCGGTATGTCGGGTGCTTCTTAATCATGCCCATGAACGTCTTGAGGAGCCACACAGCGATGTCGTCTGCGCGGTCGTCGTCCTGTCCATAGCGCGGGAAGTCGCCCTCAACCTCGAAGCCCTTCGCAAGGTTCTTCACGACCTCGACGACTTCGCCGGTCTTCTTGTTCTTGACCTCGACATCGCCGCGGATAACCTTGACCTTCGCGTACTTGATTGCGGAGAGAGAATCGACGACGTGAGAGAATCCAGCGATTCCCGTCGCGAACGTGCGCTTCAAATCCGTATCCTCAAGGGCGAGCTCGGCAGCCTCGTAGTAGTATTTGTCGTGCATGTAGTGGATCGCGTTGAGCGAGTTCACGTAGATGTCGGCGAGCCATTCGAGCATCGCGACATACTTGCGCTCGACTTCCTTGTAGTTTGACGCGTCGAGGACGTCAGCCGTTATCGGAGCGTACTCCGGTCCGACCTGAACGCCCGGTGTGAGACCGTCAGCCTCGTCGCGTCCGCCGTTGATTGCGTAGAGCAAAGCCTTGGCGAGGTTCGCGCGAGCACCGAAGAACTGCATCTCTTTTCCAGTCTGTGTCGCAGAAACGCAGCAGCAGATTGAGTAGTCGTCACCCCAGACAGGGCGCATGACGTCGTCGTTCTCGTACTGGATTGAAGAAGTCTCGATTGAGATGTGCGCGCAGTAGCGGCGGAAGTTCTCGGGGAGTCTCTTTGAGTAGAGGACGGTCATGTTCGGCTCCGGAGAGGGACCCATGTTCTCGAGTGTGTGGAGGAAGCGGTAGTCGTTCTTCGTGACCATAGAGCGTCCGTCCTGTCCGAGACCGCCGACCTCGAGCGTCGCCCAAATCGGGTCGCCGGAGAAGAGGTTGTTGTAAGCCTCGATGCGGGCAAAGCGGACCATGCGCGCCTTCATGACGAGATGGTCGATGAGCTCCTGAGCCTCAGACTCGGTGATGACACCCGCCTTGAGGTCGCGCTCGATATAAACGTCGAGGAACGTTGAGACGCGTCCGATTGACATTGCGGCACCGTTCTGCGTCTTGATGGCAGCGAGGTAGCCGAAGTAGAGCCACTGGACAGCCTCTTTCGCGTTCGTAGCCGGCTTAGAGATATCGAATCCGTAAAGCGCAGTCATCTCCTTCATGCCCTTGAGAGCCTTAATCTGCTCGGAGACTTCCTCCTTGAGGCGGATGACTTCCTCGGTCATTGTTCCGTCACCGATGGCAGCCTTGTCGGCTTCCTTGAATTTAATCAGGGCATCGATTCCGTAGAGGGCAACGCGGCGATAGTCGCCGACGATGCGTCCGCGTCCGTATGTATCGGGCAATCCGGTGAGGATGTGAGACGAGCGGACCTTGCGGATTTCGGGAGTGTAGACATCAAAAACCGCATCCGAGTGCGTCTTGTGGTAAACGGTGAAAATCTTGTGGAGTTCGGGATCGGGAGTGTAGCCGTACTGCTCGCAGCTCTGCTCCGCCATCTTGATTCCGCCGAACGGCATGAACGCCCTCTTGAGCGGCTTGTCGGTCTGGAGACCGACAACCTTCTCGAGGTCCTTCAAATTCTCGTCGATATATCCGGGCTTGTGAGCCGTCAAACCAGTGACGATTGACGTGTCCATATCGAGGACGCCGATTCTTTCCTTTCCGTCCTTTCCGACTGACTTCTTGTTGTGCTCAGCCTTCTGCAACTCCTGAAGTTTGTCGAAAAGCTTGTTTGTCGCGTCTGTCGGTCCGACGAGGAATTTCTCGTCGCCGTCATACGGTGTGTAGTTGTTCTGGATAAAGTCGCGAACGTTGACTTCCTCTTTCCAAAGGCGACCCTTGAAACCGTCCCAAGCTGCTGCCATAAAAATAAACTCCTTCCTGCACAGGAGCCCCGAGAAAACGTGACGATGGCGACACCAGATGACTATCGTTCGCAAAAGAAAGGTAGTTTTCGGAATAAAAACGACGGACGGACCCAGAAAGGCCCGAGGGACGAACGCCCGCGCCATTCATACCCCAAAGATGTGACCAAAACAGTTCCAACAAGGCTCGTATTTATGCAAGCAAATCGATTGATATTCGCCGGATTTTACCGACGACTGTTTCTTAAGAGCGAGTATATTCTTTTTCAAACCTTCTTGCAATGTTGCATTCAGATTTGGGCGAAGAATCCGCGCTTTTCCGGAACCCGCTCCGCTTTATTTGTACTGATTACAAAAATGAATATAATACAAAATAATTTTCATGTCAAACGCTCTGAGAAAAAAAATGAAGGACGACGAAAAATCGCGCGGGCACAAAACGAGAAAAACTGAAAACAATGAGATTCGGACAGGTCGAATGCCCGCCTAGAACTGGAACACCGCGGCGAGCGAGAAAATCATCGAGTCGGGGAAATCGCCGGAGATTATCGCGCCGAGCGGGAAAAGAAAACGCGCCTCCGCCCCGAACTGCATTCCCGACGCCCCGCCCGGAAGCGCGCGGAGGTATTTTACGGAGCATTCGGGATACAAAAAGCGCAGGCCGGAATAGAACCACGAATTTATCGAAGAAACGTCATCGCCCGCGGTCGTCCCGCTTCCGCCCTCATCGTCGGAAGAAACGCCTCCGGCAAGGAACGCCGCGCGAAGGAGGAAGCCGAGCCCGCCGCAAACGGAAAGCCTGTTCTCGCCGAAAACCCACGAGCGTCCGGCATCGAATCCGAGGAGAAGGGACAGCGCCGTCGCCGTCCTGTTCTCGATTTCAGCGGGGCGCGCATCGTCTCCGTCCCAAAGGTAGTAGTTCGAAAAAAACGACGCCCTCCCCTGAAGAAGGACGCTTTCATACGCGGGAAATTCCGCGCCGAAACCGAGCGAGTACATGATTGGGCTGGGCGCCGACGAATTCCCGCCGGTGCTGACCATGAGGTTCGGGCCGCCCGTCACGAAAAATTCCGTCCTGCGCGAAGGGCGCGCCTCGTCCCCGCCCGACTCCTCCGCCGTCGCGGAAAATGCGGAAGCGAGAAAAACGGCCGTGCAGAAAAAAAACGCGCGCAGAAAAATGCTCCTCACGAAAATCCCCTGCTATTTGTAGAAAAGCTCCGCCATATCGACCGTGATAAAGCCGCTTCTGCCGGTCTTGTAGAAATCGTTCTCCTCCCAGCCGACGACAAGGCAGTCGCCCGAGATGCAGAAATTCGAGTAGAAATAGTTTTTGGGAAGGCGCGGAAGGCGGAACGCGACCGTCTTTCCGTTGTTGATTACGTTCCTTCCGTCGACGGCCCCGGCAAAATACGTCGTCCCGTCGGCAAAAACGGCGCATATCCATCCGTCAGAGATTATCGCGTTCGCGTTCGTCGACGAGCCGATGGGACCGTGCGAGAAATACCGCGGGGAATCGCCCCCGGGAACGCGGAGCGTCACCGTGAAATCGAAGCTGTCGGGAATCGGGGAAAGCAGCTCCCGAAGGCGGAGCGGCGCGGCGGAAAACGGTGAAGGCGTGTTCGGCGCGCGGTACTGCTCCTCGACGCATTCCTCCGAGGAAATTTTCCCGTCCTGTGTCTGCGCGGAAAGCGCCGCGAAATCGCGTAGGGAATTCCACTTTATGTAGCGGAACGAAACCTTCTCCTTGCCGGTCACGTCGTCGCGGCCGTCGAATTTTATCGACGAAATCCAATCCGTTCCGTCAAAGTACGAGCCGGAAATCTCCTCGTCGCTGCCGATTCCCAAATCGCCGTACGTCACGCACGGATAGAAAAGCTTGTTCTCCGTCGAGATGCGGACGAGGTACGGCCTGTTCGAGCCGATTGAGCCGGGCTCGTCGGAATCGTACTCGTCGGAATCGCTGTTGAAGAGCGAATTCCTCGACAACGTGAAATACGCGTTCCCGCCCGAGAAGATGAGGTTGGACGCGGTGGAGCGCGACAGGAGCTGCCTGTCGTTTATGAGCGTCGGCGTCGCCTTCTTCTCGAAAACGAGCGCGCCGATATGGTTCACGAGGAGGTAGCCGTTTCCGTCGAGCCCCGTGTCCGCGTCGGAAATGCGGACGCTCTCCGTCCAAGGTTTCATCGACTGTATGGCGGAATTCTGCGGGAGCGAGGTCTGCACGAAGCCCCCGTTCACGAACGAATACCAGAAGTGGTCGCCTGAGCGCTGGGGAATCTGCATTATTTCTATGTCGGGGACGGCGGAAGATGATTTCTCCCCGCCGCCGAAACATCCCTCCGAGATGAATGACACCGAAGCCAAAATCGATATAATCAATGCGTTTCTTCTTGACAATTTCATTCTTCAAATTTCGGAAGAAAACCACGACACTTTGAATGAGGAATGTGAATTTCCCCAAAAACCAAGAACAGGAGCAGGATAAATGAAAAGAATCATCTGTGCGGCAGTCGCGCTCGCGCTTGCCTCATGCATCGCGTTCCCGGCATGCGCTGCCGACGAGACAAAAAAAGTGGACGATATCCTCGCAAAAATGCCCGCGCGCGCGAGAAGCGAGATTTCCATAGGCGACAAGGCGGAATTCGTCAAAAAGCTCAATGCGGTGCTCGAATTCGAGAAGGCGGAGGCGGAGGAAAGCGGCGACCTTCCCCTTCTCTACCTGCTCGACAAGAAAAACGGGAAACTCTCGGAAAAATACGAGCCGAAGAACCTTGTTCCCGTGGACAACCCCACGCTTTACAAAGTGAACAAAAGCGGAATGACAATCCGCCGCGACGTGAAGACGCACCTCGAGGATATGGTCCGCGCATGGGATGCTGATACGGGAAGGGCGCTCTTCCTCGTCAGCTCGGCATACCGCTCGTACAAATACCAGAACTGGCTTTTCAACCACTACGTCGAGACGGACGGTCTTGCGGAGGCGGAGCGGTACAGCGCGCGCCCGGGAACGAGCCAGCACCAGCTCGGCACGGCGATGGACTTCGGCTCCATAACGAACGACTTCGCGGACACGAGGCAGGGAAAATGGATGTACGAGAACGCGTGGAAATTCGGCTGGAGCCTGAGCTTCCCGAAAGGATACGAGAGCGAGACCGGATTCATGTGGGAAAGCTGGCATTTCCGCTATATCGGAATCCAGGCGTGCGAGCTGCAGCGCGAGTACTTCAACGACATCCAGCAGTACATGCTCGAATTCATCGACTTGTGGAAGAAATCGTAACGCATGGGAACACTGTCACAAAAAATCATCGCGGCGGCGGCTTTCCTCGCGCAGGCATTTATCGGATGCGCGAGCGCCGACGCCCCGAAAGACGCTGACGGCGGGGAACGCCTATTCAAATCGCTCGGGTGGGAATCGGAGAAGGACGGAACGGCGATGGTCGGGCAGGAAGTCTGGATAACGGCTTCCGCACCGGGAGGGAAAATCGAGGACGGGGAGCCTGCCGTCATAAAAATCACCGCCGCGCACGACGGAAACGACATCGACATCGACGAAATCGAGGCCAGCGTCACGGGCGGAAAGATTCGCGCGCGCTGGACTGTAAAGGATTCGCCCGAATTCTTCGAGGGCGGCGGATATGTCGTCCCGAAGTATTCCTTCACGGTCGAGGTCGCCGACGGGGAGTCGGAGAAATCGCCGGAGCTCAGCGTATACGGGTTCATCGCCCACCGCCTTGTCGGAAGCGACGGAAAGGCGAAAGCGGGCGAGAAGTTCGTCGTGAAGCGGACCGACGGAAAGACAATCGAAGGAAAGCGCGACAAGAACGGGACGGCGCGGCTTGAATGGCTCCCGCTCGGGAAATACGAGATATCGCGCCTCATCGAAAAAACGGCGGGACAAATCGAGGCGGAGAAAAAGGCCGCGGAACAGGAATCGGAGGACGAAGGAAAGGACGATGGAAGCAAAAACGGAGAATAGGACGCGCGCGGAGGAACTTCTTGCGGGCATAGCGGAGGAGCATCTTCCGGACGCGATAGCGGCGCTCGAGCGGCTCGCAAAAAAAGGCGCCGAAAAAACCGCCGGAACCGAACGGGCATCGGGCGGGGACGCGATAACGATATACACGGACGGCGGATGCCACGGGAACCCCGGTCCGGGAGGATGGGGAGCTGTCGTCATCGCGGACGGGGACGCGCGGCAGATTTCCGGCGGCGAGGAAAAGACGACGAACAACAGGATGGAGCTGACCGCCGCCATCAGCGCGCTTTCCGCGGTGAGGAACACGGAGCGGTTCGCAGGACGGAAAATCGACATTTTCACGGACAGCCAGTACGTCAAGAACGGGATTTCGTCATGGATAAACGGCTGGAAGAAAAACGGCTGGCTCACGTCGCAGAAAAAGCCCGTCCTGAACAAGGATTTGTGGCAGCTTCTCGACGAGCTGAATTCCGCCCTCGCCCCGTCGTGGAACTGGGTCAAGGGACACGCTGGCGTCGAGTTCAACGAGATATGCGACGAGCTCTGCCAGAAGGAAATCGCACGGTTCGAATAGCGGAATCCGCTTTACGGATGCAGGACGGCGAAAAAAAACGCTTGCCGATTGCATCTTCCTTTATTAGATTTCCAGTCAAAAGAAAAAACAAACCGCGTCCGCTGAAAAAATCGGACGGCGGATTTTCAGGAGAACAAAAAAATGGCTAAACAGTTGATTTTCAATGAGGAAGCCCGCAAGAAGATGCTTTCGGGCGTTGAGCAGATTGCGCAGGCAGTGAAGGTCACGCTCGGACCGTGCGGACGCCTCGTCATGCTCGACAAGAAATTCGGTGCGCCGACAATCACGAAGGACGGAGTTTCAGTGGCGAAGGAAGTCGAGCTCAAGGACCCGTTCGAGAACATGGGCGCGCAGCTCGTGAAGGAAGTTTCCTCAAAGACGAACGACGTTGCCGGCGACGGAACGACGACCGCGACTGTTCTCGCATACGCCATTGTGCGCGAGGGCCTGAAGGCAGTCTCGGCGGGCATGACACCGATTGAAATCAAGCGCGGAATCGACAAGGCGGTCGCCATCGCCGTCAAGAACATCAAGGAGAACAGCCGCGCGGTGAACGGCTCGCAGGACATCACTCACGTCGCGACGATTTCCGCGAACAACGACCCTGAAATCGGAAAGATTCTCGCGGACGCAATCGAGAAGGTCGGAAAAGACGGCGTAATCACCGTCGAGGAGTCCAAGAACATGGACACGACCGTGAAGACCGTCGAGGGAATGCAGTTCGACCGCGGATACATCAGCTCGTACTTCGTGACCGACCGCGAGCGCATGGAAGTCAACTACAACGACGCGTACATCCTCATCCACGACAAGAAAATCAGCACGATGAAGGATTTGCTCCCGCTTCTTGAGAAAGTCGCGCAGACGGGCAAGCCGCTCGTCATCATCTGCGAAGACATGGACGGAGAGGCGTTGGCGACGCTCGTCCTGAACGCAATCCGCGGAACGCTCAAGTGCGTCGCTGTGAAGGCTCCGGGATTCGGCGACAGGAGAAAGGAAATGCTCCAGGACATCGCAATCCTCACGGGCGGAACGGTCATCACCGAGGAGCTCGGCCTCAAGCTCGAGACGACGGAGCTCGACCAGCTCGGACGCGCGAAGTCGGTCAAAATCGACAAGGACAACACGACTATCGTCGACGGCGCGGGCGAGAAGAGCGCAATTGAGGCGCGCATCGCCGAAATCAAGGCGCAGGTGGAGAAATCGACGAGCGACTACGACAAGGAGAAGCTCAAGGAGCGCCTCGCCAAGCTCGCAGGCGGAGTCGCGGTCATCAACATCGGCGCAATCACCGAGACAGAGATGAAGGAAAAGAAATTCCGCGTCGAGGATACGCTTGCCGCAACGCGCGCCGCGCTTGAGGAAGGAATCGTCCCGGGCGGCGGAATCGCGCTCATCGAGGCGGCGAAGGCGCTCACTGACGAGGAGGCCGCGAAGCTTTCCGAGGACGAGAAGGCGGGATTCCGCATCGTCCGCCGCGCGCTCGAGGAGCCTATCCGCCAGATTGCCGACAACGCGGGCGTTGACGGTGCCGTAATCGCGGACAAGGCGAAGAACGAGAAGAAGGGCGTCGGCTACAACGCGTACACCGGCGAATGGGTCGACATGATGGAAGCGGGCGTCATCGACCCGGCTAAGGTCACGAGAAGCGCATTGCAGAACGCGGCTTCCGTCGCCGGAATGCTCCTGACAACGGAATGCGCAATCACCGACATCCCCGAGCCGCCGGCACCGGCAGCTGCCCCCAACCCGGGAATGGGAATGGACTACTAACAAAAAAAGGCACCGCGCCTTTTGAATGAAGGAGCGCCCCGTCGAAATCAGTCGGCGGGGCGTTTCTTTTTGTCCGCCGTTGTGGTAGTTTTTCGGAACCGTCCGGAAATCCGGAATCGGAAGGAGATTTTTCGATGAATTCAGGCGCAAAAACGATGGAGCTGTTCAATAACATACCCGGGGAATGGAGGGAGGCGATAATCGCGTCATACGACGGGAATTTCGCCGAGGAATTCGGGAGGCTCTGCGATTTCATCGACTCGGAATACGATTCGTTCCCGGATGATATGAGGCCCGTCGAGAAGACGGATGTGTTCAACGCGCTTTCCGTGCCGTTCGGGGACGTGAAGGCGGTGATTTTGGGGCAGGATCCGTATCCGGACGCGGAGAAGGCGCACGGGCTCGCGTTCGACACGGCGGACGGCTCCGTCTCGGCATCGCTGCGGAACGTCTTCTACGAAATCGAACGGGAAAAAAATCCGGATACAGAGCAGAAAGGATTCAAAACGGAACGGACGGGCGACTTGTCGGGATGGACGCGGCAGGGCGTTCTCCTCCTGAACACGATTCTCACTTTCAAAAAGAAAAGCGGCACGACGGGCGTGAACGCGCACGCGGGAATCGGCTGGGAAAAATTCACCGACGCGATAATCAGCGCGCTCGACGGAAGGGAACATCCGCCGGTCTTCCTGTTGTGGGGGAAACCCGCGGAAAAAAAGACGTCCCTCCTGAAGAAAACGCCCGCGGACAGGATTCTCGCGACGTCGCACCCCTCCCCGCTTTCCGCACGGCGAGGGTTCATCGGCAGCGGCATATTCAAAAAGGCGAACGACGCGCTCGGGGACGGAAACGAAATCGAATGGTAAAAAAGCCGCGACAATCAAAAACATCACATGAACAAGAATAAGTATTATTCATCCCGGCACAAAATCGGGCACGGGCAGCAAAAAAGGCGCTTCTTCCGAAGCGCCTTTTTTCCACAATCATCTAAAAATCATCATTTAGCGTCGGCGGTAGAGTTGTTGCTTGACGCGCTTACAGAGGGCTGGGCATTCCTTGTGGCGACGACAGCCATCTCAAGACGGTTGCGCTGAACTGCCGTAACCTTGTAGTCCTTGTTGCCGAGCGGGACGATGCTGTCTTTTGTGACGCCGAAAGTGTATGTCGTTCCCTCGACGAGAACATCCATCTCAAAGCGAGTCTTATCAACATCGATGATTTTCGTGACTGAGCCTGTTTTTCCCGCAACCGCGATGTCATCACCGACATTGACAGTCAATGCAAAAGTCGGAAGCACGAATGCAGCCGAGACAATAAATGCAACAATCTTCTTCATAAAAAACTCCTTAAAAAAGATTTTAACTATTATTGCACGTTTTTCAGACAATGTGTAAGGCTTTTTAAAGAAATGCGCACGCTTGCTCCGACAAAGCCGAAATCGGAACTCGAAAATGAACAAGCAAACAGCCCTCCCGGGCACGGAAGGTGCGCCTCGCGCACCGGCGCACGCCTCCTCCGAGAAAGCCGAACTCGGAACTCGAAATTGCCAAAGCAAACAGCCCTCCCCGGGCACGGAAGGTGCGCCTCGCGCACCGGCGCACGCTTGCTCCGACAAAGCCGAACTCGGAACTCGAAAATGAACAAGCAAGCGCAAGCGCGTTGAACGACGGGCTTTTTTGAAGTAGAGTATCGGCATTATGAAAGAACTCGAATTGAAATACGGATGCAATCCGAACCAGAAGCCCGCAAGGGTTTTCGTTGACGACGGCGATCTTCCCATAACAGTCCTAAACGGGCGGCCGGGATACATCAACCTCCTCGACGCGCTCAACGGATGGCAGCTTGTGAAGGAGCTCAAGGAGGCGACGGGGCTTCCTGCGGCGACGAGCTTCAAGCACGTCTCCCCGGCGGGCGCTGCCGTCGGAACACCGCTTTCGGACACGCTCAGGAAAATCTACTTCACCGACGGCGTTGAGCTGACTCCGCTCGCCTCCGCATATGCGCGCGCGCGCGGGGCTGACCGGATGTCCTCTTTCGGCGACTTCATCTCGCTCTCCGACGAATGCGACGAGGCGACGGCTCTTCTCATCAAAAAGGAGGTCTCGGACGGAATCATCGCTCCGGGATATTCCGAGAAGGCGCTGGAAATCCTCAAGGCGAAGAAGAACGGGAACTACTGCATCGTGCAGATTGACCCGAGCTACGTCCCGCCGGCAACGGAAGTCAAGCAGGTCTTCGGGGTGAAATTCGAGCAGGGGCACAACTTCCTCAAAATCGACGAATCGTGCCTCACAAACATCGTCACGAAAAACAAGAGCCTTTCCGAGGACGACAAACGGAACCTCGTCATCGCGCTCATAACGCTCAAATACACGCAGTCGAACTCCGTCTGCTACGTCAAGGACGGGCAGGCAATCGGAATCGGCGCGGGTCAGCAGAGCCGCGTCCACTGCACGCGCCTTGCAGGCCAGAAGGCGGACAACTGGTGGCTCAGGCAGTCGCCCAAAGTTCTCTCGCTCGAATTCGTCGACGGAATCAAGCGCGCCGACCGCGACAACGCAATTGACGTCTACATCGGCGAAGAGTACGAGGACGTCCTCGCGGAAGGAAAATGGCAGGCGATTTTCAAGACGAAGCCGTCCGTCTTCACCCGCGAGGAAAAGAAGGAATGGCTTTCAAAGAACACGGGCGTCGCTGTCGGCTCCGACGCGTTCTTCCCGTTCGGCGACAACATCGAGCGCGCGCGGAAGTCGGGCGTCACGGTCGTGGCCCAGCCGGGCGGAAGCGTGCGCGACGACCAGGTAATCGAGACGGCTGACAAGTACAACATGGTGATGTGCTTCAACGGAATAAGGCTTTTCCACCACTAATTCCATATCCGAAAAAAAAGAAGGGGCTTGAAGCGGAACAACTTCAAAGCCCCTTTTTCGTCACACGCGCAATCACAGCGGCCGGTCAGTTCCGGCACGGACAATGTCATCTCCGCTCTCGGCGTTGTACAGCAAAATTCTTCCTACGCCTTCCTTCGCCTTGTCGGGCGTGTATATCGTCGTGAAACTGATTAAGAGGATGCGCTCGCCAATTGTCACGCGCACGTTTTCGCTAACCTTGTAGAATTCGCCGTCGGAAAATCCGTAGGTGCCGCCCGTGTCCCCGACGGAATAATCGTCATTCCCTATTCCGTTCGGAAATTTCGAAACAAGCGCGCGAATTTCTTCTTCCAAATTCCCGTTCAAGTCCCGCTCGTTCTGCGAGAACAGCTGTAAAAGCCCGGAATCGTCTTTATCGTTTATGAAACCGATTACCTTTTCCGAGATTTCCCTGCCGCGCCCGTCCGCGCCGTCCGTCATCTTCGAATACTCGCTCTCAAAAAAATCCGAGCAGCCGAAAAACGAGAACGCGGAAACGAACGTCACCAAAAAACCAAAAAAAATTCTGACTCCTTTCATGGGAAAATTATAAAGAGCGGAGCGCTCCGTGACAAATCGTTTCCGCCGCCGACAAAAGAAAACGGAATATGATAGAATGGGCGGATGAAATACACGCACCTATTATTCGACCTTGACGGAACGCTCACGAAATCGGGGCCGGGAATAACGAACTGCGCGAGGTACGCGCTCGAAAAATTCGGGATTGACGAGCCGGACACCGCAAAGCTCGAAAGGTTCATCGGGCCGCCGCTCGTCGATTCTTTCATGAATTTCTACGGTTTCTCGGAAGAGGACGCCAGGAAGGCGATGGCGATATACCGCGAGCGATTCGGGACAATCGGGATTTTCGAGAACGACGTCTACGACGGAATCCGCGAGACGCTCGAAAAGCTCCGCGCGCAGGGAAGGAAACTCTACGTCGCAACGAGCAAGCCCGAAATCTACGTTCCGAAAATCCTCAAGAAATTCGATTTGGAGAAATACTTCGAGGCGGCAGTAGGAAGCGACATAGAGGAAACGAGAAGCCCGAAATGGCGCGTAATCGAATACACAATCGCGCAGAACGGGCTTTCCGCCGCACGCGACGAGGGAAAAATCGTCATGATTGGCGACAGGATGCACGACATCGACGGGGCGAAGAAAAACGGAATCGACTCAATCGGATGCCTTTGGGGCTACGGTTCGCGGGAGGAGCTTGAATCGCACGGTGCCACGTCGATAATCGCGCGCCCCGAGGAACTGCTCGGATTTTAGGACGGAACGAACGCGCGGAAGCGCAAGGAGTTTTTTTATGGAAGAGAACAATCAGGGACAGAAAAGAATCGCCCTTCTCATAGACGCAGAGAACACGCAGTACGACAAGCTCGAACTCGTTCTCCAGGAAATCTCGGCATACGGATACATCATCACGAAAAGGGCTTACGGCGACTGGACGGCAAACGCGCTCAAGCATTGGCCCGAAGTCCTCAACAGGAACGCAATCCAGCCGATTCAGCAGTTCTCGTACACGAAGGGAAAGAATTCGAGCGACAGCGCGCTCATCATCGACGCGATGGACTTGCTCTACACGCGGAAATACGACACGTTTGTCGTCGTGTCGAGCGACTCCGACTTCACCAGGCTCGTGACGAGGCTGCGCGAGGACGAGATGTTCGTAATCGGCGTCGGAAAAATCACGACGCCGGAATCGTTCGTCAAGGCATGCAACGATTTCCTCTACCTCGAGACGCTCGAAAGCGAGGACGATGCCGCCGATTTCCACGAGGAGCAGAACGCCGGGCAGAACACGAGGAAGAAGGACAAAACGGACAGGTTCAACGCGGACAAGGCGAAAATTATCGGAAAGCTCAAAAAGGCTGCCGAAAAATACGGCGACGACGAGGGATGGACGGAAGTCAGCAAGGCAGGCTCGCTGATAAAGCGCCAGGTCTCATCTTTCGACACGCGGAACTACGGATTCTCGACGCTCGTGAAGCTGATTGAGGCGCTCGGAAAGAATTTCGAGGTCGCGCGGACCCCGACGGAGAACGGAAAGTCGCTGATGATAGAATACCGCGTCATCCAGAAGAACTAGCGCGGAGCCGGGCAAACAGCCGCCATACGTTCCGGCGGGCGGGCACGTTTTCCGCTTCCGCCGGAACATTTCCAAAAAAGCGGCATTTCAGACGGAATCGCCGGCGGATTTTTCCGTTTTCACGACGTTCGGTATGTCGTCGCGGCTTTCTTTCAGGAAAAGGTATTTGTAAGGATGGATGTCGAGCGCGTTGACGAACCATCCGCCGACGCGCGCGGGATTCAGGGCGTGGAGCGAAATCGAATGGCTCACGGGCATCACCACGCCGTCGTCAAGAAGGACGCCTTCCGCCGCGGCAAGGAGCTTGTAATGCTCGAAGGAGCCGTTCTCGCGCGACGCCTCGTCAAGAAGCTGCGTGTAGCGCTCGTTGCTCCACTTCGTCTGGTTGAGCGTGGAGCCCTCGCGGAAAAGCTCGAGAAACGCGAGCGGGTCCGCAAAATCCCCAATCCACGAATACACGAAAATATCGGCGTTCCAGCCGGGAATCGACTCAATGTAGCGGTAATCCGACGCGACCTGAACGTCCACATCGACGCCGAGCGGTTTCCACGCCTCGGAAAGAAGCTCGGCGAATTTCTTCTGCCGCTCCGAAAGCGCCGAAATCCCGAACGAAATTTTGAGCTTCTCGTTCTCCGGAATTCCCGCACTCTTCCTCGCCTCCCTCATCATGTCCGCGGCATCCTCCGCAGAGGTGTCGGTCAGCCCCTCGACCTGCGGATACCCCGAAAGCGGATAGACGAGCGTCGTCGCCTGGACAAGCGAGCTGCGGCGCAGCTCCGCCCACGGGACAGCCTGTATGAGCGCGTTCCTGAAATCGGCGCGGTTCCACGGCTCGTTACGACAGCTGAAGAACAGGTATTCCGTCCCGAAAATCGCAGAAAGGCGTATCGCGTTCTTGTTGAGGATTACGCCGGCATCGAACGTCGAGCTTATCCAGTCGGCGTCCCCCACGTTGAACGCGAACGAATTCTCCCGAAGCTCGTCGGAAGTCGTTATGCGTATCGCGGGAAGGTGGACGTTCGCGGCGTCCCAGTAGTTGTGGTTCTTTTCGAGGAGAATCGAATTGTCCGTGCGCTCCTTTATCACGAACGCCCCGGAAAAAACGTTGTCCGCGGACGTCTTCACGGAAAACGCGTGGTGGCAGATTATCCTCGTGAAATGCGCGGTCGGCGAGACGAGGTTCACGACGAGAGTCCTGTCGTCGCGCGCCGTTATCCCAACATCGCGCTCCGTCGCGCGCCCGTTCCTGAATTCCTTCGCGCCGCGCACGCAATCGAGAAGCGACGAATACGGGGCGTCGGGCGTGGAAAGCAGCATAAGCCATGAATTCCGCACGCTGAACGCGTTTATCGGGCTTCCGTCGCTGAAGCGCGCGTTCTCCCGAATCGTGAACGTGAGCCGCTTTTTGTCGCGCGAGACCTTGCATTCCGTCGCCAGCGCGGGAACAGGCTCCAGCGTCTTCGGCTGGTATGAATAAAGCCCCTCGTACAAGGCGTCGAGAACCTGCGCCTCGCTCGAATACGTCGCCGCATGGGGATTCAGGTTGAACCGCTGAGACGACATCACAATCCGAAATTCGCGCTGCATCCCGTCGTCAACGGAAGGCTCCCCCGCATCAGCCATTTCGGCAAGGGCATCCTCAAGGCTCCCGTCAGGCCCAAGCTCCTGCGCGGAAAGCGGAAAAAAAGCGAAGGCGACAAAGGCCGCCGAAATTACCTTTTTGAAGAATGGATTCATTCTTCTAATGTACCTTTTCTTCGCGAAAAAATAAACGGAAACAATCGCCGCCACGCGCAGACAGCCCTCGCACAAAAAAAGCCGCCCCGATTCATGGACGGCTTTTCGCAATGCCCGCGATGAAGGCTGCTCAGGAGATGCCGAGCTTCTTCATCTGCTCAGCCTCCTCGATGTAGCTCGAGTACTCGGCGCGGTAGGTGTTCGCCTTTATGACGATGTTCTTGAACGACGTGATGTCGATTTTCAGCCCCTTGACTTTCGACTTGTTCGCCGGAGAAGCCGCCGCCTTGAAGAATTCGTCGAGCGAGTTGAGGAGGACAATCATCTTGTTGCAGTCGGTTATGAGCCCGGAAATCAAGTCGAAAATCCCGCTCTCGTTCATCGCGATTATCTTGTTGTATCCGACCGACTTCTTCGCGTTGAATACCGCGAACCGCTTCGTCTTCAGCTCGATGTCGGCGACGAACTGGTTGTAGTTCAGCTTTTCCTGCCGCTTTGCCCCGGTTCCCGCCTCGACAATCATGATGGAATAGTAGAGCGGCTTCTCCTCAAGGTTGAACGCCTGGATGAAAAGGCGCTTTATCTTGTCCATTATGGAATTGTGCTCGCTTTCGAGTAGGTCGTGGTTCGACTTCACCTTCTCGATTATCTGCGTGAGGACGGGCGGAAGCGAGCCGAGCATGTGGGCGGATTCCATAAGCATCGCCTTCGTGTCGACCTTCGTTTCCTGCACGACGGCCTTCTTCACGGAGATGCCCATCTTGTCCATGACCTTCTTCTGCAGCTCCTCCTTGTTCGGAGCCTGGTCTTCCTGCACAATCTCGTCGATGAGCTCGCTGTAGAACGGAACTTTTCCCATCGCCGCGGTGAAATTCTTCTTTATGAGCGCCATCTCGTCGGAGGGCGAGCTGAACGCCTTGCCGAGGTCGAACCCCGGATGCCCGAAAACGTTCTTCCGTATCTGTCCCTTGTAGTACTCGCGCTGGAATTCCGCGAATTCCTTGAGGACGGAATTTATGTCGGACATCGCGCGCGACGCTTTCTGCAGGCTGTCGTTTATCATGCTCGAAGTGAGCGCGTCCGACTTCTGCCTCCCGTCGGCGACGATGTTCGCAAGCACGCGCGTGTTCGTCTTGTTGCTGTTTATCGAGAAATTCGCCCAGAGGAACGAGTTGTTCAGCTCGACGAGCTTCTTTATGTTCTGCATCGTCAGGTGCGCCGTCGAGAATTTGTAGTAGTTGCACAAAAAGTCGAGCATACTCTCGTAGTCGGAGAAGCGCTGCCCTATTATGACGGATTTCTCGTTCTCGACGAACTGCGTCGACTCCGGCGGCGTTATGTCGGAAATCTTCTTGTCGAGCTTGTACGGGTCCGGCGTTATCAAAGATTTTTTCACGAGGAAATCAAACAGATTTTTCACGCAGGTATGGAGAAGCCTGTAGTTGTCCAGAAGTTTTGGAAGAGTCTCCGTATCGTACCATTTTGTCTTCGCGTCCAACGCAGGAAGGAGCGCATTTGTAAAATTGCTGTTGTTTTCCATATTTTATAGTATCGGTCCTTGGCAAATGATAGTTGAGAATTGAGAGTTTTTCTACAAAAGAATAGAATGAATCCCATTATTTTCCGAACATTCCCGCGTTTGCGGGGATGCGACGATTTCATTTCAATTTTTTGGAGAAAAAAATGGCAGAGAATGAACAGCTTCAGATGATTCGCCACTCATGCGCTCACGTAATGGCGGAGGCAATCATGCACCTCTTCCCCGGCACGAAATTTGCAATCGGCCCGGCAATCGACAACGGCTTCTACTACGACTTCGATTTCACCGGCACCAAACCGACAGAAGACGACTTCACCGCCATTGAGAAGGAGATGAGGAAAATCCTCGCCGGAAACCACGAATTCGTCCGCAAGGAAGTGACGAAGGACGAGGCTCTCAAGCAGTTCGCCGACCAGCCCTACAAAGTCGAGCTGATAAACGACCTTCCCGACGGCGAGACGATAACGACATACACGCAGGACGACTTCACCGACCTCTGCCGCGGTCCGCACGTCGCGACGACAAAGGAAATCAACGCGCAGGCGTTCAAAATCGCGAAGATGGCGGGCGCATACTGGCGCGGCGACGTGAAAAGGCCGCAGCTCGTCAGAATCTACGCGTACTGCTTCGCCAAGCCGAACGACCTCAAGGACTACCTCAAGATGCTCGAGGAGGCGGAGAAGCGCGACCACAGGAAGCTCGGCGTGCAGATGGACCTCTTCCACATCGACCCCGAAGACCCGGGCCAGATTTTCTGGCACCCGAACGGATGGGCGATGTACACGACAATCCAGGACTACATGAGGCGCAGAATCCTTGAGGACGGATACAAGGAAGTCAACACGCCCGCAATCATGCCGCGCACGCTCTGGGAACGTTCGGGACACTGGGGACACTACCAGAAGAACATGTTCATCACGGAAAGCGAGAACCGCGTTTTCGCGATAAAGCCGATGAACTGCCCCGGCGCGCTCGAAATCTTCAAGTCGCGCTCACGCTCATACAAGGATTTGCCGATGCGCCTTGCGGAATTCGGCCACGACGTGAGGAACGAGCCGAGCGGAACGCTCCACGGAATAATGCGCGTCCGCGGGTTCGTGCAGGACGACGCGCACATAATCTGCACGGAGGAGCAGGTTTCGGCGGAGGTCGCCAAATTCTGCAAGCTTCTGAAGCGCGTCTACCACGACTTCGGGTTCGACGATTTGGTCGTCAAATTCTCGACGATGCCGGAAGACCACGTCGGAGACCTTGCGACATGGGAGCGGGCGGAGAAAGCTTTGGCGGACGCGTGCCACGAGGCAGGCCTGAACTACGAGATTCAGCCGGGCGAGGGCGCGTTCTACGGCCCCAAGCTCGAATTCAAGCTCTACGACACGCTCGGCCGCGAATGGCAGTGCGGAACGATTCAGGCGGACTTCCAGCTTCCGAGCGCGGAACGGCTTGACGCGACGTACATCGGCGCGGACAACAAGAAGCACCACCCGGTCATGCTCCACCGCGCTGTCCTCGGCTCAATCGAGCGCTTCCTCGGAATCCTCATCGAGAACTTCGCGGGCGCGATGCCGCCGTGGGTCCACTTCGAGCAGGCGGCAATCGTCCCCATCGGCGAGAACTTCAACGAGTACGCCGAGAAGGTCGCCGCGGAGCTCCGCGCTTCCGGATTCCGCGCCGAGGCATACACGAACGGCGACAACATGAAGAGCAACATCAAGTTCATCACGAGCGAGCACAAGACGCCGTACATCCTCGTCGTCGGAGCGAAGGAAGCCGAGACGAACAGCGTCGCGGTCCGCTTCCGCGCCGATTCCGGCCTCCCGCAGAAAACGATGTCCCTCGACGAGTTCAAGGCGTACCTGAAGGACAACGTAGAGAACCACAAAGTGACTCTGTAATCCCCTGAAGAAAAAAAAGCGGCTTCCCCCAACGGAGAAACCGCTTTTTTTGTCCATCCCCGCCACCCGAGCAGGAGCCACATAAATCAAAGATTAACGAGCGTTATCAATGCAAGCCCGCACTCCCCCAAAAAAGGGCGCAACTCGTTGCGCATTCGCTCGCTCCATAACACAAAGATTAACGAGCGTTATCAATGCGAGTCCGCGCTCCCCCAAAAAAGGGCGCAACTCGTTGCGCACCCGCTCGCTCCGTAAATCAAAGATTAACGCGAGCTATCAATGCGAGTCCGCACTCCACCCAAAAAGGGCGCAACTCGTTGCGCATCCGCTCGCTCCGTAAATCAAAGATTAACGCGAGCTATCAATGCGAGTCCGCACTCCACCCAAAAAGGGCGCAACTCGTTGCGCACCCGCTCGCTCCATAACATAAAGATTAACGAGCGTTATCAATGCGAGCGGCTTCCCCAAGCAGCCTGTTGTCTTCGGCGAACGAGATGCACTCGGCTTCCCATTTTTTGCCGCCGAGACGGTCGAACTCGGCAAGAAAGCTCTTCCAGTTGTCGCGGGAAAGGCTTCTCTTGCCCGTCACGAAGTCGAGGATTCCGTTCTCGTACATCTTCTTGAGCTCCGGGGGCGGCGGGGGAAGCCTGTCCGCTCCCAGCGCCGCAGTCCACGGGCGGGACTGCATGTCGCGGAGAATCGAAAGCGCGCTTATCTTCTTTCCGTTTTTCGTCGTCCACTCCGGATAGCGCGCGGAAAGCTCGCTGTCGCTGTTGTAGAAGACCATGTTCCGAAGCTGGATTAACGGGGCGGCGGCCGTCTTCGAATACGCGAGCTCCGGGTCGGGAAGGCCTTCCGTCGTCACCTTGCCGTCGGAATCGAACATGAAGTTGACGCCCTCCTCCCCGTACGCGACGAGGTAATACGCGTCGGTGCTCATCCACTCAAGGAGGCGCGCAATCGCCGGAAGCTTGTCCAGCTCAGCGGCGCGGCGGCTTACGGCATACGTCCTGTACCCCTGCGTGTAGCAGCCGACGGACTGCAATCCGTTAGGCCCCTTCGGCGGGTTTATGAGAATCCACTCGCCGTCGGGGAATTTCTCATCGAACGGCTTGTAGCCGCGCTCAAGCCCGAAAGCCGCGTTCTGCTCGCGCATTATCCCGAAACGCCCGTTCTTCCACGCCTCGCGGAAATCGTCCTTGCCGTACGCGAGCCAGTTCGGGTCGATTACGCGCTCCATGACCATTTTCTGGATGAATTCGACCGCGTCGTAGAATCCTTCCTTGTATATGTTCAGCCCGGCATTTTTCTTCGTCATGTTGAACGTCCCCGCAACGCCGAACGCCCCGAAGAACGGCTCAAGCCTGCGCCCCAAGCCGCCGCTCATCACCGTCGTCTCGATGAACGCGCCGTATCCGAACGTGTCGTTCTTTCCGTTTCCGTCCGGGTCGTCGGTCGTGAACCGGCGCATGACGTTCATATAATCCTCAAGCGTCTCCGGGACCGGCATGTTCAGTTTGTCGAGCCAATCCTTCCGTATGAAGATTCCCTCGTTGCGCGCGATTGAGCCAGACTGTGAAAGCCCGTACGAAGCCCCGTCGAAGGAGGATGCGGCCCGGGCGTCCTCGTCGTACATGTGCGCGGTACGGTACGGCATCATCTTGTACATTCTGTCCACGCGCGCGATTTCGTTCCGCTTCGCGAGGGAGACAAGCTCGTCGCTCGTCACCATGAACAAATCGGGAAGGCTCCTGCTCCTGACGGCAGCCTCAATCTTCTCGTTCTGGTCGGCGGCGGAAGACGGAAGAGGGACGATGGTGAGCTTTATGCCGAGCTCCTCCCTGACACGCGCGATGAAGCTCCAGTCGTCGGGCGGCGGCGGGGAATCGCTTGAGGAAGGTCCGTACCAAACCGTAAGTTCCGTGACGCTTCCGTCAGCGGAGGCGGAGCATCCCGCAAAAAACGCGGACGAAAAAGCCAGGCACGCCGCCGCCGCAAGAACCTTTCCCGAAAAGCGGCATCCTCTCCGGGAAAAGATGATATCAAAAATCATTTTCTCCTCCTTAATTTTTGTTGCCTTTCTGACAGCGCTTCCGGGCATCCCCGGCAAAGGCAACCTGCTCGGCAACAATCCGAACACGTTTAATATCGGCACTCTTGCCGCCGGAATCGCCCGATACATGTCCCCAAAACAGCGGATTCCGAACAGCATTATTGAAGAAAAATGCCCGTTCTCCGATAATGAATCATTATGCTTTACAATTTCGGCGGTTTTTTGACGCAGTTTTTCGGTCCTGCAAGGCTTTTGCAATCATACACGGTCCTCATAGTCCTCGCGCTGTACGCAGGCTTCATAATCGTAAGATACGGGCTCCCCTCCTTCTACGACAGGCTTCCGCACGACCGCGGAAGGGAATTCACCGTCTCGGCGGAGGCGGCGAAGGGAAAACCCACCGGCTCGGGAGTCGTCTGGGTTTCCGTGTTCGCGCTCCTGTCTGTGATTTTCGTGCCGTTCGACTGGGAGAAGACGGCGCTCATCGCGCTCATATGGCTCATGATGCTCACCGGCTATCTTGACGACGCAAGCAAGGCGTCGTGGGGCGAATACAGGAAGGCAATCCTCGACCTCGTTTTGAGCGTGGCGGCATCCGTCGTCATCGCGCTCTACATGAAGAACACCTCCGACGACGGGACGATAAAGTTCTGGTTCCCGTTCTTCGCGCATTCCGTCCCGGTGGCGCCGTGGCTGTTCGTCGCGATTTCGACGGTGATGCTCTGGGTCTCGGTGAACACGACGAACTGCACCGACGGCGTCGACGGGCTGAGCTCCACGCTCGTACTCGTCGCGCTCATAACGCTCGGCTCGCTTTTCTATTTCGTGCTCGGCCACAAGGACATCGCCGCATACCTCCTCGTCCCGCACATAAAGGACGGCGCCTCCTGGGCGGTCATGACGTTCTGCCTCGCGGGCGTCCTTATGGGATACCTTTGGCACAACGCCTACCCAAGCCATGTCCTCATGGGCGACGCCGGAAGCCGCGCGCTCGGGTTCTTCATCGGAATCGGCGTCATGGTGACGGGAAATCCGTTCATCATTTTGGCGACATCGTCCGTCATCTTCATCAACGGAGGGCTGGGGCTCGTGAAGGTCGCGCTCAAGCGTTTCCTCCACATATCGATTTTCACGACGGTTCGCTTCCCGCTCCACGACCACATGCGGAAAAACCACGACTGGAGCCCGACGCAGGTTCTCATCAAATTCCTGATGATACAGATTCTCGTCACGCTCGCAATCGTCGGCATCATTTTCAAAATCCGCTGAGCAGCCGGAAGAATCCCGCCCGATGGGAATGCGCCTCCCTTCCTTTTCCCTCCGGGCGGGTTTTTGTATAATTGGCGAATGGACTTCAGAAAGATAAAGGGAACGATAATTCTTGCGGCGGCGTGCGCCGTATTCCCGTCATGCACGAAAACAATCGGATATTCCGTCGTACTTTGGGGCGACGAGAGCAACGGGCTGGAAGACGGCGACATCGTAAAGGTCATAGTCAAATCGAACATAACCCACTCATACATAATCGAGCTTCCCGACGGGCAGGGAAACAAGGAAATCCCGATATGGCAGGTTTCCGAGCCGGAAGGAAAGAAATCGGCGCTCAGAATGGCAGCGGCATACGCGGACTTCGCGAACAAATACGCCGAGGTCAAGCTTGACGGACTTCCGATACGGGCGGAGCCGGTGAACACCGCGAAACAGGTCTACCGGCTCCGGGCGAAGGAAATAATCCGCGTGCTGTACAAGGGCAAGGGCGCGGCAGTCTCGAACGGAAAGGGAACGATTGACGGCGAATGGTACCGCGTCCTCACCGCCGACGGAACGCAGGGATGGTGCTTCTCGCACAACCTCGACATATACGATTCGGATAACGGCGGCAGGCGGGAAAAAGCGGCATCGGAAAAAAAGGGCGAGACGGACAAGCTCCTCCAGATTCTGCGCGGGAAGAAATGGGTTCCCGCAGAATACGAGGACCTCATAAAGGCGAAGAGAATCGACCTCGACAGGTTCGACGAGCAGTACGGGTTCACCTTCGACGAGCAGACGGGAAAGCTTTCCATACTGACGGCGGACGGGCAGAACGAGCAGACTTTCACGAAAATCAGGAAGATAACGGGAAAGCAGTACCGGTTCGAGGGCGCTAGCGTCACCGCGACGATAAACGGGGACGACGACATCACCGTGCAGTACATGGAGAACGGAAAGCCGAAGAACGTGAAGTTCTCCACGACAAAGGAGGACATCCCCGCGCTCATAAAGAACGAGCGGAGCCGCAGAATCCGCGAAATACAGAAAATCGCGGGATTCGGCCCGACGTTCTCAAGCTCGAACTACGGGACGCTCACGATAACGCCGGCAAACGGCTCGTTCTCCTTCACCTGGCAGAACACGAAGCTCCTGTCCGACTCCAAGATAATCGAAAGCGGGGCGCGGGGAAGCGGCACAGTCTCCGTAAAGTACTACCTCTCGAAGCAGCTTCAGTCGTCATACGACGGAATCCTCACGTTCAGGTTCGACGGTTCCGCATCGGAGAACAATTTCATCTACAAGATAACGGAAAAAGGAATACGGCTTGAGGACGCGGGCGGCGCCTCGATAAAGAACAACGTCGTCAACTCGCGCGGGCAGTCGCCGGCAGTCATCTTCCTCGAAAAGCGCTGATTCAGGCGGCGCGCTCGGGGAAGTCTCCACCACCAATTTCAAGGCATATCGAAAGGAAAAAGAATGGCATTCGTACAATTCTCGCAGGTCTCGCTCGCATTCGGGGACCGCGACATACTGAAGGACGTTTCCGTGAACCTCATGACGGGAACGAAGGCGGCGCTCACGGGCGCGAACGGAACAGGAAAATCGACGCTCATAAAAGTGATGGCGGGGCTTGTCCAGCCCGACAGCGGAAAAAGGACGGCGGAAAAAGGCGCGCGCATCGCATACCTTCCGCAAAGCGGGCTTACGCACAAGGGGACGACGCTCCGGGAGGAGGCCGACAAGGCGTTCCAGTTCGGCTACGAGCTTCAGAAGGAGCTTGACGAAATCGGCGACGCGCTGAAATCGGGGAACGGGAACCAGAACGCGCTTCTCGAGCGCCACGACAAAATAACAAACGAGCTTGAGGATTCGGGCTGGAACAGGAGAAGCGCGCTTGCGGAGCAGATTCTCGTCGGGCTCGGCTTCTCGCGCGGGGATTTGGACAGGCGGTGCGAGGAATTCTCCGGCGGATGGCAGATGAGAATCGCGCTCGCGAAAAGCCTCATGGTGAATCCCGACATACTTCTTCTCGACGAGCCGACGAACTACCTCGACCTCGACGCGCGCGAATGGCTTGAGTCGTTCCTCGTGAATTTCAAGGGCGGGTTCCTCCTCGTCAGCCACGACAGGTACTTCCTCGACCACACAATCAACGAGGTGTACGAGCTTTTCGGCGGGAACCTCCACCGCTATCCGGGCAATTTCTCCCATTACGAGAAAGTCCGCGAGGTCGAGCTCGAGACGCTGATGAGGGAATACGAGAAGCAGCAGGCGGAAATCCGGCACCTTCAGGAATTCATCGACCGCTTCGGCGTGAAGGCGACGAAAGCCGCGCAGGCGCAGGAACGCCAGAAAATGCTCGACAAGATAAAGGAAAACGAAATCGTGATTCCCGAATCGCTCAAGAAGATACGCTTCAAATTCCCGCAGGCGCCGCATTCCGGGCGTCTTGTCGCGACGATTCAGGGACTGACGAAATCATACGACGGCGAGCGGAACGTCATAGACAACCTCGACCTCGTAATCGAGAACGGCGACAGGCTCGTCGTCGCAGGTCACAACGGCGCCGGAAAATCGACGCTCCTCCGTATGATTGCGGGAGTCGACACGGCGACGGGCGGAAGCGTCAAGCTCGGAGCGGGCGTCGAGGTCGGCTACTTCTCGCAGGACAACGCGGAAAGCCTCAAGGGAAGCGGAACCGTGCTCGATACAATCGAGGCGGAGGCTCCACTTGAGCTGATTCCGAAAATCCGCGACATGCTCGGCGCGTTCCTGTTCCGGGGCGACGACGTTTTCAAATCGATAGACATGCTTTCCGGCGGAGAGAAAAGCCGCGTCGCGCTCCTCAAGCTCCTACTCCGCCCGGTGAACCTTCTGATTCTCGACGAGCCGACGAACCACCTCGACATGCACTCGAAGGACGTCCTCCTCGACGCGCTCAAGGATTTCGGCGGGACGGTAATCTTCGTCAGCCACGACCGCGGCTTCATCGAGGATTTGTCAACGCGCGTCCTTGAGCTCAAGCCGGGCGAATGGCGGGTTTTCCCCGGCGACTACCGCTACTACATGCAGCGCCTTGAGGACGAGCGGAACGGCATCGTCTCCGCCACGGCTTCCCCGTCTGAAAAGAAAACAGAGAAAAAGCCCGAGGAAACGAAATCCGCGACAAAGCTTTCCTGGGAGGAGCAGAAAAAAGCGGACGCCGAACGCCGGAAAATTGAGAAGGCGGTGGAGAAGCTCGAATCGGAAATCGCTTCCGCGGAGGAGGAGAAAGCCGCCGAGGAAGCGAAGATGGCGAACCCCGACGTCTACTCGAACGGAGAGAAAGCGAAAGCCGTCCAGAAAAAAATCGAGGAGCTTTCCGCGAAAATAGACGCCCTCACCGAGGAATGGGAAGCACAAGCCGCCCTCCTCGGGTGATGCGACGCCCGGAATTGACGTGATTCAGTTCCGGGCGTTTTTTTTCGACAAGGCGGCGTTCTGCTGTTAGAATCTATTTTATCCGGACAATAATTTTCAATTTTCCGTTCAGAAAAACAGCCGATTCAAACGAGCTGTCTGATTTTTCGGGCAGCTCGTTTTTTTGATGAAAAAGGAGGACAAAGATGGGACTTTTGAAAGCTGCGGCAGGCGCGGTCGGGGGAACGCTCGCCGACTCATGGAAGGAATATTTCTACTGCGATGCGCTCGACGCAGACACGCTCGTCGCGAAGGCGGAAAAACGGGTCGGCGGGCGCTCGTCGAACAAATCGGGATCGGACAACATCATAACGCAGGGCTCCGTTATCGCCGTTGCCGACGGGCAGTGCATGATAATCGTCGACCAGGGAAAAGTCGTGGAGCTGTGCGCGGAGCCGGGCGAATTCAAGTACGACTCGTCGTCGGAGCCGTCTATTTTTTCGGGCGGGCTCGGAGAGGGAATCATCAGCACGTTCAAGAGCATCGGAAAGCGGTTCACGTTCGGCGGGGAAGCACCGAAAGACCAGCGCGTTTATTTCATCAACACGAAGGAAATTCCCGGAAACAAATACGGCACGGCATCTCCCGTCCCGTTCAGGGTCGTAGACGAGCGCGCGAGAATCGACATGGACATTTCGATACGGTGCTTCGGCGAATACAGCTTCAGGATTTCGAACCCGATTCTCTTCTACACGAACGTCTGCGCGAACGTCCAGACGGAATTCACGCGCGAGCAGATTATGGGGCAGCTCAAGGCGGAGCTTCTCACCGCGCTCCAGCCGTCGTTCGCGCTTCTTTCCGAGCGGGGAATCCGCTACTCCGCCCTTCCCGGCCACACGACGGAGCTTGCGGAATTCCTCAACAAGAACCTTTCCGAAAAATGGCGGAACCTCCGCGGAATCGAAATCGTCTCGTTCGGAGTCTCATCTGTAACGGCAGACGAGGAGGACGCGAAGAAAATCAAGCAGATGCAGGAGATGGCGGCGTACACCGACCCCACGATGGCGGCGGCTCGCCTCGTCGGTGCGCAGGCGAACGCAATGGAGACGGCGGCGGGAAACGCAAGCGGAGCCGCGCACGCGTTCATGGGGATGAACATGGCGGCGGGTGCCGGCGGATTCAACGCGCAGAACCTGTTCGCGATGGGAGCCGCGCAGCAGAACAAGGCGGCGCAATCAGCCCCGAGGCAGGCAGAAAGCCCGAAAAATTCACCTGCATCGTGGAAATGCTCGTGCGGGGCGACGGCAGAGGGAAAATTCTGCCCGGAATGCGGAAAGCCGAAGCCCGCGGAAACGACCGGCTGGACGTGCTCGTGCGGGACCGTCAACAAAGGAAAATTCTGCATGGAATGCGGAAAGCCGAAGCCGGCAGGAGCGCCCCTCTACCGATGCGACAAATGCGGTTGGGAGCCTTCCGACCCGAAAAACCCGCCGAAGTTCTGCCCGGAATGCGGCGATCCGTTCAATGAAGGCGACATCGTAGGATGACAAAAGCGCCCGGGGGATTTTTCCTTCAGGCGGAAAACTGGAGACGGCATGGAAAAGACGAACAACTACAAATGCCCGGCGTGCGGCGGCGGGCTCATATTCAGCCCGAAAACAGGAAAAGTGACGTGCGAATACTGCGACAGCAGCTACACCGTCGAGGAAATCGAGTCGAAGAACAAAGTCGAGGAGACCGCCGATTCCGGAGAACAGGTGAAAGAGGCGGACATCGGAAACGAGGGCGCGGAATGGAGCACCGACTCGCTTTCATCGGAATGGGGAAGCGAATCCGGCTCGATGAAGGAATACTCGTGCCCGTCGTGCGGAGCCTCGATAATCTGCGACAAGACGACAGCCGCGACGAAATGCCCCTACTGCGACAATCCTGCGATTATGGAAAAGCAGTTCTCGGGCGCGCTCAAGCCGAACTGCGTCATCCCGTTCGCCATAACGAAAAAAGAGGCGGTCGCGCGCCTGGGCGATTTCTACAAGAACAAAAAATTCCTTCCGAAACTTTTCTCGGACAAAAACCACCTTGAGGAGACGAAGGGCATCTACGTCCCGTTCTGGTTCTTCGACGGAAAGACGGAAGGCTCGGCCGTTTTCAGGACGACGACGACTAGCCGCTCGCGCAGGGGCAACACGGAGACGATTACGACGAGGCATTTCGAATGCGAGCGGACTGGCTCGCTCGACTTCGAGTCGATTCCGGTGGATGCGTCGAAGAAAATGCCCGACGATTTGATGGATTCCCTCGAGCCGTTCGATTTCTCCGCGATGAAGGATTTCTCCACGGCGTATCTTCCGGGATACCTCGCGGACAAATTCGACGACACGATAGAGGAATGCACGCCGCGCGCCGAGCGGAGATGCTCCGAGTCGTTCGTTTCCTCGCTCCGCGCGTCCGTCAGCGGCTACGACTCGGTGTCGCTCAAGCAGAGCAACATAACGTTCCGCAACGGAAAAGTGAGATACGGGCTTGTCCCCGTCTGGCTTCTCTACACGAAATACAACGGCGAGCGGTTCCTCTTCGCGGTCAACGGGCAGACCGGAAAAGTCGCGGGAACACTTCCGGCGGGAAAAAGCGAGGTATTCGCATACAACGCGCGGAATTTCCTCGTGTCGCTGGCAGTGTTCGCCTCGCTGATTGCGCTCGCGGCGAAATTCGTAATCTGACAACGGAGGAAAAAATGGAAACGAAAACGAAAGCGAGGGCAATCGCCTTCGCGCTCCTCGTCGCGCTCGCCCCGTTTTTGGGCGCGAAAGAATTCATCAGGGACGGCGCGGGAATCCTGACGCAGGTACAGAAGGACGCCCTGTCGGCAAAGCTCGAGTCGATTTCGCTGACATTTCCGACAGACGTGTTCATCGTCACGGCAAAATCGTTCAGCGAATACGGATACGACACGGAGGACGCCGCGGAAAAAGCGCTCCGCGTCATTCCGTTCGACGACAGGCGGGGCTGCCTCCTTCTTTTCATCGCGGTGAAGGACAGGACGTACGACCTCGACGTAATCGGACACGGGCAGGAGCTCTTCTCCCATTCGGCGTGCAACAGGCTTGAGCAATCGTTCCTCAGCGATTTTTCGTCAGACGACTGGAACACCGGCCTCCTCGATTTTACGGAATGCGCGAGCACAATCCTCATGAACCACGACGCGGAAGCCTGTGCGGAAAAGAAAAAGCAAATCGCGATTATGTTCGCCATCGCGCTCATCGTCAGCATCATCATCTCGTTCGCGCTTTACCGCAAGGAAATGAAAAAGCTCGACAACGTAGCGCTTGCCCATGACGCGGACAGGTACGCCTCGGGAAGCCTCGCCCTGTCACGCTCCCGAGACACGTACACGCATTCGACGACGAGGACAATCCACCACAACGAAAATTCCTCGTCCGGCGGCGGAAGCAGAAGCCACTCGCACCACAGCGGGCATTTCTGAGCGCGCGAGAAGAAATCAAAAAAAAATGCTAGAATCCCCGCAGAAAAAAGAAAACGGAGATGAAAGCATGACAGATTTCGAGAAAATGAAGGCGACGATAGCGGGGGACATCCCGCTCATGGTCGAGATGGAGAAAATTCTTACGGCGATACCGGCAATGGCTCCGGAAAGCGGCGGTAAGGGAGAGATGGAAAAATGCGCCGCGCTCGAATCGCACCTGAGAAAGCTCGGATTTGCGGACGGAGCCGTTTCGTTCGAGCGGTTCGACGCTGACGACGAGAGAGTTCCGCAGGGAAAGAGACCGAACCTTGTGGTGACGGTTCCCGGAAAGAAGGACGATTTTTCGATTTGGGTGATGGCTCACCTCGATGTCGTCCCGCCGGGAGACCTTGCTATGTGGGAAAGCGACCCGTGGACCGTCGTCGAGAAGGACGGGAAACTGTTCGGGCGCGGAGTCGAGGACAACCAGCAGGGGCTCGTCTCCGGCGTTTTTGCGGCGAAGGCGCTGCTCGACAACGGGATTGTCCCCGAGCACACGGTGAAGCTTCTTTTCATGGCTGACGAGGAATTCGGCTCCGAATACGGAATCAAATTCCTCCTCAAAAAGCATCCTGCCCTTTTCAGGAAGGAAGACATAATCATCATCCCGGACGGCGGCGATCCGAAAGGCGAGACAATCGAAGTCGCGGAGAAGAACATCCTGTGGCTGCGCCTCCACACGACGGGGCTTCAGAGCCACGGCTCGATGCCGGACAAAGGGAAGAACGCATTCCTCGCGGGCTGCGAGCTTGCGCTGTCGCTCAACGACCTCGAGCATTTCTTCGGGGAACGCGACGAGATGTTCAGCCCCGCGTGGTCGACGTTCCAGCCGACAAAGAAATCAGCGAACGTCGAGACGGTAAACATCATCCCCGGCGACGACGTGTTCTTCATGGACTGCCGGATTCTCCCGCGCTACACGCTCAAGGAAGTCCGCGCCGAAATCGACAAACGGGTCGCGGCAATCGAGGCGAAGCACGGCGTCAAAATCGAGGTCGAGGAGCTGCAGCATCAGGAATCGCCCGCGACAAGCGCCGACGCGCCGGTCGTCAGGCGGCTCAAGGACGCAATAAAGAAAGCGCACGGAATCAAGGCGCGCCCCATCGGAATCGGCGGGGGCACGGTCGGCGCGGAGCTGCGGAATCTCGGGTTCGATGCCGCGATATGGTCGACGATGGACGAGGTCTGCCACCAGCCGAACGAATACTGCATCGTGAGGAACATCGCAACGGACGCGGAGACGCTCGCGGCGCTCTTCACGACGGAATAACGGCCTCAAGCGAAAAGAACATTTTTCCGCCGTTTTCCTTTACGCGCCCCATTTTCCGCCTATAATAAACAGGAGCGGCGCGCGGGTATCATATTTCCGCGCGTCCGCCAAAAAAAGGAGCCTGACATGAATCTTTTTGAAGGAATCCCCACGGAAAAAATCCTCGACGAAAAAAAGCGCGCGCACCTGTTCGACGTCGCGGATATGGTCGTGTCGCTTTCCGAAATCGCGCGGCGCGAAGGGCTTCTCGGCCTGGACGAACGCGCCGATTTTTCGTCGCACAAAATCATGTTCGACAAGGAATGCGGCGATTTTTTGCCGGCGCTACGGGAAATCGAGCTTACGGACGAGGAGCATCTCGTCTTCAGCACGCTCATCCACCTCGTCGTGGACGGATGCGCTCGGGAAAAAATCAGGGACATCGCGAAATACGCGGTAAGCTCGTCCGTTTCAAGCGAAGAGAGAAAACTGTCCCTGAAGATTGGCGCGGAGGGAATCATTGCCGTCTGCGAAGGATTCTCCTCGGAAACCATAATGATTGAAAGCGCCATGATGATGGGCGCGAACGCAGCGGATTATCTATCGCACAAAAAACGGATTGATGACGAGAAAATCGCAAGCGACAATGAAATACGCGCGTTCTTCGCCGAAGAAAAGGAGGAGGACGGTCAAGTCGAGGAAGCCGAAGACGATTCAGAAATCGATTTCGACTTTCTCCTGTTCTTTGACGAGGACGAAATCATGAAAATCATGCGCGCGTCGAATTTCGATGATGTCGTGCTCGCGCTGAAAAACGTGTCCGGCGAGGTCCGGACAAAAGTGATGGGCAGCCTCCCGAAAAAAATCGCCGCAAAAATCCGCGAGGCATGCGAATTTACCGGCCCCGTCCGGCTCAAGGACATCGAAAAAAGCCAGGCCGCGATTATCAGAACCGCAAAGAAAATGCACGGAACAAAAAAATAGCCGCCGTTCATCAGACCTGTGCGGCGGTGATGCCGGTTCCGCGCCTTTTTTGCGCGTTTTTTTTTGATTAAGAGGCGCGGCAAACTTGATTTTTTTCATAGCGCGTTCTATTATGCTTGCCGTTGCGGACAATGGGGTTCGGCGGAAAGATACGTGTATTCGCGTCTTTCCGCCGAACCCTCTTTTTTTTGCCCGCATGGACGATGGCGTTCACCGGAGGGGTTTCCATGCCCGTGCGGGAACGCCATTTTTTTTCAGAACGGCAATCGGGGGTACAAACAAATGGCATTGCTTTTTGAAGGGGAGACGCGCATTCCGTCCGGCTGCGCGATTTCCGGAATTTTCGACGCGTCGGGGAGGCGCATGGACGGAAGCTCGATTATCCGCTCAATCTCCACGATGCACGACCGCTCGAACGGGCTTGGCGGCGGGTTTGCGGGGTACGGAATCTACCCCGAATACAAGCAGTATTACGCGCTGCACATCTTCTACTCGTCGCTTTCGGCGAAACACGAGACGGAGCTTTTCCTTGAGACGAAGTTCGACATCGTGAACCTGTCTAAAATTCCGGTGAGGAAGCACCCGCGCATCCACGACGAGCCGCTTATCTGGCGGTACTTCGTCGCGCCCCTCCAGACGAAACTCGCGGCAAGCCAGCTCGACGAGCTTGAGTACACGGGAAGAGCAGTGAACCATGTGAACTCGATGATTGACGGCGCGTTCATATTCTCCTCGGGAAAGAACATGGGCGTCTTCAAGGCGGTGGGCTACCCCGAGGACGTGGGCGAGTTCTACCGGCTCGACGAATACGCAGGCTACGCGTGGACGGCACACGGGCGCTATCCGACGAACACCCCGGGATGGTGGGGCGGCGCGCATCCGTTCGCGTTCCTCGACTGGACGGTCGTCCACAACGGCGAAATCTCAAGCTACGACGCTAACAGGCGCTTCGTCGAGATGTTCGGCTACAAATGCAATCTCCAGACCGATACCGAAGTCATAACGTACATAATCGACTACCTCGTACGAAAACAGGGGCTGACCCTGACGGAGGCGGCGAAAGTCATCGCGGCCCCGTTCTGGGAGACAATCTCCAAAATCGAGGACGAAAAACAGCGGCGCGAGGCTGAATTTTTGAGAAGGCAGTTCAGCGAACTGCTCGTCACCGGGCCGTTCTCGATAATCCTCGGGTTCAACGGCGGGCTCATGGCGCTCAACGACAGGCTCAAGCTCCGCTCGATGGTCGCCGCGCAGAAAGGATGCGTGACGTATTTTGCGAGCGAGGAATGCGCCATCCGCGTCGTGGAAAGCGACCTCGACAAAATCTGGTCGCCGCGCGGCGGGGAACCTGTTGTCGTAGAGCTTAACGAGGAGGGAAAGAGAAATGTTGCCGGTTGATTACATCGCCCCGGAATTCGAGGTTTTGAGGAGCGCGGCGTGCGTCAACTGCCGCAAATGCGAGAAGGAATGCGCGAACGAAGTGCACAAATTCGACGAGCGCACGAAAACCATGTTCGCCGACGAATCCAAGTGCGTGAACTGCCAGCGGTGCGTCGCGGTCTGCCCGCTCCACTGCATAAAGATTGTCCGCTCGGAGAACCGTTTCAAGGAAAACGCGAACTGGTCGGAGCAGACGATGAAGGAAATATACAAGCAGTCGTCTTCGGGCGGAGTGCTCCTTTCGTCGATGGGAAACCCGCTCTCGAACCAGCCCGTCTACTGGGACAGGATTCTCGTGAACGCGAGCCAGGTGACGAATCCGCCGATTGACCCGCTCCGAGAGCCGATGGAGACGCGCGTCATGCTCGGAAAGAGAAACGAGAAAGTCGAGCGGAACGCGGACGGCTCGCTCAGGACGGAGCTTCCCCCGCACATCGAGCTTTCGACGCCGATATTGTTCGGCGCGATGAGCTACGGCGCGATAAGCTACAACGCGCACAAATCGCTTGCGATGGCGGCGACGGAACTGGGAATCTGCTACAACACGGGAGAAGGCGGGCTGCACGAGGATTTCTACGCCTACGGCCCGAACACAATCGTGCAGGTGGCGTCGGGACGGTTCGGCGTACACAAGGACTACCTTTCGGCAGGCGCCGCCGTCGAAATAAAGATGGGACAGGGCGCGAAGCCGGGAATAGGCGGGCACCTTCCCTCGGCAAAGATAACGGACTCCGTTTCCGCGACGCGCATGATTCCGCTCGGGACGGACGCAATCTCCCCAGCCCCGCACCACGACATCTATTCGATTGAGGATTTGCGGCAGCTCATCTACTCGCTCAAGGAAGCGACTTCCTACAAGAAACCGATAATCGTCAAGATTGCCGCCGTCCACAACTGCGCCGCAATCGCGTCGGGAATCGCGCGCTCTGGCGCGGACATCATCGCAATCGACGGATACCGCGGAGGAACGGGAGCCGCGCCGACGAGAATCCGCGACAACGTGGGAATTCCGGTCGAGCTTGCGCTCGCGTCAATCGACCAGCGACTGCGCGAGGAGGGAATCCGCGGAAACTGCTCGCTCATCGTCTCCGGCTCGATTCGCTCGTCGGCGGATTTGGTGAAGGCGATTGCGCTCGGTGCGGACGCCGTCTACATCGGAACGGCGGCGCTCCTCGCCCTGGGATGCCACCTGTGCCGCTCGTGCCAGACGGGAAAATGCAACTGGGGAATCGCGACGCAGAACCCGGATTTGGTGAAAAGGCTCGACCCCGAATGGGGAGCGAAGCGCCTCGTGAACCTCGTCCGCGCATGGACGCACGAGCTGAAGGAAATGATGGGCGGAATGGGAATCAACAGCGTCGAGGCACTGCGCGGAAACAGGCTCATGCTCCGCGGCGTCGGGCTTCACGCAAAAGAGCTTGAGATTCTCGGAATCAAGCACGCGGGGGAATGATTTTTCCGCACGCAAAAAAAGGAGAACTGAAAAAAATGACTGAGATAAATGCTGGAATAAAAATGGATTTCGGCGAGCTCAACGATAAAATCCGCGAGAGCACCGACCGCGAAATCTCCATAAAAGGATGCACGGGCCAGCGCTACATCGCATCGGGGCTTTCCGGGAAGAAAATCGAGATTGACGGTATTCCCGGAAACGCGCTCGGTTCCTATCTCGACGGAAGCTCGATTACGGTGCGCGGAAACGTGCAGGACGCGACTGGCGACACGATGAACTGCGGCGAAATCGTCATCCACGGGAACGCCGGCGACGCGACGGGATACGCGATGCGCGGCGGCTCAATCTACATCAAGGGAAACACGGGCTACCGCGCGGGAATCCACATGAAGGCGTACAAGGAGCAGCAGCCCGCGCTCATAATCGGCGGCGAGGCAGGCTCGTTCCTCGGCGAATACCAGGCGGGCGGAATCATCGCCGTCCTCGATATTGAGCAGAAAGCCGAGCGGCGCGGGAACGGCACCTTCATCGCGACGGGAATGCACGGCGGAAAAATATACATGCGCCTCCGCACCGGCGCGAAAGTCCCGGAAGTTCCCCCGTACGTGAAGCTCACGCTCGGGCACGGAAAGGATTTGGCGGAAATCAGGCCGTATCTGGAGAAATTCTGCTCGTATTTCGGGGATGTCAACCTCGATTCGCTCATCGAAAGCGACTATGCAGTCCTTGAGCCGAACAAGGACCATCCGTACAAGCAGACGTACTGCCTGAACTAAAAAAACAGCCCGGATACGCGTTTTCCGCATGAATCCGGGCTGTTTTTTCTCTGTTCGGAATGACCGAGGGCACGGTCATTTTTTCCGGCCGCTTTCTTTTAGCTCGCGTTCAAAGGCTTCGGGATTTTTCAGATAATAATCCTGATGCTCTTCTTCTGCCCGGTAAAATGACTTGAACGGCTCAACGGCGATATACGTCTTTTTTCCGCTCCGCGCTTCAAGCTCATTGATTTTTCTTGAGGCGATTTCCTTTTCCTCGTCGGTCTGATAATAAATTGCAAGCGTGTACGAAAACCCTTTGTCGATGAACTGCCCCTGCCCATCAAACGGGTCAACATTCGAAAGAAAAATGTCGAGCAGTTTTTCGTAGCTCACGTTTTTCGGCTCGTATTCAAGCTCAATCGTTTCCCTGTGCCCCGTCTTCTGGGCCTTTACGTCCGCATAAGCCGGATTCACCTCGTCGCCGCCGGAATACCCGCAGACAACGCTGTCAACGCCATAAATTTTATAAATCGGAGTGACGCACCAAAAGCACCCTCCCGCAAAATAAGCCTTCATTCAGCCTCCTCGTATGCGAATGATACACGGGCAGATTCTATCACAAAACATCGCGTCCATGCCCCACACGCTCTTTCGCAGCCGTATAAGGATTTTTGCCCCGGCAACGTGCGGAGACGACGAAAATCCGTCCGCGCCCGATTTTTTCGCATCCGGAACGACAGCGCTCACATTCCCCCTTTCAGCTTCCTTATCAGGCGCTCGACAAGAGCGATGTCGGGATTGTCCTCGCGGTAGATTCCGTAGACATCCCAAGTGTACGCATCCTTTATCGGAACGGCTTTTATCTCGTCCGTATCGCCGAAGAATTTCGGGGACACGCCGATTCCGATGCGGTTTCTCACGAGCTGGTAAATCGACTCGCCCTCGGACACGCGGGCGATTATTTCCGGCTTGAATCCCTTTATCATGCACGCGTTGAGCACGTCGTGGTAAATCCTGAAATGCTCCCCCATGCAGACGAGCGGCTCGTCCTTTATGTCGAGCAGGCTGACCTCGCTTTTGTCCCACAGACGGTGCCCGCCGTAGACGTAAATGACGACGCCGATGCTCTTGAGCTTCACCGATTTCAGGTTCGCGCCCGAGCCGCTTCCCACGACAAGGCCGAACCCAATCTCGTTGTTCAGAACGCGGGAAAACACGCTGTCGTTCTCCTGCTCGCGCCAGCTCGCCAGAATCTGCGGGTTGTCCTCCATGAATTTCCTGACGATTGAAACGTCAAGGGCGCGGATTGTCCCGCACGCGAACCCGATTTTGAACCGCTTCTCCCTCGCGTTTATCGCGCCGATGCACGAGAACATCTCGTTCAAATCCTTCGTGACGATTTTCGATTTCTCATAAAAGACTTTTCCGCAGTCCGTCGGGACGAACCCTTCTTTCGTCCGCACGAAAAGCGGGGCGCCGCACTCATCCTCAAGGCTCTTTATGACTTTGCTCAATCCCTGCGGCGACAAAAAAAGCTTTCCCGCGGCTGTCTGAAGATTTTTTTCCTCGTAAACGGTCTGGAAGCATTTTAGGTTGCGTGTGTTCATCTTTGACAATCCCCTCCCCGCCGCACGATTATATCGCAAATCAACTTAAAACTTGCCATCCGGAAACGGGATTTCTGCGGGCACAGGCTTTTCATCATCACGGGGTTGTAAAACGCTCCTCCACGGGCATCCGCGCGGAAAAGGCGATGATTAAACCTTTTCGGAAACATCAGTTTCAGAAAAGGTCAAATGTTTCTATTTCTGAAAGCTGCATGACGGCGAAACCGAAGCCGCCCGAAAAAAATCAGAGCGTCCATGCGCAATAAGATGCCTTTTTGGGGAATGCGCCACGCCGAATGGTGAAACGGCATAAAAAACTCCGCCCGATACAGTACCGGGCGGAGAAAAAAAGAGGGGTAAGTTATGTTTTCCCGCGCCCGAAGAAACTCCACGCGCGCGGTTCGCATACATATTAGATGTTGTTCGCTACCTCAAAGGCATCCCAGATTGCGTACATGATATTCGAAACCTGCCGAGCGTCGCCGAGAAGGTACACTTCGTCAAGGCAGTCCTTGAACTGGTTGTAAAGCGAATTCTCGCTCGAATATCCAACGCAGAGAACTACGCTGTCGGCCTTGAATTCCTTTTTTCCGCCAGCTGTTTCTGCACAAAGAACGCCGTTCTTGAATCCAGTGACTTTCGCGTTGCAGCAAACGTCGATTCCGTTGAACGGAATAAGTTTTTCAAGCATTTCGCGGTTCGCAGAGCAAAGAGGTCCGTTCACAGCCAAAAGTTTTCCCAAAGCCTCAACGATTGTGACTTTCTTTCCTTTCATCGCAAGGTCAAGGGCAAGCTCGCAGCCAACAAGTCCGCCACCAACCACAACAACAGTGTTTCCGACATCTTTCTTTCCGAGAAGAACTTCCTCTGCGGAGTAAACCTTGTCGTCATCGCCGAGCGAGAATCTCTTCGGGCGTGAACCTGTCGCCATAATCACGGCATCGTAAGACTTGTCCAAAATCTCTTTTTCGCCGGCTTTTGTGTTCATGTGAACTTCTACGCCGAGTCTCTTCATCTCGTCCTCGTACCATTTTGCCAGAGCCAAATCGTCCTCTTTGAACGAAGGAGCGCCACCCGGAATCAAGTTTCCGCCCAAGCGGTCGGTTGACTCGTAAAGAACTGGCTCGTGTCCGCGCTCAGCAAGTACGCGTGCAGCTTCGCAACCAGCCACGCCACCGCCGACGACGAGAACCTTCTTTCTTCTCACAACAGGATTGAGCTTGTTCAAGCGTTCCTTTCCAGCCTGCGGGTTAACAGCACAGTTGATGAGGGAATACGTCTGGATTCGTCCCATACAGCCTTCCTGGCAAGAAATGCACGGACGAATCTGGCTCAAGTTGTTCCTTCGGATTTTGTTTACAATGTCCGGGTCTGCGAGAGTCGGGCGACCGAGCGAAATCATGTCGCAAACATCTTTTTCGAGGCAGCCGAGCGCCGTGTCCGGATTGTCAACGCGACCTGCCATGATTACAGGAATCTTAACGTTCTCTTTTGTGATTCTCGCAAATTCCTTGTACGGAGCCTTTTCCATGTACATCGGCGGATGGTTCCACCACCAAGCGTCGTACGTTCCCGCATCAACGTCGAGAGCGTCGTATCCGTACTGTTCGAGAAGTTTTGCGGCTTCAATTCCTTCTGCAATGTCGCGTCCTTTCTCTTCAAATTCCTCGCCCGGAAGAGCACCTTCGCGCCAGTCCTTAATCATCGATTTGAGTGAGAACCGGAGCGCGACCGGAAAGTCAGGACCGCACGTGCGCGCAATTTCCTCGCGGATTTCGCGGGCAAAACGCAATCGGTTTTCAAGGCTTCCGCCGTATTCGTCATTTCTCTGGTTAAAGAACGAGATTGCGAACTGGTCAATCAAATATCCTTCGTGAACAGCGTGAATCTCCACTCCGTCAAAGCCAGCCCGTTTTGCGTTGAACGCGCCTTTTCCGAAGCTTTTTACGATTCCGTGGATTTCTTCGACGGTGAGCGGACGGCACGTTTTGTCGAGCCATCTGTGCGGAATTGCAGATGCTGAAACCGGCGGGAATTCTCCGAGGTTTGTAGGAATCGTAACGCGTCCGAATCCGCCGCTCATCTGCAAGAAAATCTTTGCGCCATAAGCGTGGACTTTTTCAGTCATCTCGCGGCTCGTGCGCACGAACTGAACAGGATTGTACGTTGAATTCGGCGTGTTCGGGAACGAAGGCTTCTCAACCTCCGTGTCCGAGAACGTAACGCCTGTTATGATAAGACCGATTCCGCCCTGGGCGCGACGTGTGTAGTAATCGATTCCGCGGTCATTCCAGCCGCCCTCGCAGTCGCCAAGACCAAGCGGTCCCATAGGAGCCATTGCGTAGCGGTTCTTGATTTCAAGTTTGCCGATTTTTATAGGCTCAAAAAGTTTCTGATATTTCATTAGATTGTACCTCTTCTGCCCATTCTACCCGCACGACAGCCCCAAATCCATCAACAAAACGTTGAGCGTCGTTTTCAAAAAGGCGATGACGAAAAAACGCCCCCGTCACGCGCTATGGCGAAAAATGTGTTTGTGTTTTAAAATCCCGCGCATGACGACAAAAGAGAAGATTCTTGAAATGATGGGAAAAGGCGAATTCGTTTCCGGCGAGCTTATGGCGCAGGAATGCGGAATATCGCGGGCGGCTGTCCACAAGGCAATCGAATCGCTCAGGAATGCGGGGTACTTCATCGATGCGGTGAAGAACAAGGGATATATGATTTCGCACATGCCGGATGATGTTTCCGGCGAAGAAATCGGACGCATCGCACAGTCGCTCGGCTGCACGATTCCGCCCGTCATGGCGCACGACACAATCGACTCGACGAACACGGAGGCGAAACGGCTCTGCGCGGAGGCAGGCTCGTTCAGGAACGCGGACGGCTCTCTCACCGAGGGCGGAAAGAAACTCAACAGGCAGCTGATTGTCAGCGGGGAGCAGACGGCGGGACGCGGGCGCATGGGAAGGGAATTCGTCTCGAAGGCGAATTCCGGAATCTATTTCTCGCTCATCCATTCCCCCAAAAACGGCGTGACGAATCCCGCGATGCTCACGGCGGCGGCGGCAGTCGCAGTTTCCCGCGCGCTCGACGAAATCTACGGGACGAACTGCCGCATCAAATGGGTGAACGACATCCTCCTCGAAGTCGGGAACGGAAAATTCAAGAAGGTATGCGGAATTCTTACGGAAGGAATCGCGAATTTCGAGACGGGAACGGTCGAGGCGGCGATAATCGGCATCGGAATAAACGTCAGGAAGGGCGAGTTTCCCGGCGCGCTCGGGGAAATCGCGGGAAGCGTCGAGGACATTCTCGGTGACGGCGCGAAAAAAGGCGTGTCCCGCAACGAAATCGTCGCGCGGACCGCGGCAAACCTGCTCTCGCTGTACGACGCGATGGAAAACAACGGTTCGGACGCGAAAAAGGCGATGATGGAATCGTACAAGGAAAAATCGATGCTTATCGGAAGGACCGTGACCGTGAACCCAGCCGCGGGAATGGCGGGCGAGACGTACGGCGCGAAAGTCATCGGAATATCCGACGAGGCGGAGCTTGTCGTCGAGGCGGAAAACGGCGGGACGAAATGCCTGCATTCGGGCGAAGTCTCCATACGCTCGTCGTCGTTCTCGTAATGTTCAGCTTTGTCCGTAAAAACGGCTGCATTATTTTTTCATACGGAACAGCAAAGCGAGTTTTCCGAACAGGTTTAATCTGCCATTCCCCGTTCGGGTGGCGGAACGGAAAAAGCAGTTTTGGCGCATGGACGGGCGTTTCCCCCAAAAAAATCCCCGGCGTGAGTCAAACCTCAAAAACCGGGGAATGTCCCGTCAATCCTCGCCGATTCCTGGGAAGCGGAGCGAATCGTACGGCTCGTTTACCTTGTTGTATTCCTTCAGCTCGTCCTTCGTGAACGTTCCGATTCTGACGGAATCCTTCCTGAACAGGTCGAGGTAGACCATGCTGCGCTTGCTCAGCATCTCGCGGCGCTCCTTGCTGAACGGGATGCTTCTCCAGAATATACCGCGAAGCTCCTTCTCCATCACCTGCGTTCCCTCGATTTCCTTCGTCATCCACGTGACGTAGTCGGCGATGAAGTATGATTTGAGGTCGCCCTTAATCTTCTTCGACTCGATGTACTGGTAATACTGACCGGTGATTCCGTCCTCGGGGTCGGTCCAGTCGACAGCCTTCTCCTTCGCGTACTGCCAGCGGTAATCGGCGACCGCCATGAGGATTGAGACCTTGAGGTTTTTGGGATACATCGGGATTATGAGGCGCCCGCGGCTTGATGAGCGGTTGAGCCTGTCGAACGGCTGCCAGCAGAAACCGAAATCGCCGTATGTCGGGATGCACAGGACGAACGGGAGTATGCGGTTTATCATTCCCTTCGACTTTTTCCTGAAAACGGAGCGGTCGTTCATCTCGACCCAGCGCAGGATGTTCGCGACTTCCTCGCGGAACGCGACGCCGTGCGGCGGGCAATGGAAGAATTCGCGGGTGAAAACGGGGAACGGGTTTCCGCGCTTTCCGCAGGACATCTTCGCCATCTGCCGTATCGTGCCGAATTCGTCGTCGATGAGCGAGCTGTCTATGCTCTCGTCCACGATTCCCTGGTCGCTGAGTTTCTGCTCGAGCGAGATTCCGATTTCGCGCGCCTCCTCAAGCTCCTTCAGATACGTCGAAATGTCCTTGTCGATTTTCTGCAATGCGCGCAGCCGCTCGAATATGTCGGCAAAAAGCCCTTTCTGCGACTCCGTGTACGCCTGCTTCAGCCCGCCGTCAAGACCGATGACGCGCTCGTGCTCGCACAACGTCTCGATTCTGTTCTTGAGCTCGAGCTCCATCCCCTGACGCTCAGCCTGCTTCGCGTTCGCGAATCCCTCAGCCGCCTGGATGCGCCCGTCGTTCTTCGCCTTGAGCTGGAGCAGCTTCTGATGCTCGCCGTCCGCACCCGCGGAAACCCTGATGTGCTTCTCGTCAGTCGCCGAAGGCGCGATGTGGTTCTTCGCGACTTCCTCAAGCCACTCGTCGAGATAGTAAATCGGCTCGCCAATCTCGTTCTTGAACGGCACCTTCGAGAACATCGCCTTCTGCTCGGGCGTGAAGAGCGACGGAAGGACGACGCCAAAACGGATGAGGAAGCGCTTCGCCATGGGAAGCCGCTTGTCGATTACTTTCGGCGACATGACGCGCAAAAGCTCCCACCATGCGTTGACAATCTGCATCCTGTACTGCGCGCGCTCCTTCGGGTCCTGAGTGGTGAGATATTTTTTCAGGAGCTGGTTGACGCGGGCGCCCTGCTGTCCTTCGCCCTCAAGCGCGCTCCTGTAGTAGCTCCCGTTCTCGTAGCTTTTGTCGTCAAAATAATGGGACGGCTCCTCGTCGAAGAATTTCTTCACCTCAAGGATTCGCTCGCGCCTCATGTCAACTTTGTATGGCTCTCTTTCTGGATTTCCGTCGAATACCCTGCCGTCGTCGTCCGCACCGAAGTCGGAATCCGAAAAACCGAAAGCATCGTCACCGAATCCCGACGATGCTCCCGGCTTGGAGTCGTTCACATCCGCAAGCATTGCCGCGATTGTCGGGTCGATTTCATTGTCGATTGAATCCATACGTCTCTCCTAAAAAACAAAAATAATCCCCAAAGACAAACGCTCCCGGAGATTCACACCGATAAAATCGCGCGCGGGAGAAAATTCTTCCTGCGGGCACGCGAAACAGAATCTGATTATATCACAGCTTCGCCAAACATGCCGACCCTGAGCCTTTTTCCCACGGAAATCGGTTTTCATATTTCGGACGCAGATGCGTCATGGTGAACGGTTTTCGAAAGAAAGCGCACCAGTCAACAAACGTTCCATGCCTTTTTCCGGAATACTAAAGCGCTTTCGTCCGCCGCTTCCTGTATTCGAGAGGATTCGTCCCCGTGAGTGCGCGGAAGCACCTGCCGAACTGCGTGAGCGAGCCGAACCCGCATTCCATCGCGATGTCGAGGACGGAGCGGCTCCCGTCGGAAAGAAGGCGGCACGCTTTCGTAATCCTGAGGCTGTTGACGTACTCGACGAACCCGAAATGCGTCGCCTCCTTGAACGAGCGGCTCAGATGGCTCCGGCTTAGCCCGAACATGTCCGCGACGTACGCCAAGCTGACGCTTCCCGAATAATTGACGTTCAGGTAGTCGATTACGGCGGCGATGTGCCCGTTCATCTCGGCGGTGGGCTGCACCGCAACCCCGGCGGACGCTTTCTGGCGCGAGACCGTGACGAGAATCTCGGAAAGATACGCCCAGACCATGTTCTTCCATCCGTCCTGCTCGGAAAGGATTTCCCTTCCCATCTTCGAGAAAAGCGCCGTTATCTCCGACTGCACGTCCGGAAGGAGCGCGATGCAAGGGTCGCATTTTTTGAGAAGCGGCGCGATGAATTTGAAGCGCGGGCTCTCTTCGCTCAGGGGAAGGTTGTCGTCGGCGAAATACACGTTGTACAGGTTGCAGACCTCGCCCTCGGGATTCACCGCGCGATGGAGGATTCCCGGGGCGATGCAGATGAACGTCCCCGCCGTGATGTGGAGCGTCCTGTTCGCGTAGAAGAACGTCCGCTCCCCGCTTTCGATGTAGAGGATTTCCCACCACGGGTGGAAATGGCGCGTGGGGTTCGTTATCGCGTGCGATTTTTTTATGAGCGAGAATCCGCATCCTGTCGAAGTGAGCCTGTAGTCGTCAGGCTCCGCGCGCATGTTCTGCATAAAAACCTCCGGAACGGCACCAATAGTATACGGACGCAGCCGAATGACAACAGCAAAATACGCACAAAAAAAGCAAAATTCAGCAATAACCGTACAGATTTTTCAAAAACCGTACTCTAGAATGTCGCCATGAAACGGATGGATTCGGAAAAAGAGGCGCAGGGCGGAATCGTCCTCGGCGATAAGGAAAAAAAGCGCAGGAAGATGATTTTAGAGGGCGCGGAGGTGCCGACGATTTTCGTCATCGCGCTTCCGCTCGTGTTCTACAACAGCCTTCATCAGGTTTTCCAGCTCGTCGACACGCTCATCGCGGCGAACATGGGCGCGGGCGTCGTCAGCACGGTCTCGTTCATATCGCAGATTGAGACGATGCTGTTCGCGGTCGGCTCGGGGCTTTCCGTGGGCGGCTCGATACTGATTTCGAGGAGCTACGGCAGCGGCGACATGGAGAAAGTGCGCGAGCAGATAAGCACGCTCTTCTTTTCCGCAATCGCGATTGCCGCCGCGATACTTCTTGTCGCGCTTCCGTTCGCGCGCCCGTTCCTTGTTCTGCTCCGGATGCCGGAAGAGCTTTTGGGGCAGGGAACAATCTATTTCATGATTGCGATAACGGCGATTCTCTTCCAGTTCGTCAACACGATATACCTCGCCACGGAAAAATCGCGCGGCAACACGAAGACGATAATGTGGTGCAACATCCTCGTCATGGTCGCAAAGACCGTGCTGAACGCGCTGGCAATCCGGTTGATGAAATCGGGAATCGTCACGGCGGACACGGCGATGCTTCTTCTTCCCGTCTCGACGATGGTCGCGCAGGCGTCTCTGACATCAATCGCGGTGCTGAACCTCACCTCGCGGAAAAACCCTTTCAGGATAAGCGCGCGCTGCTGCTCGTTCAGAAAAACGTTCCTGCTTCCGCTCGCCACCATCAGCATTCCCGTCTTCCTCGAGAAATTCATCTTCGCGTTCGGAAAGGTGATTGTGAATTCCATGTGCGCGGGCATGGGAACGACGGTCGTCGGCGCGCTCGGCGTGTCGAACAGGCTCGGGGGCTTCTCCACGAACCCGCCGGCAGGATTCCAGGAAGCGGAGACGAGCCTCATCAGCCAGAACCTCGGGAACAAGAACCTTTCCCGCGCGCTCGGCATCTTCTACAGGACGCTCGTCATAAACATAGGAATCGCGTCGCTCTTCTTCGCCGCAATGCTCGTCTTCAAGGACAGCATCATCCTGATGTTCGCCCGCGGGGACGCTTCGTTCGCGCGGGAAATCGACGCGATTTACACATACGAATGCTGGGATTCCGTCCTCGTCTCGATAAACGCCTCGGTGATGGGGCTTCTCTACGGGTTCGGAAAAACGCGCATCTCGATGGTGATAAACCTCGTGCGGCTGTTCGTCTACCGCATTCCGCCGCTGTTCCTCCTCCTCCGCTTCACGGACATAGGAATTCCCGCCGTCGGAATCGCGATGCTCGTGTCGAACGGGCTTGTCGGAATCACGTCGGGAATCGTCGCGATTTGGTTCATCAGGAAAACGAAGCGCGAGAATAATAAGCCTGTTCTGAATCTGAATTTTCCGAGCAGGCTACCTTAAAATGCGATGTTCAAAAAATGCTATCTGCACGTTATCGAACAGGTTTAATCTGTCCGACAAAAAATCGCTTTCCGCATAAAAAAATCCCGGAAGGAAATTCCCCGGGATTTCTGGCGGCATTCAGATTCTGTGCATGGACGTGAAGACTTTCTCCGACATTATGTTTATCTCCACGCCGAGTTTTCCGCTCGTTTCGGCGAGGATTGTGCGAAGCGCATCAATCGTAATGTCCGCATTGTCGAAGCTGACCATCATCATCATGACGAAATTCCCCGAGAGGATTGTCTGCGTGATGTCCGCTATATTGATTTTGTGAGAGGCGAGCAGCGCGCTGACCTCCGCTATGATTCCCACTTTGTCGCTTCCGACGACCGTAATTATTGCATTCATGACCGCCATTCTACCCAAACAAAAGGCGTTCAACAAGCGATTGCATTCTTTTTCTCGTTCTAAGTTCGGCTTGGTCGGAGCAATCGTTCGACGGTGCGCGGGGGCGCACCTTCCGTGCCCAGTGGGCGGTTGCATTCTTTTTTCCGTTCTAAGTTCGGATGGGCTGGGGCAATCGTTCGACGGTGCGCGGGGGCGCACCTTCCGTGCCCGAGGGGGCGGTTGCATTCTTTTTCTCGTTCCAAGTTCGGCTTGGCAGGGGCAATCGTTCGCCGGTGCGCGGGGGCGCACCTTCCGTGCCCGAGGGGCGGTTGCATTCTTTTTTCCGTTCTAAGTTCGGATGGGCTGGGGCAATCGTTCGACGGTGCGCGAAGCGCACCTTCCGTGCCCAGTGGGCGGTTGCATTCTTTTTCTCGTTCCAAGTTCGGCTTGGCAGGGGCAATCGTTCGACGGTGCGCGGGGGGCGCACCTTCCGTGCCCAGTGGGCGGTTGCATTCTTTTTTCCGTTCTAAGTTCGGATGGGCGGGAGGAGCTGGAGGATTGAGGTGCCGGCTTCGGAGCTGATTATTTTTACGAAGGCGCGGATGAGGCGCGCGGACTCGTCCCTTATTTCGGGATCGAGGGCGGAGAAAGAGCGGACGATGGTCGCGGCGTTTTTGATTGCGTCTTTCGAAAGCTCGGTGTTCGTCTTTGCGCCGGACGACTCTATCACGCCAAAAAGCGTCTCGACGAACTGCTTCCGCTGATTTTCCGAAAGAGCCGCGAACCAGCGGTTGAAGCCGCGGAAGAAAACCTCGCTGCCCTCGTCGAGCGAATTCTTCCTGACGAACGAGTGCGGGCCGGCTGCCCACGAGAACGGATTGTGCTGCATGATGAATTTCTCGTCGCTTTCGACGACGGAATATCCGCCGAAGTGGTGGAACAGCATCCCGACAATCGAAAACTGCGGGAAGAACGAGCGGATTTTTTCCTTTATCGAAGCGAATTCCTCGCTCGCAAGGTCGGACTCGCGGAAACCGGGGCCGTCAAAATTGAAGATTTCGGCAATCCGCGCCTTTTCCATTTCGGGAAGGTGGGCGGCGGAATAAATCGCGAGGTTCCCGCCTTTCGAGTGCCCGCCGACGCGGACTGTTCCCTCTGTCTCCGCCATCGCGCGGGAAAGATAGCGGAGCGCGGAATCCTGCGCGGGAACGCTTTCCATGAACGCGAGGTTGAAATCCTCCTTCCAGCCGACAATCGTGTCGTCGGTGCCGCGGAACGCGACGAACGTCCCCTCCCCGTCAAGGCTGAACGTCACCGCGGAGAACTGCTCTCCCCTTTTCTCGTCGTACTCATCGACGAACGCCCGCACGACAGCGCCCCCGAACCGCGCGGATTTTCCCGCATCGACGAGAAGGTCGCTCGTCCGCGGGTCGAGAAGAACTCCCAAATCGCGCCGCTCATCGGCATCGGGCGCGGTCTCGAACGCGGCGGCTATTTCGGAAAGACGCTTCCCGCCGGAAAAACCGCTTCCGGCAATCCGCGAGATGTCCGCATACGAAAGCTGGCAGAAAATCAGCGCGTCGATTTCGTTGAAGGGGCTTGCGGAGAACGGGATGTCGCCACGCCATTTCATGTAGTCGGTTATGTCGGATTTCTTTTTCTTGTTTTCCATGCGCCAATTTTATTACCCGACGCGCGTTTTTTCCACCGCCGGGAGAAACGTAGAAAAAACGCCCGATTTCGGCTAGGATTTGTTCCGACGGGCAGCGCGGAATTCAATTCTTCGGGCAGGTCAAATCAAAATTCGGAACCCCGGGATGCAGCAGTTCCGGGATTCTTCTTTCAGGGGCAACATATGGGCGGAATTTTCGGAGTCGTCTCAAAGGACAACTGTTCGCTGGATTTGTTTTTCGGCGTTGACTATCACTCGCATCTGGGAACGAGGCGCGGAGGACTTGCCGTTTACCGCGAGGACGGCAAATTCCAGCGCGCAATCCACAACATCCAGAACTCGCCGTTCCGCACGAAATTCGAGAACGACATCGAGGAGATGAAGGGGCACCTCGGAATCGGGTGCATTTCGGATTACGAGCCGCAGCCGCTTCTCGCCCGCTCGCATCTGGGCGTTTTCGCGCTGACGACAGTCGGAATCGTGACGAACAAGGACGCGCTCGTAAAGGAGCTGATGGAGAACGGCGGACTTTTCATCGAGATGAGCGGCGGCGAAATCAACCAGACGGAGCTCATCCTTGCCCTCATAAACACGCAGAACACGATTCTCGAGGGAATCCAGTACGTCCAGTCGAAAATCGAAGGCTCCATAACGATGCTCGTCGCGACCGCCGACGGAATTTACGGCGCGCGAGACAAAATGGGAAGGACGCCGCTGCAAATCGGTATAAAGAAGGACGCGCAGGGCTCGATTCTCGCGCACTGCCTTTCGTTCGAGAGCTTCGCGTACATAAATCTGGGATACAAGGATTTGCACGAGCTCGGTCCCGCCGAAATTGTCTACGTCACTGCCGACAGATACGAGATTCTCCAGCAGCCGCAAAAGGACATGAAAATCTGCACGTTCCTTTGGATTTACTACGGATACCCGACGGCATGCTACGAGGGCGTGAACGTCGAGGCGATGAGATACAACTGCGGAAAATTCCTCGCGAAGAGGGACATGGACGACAATATCCACCCGGACTGCGCCGCGGGCGTCCCCGATTCGGGAACGGCGCACGCCGTCGGATACGCGAACGAGGCGGGAATCCCGTTCACGCGCCCGTTCATCAAATACACGCCGACATGGCCGCGCTCGTTCATGCCGACAAGCCAGGACCAGCGGAACCTCATCGCGCACATGAAGCTCATCCCCGTCCAGCAGCTCATCAAAGGGAAAAGCATACTTCTCATCGACGACTCAATCGTGCGCGGAACGCAGCTGCGCGAGACGACAGACTTCCTCTACCAGTCGGGAGCGCGCGAGGTGCATGTCCGCCCGGCGTGCCCGCCGATTATGTTCGGATGCAAATACCTCAATTTCAGCCGCTCAAAAAGCGAGATGGATTTGATTGCCCGCCGGGTTGTCAGGCAGTTCGAGGGCGACGACGTAAGCGCGGAGACCCTCGCAAAATACTGCGACCCCGACACGCCCGAATACGCGAGGATGCAGGAGGAGATTCGGAAGCAGCTCCACTTCACGACGCTGCGCTTCCACCGCCTTGACGACATGCTCGACTCCACGGGGCTTGACCACTGCAAGCTCTGCACGTACTGCTGGAACGGAAAGGAATAAGGCACTCCCGCCACGATAACAAAAACTCCCGCCGAACGGAAAATCCGGACGGCGGGAGTTTTTCTTTTTGGCAATCAGACAGCGCTGAAAATGCCCGTCACAGCGCGGCGGCCGCGTCAGAGGCAATGAGCTCCGGCGTCAGGCGGTTGTCCAGAAGCACGTCGTCCGCCTTGAAGCGGTCAAGGAATTCCTTCTTGTATCCGCGGTTTATGACCTTGACGCCGCTTTCGGCACCGAAGAACGACGCGATTGTCTGTCCCCAACCGCCCGAAAGGATTCCGTCCTCGAGCGTGACGATTACGCGGTGCGATTTTGCAAGCTCCTTCAGGCATTCACCGTCGATGCAGGATGCCGAGACGGGGTTCACGAGCGTCGCGTCGATTCCTGAAGCAGAAAGGCTTTCGACGGCCTTCTCCCCAAGCTGGAAAAAATCACCGAGCGCGATGATTGCGACGTCCTTCCCGCGCTTGACGACATCGTATGAAAGGTCGCCGTAGTCCTTCCTGACAGCGCGCGAAGAATGGACGACGCCGTTCGAGGGCTGCCGTATCGCGACGGGAAGCTTGTCCTGCTCTATGCTCCAGTCGAGCATCGAAAGATATTCCTCCACGCTCGTCGGCGCAAGATAAAGGAGGTTCGGGATATGGCTGAGCATCTGGATATCGTACCAGCCGATATGCGTGACGCCGTTCATTCCCCAAACGCTCGCGCCGCACACGACGAACGTCGCCGCGCTTCCGTTGACGCAGACATCCTGCTGAACCTGGTCGTAGCATCTTTGGAAGAACGTCCCGTAAACGCCGAAGACAGGCTTTCCGCCGCGGCGCGCCATTCCCGATGATATCGCCGTCGCAGTCTCCTCCGCGATTCCGACATCGATGAACTGGCTTCCCGCCTCGTCGCGCCTTTTTTTGTCGAACCCGAGAATCGTCGGCGTTCCAGCGGTGATGACGGCGACGCGGCTGTCATTCTTCATTTTTCCGAGCAGGAATTCGGCGGAGATGTTCCCGTAGTTCTCCCCGCCGCCCACGCGTCTCGGCTTTCCCGTCCCGAGGTCGAACGGCTGCGCGTAATGCCACGGCTCGCGGTTCTCCTCGGCAAGCTTGTATCCCTTTCCCTTCTGCGTGACGATATGGACGACGACGGGTTTTGAGGAATCCTTCACGGAGCGGAACGCAGTGAGGAGCGACGGAATATCGTTCCCGTCCTTCACGAAAATGTAATCAAGCCCCATCGCGCTGAATATGTTGTCCGCGGATTTTCCCTCCGTGGCGCGGAGCTTCGACAAGGACGTGTACAAACCGCCGTGGTTCTCCGCGATGGACATGTCGTTGTCGTTCACGACGATTATGAAATTCGAGCCCATCTCGCCGGCAACGCTCAGCCCCTCAAGCGCCTCGCCGCCCGAAAGCGAGCCGTCGCCGATGACGGCGATGACGTTCTCCTTCGCGCCCTGCAAATCGCGCGCCTTCGCGATTCCGAGCGCGAGGCTTATCGACGTAGACGTATGCCCGATGGTGAACTGGTCGTGCTCGCTTTCCGCGGGATTCGTGAACCCCGTCACCTCGTCGTACCGCGCGGAATCAAGCCACGCGAACGCGCGGCCCGTCAGCATCTTGTGCGTGTATGTCTGGTGCGAGACGTCGAAAACGATTTTGTCGGAGGGAGAATCGAAAACGTAATGAAGGGCGATTGTCGCCTCAACCATTCCGAGATTCGGCCCGAAATGCCCGCCCTTCTCCGACAATTTGTTCAGGAGAAGTACCCGAATCTCATCCGCGAGCGAGGGAAGCTCCATTTCACCAAGTTTCTTCAAATCTAACGGCGAATCAATTCCTTCAATAATCATCGAAATCCTCCTAGCAATGGCGTTCGTGGAAAATATATTTGATACAATATAATAGGCGCATATCCGCACGAAAATCAAGTGCCGCACCGCCAATCGTTTTTTTAAGGAAACTGCACTTGAAAAAAATCGATTTGCAATATATTGTACGCAACATAAATGGATAAAATCCGAAAAAAAAGGAGAAACGAATGGCTGACACACTCGTCGTTTACTACTCGCTCGAAGGCAATGTCGATTTTCTGGCAAGGGAAATTGCCGACGAAATGAAAGCGGATTTGCTCAGGCTAGAGACGGAGAAGGAATACCCGAAAAAGGGACTTGTCAAATTCTTCCACGGCGGGAAGGACGCGATATCGAACGCGCGCCCGAAGCTCAAGACCGCCATCCCCGACCTTTCCGGCTACTCCACAATCGTAATCGGGACGCCGGTCTGGGCAGGAAAACCCGCCGCGCCGATAAACACGTTCCTCGCTGGGAAAAATTTTTCGGAAAAGAAAGTCGCCGTTTTCGCATCGAGCGCGGGCGGCGCTGCCGAAAAGACGTTCTCGGCAATAGCGGACGCGTCGTCGGCGAGCCTGTTCGCCACACAGTCGTTCAAAAACCCGCTGGCGAACGAGACATCCTCCAAGGAAATCGCCCGCATGTTCGCGCGGAAAGTGCGCGGGCTTTGAAAAAGCAATAGTAGGAACCGTCGCCGCGCGCAGAATGCTGAAAAACGGAAGGCGCGGGCAAGGAAGCCTCTAAATGGAATTCCCATTCCATCCCTGCTTGCGTCCCCGTTCCCCCACCCAAAAAGCACGACGGCGCGGGACAGTTCCTTTTTTCCGGCTTTTTGGCAATCAGCCCTGAAATTTCGCAATCTGCCGGCCGATTTCGGCAATCGAATCCTCGACGACGGACGATATTTCCGAAAGCGTTTTTCCCGTCGCCGATATCGTCGACGCGCTCCCGTTCAGCTCATCCATTCCCTGGCTCATGACGAGCGTCTCATTCTGGAGGTTCCCGACCTCGGAGCTGATGACACGGCTGCTTTCGTTCATGCTCCGGGACGCATTCTGCACGCTGACGGTGCTCTCGTTCATCTCGTGGAGCGCGCCCGTAATCTGCGCAGAGCCGGATTTCTGCTCCTCCATCGCCGCCTTTATCTGGTGGACGAGGCTTCCTGTCGAGTGGATTTCGCTCGCAAGATGGGTATACCCCTGGACACCACGCTGCGTCGCCTCGACGACGGTTCCGATTGTCGCCTGAATGCTTCCGAGCTGCTCGCCGATTGTCCTCGACTGCGTGGAAGACGTTTCGGAAAGCTTCCTGATTTCATCGGCGACAACGGCGAATCCCTTTCCGGCCTCCCCCGCATGGGCAGCTTCGATTGCCGCGTTCATCGCCAGAAGGTTCGTCTGCTCGGCAATCGAGGCAATCACCGTGTTCGCCTCGCTGAGGAGCTGCGACTGGCTCTCGATTTCGCCAATCTGCCGCTGAAGCTCCTCCTGCGTCTTTGCCCCGCTTTCCGCGTCGGACTCGAGAACGGCGAACGACGATGCCATCCTGTCGACGTTCCTGTTGACCTCGCCGATATTCCCTATCATCTCCTCGACCGCGCTCGACGCCCCCTGAACGAACTGCGCCTGCTCGCCGACGAGCCGCTCAAGCGACGAGATTTCCGAGATTATCTTCGACACGCTTCCCGCAGTCTGCTCGACGCTGCTGTTCTGCGTGCGGAGAATTTCCCCCATGTGGCTGGTGCTTTCCGTGATGCGGGAAATCGCCTTCTCCGTATCGCACGTCCCGTTCTTGAGGGATTCGCCCGCCTGTCCGAGCGAGGATTGGGACTGCTTCATGCTTCCGATTATGTCCTGAAGCCGCTCGGAGAACATGTTGAACCCGCGCGAAAGGACGGACGCCTCGACGGTGACGAAATCGGGATATTTCCGAGAGAAATCGCCGTGCGCAATCAAATCGCAGCCGGAAGCGATGTACTTGAAACATTTCGAGACCCTGTTCGAAAAAACGACGTCAACCAGAATCATGACGAACATTATCGCGGCGAGCGCCACGAGAAGCATCAGCACGTACGCGACCGTCTCCTCGGAAAAATCGGAGACGTCGCCATCCACGACGATGAACCAGTCCGTGCCGCTTATTTTATGGACGCCGTAGAACGAGCCTCTCTCGATAAACGCCTTCGCATTCCCGTCGAGATACGAATTTTTCGCGTACAACCGGAACGAGACGGAATCGAGGTAGTTCTCCGACATTATCGCGCCCGCGTCCGGGTTCGTGAGGAAACGGCCGTCATTCAGCACGAGATATATTTTGCTGCTTTTAGAAATTGTTATGTTCCGAACGGCCTCGGAAAGCGCGTCGAGCACGACGTCGAACCCCGAGACGCCGACCGTCTTTCCGCCGCCGTCAACGACCTTGCAGCTTATCGTGACGATTGTCATTCCCGTGTTCGCGTCCTTGAACGGCTCCGTATAGCAGACGCCAGATGCGGAAAGCGCGTTCTTGTGCCATTGGCGCGACTTCATGTCGAAATCATCTGGCGGAGTCCATCCCGAATTCGAAATCAGGAACCCGCCGTCCCAAATCTGCTCCGCCGTCGAATAATAAAGAAGATAATCGCCGGAAAGGTTCCGGCCCATGCTTTTCACGATGCGCTCCATCGAATCCTTGTCATCGCATATCGGAGAAAGCGCGTTTGACAAGTTCACGACGATATCGTTGTAATCCCCGAGAATTCCCGAAATCTCATTGTTGAGCTTGTCCATCGTAAGATTGATTAAATTCAAGGTCGCCTTGTCGATGTTCTTGAACATGACAAACAGGCAAGAAATACAAAGAAAAACGGCCACAATCAGCATCGAGCCGACATTCCCTATAAGTACCTCCATCATAAGCGATATGTGCTTTTTCTTTTTTTCCATCACTACCATCCTTACTCACAGATTTTTAAAATAAAATCAATACAAGTTTAAGTCACTTTCGCATTTAAATCTAACATTTTTTTTATAAGGTTCGTCAGGAATGCGCGGGCAAAAAAAAAAAGCCATGAACGGAAAAAATAGCGTTCACGGCGCAAAACCCTATTCGTGGACGACGTGCCGGACTTTCCCGACGACGCGGAAATCCTCGCTCGTCCCCCTCTCGAACATCGGCTCGTAGGCGGGGTTGTCGGAGATAATCGAAATGCCGCCGCCGCTTCTCTTCAGGCGCTTGACGAATCCCATTCCCTTGTAATGAATCAGGTAGATTCCCTCGTCGCCGTCATAACCGAGGTTGTCGCATATTATCGTGTCGCCGCTGAAAAGCGTCGGCTCCATCGAATCCCCGCGCACGAATGTCGCCGCGAGATGCCCGTCGAACCTCCTGAGATTATCGGGCGCCGCGATGTATCCCGCGATCTCCTCCTCGTCCGCGAGGAACTGCCCGTGCCCCGCGGAAAAAAGCTGCTCGTAGACGGGAACTTTGAAGCCGCCGTCGTAAAATTCCTTCGGCTTCGACCTCGGCATCCCCGTGCAGCTTCCGGGTGCGCGGCAGAGCGACTCGAGCGGGAGAGCGAGCGCCTCGGAAATGCGCACCGCCTCGTCAAGCCGCGGCTGAATGCCTTTTTTCATCCGGTTTTTCATAGTGCGGAGAGAAAGCCCCGCCTCCTTGCAAAGCCACGACGCGCACCGGTCCTTTTCCGACAAGGCGATGGCGACTCCGTTCCAAAAATAAGAAGCATCCATGGAAGTGACTATATTTCGAAAAGCACCAGTTGTCAAACGTACGGAACATGCGGCTACTCAAAAAGGCGGCTCGTCCACTCAAGGCGGAACACCCCGCGCTCGAGCGTTACCAGATTCATCGCGCAGTTCTGGAAGCTGACCTTCCAGTAGTCGCGGAGGCTCCGCTTGTCGATATGCAGGAGGAGGGACTGGAGCGCGCCACCGTGCGTGACGACCAGAACGTTCCCGGCTTTTCCCTCAAGCGCGCGGATTTCGTTCTCCCAGAAATCGGCGGTGCGGGAAAGAGACGACGAGAACGGCTCGGCACCGTCGCGCGGCTCGTATTTTTCCGGCGCGTCGAAAAAATCATCGAACCATGAAAGCTCCTTCCTGCGTTTTCTGTCCTCGGGCGTCGTTCCCTCCGCGCTCCCGAACGACAATTCTATTATGCGCTCGTCCGTCCTTATCGCGCCGCGCGGGAAGCCGCTCATAATCTCCGCCGTCGCCAGCGCGCGCTTGAGCGGGCTTGAATACACGATGTCGAACGATATCCCCGCTCTCCGCAGCCCCTCGCCCGTCTTCCGCGCCTGCTCGATTCCCGTTGCGTTCAATGCGATGTCTGTGCGCCCCTGAAGCTTCCAGACGGTGTTCCAGTCGGTCTGCCCGTGGCGCGTGATGTAAATGTTCATGGCGACATTGTACCGAAATCCGCCGCGATGTTCTCCCAAAAAGATGCGCGGAAAAGCAAGCGCCCGCCGTGCGGGGAAGCAGCATTTTTTCCGCGCAAATCCGTCATCTATGTATTGTGCGCCTTCTATCAATCATCGAAACGCACTGCTCGCCCAGATTGTCGATTGCGACCCCGACGGCAGAAAAGATGAACGAAAAAACGACCGAGCATCCGGCGACCATAACAAGATTCGAAAAAATCTCAAGCATATCATTCCCCTATTTGAAAAAGATGATGCAGCAGCCTGTCACGACGACAAAAATGACTGCAATCGTCACAAAACTAACCATATAGACTCCATAAACGAGAAAATCATCAGTGCCGCGCGATTGCGGCATTTTTTCCGGCTCCGTCAAGAAGGACAAAGCCGTTCAGTTTGGGAAAGGACTTTTCAGAAAACGGTCTGGAGGAAAATCAAGACGAGAATCGGTTTCGGAAGGAGAAGGACACTCGAAGAGAACAGCACGCGCGCATCGCGAGAAAGAGGCACCGAACGGAACGGAACGGAATCGCTCCGCCAGAAATCCCACGCGGAGTTTTTTCCTTCCGGAAAGGATTTCCGGTGGGAGACCCCCGAACGAAGATGGGGCGAACCAGGCTCGCTCACCTGCATGGGAAGCATTTCGTGCGCTGACGAACGTTCCTCGACGATTTTCAGCCTGCCGCCCGCCGGAGAGAACACTGCCGTACGCACAGTCATCCCGTAATGCGGGAAGAGCAGGACGAGAACGGAAAGAAGAACGGGCAAAAATCGTTTTTTCATCTGCAAAACCGGTTCCGCGGCAATACCTGTCCGATAACTTCGTTGCCGCTTCAGATAACGCGATTATATGTGAAGTCCGCCCAGCCCCACAACGAAACAGCCGCTTTGTAAAGAAAATTTTACATACGGAAAAAGACGTCCCCGTTTCTGAAATCACTGAACACGGCTGCCGCACGCAGAAAGGCACGCCTTTCAATCCCCCGTGAAAATTCTATGATGATGCCGGTTTCGAGACGAAAAAACGTTCCTCAGATTTTTTAATTTCGGAATTATCCCCCTCACGTACTTTTAATATAGGAATCAACTAAATAAATACAGAGGGATAATTCTATGAAAACGAAGAAAAACAGACCGAGAGATTTAGAGAGCATACTTTCCGAAATGCTTGACTTGCTGATGTACAAACAAGTCTTGACAGAAGAAACAGCTGCAGATTATTTTGATTGGTTGATAAATCAAGGCTTAAATGCTGTAAACTGGGAATTAAAAGGTGACAATTTAACTAACGAACTAAGCGATGTAAATACAAGAGAACGATTCAATAATGAATTGAATGATGATATTGAAGATAATTATTTTGAAGATAAATCTTTATCGCAATTCCGAAAAGAGTTTGCACAAATAGTAAAAGAAGCAGACTTAGAAGAGGAACAGAAAAATCACATTTGGCAGATGTTCAATAATTATTGCTATCACTTCGCCCAATCAGTTAGCTCTAAAACCGTAAAACCAAACTTCAGAAAAGCTGCTAACTGGAAAGATAAAAGCAAAGATACTGTTGTTCACGATTATCCACTTCACTGATTTCTTGCAACGATTCCTTCTACAAATCGTTTGTTAGATTCAATACGACTTTTTACATCATCAGGTAACAGATTGTAAGAATCTTCATAACCAAGAATTGCATTTGCAATATTGTACTGTTTTACAAGGTCTGCATCAGCATTTTCTGGACAAGTCAACTTTTCTTTACTTTCCCAATTCATAATTGACAGATAAACGTAATCCTCAATTTGTCTGTTAAGTTCTTTCTGTAATTCAAGATAAATTTTTATGCTTGAAAGGCTTTCATCTGCCTTAAAGTTCCAGCCAAATTCTTTTGCGTACTTAAATGCAGTTTCAAAAGAAATTTTCATATCATGGATATATGGTAAACTAGGCGATTTTCTTGTACGGATTCTAAGAGGTTCTTTTGAATGCGTTTCATCGACAATTACAACATTTGTTTTGTCCCATTCTTCAAAGTTTAACATCTTTGTACCTCCAATCTAGATTATGATTATGATTATAATATAGGTTCTTTTCAGCAAAATATTTCTAAAAATCCAAAACAATTTTTTTCATTTCCACTAATTAACTACATAAAACGAAAGTAGCAAGAACGCCAATTCTTACTACTCTCTAGCACAACCAAAAACAGGACTTTTGATTATGATGAATAAATTAGTTGTAAATGCTGAAATACAGCATAGAGCATTAAAATTACGAATATACCCTACCAAAGAGCAGGAAATCCTTATCAGCAAAACCGGAAGGGCAAAAAAAAGCCCGCAAGATTCGCAAAAATCAAGCGGGCTGTTATGGCGGCTTCGACTGCGCTCAGCCACCAGAAAGATTCATATTAGACCAATCCCTGAGCCATCATAGCTCTTGCAACTTTCAAGAAGCCGTAGATGTTCGCGCCGGAAACATAGTCCACCGTCTTCGAGGGAGCGTATTTCTTCGCAGTCTCGAACGCGTTGTCGTGGATGTTCGTCATAATCTGCTTGAGCTTCGCGTCAACTTCCTCGCGCGTCCATGAGAGGCGCTCTGAGTTCTGAGACATCTCAAGGCCGGAAACCGCGACACCGCCGGCGTTTGACGCCTTTCCAGGAGCGAAGAGAACGCCGTTCTGCTGGAGGAACGCGATTGCGTCGGCACGGGTCGGCATGTTCGCGCCCTCCGCGACGAGCTTCACGCCGTTCGCGACGAGCTTCTGCGCGTCTTCCATGTAGATTTCGTCCTGAGTCGCGCACGGGAACGCGCAGTCGACCTTCACGCCCCACGGCTTCTCGCCCTTGAAGAACTTCGCCTTGGGGAACTTCTTGACGTAAGCGTCAATCTTTTCCTTGCGTCCGCGGAATTCCATGACGTAGGCGAGCTTCTCCGCGTCGATTCCGTCCTCGTCGAGGATGTATCCTGTTGAGTCAGACAATGTGACGACTTTTCCGCCGAGCTGCGTGATTTTCTCGCAGGCGTACTGCGCGACGTTTCCGTCACCGGAGATTGAGCAGACCTTGCCCTTGAAATCGGTTCCGGCAGCCTTGAGCATGCACTCCGCGAAGTAGATGAGTCCGTATCCGGTCGCCTCCGGGCGAATCAAAGAACCGCCGAAGTCGAGACCCTTTCCGGTCAAAACGCCCGTGAACTGGTTCGTAATCCTCTTGTACTGGCCGAACATGTAGGCGACTTCCTTTCCGCCAACGCCCTTGTCGCCAGCGGGAACGTCCGTGTCGGCTCCGATGTGCCTGTAAAGCTCGGTGATGAAACTCTGGCAGAAGCGCATGATTTCGGCGTCAGATTTTCCGTGTCCGTCGAAATCAGAACCGCCCTTTCCGCCACCCATCGGGAGCGTCGTGAGGGAGTTCTTGAGAACCTGTTCGAAACCGAGGAACTTGAGGACGTCGAGACCGACCTCGGGAGAGAAGCGGAGACCGCCTTTGTACGGTCCGATTGCGCTGTTGAACTGAACGCGGAATCCGCGGTTCACGTGGGGCTTTCCGGCGTCATCTGTCCAAGGAACGCGGAACATAATGATTCTTTCCGGCTCGACGAAGCGCTCAAGAACAGCGGTCGCCTCAAGCTCGGGCATCGTGTCCACGACAGGCGAAAGAGTCTCAAGAACGAGACCTGCGGCCTGGAGGAAGTGCTCCTGGTCGGCATAACGAGTCTTCAACTCATCCCACACGCGCTTGCAGTACGCGTTCTTCACATTGAATTCTTTGATAGCCATACAGCGTAACCCCTTTTGCCCCTCGCCCATCGGACGCAGGAAGCAGAATTTCATATTTTTTGCCGGCAGGTATCCCATGCAGGCAAAAAAAAAGACAAAAATGCCTTAGGCAAAAACTCCGTGGACACACCACTGCGAAGCGTTTGCCTCTGACACCTTTGTCATGCGAAGAGTTTTACAAGTTTTTCAAAAAATAGTCAACAGAATCGGACAAAAAATCGAAAACATGCAGAAAAACGGCACAAAAAAATGGAAAGCCGTCAACCTTTTTCAGTTTTCCGCTTTCCGCTTTTTACTATTCAACTTTTACAAAGAGCTTTGGAGAATAGACGTACGAGTCCCCGCTCTCATCGATTACTCCTAAATAGCCTTTTAGTGCCGGCTCCGTAATCTCGGCGACACATTGATAGATTCCGCCGGGGGTAAGGCTTAATGTCATTTCACCTATGTATCGCACTTTGTAGTTTACTTTTTTTCTTGCAACCGGATCCGGTTTTCTTGGTCTTTGCCTTATTTTCATAAATCAGTCTTCCTCCAATTTATATTTTATTTCAAATCTTCCGAAGTTTTTCACATCGTACCAATGCAATTCGACAAAACGCATTTCCGTTCCGTCTGTTATAAATCCGAGCCCTTTTGATTTAGTCCAGTCATCGACTTTTGTTTTTTTGCCGTACATTTTCTCAAATTTTTCTCGCAGAAAATTTACAACTCTGATGGAGCTCCCTTTTGCAAAATGCTGTATATCTGTGACTTCACCGTCCTTTTGCAAAAACCAGCCTTCATCATAACTTCCATCAACAAGAACCGGAGTGTCCGCCTTTGCGATGAAGTACGTGCCCTTACTGTACTCAAAATTTTCGTTTTCACTGCCTTCAAGTTTTATCCAGCCGCCTGAACCTTGGCGAATTTTCATATATTCACCGTCTTTTCTGTGGCTTACATATCCGATTGGGTATGCATCAAGAACTTCCTGAAGTCCTTTTTCGCCATTTTTCATGTAGACGAACATTTCGTTCAATGTAAAATTATTCAAACTGATATTTTTACGCATAAATTATCTCAGCCGTCAAAAAAAAACGGAAAGCATCCAACTTTTTTATTTTCAGTTTTCAGCTTTCCGTTTTCCATTTTCTACAAGTGCAAAACCCTTTCCTTGATTTCCTGCGTGCGCCCCTGGTTCCAGTACTGCGTTCCGATATAGCCGCACGTCCTCCGAGCGACGTTCATCGTGGACTGGTCGGTGTTGCCGCAGTTCGGGCATTTCCACACGAGCTTGTTCTGGCCGTCGGTCACAATCCTGATTTCTCCGGTGTAGCCGCATTTCTGGCAGCAGTCGCTCTTCGTGTTCAGCTCGGCGTACATGATGTTCTCGTAGATGTGCTTGAGAAGCGCCATGACTGCCGGGATGTTGTTCTCCATGTTCGGCACCTCGACGTAGCTGACCGCGCCGCCGGGGGAAAGTTCCTGGAACTGGCTTTCGAACGTGAGCTTCGTGAACGCGTCCATCGGCTCAGTCACGTGAACGTGGTAGCTGTTCGTGATGTAGTTCTTGTCGGTGACGCCCTCAATTTCGCCGAACCGCTTCTTGAGGCATTTTGCGAATTTGTACGTCGTGGACTCGAGCGGGGTTCCGTAAAGAGAGAAATCGATGTTGCTCTCCGCCTTCCATTCCGCGCATTTTTCGTTCATCCGCCTCATCACGTCAAGCGCGAACGGCGTGGCGCTCGGGTCGGTGTGGCTCTTTCCCGTCATGTAGCGGACGCACTCGCAAAGTCCCGCGTACCCGAGGGAAATCGTCGAATACCCGTTGAACAGAAGCTTGTCGATTGTCTCGCCCTTCTTGAGGCGGGCAAGCGCGCCGTTCTGCCAGAGGATGGGAGCGACATCGCTCGGCGTTCCGAGAAGCCGTTTGTGGCGAATCATGAGCGCCTTGTGGCAAAGCTCGAGCCGCTCGTCGAATATCTTCCAGAAAGCGTCCATATCGCGCCCCGAAGAGCATGCGACATCGACGAGGTTTATCGTGACGACACCCTGATTGAAGCGGCCGTAGTATTTCTTCTTCCCTTCCTCGTAGTTTCCGGCGTTCGCGATGTTGCCGAGCCCAGCGCCCGTAAACCTGTCCGGAGTGAGGAACGAGCGGCAGCCCATGCACGTGTAGACGTCGCCCTTGAGCTCCTTCATCTTCTTCTCGCTGATGTAGTCGGGAACGAGCCGCCGCGCGGTGCATTTCGCCGCAAGCTCCGTGAGATAATAGTATTTTCCGTCAGGCTCGATGTTGTCGTCCTCAAGAACGTAGATGAGTTTGGGGAACGCCGGAGCGACCCAGAATCCAGCCTCGTTCTTCACGCCCTGGAAGCGCTGTTTCAGGACTTCCTCAACCACCATCGCGAGGTCGGCCTTCTCCTGCTCGTTCCGCGCCTCGTTGAGATACATGAACACGGTCACGAACGGCGCCTGCCCGTTCGTCGTCATAAGCGTCACGACCTGATACTGAATCGTCTGCACGCCCCGCTTTATCTCGTCGCGGAGGCGCATTTCCACAATCGCCTTCTTCTGCTCGTCAGTGTAATCGACGCCCGTCTGCGACTCGACTTCCGCGATTTCCTTGAAGAATTTCTGGCGGCTCACCTCCACGAACGGAGCGAGATGCGTGAGGGAGACGCTCTGCCCGCCGTACTGGCTCGACGCGACCTGCGCTATTATCTGCGTGGCGATGTTGCACGCCGTCGAGAAACTATGCGGCTTGTCGATTTTCGTCCCGGAAATGACCGTTCCGTTCTGCAGCATGTCCTCAAGGTTCACGAGGTCGCAGTTGTGCATGTGCTGCGCGAAGTAGTCCGCGTCGTGAAAGTGGATGATTCCGTCGTTGTGAGCCTTCACAATCTCGTCGTCGAGGAGGAAGCGCTTCGTGATGTCCTTCGACACCTCGCCCGCCATGTAATCGCGCTGGACGGAAACGACGGTGGGGTTCTTGTTCGAATTCTCCTGCTTGACTTCCTCGTTCTGGCACTCAAGGAGCGACATTATCTGCTTGTCGGTCGAATTCGATTTCCGCATGAGCGCATGCTGGTAGCGGTACGTTATGTATTTCTTCGCGATGGTGAACGCGCTCGCCTTCATGATTTCGTCCTCGACCAAATCCTGAATCGCCTCCACGTTCATCTCCGTGTTGACGGTCGCGCAATGCTCCTCGATACGCTTCGCGATTTGTTCTATCGTCGATTTGCTCAGCTGCTCAGCGAGAGGAACCTCTTTGTTAGCCTTGGATATTGCCGTTATGATTTTTTTTGAGTCGAAGAGAACCTCTTCACCGTTTCTTTTGATGATTTTCATACGCCTTTCAATCCCCGTTTTTTCTGCAAAAAAATGTCCGGAACCACTTGACACAGCCGCGTCGTGTTTTTGTGTATTTTCGGTCATTTTTAGTAAAAAGTACGCTATATCTAGCGTTTTTTTTCATTATTGGATAAATATAGTTTGGAAGTCGGGCGGTGTCAATTATCGAATCTGTGGATAACCTGTGGAAAACCCTGTGGAAAACTGGTGTACAGGCAATGCTGGCGCGCCTTCGCGGTTCCGAAAACTTTTTTTTGTATTTTACTGACATGATTTCCGCCGTTTCCAAATCAGAAAAATCATCATCCGTCTTTTCCCCGGAAGCAGGAACCCCATGCGGAAAAAAGGCAAACGCACTATAATCGGCTCATGAACTATGCGGAAATAAAGAATCTTGATGTCGCGGACGGGCTCGGAATCCGCGTCTCGCTTTTCGTCTCCGGCTGCAGGAACCATTGCAAAGGCTGCTTCAACTACATGACGTGGGATTTTTCATACGGACAGCCGTTCACCGCGGAGACGGAAGAAAAAATCCTCTCGCTCCTCGCACCCCCGCACATAACGGGGCTTTCCGTTTTGGGCGGAGAGCCGTTCGAGGAGGAAAACCAGCAGGCGCTCGCCCCGTTCCTTGAGAAAGCAAAACAAATGTTCCCCCGCAAGGACATCTGGGCGTGGAGCGGCTATCTCCTCGACAAGGATTTGCAGGCGGCGGACGGCAAAAAACGGACGGAGCACACTCAGAGAATCCTCGACTGCCTCGACTACGTCGTCGACGGCAAATTCATCGAGGAAAAGAAAAACCTCGCCCTCGAATTCCGCGGCTCCGAGAACCAGCGCATCTGGAAAAAAACAGCCGGCATCTGGCATCTCGCCAGCGGCCCCGGAAAACAATTCAAATAACTCCACCCCAGCGATTTCCACGCAAAAACAAAAACGGGACGCAAAAACGTCCCGTCATAAAAAAAATCAGCAATTAACGCGCATGAGCCAAAAACAAAACGCCCTCATCCACCACGGTAGGCACGAACGTGCCGGTGAACGTCCCGTCATAAAAAAATCAGCAATTAACGTCGCATGAGCAAAAAACAAGACGCCCACAACCCCACCACGGTAGGCACGCCCACGTGCCGGTGAACGTCCCGTCCCATAAATCAACGGCTAACGCGCAAAAACAAAACGGGACGCAAAAACGTCCCGTCATAAAAAAAATCAGCAATTAACGCGCATGAGCAAAACAAGACGCCCTCATCCACCACGGTAGGCACGCCCACGTGCCGGTGAACGTCCCGTCCCATAAATCAACGGCTAACGCGAAAAAACAAAACGGGACGCCTTTACCTGCACGCGCCTTTCAGCTGCTCCATGACCTGCGCGGGTGTCTCTGCGGCGAGGATTCCGGAGCGGACATCGTCCTTGGAAAGGGCTCCGGTGAGCGCCGCCATGACGCGCATCTGCGGGCCGGACTTTGACGCGGGAGAGGCAATCATGACGAAAATGCGGGAAGGCAGGCCGTCGAGCGAGCCGAAGTCGATTCCGTCCTTCTTGATTCCTATCGCGACGCAGATTTCCGAAACGCCGTCCGTGCGCGCATGGGGAATCGCGATTCCCTTTCCGATTCCGGTGCTCATCGCCTCGTCGCGGGCTTTCATGTCGGCGACGAGAAGCTTCCCGTCCGTGACGCAGCCGGAATTCGACAGCATCGCCGAAAGCTCCTCGATTATCTCCTGTTTTGTGTTCCCCTTGAGGCTGCACGAAATGCACTTCTCGTCGAGAATCTTGTACGCGAGCTTCTCGACCCTGTTCTCGGGGCTGGCGAACCCGTACTGGAGCTTGTCCGTATTGCGGAGCGAGCCGAGCGTCGCGAGCGATTTGTTCAGGCGGAGCATGACCTCGTAGATTTCGCCCTTCACGAATCCCATGTCTGCCTGCGCCGCCTCGATTGTGAGGACGCTCCCGTCCTGCTGAATCGAAATAGAGATGTTCTCCTTCCGCGCGTGCGTCAGCCCCTCGTCCATGTTCATCGTCTGCACGTAAAAGCTTTCCGCGCGGAGGTCGCGTATAAACGAGTCGAGGACAAGGCGCGCAATCTCGAAATCCTTGAAATCCCAGATGAACTGCTGGCTTTCGGAAAGCGAGACCTCCTTTTTCGTTCCCCTTCCCTTTATGCTCAGCGAGATGTTGAGGATGGGAGGCGCGATGAGCGTCGTGACAAGCGTCATGAGGATTACGACGTTGAAAAGCTCCGGCCCGATTATCGGAAGCCCGTCCGGACCTTTCGCCGCAAGCCCGATTCCCGCGATGATGAGCGCGACCTCTCCGCGGGGAATCATTCCCGCGCCGATGCGGAACCCTCCCTTAATGTTGAACCCGAGCGCGAGAGCCGGACCGCCGCAGCCGATAAGCTTCGACACGACGGCGACGACGGTGTAGATTCCGCCGCAGACGAGGACATCCCGCGTGAAAAGGTGCGACACGTCGACGCTCATGCCGGTGACGGCGAAGAAAAGCGGCACGAAGAATTTGTAAAGCCCGTGGATTCTCTCCTCGATGACGGGCGCGATGTCCGTTCCCGAAAGCGCAAGCCCCGTCGTGTACGCGCCGATTATCATCGCGATGCTCTGCTTCTCGAAGAAGCCGGCGAGGAGGAACGCGACGCCGAGCGCCGCAATCGAAAAGTCATACGTGCCTCCGAAAAGACGCACGAATTTCGCGATTTTCTTGGAGATGGCGATGAAAACGACGGTCGCGACAAGCCAAACGCCGAACGCCTTGAGCGCGATAAGCCCGATTTTCCCGCCGGAAAGCGTTCCGCCGGTTCCGAGCGCCGCGACGATTCCCATGACAATCGCGAGGAGGACGATTCCGAGAACATCGTCGAAGACCGCCGACGCGAGAATCGTCACGCCCTCGGGGGAATCCATCTTCTTCTTGTCCGAAAGTATGCGCGCCGTGATTCCGACGCTCGTCGCGGTGGACATAATTCCGAAGAAAAGGCACTTTATGTCCATGAATCCCGAGCAATCCGCGCCGAGCATCGGAAGAATCCACAGCGCGCAGATGTCGCCGAAAATGAACGACACGACGACCCCGCCAAGCCCGATTATTCCACCGGAAACGGAATACTTGAGGAAAAGGGACAAATCCGTCTCAAGCCCGGAAGAGAAAAGAAGGATTATGGACGCAATCTGCCCGAACGCATACAGCTCCGGGCTTACGGCGCCCGCGATTGAATTCTCGACGCCGAAAAGCCCGTGCGGAAACCCGGGAAACGGAATTCCGCCAAGCGCGAACGGCCCTATTACGATTCCCGCAATCAGCTCCCCCAAAACCGACGGGATTCCGACTTTCGCCGCCAGTTTTCCGAACACGCGGACGGCAAAAATGATGACTGCCATCTGGAACACGAGGTTCGTGATAACCTCCGTGATATTCTCTTCCATAAAAAACCCCTTAAACTTTTAAACTCGCCGAAAACTATACAGGCTTTTAGAAATAAAGTGAACGACGCACGCGGAGTTTTATGAGCGTTTAGCGTTGCCAAGTGGAGCATGCGTTCGCAGCCTTCCGCTTTGCGGAAGGTGCGCCATGGTGGAAGGGCGCGTGTTTTTTCGTGCTTTTGTCGTGTTTGGCGGAGCGGGCGTTCGCAGCCTTCCGCTTTGCGGAAGGTGCGCCTGAACGGGCGACGCGGAATTTTTGAGCGTTCAGCTTTGTTGAATGGAGCGCGCGGTCGCAGCCTTCCCTTTGCAGGAGGTGCGTCTGAACGGGCGACGCGGATTTTTTGAGCGTTCAGTTTTGTTGAATGGAGCGTGCGTTCGCAGCCTTCCCTTTGCGGAAGGTGCGCCATGGTGGAAGGGCGCATGTTTTTTCGTGCTTTTGTCGTGTTTGGCGGAGCGGGATAAAAAACCGCCCTCCGGGCACGGAAGGTGCGCGCCACGCGCACCGGCGCACGCTTGCTACAACAAATGCCGAACTTAGAACGACAACAAGCTCGGCAATCACGCTCTCCCCCACTGCCCTCCGGGCACGGAAGGTGCGCCACGCGCACCGGCGCACGCTTGCTACAACCAATGCCGAACTTAGAACGACAACCAGCTCGGCAATCACGCTCTCCCCCACTGCCCCGCCGGGCACGGAAGGTGCGCCAACGCGCACCGGCGCACGCTTGCTCCGATGAAGCCGAACTCAGAACGCCAAAAGCCCCGCAAGCGCAGGCGCACGTTGAAAAAAACGGCGGAGAAACGTAGAATGAACGCCTATGAAAAAAGCTATTCAACTGCGGAAGGGTTTGTGCACGCTGCTCGGATTCTTCTGCCTTTCCACGTTCACATCGTTTCCGTCGCAGTGCTTCGCGCAGTCGGGCGACGAGCAGGAGCAGAAGAAGGGAGTCGCATCAAAAAAGCAGATAAGCGAATATATCAACAATATCTATTACGCGATGGAGGTCCTCAATCAGTGCTACGTCGATGACCTCGACATGGAGCAGATTTACAAGGGCGCGATGAAGGGGCTCCTCGACGCGGCGGGGGACGTCTACACGGCGTACCTCGACACGACGGCAATGCGCGGGCTGAACGACACGACGGAAGGAACGTTCGGCGGCGTCGGGCTTTCGATTTCGAAGGCGTTCGAATCGACGGACGAGAAGCCGGCATACGTCGAAGTTGTCGCGCCGATTGAAGACACGCCGGGCTTCAAGGCGGGAATCCAGCCGGGCGACCTGATTGTCACCGTCGACGGAACGGACACGTCCACGATAACGATGGACGATGTCCTCGACAAACTCCGCGGGACAATCGGCGAGAACGTAACGGTCGGAATACGACGAGGCGGCGCCGATTTCGACATCGTGCTGACGAGGGCGGAGATTGAGGTTCCGACCGTCAAATTCGGGACGATTCCGCTCGACTCGAAAACGGAAATCGGGTACATGCGCCTCATCGAATTCACCCCGCTCACCGCAACGAAAGTCCAGGAGGCGCTCGATTCCTTCGATTACGGAAAGACGAAGGGAATCATAATCGACTTGCGGAACAATCCCGGCGGGCTCATATCGAGCGTGCACGCCGTCGCGGACAAATTCATAGACGAAGGCCCGATTGTCTCGACAAAGGGGCGCGTCAAAAGCGAGAACAACGTCTACTCCGCATCAAAAGCGAAGACGACTTTCAAGGCAGGCATCCCGATTGTCGTCCTCATAAACAAAGGCTCGGCTTCGGCTTCGGAAATTCTCTCGGGCGCGCTCAAGGACAACCACCTCGCGTATCTCGTCGGGCAGCGGACGTACGGCAAGGGTCTCGTGCAGCAGGTCTGGCAGCTTTCGAAGACGGAGGGATTCAAGTACACGGTCGCGCGCTACTACACGCCGAGCGACGTCTGCATCGACAAAATCGGCATTCCGCCGGACCGGGAAATTCTTTTCCCCGAACTTTCCGAGGAAGGCGCGAAGCAGTACGCGGAGCTTTACAAATCCGGCGAGATTTCGAAATATGTGGAATCGAACAGGAAATCGTTCGAGAAAAACGAAGAGAAGCAAATAAAATCGTTCTCGAAATCGCTCAAGAAGTCTTATCCGGAAATCGACGAGCCGACATTGCGGAAAATGATCCGAAACGAGGTGAGGAAATCGAAAGGCTCGATGCTCTACGACCTCGACTACGACATCCAGCTCATCGAGGCGATAAAAATACTCGACAAGGAAGATTTCAGCTCGCTCGTCAAGAACGCAAAGACTCTCAAGGAGCTTCAGGATTCCGCGCTGCTTGAGGAGAAAAAAGAGCCGGAAGGAAAAAAAGACAAGAAATGAGGCAGTTCGTTTCAGCAGAGGAGCCGGAAAACGGGATGATTCGCGTCCGCGGGAAGGATTTCCGCTACCTGCGCTCGGTACTGCGACTGAAAGCCGGAGACATGCTCTCCGTGAGGACGCCGTCCGGGGCCCTTCTTGCGACGACCGTCGCGGGAATCGACGACGACGCGCGGAAAATCACGCTCTCCGTATGCTCGACAATCGGGGACGGGGCGGACTGCGCGAACGGGGAGAACATCCCGGCGGAGCGGCTCAAGGAAATCACGCTTTTCATGTTCGTCCCGAAGCCGTCGAAATTCGAGCAAATCGTCAGGCAGGCGTGCGAATGCGGCGTTGCGAGAATCGTTCCCGTCGCCTCGGAATTCTCGCAGAAAGGCGCCGAGCGGATGGACTTCAAGGGCGAGCGTTTCGCGCGGATTCTCAAGGAGGCGAGGCAGCAGAGCGGTTCAGCCGTTGAGACCGTCGTCGAGAAATGCGTCTCGTTCGACGGCGCCATATCGATGTGGAGGGAAATGCGCGGTGATGGTTCCGTCGCGTTCGTCATGTACGAGAGAAGCGAATTCACCGTTCCGATGGCTGAGGCAGTCGCGGGAAAGGATGTCGGGAAAGCTGCCCTTTTCGTCGGCGCGGAAGGCGGGATAAGCCCGCGCGAGATTGATGCGCTCCGAAACGAAGGCGTCATTCCCGTGCATTTCAGGACGAACATATTGCGATGCGAGACGGCCGCCATTTACGGAATCGCCGTGATGCAAAATTTGATAGAAGGAATGTAGATATGGCTTTAAAAAGGATAGAACTGCTCGGGGTTCCGGTCGATGTCTGTCGTCTGAACGAGCTTGACGGCGAAATCATCAGGATTCTCGAAAAGCCGGGAACGAAGCAAATCGTTTTCCTGTCGGTCTGGGATTTGCTCAGGGCGCGCAACAAGAAGAAGGATTTCTGCGAATGCCTGAAGAACGCCGACCTCATCCTCCCGATATCGAAAAGCATCATAAGCGGCGCGAAATTCCTGCGCTACGAAGACATTCCGGTGCGCTACAACCCGTTCGACGCGACGATTCTCTTCCTCTCGGCAGTAGACCAGCACTACAAATCGATTTTCCTCCTCGGCGGACGTAAGAAGACGCTCCAGCAGGCGGAGCGGAACGTGCACGAGACGTTCCCGAACATACGGATTGTCGGGCGTTACGTCGGCTATTTCCCGAAGGACTGCGAGGCCGACGTCATAACGGCAATCCACAAGGCGTCGCCGTCGCTCGCGATTATAAGCGAGGGAATAAAGGAGAAGAACCTTTGGGCGTTCCACAGGCGCGACAAATTCGCCTCGAGCATATTCCTCTATTACAACGACTGCCTCGGCATTTTCTCCAAGCGAATCAGGCGCGTGAGCGAGAAGACGTTCGAGCGCGGGCACGAAATCTGGAGCGAAATCGCCCACAACCCGTTCAAGATTTTCCTCATCTTCCCGTTCTCTCTCTACGTCCTGCTTCTTCTTTGGAGCAGGTTCTTCAGGAAGCCGAAGAAGGCGGTCGGCGGCATCATCACGGAGCAGAAAGAGCCGGAACAAAAGGCGGAAGAAACGCCGTCCCCGCTCGCCGCACAAAAAACAGACGACGCCGAGGACCTCGAGCTGGAATAACGGCAATAGAGCGATGTCGGGGATTCTGTACCTTTTTTCAAGGGATTCAGAGGAAATCGTTGCGTTCCACAACTTGTTCTCCTCCGATTATTCGATTTTTGTATGCAGCGACCTGCACCAGCTTGAGGGGATAAACGACGGGACTTTTTTCGTCGGAAAGTCGCTTGCGTTCGGCAAGGACAGGGACGAATTCCTCAAAGCGGGAAAGCCGTTTCTCTTCGGGGGATTCGGCGCGCCATCGTCGCGGACATGCATCATCGGCGAGAACGTCCCGAAAAAATGCCTCGATGGACGGCTCGGAATCGTCGGCACCTCGAAAATAATGGAAACGATACGGCGGAAAGTCGAGCTCGCCGCCACGACGAATCTTCCAGTCCTCATCCTCGGCGAGAGCGGAAGCGGAAAATCGTTCATCGCGGAACGGATACACGAAATATCGCCCAGGTGCGGGATGCCGTTTTTCGGCGTGAACATGGCGTCCGTCATCGATTCCGCCTGCGAGAGCGAGCTTTTCGGCGTCGAGGCGGGAACGTTCACGGAAGTCCGCGAGCGCGAGGGTATATTCAGCGCGGCATCGGGCGGAACGCTTTTCCTCGACGAAATCGGGGACGTGAGCCTCAGAATGCAGGGGACGCTTCTTGACGTAATCGAGCGCGGGGAATTCCGCCGGGTCGGCTCGACGGAAAGCACGAAATCGGATGCGCGGCTCATTTTCGCAACGAACGCCGACCTCAAATCGAAAATCGCGGCGAAGGAATTCAGGCTTGACCTTTTCTACCGGATAGCGAACATCGTCATCGAAGTTCCCCCGCTCAGGGAACGGCGCGAGGATATACAGATGCTCGCGGAAGTCTACCTGCGCTCGGTGGGAAGCGGCGTCTCGCTGTCCCCTTCTGCTTGCGACGTCCTGCGAGAGTCGGACTGGCCCGGAAACATACGGCAGATGCAGAACACGCTCAACCGCGCAATCCTCAACTGCGGAGGAACCGGCGAGATTCTTCCGCAGCACATCGAGATTTACTGATTTTCCGCGGGAACGGCTCCGTTTTTCGACGCAAGCCCCGCAATCTTGTCGAACGTCCGCTCGATGAACGCGGTCTCGCCCTCGCTCAGCGCCGCCCTCGAAAGGATATCGCGCCAGAATTTCTCCATGTCGCCCCGTCCGGCAAGTTTGAAGAACCCCACGCGCGCGAGGTCGTCGGCAATTTTTCCGACGGCAGACGAAAGCCTTCCGAGCGTCACGGGAACGCTTCCGCTTGAATGCTGGGACGACTCGCGGAAAATCTGGTACGAGACAATCTGCACCGCATGGGAAAGGTTGAGCGACGGGAATCCCTCGTCAGACGGAATCGTAACGCCCATCGTGCATTCGTCAATCTCCTCCTCGGTAAGCCCCGTCCGCTCGTTCCCGAACACGACGGCGACAGTTCCCCCGTCGGAAACGCCGGACGCGAAGCGGGCGAATTCTTCAGGAAGAAGGAGCTTTCCCCGTTTTTTTCCGCGCCTTCTCGTCGTTCCGGCGGCGACAACGCAATCCGCCGTCGCTTCCGTTATCGAATCGAAAAATTCCGCGCGCTCCCACAGCTGTCCGGCGTGTATCGCAAGAATGCGGACGCGCTCGTCGTCAAACAATTCCCTTTTCCCCACTATGCGGAGGCGGGAAAGGCCACAGTTCGCCATAGCCCTGCACACGGCGCCGACATTCCTTGACTCGTCCGGGCGTGCAAGGACGATTACGATGTTGTTCAAATCCATGCTTTCCAATTTAATGAAAAGAACGATTTTTAGAAAGGACGGAACATGATGGATTCTCTCAGCAAAATGACCGCGCTCGTCGTCGGCGGAAGCGGCGGAATCGGAAAGAGCATATCGGAACACCTTGCCGGCGAATGCGGAAGGCTTGTCGTCCACGGCGGCCACGGCTCTCCAGCGTTCGATGAATTCGCGCGCGCTCTCCGGGAAAAAAGCGGCGGCAGGACGGAAATCGAGACGCTCGTCCAGGATTTCGGGACGGGATTCTGCGGAATCGGCTCCTCGGAAATCGCACGGAAAGCGGCGGAATCGGACATTCTCGTCGTCTGCTACGGTCCGTTCCTTCAGAAAAAGCTCGACGAGATGGATGCGGGCGACTGGATAAAAGCCGCGCTGCACGACTACGCGCTTCCCGGCATACTTCTTTCCGCCGCCCTCCCCAAAATGGTCGCGCGGAAATTCGGCCGGATACTTCTTTTCGGCGGGACGGGAACGGCGCACCGGACGGAATTCTTCACGAACGCGGCCTATGCGGGCGCGAAGACGGGCGTCGGGACGATTGTCGAATCGACGGCGGCATCATACGCGCGATTCGGAATAACGTGCAACGCGATTCTTCCGGGATTCACGAAAACGCAGTACACGGAAAAAATCGACGCGGTCCTCGACGCAAAAATGCCGTTGGGAAGGCAGATTTCCGCGGATTCCGTCGCGGACGCCGCGCTGTTCCTCCTCAAAAACCCCGACGCGAACGGCGTTCTACTGCGCCTTGACAGGGGCTGGTCCCCGGCTTTCTAGCAAAAGGCAACTTTTTCGGGCATTTTTTATTTTGCTAGACAGATTTCTGAAAATTGTAGTATTATTTCAACGGCATACTTTAAGAAAAATTAAGTTTCGCAGGAGATATAGAATATTATGGGTAACAACAATAATTTGGTTCCAGGTTTCAACGACGAACGCGACGACAGCCTAAAAATCAACCTTGAGAAATTGAACGATGTCGAGAACGGACTCATAATCTATCTCAATGGGTACATCGACACCTACAATTCAAGCTTCTTCCAGAAGAGGATACAGAAAGTTGTCGAAGCGGGTTTCATAAACCTCGTGTTCAACTGCGCATCGCTGAACTATGTATCATCGACGGGAATCGGTTCATTCACTGCGTTTCTCAAGATGATAAAACCGAAAGGCGGAGACATCGTCCTTCTTGAAATCCAGCCGAAAGTGTACGAGGTCTTCCAGCTCCTCGGATTCTCCCAGTTCTTCAACATCAAGGATTCAATGCAGGAAGCTTCGATGTTCTTCAAGCAGGGCGCTCCTGTCGCGGACTCGATTTTCCCGAAGATTTTCAGCTGCCCCGTCTGCTCGAAGCGGCTCAAGGCTACAAAAAGCGGAAGGTTCCGCTGCTCGGAATGCAAATCCATTCTTGCCATCAACCCGCAGGGACAGGTTTTCCTCGGCTGAGACGGGGACATAAAAACGCACGAGAAAGCCGGCATCGCGCCGGCTTTTTTCATGCCCGCCGGGACATGAGTTCGCCTTGAATTTGCGGGAAAATTCACCGAAAATTTCAATAAAATGCGATGCCCGAAAATGCCCGTCACGGCGATTCCGGGCGCGCCTGCCTGAGCGGCGGAAAACTCGCCGAGCCAGGTTCACGGTATCGTAAAAACGATTTACATCTGGGGTTCTTATGAAGACGGCACTGAAACTCATAATTGCTTACATTCTGATGTGTGTCTGCGGCGTTGCGTTCTGCGGATTCTTTTTTATGGTCTGCGGGGAGCTGAATTTCTTTGTCGCGGGAAGCGAGCTTGAGATTTCGTCATTCAACCTGTTCATAAAGGGAATGTCGTTCTCGATACCGGGAATATGCACGGTCGCCCAGCTCATGCTCATACTCTACGTCATACGGCATCCGGAAAGCCCCATCCACGCGCTGGTCGTATACATCCTCATCGGATGCGCAACGTGGTGTCTCGCGTTCCCGAAGCTCATAAGCTTCTCGGCGGGGAACGGAATCTACACCGACACGCGCATCGAGCAGAAGCAGCTTTCGGCGGGCTACTTCAGGCGGGGAAACCGGGGCATTTTCTATTATTCGAAGGTGCGCGAGAACGGAAACGCTGACGGAATATTCATCGACGAGAAAAAGAGCGACGACATCGTATCGCTTTTTCAGGACAAGAACACGTACCAGGTTTCGGCATACCCGTATTCCGACGTCCTCATCCGCGATGCCGTCGAGCCGCCGAAAATTGTCTCGGTGCCGCTCGGAATATACCGCTCGCTCATGGACGTCGCAAAAGAAAAATGGGCCGGAGGAAAGATGGAATGGCTTTCGTTTGCGTCGCTCGGGTTCGTCCTGCTTTCGATATACGGACTGCAGTTTTTCAGCATGTGGAATCTCGTGAATTCGATTGTCGTTATTTTCACGGCGCTCGTGGTGATTCTGCTCGACTATATCGTCCTTCTCGAAAAGCTTCCGGGAATCCCGTCCGGCGCGGGCGGAAAAATCGCACTCGTGATGAACATCGTCCTTTTCGCGCTGTTCGTCGTCTACGGCTTCTCAATGAAGCTGTACCGGATTTGTATGCAGAAACAGGAATTGGAGCAGGAATAGCATGAAAAAAGTTCTGTTGATTGTATTGTCGTATGTCATTTTCTCATTCTTCGTGGCGTTTGCCGTCGTGGCGTTCTTCCAGACGCGCCCCACGATTCTGCCCGGAGACGTCAGGGCATACATTGCGCTGCAGGCCGCCCTGCTCTTCTTCGGGATGTTTCCGGCGGTCGTCTGCAGCGGGTTCCTTGTCGGCTGCGCGGTCTCGTTCGGAAGGGAAATCCACGACGACGCGATGAGGACATTCTCGCATCTCCTTTTGAACTCGATTCTGTTCGTCTTCCTCCTTTTTTCCGTCGGGGAGGCGTTCGTCCCGTTCCTCCAGAAGAAACAGGCGGTGCTTGAGGAAGCCCCGGTGGCGTTCAGCAAATTCATGACGCTCAGCCGGAAATGCTATGCCGACGGGCGGATGCTCGAATCCGCGAAATACGCGAACGAGGCGCTCCTGCTCAATCCGTCGAGCGAGGACGCGATGTCGCTCAGGGAACTTGCGCTCGCGAACGAGGATTCGGTGGCGGAAGCGCAGCGGGAGAAGAAGAAGAAGGAGAGGAGAACGGCGGCCACGGCTTCCGACAAAATCCCGTTCCTCGCGCACAAAAAGGAAACGCCCCAATCGCTTCTCGAAAAGGCGCGCGCCGCGGAGCGTGACGGAAAATGGTTCGACTCGCACTACAACGCGCGCCTCGCGGAGTCTATTGCGGGAGACGACAGCGCTGTAATCGCCGAGTCAGAATCGCTCGCTCAGAAAGCTTGGAAAGAGCTCCGCGCGCCGAATGTGTTCGTCGACACGCCGGAAATCGTCCTTTTCAGGCGGAAGCTCAAGGCGTACACGATGTTCGTTTCCGGCGACAATGTCGGCGCCTACTACGAATTCCTCGCAATATCGAACAGCTCGCCCGCAGCATCGCGCGACCCTGACGTGATAAAATACCTCGCGCTGTCCTCGGAGGAAGTTCAGAAGGAGCGTTTTTTTATCGACGACATGGAGAACCTCCAGCGGTTCGAGTCGCAAACAGGCGTGCATTTCTCGCTGAAGAAGGCAGACGGGACGGTCGATGTCGTCTACATCCAGGGCATAACGTCGGTGAAGGACGCGGGAAGCGTCATAAAATACCTGCGCGGGCTTTACATATACGAATTCGGCGCGGACGGCTCTTTCAATATGAGCATCCATGCGCCCTACGCGAAGCTGATGTTCGAAGACGTCGGCTCTTTCGACAAGAAAACGAAGGAGCGGTTCTCGCTCCCCGAGATTCAGTGCGCAGTCCCGAAGATTCTGCTCAACGGAATCGACTCGCGCTTCTCCGACAAACGCTCCGTTCCCGAATTCAAAATGGCAGACGGAAGCGAAATCGACAAGGACGAATGGAACTACGTCGTCCTCGGGCTTTCGTCGGATGATTTCAACCTGCTCTGCGACAGCTCCATCGGCTCCGACAGGATGAGCCTTATCTCTCTGTGGCGGGTTTTCGGAATGGCGCGGCAGTTCGGCTACTCAAGCGAGGTTTTCGGCGCGAGCCTTCTCCGCCGCATCACCTACCCGCTGACGCTGCTCATCCTGTTCGTGTTCCTCGCCTGCATCTCGTGGAACTACCGGCTTGCCGAGAACCAGATTTTCAAATTCAAGTGGATATACATTCTTCCGATAAGCACGTTCATCCTTTATTTCTGCCTCGAATTCATAAAATTCGCGCTGAAACTGATGAACTACGTCTTCATTGCCTTCGCGGGATACGCGTCCGTCGCAATGTCGCTCGCGTGCCTTATAGCCGTGTTCGCGATTGTCTCCGCCGCATTCGTGAAAAAAGTCAGCAAATCAATAAGGAACGGACATCGGTAATCCGTTTCCACGCGGACGTCGGATTCGGATTCAAAAAATGAGGAACGACGCCCGCTTTGGAACAATCCTTCTGCGGGCGCCGTGTCCGGAAAATCAGTCGTCTATTTCAATCCGCTCGATATGCGCGCCGAGCGACTTGAGCTTTTCAACGAGATTCTCGTATCCGCGCTCAATCTGATAAACGTTCGATATCATGCTTTCCCCATGCGCGCACAGCGCCGCGATGACCATCGCCATTCCAGCGCGCACGTCCGGCGACACGAGATTGTCCCCGTGGAGCGTGCTCGGGCCGGAAACGACGGCGCGGTGCGGGTCGCAGAGCGTTATCTTCGCGCCCATCGAAATCAGCTTGTCGACGAAGAACATCCTGCTCTCGAACATTTTCTCGAAAATAAGGACTGTCCCGTCAACCTGCGTCGCGACGACGGTCATTATCGAAGTCAAATCCGGCGGGAACCCGGGCCACGGCGAATCGTCAATTTTCGGAATCATTCCGCCGAGGTCGGGATTCACCTTCATCTCCTGGTTCACGGCGACGGAAAGGACATCAGAATTCGGTTCGCTTCCCTCGGTTATCGTCCATTTTATGCCCAGCTTCCCGAATGCGACGCGGAGCGGCCTCATGTCGCGCGCGTTCACGCCTGTTATCGAAATCGAGCCGCGGGTCGCCGCAGCAAGCCCTATGTACGAGCCGATTTCCATGAAGTCTGGGCCTATCGCGAATTCCGTTCCGTGAAGGTTCCGCACGCCGTCAATAGAAAGGATGTTGCTTCCGATTCCCTCGATTTTCGCGCCCATCGAGACGAGCATCCGGCAGAGGTCCTGAACGTGAGGCTCGCTCGCCGCATTCGTTATCGTCGTATGCCCCTCCGCGAGGACGGCGGTCATCACGGCATTCTCTGTCGCGGTCACGCTCGTCTCGTCGAGGAAGATGTCGGCGCCCGCAAGCTTGTTCGTGGTAAAGTTGAACGCTCCGTCAATCTCAATCCTGACGCCAAGCTCCTGGAGCGCGAGGAAGTGAGTGTCCACCCGTCTCCGCCCGATGACATCGCCGCCGGGAGGAGGAAGGACAGCCTTTCCCGTCCGGGCGACGAGCGGTCCCGCAAAGAGAATCGACGCGCGTATTTTTTTCGAGAGTTCCGGGGGAATCGACGAGTTGCTGATTTCGGCAGATTCAATGCGCCATTCGTGGGCTGACGTCTTCGTGACCGTCGCGCCGAGCGCCTGGAGGATGTGGAACATTACGTTCGTATCCTCTATTTCCGGAATATTCCTGAGCATAACGGCGTCTTTTGTCAGCAATGTAGCCGCTATGCACGGAAGGGCGGCATTCTTGTTTCCGCTTGCCGCAACGGTTCCCCTTATCGGAATTCCGCCTTCAATTTTGTATTTGTGCATCAGTTATTTCCTTTCCGCATCGGAGACGAGGTTCACCAGAACGAGGACGGCTTTCTCCATCTGCTCGAGCGACGCCCATTCCGTGCGCGAATGATAATTATGACCGCCCGTGAACATGTTCGGAGTCGGGATTCCCATCTCGGTGAGACGAGAACCGTCAGTCCCGCCGCGAATCGGCACGAACACCGGCTCGACACCGGCTTTTTTGTACGCGGCGACAAGCGAATCGACGACACCCGGATTCTTGTCGAGCCTGTCCCTCATGTTTTCGTACTGGAACGTGTGGACGACCTCGGCCTTCCCCCCGAACGACAGCGCAGCCGCGGACGCGAGCGCATCGACGACGCGTTTTCGCCGCTCGATTCCGTCTTTCTCAAAATCGCGGAGGAAAACGCAGACATGCGCGCTCTCAATCGTGCCCTCAATCGACATCGGGGCGAAGAATCCCATCTTTCCGTCGGTCGTCTCGGGTGCCTCGTTTCTCGGCAGGCTCGTCACGAAGGAGGACGCCATCGTCAGCGCGTTCACCATTCCGGGACGGGCGCTTCCCGTATGCATCGAGCGGCCCGTGAACGTGACGTCGCTTTTGTACGCGTTAAAGCATTCCGTCTCAAGCTCGCCGATATGGCCGCCATCGACCGTATACGCTTTTTTCGAGGCGATAAGCCCGAGCGGAACGTTGTCCATCCCGTGCCCCGTCTCCTCGTCCGGAGAGAAAATCACCTCAATCACGCCGTGCGGAAGCCCGCCTGCAATAACTTTCTCGACCGCGCACATTATTTCCGCGACGCCCGCCTTGTCGTCCGCGCCGAGGAGAGTGCTGCCGTCCGACGTTATGACGGTCTCGCCGTTCTTTCCCGCCTCAAAAAGCGCGCCGTCGCAGGCAGGGTCGAGAACGACGCCGGAGGGAAGCTCAATTTTCCCGCCGGAAAAAGACGCGTGGACTATCGGCTTCACGTTCTCGCCGGAAACTTCCTCAACCGTATCGATATGCGCGAGCAGCGCGACCGGCTCGGCGTCTTCCATCCCGCTCGTGGCGGGAAGTTTTCCGTAGACGTAGCAATGCTCCGTGACAGCGACATCGGAAAGCCCGATTTTCTTCATCTCGTCCGCAAGCAGATTCGCAAAGTCGAACTGGCGGGCAGTTGACGGCTGCACGCCGCCGTCCGCGCTCTCTGAATCTGACGTGGACCAAATCCTCACATAGCGAAGGAAACGCTCCAAAAGCATTTCTTCCATTTCCATTTCTCCATAATTAGTTGTTTCGATTTCGGCTGCAAAGTATAGCACGGATTGGCTTTTTTGAAATCGCCTGCGCCCGTTCCCTTCCCGAGCGAAGCCGACGACGAATCAAAAGACAACAGGGCGGGGATTGTGGTATAATCACGGCACTATGCAAATAATTCCAGTCGCAAGCGGAAAAGGCGGAGTCGGAAAGAGCCTCCTGTCCGCAAACTTAGCAATCGCACTCGGCAAGGCAGGAAAGAAAGTCGTGCTTGCCGACCTCGATCTCGGCGCGTCGAACCTGCATCTGGTCATCGGTCAAATGTCGCCGAAAAAGGGAATCGGGACGTTCCTCACCGGAGAATCGAAATTCGAGGACATAATAGAAAAAACGGAGTACGAGAACGTCAGCTTCATCGCGGGCGACTCCGAAATCCCGGGCTTGTCATCGCTCAAATTCGCGCAGAAAAATTCACTGATAAAGCATTTCCAGAACGTGGACGCCGATTATCTCATCCTCGACCTCGGCGCGGGAACGCACCTGACGATACTCGACCTCTTCCTTCTTTCACCGCAGGGAATAATCGTGACCGCCCCGACCGTAACGGCGACGCTCAACGGCTACCTCTTCCTGAAGAACGCCGTGTTCCGCCTTATGGCCGCCACATTCAAGAAGGGAACGAAGGCGAACGAATACCTCGCCAAACTCAAGAACGATTCCGCGTCCCTCCAGCGCCTCTACATCCCGAAACTGATAGAGACGATTTCCGGAATCGACCCGGAATCCGCGGAAAAATTCAAGAACAGGATACGGAAATTCCACCCGCGCCTCATCATGAACATGATTGACGAACCGAAGGACGCGGACAAGGCGCAGAAAATCCGCCGCTCGTGCCAGCAGTACCTCGGGCTTGAGGTCGAGTCGCTCGGCATAATGTACCGCGACACGATGCAGGACAAGGCTCTCTCGTCACGGCTTCCCGTCTCCGTCTACAAGCCGAACGCCGTCCTGTCGCAGGCGATTTTCAGAATTGCGGAAAAAATCATGCAGAGCGAGACGATTGCGTTCGACCTTGAGTCGGCGGACGATTCGTTCGACATCGCAACGGAAGAGGCGAACGACGACTTTGCCTCGAAGATGTCGTTCGTCGAGGACCTCGTGGGAACGGGAGCGCTCAGCGTGAACGAGCTTGCGGAAGTCGTCAAGCAGCAGCAGTACGAGATTACGACCCTGAAACGGGAAAACACGCTCCTGAAGTCGAAGATTGTCAAAGCGGCAGCGCTCGGCTTCAAGGTCTGACAGGAGAGAAAAGCGATGCCTCTCTATATCGACTACCCTTCCTGGATTCATCCGGAGATTTTCCCGAACGTTCCCGTGCTCGGACTTGTCCGCTGGTACGGGCTCATGTACATACTCGCGTTCTCGACGGCGTTCCTTGTCCTCAAAAAAGTCATGAAGGAGGGCGCGCTCGACTCGGACGGAACGAAGGCGACGGAAGACGACATCTTCTCGTTCATCGCGACAGGAATCATCTTTCTGCTTATCGGCGCGCGAGTCTTCTCGACGCTCGTATACGACACGACCGGCGACTACCTGAAAAAGCCGTGGCTCATATTCTGGCCGTTCAAGAACGGGCATTTCACGGGCCTTGCGGGAATGAGCTACCACGGGGGATTCATCGGCGGGCTTCTCGGCATGATTTTCTGGTGCTGGAAGCACAAACGCCCGACGATGAGATGGATTGACGCGATGTGCACCGCGATTCCCCTCGGATACACGTTCGGGCGCATCGGGAATTTCATGAACGGAGAGCTTTACGGAAGGATTACGACAATGCCGTGGGGAATCGTGTTTCCCGGAGTTCCCCGCGCGGAACGGTTCTCCTCAAAAATCGAATGGGTTTCGGCCTTCATGGAAAAAATCGGAATGGAGGCGACGGGCGGGCTTGTAAACCTCCCGCGCCACCCGAGCCAGCTCTACGAGGCCCTTTTCGAGGGAATTCTCCTGTTCTGCATTATATGGCTCGTCCACAAGAAGAAGCCGTTCGACGGATTTATCGGCGGTCTCTACACAATCGGATACGGAACAGTGCGGTTCTTCATCGAATATTTCCGCGAGCCTGACGCGGACATCGGCTACCGGTTCAGCGTCGACGGAGCGCAGATTTACGAGAACACTTCGCTCTTGAACATTTCGACAGGCCAGATTCTCTGCTCGCTCATGATTCTCGGCGGAATCGGAGTCCTCATAACGTGCTGGATTCTCGACAAAAAGCGGCGAAAAACTGCCGGACAAAAATAGACAGATGAAAAGCGGAGCCGAACAGCCCCGCTTTTTTGTTCACCGGTACCGTATCTCGTATTTTGCGGAGAGGTTCTTGCGCTTCATCCATTCCTCTATAACGCCCTTGTACCTCGGAAGAATCGGACCGTTGCAGGCTCCGCTCGCCTGGACAATCTCATACGCGAACGTCTCATTGTTCTGGCGGATTTCGAAGCACGCGCGAAGTTTTTTCAGATGCGAGAGGACGACAATCGCGCACTTCCCGGAAAGAACCTTGCTTCTGTAAAGATAACCGACGCAGTTCCTCAGCTCGGTGCTTATCTCGTACATCTCGTCCGTCGTCCTCGGAAGGATGAAGAAGAAATCGCCGTCATTCCCCCGTTTCATGAGATTCGAGCCGAGCCCCGTCTTCCGCTGTATTTCGGGCAGCTCAAGCTCCGCCTCAAGAAAAGGCTCATCGTAGTCGTCGCCGTCTTCGGAAACGCCATCCTCCATCATGTCGTCGTCAAGTTTTTCCGCCATCCGCGCAGCCTTCGCCATCATAAGCTTGTTTTTCCGAACGTCCTCGCTCGTGTATTCGATATTCTCAAACCCTTCGGCAACTTCATCTTTTCGGATTATCTCCTCAAGCCGCTCCGTTTCTTTTCCGTATTTTATATCCTCGTTCACGACATGCGGCTCGTTGCTCGTATAGCCGCCCCAGAAATCGGGCTGGAAAAGATTGAGCATCTGGTCGTGCATCTGAGCTGTCATTCCCTCCTTGAGAATTCTCTCGTGGAGCGGAACGGGCAAATCGCGCGCGTTCTTGTCGTACAGCTCCACGGCGTCCTTCATAATGTCGAACGGCTCGGACGACATGAATTTCACGAACCGCTTCGCGACGACAATCTGCGTTTTGTCAGTGAGCGCATTCTGAACCCAAAGCCGGAGCCCGTTGAGCATGTTGAAATTGTACGACACGCCGTGAACGGAATAAAAAGCGTCGCGCACGTAGACGCAGCGCCGGACGATTGAGAACCGGAGCTGCCCGCTTTCGGCGAAACGCTTGTACAGTCTCTCGTTTCCCGCAATTACCTTGATTGCGTTCGCGTCCCTGAACCCGACAAACTGCGCCATCGCATGGAGGAGAATCGCCCGCGGTTTTTTCTGGAAATCTCGGCGGAGCTGCTTGCTCTCGCGGATTTTCATTATCGCGCAGAAATCCTTGAACAAATTTATGTCCGTCCTGAACGAAAATTTCCCGATTCCGTCAACGAGCGGCGCAATTTCCGAAAACTGCGGGCACGACGGAAAGCGCACGAACTCGGCAAAAAGACCTTTCGGGACGTGCAGCTTCACGCCAAAAAGCCGCGCGCAGAACGTCTCGAGGATGCACTCGATGCGCCGCTGGAGGAATTCCGGGATGTCGGTAAAATCGAAATCGCGCCGGTGATAAATCCGCCCGCTCATAAAATCGAAATACTTGGTGAACGAATTGTTTATCTGATAAATCCTGCCGTCGTGTATGTCCGAATAGCTCATCAGCTTGCTCGCGCTCAAAAAGAACGCGTCCGGATTCGACTCAAGAATCATCTGGTTGTCAGTCCACGCGCGAAGAAGGGAGAGATGCCCCGCCACGGGAAATCCGCATGAGAAAACGCTTTTTCCGCCGACAATCGTCACGATTTCCCATTTTCTGTGGACGGCACACCAGCCGCTTTTCCGAATATTGTCGAACGGAACGAACGCCTGCGGAACGGCGATTCCCGCGACCGGCTCGTTCCATCTGTTTTTTTCGGTGTCGAAATTGTAGAACACGTTCATGATATGAATGATATGGCATTTTCACGGAATCGTAAAAAAAATCCCGCCGAATCCGACGGGATTTTCCATCCAGCGAATCATCAAATGCGACGATCCGCCTTTTTTGTTTTACGACTCGATAAGCGAGGCGAGGTTTTCCGCGGTGAAGCCGAGCGACTCTGCGACTTTCTTTGCGGGGCCGCTCTCGCCGAACCTGTCGATTGTGAACAAGTCCTTGCGGTCAGAAACGTAGAATTCCCAGCCGTTTCTCACTCCGGCTTCCACCACGATTTTCCGCGACGACTTTCCGAGAACGGAATCCCTGAACGAATCGTCCTGGCGCTCGAAGAGCGTTTTGTCGAGAACGGAAACGACGCGGACGCTTTTTCCGGAAACCTTCGCGGCAGCTTCCAGCGCCATCGAAACCTCGGAGCCGGTCGCGATAACCGTCACGTCGGGATTGTCGCCGCCCTTCTTCACGACATACGCGCCGCGGGCAGCATTCTCCTTCCATGATGAATCTTCCTTCGCGTAAACGGGAACGTTCTGCCTCGTGAGCGCGAACACGACAGGATGGTCTTTCGACGCCATCGCCATGTTCCACGCGACGACAGTCTCCTCCGCATCGCCCGGGCGGAGAACTTGGACGTTCGGAATCGCGCGGAGGGAAGAAAGGTGCTCGATCGGCTGGTGTGTCGGGCCGTCCTCGCCGACGTAGATGGAATCGTGCGTCAAATCGTATATGACGGGTTGCTTCATCAATGCGGCAACGCGGATTGATGGGCGCATGTAGTCGGAGAATACGAGGTATGTCGCCACGAACGGCCTGATTCCGCCGTGCGCGCTCATTCCGAGGGCGATGCTCGCCATTCCGAATTCCCTGATTCCGTACTCGATTGAGCGTCCCGCGCGGTTATCGGGCGTGTACGTTCCGCCGTCGCACTTCATGCCCGACTTGTTCGAGCCCTTCAAGTCAGCGGAGCCGCCGACGAGATATGAATAGCGGAGCCCCATGGCGTTTATCATGTCGCCCGAAGCGGTTCTGGTCGCCACAGATTTTCCGACCTCGTATTTCGGGTCATCGGCAGTTCCGTCCTCAGCCCCATCGAAGCTGGCCTTCCACTGTTTCGCAAGCTCCGGATTCTCTTTCACCCAAGCGTCGAACTCTTTTTTCCAGTCCTCCTCTTTCTTCGCGAAATCCGCCTTCTTGACTTCGAAATATTTGTACGCTTCCGGGTCCACCTGGAAGAATTCGTCAGGATTCAAGCCGAGGTTCTTCTTTGTGGCGGCAACGTCGTCGACGCCCAACGGCTCGCCGTGGACAGAAGGAGTTCCCTGCTTCGGCGCGAATTTGCCGATGACGGATTTGAGCATGATGAGAGTCGGCTTCTCGGTCTCGGCTTTTGCCTGCTCAACAAGCTTGGCGATGCCTTCGACATCGTACATGTCGCCCCTCAAAACCTGCCATCCGTACGCCTCGTATCTCTTTCCGATGTCCTCGGTAAACGTGATGTCGGTGGAGCCGTCTATAGAAATTTTGTTCTGGTCGTAGAATACGATAAGTTTTCCGAGTTTGTTATGGCCCGCAAAAGAAGACGCCTCGGAAGAAACGCCTTCCTCAAGGCATCCCTCGCCGGAAAGAACATACGTGTAGTGGTCTACAATCGTGCGCTTTTCGGTATTGAATTTCGCGGCAAGCATCGTTTCTGCGAGCGCCATTCCGACGCCGATCGCGATTCCCTGCCCAAGAGGTCCCGAGGTATTTTCGACGCCGTCAGTCCATCCGAATTCCGGATGTCCCGGGCATTTTGAGCCGACTTGACGGAACGACTGTATGTCATCAAGGCTGACTTTGTATCCGCTCAAGTGAAGAATCGAATACAAGAGCATAGAACCATGTCCCGCAGAAAGAACGAAACGATCGCGGTCTGCCCACTTTGAATCAGCCGGATTGTGTTTCAGGATTTCTCCGTACAAAACAGCAGCCAGCTCTGCGCATCCGAGCGGAAGTCCAGGGTGGCCTGAGTTCGCCTTCTGGATGGCATCGATTGACAGGCTGCGGATAGATTTTGCAACAGCAGCAATTCCATTCAAGTCCATAAAAAACTCCATAAAAACAAAAATAAAACCGCAGAGAAGGCGGAAGCTCCGCCCCCGAACGGCTTTTTGCATGAGGAAGCACACGCATTGCCCGAAACCCGCGTTCCGGGACGGATTCACGACAAAAGGGAAAATCTTCCGCGTCTCACGCGCTCATACGATTCAAGAAGGACAGGGCGGATGTCGTAGAATGAAAATTCCATCCCCTCCAAAGAAATCTGCGCGGAGCTCATCTCCTCATCCGAAGGCTCTTCCCCATCGGGATCGCCCGCCTCGTCAATCAGGTCGAGCAAATCCATCGTGTGCGAGTACAATTGGGCGAGCATCACGAATTCATCGCGCGGGAACGACTCGAATTCCGATTCGGTGCAATCGAAACTGAAAAACAAGTCCCGAATATCGGAATACAATGCGATGGAACGGTGCCGGAACTCACCAAATGCGAAATCCGCAAACCAATTGTAAGATTTTCGTAGTTTAGCACGTCTATTTTCGATTTGCAACGAATATGTTGACTGCATCCGCGGCGACAAATCCATCGATTCCGGTATTATCCGCTCGATAAGCTCCTTGTCGGAAATGTTCTCCTTGCTGAAAAGCGAATCCATGATGAACGAATCTATGACGAAATCCGGGACATCGTAAAACGGCGTGACGATGCTGTTCACGTCGATTTCCACAATCTCCCCTTTCCGCCACAGACGCCTTTCGACGCCGTAAAACTCGATTCCAATATTGTCGGTCCATTCCAGGAATTCAGCAATCGAGCCGCCGAGCGGGACGCACAGCCTGTTCGCGTTCTCAAAGAAAACGAGCATAAGCTGCATGTCGATGCTCTCGCACGGCCCGTGCCTGTCGAAGCTTTCAAGAAGGAGTTTTTCCAGAAGCTCGAACCACGACTTTTTCGCCAGTTCCAAATCAATCCGGCTCACGTTCCCCATGCGCCGCTCGAAAAAAATCTTGAGCGGAAGAATTTCGACGATACCGCGATCCCAATCGCTGACGTACGCGAGCATCCTGTCGCCGGGCCGGAATTTCGTAATCCTGAAAATCTCGCCGAAATCGAATCCGGTCATGCCGAAATTGTACGGCAACATGTAATCCATGTCGGCGATATGGAGATTTCTGTTCACGGGATCCGCGTCGAGATACTGCGAGAATATGTCGATATCGGTCAATGAAAAATAATCATAGACGGAATTCGCATCGACTTCGAGTTTCTTTTCCGGAAGGACGTTTTTGTTGAATGAGAAGATTATGTCGCACGGAAAAAGCTTCTGGTCTACAAACGGGATGCACCTATCCCCGGGAACGACGACCCCCTGCTCTATTTCCTGCACCGTCGGAACGAAAGTAAAGAACTGCCCGGAAAAAGCCCCCGCACGAGTGATATACTGACCGTCCTCAAGGGGAATCGAATAGCAATCGGACTCAAGGCATTCCTCAACTTCCTCCGACGTCGTTCTGATACCGCCTTCACGGAACATTGCGACGACGTCGCTGACAGAAAAAGTCTCCAGATAGTTGCGCATGAACCTGAGATATGCGCTGTCAAACAAATCTGTTGAATACATGCCGTCAAATATAACACAAAAAGAGAACCTCGCCCTTAAAATGGACTGCGCCCCGACGGCAACGACACCCGCAAAAAAAATAAAGCCACCCTTGAAAAAGGGTGGCATGAACAAAACAAAATGCGATTACGCCTGTTCTGTTGCAGCAGCTTCGGCCTTCACGGCGCGAGCTTCTTTCCTGGCAATATTCTTCAATGCGGCATTGCAAACCTTACAAATCTTCACAGAATTGCCATCGATTTCTTTTTCATAGAGAACTTTTACGTTCTCGTTTCCACAGCGTGGGCATTTTCCACGACCGTGATTGACTTCGCTACGAATACCTGTTCCGCGATGTGCCTTAGACATTTCTCACCCCTTATTTTGAAGCTTCAGCTGACTCTGCTTTTGGCGCAGCCTTCTTTGCCTTCTTAGCAGGCTTCTTCTCTGCCTCGACATTCTCATCAGACGGCAACTTGTAGTCAACCAACTCAAGGATGACGACATCAGCCGCATCGCCCTGCCTGAAGCCGAGCTTGAGGATGCGAGTATAACCACCGTTGCGCTCCTTCATGCGAGGACCAACTTCCGTGAACAATTTGTTCAAGATTTTCTCGTCCTGGATGAATTTTGCAACGATGCGGCGGTTGTGAACACTGTCAACCTTCGCACGGGTAATCAGCTTCTCAGCTGCTTTGCGAACTTCCTTAGCTTTTGAGCTTGTTGTCGTGATGCGTTCAAATCTAAGGAGTGAAGTAACCATATTACGCGACATAGCACGGCGGTGTGCTGTTGAGCGTGAAAGTGGATTAAAACCATTCTTATGATTCATTAGAGTTTTCCTTTTGTGCAGGTTTTGAATTGACGATGCTCTTCAACTGGCTGTAGTCAGTCATGCCGAGCGACAATCCTTCCCTAGCAAGTCTCTCCTTGATTTCCTCAAGGCTTTTCTTACCAAAATTACGGGTTTTTGCAATTTCCTCTTCTGTTTTCTTCGTCAACTCGCCAAAAGTGCGGATATTCGCATTTTTGAGACAATTCGCGGAGCGAACAGAAAGCTCAAGTTCCTCGACGGACCTATTGAGGAACTGACGAACTTTCTCATCGTCCTCATCCAAGTCATCGCTCGATGAAACATCAGAGTCGTTGAAATTGACAAAAATCGAAAAATGCTCTTTTGCAATTTTCGCGGCTTCAGCCAAAGCATCTTCCGGCTTTATCGTTCCATCAGTCCAAATCTCAAGAACGAGCTTGTCGTAGTCATTTCTCTGACCGATGCGGCAAGGCTCAATCTGATACTTGACCTTATGGACAGGAGTAAAGATTGAATCCATGGGGATGGTACCGACCACCTCGCTATAGTGCTCATGCACCTCAGCGGGAACATACCCTCTTCCCAAATCAACCTGAACCTCGATATCCAAACGAGCGTTCTCCATCATAGTGAAGATAGGAACATTCTCGGAAAGAATCTCAAGCTGACCTTCTTTTGCGAAATCATTGCTGCAAACAGTTCCCGGACCCTTGAATTCGAAATCAAACGTACCGTGTTCCGCATCGTCAGCAAGGCGCAAACGAAGCAATTTCAAGCTGTTCAAAACTTCCAAGGTATCTTCTGAAATATCCGGAATCGCTTCGAATTCACTCGAAATGCAATGAGGAACCTCATCCGCATCATACCAAGTAATTCTCACCGCAGATATAGCATACCCCTGAATCGAGGACAACAATACGCGACGGAGAGTGTTCCCAATCGTCGTACCGAATCCAGTCTCAAACGGAGAAGCTTCAAATTTCCCGTAGTTAGGATTATTTTCAAGATGATCAAACTGTATGCTCTTCGGCTTTTTGAAGCCCTTGAGCAGATTTTGACGAGCCATCCGAACCCCTTTTATGTTGTTATAAAACCAAAAATGAATGAAGACAAAGTTGCAATCGTCCGCATTGCATGCGAACGAGAGACTTCGCTACATACGGCGAGTCTTTCTTGGTCTACATCCATTATGAGGAATAGGAGTTACATCCGAGATGGATTTCACCTTCAATCCCAAAGCGCCCAATGAGCGAACAGCATTCTCGCGACCGACACCAGGTCCCTTCACGAAAACATGAACCTCGCGGATACCATAGCTGACAGCCTTCTGAACAGCAGTTTCCGTAACGGTCTGAGCTGCGAAAGGAGTTGACTTCTTAGCGCCGCGGAATCCAAGTCCACCTGATGACGCCCAAGAAAGCGCATTTCCTTTCATATCTGTAATGGTCACAATGGTATTGTTGAACGTAGCCTGAATATAAACGTTACCTTCGTATACGCTCTTCTTTTCCTTTCGTTTCTTTACGTTAGGCATTTACTCTATCCTCCAACTACTCAGACTGCCTTTTTCTTGTTAGCAACAGTCTTTTTCTTACCCTTGCGAGTACGAGAATTCGTGCGAGTCCTCTGTCCACGAACAGGGAGACCCTTGCGATGCCTCAATCCTCTGTAACATCCGATATCCATAAGTCTCTTGATATTGAGACCAATCTCACTTCTCAGATGTCCCTCAACCTTGTACTCCTCATCAATGATAGTACGAAGTTTCGCCTGCTCATCCTGATCCAAATCGTTCAACATTTTGTTCGGATCAATTTTCGTCTTCTCGCAAATAAGTTTTGCAGATGACCGACCAATTCCGTAGATGTAGGTCAACGCAATAACAACATGCTTATTCGGAAGATCAACTCCTGCTATACGAGCCATCAATCACTCCTCAACCCTGTCTCTGTTTATGCTTCGGATTAGTGCAAATGATACGAATGATACCATTTCTCTTAATAACCTTGCATTTATCACAGATGGGCTTAACACTTGTACGAACTTTCATAAAGTCCCCCAGATAAATAAAAATACAACCAAACCATAGCGACTTGCAATAAGTCACAATTTGGAAGTTTAGTTTACCATAAAACGAGAGATTTGTTCTACACTTATCATGCAAAACAAATCTCTTTTCTTAGTCAGAATAATGAAAAACACGCAATTTTACAATCGGTGAGATTTCAAGCTACCCTTCTTCACCAATCCATCAACATGATGCATTTTCAAAACAGCATCAACCTGATTCATCGTATCAAGGTCAACACCGACAAGAATCAGCAAGGAAGTTCCGCCCATCAACATCGCTATCGACTGCGGGAATTCAAAAATATTCTGAATGATAGTAGGCAAAACCGCTATCAAAGCAAGATACAGCGAACCGGGAAGAATCAAGCGATTCAAGACGCGCTGCATATACTCTTCCGTTTTATCAATCCTGATACCGGGAATCGAACCGCCATTCTCGCGAATCTGCTTCGCAATTTCCGTCGGATTCAACGTAACCTGCGTATAGAAATACGCAAAGAAGATTATCAGAAGAACCAAAAGGATATTGTACCACCAGCCTGTCGGAGTCAAAATCACTGAAAGCTTTGAAATCCAACGAGCCGATGCCTGATTGTTACCGATGCTGGAAACAATCTGAAGCGGGAACGTCAAAAATGAAGATGCAAAAATAACAGGAATCACACCGGACGGATTAATCTTAAACGGTATGTACGTGCTTTGACCACCATACATTTTTTTACCGACCACGCGTTTCGCATAATGCACAGGAATACGACGCTCACCACGCTGCTCGAAGACAACCAAGGCGATGATACCTGCAAACATCAACAAAACGACAATAACGAAAACAGCATTGATTTCGCCCTTACTAACCTTGTCACCAAGCTCAATAACGGCATTCGGGAGACGCGCGACGATACCAGCGAAAATGAGCATCGAAATACCGTTGCCAATTCCGTGTTCCGTAATCAAATCTCCCAACCAAACTGTCACCATCGCACCCGTGGTCACAGTGAGCATTGCCAACAATCTGAATGCCAGATGATTCTCGATGATAATCGCACCGGGAATGCTGTCCGCATAAACAGTCACAGCGAGGGACTGGATGAGACATACGAAAACCGTACCAATCCGAGTCCACGCTGCAATTTTTCTCTGACCTCCGTCTTCTTGAGCAATCCTCTTCAAAGACGGAAAAATAATCAGTGCTAGCTGCAATATAATCTGTGTTGATACATAGGGCATAACCCCAAGCATAAACACAGAAAAATTAGAGAATGCTCCACCGGCAAAAAAGTCCATATAACTGGCAAACGCATTTTTATTCTGTTTTACGAGCTCATCAAAGTAAGTAATCAACGCGCTTGCATCTATGCCTGGAATGGTCAAGACGCATCCCAAGCGAAAGACTACAAAAATCACAAAAGTAAAGAACAACTTATTGCGAAGTTCCTTAATTTTGAAAATGTTTACTATAGGATTATTTGCCATCAGAATCCCCAACGCTACCTTTATTTGGCCTCGGTTGAAGAAACGACACTACCACCAGCGGCTTCAATCTTAGTTTTTGCAGATGCAGAAACCTTGTCGACATTAACCGTAAGTTTCTTTGTCAATTCACCGTTTCCGAGAATCTTCACGGCAACCTTAGCAGAGTCGATCAAGCCCTTTGAAACCAAAGAATCTTTGTCTACGGTCTCTCCAGACTCGAAAACCTCGTTAAGGATGCAGACGTTGATGATTGAGAATTCCTTCTTGAACGGGTAGTTAGAAAAACCGCGATGAGCGATTCTTCTGTAGAGCGGCATCTGTCCACCTTCGAAACCGACATAGGTTTTTCCACCTGAACGAGACTGCTGTCCCTTGTTACCCTTTCCAGCTGTCGTACCATTTCCAGAAGAAGAACCGCGTCCAACAATAAACTTTTTCTTGTTAGCACCCTTCGGCGCATTCAAAATAAAATCTGCCATTAGTTTGACTCCTCTACTTTCACAAGGTGAGCGACAGCCGCAACCATTCCGCGAATGACGGGTGTATCTTCCTTGACAACAGAAGAATTGAGCTTCTTGAGACCGAGACTGCGAACGGTAGCCTTTTTCTCCGGCTTCTGTCCAATCGGGCTCTTAACAAGCGTAACTTTAATCGTCTTTGCCATGATCAACCCCACATATCCTGCAAAGACTTGCCCCTGTTAGCAGCGACAGCCTTCGCATCCATCAACTTTGAAAGAGCGTCAAAAGTCGCCCTCACAACGTTGACCGGACTACAAGATCCCAATGACTTCGAGATGACATCAGTGATTCCGATTGAATCCATAATTGCGCGAACCGTACCACCAGCGATGATTCCCGTTCCAGCGCAAGCCGGCTTCAAAAGAATTGATGAACTCTTGTAGTTACCGACCATATCGTGCGGCAATGTTCCGTTCTTCACGGGAACATTTATCAAGTTTCTCTTCGCACGATCAATACTCTTCCTGATAGCCTCAGACACGTCGTTTGCCTTGCCGAATCCGTATCCAACGCGACCTTTTCCATCGCCGACAACAGTCAACGCTGAGAAAGACATTCTGCGTCCACCCTTCACAGTCTTCGCAGTGCGATTCAACTTGACGAGCTTCTCGACGAATTCCTTCTGGTCTTCTTTTCTATCTCTATCGAATTTATTCTGGCGTTCCATAGAATCTCCTAGAAAATGATTCCCGCTTTGCGAGTTCCATCAGCAAGGGCCTTTACAACACCATGATACAGATAACCGTTGCGATCAAAAACGACAGTTGTGATGCTCTTATCCTGCAGGCGTTTTCCAAATGCCTCACCGAGTTTTGCAGCCCCTTCAGTGTTCGGTTTGATGTCGGCAAACTCTTTCTCCAATGTAGAGATTGAAGCGAGGGTCTTACCTTCCTCATCATTGATAACCTGAACATAAAGGTTTGTGTTGCTGCGAGTAACAGTCATGCGAGGTCTCTCAGCAGTTCCGTAAACTGACTTACGAATGTGAACCTTACGATGCAAACGCTTTCTAGCTTTATCATTAAGTTTCTTAAACATGTGTTACACCTTATTTTACGCCAGTCTTACCGACTTTGCGTCTGATAACTTCAGTCTCGTAACGAATACCCTTGCCTTTGTACGGCTCCGGCATACGCAACTTTCTAATCTGAGAGCTGAACTCGCCGACCAACTGCTTGCTGATACCGCTGATGGTGATTTTTCCCTGAGAATCAGCGACAACAGTAAGACCTTCGGGAATGATTGCGATGAATTCGGAAGAGTATCCGAGGTTCATCACGAGATTCTTTCCCTGAACTTCAGCACGGTAACCGACACCAGTGATGATGAGGGACTTTGAGAAGCCCGTCGTCACGCCAGTAACCATGTTCTGAATAAGGTTGCGGTACAAACCGTGAGCAGCATTCGCCGCCTTTGAATCGTTAGCAACCTTGACGCAAAGCTCACCGTCTTTTGTCTCGACAGTAACCAAATCTCCAATTGACTGCTTCAATTCGCCCTTGGGACCTTTAACAGTCACAAGACCAGAATTCACAGAAACTGTAACTCCTGCCGGAATAGCAACAGGAAGTTTTCCGATTTTTGACATCTTTTACTCCTATTACCACACTTTGCAGATAACTTCGCCACCGACCTGCTTCTCAGCGGCCTTCTTTCCAGTCGTTACACCGATTGACGTTGAAACAATCAGAGTACCGAAACCGTTGTAAACGCGGGGCAAATCTTTATATCCAGAATACACACGGCGACCAGGTTTTGAAACCTTCTCAAGACCGTGGATTACGGAAGCATTCGAATCATCGTATTTCAAAACGATACGGATGAGATTTTTGTTCTCCTCCTGAACCTTCTTGAAATTCTTAATATAACCTTCTGTCTTCAGGATTTTAACAATTTCCAGCTTGAGTTTTGATGTCGGAACATCAACATTCTCGTGGCGAGCCTGAACAGCGTTACGAACCTTAGTCAGCATGTCTGCGATTGGGTCTGATACACTCATTTCTTTTCCTCCACTACCAGCTAGATTTTGTTACGCCTGGCAACAGGCCTTCACTTGCCAACTTGCGGAAGCAAAGACGGCACATTTTAAACTTGCGCAAATAACCGCGGGGGCGACCACAAATCTGACAGCGATTGTACTCGCGTGTCTTATACTTGGGAGTGCGGTTCGCCTTGATAATCATTGATTTCTTAGCCATGACTTCCTCACTACTTTCTGAACGGCATTCTGAACTTAGTAAGAAGAGCACGAGCTTCAGCATCTGTACGTGCACTTGTAACGATAGATATATTCATACCAGCAATCTTTGTGATCTTATCAAAATCAATTTCTGGGAAGATAATCTGTTCAGTAATACCAAGAGAGAAATTTCCGTGTCCATCAAAACCAGTAGCTTTGATTCCGCGGAAATCCTTTACACGGGGCAATGCAACATTTATAAGGCGGTCCAAGAATTCATACATGACATTACCGCGCAATGTAACCATTACACCAACTTCATTACCCTCGCGGAGCTTGAAGTTCGCAATGCTCTTCTTCGCTCTTGTTTTTACCGCATGCTGCCCAGTGATCTGAGTAATATCAGCAACTGCGGCATCAAGGAGTTTCTTGTTTGCGAGAGCTTCGCCGACACCCATGCTCACGACCACCTTTTTGATGACCGGAATCTGCATCACAGATGTGTATCCAAGTTCCTTAAAGAGCTCGGGAGCGATAGTTTCTTTGTAGACTTTCTTAAGCCGTGGTACGTAATTATCCATTACAGAGCTTCTCCACATTTACGGCAGACGCGAATCTTCTTGTCGCCGTCAAGTTTATAACCAACTCTTGTAGGACCGCATTTCTTGCACACGATCGCAACGTTAGAGATATGCAAAGGAGCTTCGATTTCGGCAATGCCGCCCTGCTCCTGCTGGCTACGTCTTTTCATCGTCTTCTTGACGATATTAACACCCGATACAATAACTGCATCTTTCTTGGTAAGAACGCGAACGACAGTTCCGCGCTTACCCTTATCTTTTCCTGCAATTACCTGTACCGTATCATCCTTACGGATTTTGAATTTTGTGTCCATCTCAAATCCCCTTATACGAAATACAGAAATTACAGAACCTCAGGAGCCAATGAAACAATCTTCATGTAATCCATATCACGAAGTTCACGGGCAACAGGTCCAAAGACACGTTTTCCCTTCGGGTTCTTATCTCCATCGACGATAACGCACGCGTTGTCATCGAAGCGAATATAAGTTCCATCCGGGCGGCGGTATTCCTTCGACACGCGAACGATTACAGCCTTCTCAACTGAACCTTCCTTTATTGTAGACGTCGGAATCGCTTCCTTGACAGCTACAACAACAACATCACCGATACTGGCATAGCGGCGGTGAGAACCACCAAGCACCTTGATTACCTGAACAAGTTTAGCGCCAGAGTTGTCGGCAACAACCAGATTTGACTGCATTTGAAGCATACTTAACTCCTAGCTTATTTAGCACGTTCAATAATCTCGGCAAGCCTCCAGCATTTATCTTTGCTGATGGGGCTGCACTCAACGATACGAACGGTATCTCCAATGTGAGCCTCGTTCTGCTCGTCGTGAGCTTTGCACTTCTTAGTACGTGTAACGTACTTCTTGTAAAGAGTGTCCATTCTCTTTGTATCGATGGATACAACAATCGTTTTATCCATCTTATCGCTTGTAACGATACCTACAAAGGAACGCTTTCCACCCTTAGTCTGAACAATCTGTTCTTCCACGGGTCAACTCCTATTTATCCAATCCCGAAATTTCTTTTTCGCGGATAAACGTATTAAGTTTTGCAATCTGGCGGCGCAACAAACGCTTCTGCATCGGATTATCAACATGTCCAATCACTGACTGGAAGCGAAGATCCATGTACTCCTGCTTCACTTTGTTGCGCTCAGCAATCAACTCGGCGTAAGACAAATCCTTTACATTCTTCTTCTTTGTATCAGCCATTTCTTACTCCTAGTCTTTCGTCGGTTTGAAGGCGATTCTCGTTTTGATGGGGAGCTTGCTTGCAGCAAGCTTCAAAGCCTGCTCAGCGAGATTGATATCAACTCCACCAACCTCAAAAAGAATCACGCCGGGCTTTATGACAGCCGCCCAAAACTCCGGTGCTCCCTTTCCCTTTCCCATGCGGGTGTCAGCAGGCTTCTTAGAAACCGGCTTATCCGGGAAAATCCTCAACCAAACATTACCTTTTCTTTCAAGTTTGCGGTTGATAGCGACACGAGCAGCTTCGATGTGCTTAGCGTTGAGCCAAACCGGTTCCATAGCTACGAGAGCAATATCACCGAAATCGATGTAATTCGCACGTGTTGCACAGCCATTAATTCTACCGCGCTGGACTTTGCGGTGAATAACTCTTTTAGGACTAAGCATTTACATTACTCCTTAGAAGTATTTTCTGCAACATCTACAGCACGATTTGTCTTTCTTGTTCTGCTCCTGTCGGAATCAGAACGATCATGGCGAGGTCTGCGAGCGAGCTGACCAGCATCGTCATTCTGCTCATGACCATATTTCATTCCGTTGTAGACCCACACCTTGACACCTATCTTTCCATAAGTTGTGTGAGCTTCGAACGTACCATAATCGATGTCAGCGCGAAGCGTGTGAAGAGGAACCCTGCCCTCTTTGTGCTCTTCGCTGCGGCGCATATCCGCACCACCAAGACGACCAGACAAACGAATCTTGATTCCCTGTGCGCCGTTCTTCATAGCGTTTGAAGAAGCCTGCTTCAACGCCTTTCTGAAAGAACCTCTTCCAGCCAACTGACGACCAACATTCTGAGCAATCAAAGAAGCGTTGATGTCCGCCCTCTTGATTTCCTTAATCTTGATCTGAACTTTCTTCGTCAGCTTCGACTGAATCTCAGCAGAGATTTTCTCGATATTCGCACCTTTTACGCCAATGATGACGCCAGGGCGTGCTGTGTGAACGACAATAGTAACGCGCTGAGGATGCCGAACAATCTCGATTTCAGCGATATCAGCATTCTGGCATTCCGGCAAAGACCTGACCAACTCGCGAATCTTCAAATCTTCCAAGACCCAGTTCGCATAATCTTTCGGAGCCGCATACCAGCGAGACTGCCACGTTTTATTGATTCCAAGACGCAAACCAATAGGATTTACTTTCTGACCCACTTTATTCACCCGCCTTTTCAGCAACGATAACAGTAATGTGACACATACGGCGCAAAAGCTGGTCAGCACGACCGCGCGCCCTGAACCACACTCTCTTCAGCCTCGGACCTTCGTCGATACGAATTTCCTTCACATACAGAGAATCCTCGTCGAGGTTCTTGTTCGCATACAACGCATTAGCAATTGCAGATTTCAAAGTATTCTTGATCAAAGAAGCACCTTTCTGGGGCATATTGTCAAGAATAGCCAAAGCCTCTGTACAATTCCTTCTACTTACGACGTGAGCTACAGGACGAACCTTTGTAGGTGACGCGATAAGGAATTTTGTAGTGGCTACATAACCTTTTACTTCAGCCATAATATCCACCCTCATTTACCAGCAGACTTGTCTGTTCCGCCATGTCCCTTGAAAGTACGGGTCGGAGAGAATTCGCCAAGCTTGTGACCAACGAGGTTCTCTGTTACGTACACGGGAATCCATGACTTTCCATTGTAGACCGAAATAGTGTTTCCAACCATTTCAGGAATGATAGTAGAGCAACGAGAATATGTTTTTATCATCTTCTTATCACTCTCCTTGTTCATCTCAATAACCTTTTTATAAAGGCTCTTCGCAATGAAAGGGCCTTTTTTAACAGATCTTGACACCGTTAACTCCTATCTTACTTCTTGCGACGTGAAACAATAAAGCGGCTAGAAGTCTTTCTCTTGTTACGAGTTTTGTAGCCCCTACACGGCTGACCCCACGGAGTAACAGGAACATGTCCCTTACCGGCACCTTCACCACCACCGAGCGGATGGTCAACAGGGTTCATAGCCATACCACGAACAGTCGGACGAATACCAAGCCATCTCTTGCGACCTGCTTTACCCAACTGAGTATTCATTCTCTCTTCGTTGCCAACGACACCAATCGTCGCATAGCACTTTCCGAGAATGCGCCTTGTCTCGCCAGAAGGAAGGCGAACGATAACGTAATCGCCATCTTTTGCAGCTACCAATGCGCTTGCACCTGCAGAACGAACCAACTGTCCACCGCGACCCAAAGTGAGCTCGATGTTGTGGATTGTGAATCCGACAGGAATCGTATCGAGCGGAAGTGCATTTCCGACAACCGGAGCAGCATTCTCGCCAGAGTAAATCTTCTGTCCGACAGTCAATCCTTTCGGAGCGATAATGTAGCGTTTCTCACCATCAGCATAGAAAATCAACGCGATGTTAGCGCTTCTGTTCGGATCGTACTCAATGGACTTTACAGTTCCAGGAATACCATGCTTGTTGCGCTTGAAATCTATCTCGCGATAACGCCTTTTATGTCCACCACCCTGATGACGAACAGAGATGCGACCACCCGCACCGCGTCCGCCCTGAGATTTCAATCCTGATACCAGACTTTTTTCGGGTTTATCAGTTGTTAGTTCATCTCTTACCAAATCAATACGAGTACGAGTACCCGCTGAATATGGTTTAAAAACTTTAAGAGCCATCTGGTTCCCCTTAATAAAAAGGCTTAAACGCCTTCAAATACCTTGATTACTTCACCAGGAGCGAGGCGAACAATCGCCTTTTTCCAGCTGGAAGTCTTTCCAAGCTTTCCACGAACCCTCTTGACCTTACCAAGGACATTGAGAGTTGTACAAGACAGCACTTTCACATTGAAAAGTTTTGTCACAGCATCCTTTATCTGAAGTTTTGTAGCGGAAGGCTGTACTTTGAAAACATACTTTCCTTCTTCGCGCAAAGCTGTTGCTTTTTCAGAAAGAACAGGAGCAATAATAATATCGTGCAAGTCAGTCATTACTTACTCTCCTCTTCAGACTTGAAAAACTCAGAAAGATTCTTTGCTGCACCTTCCAAAAGGATAACTTTCCTTCCGTAGTAAAGGTCATGAGCGCGGAGCCTGTTGTAAGAAAGGAACGACAAGTTCTTCACATTGCGTCCAGCTCTCTTAATATTCTTGTCATCATCTTTGAGGATGATAACGGTCCTCTCATCTTTTGCAAAAGCGTTAAGAATCTTTACCAAATCCTTCGTCTTGCCACTTTCAATCGTAAAATCCTCAACGACAGTAAGTCTGTCAGCCTGAGCCTGAAGGCTCAAGATAGACTTCATCGCAAGGCGTTTAGCCGTCTTAGGGATTGAGTAGCTGAAATCACGAGGTTTCGGTCCAAAAATCGTTCCACCACCACGAGTGATAGGAGACTTTTTGTCACCACGACGAGCGTGTCCAGTTCCCTTCTGCTTATACGGCTTTGCATTGCTTCCATGAACCTCAGAGCGAGTCTTGGTGCAAGCAGTACCAACACGTTTATTTGCTAATTCATTTGTGATGGCATAGTAAATAACATCTTCATTAACCGGAAGGCCGAAAACATTATCATCAAGAGTAATTGAACGCAGCTCTTTACCATCGATTGAATAGACTTTCTTTTCCATCTTATTCCTCGACCTTATTTCTTAACCGCGGACTTGATGACCAGCGTGCAGTTTTTATTTCCAGGAACAGCACCACGAACCATAATAACTTTCAGTTCTGGGTCAATCTTCACGATTTTAAGATTCTGAACAGTAACTCTTTCAAAACCCATATGTCCCGGCATCTTCACGTTTTTCAGACAATGTCCAGGTGTTGTAGAATTTCCTGTACCACCAGCTTCACGATGAAATTTTGAACCGTGAGAAGCACGTCCACCGTGGAATCCCCAACGCTTCATAACACCCTGAAATCCCTTTCCTTTTGAAGTCGCAGTCACATCGAGGAAGCCAACTTTCTCAAACAACTCAAGACCAATCTGATCCCCAATTGCAACTTCCTTCTCGAAATCCCTAAATTCTTTCAAATGCCTTTTCGGGGATACTGCTTCAGGAAACTGACCTTTGTATGACTTTGATATTCTTGTTTCTTTTACATCTTCCAAACCAAGAACAACAGCGTCATAGCCATTCGTTTCTTTTGTCTTAGTAGCGACAACGGTATTCGGTTCAACATGGATCACGGTTACTGGTGTCAGATTACCGTTTTCATCGAAAACCTGTGTCATTCCTACTTTTTTTGCAATCAGACCTTTCATTCTGATTCTCCTACATTTCTAGCCGCCATCTCTGATCCAAGAGACCGTACTATTTTTTAGCAATCAACTGCAACGCAGTATTATTGCTTAATTTCAACATCAACACCCGCAGACAATTCCAACTTCATCAGAGAGTCCATAACCTCTGCAGAAGGGTCAAAAATGTCTATCAAGCGCTTGTGAGTCCGCATCTCGAACTGCTCGCGAGACTTCTTATTGACGTGCGGTGAGCGCAAAACCGTCACCTTGTTGACACGAGTCGGAAGGGGAATCGGTCCCAAAACCTTTGCTCCAGCCTTCTGCACAGTCTGCACAATAGCCTTTGCACTCTGGTCAATAAGCTCCACATCAAAAGCACGAAGACTGACGCGAATTTTCCTGTTAGTCATCTTTCCTCCAAAATGGAGGAAAAGAAACCCTTCCCTTCCTCCATTTTCAATTCAATTACGAATTACTATTCGATAATTTTTGTAACCTGTCCAGAAGCGATTGTGCGACCACCTTCGCGGATAGCGAGTTTGAGACCCTCATCCATAGCGATCGGGTGGATAAGCTCACCGATAATCTTGACATTGTCACCCGGCTTTACCATGTCCGTTCCAGCCTCGAGCTCGACCGTACCAGTGATATCAGTCGTGCGGAAGTAGAACTGCGGGCGATAGCCAGTGAAGAACGGGCTGTGGCGTCCACCCTCTTCCTTAGAAAGAACGTAGATCTGAGCCTCGAACTTTGTGTGCGGGTGGATTGTTCCAGGAGCCGCGAGAACCTGACCACGAACAACGTCCTTCTTCTCAACACCGCGGAGAAGGATACCAACGTTATCACCAGCCTGTCCCTGATCGAGAGTCTTCTGGAACATCTCGATACCAGTAGCTGTTGAAGAAGCAGTCGGGCGGATACCAACGATTTCAACGGGGTCGTTGAGGTTGATAACACCGCGCTCGATACGACCAGTAACAACCGTACCGCGTCCAGAGATCGTGAAGATATCCTCGATCGGCATCAAGAACGGCTTATCAGCATCGCGAACCGGGTCATCGAACCAAGTATCCATAGCATTGAGAAGCTCATCGATGCAAGCAGTATCAGCATCTGTAGCTCCATCAGCGAGAGCCTTGAATGCAGAACCCTTAATAATCGGAGTATCTTCAGAGAATCCGTACTCTTTAACAGTGTCCTTAACCTCTTCCTCAACGAGCTCGAGAAGATCGGGATCATCGACGAGGTCGACTTTGTTCAAGAAGACGATAATCTTCGGAACGCCAACCTGGCGAGCGAGGAGCAAGTGCTCGCGAGTCTGCGGCATGACTGAATCAGGAGCAGAAACAACGAGAACAGCACCATCCATCTGAGCCGCACCAGTAATCATGTTCTTGATGTAGTCAGCATGTCCCGGGCAGTCGATGTGCGCGTAGTGGCGCTTGTCAGACTGATACTCAAGGTGGCGAGTATTGATTGTGATACCGCGCTCCTTTTCCTCCGGAGCGTTATCGATTTCATCATACTTGAGAGCCTTGTCACCATACTTTTTAGCGCAGTGCATGGTGATAGCAGCTGACAATGTTGTCTTACCATGATCAACGTGACCGATGGTACCAACGTTCATGTGAGGTTTAGTTCTGACGAACTTCTCCTTTGCCATGTGTTTCTCCTTTGCCGACTTTCAATTCGGCATTCTTAATTATATATGTGTTGCACTTTAAGCCAGAACACAACCACATCATACAGAAGAAGATCGTGTTCGCAGACACCAGATTATAGAAAAATTGTTTATCAGGATTGGATTATTCAAGAAAAAAGGCATCTCATCTATTCAAGACACCAAACAACTCCTGGAACTACCAAAACCATCAAAAACAACCGATAGTAAAATGGCATCCAGAGCCTTTACCGGAACCCCTACCCCACAAAACGGGCAAAGATGCGCAAACCTGAAAGCGAAATCGCTGACTTTACGGCTCCCGCCAAACTTGACAAAGCGAAGTTCGTCCCTTCTTTCAAAGAACTCTGCTATGCTCTTTATATGTTCCCACTTTATACAATATTGAGAAATTAAATTCAAGGGGAATTCGAGCGTTTTTTTCATAAAAAAAGCCCCCGACCACAAATGGGCGGGAGCCTTCATAAGAGCGGGGAGAACTACCAGCGGTAGTGAGCGAACGCCTTGTTCGCCTCTGCCATCTTGTGCGTATCTTCCTTCTTCTTGTATGCAGAACCTGTTGAGTTGAATGCATCAAGCAATTCAGCCGCAAGCGTGTCAGCCATTCCGTGGCCGCTGCGAGAGCGAGCTGCAGCGATAATCCACCTCATTGCGAGAGCCTCTTTGCGGGCATCGCGGATTTCAACCGGAACCTGGTATGTCGCACCACCGACGCGGCGAGACTTAACCTCGACAGCCGGCTTCACGTTGTCGAGAGCCTTCAAGAAAACCTCGAGCGGATTCTTGTCTGTCTTAGCCTGAAGCTTATCCAACGCCTCGTAGACAATCTTCGTGCATGTATCCTTTTTTCCGTCCAACATCATTCTTGAGACGAACTTAGTGATGACCGGGCTGTTGAATTTTGAATCCGGCACAATCGGACGATTGATTGACTTCTTATGTCTTCCCATAGTATTCCTCGGTTATTGTATTTTTTTAACGGTTGCAATCAGGCGGGATTACGCCTTCGGCCTCTTCGCACCATACTTAGAGCGAGCGCGCTTGCGTCCATCAACACCAAGAGTATCCTTCGTACCACGAATGATGTGATAGCGGACACCAGGAAGATCCTTAACACGTCCACCGCGGATAAGGACGACAGAGTGCTCCTGCAAATTGTGTCCGATACCGGGGATGTAAGCTGTAACTTCAATTCCGTTGCTCAAGCGAACACGAGCAACCTTGCGAAGAGCCGAATTCGGCTTCTTCGGAGTGACAGTCATAACACGAGTGCAAACGCCGCGTTTCTGCGGGCAAGACTCAAGCGCGGGAGCTTTAGTCTGGTTTGCAACAGACTGTCTACCTTTTCTAACCAACTGATTAATTGTAGGCATCGCCTATTCTCCTATTTAACACCGGTCAGCACTACCGGTAAAATTGACAAAACCGACAGCATCCGACAGGCGAACACCCACCGAAATGCTATCGGAAATAGTATTAAATTTCCAAACACAATGTCAATGAATTCGACGATTTTCATTGAAATTCAATCGAATTCATTCCATTGCGAACCTGCTTACTCGTCGGAACCAGCGTTGTCGAGGAACGATTCCTCGATAATCTGCTCGGCTTTCTTCTCCTCGCGCTGCCTGTCAAGGATTTCCTGCATCTTCTCGTCGAGGTCGTTGTGCGCGTCGTCGAAAAGCTTGATGTCCTTGTAGTTGCGGATACCCGTTCCAGCCGGAATCCTGTGTCCGATGATGACGTTCTCCTTCAGACCGTGGAGGCTGTCCGTCGCGCCGGAGATAGCGGCATTCGTAAGAACGCGCGTTGTCTCCTGGAACGAAGCTGCGGAAACGAACGAATCCGTAGCGAGAGCCGCCTTCGTGATTCCCTGGAACATCGGGCGCGCGACAGCCGGCTGGCCGCCTTCAGCCACAATGCGGGCGTTCTCCTCATGGAAGTGGTATTTGTCAACCTGCTGCCCGAAGATGAACTTCGTATCACCGACAGAAACGACCTCAACCTTGCGGAGCATCTGGCGGACGATTACGCCGATGTGCTTGTCGTCAATCGAAACGCCCTGCGCAGAGTAAACCTGCTGGATTTCGGTCATAAGGTATTCCTGAAGGGCATTCTCACCAAGGATGGCGAGGATGTCGTGTGCGCTCGGAGCGCCGTCGCAGAGATGCTCGCCAGCCTCGACCTTGTCGCCGTCGCGCACGAGCATTCGCCTTGTCATCGGAACGAGATGCTTGAATTCCTTGCCGTACTCGTCCTCGACGATAACCTGCCTCTTACCCTTCACGACATTGCCGAATTTGACAGTTCCGGAAATCTGAGAAAGGACGCACGGAACTTTCGGCTTCCTCGCCTCGAACAGCTCGGAAACGCGGGGAAGACCACCGGTAATATCGTTTGTCTTCGCGGCAGCGACAGGCATCTTCGCAAGGATGACGCCCGCCTCGACCTGCTGGTTGTCCTCGACAGAAAGGACAGCCTTTGCCGGAAGGAAGTATGACGCGAGAGAGTTACCAGCCTCATCGGTGATGAGGATTTTCGGCTGCCTCGTGTCGAGGTGGAGGTCGCTTATGTAGCGCTCGATGTTTCCGTTGCTCTGGTCGACGTTCTCGACGAGGGTAACGTTCGGAATGACGTCCTCAAAATGGACGACACCGGAAACCTCGGCGATTATCGGCTCAGAGAACGGATCGAACGTTCCGATTACGTCGCCCGCCTGGACGACGTCGCCGACATTCACCTGAATCTCGGAACCGTTGCTGATTTCAACCTTGAGGTCGTTTCCGGCGAGATAGACCGTTCCGTTCTTCACGATGATGCGTCCGTTCGCCTTTGCAACGATGTCGCCGTTCTTTCCAGTCGCGATGACGGAACCCTTGGGAACCTTGTCACCGTCGCGAACCTTCACATCGCTTCCGTCCTCAACTACGTCGAGGATGCGCGTGACTTCCATGATACCCTTTCTCGTGAAGAGCCTGTTGCCCGATTTCGTCGGAACGTTCGTTCCCTCAAAACCGTTCACTAGAACCGGATACTTGAGCATGATGCGGTTATCCTCTGTCTCCTTCGAAGCCGTACCACCGACGTGGAACGTACGCATCGTAAGCTGCGTACCCGGCTGACCGATTGACTGCGCCGCGATTACGCCGACAGCCTCGCCAATCTCGACGAGCTTGTTGCGCGCAAGGTTCTTTCCGTAACACTTCACGCACACGCCGTGCTCGGCCTCGCACGTAAGGACGGTGCGGAGCTTGACCTTCTCGACGCCGGCATCCTCGATTTTCTTCGCGAGTTTGTCGTCGATATACCCGTTGACGTCGCAGAGAAGCTCGCCCGTAACGGGGTGGACGACGCGCTCGCTCGTGAAATGGCCTGCGATGCGCACAGAAAGCGGAGTGATAATCTCGTCGCCGTTCTTTATGGCAGTGTAATCGAGACCGTTGATTGTTCCGCAGTCCTCCTCGTTGATGACGACATCCTGCGCGACATCGACGAGACGCCTTGTCATGTAACCAGCATCAGCCGTCTTCAAAGCCGTATCGGTAAGACCTTTGCGGGCACCGTTCGACGAAATGAAGTACTCGATGACCGAAAGACCTTCCTTGAAGTTCGACTTTACGGGAAGCTCGATAATCGCGCCGTTCGGTTTCGCCATAAGTCCGCGCATAGCCGCGAGCTGGGAAATCTGCTTCTTCGAACCGCGGGCACCGGAATCAGCCATCATGTAGATTGTGTTGAATCCGTCCTTGTCCGCCTTGAACTGCTCCATCATTATGTCGGTGAGCTTGTCGTTCGTGCGCGCCCAGATATCCGTGACCTTGTTGTACCGTTCCTCCGCGGTGATAGTTCCCTTGGAATACTGGTTCACGTATTCGTCGACGCGCTTGTTCGCCTCGTCGACCATCTGCTTCTTTTCCGGCGGGATGAGGATATCGTCCATCGAAAGCGTCGCGCCGAAGAACGTCGCGTTCTTGTATCCGACGTCCTTGATGGCATCGAGCATCTTTATCGTGACCCACGCGCCCTTGCTGAGATAGACGGTGGAAATCATCTTCTTCAAATCCTTGTCGCCCATACCGGTCGTGACGCGCTTCTCGAGGTCAGCCTTCGTGACATGCGGATTGATGAAACCGACCTCGTCGGGCATCGCCGCGTTGAAGCGGATGCGTCCCGCAGTCGTGTCAATCCTGTCGCCCGCCTTGAATTCGCCTTCATTGAACGAATCCTTCGGCGCCGGAACCTTTATGAGAGCGCCCCATTCGATGTAGCCGTTTTCGGCAGCCATCGTAGCCTCGTCGGCGTCGCTGAACCATTTTCCCGTTCCCTTCGCGTTCGGCTTCACGGAAGTCATGTAGTAGATTCCGAGAACCATGTCCTGCGACGGGAGGACGATCGGATTTCCGTTCGCCGGGTCGAGGAGGTTGCGAGCAGAGAGCATGAGCGTCCAGCACTCCATCTGCGCCGCCTGCGTCAGCGGAACGTGGATAGCCATCTGGTCGCCGTCGAAGTCGGCGTTGAAAGCCTTGCACGCGAGCGGATGGAGCTTGAGCGCCTTTCCCTCGACGAGAACAGGCTCGAATGCCTGGATTCCGAGGCGGTGCAATGTCGGGGCACGGTTGAGCATGACCGGATGCTCTTTGACGACCTCATCGAGAATGTCGAAAACTTCGGGGGCTTCCTGCTCGACGAGCGTCTTTGCCTTCTTGATATTGAAAACGACGTCCTTGTCGACGAGCTTCTTCATGATGAACGGCTTGAAAAGCTCAAGCGCCATCTTTGTCGGAAGACCGCACTGCCAGAGCTTGAGCTCCGGACCGACGACGATAACCGAACGTCCCGAGTAATCGACGCGCTTTCCCAGAAGGTTCTGGCGGAAGCGGCCCTGCTTTCCCTTGAGCATGTCGGAAATCGACTTGAGCGGCCTGTTCGAAGCGCCCTTGACGACCTTCTTGCGCTTTGAGTTGTCGAACAACGCGTCGACTGCTTCCTGAAGCATCCTCTTCTCGTTGTTGATGATGACGACAGGAGCCGAAAGTCCCTGGAGGCGGCTCAGGCGATTGTTGCGGTTGATTACGCGACGGTAGAGGTCGTTCAAATCGCTCGTCGCGAACCGTCCGCCCTCAAGCTGAACCATCGGGCGCAAATCCGGCGGAAGGACGGGAATGACGTCGAGAATCATCCAGCTCGCCTTGTTTCCTGACGTGCGGAAATTGTCGACAATCTCAATTCTCTTGAGGAGGCGCTTGTCCGTCTTCGTTCCCTTCTCGCGCATCTTCTCGCGGAGATTCGCGGCAAGTTCGTCGAGGTCGAGCGTCTCAAGAAGCTTCTTTATAGCCTCCGCGCCCATTCCCGCCTCGAACGACTGGCCGTAGCGCTCCTCCGCCGTGTTGTACTCCTCCTCGCTGAGGAGCTGCATCTTCTTGAACTCGGTTTCGCCCGGATCGATGACGATGTACTTCTCGTAATAGAGGACGGAGCGGAGAGCCGCAACCTGAAGGTCGAGGAGCAGTCCCATGCGGCTCGGAACGGAGCGGTAGTACCAGATGTGGCTTACCGGAGCGGCAAGCTCGATGTGGCCCGTGCGCTCGCGGCGAACCTTGAAGTGAGTGACCTCAACGCCGCAGCGGTCGCATATGACGCCCTTGTAGCGGATAGACTTGAATTTTCCGCAGTAGCATTCCCACTCCTTCGTCGTTCCGAAGATTCTCTCGCAGAAGAGACCGTCTTTCTCCGGACGGAGGGTGCGGTAGTTTATTGTCTCAGGCTTCTTCACCTCTCCATACGACCATGACCTGATGTCGTCCGGTGAAGCCAGCTTTATCTTTATAGAATCGAAATCCTGAATGTCGCGCATTATTACTCGTCCTCCTTTTCAAATCCGGCACTTGCCTTATCGATGAGCTCCTGGTCGCGCTCGGTGAGGGCAATTCTCTTGCCCTGCGCGTCGTAAATCGTGAAGTCGAGCGCAAGACCGCGCATTTCCTGCACGATGACGTTGAACGATTCCGGAACGCCCGGCGTCGCCGACGGGTCGCCCTTGACGATCGCCTCGTAAATCTTCGAGCGTCCGTTCATATCGTCGGACTTTATCGTCATCATCTCCTGGAGCGTGTTCGCCGCGCCGTAAGCCTCGAGCGCCCAAACCTCCATTTCTCCGAGACGCTGTCCACCGAACTGCGCCTTACCGCCGAGCGGCTGCTGCGTGACGAGCGAGTACGGACCCGTAGAGCGCGCGTGCATCTTGTCGTCGACAAGGTGATGCAGCTTGAGGTAGTAGATTACGCCGACGAAAATCGGGTTGACGAACGGCTCGCCCGTGCGCCCGTCGCGGACAACCTGCTTGCAGTCGCGCGAAAGACCAGCCTTCTCAAGCTCGTCGGCAATCTGCTCCTGGCTCGGAGTCTGGAATGCCGGGCACTCGTAGTACTGGTTGAGATAGCGTCCGGCGATTCCGAGCTCGGACTCCATAATCTGACCGATGTTCATGCGCGAAGGAACGCCGAGCGGGTTCAGACAAACATCGAGCGGTGTTCCGTCCTCAAGGTACGGCATATCCTCTTCGGGAAGGATGCGCGCGACGACACCTTTGTTTCCGTGGCGTCCAGCCATCTTGTCGCCCTCGCGGAGCTTTCTCTTGTTCGCGATGAGAACCTTGACCTTCTCCTCGACGCCCGGATCGAGAGCCTCCTCTGCCGTGCGCTTCTGCCTCTGGACATCGATGACGACGCCCTCGACGCCATGCGGAACGCGCAGTGACGTGTCGCGGACTTCCTTCGCCTTCTCGCCGAAAATCGAGTTCAAAAGCTTGAATTCCGGAGTCGTCTCGGTCTCGTTCTTCGGAGTCGTGCGGCCGACGAGAATGTCGCCGGTGCGGACTTTCGTTCCGATTTTTACGATTCCTTCCTCGTCGAGGTTCCTCAAGTCCTTGTCGCTCGTGTTCGGGATGTCGCGGGTGATTTTCTCCGGCCCGAGCTTCGTCTCGCGGAGCTCCATCTCGAATTCCTTGATATGGATGGACGTGTACATGTCCTCCTTGACGACCCTGCGGCTGATGAGAACAGCGTCCTCGTAGTTGTACCCATTCCACGGAACGAATCCAACAAGAAGGTTGCGTCCGAGCGAAAGCTCGCCGTTGAACGTAGCGGGACCATCGGCAAGGACTCCGCCCTTCTTCACCTTCTCGCCGACCTCGACAGTCGGGCGCTGGTGGTTGCACGTATCGTTGTTCGTGCGCTGATATTTGAGAAGCGGATACTCGTCGATTTTTCCGGTCTCGTCAGCCTTGACCTTGATGAGCGTGCTTGAGACGTATACGACCTCGCCGTCGTGCTTCGCCTTGATGAGAACGCCCGAATCGTAAGCCGCGCGCTGCTCCATACCCGTTCCGACATAAGGCGGCTCCGGGAAAAGAAGCGGAACGCCCTGGCGCTGCATGTTGCAGCCCATGAGCGCGCGGTTGGCGTCATCGTGCTCGAGGAACGGAACGAGGGATGCGGAAACGGAAATAACCTCGCGCGGAGAAACGTCCATGTACTGGATATCGTTCACGGAACGCGTAGAGTAGTCGCCGCAGTGGCGGCAAGAAACCATCTCCGTCGGGAACGAGCCGTCGGCTTTCATTCCTTCCGTAACCTGACCGATGTAGTATTTGTCCTCGTCCATCGCCGAAAGGTACTCGACCTCGTTCGTCGCCTTTCCGTTGACGACCTTGCGGTACGGCGCCTCAAGGAATCCGTAGTCGTTGATTTTCGTGTAGATTGCGAGGGAGACGATAAGACCGATGTTCGGGCCTTCAGGAGTCTCGATCGGGCACATGCGTCCATAGTGCGTGTAATGTACATCGCGGACCTCGAATCCAGCACGGTCGCGTGAAAGACCGCCCGGTCCCAACGCGTTCAGACGGCGCTTGTGCGTCAGCTCGGAAAGCGGGTTGACCTGATCCATGAACTGGGAAAGCTGTGACGAGCCGAAGAATTCCTTCACCGCAGCGGTAATCGGCTTGTTCGAGATGAGCTCCATCGGCTTCATCGTCGCCGTTTCCTTGTTGCCCATGCGCTCCTTGGCGATGCGCTCCATGCGGAGGAACGCGGACTTGAGCTGGTTCGTCATAAGCTCGCCGACGGAACGGATGCGGCGGTTTCCGAGATGGTCGATATCGTCGAGCGGCTCAACGTTGTTGTAGACGTTGATGAGGTGCTTCATCGTCTGGATGATGTCGTCCTTTATGAGCGTATGTACGTCGACGGGGTCTTTGTAGCCGAATTTTTTGTTGAGCTTGTAGCGTCCGACGCGTCCGAGGTCGTAGCGGCGGATTGTGAAGAACATTCCCTCAAGGTCTTTTATGGCATTCTCGATTGAAATCGGCTCGCCCGGCATGAGGACGTTGTAGACGGTAGAGATAGCGTCCTCGCGCGTCGGCTCCTCGTTCTCTGAACCTTCCTTGACGAATTTCATGTCCTCGCGCTCAAAGCAGTTGATGATAATCTCGCTGTCGAGCGACGGGTTGACCTCGTCCTTGTTGTCAGGGTCTTTTCTCGCGTTGAATTTGATTACGTTGATGCTCTTGACATCCTGCGCGATGAGGTCGTCGATGTCGTGAAGGCGGAGCTTCGTTCCCGCGCGGAAGAGGCGCTTCGTCTCGTCACCGTCGGAAACCTCGACAGCCTTTGCGAGAACCCTGTCAACGAGCGAATCCTTGTTTGCCGCGTCAATCGCGACGTCCTCTGTCACGTAGAAGCACTTTATGATTTCCTCGCGAGACTCGTATCCCAGCGCGCGGAGGAAAATCGTTCCGAGAATTTTCTTCTTGCGGTCGATTTTCGCGAAAATCAGCTCTTTTTTCTGGTCGATTTCGAATTCGAGCCATGAGCCGCGGTACGGAATTATCCTTGATGAATAGACGCCCTTCTCGTGGTTGAAGATAACTCCGGGCGAACGATGAATCTGGGAGACGACGACGCGCTCCGCCCCGTTTACGATGAACGTTCCGCGGTCTGTCATGAGCGGGATGTTGCCCATGAATATCTTCTTTTCCTGAACCGCGCCGCTGTCCTTGAACGTCAGGCTTATCCACGCCTGAAGGGGAGCCGCGAACGTCCTGTTCTTCTGCTTGCACTCCTGCTCAGAAAGAGCCGGCTCGTCAAGCTCGTATTTCTCGAAGTTGAGAATCATTCCGCCATCGGGGCTTTCAATCGGGAATGTAGTCTTGAAAACTTCCTGAAGACCTTTCTCCTCAAGAGGCTCACCGCGCTCCAGCTTCTCCTTCTGCAGGAAGGAATCATACGACGACGTCTGGATGTCGATGAGGTTCGGAATGTCCATGAAATTCTGGATGTCTTTTCCGTAGTACTTACGGTTAATCGTTCTGCTTTTGGCGAACATCAAATTCTCCCAATGGGTATGTTTTAGCCCTTGTATTCTGCTACATGACACGACAGTTCGTATGACATACGGAACGCTCGAACACAGCACAGAACCAACGGCGGTTCGGCAATGTATCGGGGCATCGCGGAAAACCTCTTCCGGCGCCCCCGCGATTCGCGCAAAGGACATTTGCGGGAATCGGAAAAACAAAAAACAGCTGCCTGCAAAACGGCAACTTCATCGTCCCGAGGGGAAGAAAATCAGCATAGGGAACAGTCCCGAACAAATCCCCTCGGAGAAAAATAATGCTTACGCCCAGAAAACCGAAAAGATAATCCGAAACGTAAGCATCCTGTGAACAATCGTCATGAAAAAATCAGATTGTTCAAAAGAGAACCTCTGATGAAAACCTCCTGACGGAACGTTCTCCGCAGACGGTTCCTTTTTTGTCGGCAGCGCGATTGCTCACGCCGCCATAGATATGTTTTCTGGAAAACCAGAAGGCTTATTTTGCAGAAGCCTTTCCACCAGCCGCAGCGATGTCGGCGATGATTTTGTCAGCGTCAGCCTTAGAAACACCCTCTTTGAGAGCTTTCGGAGCGCCTTCGACGAGAGCCTTAGCCTCACCGAGACCGAGACCAGTGATAGCGCGAACAGCCTTGATGACAGCGATTTTGTTTCCGCCAACCTCGTCGAGAGTAACGGTGAACTCAGTCTGCTCCTCAGCAGCAGCAGCCGGAGCCGCAGGGCCAGCCGCAACAGCGACAGCAGCGGTAACACCGAATTTCTCTTCCATAGCTTTGACGAGTTCAGAAGCCTCGAGAACTGTCATTGACGCGATTGCGTCGAGAATCTGATCATTTGTAAGAGCTGCCATATTATCTTCTCCTTGAATAGGCACGTCCGGAAAGATGATTTGCAATCCGAACTAAAAAAATTGTCATGCGGTCAGAACAAACTGAACTGATTTTTCCGCATTATATGATGTCGCGGGGACAATCGACAGCAATGAAGCTTGACCCCGCCTCACAAGCGCAGACCGATTACTCAGCAGCAGGAGCCTCAGCAGGGGCTTCAGCAGCAGGAGCGGCACCGCCTTCCTGTGATTTTTTATCCACGTAAGCCTGCAACGTAGCGGCGAGTTTCTGAGCCGGTCCGTTGATAGCAGACATGAGCATTGCGATGAGCTGCTTCTTTCCGGGAACCTTCGAGTAAGCCTCGATTTTCTTCTCATCGTAGATTTCATTCCCGATATAAGCGCCCTTTATCTTGAGCTTGTCGTTGTCCTTCGCGAAGTCGAAAAGAACTTTTGCAGCCTCGTTGGAATCTTCTTTCGCCATAACGATGGCAGTCGGTCCCTTGAGGTAGTCAGCGACGTTCTCAATCTTCATCTCGTCGAACGCAACGCGCGCGAAGTTGTTCTTCACAACCTTGAGCGGCGCATTCTTCTCGTAGAGCTTCTTGCGGAGAGCGGTAATCTGCTCAACCGTCAAGCCGCGGTACTCGGTGAAAATGAAGTCGTTGTAGTCCTTGAAAGACTCTTTTGTAGCCTCGATAGCCGCAGTTTTAGCGGGCTGGAGTTTTTTAGCCATGATAGCCATAGATTACGCCTCCTCCTTAACGTCAACCCAGACGCCAGGTCCCATTGAAGAGCTGACAGAAACAGAGCGAACGAAATCAGCCTTGGCATCAGCCGGCTTCTTGCGGTCAAGCTCGGTAAGGAGCGTCGTGATGTTCTCGGCGACCTTAGCAGGCTCCATGGAAACCTTGCCGACAGCGATGTGGATGATTCCAGTCTTGTCAGCCCTGAATTCCGTGCGGCCCTTCTTGAGCTCGTTGATTGCAGAAACGATATCATTCGTAACGGTTCCGGTCTTCGGGTTCGGCATCAAGCCTTTGCGTCCGAGAACCATACCGAGACGGCCGACGTCCTTCATCATATCAGGCGTAGCGACAGCGACGTCGAAGTCGAGCCAGCCGCCCTTTACCTTCTCGATGTACTCAGCCGCACCAGCGTACGCCGCACCGGCGTCCAAAGCCTCTTTTGCCCTCTCGTCAGAGCAGAACACGAGAACTTTCTTCTCAGCCGTGAACTGGTTCGGGAAAACGAGCGTGTCGCGGACTGTCTGGCTCTTTCCAAGGCGGAGAGCAACGTGAAGCTCAACCGTCTCGTCGAAATTGACGTAGTGAAGCTCCTTCACCAACTCACAAGCTTTCGCAACTTTGTAAGACTGCTGCGGATCGTACTTTTTGAGCGAGTCACGATATTTCTTGCCGTGTTTCATTAGTTAGCCTCCACTTCAACGCCCATACTGCGAGCAGTTCCAGCGATGATTTTCTTTGCAGCCTCAAGATCATTTGCATTGATGTCGGGCATCTTCTGTTTTGCGATTTCCTCAAGCTGAGCGGCAGAAAGCTTGCCGACCTTGTCGCGGAGAGGATTTGCAGAACCTTTTTCCAACTTCAAAGCCTTCTTGATGAGAACCGCAGCCGGCGGTGTCTTGAGAATGAAGGTGAACGACTTGTCTGCATAAGCCGTGATGACGACCGGGATGATGAGTCCCTTTTCCATGTTCTTCGTTCTGTCGTTGAATTCCTGAACGAATTTCGGCGCGGGAACGCCATGAGGTCCGAGAGCAGGTCCAATCGGCGGAGCAGGAGTAGCAGCTCCTGCCGGGCACTGAAGTTTAATTACTGCTGTAACCTTTTTTGTAGCCATAATAAGCTCCTTATTTGGTATAGCGAAACACTTTCATCCGACGGATATGTGTTTCTCCCAAAAATAAGACACACCGTCCAATCCAAAAAGAACTGAACGGTGCATCCTTATTGTTCATTTTACGAGTTTTTCCACCTGCGAGGCATCAACCTCGACGGGAGTGACACGGCCAAAAACCTGAAGAAGAACCTTGAGCTTGTTCTTCTCAGGATAAATCTCATCAATCGGCCCGCTGAAATTGGCGAACGGACCATCATTGAGCTTGACCTGATCGCCGACGGAATAGTTCTGCTTGATGCGGACATTCTTCTCGCCGGGCAAATCGCCAGTCCTTCTGAAGATATTGCGAACCTCGGCCGTCGAAATCGGACGGGGCTTCTGCGACGGGTTCGTCCCGACGAAATCGGAGACGCCCTGAATGCGATGGATGACGGAGCACGTCTCCTTCCATCCAACCTCAGGCAAATCCATCTCAAGCATTATATATCCGGGAAGAATCTTGTTCTTGACGACCTTTTTCTTCTCGATTTCCTTCCCTGTCTTTCTGTCTTTTGCTTTGACGAATTCTACGACTTCTTCTTTCGGAACTTTTACACTGGTAACGATATCAGAACTGATTTCGCCACTCTCTATCTTCATATTGAGGAGTTTCTCGATTTTATCCTCATACCCTGCATACGTGCTGATAATGTACCAATTCTTTGACATAATTACCTACGTTTCTAACAAAAATCAACCGAAAACTAAAAAACGAGGCGCATCGCCGACGTGAACAGAACGTCAAGCAACCCAAGAATAACAGCGATGATTACGGTAGAAATGAAAACGACTTTCACAGAGGCAACAACATCGTTGCGAGACGGCCAAACGACTTTTCTCAACTCGACGCCACATTCCTTGAAAAACTGAAAAATCTTTTTCATGTCAATCCTCTTTCTTCTAAATAAAAAACAGGCGAGGCAGGACTCGAACCCGCGACAACTGGTTTTGGAGACCAGGACTCTACCAACTGAGCTACTCGCCTAAAAAATACAATCAAAAGTGAATAAAAAAGAACGGAAGTCAAACCGTTGCGCAAAACAACGGTTCAACCAAAGCGAACATTATTTCGCTTTTGTTTCCTTGTGAAGAATTTCCTTGCGGCAGAACGGGCAGTACTTGTTCTTCTCAAGCTTGCCGGTTATGTTCTTGCGGTTCTTCGTCGTCGTGTAATTCTTGCGCTTGCACTCCGTACACTGAAGAGCGATTATGTCAATTGCCGTCTTCTTCTTGCTACCCATTTTATTTCATTCTCCTAAATTTTATGAAGTAAGCTAAAGCTCCCGAGCGGAATCGGACCGCTGACCTCCGCACTACCAATGCGGTGCTCTACCGACTGAGCTACAAGAGCGAATGTTTGCAAAATATACAGAAACGCGCGGATTACGTCAAGCGGAAAAAAAGAATTCATCGCAAAAAACTCATTCCTGATGGCGAAACCCGCGCGAAAAACAGCTGACGCCAGGCGGAATCAGTAGCTCGCAAACGCCGACGACACTGCCGATGCCTGCGGCGCCGAGCGCGAATTCACCACATCGTACACGAAAAGCGCCCAGAGACGCCCGTCACCCTGGTTGAAATAGAAGACGAGGCTTCCCGCCTCAGTGCACGAGATGTCGAAATCGGTGTTGTTCTTCAGCTCGCCGAGCGGAGAGCCGTTCAAATACGCCATAACGGACTTCCCGCTTGGAATCTTGAAATTGAAGCGGCACGTGTCGCCCACGACAATCTGGTCGCTCAGCTCTATCTTGTTCACCCTCACGCCGGCCTTTCCAGCCATCGTTATGACGTTGTCGTACGATTTCACGCGCCACGCCTGCGGATGAGACTTCGTGAAGTTGATTATGTCCTGACCGACGAATCCCGCAAGGATGTAGTTCATCTTCATGCCGGGAAGCGCGCGGAACATCGCCTCGGAAATAGGCTTCGACAAATGCTGCTTCTCGGGCTGCGGCGTCCTCGTCTGGTTCACGCTCGGCGCGGGGAAATGCGTGAAGACGAACGTTCCGGGATCGCAGTCGAACCAGCAGTCCTGGAGTTCGGGAACGCCCGTCCCGTCCTGCGACTCGGCGGCTCCCCACGTCACGTCGATGAGCATCTTGCTGTTCCCGACGGTGACCTCGTTCCATCCGTGGCTTCCGAGTTTCGGGTCGGCGACAGTGTGCCCGCCAACCTTGCCGTATCCGCTGCAGTATTCGGAATGGAGCCCGACAGCCTCGCCCATTTTTATGAAGAGCTTCGAATATCCCTCGCAGACGCCCATGCGACGCTGGAACGTCTTGTCCGGATCGTAGATTCCAATCTCGCGCTTCTCCGAGGACGAAAGCGTCGTGCTGTAATACGTATCGTTGTCGTATGCGATGTTGTATCCAATCCACGCGAAAATGGCGCGCGCCTTCTCCTTGTCGTTCTTGGCCGTCTGGCAGACTTTCCGAGCGACGGTTTCTATCGAATCGGACGCGGAAATCGGCAGCGTGCGGACATATTCGTCCAGCGCCGAATAATCGGTCCGCGACGGAGCCTGCGACGAGACGGTGAATGCAGTTGCGGACGAGACCGACTGCGACTGCGGAGCCTGCGCCTGCTGCGCCTCCTGCTCAATCTCCTGGTCCTGCTGCGTCCTCCCCGCGGATGACGAGCGGGAAATTCCCCTGATGCGGACGAGGTCGGCAACGGAGCGCGACGACGTTATCTCCGAGACCGTGACCTTGCGGACGGCGACGACGTTCCCGAGAAGGCTCGCGGAGCGCTTCCCCTCAAGCGCGGCGAGCTTCGAATTCTTGCTGAGCTTCGCGTTCGAAGCGTCGAATCGCGCGGGAAGCTTTCCGAGCGTGCGCTTCTTCGTCTTTACGTCGAAGCTCATCCCGACGGTTTTCTTTCCGCCGGAGACGTAATACCGTCCGGGCGGAAGCATTCCCTTCGGGTAGCCGAGCGCGGAAATGAGCTCGTTCAAATCGGACTCGCCGGGAACGAACCAGTCGGATTTGTTTCCCGCGCGGAGCTTGCTGACGAGTTTCGCGCCGTCCTCGTACTTTACGTTGAACAGCTCATCAGACCAGTACGCCTCAAGATAGCGCCACCCGTCGCTCTTGTAGTTCTTGTTCTCCAAAAAGATGAATCCGCCGCCGGGACCGATATCGCCGACGTTGTAATCGCGGACGCGGCTCGCGACTTTTTTCGTGACGGCGGAAGCTTTTGCCGATTTCGCCGTCTTTGCCTTGACCGCCGATTTCTGCGCCGACGCGATTCCGCCCGAAAGCAGCCCGAATGCGACGAATGCCGCAATCAGTTTCCTCAACCTCATGGTATCTCCTTGGCAGTTTTTCCTCTTGCCGGAGGACGCAAAAAAGCAGGTTCAGAACCGGCGCTTTTGTGCGCATAGCCGAAAACAAAAAAAAACACGACAAATCGATTCTATCAGCAAAAACGCGGAATTCAAAAACCAATCTTAAAGCACGGCGAAAAAAAAATCAGGCGGGAACGTCGGAATCCCGCGTTTCCAAAAAAAAAGAAAAATGCTACTGTTTGCATAGGGAATCCGCGGAAGACGGAGTTTTCGAAATTCCATAAAGGAGACTGCCCCGGACGAGGCTGTTCGGGCAGTTCCTGTTTCAGAGGTCAAAATGAGCATAGACGAAACAATCGACAGGATACTCGTGTCCTACGAGGAGACGGGCGACATAAACAAGAACGGAAGCAGGGCGTTTCCGAACAAGGAGAACGTCGTCGAGGTTCTCCACGACCTGCAGAGCCTTATTTTCCCGGGATTCAAGAAGGCGGAGGACATCGACGCAGACAACCTGCGCTACATCACGGGGCAGAAGGTCAACAGGATAATCACGATGCTGACGAAGGAAATCCAGAAGGCGCTCGTATACGAATGCGCGTCGTGCGACGACAGGGGCGCACCCGAGAAATCGCACTGCTACGCGCTTTCGGAGAAGACCGCGGTCGCGCTCATCGAGGCCGTCCCCGAGCTGCGGAGGGAAATCCACCTCGACGCGCTCGCGGCATTCGCCGGCGACCCCGCCGCGAAGAGCAACGAGGAAGTCATCGTCTCGTACCCGGGGCTTGAGGCAATCGTCACGTACAGAATCGCGCATTTCCTTTTCGTGAACGGCGTCCCCGTCATCCCGAGGATAATGACCGAATACAGCCACAGCCGCACGGGAATCGACATCCATCCGGGCGCGGAAATCGGCGAGAGCTTCTTCATCGACCACGGGACGGGCGTCGTCATCGGAGAGACGACCGTAATCGGAAAGAACGTCAAGATTTATCAGGGGGTCACGCTCGGCGCGCTCAGCGTAAAGAAATCGCTCCAGGACAAAAAGCGACACCCGACAATCGAGGACAACGTGACGATATACGCGAACGCCACCATCCTCGGGGGACAGACCGTAATCGGTGCGGGCAGCACCATCGGCGGAAACACATGGGTGATGCGGAGCGTCGCCCCGAACACGATGGTCACGCAGTAATTCCCCGCCGGCCTACTTTGCGAAAACGGCGGCGAGCATCTCCTTCACGGACGAGATTCTGCGCGCCCCGTCCTCATCGTCGGGGGCAAGGACGTCGCGGAACCCGAGCTCGCGGGCAGTCTTCACGCGCTGCCTGACTCTCTGGACGGGACGAACCTCGCCCGCAAGCGAAACCTCGCCGATGATGACGGAGCCGTCAAGAATCGGGACGTCAGTGCGCGCGGAATACAAGGCGGCGGCAAGGGCGGCATCAATCGCGCTTTCAGCAAGGCGGACGCCGCCGGCAACGTTGATGTACAAGTCCATGTCGGAGAACCTGAGCCCAGTCCGTTTTTCGAGGACGGCAGCGACGCGGGCGACGCGCGCGGAATCGATTCTGTCGGAATAGACGCGGCTCATGCTCGACTTCGCGGGAACGGTCAGCGCCTGAATCTCCACGACGAAAGCCCGGCTTCCCTCGAACACGCACGTGTTTGCGATTCCGGCGGGCGTTTTTCCCGTGCGCTTCGTGACGAACATCGCGCTCGGGTCGCCGACGCACGAAAGCCCGTCCTCCCCCATCGCGAAAATCCCCAGCTCGTCCACGGAGCCGAACCTGTTCTTGCTCGCGCGCAGGAACCGAACCTCGTCGTCGTTCCGCTCGAACGATATGACCGTATCGACCATGTGCTCGAGGCTTTTCGGCCCGGCAATGACGCCGTCCTTCGTCACATGCGCGGACATGACCATCACGCTGTCGCGCTCCTTCACCCATCCGATAAGCTCGTTCGCGCAGAATTTCAGCTGGTTGACTGTTCCCGGGACGATTCCCGCCTCGACGGAATACACGGTCTGAATCGAGTCGATGACGACGAAGACGGGATTCAGCGAGACGAGCGCGTCCTTTATGTCCTCAAGGCGCATCGTGCAGAGAATCTCGATTCCCGACGTGTCGAGCGAAAGCCTGTCCGCCCGCCCCTTCACCTGCCCCGCGCTCTCCTCGCCCGAGACATAGAGGACCTTTCCCGGCGTCGCCTTCCGTATCGCGGCGCACGCCTGCACCATCAGCGTAGACTTCCCGATTCCAGGCTCCCCGCCAATCAGGATGGCGCTCCGCCTCATCGCGCCGCCGCCCAAAACGCGGTCGAATTCCTGGATTCCCGTGACGATTCTTGCATTCTCCTGCGCCGAGACGAGCGACAGCGGCACGGGCTTCACCTTCTCCGTCGCCGAATTCCCCGTGAACGCCGCCGTCGTCGAGTTCGGGTCGACGATACATTCCGCGAGCGTATTCCACGCGCCGCACTGCGGGCACCTTCCAAGCCACCTCGGCTGCGAGTACCCGCATTCCGAGCATTTGTAAACGATTTCCTTTTTCTTTGCCATGACTATAAATTACACGAAAACATGCGGGAATGACAAAAATCGGCGGAACAGTCACGCGAGCGCGTCGACCGGGTCGAGCTTCGAGGCGCGGCGCGCGGGGCTCAGCCCGAAGAACACGCCGACGAGCACGGAGAACGCGAACGACACGGCGCACGCGGGAAAATCGATGGCGAACTGGAGGTCGGGGACGACGTACTCGATCGCCAGGCTTATCGCGATTCCGATGGCAATCCCGAGGATTCCGCCGAGGAGCGTTATGCACGCGCTTTCGACGAGGAACTGCCGGCATATCGCGAGCGGGCTTGCCCCGAGCGCCTTCCTGATTCCGATTTCCTGCCGCCGCTCCGTGACGGTCACTATCATTATGTTCATGATTCCGATTCCGCCGACGAGAAGCGATATCGCCGCGATTCCCGAAAGCATGAGCGACAGCGCGCCCATCACCGAGCTCATCTGGTCAATCATCGACTGCATCGAGAAAACGTAGACGGAGCCTTCCGTCCCCGAACGGTCCGTGCAGAACGACTCGACGTCCTCCGCTATCGACGAGCAGAACTTCTTGTCCTCCGCCTGAACGACGACCGTCTCAGCGGCTGGGTTCGGCTTTATTTTCTTCGAGTAGAATCCCCGCGGGACGTATATTCCCGTCGTCGAGGACTCCATCCCGCCTGCCTGCTCCTTGAGGACGCCGACGACGCGGAACGAGAACGGAACGTCGCCCGAAACGGCGACGACGCCCTTCCCCACCGCATCCCCGTCCGGGAAAAGCGCGCTCGCGACCTCGCTTCCGATTACCATCTTCTGCGCCCCGAAAACGTCGTCCGTCACGGTGAAATACGAGCCGTAATCGAGCGAAAGCCCGCACACGTCCAGATATCCAGGCTCCACCGCCGTCGCCGACGAGGAAACGCTCGTCTCGCCGTAGCTCACCGTGAAGCTGGCGGAATTCTTGAACCAGACCTTGCGGATATTTTTGACCGCGCCGAACAAATCGGAACGGAACTGCTCGTCGAACGAAAGCTGCACGGCGTTCCGGCTCCGGCGCATGAATCCGGACGATATGCTGACCAAATCAAGCCCCGTCGAGCCGAATTCGTCGCGGATTTTCCTTGTGGAGCTTTCTCCGAGGCTCGTTATGATTATCACGCTCGCGACGCCGATGATGACGCCGAGAAGAGAGAGGAACGTCCTCGTCTTTGCGCGGGAGAAATTCCTGAACGCGTCGATAAAATCCTCAAACATCTGCTCCTCCTGTCAGAACAGGACGTCGTCGGGGAGCCGGCTCACGTCGATTCCGAGATGGTAGTCGGGCGGAACCTCCTCGCCCGGCTTCCTGTCGTCTCCCTGAACGAGCCCGTCGAGAATGCGGATGCACCTTTTCGTGCTCCCCCCGATTCCCGGGTCGTGCGTCACGATTACGATGGTCGTCCCGCCGCCGTTTATCTCGTCGAAAAGCGCCATGACGTCCTTTCCCGTAGCGCTGTCGAGCGCGCCCGTCGGCTCGTCGGCAAGGATGATGCTCGGCTTCGTGACGGTCGCGCGGGCAATCGCGACTCGCTGCTTCTGCCCGCCGGAAAGCTCGTTCGGAAGGTGGTTCACGCGCCCGGAAAGCCCCACGCGGGAAAGCGCCTCCAGCGCGAGCGCGCGCCGCTCCTCCCGCTCGATTCCCTGATACCGCAGCGGGAGCATGACGTTCTCGAGCACGGTCAGCGCCGGAAGAAGGTGGTACTGCTGGAAGACGAACCCGACCGTCCTGTTCCTCAGCGCGGAAAGCTCCTTCTCCGACATTCCTGCCGTCTCGCGCCCCCCAATCCGCACGATTCCGGACGTCGGGCGGTCGAGGCACCCAATCATGTTCATGCACGTCGATTTTCCCGAGCCGCTCGGCCCCATTATCGAGACGAATTCGCCCTGCATGATGCTGAACGTCACGCCCCGGAGCGCATGGACGACCTCCTCGCCCATCGCATACGTCCTCACGACGTTCTCCATCCGAATGATTTCCATTAGCGCGCCCCCATCAGAACGGGCGCGGAGGGTCGTTCCGCCCGCCTTTCTTGTCCGAGCCCTTCTTGAACGTCCTCATACGCCCGCTCTTCGACGCCTCGCTCTGCGCCGCAAGACGCTCGCCGCCGGAAAGCCCGCCGAGAATCTCGACGAAATCGGTTCCGTACGGCCGCACCTCGACGTCCACGCGGCGGATGTTCCCAGAGCGGTCGACGACATCCGCGAACGCGCCGCCCTTCTCGTGCCCGATTGCGTACCGCTCCACGACGAGCTTCTCCTCCGGCTCCGTTATCTGGATTTTCCCGGTGAACGAGAAATTCGGGAGGATGCCCTCGGGAACGTCGTCCAGGCGGATTTTTGCCTTCACCACGGTCGCGCCGCGGCTCGTCACCGTCCCGATTGCCGGATACGAGACGAGGAATCCCTCCGCAGACGACGAAGAGGCGGGAAACGAGAAGATGACCTTCTGCCCGACAGCGAGCTTCGACACGTCCGTCTCCGCCACCTCGACCTCCGCCGTAAGGTAGCTCGTGTCGACGAGCGTCCCTATCGAATCCTTCGCCTCTAGGTAGTCGCCCGTCTTCACGTCGAGGCTCGCGATGATTCCGTCGAACGTCGCGACGATTTTCCTGTCGCTCACCTTCCTGAGGAGCGACTTCCGCTGCGTCTGCATCAGCGAAAGCTTCCCCGCCGTCTGGTTCTGCCTGGCGACGCTTATCTCGTAGTCGAGGTTCGCGAGGTTGTAGAGCTGCTCGGAGTCGTCGAGCTGCACGATGAGGTCGCCAGCCCTCACGCTGTCGCCCTCCGACTTGAAAACGCCGACGACCGTGCCGTCGTTCAGGCTTTTGAGCGACTGGCTCTTCGCCGCGCTGACGGTCCCCGCAATCTCGATTACGTTCTCGTAGGACTCGGTGCGGACGGTGTAGAAAACAGCGTCGTTTTTTCCCGAGCCGACAACTTTCCTCGCAGCGACGACGGCAGCGCACAGAACGGCTGCGCTTCCCGCGGCAACGAGCCAGACTTTCCTCATTTTTTTCGGCACAGTCATTCCTCCACGAACATCAGCCTTATTTTGTCGTTAACAATCAAAAGCTCAACATCGCTGACAAGCTCGTTGAACCTCGCCTGCTCGCATGAATTTTTCGCGTCCAGATAATCCTTCTCGGTGACGCTCCCCTGCCTGAGCCACTGCTTCATGTCGGATTCGAGGCTCTTGTTCGTCAGGTATTCCTCGTGGCGGGCTTTCTTCTTCCATTTTGCGTCGGCAAGGGAGGTCGCGGCGTCGAGGACGGCTGAATCGTAGCCGTCGTCCGCGGAATCCACGCCGAGCGACTCAAGGCGCGCGGAAAGCTCGTCCTGCCTGCGGGAAATCCCGGCAAGGCGCCACTCGTCGGGGGAAAGCGAGAGCGAAAGCACGCAATACGGCTCGTTCTTCCCGCCCGATTCAGAATCCGCGCCGAGGACAGTCCTGCCGGTCGGAACGAAAACTCCCGCGCCCGCAGAAACGCCCCTCCACGAGAAAGACAGGCTTCCGCCCGCAGAATCGGAATTCCCGCCGTAGAACGAATCGTTCATCTTGTATTCGCCGGAAACTGAAAGCGTCATTTCCGGCTCCGCCTTCCTAGACAGCCCGCCTATGAACTGCTTCCAGCGCGCCTCCTCGCTTTCGGCGTACAGCGAGCGGTCGCGGGAGAAAACGTCCTCCGCGTCCTGCTCCGGAACGGACGACGGAAGGAACGCCAGGACGTCGTCGAACGTCGGCTTGGCGCCGTCCTGGCCGAACGCGGCGCCGCATTTCCGCGCGAAAATCGCCGTCTCCCGAACAAGCACGCGCTCCTTCTCGCCCACGTTGCGCCGGTCCTCCTCGACCTCGAGGCTTTTCCGGCGGAACGAGGCCGACGAGCGCGAATAGCCCTGCGCAGAAAGGACGCGGAGGTCGCTCTCGTCATCGTAAAGGTCGGAGCGCGAGTCGAGCACGGAAACGACCCTGCCGTAAAGCGATTTCAGCGACTCGTAGAATTCCTTCTCCGCCGAGTATGCGCGCATCCTCACGTCCCGCCGTGCCTCAAGGAGCGCGCGCTCCGCCTCGAGCACGGAGACCTTCTTCTTCAGCGCGCTTCCGGAAAGTATCCCCACGGTCGCCGAAACTGTCCCGTCGGAAAACGTCCGCCCGCCGTCCTCGACGGTCACGGGGAGCTTCGCGGAGACATCGAGCGCGGACGCGGAGGGAACGGAGACGCCGACGGACGGGGATGCCGTGATTTTCGTCTTTTTTCCCGACGAATAGACGCGGACGTTTCCCGTCGAAAGGCTCACGGAGATTCCCGCATCGATTTTCGCGGAAGAGAGCGCGAGCGATTTCGACTCCGCCGTGACGGAATATTTTTTGAGCTGGATGTCGTTCTCGAGATAGCCGGAAAGGAGCGCCCCGGCATCCTCCGCAAAAACGGCGGCGGAAAAAGCGAGGACGAAAATCGGGAGAAATCTCATGCGCGGAATACTAGCAGAAACGGCATTTCGTTTCATCAAAAAAAAGCCCGCGGCGAAAAACCGCGGACGAGAGAAAAAATAGCAAACCTGTTCGGAAAACGCAGTTTCAGAACAGGTCTATTTTGCTACGAGAAAAGCCCCGACACCGCCTGCGTTATCCCCACGACGAACTGCGAGCCTGCGACGAACGTCCCGACGGACGAGCCGAGCGACGAAAGGAAAAACACGAGCAGCACGCGGAGGAGCCTGTTTTTGTAGAACCCGCGGACTGACGATACGTCATCGAGGACGGCCTCCATGTCGGCGACCTTCGGCTTGCAGAAGAACGCCTGAGCCGCCCCGGAAAGCATCCCCACGCCGATGAACGGGCAGAGCGACGTGAACGGCGCGCCGACAACGGAAACGAGGATTGCCAGCGGATGCGCGAGCGCCGCGACGGCGCCTACCCCCGCGAGCACGCCGTTGCAGACGAACCACTTCACGATTGAGTCGATTCCCGCCTTCTTCCCGCCGATGAAGAACCCGGAAACGATGAGCGCGACGATGAGCGCGGGCACGAGCCATTTTGCGACGCGCGCCGAGCGCTTCTTCTCGGGGACGGAGCAAAGCCCCGAAACGTCCGTCGAATATCCGCCTGCAATCTCGGAGAGCCGCCGCTCGACGCCGGGAAGATGACCCGCGCCCAGGACGGCGACGACTTTGTTCCGGCTTCCGTTCTCGCCCGAGACGCTTTCCCAAATCTTCGCCGCGAGGTATTCGTCGCGCTCGTCGATGAGGACTTTCTTCACGGAAGGAAGCGCCTCCGAGACCTCGCCCATCATGTTGTCCATCTCGCTCGAATTCTTGAGCGCCTCGATTTCCCCCGTGCTGACCTCGTTCGTGTCGAACGCGCTCGAAAGGAGAACGGCAAGTAGCTTCATCCGGCTTCCCGCGGGAGCAGTCGCCCACGCGCGCCGGAGCGTCGTCTTTATCGGGCGGTCGACCATGACGGAGGGAACGCCCATTTCCGACGCCGTACGAATTCCTGCGCGCATCTCGTCGCCGGGGCGGGTACCCGACGGCGCCCCCATCCGCCTCTGGAAAGACGCCATGATGAGGTTCGCCAGAAGGAGGAATCCATTCCCGTCCTTGAGAACCTTGACGATGTCGATATCCTTCCAGCCGTTCTCGTCGTCAAGGGACGAAAGCCGCTCCTCGTCAAGCTCGATGGCGACGCAATCGGGCATCTCCTCGCGGATTCCGCGCACGACGTCGTCAACGCTTTCCTTCGAGACGTGCGCCGTTCCTATAAGGACGAACGTCTTCCCGCACAGCTCCACAATTTTCTTCGTCTGGGACATCCGCTTACCCTCATTTTTTCCCGACTTCGCGCGCGGCCTCGTCGCTGTCCGGATTGAGCGACCATTTCGCGAGCCGGTACTCGAAGAACATCGGGCTTTGAATCGCGCAAATCTCCGCGTAGAATTTCTGCGCGAGCGAGACGTCGCCCTTTATGTCGTAGTAAAGCGCAAGATAGTAGAGGTATTTCCCGCGGTTCGACGTGATGTTCCCCTTCTCCGCGTTGTTGCCGAGCTTCTGCACCGCGAGCGTGACGTCGTTGTCGCCCATCTGGTCGTGGTACATCCTGAGCATCTTGTAGTCGACCGACGATTTGTCCTGAATCTTCCTGTACACGGACTCCGAATAATCGCGCGCGTCCTTCACCTTGTTCTGCTTGTAAAGGCATGCCGTCACCATAAGCGGATACGAGACGTTCTCCGCATTGTACTTCGCCGCCTCAAGGAATGCCTTCCGCGCGAATTCGAAATCGCCGGTGCGCCATGCGTGCATTCCAATCGACTCGTACGCGTAGTAATATCCGGGATTCTTGAGGACGACCTGCTTGTAGCATTCGAACGCCTTGTCCTCCTTCTCCTGCTCGTCGTACAGCCCCGCGAGGTACGCGTACCCGAGAAAATAGTTCGGGTCGAGCTCAACGGCGCGCTGCCATGCGCCCTCCGCCTCGTCGTACTTGCCGAGGAAGCGGTCGTACGTCCCGAGGTCGAGGTAGTAGTCGGACGAATTCGGGTTTATCGCGATGGCGCGGTCGATGTACTCCTTCGCGCTCTTGTACTTCTTGTTCTCGCCCTCAAGCTTGCCGAGATACGCGAGCGCCTGGTCGTTCTCCGGATCCATCGTGAGAATCCGCTCGAACGCCCTGCGCGCGTCCTTGTCCTTCGAGAGGTAGTAGTTCATCTTCCCGTACCCGAACCACGCCGTCGTGTTCGTCGCCTCGCTCATCCACGCCGTCCTGTAATAGCCGAGCGCGCGGTTGAAGTCCTTGCGGAGCGCCTGCTCGTCGCCGAGCTCGATGTTCGCGTCCGGATTCTTCGGGTCGAGGGCGATTATCTTCCTGAGGCACTGGTTCTTCTTCACGGTGTCGCCGGACTGCTTCGCCGTCATCACGTTGAGCGTCAGGATGTCGATATCCTCGGGATTGTCCTTCAAGAGCTTCGACGCGAGAGCCGACGCGGACTTCACGTCGCCCGACGAAAGAAGAAGCGACGCCTTGAGGGAAAGAAGCCCGGGGTCGTCGGTGCTGTGGCTCTCAAAAAGCTTGAGCGCGTCCTCCGCCGTTCCGTTCTCAAGCGCGTTCCCGAGCTCGGCAGCGAACTGCGCGTCGGAAGGCGACGAAACAGCCGCGCCGGAGACGCGGTTTACGGTCTTCACCCCGCCCGACGAAATCGACGAGCTTGAATTCGATGCGCCGAACGCGCCCACTGCAAAAATACACGCGGAAACGAACGCCGCGCATGATTTCCTCACAATTTTCATACGAACCTCATACAAGAGCCGCCGGAAAAACGATGCAATCCCGGCGCGCCTATTAAAACTGCCCGGAAGCCATTTTCCGGAACAGAATGTCTTGAAACGCAATGCCCGGAACCGCGGCAATCCCCGCCGTCCCGAGCCCGAAGCCGCCGTCACGGAAAAAAAATCTCCGCCGGGAAAATTTCCCCGGGAAATCATGCCTGTCATGGCGGCTGTCATATTTATTTTTTGCATGGGATTGATTACACTATCCGAATGTATTTCCATCCAATCCGAAAATCAATCGGGCTTCTTATTTTGTATAGTATAATCATTGTCGGCATATTCTTTCTTCAATTTAGAAATGAATCTGTCATCTCCCAGAATTTCGGGGCGCTGAGGATTGCATTGGCGCAGACGCAGGACAAGGACGGGGGAACATCCCTCAAGAATTCCATGCAGGTCTCGTTCAAAGGCATATCGTTCACCGCGGACGAAGTTCACCCCGCGATTCTGACAAAAAAATCGGAAGGAAACAACACAGTTACGGAAAATCTGTCGCTGCTTTCATACGAGCAGCAGACGCAGGGAACCGTGACGTTCAAGTTCAGGACGGAGGGCGAGGACGAGGTTTCGCTCACCTTCGCGCACAATGAATCCGACGACGAGGCATCTCTTTCGATTTTCGCCTCGCTCCCGAAAGACGCGGAATCGGTGTCGTTCAGCTTCAAGCCGTCGACCGGGTATTCCGTGACGGAGCGGACGAACTCGCGGCAGATTTTCACCTCGAAGAATTCGACATACTCGTTCACCGCGTCGAAGCTTACCGACGAGCAGATTTTCATCTCGCAGAAAAGCCCTTTCGCGACGTTCTCGCTCTACGACCCGTCGACGATATTCACTTTCGCCTCGCTCAGCCCGACGCTGGATGTTGCAGGAGAGCAGCTCTATCAGGAAAAGATGCGCGAATTCCGGGCGAAGCTCGTGTCGGGCACGGCGGAAGCGATGAAGATGCCGTCGCAGCTCACGGAAAGCATCGTCGTCGCATACATGGCGGAGATGGACGCGCAGGGAAGGTTCGAGGAAGCGCTCGCGTCCGTTCCGGAATCGTTCAAGAAGGGGAACAAGCGGACGTACCTTTCCGCGCCGTATTTCGGCTCGCTCAGCACGATGCAGCCGAGCCTTTCAATGAAGCTCAGGAACATGGAGGAGATGATAGAGAACGCCGCGGGTCTCACGTCGCTCTCGTCATCGGCGCTCAACATTTTCACGATGGAGGACCTCGCCGAATTCATCGAGGTAATCGGTCCCACGGAAAGCGTGAAGAAGCTCCTCTCGATTCCGAGCGCCATCATGAGCGGAAACGCGACGAACGCTGACGGGACGGAATTCAAGGCGACCGTCGCGCAGGCAGCGGGAATCATCAGGACGTACATCGCGCTCTCAAAAAAGAACAGCCAGCTCGCCGAATACCTCGCGCCCGCAATGGAATCGTGCGTCTCCGCCATCGAGTCGTCGTGCTCGCTCGCCGCAGACGCAACCGTTCCCGGCGGACAGGCAATTCTTCTCGCAGAGAACGACGCGCCCGTCCCGCCCGTCACCGCGATTGAGGCAGGAGCCGCGCTCATCTCGTACGGGGAGCAGGTAACGTCACCGGAGATAACGACCGCGGGCCGCGCCATAACGTCTTCCGCGCTCATCCGCGGGGGATTCGACCTTGCGACGGCGGCGGACATCTACCCGTCGGTCGTGAGCAACGTCGATTACCCGCACTGCTCGCTCATCCTCAGAGACGGCTCAATCTGGGCGTGGACGGTCGCGGACATCTCCTACACGCAGAGGAACAACGTCGGGACGATGCTCCTCAAATCGGACGTGGGGAACATCCACTACACAATCCTCATGAACATGCCGGAATTCAAGAACATGAACATCTACGGGCTGTCGTATCCCTCCGACCCGCGCTTCGAGAACTACAACTCCGCGGGCTACGTCTACCGGAAGCAGCTGAAGACGCTCTTTCTCAAGATGAGGAACAAAAACGAGACGGAGACCGTCCGGTTCACGTTCTAGCGCAGGAAAAAGAACCGGGGATTTTTACAAATCCGGACTGTTGAACGGTGAATTCCGTCCGATATTTAAATTCCCGATTTTTTTTAATAATTTCAATGTATTTTGTGGTATACTCATTCCGCTAAGGAATTTTTATTTCCAAAATTTGGAGTTTTTGTGAACAAGAAAGATTTTCCTAAAATCCATTTTTACGACCAGGATTTCGTAGACATCTACGACAAGACGTGGAACTGGATCGCATCGTCATGGCTTACACCAAAGGTTGCAGATTCGACGTCCCCCGAGGCGGTGTCGAAGGACGGATACTTTGTGTTTCCCCCGACAACTCCCCAAGAAAAACTCGTAATCGACCAGTTCGAGTCGATTTTCTCGTCGTTCTTTCTCGTATACTCTAACAAGAATTACGAGGCGAGCCAGAACCTGGACTACCTCTACGACAAGCAGGAGGAGAACGGCGCCATAAGATGGAAGTACGACCTCAAAACTGGGGAACCCATACTCGACGAATCGAACCCCGAGGGAATCGGGCTTCCCCTCTTCGCGTGGGCGGAATTCAACCTGTACCACAAATCCGCAAACAAGCGCAGGATTAAGGAGGTCATGCCCGTACTCCAGAAATACATGACGTGGATAGACGAGACGTTCAAGCAGCCGAACGGACTGTACGCCGCGCCGCACCAGGCTTCGACGATGTTCAACTCGCCGAGGGACGGGACGAAATTCCCGGTCGATTTCAACACCGCGATGGCAATCAATTCGCTCAACATGAGCTCGCTCGGCGACATCCTCAACGACAAGGAACTGAGCTTCCAGTTCAAGAGGAACTATTTCAGCCTCAAGACGCGCATAAACAACCTCATGTGGGACGACGAGACGGGGTTCTACCACGACCTCGACGAGGACGGGAACAAGCTCCCGCACAAGACAATCGCGGGATTCTGGCCGCTTCTCGCGGAAATCCCGAACGCGGACAAGGCTGACCTTCTCATCGCGCACCTGTCGAACCCGAAGACGTTCGGCACAGACCATCCGTTCCCGACGCTCAGCGCGGACAGCGCCGAATTCAGCGCGGACGGAGAGGGATTCCGCGGCGGAGTCTACCCGGAATTCAACTTCATGGTCATAAAGGGGCTTGAGAAATACCAGCAGTACGGGCTTGCGCGCGAATGCGCAATCAGGCACCTGTATTTCGTGCTGGAATCCCTCTCCCCTGCGGACGGGAGCAAAGGCGACCTCTACGAGTCGTATCTCCCGTGCAAGGAGGGAATCGCGCGCCTCACGGGAAGCGACGGGCAGCCGGTTCCGGGCTTCCCGAGAAAGCACTATCTCCTGTCAATCGGGCTCTCGACAATCGCGCTCATGATAGAGAACGTCATCGGGCTTGAGATTAGCCTGCCGCGGAAAACCGTCGACTGGATGATTCCGAACCTTGAGATAATGGGAATCGAAAAGCTTTCTCTCAAGCGGAACCTCATCACGATACTGAGCAACAAAAGCCCGCGCGGATGGGAAATCCAGATGGAAAGCGAGAAGCTCTACTACTTCACGATAAACATCATCGACCAAAAGAAGAAGACGCTCCCCATTCCGTCCGGAAAGTGCTCAATGCTTATAGACAAACTGTAGGGCTATGCCCTCCGGGGCGCGGCTCTTTTTCAGAAAAGGGGTTCGGCGGAGAGCCATGACACCAGAATCCCGCTCTTTTCTTCTTGTCGCGACCGCATTGCCCTCCTGCGGTCGTTTTCTTTTGTCGGAGACGCAGTTATGCCAAAAATGGAAGCAGCCGTCGAGATAGGCTCCACGGGAATCAGGATGCTGATAGCGGAGGAGCTTGACGACGGAACGAGAAACATCCTTGACCGCTCGGAACTTGCGGTCTCGCTCGGGCGGGACGTGTTCACTACAGGCACGATAAGCCGGGAAACGCTCCTCCAGTGCCTTCTGATACTCAACAGGTTCAAGGAGCAGCTCGCCGGATGGAGGATTTCCGAGAAGGACACGACCGTCGTCGCGACAAGCGCGTTCCGGGAGGCGAAGAACCGCGACTCGGTTCTCGACCGCATCATGGTGAAGACGGGCTTCCGCGTGAAGGTCATCGACGGAATCGAGGAGAACAGGCTGATGTTCCTCGCCGTGAACGAATGCCTCAAGGGCGAGGACGGACAGGGGCTCATCGACAGGAACGGGAATTCGGTGATTCTGGAGGTCGGCGGCGGCTCGACGGAGATAATGCTCCTAAAGGACGGGAAAATCGCGGGCGCGCACAGCATGAGGCTCGGAACGGTCATCATCGAGCAGCAGCTCAGGCGGATGGGCTCGATGCCGGACGCTAAGCGGTACATCGACGAATTCATCAACAACACGAAAATCGCGCTCGACGACGAGCTTGATTTGGGCAAAGTGCGGAATTTCATCGCAATCGGAAGCGACATGCAGCTTGCGGCGCTCTTTTCCGGGCGGCCCGTCTCGGCGTTCCTGTGGGAGATGACGAAAGGCGAATTCGACGCGTTCATGGAGGAAGTTCAGAAATACTCGACGGAAGAAATCGCCGCACGGTTCAAGATTCCGTACAACGAGGCGGATTCCCTTTCGATGAACCTGCTCGTCTTCCAGTTGTTCCTCAACCGCACGGAGGCGGAGCGCATCCTCGTTCCCGAAACGTCCCTGAGAGAGGGCATCTTCATCTCGAACCAGAACATACAGAACGTCAGGAAGGAATTCTACTCGCAGATTCTCGCCAGCGCGCTCGCCCTCCTCAGAAAATACCACGGCGACGAGAAGCACGCCCAGCACGTCAGGCACATGTGCCTCACGTTCTTCGACTCGCTCAAGGACGAGCTCGGGCTTGAGGAAAGCAGCGCCCAAAGCGAGTCGCACTGCAGCCCGCGCCTCCTCCTCGAAATTGCCGCGCTCCTGCACGACATCGGCTCTTTCATACGGACGCACGACCACAACAAGCACTCCAAATACATAATCGAGCACTCGGAGATTTTCGGGCTGAACCGGGAGGACATACAGATTGTCTCGCAGATTGCCCTCTACCACAGGGAATCCAAGCGGATGAAAAGCGACAAGGAATTCGTGTCGCTTCCGAGGGACGCCCGGCTGACAATCCTGAAGCTGACGGCAATCCTCAAAATAGCGGACTCCCTCGACAGGGCGCACACGCAGAGAATCGGGAAGTTCCGCCTCTCGTTCACGACGGACACGATGACGATTGTGACGGACGGCTCCCACAACAACGTCCTCGAGAAAATCGCAATCGAGGAGAAATCGGACTTGTTCGAGTCGATTTTCGGATACAGGGTTATGCTCCGCTAAAACCGGGAGGAACGGAAGATGAAGTATTTCAACCGCGACCAATCATGGGTGGAATTCAACGCGAGGATTCTGAACGAAGGGATGAGGAAGGACAACCCGCTCATGGAGCGCATCAAATTCCTCGGAATCGTCTCCACAAATTTCGACGAATTCTTCGAGGTGAGAATCGCGTCGATGAAACGGGCAATCGCCGACGGGACTGCCGAAGAGGGCACGGAAAAAATTCTGTCGAAAATAAGCGGGCGGTGCCACAAGCTCATCGGGCACCTTTACGACGAGCTGTACCGAGACGTCATGGAGGAGCTTCCGAAATTCGGCGTCAGGTACATCTCCGTGAACGATTTTTCCGAGCAGCAGCGCGCGTTTGCCGGGACGTTCTTCCAGAACGAGATTTTCCCGCTCCTCACCCCGCTCCGCTCGGAGGGACGATTCCCGCATTTTCCGGGGAACGAGGTTTTCATCGCGTTCAAAGTCTCGATGATAGACGGCGTGAAAAACCAGTCGGCGTGGCTCGACGGGGCGGAAAAAAGCCCGCGCGTCTCGTTCGTGCAGATTCCGCGGAGCCTCGAGCGGATAATCTGGCTTCCGAGCGATGGCGACGAGAAGCACTTCACGATGATTGACGACATCATCCTCGAATTCGGGACGAGCCTCTTCCCGGGATTCTCCGTCGAAAGCGCGATGCTTTTCTCGATAGACAGGGACGCGGACATGGGCGTGGATGAAGAATCGAGCCAGTTCATCGAGGCGATGGAGGACGTCATCGCCAGCCGCCACAACTCGTTCGCGGTGCGGCTCATCTGCTCGAAATGCTCGGAGGAGGACGAGGAGCTCATATGCACGCTCGCGGAAAACCTCGGGCTGTCCGACGAGGACGTGTACCGCATAAAAGGGCCGCTCCACCCGGAGGATTTTTCCGTCGTCGAGGAGACGGCAGCGAGAAACGCGCTCGTGGGAATTCCCGCCGTGTTCGAGCCGTGGAAAACGTTCAGCCCGATGAAGAAATCGAACAAGTCGGTCTGGGAGCTTGTCGAATCGGGCGACAGGCTGATATTCCTCCCGTACGAGTCGTTCGACCCCGTGACGAAACTCATAGAAAGCGCGGCGGACGACCCAAAAGTCCTCGCAATAAAGATGACGCTCTACCGGACGGAACGGAATTCCGCGATAGTCAAATCGCTCATCAGGGCGGCGCGGAACGGAAAGCAGGTCACGGTTTTCGTGGAGCTCAAGGCGAGATTCGACGAGGAGAGGAACATCTCTTGGGCAAGCCAGCTCGAAAAATCCGGCGCGATTGTAATATACGGAATCGTGAACCTCAAAGTCCACGGAAAGGCGATGATGATTATCAGGCGGGAAAGCGACGGAATCAGGCGGTACGTCCACCTTTCGACGGGGAACTACAACGCGAAGACGGCGAAAATCTACTCCGACCTCGCCCTTCTTTCCACGAACCCAGAGATTGCGAACGACATCACGCTTTTCTTCAACCTCATCTCGGGATATTCGGCGCTCCAGACGATGAAGCAGATTGCCGTCGCCCCGATAAACCTGAAAAGCCGCCTTCTTTCGATGATAAAGCGCGAGGCAGAAAGCTCCACGCCGGAAAACCCCGGAATGATAGTCGCGAAGATGAACGCGCTGGGGCACGAGGAGATAATCGACGCGCTCTACGAGGCGAGCAGAAAAGGCGTGAGGATTCTGCTGAACATCCGCGGAATCTGCCAGCTCGTGCCGGGCATTCCGGGGCAGAGCGAGAACATAACGGTCGTCTCGATTGTCGGGCGGTATCTTGAGCACGCGCGCGCCGTATACTTCAAGAATTCGGGAAACGAGGAGATTTACCTTTCAAGCGCGGACTGGATGCCGCGGAACCTCGACCGGCGCGTGGAGCTTCTCTTCCCCATCCTCGACAAAAAGTGCTTCTCGGAAATAAAGGATGATTTGATGATGTATTTCGACGACGACACGCATTCGAGCATACTCCAGAGCGACGGAACGTGGCTTCCCGCACCCGCCGGCGGAAAATTCTCCGTGCAGAAGCAGCTTCACGAGAAATACCGGATGCAGAACGAAATCGCGAAGAAGAAGGCGGTCGAATTCAAGATTCGGCGGAAATAGTTTCGGAACAGGCCTAATCATCCGCCAAAAAGCGCGTTCCTGACCGTCATGAGCGCGTCGTCGAGCGACTTCATGTCGATGTTCGAGTACGCGAGTATGAAAAGATGCTCGCGCTCGCTTTTTCCGGAAAGGCGGTAATCGGAAACAGCCCTTATCCTGATTCCGCGCGACAAAAGGAGCGACTCGACCTCGGAATCGGAAAGCGCCGTCCGGAATTCGAGGAGGAAATGAAGCCCCGAGTCGTTCTTTATGATTGCGCACTCGTCCTCGCCGAAAATGCTCCTCACGCTTTCGATTATGCGGCGCCGCTTCCTTCCGTACTGGAGGCGCATCCTGTTTATGTGCTTCTCGAAAAACCCGCGCGAGATGAATTCGGCGAGCGTGTACTGCTCGAACGTCGGGACCGTGCATGAATAGAACGAGAGCGTCCTGTAGAATTCGTTGGCGAGCTGCACGGGCAGGACCATGTAGCTGATTCGTATCGTCGACGCGAGCGATTTAGAGAACGTGTTCATGTAGATGACCTTCCCGCGCGAATCGATGCTCTGCAAAGGCGGCACAGGCTTCCCGTTCAGGCGGAATTCGCTGTCGTAGTCGTCCTCTATGATGAACCTTCCCTCATCCTCGAACGCCCATTCAAGAATCTCGTAACGCCGTCCTATCGGCATCGTTATTCCCGTCGGAAAATGGTGGTTCGGGCTTATGTGCGCGATTTGCCCGCCGCATTCCCTGAGCGACTGCGCGGAAATTCCGTCCGCCCCGATGTCGACGTCGCGGCACTGGATTCCGTTCGCCTCGTAAATCTGCTTTATCTTCCGGTATCCGGGATTCTCCACGCAGTAAATTTTGTCGCGCCCGAGGAGCTTTATCAGAAGCCCGTAGAGATATTCCGTTCCCGCGCCGACGATTATCTGGTCGGGGTCGACTTCCATCCCGCGGAACGAAGAGAGATGCCCCGCAATCGCGCGCCTCAGCTCGATTGCGCCCGAACAAACCGGCATCCTGAGCAAATCCTGCCCGCGCCCCGAAAGGACGCCGCGCATGAGCTTCGCCCATACGGAGAACGGGAAATTTCTGCTGTCCATAATCCCCGACGAAAAATCGAACGCGCACGGCGGATTCTGCTCGGGAAGGACGACTTTCCCCAAAGCGCGCGGAATCGACGAATGCGCGACCGAGACCCGCTCCGGAATCTGCGCGACGAAATACCCGCGTTTCTCAATCGCGAAAACATACCCCTCGCTTATGAGCTGGTCGTACGCGCTCTCAACCGTTATCGTGCTCACGCCGAGATTCTTCGCGAGCGCCCGCTTCGACGGCAGCCGCTCCCCCGTCGAAAGCCGACCCGAAACGATGTCGTCCCTCACCCGTTCATAAATAAACCTGTACATCGGGACATCCGCCCCGCGAAAATCATACGTCAGCATACAGCCCTCTCCCCAGATTATAAGGAATCCCCGCCCCGCAATCGACCCACCCGCTTGCGCAAAAAAAATGTCCCAAGCCCCACTAAGGAACCTGGAACATACCAATACAAAATCACGCCATCAGGGAAGGTGCGCACTCCCGCGCACTGGCGCACGCTTGCTCCGACAATGCCGAACTGAGAACGGGAAAACGGTCGGCAAGCGCAAGCGCTATTTCAGCCCCATCCTGTCCTTGAGCGTGGCGATGTTGTTGACCATGAGAATCGGCTGGCCGGTCGCGTCTAGGGCATCGCGCCAGAGCGAGCCTTCGGGGTCGACGGTGTTGCGCTTCCTGACGGCCTCCGTTATCGGAATGTAGACGTATTTGTCGTGGACGAGACCGACGACGCACTTCGTCTTTCCTGCCATCGCGGCGTGGACGGCGTTGTTTCCGAGGCGCTCGCAATAGATGGAGTCGTTCGCGGTCGTGACTGACGCGCGGACCTGATAGCTCGGGTCGACGTACTTGAGGTTCGTGTGGATTCCCTTCTTGTCGAAATACTCGTTTATCTTGTCCTTGAGGTAGATTCCGATATCGGAAAGCTTCTTGTTTCCGGAAGCGTCCGTCTCGTTCGTCGTCTGAAGAAGCTCCTGTCCGGCTCCCTCCGCGACGATTACGACAGCGTGGCCGCGGCTCTTGAGACGAGCCTCAAGATGCGCGAGGAATCCGTTCGGGCCGTCGAGGTCAAACGGAACTTCGGGAATAAGACAGAAATTCGTCTCGTGAGAGGCGAGCGCCGTAGCAGTGGCGATGAATCCCGATTCGCGTCCCATAAGCTTCACGAGACCGATTCCGTTCACCTGTGAATGCGCCTCCATGTGGATTGCCGCGACAGCCTCGCGCGCGCGCTGGACGGCAGTCTCGAATCCGAACGAGCGGTCGATAAGAGTCAGGTCGTTGTCGACCGTTTTCGGGATTCCGACAACGGCGACCTTGAGACCGCGGCGGGCAACCTCGTTTGCGATGTCGAGAGAACCGCGCTGGGTTCCGTCGCCGCCGATTACGAAAAGCATGTTGATGCTGAGCGACTCGATGCAGTCAACGATGTCGGAGACCCTGTTTCCGCCGCCGCGCGACGTTCCGAGGAACGAGCCGCCAATCTTGTGGATATCGTCGACAAGCTCCGGCGTAAGGTCAACAGTATCGTACCCGCTGTCGGCGAAGAATCCCTTGAAACCGAAGCGGAAGCCCTTGATTTTCTTGACGCCGTAGCGGTAGTAGAGACAGCGGACAACGGCGCGGATGACGTCGTTGAGACCGGGGCAGAGACCGCCGCACGTGCAGATGGCGGCCGTGACGTGCGCAGGATTGAAATAGATGAATTCGCGCGGTCCAGCCTTCTGAAGGAGGTTGTCGGGAGTAAGATTGTTCTCCCTGTAGTTATCCTCGAAGACATTAACCTTGTTGCGGACAAACGAAGTGTCCTTAACGTAGTTCGCCCTGAATTCTCCGTGCTGCTTCGAAAGCTCAATCGGGGACGGCACCTTGCATTCCCCGAGCTGCTCGATTGTGAAATCGATTTTGTCCGACATAAAAACCTCGCTTTAAAGACCCTCCACATGCGGTCAGCAAGCCCCGCAGAGGCGAAGGAAAAAAGATATGTCTCATTTTATGGATTTGCCACATGATTTTCAAATGGAATTCGACCAAAATGAAAGAAAATGCACGCACTTCCCGCCCGAATCCCGATTCAAAGAGCACGTCGCCACAATTCCGGACGTTCCAGCTCTTTTCTCCCACAAAAAGCCCGAACAACCTTGACGCACGACAGGGAACGACATTCCTTCACGCAAAAAATCCGGCAAACACACAAAAGAATCAGAACAACGGAGCCGACGCATCATCGGCAGACGCGAACGGACCTGCGACAGCTCCTCCGAACCTCCGCCTGCCGAGGAAATCCTCGTCGAACACAATCGCGCTTCCGTCGCTGTTCTCGTAGCGCTGCTCAGGCTCAAACGCAGGCGCGATATCTTCCGTGCGGAGAATTTTCCCGGCTCGGTCAGGAACAAAGTCGTAGAGGTTTGTCCGGAGATGCAGCCTGCCGTCTTTCTCTTCCAGAGAGAGCGTCACATGATTTGTTCCGTCAACGTATGCGTCGTGTTCCTTTTCCATTGGCCGCGCGCCGTTGAAGTAGAGGTTTCCGCACGCCCAGACAGGAAGCGGCTTGTAGTAGCGGTCTGAAGGGGACGAGCCCATTCCGCAGTATCCGCCGAACGCGGATTTCCACTCATCGAACGACGGGCAGAAATCGAACGGGAACGTCCCTGCGCTCGTGTTACCGTCGTCCCATTCGTTGTCGCGGCTCTGCTTCTCATGTTCAGAAAGAGCCGGACGGACGCTCTTTTGCACGAATATATTGGAGAGAAAAGTGAAATCCCCGTGGAGAATCGTCATAAAACCGGCAATTTCCGTGCGGTGCGGAAGATGGTACGGCGTGTATCGCGGAGACGGCATCGTCGGAGAACCGTTGTCCACGCCACGCCCCACGGTAGTAAAACTTCCCGCAATAAGATTGTGCACGAGCGCGACTCCCTGTGCGGGAAGCTTCATAGCCCGGTCGGAAAGGAATATGTTGTTGTCAACAAGCGTCGGCCCGTGCGAGACCTCGATGAACAAATCCTCGCCGCAGCCGCCCATGCTCGCCTCGTTCATGTTGCGCTCGTCGGGAAGCGTGTTGCTGTGGAAGAGATTCTGCGTAACGCGCGTTCCCTGCGCCTGCCAGTCAAGCCAGATTCCGCGGGTGCAGTGATGGATGTCGTTCCGCCGAAACGTCACGTCGATTGCCGCGTGCAGTTTGATTCCGCCGATTTCAGCCCCGGCAAGATTTTGCTTGTTGTTGATATGATGGATGCGGCACCCCTCGATGACGGAGAACGCGCCGCCCATGTTTCCGGCTATCCCCGCCTGCCCGCAGTCGTGGATATCGCATCGCCGGATTGTATGGGAGCCGACCGTCTCGCGCGACCATCCGTCGATGACAGCACGGCAAACGCAGTCGCGCTGCGTCTGTGTTCCGTCCTTGAATTTCGTGATGAGCCACTTGTTGTCGTTCCCGCGCTGAAAATATTTTCCGAGGGAGATTCCAACGCACTTCGACTCGAAAATCTCGCAGTCCTCGATGACCCAGCCTTTAGACCAGCGCGGCGCGACCATTCCCTCCTGAAACGCAGTCGGCGGCGCCCATTGCGTGGCGGCTTTTGAAACCATGAACCCGCTCAGCGTGATATACCCGACGCCCTCCCTCGACGGAGAGAAGCAGAAGCTCCTCACGGAAATCTCGACGTTCTCGGAATCGGGATTCTTCCCGCGGAAATTCGCGTGTATTACGGTCTCGTCCGCGCGCTCGTCCTGTTCGGCAAACCACTTGAACACGGAGAAATCCTGCTCCCACGACGGAACGAACACCTCCGCCTTCCGAACTTCATCAAGGCTCCGCGCCTCGTACATCGACTTTCCGTTCAGAAAAACGTCCCCGATATGCGCGGCATCGGACGCTATGAACCAGTCGCCGCTCACGGACGTGGAAAACGGATTTCTCCCGCCGAAAATCCTGTTCGGGACGCGCGCGACAAAAACATCCCCGTCCTCGCGCTCCCACCCTTTCAGCTCCTCCGCTCCCGTAATGTGCGCGCCGCCGATTTTCTCCGAGCGAAAGACGACAGGCTTTCCCGGCTCGCCGCCGTTTTTCGGGACGACGGACTCACGGTAAATTCCCGGGGCGACGATAACCTCGTCGCCCGCAACGGCACTGTCTGCCGCACGCTGAATCGTTCGGAACGGATTTTTCTCGGAACCGTCCCCGCCGTCAGCAGCTCCGGCATCAACGTAATATTTCATGCAACTCCTCCAAAATGAGCCGATTCTTGCGCAAAGGAAAAATAAAATCAAGGAAAGCGATGCCGCGAAAAAAAAGCCCGCGCCTGATGAAGCGCGCCCGAAAGTCAGGAAACGATTTTCGGGATGCCTCATAAACGCGGGCTGTTCCGTATTCGGACAAAAACGATTTCTATCTCAAATCGGGCGTCTTAATCCAGTCCTGGTCGGTGTACGTCCTGTTCTCGCCGCCCATGCTCCAGATGAACGTGTAGTTCGACGTTCCGCATCCTGAGTGGATTGACCACGACGGATTGATGACGGCCTCGTCGTTGTGCATGACGATGTGCCTCGTCTCCTGCGGCTCGCCCATAAAGTGGAAGACGACCTGGTCCTCGGGGAAGTCGAAGTAGAAGTAGACTTCCATGCGCCGCTCGTGCGTGTGCGCGGGCATCGTGTTCCAGACGGAGCCGGTCTCGAGGTGCGTCATTCCCATGGAAAGCTGGCACGTCTCAAGGATGTCGGGGTGGATGTACTGGTTTATCGTGCGGTCGTTCGACTCGGCGGCGCTTCCCATGTGGATGTGGTTCGCCTGCTCGTACGTGATGATGCGGCTGGGGAACGTCTTGTGCGCCGGAGTCGAGTTCATGTAGAACTTGGCGGGCTTTGACGAATCCTTGCTCTCAAGCGTGACGTCCTTCGTGCCCGCGCCGAGATAGAGCGCGTCGTAGTGGTTCACCTCGTAGCGGACGCCGTCCGCGACGACGATTCCGTCTCCGCCGATGTTTATCATTCCGATTTCGCGCCTCTGGAGGAAGAAATCAACGCCGAAATCCTTCATCGCGTCGATGTTCTTGTCGAGCCTGACGGCTCCGCTCACGGGCATCGCGCCCATCGTGACGATTCTGTCGATGTGGCTGTAGACCGCCGTAACGTCATCCTTCTTGAAAATGTCCTTGACGAGGAACTCGTCGCGCATCTCATCCGTCGTCATCGTCCTGAACGGGATTTTTCCCGTCGAATACCGTATGTCCATTCTGCGTCTCCTAAAAAACAAAAAAATGCGATTACCGCTTTGCCGGCAAAAATCCGCCGACGGTTTTCAGTATACCACAAGCCCAGCACCCGTTCGAGTTACAGTTCCGACGCACTTTAGAGATTAGCCGACATCGAATCCATTCCGTCCCACCCGTCATAAAAAGCGCCGGAGGCCGATACGATTGCCCGACATAGCAATACAATTTCCGATTCATGATAGAATCAGATTCGCAAAACAAGGAGATTACAATGAATTTCAAGAAAAACGATGTTTTCGTGTTCCTGTCGTATTTCAGGGGACACGCAGGGCTTTTTGCCGCCGACATCGCTTTTGCGGTCGTCATTTCCGCAATCGACATAGCGTTCCCGGTTCTTTCGCGGCACACGCTCAACGGGATTCTGCCGCGCTATTCGTCTGCGCCCGAGCAGACGGCAAAAGCGTTCGCAATCGTCGTCGCGGCAGGATTCGCGCTCTATTTTTTGAGGACGGCGGCGCAATGGTTCATAAGCTATTTCGGGCATCTGTTCGGGGTGTACGTCGAGGCGGCAATGAGGCGCGACGTTTTCACGCACATAGAGAACCAGGGCTTCGGCTTTTTCGACAAGAACAGGACGGGAAAGATAATGAGCCGCGCATCCACGGACCTTTTCGAGATTGCGGAGCTCGCGCACCACGGACCGGAAGACCTCATAATCTCAGTCCTCACGCTCGGCGGCGCGTTTTTCGTGATGATGAGAATACGCTGGCAGCTCGCGCTCATCGTCTTCGTCTCGCTTCCCGTGATGGTCCTGATGACGCATTTCTGCAAGAAAAGGCTGATGAAAACAAGCAAGGAAGTCAAATCTCAGACGGCGGAGATAAACGCCGCGCTCGAAAGCTCCATCTCGGGCGCGCGGATAACGAAAGTGTTCACGAACGAGGAATACGAAATCAAAAAATTCGCGGAATCGAACGCATCGTTCGTCTCGGCAAAGAAAATCTATTACAAGGCTATGGCGGGATTCAGGAGCGGAATGGATTTCGCGACGCACATCCTGAACGTGCTCGTCCTCGCCGTCGGAGGTTTTTTCATCATAAAGGGAAAGATGACAGTAGGCGACCTCGTTGCGGCGAACCTTTTCGTCGCGGCGTTCCTCCAGCCGATACGGCGGCTCACGAATTTCGTCGAGCAGTTCTCCACGGGAATGGCGGGATTCGCGCGCTTCCGCGAGCTTATGGAGACGCACGAAGAAATGGCGGAATCCCCCGACGCCGCCGAGATAAAAAACTGCCGGGGAGACATCGAGTACAAGAACGTCTCGTTCGGGTACGGAAGCGGAACGGACGTCGTGGAGAACGTCTCCCTTTCGATTCCCGCGGGAAAGACCGTCGCGCTTGTCGGGCTGTCCGGCGGAGGAAAGACGACGCTCTGCCATCTTCTTCCGCGCTTCTATGAGCAGCGTTCCGGCGAGATTCTCCTCGACGGGACAGACACGCGGAACATCACCCTCAAAAGCCTCCGGAAGCAAATCGGGTTCGTTCAGCAGGACGTTTTCCTTTTCGCGAGCACAATAAAAGAAAACATCGCATACGGAAAACCCGGCGCGAGCGACGAGGAAATCGAGGAGGCGGCTCGGCGCGCGGAAATTCTCGGCGACATACAGGAAATGAGCGGCGGGTTCGACACAATCGTCGGCGAGCGCGGGATAAAGCTTTCCGGCGGGCAGAAGCAGCGGGTCGCAATCGCGCGCGTGTTCCTCAAAAATCCGCCAATCCTTGTCCTCGACGAGGCGACGAGCGCGCTCGATTCCGTGACGGAGCAGAAAATCCAGGGCGCGTTCAGGGAACTTTCGAAGGGGCGCACGACGATTGTCATCGCGCACAGTCTCAGCACGATAAAACACGCCGACATCATCGCGGTCGTCGGCAACAAGGGAATCGTCGAGCAGGGAACGCACGAGGAGCTTATGAAAAAAGGCGGCGAATACAGCATGCTTTACAAAGCCCAGATGCACACTGAAATGGAGAACGAATTGTGAGAAGACTGTACAATGCGACAAGGGGAGCGGGAGATTCCGTGATGTCGCTTTCCGAAGACGAATGCTGCACGCTTGCCTTCTATCTCAGCAGGATTTTTGCGGAAAGCGAGAACGGCGACATCGTCGGCGATTACGCGGAGACTTTTTTCAAGATTGTGCGGCGGGCGAACAAAATCCAGTCGCTCGAATCAGTCGTCGCGGACGAGGTTTCGTCGATGGAATCGCGCGGGCTTTTGACGCCCATATCGAAGAACGGCGAGCGGACGACGGCAATCGCAGAGAACGGGACGGAGATTCAGATTGCGCTCCCGACGTTCCGCGGCACGAAGACGAAGTACAAATTCGCCGAGGACTCGGAAATAGACGACGAGATTCCGCACGAGAACATCCCGCACAAAGCCTACGAAATCAATTTCTACCGCGCGCTGCTTCTTTCCGACCGGCACGAGGGCATGTTCGCCGAGATAATTTCGCGCGTCTTCCAGTTCGGCGGCGGGAAGAAGATGTCGGACGGCGCCGTCAGGGCAGTCTGCGACACGAGCCCGGTCGCGTTCATAAAGGACGCGGTGAACCTTTCCGATAACGAGTCGCGCGTGCTGCTTTTCATCTACAGGATGAACGCGATTTCGGAGATGAGGGACATCTACACCCGCGAGGTTTTCGACAGGCTGAACGTGGTCTGCGAGAAGACGCTCGACATCGGCGCGGCAGAGATGAACACGATACTGCGGATGGACCAGAAACTCAAAGCGTTCGGCTTCCTTGAGGCGGACTGCGACATCCCGCAGGAGACGCTCGAATGCATCCGCTCGGGGAACATGGACGCGTTCTTCGCCGAAATCCTCAAGGAGGAGGATGTCTCGCATTCGTTCAGCGCAGGAAGCTACGCAATCCCGCCCGAATCCATCGACATCGCGCAGATGCTCCTCAAGAACTCCAAGAACGTGAACATCCTGCTCTACGGCGCGCCCGGCTCGGGAAAGACGGAATTCGCAAAGACGCTCGCAAAGGAATGCTCCCTCCGCGCGTTCATTTTCAGGAACGACATGGAGCTGGACATGCTCGACAACCTGTTCTGCCGCCTCACCTGCCTTCTTTCGATAAACAAGGAGAATTCGCTGATTATAATCGACGAGGCGGACACGTTACTCGAGACGCGGAAATTCCTCTTCTCCATGTTCATCGACGGAAGCTCCTCGGCAAGGAAGGGAACCGTCAACAAGATTTTCGAGAACTGCAACAACAAAGTCATCTGGATTGTGAACCACACGCAGCAGATTGAGGAATCGACGAAGCGGAGATTCACGTACTCGATTCTGTTCAACGAGATGCCGGAAAAAATGCTGCGCTCAATCGCGGACAACGCGCTCAGGAAAGCATGCCGCTCGCGAAAAATAAGCCGGCACATGCACGGCATGATTCTCGATTTGTGCAGCCAGTACCACGTCACCGGCTCCTCCATCGAGAACATCGCGAAAACGCTCGAATGCATACCCGACGGCTGCTCCGACGACGAAATCCTGCACGACGTGCGCAACGTCCTCGAATCGAATTCCGCGCTTCTGTACGGGAAGGCGAAGATGCGGCAGTTCGTCACGCCCTCATACGACGAGACCGTCCTGAACACGAGCGTCCCCGCGGAAAAAATCATACGCATGGTGGAGAACGCGCGCAAATTCAGCGAGCAGAACAAATCCGCGCAGAACGGAATACGGATGCTTTTCTACGGCGCTAGCGGGACGGGAAAAACGGAATTCGCGCGGTACATCTCGCAGAAAATCGGGAAGAAAATTCTCCTCAAGCGCGTCTCCGACATCTCGGACAAGTACGTCGGCGAGAGCGAGAAGAACATACGCGCGGCGTTCGAGGAGGCGGAGCAGACGGAGCAGATTCTGCTGTTCGACGAGGCGGATTCGTTCTTCACGTCGAGAAGCGGCGCCGAACACAGCTGGGAGCGGACGCAGGTGAACGAATTCCTGACGCAGATGGAGGAATTCTCTGGAATCCTCATCTGCACGACGAACATGAAGGAGACGATGGATCCCGCGATGAACAGGCGGTTCCACATTTGCGTCCAGTTCAATCCGCTCACAAAAGAAGGAATCGTGCGCCTTTTGAAAACTTATTTCGGGAAATACAAATTCAGCGCAGGAGAAATCGGGCGGCTTTGCTCGCGCGGCACCGTGACCCCCGGCGATTTCGGCTCGCTTGCCGGAAGAATCAGGTTCATGGACGAAGAGGACGTCGACGCGCCGTTCATCGCCTCGGAGCTTCTGAAAATCCAGGACGACAAGAACGGCTCGAAGAAAATCGGCTTTTAGCAGAAACGCCCGTCAGACTTCCTCAAGTTCCTCGACGGTCTCGGCCGGCTCGTCGGACGAGGAAGCGTTCATGCTCTGGCGGCTTTCCATCTTGCGCCGCTCCTCCTGCGCGCGGTGCTCAAGATACGACTCGATTTTCGGCTTCAGGTGCATGAACACATCGACGATGTCGGGATCGAAATGCGTCCCCGCCTCATCCGCAATCATGAGGAACGCTTTCTCGGCGGGAATCGACGGCTTGTACACGCGCCGAGAGACTAGTGCGTCAAAGCAGTCGGCGACCGCGAGGATGCGCGCGCTCAAGGGGATGTTCGAGCCGACGAGGTTGCTCGGATATCCTTTTCCGTCCCACCGCTCGTGATGGAACATCGCCACGTCGAGCGCCATCTGGAACGCGTCCTTGTCGACGACATCCTTGAAAATCTTCCTGATTATCATGCCGCCCTGAATCGTGTGCTGCCTCATGACCTCCATCTCAATCGGGTCGAGCTTGGAATCCTTGAGGAGGATTTTGTCGGGAACCGTAATTTTCCCGATGTCATGGAGCGGCGCGGAATCGCAGATATTCTTCACGAAATCCTTCGTCACGATGCCGGGGAACATCCGCTTGAGGTAGAGCATCTCCGCAATCCACTGCGAATAGACTTTCGTGTTCTTTATGTGCTCGCCCGTGTTTCCGTCGCGCTCCTCGATGAGCGTCGCCATTCCTTCGATTACGCACGTCTGCATTGATATGAGCTTGTTCGACTGCTCGATGCTCTCCGCGTTCTTCGCCTCGACTTCCTTCTCAAGGCGCTTTCGCTTGTTGTACGAGACGATGCACGAATACAGGACGAGATAGATGATGATTACGATGCCGATTGCGTTCAGCACGATGCTTTCCATCAGTTTCCCGAAAAGCTCCGAATACGGAACGACGATAACGACGTACCAGTTGCTGATATCGACCTGGCTCGAAAAGACAATCGACCTTTCTTCGCCGAGCATGACATCGAAATGGACGCCCGATTCTGTCGTCTTCTTCGACGATTCGATTATCCGCCCGACGAGCGCGCGGAAGTTCTCATCCACGTTTGCATCCTTGAGGACATGGCGCCCGATAAGGCTCGGGTCGCGGTGCGTTATGATGAGAGAGCTTTTGTCGAGGATGAAGCCGACGCCCCTATCGTTCATCGAAATGTCGCGCGCGATTTCCTGAATTGCCTTCATAGAAATGTCGATGCAGATGACGCTCGAATAATCGGAAAGGAGGCGCGACACGGAAACAATCAGCGAGTGCGAAACCGGATCGATGTACGGGGACGAGATGACGGGCTTTCCGCCGGCACGCACCGCGGAGATGAACCAGTCGTCGTTCTTCGAGAAATAATGCTCGGGAACGTTTTCCTTGAGCCCGTTGATGAATTTTCCGTTGACGATTCCGTGGATGTTCAGGAACGAGCCCGACTCCGAGCTGAGGTTCGCCATCGTCATCGAGCGGATGTATTTTTCTATTGTGCCATCAGGCGCGCCGTTCCCGACCATAAAATCGACCGTGTTGCAGGTCACTGAAAGGACATTGAATCCTTTGAGGAGGAAATTGTTGATTTTCTCGCTGACCTCGTTGACGGTCTTGCTCCCCACAGAGATTGAGTCGGCGCGGGAAATGGAATAGAACGAAAAGAACGTATAAAGGACGAGGAAAATCAGCGCCGATGCGAGCATCAAGAGCGTGATTACGAACGAGCGGAGGCTGTCCTTTTCGTTTCTTCCGCCCGATTTGCTTTTGGAACACTTTTTAAACATGCGCCATTATATCACCGTTTTCGCCCTATTTGAACAAACAACCGCCATCGAACAAGAGCAAAACGTCACGGAATTGTCAGCGCGGGGATTTGCAATGCGCGCATTTTCCCGATTTGTACGCCGCGCAGCCGCAGCAGCCGACGGGAACCCCGGAATCGCGGGCTTTCTTCTGGTCCTTCATGATGAGATGCACGGCGGCAAAAATCCACGCGGCGATAAAGGCGACGGCTATAGCGTTCGCGACCATAAAAACCTCCATATCATATTTCCCAAAAAAACGCGGGCGGATGATGGATTTTCCGCCCGCGATATCATGTCACACCATGCCGAAAAACAGCCGGACAGGTTACCTCAAAATGCTATCTGCACGTTTTTGAACCCGTCGACCTGAGCGATAACGAAATTATCGAACAGGTCTATTTATTATCTTTTTGAATCGACCTTAGCGTAAGGATTCGGCCTGAAAAGCATGAAGAGAATCGCCGCGATGAAGAGAATCGCAACGACGAGTCCCGCAGTAGAGGCGCCGCCCATGTTTCCGTGGCCCGCAATGACGGAGCCGACCTGGAAAACGCAGAACGTCACAATCCACGCGAAACCGTTCTGGAACAGGATTGCGAACCAGAACCACTTGCGGTTTTTCAGCTCGGAAGCCATCGTCGCGATTGCGGCAAGGCACGGAGAGTCGAGCAGGTTGAAAAGCAGGAAGCAGAATGCCGCGAGCGCGCTCGGGAACCATTCGGCGATGGCGTTGACCGCGTTCATGGCGTTTCCGCCCTCTTCCTCGTCTTCTGCTTCCGCGCCGTCTTCAGCTTCCGCCCCGCCGATGATGTCGCTCACGTTCTCGGCTTCCGCCATCGCGTCAACATCATCCTGCGAAACTCCCGAAAGGACGCCCATCGTTCCGGCAATCGCCTCCTTCGCCGTAAATCCCGCGATAGAGGAAGCCACAGCCTGCCATCCGCCCTTCTCGTTTCCGAATCCGAGCGGAAGGAACACATAGCGCAGCCCGTTTCCGACCGTTGCCATAAGCGAATATTCCGACGGGTCGGCAAACGCAGACTCAAAACTGTCGCCCGCCTTCTCCGCATCCTCCGCCTCGAAATCCTCGATTATGGAAGCGCACAGACCGAACGAGCCGGAATTGCGCGCCTCGGGATTCTCCGTGTTGACGAACCCGTAGCTTGAAAGGAACCACATGACGAGACATGCGAGGAAAAGGACAGTTCCCGCCTTGATGATATACCCCTTAAGGCGCTCCCACGTGTGGAGAAGAACCGTCTTGAGCTGCGGAAGATGGTACTGCGGAAGCTCCATGATGAAGGGAGCGGCAGGACCGTGGAACGGCTTCGTCTTCTTGAGCATCACCGCAGAAAGAAGGACGGAGCAGATTCCGATGAGATACATGAGCGGCGCAACCCAGCCGCCGTTCGTGCCGGTAAGTTTCGTCGCGACGATTGCCGCAATCATGGCGATTACGGGAAGTTTCGCGCCGCAGGGAATCCATGTCGTCGTGATGATTGTCATGCGGCGGTCGTTCTCGTTCTCAATCGTGCGCGACGCCATGATTCCGGGAACGCCGCAGCCTGTTCCGACGAGGAGCGGGATGAACGATTTTCCCGAAAGCCCGAACTTTCTGAAAACGCGATCCATGACGAACGCGATTCGCACCATGTATCCGACATCCTCCACGATTGAAAGGAGGAAGAAGAGGACGGCCATCTGCGGGACGAACCCGAGAACCGTTCCGACGCCGCCGATTATTCCGTTGACGATGCAGTCCACAAGGACGGCATTCACGCCGACGCCGCCGAGGAATTCGCCGAATTTTCCAATCAGAAGCTCGCCGAAGAGCGTGTCGTTTGTCCAGTCCGTCATGAACGTTCCGACAGTCGAAATCGAAAGGTAATAGACGAACCACATGACGCCGAGGAAAATCGGGATGCCGAGGAATCGGTTCGTGACGACGGAGTCAACCTTGTCGGACGTCGTCATCTTCTTTCCGGATTTCACCACGACATCGCCGAGCAAATCCGTTATGTAATTGTATCGCTCGTTTGTGATTATCGACTCGATGTCGTCGTCGTTTTTCTTCTCAAGCTCCGCCGTGACCGACTCCGCCTTCGCCTTCGCCTCGTCAGTCATGTCGAGTTTTCCGAGAACGACGGAATCGCGCTCGATTACCTTTATCGCGGTCCACCGTTTGAGATTGTGCGCGACAGAGGACGGCAAAAGCTCCATAACGTCGGAAATCGCATTCTCGATTTCGGAAGAGAAGCATTTCTTTATCCCGCCGTCATTCTTCTTCGCCGCATCAACGGCAGCCTGGACAGCCTCCTTGACGCCCCTGTTGTGGAGCGCGACCGTCTCGACGATTTCGATTCCCAGCTTCTCGCCGAGTTTTTTCACGTCGATTTTGTCGCCCGATTTCTTGAGCGAATCGACCATGTTGAGCGCGAGGACGACGGGTTTCCCCAATTCGAGAATCTGCGTCGTCAGATACAAGTTTCTCTCGATGTTCGTGGCATCGACGATGTTTATCACGGAATCAGGCTCATCGCTCGCCAAATAATCGCGGCTGACGATTTCCTCGCTCGTATACGGAGAAAGCGAATATATTCCCGGAAGGTCCGTGACGACGACATCATCGAACCCCTTTGCCTTTCCCTCTTTTTTCTCGACCGTTACGCCAGGCCAGTTTCCGACATACTGTGACGCCCCCGTCAGGGAGTTGAACATCGTCGTCTTTCCGCAGTTCGGATTTCCTGCCAATGCAATCTTTATGCCCATTTTCTTTACGCCTCTATAATTTCAATGTTCTCAGCATCGTCCTTGCGGACGGACAACTCATACCCGCGGATGGTGATTTCGACAGGATCACCGAGCGGAGCTACTTTCCTGACGGAAAACGGGCATCCGTTCGTGAACCCCATGTCCATCAGGCGATGCCGGAGGGCACCTTCGCCATTGAGTTTCTTAACTTTGTAAGAACAGCCAACTTTTGCTTCTCGCAATGTCATTTTTTATATTCCCCCATAAATTAAATACGAACCGACAAAAAAAGCGGAGAATTCCGCCCGAAAAAAACACCGACCCCGCTAAAAGGGTCGGTTCATGAATCAAACCATGATTTTTGATGCCATAGATTTGTCTATGGCAATCCTTGATTCCTTCACTTTGACGATAAGCCCCGTGGAAATTTTCTGGATGACGGTTATTGAAGCACCAGCATTGAATCCGATTTCGTTCAAATGCTGCTTGACATCCAACGAGCCCCCAACATTTTTCACGACGACCTCATCACCAACAGATGCAAACAAAAGCGGCATAGAATGACCTCCTCCCATATATCCAAAAAGTTACCTAAAACTAACTATAGTAATTTACCAATAATGAACATCACTAGTCAATAACATATGTTGCACGCTGATAACAATAAGAGAAAAAAAAATTCAACAACCAGAAGGACAGGAAAACGGGAAGAGCGCGCGGAAAACAAGAAAGCCCGCCGCAAACGGACGAGCTTTTCTTTACAAGGCTAAATCAACAACGTTGATTTTTATAAAATTGTTTTTGGTAGAATTAAAAAAGCACTTCTACCGAAGTGCTTTTTGTGGCTCAAAGCCTTTGTGTCAAAGCACTAAACCGCAGCCTTAAGACTAGCGGAGGAGTGACATGACGTTCTGGCTTGACTGGTTAGCCTGCGCGAGCATAGCCTGTCCAGCCTGAGCGAGAACCTGATTCTTTGTAGAATCAACAACTTCCTTAGCCATATCTGTATCGCGGATGCGAGACTCAGAAGCCTGGAGGTTCTCAGCGCTGTTGTTCAAGCCAGCAACTGTCTTCTCGAGGCGGTTCTGATAAGCACCGAGGTCAGCGCGCTGCTTGTTGATCTTCTTGAGAGCCTCGTCGAGAGTTCCGATAGCGCGGTTAGCTGAATCCGGATCCTCGAGGGAGATGATTTCTTCATTTCCAACAGAGCGAACTCCGAGAGCAGCAGCAGTCATCGTGCCGATGAAAGCCTGGATTCTCTGATCCATGTTGGCACCAACGTGGAACCACATAGAAGAAGTAACGGTGTTCTCACCTGTAGACTGTGCGAAGCGGCCAGTAAGCATGTTCATTCCGTTGAACTGCGCCTGAGAAGCGATGCGGTCAACCTCAGCGACGAGAGCTGAAACCTCGACCTGAATCTGCATCCTGTCCTCATCCGTGTAGATACCGTTAGATGACTGAACGGCAAGTTCGCGGATTCTCTGAACGATGTCAGTTGTCTCCTGGAGGTATCCCTCAGTTGTCTGGATGAAGCTGATGGCGTTCTGAGCGTTCTCTGAAGCCTTGTTCATACCACGAATCTGAGCTCTCATTTTCTCTGAAACTGCGAGTCCAGAAGCGTCGTCTCCAGCACGGTTGATCTTCTCTCCAGAAGAGAGCTTCTCCAAGTTCTTAGAGTGGTTCAACTCCGTGACTCCACCCTGGCGCTGAGCAAACATTGCGCTCATATTGTGATTGATAACCATAAAATATCTCCTTATAAGATTGGTTAATTATCGACAGTTAATAACTGTGCAAGGTCGCACGAACCTTACATATATAATTTCGGCGGCAATGTGCAAAACTTTAAAATTTTTAAATTTATTTTCCAAGAAAAAATTCGGAAAAGGCAAGCGCGGGGCGGCTTCCGAACGATTTTTAAGGAAGGAAACGAATCAAGAGGCATGTCAGAAAGCGGCAGTTTCGGGACAACGGCGCCGGCGGACGGGCCTAATCCCTCGCGCGCGGGGACATGCACTTCGAGCAGCCGAGAATCATGACGTGCTTTTTATTGTCCGCCCTGTTGAAAAGGCGCGCGACAAGCTCGTCGTCAAGGGAAAGCGGCTTCCCGCATACCGGGCATCTCCTCGAAATTCCCGGCATGACGCGCGGGTAGCAGTGCGGACAGCCCTGAACCGTCATCCGCTGGTCGGGAGTCGTCATCGGGCGGAAAATCTTCGAGTGGAGGTTCTCCCCTTTTGAGAGCGGCATCCCGCACACCGGGCACGTCACGAATCCCGGGGCAGGCGGAGCGCTTTCATCCCCCGTTTTTCCCGCTTTCGTGAACCGGCTGAGAATCATGAACGCCAATACGAGAATCGCGATTCCGACAAGAAGAAAGAAATATTCCATAAACAAAAAGATGCGCCTCCACGCGGGGAGGACATACTATCCTCAATCCGTTTTTTTTAGAATCCGGATGCGCGGAAAAAACACCGGGTCACAGCGAAAATTCTAATTTGCCTTATGAAACTATATACCATATAATTTACACCAAAAATCGAAGAAGGATTATTTTGGAGCCATTCAACAGACGAAGAATAAGCGACGTCTCCTTCATAATAGACAAAGACCTGAACGCAAAAGAAGGAAACCGCAGTTTCATGAGGTTGTTCAATGTCACAGACCCCAAAATCTGCATTGCGAATTTCATGAGCGACGCCGACAGCGACACATTCCGACGATTCCTCACGAATTTTCCGTCTCAATACGTTGACGAGGCGGACGGGAATCCTTATTTCATTGCGCGGCTGGAATTCAAAGGGCGCGGCTCGCTCGTATTCGACACGAAACGGAATTCCACGGAGATAACAAGCAAAAACTGTCTCTTCCATGTCGAGAACGCCGAGAACGGGCTGTTCAGGGTGGACGTGAAGGAGCTTTCGTACTCGCGGCAGCTTCTGGACAAGGCGCTACTCCAGTCGCGGGAATACAACGCGCTCCTGCAGAACTTCGACGCGAATTATTTCGTCTACAACGGGAAGACGATAATCCTCAAGAACACGCAGGACACGACGTACATCTTCGAGGGACGGCCGGACAAATTCTGGAATTTCTTCGCCGAGTATTTCAAAATCGACAAGACGAACGGCGATTCCGAAAAGCAGTTCTACGCGCTGATTGATGACACAAAGCGGTTCGTCTCGAACAAAATATACAAAATGCTCCAGACCGACTCAAACCTGATTACCGTCCACACGGTGAAAACAAGCACGAGAAGCAAACGGAGCCTCGTCGGAAGCATAACGCTGGGCGACGAGCGCACGCCGATGCACAACGCCTACGCGGAGACGAAGGACGGCCTGACCGACCTCTACAACAAAAAGGCGATTACGGAGCTTGCAATCCAGAAAATCAACGAGCGGAAAACGCCGACGACGCTGATAATAATGGACGTGGACAAATTCAAGGAATGCAACGACACGTTCGGGCACGCGTTCGGGGACAAGGTGCTTTCGGCAGTCGCATCTTGCATAAAGGACTCGATACGGAACGTCGGGATTGCCGGCAGAATCGGCGGCGACGAATTCCTCATCCTGCTCGACAAAACGGACGAATCCGACATAAGGAACATAGCGCGGAACATCAGAATCGGAATCCAGTGGAGCATAACGGCGGCGGAACCGTCAAGCATCGTCACCTGCTCCATGGGAATAGCGCGCTTTCCCACGAACGCGAAAAACTACGACGAGCTGTTCAACATCGCGGACAAATGCCTGTACATCGCGAAGGACAAAGGGCGGAACTGCTACATAATCTACAAGCCGGAGCTTCACGACGAGATAATCGTGAACAGGAAGAAGAACGAGAACGCGATTTCAAGCGGCGAATTCCTGAAAAGCGCGGCGAAATCGGAGCGGGAGATAATACGCGCCCTTTCCGGGGAAGGAAAAATCGACACGGCGATAGAGATGCTGCGCTCGTACATGGGCGTGAACAAGATAACGGTGTACGACGAGCATTTTTCGGTGACGCACGAATGCGAGACGCTGACGCAGGAATCGCAGGAAAAACACGGCGACATACGGGCGGAACGGCTCAAGGAACCGAAGGAATATTTCAAATTCTTCAATAAATTCGGTTTTCTGCACCTCGACAACACGAACACGTTCGAGACGCTGGACAAAAAAACGTTCGACATGTACAGGGGCGCGAGCATATCGTCAACGCTCGAAGTGAAATCGGAAAAGTCGCTCATCTGCATGGACCTCTACCATCCCGCGCGGACGTTCCCGAAGGAGAAAATCATTTTCGCCCTCCTCGCCTCGTCGCTCATCTGCGAGCGCATCGAAAAACCTGGCTCCGCCTGCTGACAATCCCCCGCGCTTCGGCTTCGCCCAGCAATCGGGGATGCGGAAACGGGGGGGAACATCGCGGAGAACGGGGACAACTTAATGACAAATTCGCAAAAATCCACCACTATTCTGCAACAAAACAAATTTTCTTGGAGAGAATATGAAAGTTTTAGTCATCGGTTCGGGCGGTCGCGAGCACGCGATTTCCCACAGGCTTGCGCTCAGCAAGAAGGTCGGCGAGGTCATCTGCGTTCCCGGAAACGGGGGGACGGCGCATGAGGAGAAATGCCGGAACGCAGTTCCGCCCGCAGGAATGACGCTCGTCGAAGGCGCTGTCGAAATCGCCAAAAAGGAAGGCGTCGATTTTGCCGTCATCGGACCGGAAGACCCGCTCGCGGACGGAATCGCCGACGCCCTTTGGGACAACGGAATCCCGACAGTCGGCCCGAAAGCGAAGGGCGCCGCGCTTGAGGCTTCGAAAGATTTGTCAAAAGTCTTCATGAAGAAATACGGCGTCGCCTGCGCCGATTCGGAAACTTTCACGGACAAGGAAGCGGCGCTCGCCTACGTCGAGAAAAAAGGCGCTCCGATTGTCATAAAGGCTGACGGTCTTGCCGCCGGAAAAGGCGTCGTCGTCGCGAAGACGAAGGAAGACGCGCTCAAAGCCGTCTGCGACCTCATGGACGGAAACGCAGTCGGCGACGCGGGAAAGAAGCTCGTCATCGAGGAATACCTCCAGGGCGTGGAGATTTCAGTCCTCGCGGCTGTCTCGGTGAAGCCGGGCGACGAGAAGAACGCGACAATCCGCCCGTTCCTTCCCGCCCGCGACCACAAAAGGCTCCTTGACGGCGCGCAGGGGCCGAACACCGGCGGAATGGGAGCCGTCTGCCCGCTTTCCGACGTGACCGCGGAGACGATGGCGCAATTCGAAGAGAGAATCATGAAGCCGACGCTCAAAGGGCTCGTCGCGGAGGGAATGGATTACCGCGGGTTCATATTCTTCGGGCTGATGATTACGAAGGACGGGCCGAAAGCGCTCGAATACAACGTCAGGCTCGGCGACCCGGAAACGCAGGCCGTCCTACCGATGATGGACTTCGACTTTGCGGACATGTGCCTCTCGATAATCGACGGCTCGCTCGGTTCGTTCGGCATGAAATGGAAAAGCGGGTTCCAGGTCGCGCCCGTCGTCGTCTCCGGCGGCTATCCGCTCAAATACGCGAAGGGAAAGAAGATTTCGCTCGACGAAAAGAAAATCGCGGAAGCCGGCGCGAAGGTGTTCATCGCCGGTGCCGTCGAAGATTCCGAGGGCGCGCTCGTGACAAGCGGCGGCAGGGTCCTCGCATGCTCCGCGCACGGAGAGACGTTCGACGACGCGTGGAAAAAAGCGTACTCCGCGATTGACGGAATCTCCTTCGAGGGCGCGTTCCACAGGAACGACATCGGACTTCCCGGCGCCGCAGAGTCCAACTGATTCGCGTTTTCCTTCATAAAAAAAGTGCCCTTTTTCCGGGCACTTTTTTTTGCGCCTATGGCATTTTCGCTCCGCCATTCAGAGCTTGTTTCGGAATACCCGGTCGCAAAACGACACGGATGCGTAACCGTGCTTCCTTACGAAAGCCGTTCGGCATCGACAAAAAAAAGGCTTTTCCATGAGGGAAAAGCCTTTTTTGTCAGGAAAAAATCCTCAGACTAGAAGTTGAATTTGAGTCCCGTTCCGACCTGATGTTTTGCCTGATCCTTGTCCGTAGAGATTGAGGCGAAGACGTGAGCCTCGGCACCCTGCGCGGGCTTGAAATAGAAGGCAGGAACAATTGTGGCGTATGTCTTTTTGACATCTCCGAGTTCCTTCTCGTCCCAGTTTGAAATCGTGACGGTTCCCTCCAGAGAAGCCGCGAAAAGCTCGTTGATGTCGTAGCGGACAGCCGGGTTGATTGTGACGACAAGGTTGTCCTTCTTTCCCGTACTGTCGATGTCGCGGTCGTTGAGGAACTGGTAAGAAGCAAGTCCGAGCGTGAGGTTCTCGATTCCCGTGTACTCGACCTGCTCGACGAACGTGAGCTGGGCGTCATAGAGGAATCCGTCATCTCCGTCAGAAAGGGCGTCGAGCGCGTCGTCGGAAGCGTAAGAAGCCTCAAGAGCGATGAGCAAATCCTTCACTGCAGTGACGTTGACGTTTCCGTACAAAGCACCCGCGAACTCGTATGCGGCAGCAACAGAGAACTGGTCGTTCGCATATTTCGCTCCGGCATACGCGGCGTTCTTGCTTGCGCGGTGAGACTTCTTATCTTCAACTGTTACATCGTCAAGATAATCGACGACGGCACCGCCACCGATTACGAGGCCGTCAACAGGAGCGACACCCGCGAAGAAGCCTGAGTTTCCGTCGAGGAAAGAGAATCCTTCCCAACCGTCAGAACCGATGTAGTTGTCCTGAATTTTTCCGGCGGCCATGATGACCTTTCCGTCGAAGCCCTTGAAATACACGTTCGCATACTTTACCGCAGCGATGTTCCAGCTCTCAGCCGCGCCCGTGTACTGAAGGCGAACGAATGCTCCCGCCGTGTCGTCGGCGTTTGACCATCCGAGGTTGAGGCGGCTGCGAGTGTTTCCGCCGAAGTAGTCGCCTGCGAGCCATTTTACGGTAGAAGCCTCAGCAGTGTCGCCCTTCCCGTCCGCGTCCGTGTCGAGCGCGTCGATTGTATTGCTCCAGCCGGCCCTCAAAAAGCCGCTGAGCTTGAAACCTTCCGCAAATGAAGACGAAGCAAGCGCGATTCCCGCCAATGCCAGTGCGATTTTTTTCATTTTAAATCTCCTTGTTTTTTTTCATGCCCCTTTTCAGGGCAGTGTGATTTTTTTATGGGGACAGGAACGTAACCTTTTACGGCAAAGATTGTTCTGCCGCCTCCTAAAAAATTACGCGTATATATATGAAAAAAATGGAATTTTAGTCAATGGATTTTTTGCGCCTTTTTTCTCAATATCGCAAAAAAAACAGGTTCAATTTGAAAAATATCGCGACGCAAAACAGCATCAGGCACCCGCCGCGACGCATTTTATGGAAGAATCAGACATTTTTTACAAGATTTTGACACCACGCGCCCCCGCCATCACCCGTTTCTCATGCGCGTTTTTTTTCAGAAACGGGATTTTCCAACATGCCAAGAACAACCATTCCGAGGGAAAACCGTCAGTCCGAACTTGTTCCGGAATTTACGTTCGCCAAACGACGCGGACGCTGAAACATGCTTCCTTGCGAAAAACGTTCAGCATGGAGGAATGGACGGGCTACAGGTATTCCATGATGAATTTCTTGATGACGGTCTCGATTGTGGGCTTGAAAAGCTCGACGAATTCGTCCTTGTCGTATTTGCTGTCGTACATCCCGTGGATTTTGACGCGCTCTGCAGACTCCGCGACGAAATCATGCGTGACGACGTTCTTTCCGGAGGCGTCGAACAGGCGGATTTTCATCTTGACGACGGCGACGACTTCCTTTTTTTCGGTGCGCTTGTCGAATTCGAATTCGGCGGAGACAAGCCCCTTCGCGCCGGTTTCTTCCATAAGAAGGCGGGCTTTTTTCGCGCCGAGCGCGAGCATGCCTTCTTCGTAGCCCGTCGCGGCGATGTTCGTGTTCATGAACGACAGGACGTTCATATTCGCGTATTTGTACGAATCGCAGCCGGCGACCGTCTCCATGTCAATCACCTCGATTCCCGCCAAATCCTCAAGGAGATGCCGGAGCGCATCCGCCGCGAAGTCAACCCTGTCCTGCGCCGTAACAATCTCGGGGTTCTTCCCGTCAAGCGCCTTGTTTATCGCGTTCGACAGAACGCCGCCCGCGTCCTCGTCCGTCTCGTTGTTGGAGTCCACTCTCAGGACGGTCGGGTTTCCCTCCACGCCGATGATTGCAATCGGCGAGAAATCGGAAATAGACGTACGCGTCGTCGAGGCGCAGCTCGTGATAACCGCCGGAATGACGAGCGACAATGCCAGAAGTGCTATTCTTTTCATATTTTTTCCTCATTTTTGTTACGAAAATTGCCGCATGATACCACAAATCACCGAGAATTTCTCCGGCAAACGATAAGCGAACTCACAGAGAGCGAGGACACAAACTCCCGGAATTTTCATTTTTCCGAACAAAGGAGCGCCCCACCGAGGAAGCCCGCCATCGCAAAAAAGTCACTGAGAATTTTCAAAAAGTCACTGAGAATTTTCAAAAAGTCACTGACTTTTTCAGCAAAAGTTACTGAGAATTTTTCCTGTCGTATTTTGGCGGCAGGGCTATGGCTCTTTGCCTGCATAAGCCCGTCCTAGAGATTTGCGATTTCTTCGGGTGTTAATCCTGTCCACTTTGCAATCTGAACAGCGGAAATCCCATCAGCAAGCATTGCGCGGGCAGTTGCAATCTTTTCTTGAGCAATTCCTTGTTGCAATCCCTGGGCAATTCCTTGTTGTATTCCTTGGGCAATTCCCTGCTGCATTGCGGCGTTGAGACCGGAGCGGATGTCGCGCTCAAAAGATTCTTGTTTCCACTGCGCTATCCAGAGCGCCTTGTTCTTGCTGATGTTTGACAGTGATTTCTTTGCCTGCATAAGCCCGTCCTCCTTGCCGGTGAGATTAGAGGCTCTGAAGTTCCGTTTCTGACAACCCGGTCAGTTTAGAAATCTGCTCGAAAGGTATTCCAGTGGAGAGCATATTTTTTGCCACTTGTGTTATTCCCTGTTGTATTCCCTGAGTCATTCCCTGAGCAATTCCCTGTTGCAATCCCTGAGCAATTCCCTGTTGCAATCCCTGGGCAATTCCCTGTTGCAATCCCTGGGCAATTCCCTGCTGCATTGCGGCGTTGAGACCGGAGCGGATGTCGCGCTCAAAAGATTCCTGCTTCCACTGCGCTATCCATAGCTCTTTGTTTTTGCTGATGTTCGAAAGCGATTTCTTTGCCTGCATAAGCCCATCCTCCTTGCTGGTGAGATTTTGTATGAATTCCTGCTTTTTTGGGTTGTCGGCGTCTTTTAAGAACAATGCCCAATTTTCAAGTTTCGAGTTCGTGTCTATGGTTTTTTCACGTTTCGAGATTTTGGGAAGCTCTATAAAAACGACGTTCAGCGTGTTGGAAAGCTCAAGCCCGTCTTTCGTGCGCATTGCATAGCGGTTTATGGCATTCCTGCTCTTCGGCGTGTAGTGGAAGTTCAGGACCGTAATCTGGAAGACAACGGGCGCGGACTGCCAGTCATCGCCTTTTTCGAGGTAAGTGGTCTCAAGGCGGGCGACATGGTATTCGGCACGCTTTCCGTAGTCATATTGCTGGTCGAACGCCTGCATCTCAATCTCGGCCATTCTCCCGTCGTCGAGCACGCAGGCTATGTCGTAGCTCACGTTGCGCTGGCCGTTGTACGAAACGGGCGCGTCGTTCGCCGTCAGCTCGAAAGATTTTATCTTCTCTTCTGTAGCCGCTTCCAAAAACGAGTGCAGGGCCGCCCGCGACTCTTTCGTCGGCTGAGTGAAAAGCGCCTTGAAGGTCGAGTCGATTCGCGGGTTGAGCAGCGCGCCTGTGCGCATCTGCGAGACATATTCTTCTTCAGTTTTGAACTTTCCGATATCCATACCGCAATTCTACTTCAGTTTCCGCGATTTGTGGAGGTTCCGGAAAACCGGCATGAACGCAAAAAAAACGCCGCCCCAGAAGGAGCGGCGCCGTATTGCGTCAGGCTAAGCCTGAATTACATCTTGATGCGGAGAACGACCGGGATGTCGAATGTTCCCTTTGCACCGCCGTCAGCAGGGTTCAAAGTGTGAACATAGCGGAGGGCTGTCGTAACAGCAGCGTTCTTTCCGGCAGAGAACTTAGCGCGGCCAGAAACGTTGATGTACTGTGAGCCGTCATCTTTGTTGTCGTCGTTGTCATCGAGGTCTGTGTTGAAGTATCCGAAGTCAAGAGCAGCTGTGAGCAAGTCGTTGACTTTGTAGCTGAACTCACCAGCAACCTGCATAGCGTTTTCTGCGTCTGCATCTTTAGCAGAGAGAGATTCGTATTTTGCACCGAGAGCGAAAACTGCTTCCGGAGTGATGTTGTACTGAGCGCGGAAGTCAACAGCGAATGCTGAGTCGATGACGTCCTTCATCGTTCCGTATGTGAAACCAACTACAACGTTCTTTGTGTTCGGAATCACGAGCGGTGTGATGTAGAGACCGAATCCGTATGCTTTGTTGAGCGGGTTCTTGAAAACGAAGTCGAATTTCGCCAAGTCGTCCTTCGCCCATGCAGCCTCGAAAACGTATCCAGCTGACTGAGCGAATTTGTTTCCGTCTTTGTCAGTGTAGCTGTCATAAGTTTCTGAAGAAACTGAAGTAGTAGCTGGAGCTGCGTTTTCTGTGAGACCTGCGCGGAGCAAGAGCTGTCCGCCACCAATGTCATCGAGAGTGTACTCACCGAGCACTGCGTGGTTCTTCTCGCCGTTAGGACCTGCGACGTTACCGAAGTCAACAAGCCAGTTCAACCATGCAGTTTTTGCAACAGTAACCGACTTCTTATCCTTATCTACGTCACAGAAAGTATATTTGTTTCCACCAAGACCGTTCTTTGAAGAGAGACCCATTGTCTTAGAGAACTCTTCATCGAGGATACCCTGCTCTGTTGCAGTGTAGTTTCCGCGGTTTGTGTAGCGGAGGTCGAATTTTCCGCCAGTCAACTTGAATGCGCCCCAGTTGAGCCATCCGTAGTAGTTGTCGACTGCAACAGTGTTGTCGGAGCCGTTGATTGTAAGTTCTGTTACCACTCCAGCATAGTCAGTGCTTCCTTTGATGCCGAGTGTATCTTTGCTTCCGCCGAATCCGTCGAGATCCCACAATGTTGAGCTGCTGTAAGCATCAGTTGTTCCTTTTTCTGTGTAGTTCGTGATGCTGTAAAGATTTGGGCGAACACGAATGTTATTTGTTACTGTTACTTCTGCAGTAGCCAATGAAGCTGCAGCAGCTGCCAATGCAGCGGCACTAACGATTTTTTTCATAAAAAATCCTCCTAGATTTTTTCATATTTAACCAAGTTTTTGTTGGTTCACTTTTTTTATCGGAGCGCTTTCCGCTCCGTTCAAGAAAATTATAACAATTTCTTCATAAAAATTACAACTTCATTTTGAATAGAACCGACAAAAACAGCAAAATCGCAAAAAAGCAACATAAATATTTATTTTTTCTTATTTTTCTCTAAAAATACACTTATAAATTCGGAAAAACGCGCGGCAAAAGCGCATATTCCGAGCCGGATATAATGGAATTATCCAATTTTTGTCGATTGCCGATAAAATCAGACAATCGTATTTTTGCAAAAAAGCGTTTTTACTGCGCGCAAGAGTCATTTTCCGAAACAGAAAAATTAGCTTAAAACGGGCAAGTTATTGGATTTATCGCGCTTATCATGATAGAATCGCTTCCATGGATTCATTCAGAATTTTACCAGGAAAGCCGATTTCGGGAGGGACAAGCGTCACCGCCCGCGGCGTCAACTTTTCAGTTTTCAGCAGGAATGCGACGAAAATATTCCTGGAACTGTTCGAGAACGAGGATTCATCGGAGCCGTTCCAAACGATAGAGCTGAGCCCGAAGACGAACAAGACGGGAGACATCTGGCACGTTTTCGTCGAGGGGCTCAAGGCGGGCGCGCTCTACCTGTACCGCGCGGAAGGGCCTTTCAATCCGTCACACGGGCACCGCTTCGACGGGAAGCAGCATCTTTTTGACCCGAAGGCGAAATGTTTTTCCGGAGGTTCTGTTTTCAGGCACCTGCTTTCCGACAAGACGGGGCCGCTCGAGAAGATGCCGAAAAACGTCGTAATCGACGACGAAGCGTTCGACTGGGGCGACGACATGCCGCTCAAAATCCCGCTCGGAAAAACGATAATCTACGAGGCGCACCTCAAAGGGTTCACCGCCTCCCCCACGTCGAAGGTGGAGCATCCGGGAACATACGCGGGATTCAAGGAGAAGATTCCCTACCTGCAGGAGCTTGGAATCACCGCGGTTGAGTTTCTTCCTATATTTGAGTTCGACGAATACGAGAACACGAACGTGAACCCGATGACGGGCGCGCGCATGAAGAACTATTGGGGATACTCGACAATCGGGTTCTTCGCCCCGAAAGCGTCGTTCGCGGCGGACAAGACGCCGGGCGGCGCGGTCAGGGAATTCAAGGAGCTTGTGAAGGCGCTCCACGAGGCGGGAATCGAAGTCATCCTCGACGTCGTCTTCAACCATACGGCGGAAGGGAACGAGCACGGAATCACGCTCAACTTCCGCGGGTTCGACAACTCAATCTATTATCATTTGGTAAACAATCAGAAACAGTACTACATGAATTTTTCGGGATGCGGGAATTCGCTCAACTGCAACCACCCCGTCGTCTCGGATTTCATCATCGACTGCCTCCATTATTGGGTTCTCGAAATGCACGTCGACGGATTCAGGTTCGACCTCGCGTCAATTCTCACCCGCGACGAGCGCGGGTTCCCCCTCCAGCAGTGCCCCCTCACGGAGAGAATCTCGGAGGATCCCGTCCTGCGGAACACGAAGATTATCGCGGAGCCGTGGGATTGCGGCGGCGCGTACCAAATCGGAGGCTTCCCCGGCGGCGCGAACAACCGCTGGTGCGAATGGAACGACAAGTACCGTGACGGGATACGGCGGTTCATCCGCGGCGACTCGCACCTTTCAACGGAGGCGGCGACGAGGATTTCCGGCTCGAGCGACCTGTTCGCGCTTTCGGGAAGGAACCCGACGCATTCGATAAATTTCATCACGGCGCACGACGGCTTCACGCTCAACGACCTCGTGACGTACAACCACAAGCACAACGAGCAGAACGGCGAGGACAACCGCGACGGAAACGACAACAACCTCAGCTACAACTACGGGTTCGAGGGCGCCGTCATCAATCCGAAGATAAACGAGACGCGCGAGCGGCAGATAAAGAATTTCTTCACGACGCTGATGATTTCACAGGGGACGCCGATGTTTGTCGCAGGGGACGAGGTAAGAAGGACGCAGGGAGGGAACAACAACGCCTACTGCCAGGACAACGAGATTTCGTGGTTCAACTGGGACGACGTGGCGAACAACGCGAAGACGCTCGACTTCTTCAAGAAGCTCATCGCGATACGGGAGAAGCATCCCGTCTTCCAGCGGAACAGGTTCTTCTGCGGCCCGTCATCGACCGTCTTCACGAACCCGCCGGACATCTCGTGGTTCAACTTCGACGGGACGGTTCCCGACTGGAAGAGCATGGAGAAATTCCTCGCGCTCAGGCTCGGCGGCTGCGCCACGAACATCGGGGACGCGAACGAGCTGGGGCTTGAGGACAACGATTTCTACATCGCGTTCAACATGGAGATGCACGACACGATGGTGACAATCCCCATGCCGAGCAACAACTCGGACATGACGGGGCGAAAATGGTACCGGCTCATCGACACTTCAATCGACGGGATGAACAGCGCTCTTGCCGACGGCGAGGAAGAGGATATAATCTCGCAGGACAAGTACGTCGTTCCCGCAAATTCAATCGTTGTCCTAATCTCCAAGTGAGGTTACGGAAAGACGGCCCCGGGGAAGAACGGGGCAATTTTTTGCTTGAATCAATTTCATTACAAGGAGAAGAAATATGAAATTTGACGCTGAGAAATTCAGAGAGAACCTTGCCGCGCGCCTTCGCAGGCAGTACGGCAAGGACATTTCCCAAGCGAACAGGCACGACCTTTTCGACGCGGTGTCCGCGTCCGTTCAGGAAATCATCATGCCTGCATGGATGGCGACAAGAAGCCAGTATGAGAAGAACCCCACGAAGCAGGTTTACTACCTTTCTGCGGAATTCCTCATGGGGCGCGCACTCTCGAACAACCTCATCAACCTGGGAATCAAGGACGAGGTTATCGAAGTTCTCAAAGGAATGAACATCAACTTCAACCTCATAGAGGACGAGGAGCCGGATGCTGGACTCGGAAACGGCGGTCTCGGACGCCTTGCTGCATGCTTCCTCGACTCGCTCGCCACGCTCGACTACCCGGGCCACGGATACGGAATCCGCTACCAGTACGGCATGTTCGAGCAGAGAATCGAGAACGGCTATCAGGTCGAGCATCCCGACAACTGGCTCAAGCACAGGGATCCGTGGGAAGTGAAGCGCTCAGACCTTGCCGTCACGGTAAAATTCGGCGGCGAGATTAAATACGGAAAGACGCCCGACGGCCAGGACCGCTTCTACATCGCAAACGCGGAGGAAGTCATCGCGACGCCGTACGACATGCCGATTGTCGGCTTCGACACGAACACCGTCAACACGCTGCGCCTCTGGCAGGCGTCAAGCCCGGACGGATTCGACCTCCAGCTCTTCAACGATATGAGATACAACGAGGCTGTCTTCAAGCAGAACGAGGCGGAGAACGTCAGCCGCGTCCTCTACCCGAACGACAGCGGCCCGCAGGGAAAGGCGCTCCGCCTCAAGCAGCAGTATTTCTTCTGCTCGGCGTCGCTTCAGGACCTCGTGCACCATTTCGTGAACAACTACGGCACGGACTTCGCGAAGTTCCCCGAGCTGCACGCAATCCAGCTCAACGACACGCATCCGGTCGTCGCAATCCCCGAGCTCATGAGAATCCTCATGGACGAGTACGGCATGGGATGGAACGACGCGTGGTCGATTATCGAGAAGACGTTCGCATACACGAACCACACGATTCTCGCCGAGGCGCTTGAGAAGTGGGACATCCAGATTTTCCAGTCGCTTCTTCCGAGAATCTACCAGATTGTCGAGGAAATCAACCGCCGCTTCCTCATAGAGCTGCGCGCGAAATTCCCGAACGACTACGAGCGGCAGAACAGGATGTCAATCATCCACAACGGCAAAATCTACATGGCATGGCTCGCAATCTACGCGGGATTCAGCGTGAACGGCGTCGCGGCGCTCCACACGGACTTGCTCAAAAACGTCGAGCTCAAGGACTGGTACGAGCTGTACCCCAAAAAGTTCAACAACAAGACGAACGGAATCACGCAGCGCCGCTGGCTCTGCTCGTCGAACCCCGAGCTTTCCGAATTCATCACGAAGAGAATCGGGCACGGCTGGGAAAAGGACCTCACGCTCCTCAAAGGGCTTGAGAAATACGTCGACGACAACGAGTCGCTCGAGGAGCTCATCGCGATAAAGCGGCACAACAAGGACAAGCTCGTCGAGTATCTCAAGCACAAGCAGAACGAATTCCTCGACCCCGAGTCGATTTTCGACGTGCAGGTAAAGCGTCTCCATGAGTACAAGAGGCAGCTCCTCAACGTGCTGCACATCATGTACCTCTACAACCGTCTCATAAAGGACCCGAGCTTCAACCCGCCGCCGCGCACGTTCATCTTCGGCGCGAAATCGGCATCCGGCTACAGAAGGGCGAAGTCGATAATCAAGCTCATCAACACTGTCGCGGAGAGAATCAACAACGACAGGCGCGTCGGAGGAAAACTCCGCGTCGTCTTCATCGAGAACTACCGCGTCTCCGTCGCCGAGAAAATCTTCCCGGCAGCAGATGTCTCCGAGCAGATTTCCACGGCAGGAAAGGAAGCGTCGGGAACGTCGAACATGAAGTTCATGGTGAACGGCGCGCTCACTCTCGGCACGATGGACGGCGCCAACATCGAGATTTTCGAGGAAGCGGGAAAGGAGAACGGCTTCCCGTTCGGTCTTTCCACCGAGGAAATCCAGAAGATGGAGGAAGAGCACACATACAACCCACAGCAGTATCTTGAGCGCAACCCCGCCCTCGCCGAGGTCGTCGAGCAGCTCATCGACGGAACGTACGACCCGTCGCACCAGATTTTCAAGGAGCTCCACGATTCCCTCGTCTACGGTGTCGAAGGTCAGCGCCCGGACGTATACTACGTACTCGCGGATTTCGACCTCTACGCGAAAGCGCAGGAGAAAGTCGCCGAGGCATACAAGGACAAGATGAGCTGGGCAAAAAAGGCGCTCATCAACATCGCCAATTCCGGAAAATTCTCTTCAGACCGCACCATCGAGGATTACGTCCGCGATATATGGAAGGTAAAGAAAGTCGTCGTTGCCGACGAGGACATAAAATAACGTCCTTCCGAACGCATTGATGACGCACGCGCGCAGAGCGAGAAAAAGCCTGCGCGCGTTTTTTTTCTCAACAAGCGGGAAAAAAGGAAAAACGCGCAAAATGTTGTTGACCTAAAACATTTGTTAGTTTATTCTAACATCAGTTCAGCTTACTGAGGCAGCCGGAAAAACTCCTGCCGAAGCGTTGCTAACTAGTACCTCTGAAGAAGCCTTCTGAAAATCAGCTCTTTTCGGCAGGCGCGTGACGCGACGCACGAGGATGCCGCCCCGAAACCGCGGAGGCTGTCAGCCCACCGGGCAACGGGAATCCGACGGCGCGCATCACAGTAATGACGGAAGCAAAAACGTTTTAGACTGTTTCGCGGTTTTGCTTCCGTTATTTTTTTTTCACGGCGGTGAGCAAATGAGTTTTGACGAGACGATAATCCATTGTTCGGCGCCCGCGCTTTGCGGAATCAAGCCGGCGTCGCTTTTTTCGATGAATTCCGAATGTTACGACACGGGGCGCGGGAAGCTCTCGGAATGGCGCGGTGTTTTCGCGAAGTCGGGGCGATACCTTGTCCCGCTGAGGAAATCCGACGCCATGGTCCTTTTCTTCGTGTTCGACAAGATTCTCCTCGACGGCGTTTTAGGCGACGCGCTCACGGAATCGTACCTCAAGGAAAAAGGCTATCCCGTAGGGCGCGGAAGCGGGGCCGTCCTCGCCGAGCTTCTCCACCGGCTCGCCTTCCAGGAATCGTTCCCGCACGAAGTCGGCGTTTTCCTCGGGTATCCGCTCGGAGACGTAATCGCCTTTGAGCGCGGGGAGAAAAACTGCAAGCTCGCCGGGCTTTGGAAAGTCTACGGAGGCGAAAAAGAGGCGAAAAGAAAGATGGCGCTGTACAAATCATGCACCGAATTCTGCGCTGAGCTTATCAGAAGCGGCGTCTCCGTTCCGGCATCAGTCCAGAAATTCACCGGAACGCAAGGAAAATAAAAACGGGTAAGGCCGGACGGCGTTCCCGAATATAAAAACAAGGAGCTATAAATGGCAAAAGTTGCAATCGTCTACGCATCGACGACAGGAAACACGGAAGCGCTCGCAAACGCGGCAAAAGAAGCCGCCGGAGCTGACGCGTATTTCTCCACGGCTGACGCGGCGGATTCCGCGGAAGTCCTCGCATCAGACCTCATCCTCCTCGGAAGCCCCGCCATGGGCGCGGAGCAGCTTGAGGATTCGCAGGAATCATTTTTCTCAGGAATCGAGGGGCAGCTTTCGGGAAAGAAAGTCGGGCTTTTCGGCTCGTACGATTGGGGCGACGGCCAGTTCCTTTCCGACTGGGCAGACAGGGTAACGGCCGCCGGAGGAACAGTCGTCGGCACGGTAAAAGCCCAGCTTTCCCCCGACGAGGCTGCCCTTTCCGCGGTAAAAGAACTCGCCTCGCGCTGATTTCCGGGCGTTGCCTCGTAGAAATCAGCAGCTGCGGGGCGGAGCCGTCACTTTTTCAGCTCGAAAACGACGACGACTTTCTTTTCTGACGAAAGGATTCCGGGCGCGACGACGAATCCGGACGAGCGGTTCAGGCTCTTGTTTTGCGCGACGAGCCCGTATCCCGTCCCGTAGAACACCGGCTCATCCGCGTCCACGTCGGAAATGTAAAGCACGTCGCCGATTCCGACGCCCATCCGCTCCGCCATCTTCTCGGCGGCGGACTTCGCGTCGTCGAGGGCGAGCATGTTCGCCTCGCTCTCGAATTTGTTTTTTTTCGAATGGCTGTACTTCAAGTCGCCGAGGGAATACACCTGAAGCGCGAGGATTTCGCCGGTGAATTCCTCCATCCTGCCAAGCTCGCGGAACGTAATCTGCACGGACTGCTCCGAGCGGAATCCGACAAAAACCTCGCTCCCGTTCTTCCATTCGTATTCGCGTCCCGACTGCGCGAAGCTCGTCTTTACGTCCTCGTCGGAAACGGAATACTTTTTGCACAGCTCAAGAAGCTTTTTGCTCGTCGCGTTCGTGTTGGCGATTGCATCGCGCAGGACGGGCTTCACGTTCTTCACGTTCACGGTCATCGTCACGATGTCGGGAATGTACGTCACCTCGCCGCTCCCGAACACTTTTATCGTCCGTGCTTTCTCCGAGCACGAGACATTCAAAAAAAGCGCGCACGCGATAAGCGCGCCGGCAACCATCTTCCTCATTTTTCCCCCTCATAAGAAAACCGACAAAAACAAAGGGAAAAACCGCCCGCGCGTGCCGGCATGATTTTTCCCTTCTTTTCTTTTTTCCCGGAATTACTCGATTGTGATTCTTCCCTGCGGAGCGGCATACTCGCTTCCGACGACGCCGCCGAGGAATTCGCTCATGTACGTCATCAGAACCTGATAATCGGACATCGCGCTGTCAACGAGAACGGGCGAATCCTTGAACATCGTGTGGCCGTCGCCGCTGTTGAGCAGCATGTAGTTGTGGCTCGCGACGGTGTACGTCTTCGCCGCGTCAATCGGAGCCCATTCGTTCCCGGAAAGGACGAAGACATCAGAAACGCGCCTCTTTCCGCCGACTTTGACGAACATATTCTTCTCGTCAGTCTCGACGGAGCTTGGAACGGACGTATCGATTTTGAATTTCAATCCGGAAACCTGCATGAAGCCGCCGAACTCGCCGACTGCCTTTCCGTCTGCGGAGGCGATGTTCTGCACGCGGTGCGCCGCGAATTCGATGCAGTCGAGAATCTGCGCGCCCGTCGCCTGCACGACAGTGAGCATGTTCCCGAACGGATGGACGGCAATCACGTCGCTGAACGTTATGTCGCCCGCGTTGAGCGACTTCCTGATTCCGCCGCCATTCACAAACGCGACATCCGATTTCGCGACGGCGCGGTAGGCGTCGGCACACAAGTCGCCGATTGCGGTCTCGCGGCTTCTGACAAGGCGGATTCCGTCATCGCCGGCAATCGGAAGGGCAACTTCGCTTTTCGCGACGACTTCCTGCAATTTCTCGTTGTAAGACGACTGGATTTTCTCGATGTACGCTTCGATTCCCGCGTCCTTGCCGGTGAATTCCTCGCCGACGAGAACCGTGGAGAATTTTCCGTCGCGGGAAATCGTCAGCTTTCCGAGCTTCTCGAATTTCGTACCCGTCGAAGAAAGAAGCACTTCCTGCCCCTTCTTGTTCGCGATTTTCTCGCATTCGATTACGCTGTGCGAGTGCCCGTCGAGGACGGCGCTGATTCCGTACGTGTTCTGTATGAGCGCGCGCGATGAAACAGCGTCAGGAACACCGTTGTCGCCGAGATGCGAGAGGACGACGACGAAATCGGCGCCCGCCTTCTGGCATTTCTTGACCGTCTTCTGCACGAGCGAATAGAGCTTCTTGCCGTCCTTTCCCGCGCCGAAATCGTAGACGACCTTGTCGTTCTCCATGAAATAAGCCGGAGTCGAAGTCGTGATGCTTGTCGGCGTGCAAAGGCCGATGAAGCCGACCTTGAACGCGCCGAATTCCTTCACGACGAACGGAACCGTGTCATCGACAAAGGACGTCTTATCCTTTCCTTTGTAGGAAATGTTCGTGTTGACGTAGGTGAACTGCGCCTTTTTGATGAGGGAGGCGAGCTGCGGCATCGTGTAGTCGAATTCGTGGTTGCCCACTATCGCCAAATCGTATTTCACCTCGTTCATAAGGTCGATGATGAACGAGCCTTTTGAAATAGAGCCCATCGCCTCGCCCTGAATCGCGTCGCCGTTGTCCACGGTCAGGACGTACGGCGTCTTCTCAAGAACCTCGTTCCGGTAAGCGACAAGACCGGCATACCCGATTTTCCCGCTTATCCCGCAATGAACGTCGTTCGTGTACAGGATGACGACATCGTTGTCGTTCGTCTTCGCCGACGCGCCCTTTGCGAACGAAGGAATCGCGGCGGCAACAAGAATCGCGGCGGCGACCTTCCTCAAAATTGATGATACTTTCATGAAACCACTCCTTGGATGTTCAAAATCCACGAATAATATCATCAACTCCGATTCTTATCACGCCCCCGCGCGGATGACGAATTCCCGTTTTGAAAACCTCACGACGCCGCGTCCATGATGAACATGTTCTGCATGACGCGCTCGAGCGCCGCGGAGAACGCCGTGTCGGAAAGTTTGAGTTTTCCGCCTTTCGTGACGGAGCGGACGACGCAGGGGAACGATTTCTCGATTTTCGAGATAAGGCTCGACTCGTCTTCCATCCCGCTTCCGCTGTGCGGCATCGGGCCGCAGATGATTCCAGCATAGCCGCCGAAATTCATCTGCGCCGCGATGCGCGGAATTTTGTCGTAGTCGAGGACAAACTCGAAATCATCCTCGACGAACCCGCGTTTTCGTGCGCGGAGGAGAAGCGGATTCTTGCTACCCTCGCCGATGACGAGAATCTTCTGGTTCCGCTGGTAACGCGTCAAAAGCGAATGGCCGTTCGAGCCGTCGAACCCGGCATCGCCAGTTCCGCCCGCGCCAACCTCCTCGGCTGGGGAAGCCCCGCCCATCGCCTCGCCGAGCGCGCGCTGCAACGACGATATTTCCGTGCGCAACTCCTCCACGAGCGAGGAAAGGCGCGCGTTTTCCGACGACAGCCGCGCGATTTCCTCGGAAAGCCCGGAGCCTGACGAGCGTTCCTTCCGGAGTTTGTCGATTTCGGAAAGAAGCTCCTCGATTTTCGCGTCCTTCTCGTAAAGGAGCGACGACACGTCGCCTTCCCCGTCGTTCTTGGGGAACAGTATCGCATCGAATTTGTCTCCGATTCCGAACGATTTCGCGGCTTCCCTGAATTTTCTGACAATCTCGTCCGGCACGGAAAGCGGCTCCCCGCCGTTTTCCTCATTCTCGCCCATACGCCCGAAAAGCCTCTCCGCGACGTGCAGGACGATTTCGTTCCGGCGCGCGATTCCCGCTTCCCCGCGGATTTTCGAAAGGCGCGCGAGGAAATGCTTCGGCTGCCGCAGTATGAATTCGAAATGCTCCGGCGAAAGAACCTGCACGTACGCGTAGAACGAATGAATCCAGTCGGGGATGTCGTCCTCCGGGATGAGCTCGACGAGGTGCATCAGGTAGTTTATCGCAAGCTCGTACCTCCCGTATTTCACGTACAGCCGGGAAATCATCACCGACGCGTCAAGGAAAAGCTCCCTGTCGGAAGTGATGTCCAGCCCCTTCCGGAACGACGAGCGGAACGCGTCGATTATCACGTCCTCGTCAATCTCGTTCGGTTTTCCGTACACGTAGAGAATTTTCGCGCACCAGTACAAATCCTCCCACGACATCGCCTCAGAATCGCGTTCAAGAGCACCGGCGCATTCATCAAAAGAATCCCGGGCTTTTCCGCCGTCGTACAACTGCCTGTATCTGTTCATCACCATCACCGCCATTCGCAAAGCCCTCTGTTCTCCTTGAGTTTCTGCAGGAAATAGTTCCCGTCGTCATCCGCGTCCTTGTAGCAGATGTAAATGTCGCTCGTCGCGCGCGTCAGCGTCATGTAGAGCATGTTTATGTAGGCGTCGTCCTCGATTCCCGCCCTGCTGATGTTGTCGCCGACGACAATCGCGTCGAAATCGAGCCCTTTTATCATCCCGTAGGTGAAAAGCTTCACGCCCGGCTTGGCGAAATCGATTTTCGTGGGGTCGGAGACCTTCTTCTTGTCATCATCCTTGCTGAACCGGTACTGGATGTACCGTCTTCCAAGTTCGTCGCTCAGCGCGTCGTACATTTTCTTTCCCTCGTCGATTCCGTTGACGAAAACGCCGATGCTCACGTTGTCGTTCTTGAAATTGTACTTCGCGGCGATTTCGGCAATCCTGCGCGTCCTGTCGCTGTCGTCACCGCAGCTCACCATCACCGGTTTCTGCCCGTGCCTGAACGATGCCGGATAAATGCCGCTCTCGTTCCAGAAAATGCGCGCGACCGCCGCCGACTCGCACGTGCTCCTGAAATTCACGTCGAGCGTGCGCGCGGATTCCACGTCGATTTCGTAAAGCGCGTCCACGAGCGACGTGTCCGTGTTATGGATGGACTGGTTCGGGTCGATGAGGCAAGTCACCGTATCCGCGACGAGGCGGATGAAGCGCAAAAGGAGCGGCGGAAAATCCTGCGACTCGTCGATTATGACGTTCCCGCGGCAATCATCGGGAACGGAAATGCGATTCTCCTCAAAAAGCGCGATGATTTTCTCGTAGTCGTAGTCGTATTTGCTTTTTCCCGTCGGCGGCTCGAAACCGCTCACCTTGCAAATCCGGTACACCCACTGGTTGAACGTCCTGACGATGCAGTTCTCGATTTCCATCCGCGCAATCTCGGCGTCGATGTAGTTCTTCAGCGGGACGTTGTGGACGAGGATTACGGTTTTCAGCCCTTCCCCGCTCATTTTCTTGGCGCGATGAAGCGCGATGACGGTTTTTCCCGTTCCAGCCCCGCCCTGTATGACATAGCTCCTGTCGGAACGCAGGTTCACGATTTCCCTTTGCGGCTCCGACAAAGTTTCGAATTCGACCATAAAAGTCCCCTACTCTTTTTTCTCTTTCCCGCAAGCCCATCCTTCCGAAAGCGGAAGAACTGTTTTTCCGGGCGCGCCTATTATACAATAGAGAATCCATAAAAACAAAAACGCGATGCGAAAAGGAGGAATTATATGACGTTCGACGAGCAGATTCAGGCGCTTCAGAACATAATCGACAAATCGAGCAGGATAGTCTTTTTCGGAGGGGCGGGCGTATCCACGGAAAGCGGGATTCCCGATTTCAGGAGCCAGGACGGGCTTTATTCGCAAAAATGGAAGATGCCGCCGGAATACATGGTCTCGCGGACGTGCTTCGACAAGCAGACGAAGGAATTCTTCGAATTCTACCGCGAGAAGCTGATAATAAAGGGAGTCGAGCCGAACGTCACGCACATCCGCCTCGCACAGCTCGAGAAGGCGGGCAAGCTCCTCGCCGTCGTGACGCAGAACATCGACGGGCTGCATCAGGCGGCAGGCTCAAAGAACGTCTACGAGCTTCACGGAAGCACGCTCAGGAATTTCTGCATGAACTGCGGCATGCCATACGGAATCGACTTCATCGAAAAAAGCGCTTCCGCCCCCGACGGAATCCCGAGATGCGAGAAATGCGGCGGGATTATCAAGCCTGACGTCGTGCTTTACGAGGAGGGGCTGGACGAGAACGTCATCGATGGCGCGCTTGAAGCCATTTCGAGCGCGGACACGCTGATAATCGGCGGAACGTCGCTCGTCGTATATCCTGCCGCGGGATTCATCAGGAATTTCCGCGGGCAGAACCTCGTCATGATAAACAAGAGCGCCACGAACGCCGACTCGAACTGCGACCTAGTCATCCACGACTCGCTCGGAAAAGTCTTCGAGAAAATCCGCGCGTAAAGGCGCCCGTTCCGTTACGGGAGGGGGACGCGGCGCGTCACCGACAGCGAGACGCGCGAGCCTGATTCAAGCCCGTCGCAGGAAAGCGTCGGGACGTCGGCAATCACGAAATCGCCCGAATCAGTCCGCACGGAAAGACGCGTCGTTCCGCCGAGGAATTCCGCGCTGTCGATTTTTCCGCGGAGCGTCTCCCCGCATTCGCCCGCCCCGTCCAAGCCCGCAACGGAAAACCACTCCGGCCTGACGACGGAAAGCTCGCCGCCGACAGCGATGAAATTCGCCCTGCCCACAAAATTCGCGACGAACCTGTTCGCGGGGCGGAAATACACTTCCTTCGGCGAGCCGCACTGCTGCAGCACGCCGGAATCGATGACGGCGATTTTGTCGGAAAGGGAAAGCGCCTCGTCCTGGTCGTGCGTGACGTACAGCGTCGTGATTCCGAGCCTCCGCTGTATGTCCTTCAGCTCCGTGCGGACGCGCTCTCGCAGCAGGGAATCGAGCGACGAAAGGGGCTCGTCCATAAGAAGGATGCGCGGCTTCAGGACGACCGCGCGCGCAAGGGCAACACGCTGCTGCTGCCCCCCGGAAAGCTCCGACGGAAGGCGCGAGAGCAAATCGGAAATGCCGAGATTGGCAGCGACTTCCCTCACCTCCTCCGCAATTTCCGCGCGTGAAAGCTTTTTTATCTTCAGCCCGTAGGCGATATTCTTCTCGACAGAAAGGTGCGGGAAAAGCGCGTAATCCTGGAAGACCATCCCCACGGAGCGTTTGTTCGGCTCGATTCCGCGCTGGTCCGCTCCGTCTATGAATATGCCGCCGGAATCCGGCTCAAGGAACCCGGAGACAAGGCGGAGGAGCGTCGTCTTTCCGCACCCCGACGAGCCGAGAAGCGTCGTGAAGCTTCCTTCATCGACGTCAAGGGAAAAATCGCGCACGACATCGTCATGCCCGTATGCGAACCTCACGTTTTTTATTGAAAGAATGTGTTTCATAATCTGACTCCTGCACGGCCGGCGGCGCTTTTCCGGAATCCCGCCGCAGAAAGAGCGGCGTTCCCGAGCCCGACGACGGCAAACGTTATCGCCGTAAGGACGAGCGCGAGCGCAGCGGCATCCCCCCAGAATCCCTCCTCCGCGAGGTTCAGTATCTTTACCGAAGCAAGCGGCGTGCTGAACGAGACGAGAAAAATCACGGCGCTCATAGTCCCCACGCCGCGAACGAAATCATAGAGGAACGAATGGAACAGCCCGCCCGCGGAGACGGGAAGAAGAACCGTAAAAAGGACGCGGATTCTTCCCGCGCCGAGCATCGCGGCCCCGTCATCGAGCGACATTTTTATCTGGGCGAACACTGCCGACATCATCCTGTACGAGAACGGCATGAACCCCACCGCAATCGCGATTACGATAAGCGCGGCGGATGAGCGGAATTTGATTGAAGATGCCGCAAGGGAGAACGCAAGCCCGAAAAGAGAGCCGGGAACGGCGGCGGGAATCTGGCAGAGAACGTCAATCGCGCGGGAAAATCTGACGCCCGACCTTCCCACAAGAAAAGCCGCGACGCACGAGACAGACGTCGCAAGAAGCGCGCCGAAAAACGCGAACGCGACCGAATTCCGCATCTCCGCAGAAAAACGCGCGACCGCCTTCATGTGCTCAAGCGTGAATTCGGTGCGGATGCCCCACAATTTCTGGAACGCGCCGAACACAATCGCGGCGAACTGCATGAGGACGGCGAGCGAGACGAGCGCGCAGAAAAGCGTAAGGACGACGCGGGTTATTGGCGACGATTCCTTTGACGGAAGAAACTGCGCCTTTCCGCCAATCGTCGCAAAATTCATCCTGTTCTTTTTCATAATCGAATTCTGCAGGCAGAACAGCGCGACGCTCGGAACGACAAGCACAAGCCCCAAAACGGCGCTCGTCCCCGCGTTCAGCCATCCGGTAAGCTGCGTGTAAATCTCCACGGCGAGCACCTTGAACCGCCCCGCGACAATCATCGGGTTCCCGAAATCGCTCAGGACGGACACCGCGATGAACAAAAACGCGCCCGCCATTCCCTGCGCCGAAAGCGGCAGCGTCACGGTCATGAAAACCCGGAACCGGGACGCGCCCATCGCGCGCGCTGCCTGCTCAAGGTTCGGGTTCATCGAGCGGAGCGTATCCGCGCAAATCAGGTATGAAATCGGAAAGAAGCAGAGAACCTGCGAGATGAGAAGCCCCGGAAAGCCGTAGAGCGAAACGTCCAGCCCGAGGAGCGTGCTCGTTATGAATCCGCGACGACCGACGAGCAGGATGAACGAAAGCCCCCCGACAAACGGCGGCGTGACGAGATGGATTACGGGAACTGCCGCGAAGAAATTCGACAGCGGAATCCTCGTCTTCACCACGGCATACGCGAAAACGTACCCCACGACGACGGAAATCGACGTGGAGCAGATGCATTCGAGCGCGGTGTTCGCCATCGTCCCGCACAGCGCGCCGTTCGAGAAGACGCGGACGAAATCGCCCGGACGCACGGAGAACACGACGCACAGAAGCGGGAACGCCACGCACAGCGCGAGGAAAAGCAGCACGAGCGCGTGGGCGGCGAAAAGCGAGCGGGAGCGGCTCATCTCACTTCTTTCGACCACAATTCCAGAACCTCGTCCTTCTGTTTTGCCGCGAGCGCGGAATCGTATTCGATAAGGTCGATTTCTGAAAGGGGAACGGAGCCGACGGCGCCTTTCGCATCGGGATTGACGGGAACGGTAAAGTCGATCGAGCTCATCAGCTCCTGCGCTTCCTTCGACAGCATGAAATCGACGAACGCCTTTGCGGAATCGAGATTCTTCGAGTTCTTCATTATCGATATGCAGTCGACGTCGCCGACCGATTTGGGCGGGGCGACCGCCTCGATGTCGAATCCGTCAGCCTTGTATTTCGCGAGCGCGTGGATGTACGAGACGCCGAGCGAATACTCGCCCGTTCCGATGAGTTTTGCGGGCGCGCTTCCCGAATCGGGGAACTGCCCGACGAGAGGCGCGAGCGTCTTGAGGTAATTCCAGCCGCCATCCCAGCCGAGACGCTGGAGCTGGTCCTGCACGAAAAGATACGCCGTCGATGACGCGACGGGATTCGTAAGGACAATCTCGCCCTTGAACGCCGGATTGAGCAAATCGTCCCACGTTTTCGGCTCGGGGAGCCCGGGAAATTTCTCGGCAAAGCGGGATTTGTTCACGCCGATTCCGAGGGCAAGCACGCAGAAACCGGTGTACGCCCCGTCCTTCGAGCGCGCGAACGACGGAACGTTCTCGGCAAGCGGGGAATCGTAATGCTCGAGCGCGCCCGCCTCATCCGCCTGGATATGGTAGTTCGTCGCGCCTCCGAGAAGGATGTCCGCCTGCGGGTCGTCTTTCTCCGAGATGACGCGGTTCACAAGCTCGCCTGTTGACGCGCGGAGGAAAACCGCTGGAATCCCGGTCTTCTTCGTGAACAATTCGACGAGGGCGGCTGTCTCCTCCTCGTGGATTATCGAATAAATCTTAAGCTCGGACGATTTTTTTCCGTTGCATCCGACAAACGAGAACGCGAGAACCGCGCTGACTGCACAAGCGATTATTTTTTTCATAATTCGCAAACGTTAAATCAAATCTGGCGTCATCTCTATAACCACATCCGGCAATTATCAGCATGACCAGATTTTTTCCCAAATATCCCCCGGCGGGACAAAAAGAGGGGACCGCAACTGCTCGGGAGATTACTGAGCGGTGGCGGTCCCCAAATATTCCAATCCGCCGGTCAAGCGGAGGGAATGCGTTTTTTACGGATTACTCCTCGACGACTTCGTCGGCAAGCTTGTAATCGATTCTGTTGTAAGTTCCCGTGAGCGAGCCGCCCTTCGGAATCATCGCGTAGAAGCCGACCTGCTTGTCGCGGACTTCACCGGCTGCTTCGATACCGAAATCGTTGATTGTGTTTTCCTGACCATAATGGCTGGTGAATGTCGTCCCGTTAACGGCGTTGAATTCCGTAATAAGGCTTTCGCTGTGTCCGTCACCCGTTGTCCATACCTTGTTGTCGTTGAACCATGATGTTGCAGCAGTTTCTTCCGCGAAGATTCCGAATGCATAGCGACCGTCTTTGTTCGGCTGGCGGAATGCAACGTAAACAGTTGAATATCCTGTCGTAGAATCATACCCGAATGCCTCCGCATCGAGCTTCTTGTACCATTTTGAGCCGCTAGCAGGACTTGGTGAGCCGGAATCAATCAGCGTGAATTCCTCACCGAAAGAAGTGCCGCTTCCGGAAAGCTCGGACTGCTTTACGTCGTTGAACCGAGAGAAATAGATTGACGGGCTTCCAGAAGTCGCCTTGAGACCAAGAAGATAGAATGAATAGTTCTTCTCGGTAGCGCCCTCCGGCGTTGCGTTCTCCTCGTCGAAAATCCATCCGAGAACGCCACCTTCAGAATCCTTGCTGATTGTGAGCTTGTAGACGGCAGCCTTCCATCCAGTCGTTTTTGGAGTCTTGAAGCCGCGGATGAACGTCGCATCCGTAGCAACTTTTCCGTCAGCATCCGTCAAAGTTCCGTCATTTTTTCCTTCAACCGTGGCGTTGTCGCCGGATACAGTAATAAGATTGTACGGATCCTCGTCATCGCTTTTGCATCCGACAAAAGTTCCCGCAACTGCGAGAGCCGCCGCCGCACTGAAAGCGGCGATTACTTTTTTTGAAAGTTTCATTGTCAATTCCTCCATGTTGAACTGATTCTTTTTTGCGGGCGAGACACGTCCGCGCCGGAAATCTTAATTCCAGCTAAAAATACTATATAAAAAAAAAGTACTTGCGCAACTTTTTACCATTCATATTTCCGCTTTTTTCTTGATACGGAAATTCCCCCATGCGAAACCCGCGTTATCGGACAGACTTTTGGGGCGGGGTCATGTATAATTCGATTCATGGACAAGACTAACGAAATCGAAAACGAAGGAAATGACGGCGCAATAGAGCCGGCGGGAGAAAAGACCGCGCTCGTCACGATAATCGGGCGGCCGTCCGCGGGAAAATCGACGTTCCTGAACACGGCGGCGGGAGAGCCGGTCTCAATCGTGTCGGCAGTCCCGCAGACGACGAGGAACGCGATAAAGGGAATCGTCAACACGTCGCTCGGGCAGCTCGTTTTTGTGGACACGCCGGGATGGCACGATTCCGACAAGAAGATGAATTTGCGGATGAGGAACATCGTCTCCGACCAGCTCGACAACTCCGATTTGATTCTCTACATAATCGACGGGACGAGGGCGTGCGCGGAGGAGGAGCGGCTCATCGCGGAAATGCTCGAAAAGCACCAGGAAAAGCTCGTCATCGCGCTCAACAAAACGGACGAGAAGAACGCGGACATCGACGGCGCGAAATCGTTCGCAAGAAAAATGCTTCCCGCCGTTCCCGACTCGCGCGTCATCGCAATCTCCGCGAAAAACGACGAGGGGATAAACGACGTCCTCCGCGCGCTCTACTCGCTCGCGCCGGTCGCGCCGCATCTCTACTCGGAGGAATTCTACACCGACCAGGAAGTCGATTTCAGGATTGCGGAAGTCATACGCGAGCAGGCGATGAACAGGCTCGACAAGGAGCTTCCGCACTGCATCTACGTCAAAATCGCCGACATGGAGATGAGGACGCCCACGAAAATGTGGTGCCGCGCGTTTTTGTGCGTGGAGACGGAAAGCCAGAAGGGAATCGTCATCGGAAAAGGCGCGCAGATGATAAAAACGATACGCGTCGAAAGCATCAAATCGCTCAGAAAAATTTTCGACTGGAAAATCGAGCTTGACCTTCAGGTAAAAGTCGACAAGAACTGGCGTCAGAAGGACATCGTCCTCGACCGGCTGCTCAAATAAACGCGTCTTTCGGTTCGAGCGGCATTCCGCCCGTAACAGGATGCGAAAGCAGTTCGTCATAACAAAAAAAATCCGCGCGGGATTGTCCGGGCGGATTTTTTGTTTCTACAGACGGAATCAGAGGACGACCTTTCTGAGGGCGTACTCGAGAATGTCCGTCGCGCCGAGCGACTGGAGGCGCGGCAGGAGCGTCGGAACCTCGCTCTTCTTCACGGCGATTTTCACGGCGAAACCGTCGTTTCCGTACAGCGGGCTGACGGTCGGGCTTTTCATCGCGGGGATTCCCTTGATGAGCGAGTCGATGTTCTCCTTCGAGACGTTCATCTCAAGCATGACGCGGCTCCGCGCGTTGAGGACGGACTCGAAAAGCATCTTCAGCTCCATGATTTTGCGCTTCTTCGACTCGTCCGCCATCGCCTCTTTCGACGCGTACATTCTCGTCGATGACGTCATGAGCGTGTCGACAATCTTGAGGTTGTTCGCGCGGAGCGACGAGCCGGTCGACGTGTTGTCTATGAGGATGTGCGCGAGCGAATCCTCGTTGTCCTGAACGAATCCCTCGCTCGTTCCCCACGTGCGGAAAATCTGCCCGTCGATTTTTCTCTCGGAAATCCATTTCTTCGAAAGGTTCTGGTATTCCGTGGCGATTGTCACGGGCGTCCTGATGAGCGAGTCGAAATCGACCGTGTTCGGGATTGCAGCGACGATGCGCACGGGGTCAAACCCGAGATCCATAATCTCGACGACATCGTTCTCCACCCCGTTCTCGTACACCCAGTCCTTCCCGCTGAAACCGACGTCCGCCTTGTTCCCCGCAAGAAGCGCGCTCGTTATCTGCGGCTTGACGACCTGAAACGAGAGGTCGTCCTGATTCGTCGTCGGAAAATATGTCCTGTCAGGAAGATGGATTGAAATACCGACATCGTTCAAAAGCGCGTACACAGATTCGTAGATTCGTCCTTTCGCAAGCAAAATTCTCAGTTTGTCCATTGCAGTCTCCAAAAAATTGATTCGTAAAGAGGCGCCCGGAATCACGATTCCCGGACAAACGACATTATAAAGGAATGGGACATCTTGTAGAATGCGCTTGCATTTCTTTTTCCGTTCTAAGATTGGCTTGGCGGGAGCAAGCGTGCGCCGGTGCGCGATGCGCACCTTCCGTGCCCGGGCGGGCGGTACGCATTTCTTTTTCCGTTCCAAGTTCGGCTTGGTGGGAGCAAGCGTGCGCCGGTGCGCGATGCGCACCTTCCGTGCCCGGGCGGGCGGTACGCATTTCTTTTTCCGTTCCAAGTTCGGCTTGGTGGGAGCAAGCGTGCGCCGGTGCGCGATGCGCACCTTCCGTGCCCGGGCGGGCGGTGAGCATTTCTTTTTCCGCTCCAAGTTCGGCTTGGCGGGAGCAAGCGTGCGCCGGTGCGCGATGCGCACCTTCCGTGCCCGGGCGGGCGGTGGGCATTTCTTTTTCCGTTCTAAGATTGGCTTGGCGGAAGCAAGCGTGTGACGGTGCGCGATGCGCACCTTCCGTGCCTGGGCGGGCGGTGGGCATTTCTTTTTCCGTTCCAAGTTCGGCTTGGCGGGAGCAAGCGTGTGCCGATACGCGATGCGCACCTTCCGTGCCCGAGCGGGCGGTGAGCATTTCTTTTTCCGTTCCAAGTTCGGCTTGGCGGGAGCAAGCGTGCGACGGTGCGCGATGCGCACCTTCCGTGCCCGGGCGGGCGGTGGGCATTTCTTTTTCCGTTCCAAGATTGGCTTGGCGGGAGCAAGCGGGCGCCGGTGCGCGATGCGCACCTTCCGTGCCCGGGCGGGCGGTGAGCATTTCTTTTTCCGTTCCAAGATTGGCTTGGCGGGAGCAAGCGGGCGCCGGTGCGCGGGCGGGCGGTGGGTTTCCGCGGTCTCGTTTCAAGAGCGGACTGATTAAGGAATGAAAAAGGGCTGCCCAATACGTTCTTTGCACAGCGTCATTCCGAACTTGTTTCGGAATCTCTGCACAATATGAAGCGTAGCTGCTGAAACAAGTTCAGCATGACAATACTTTTGGGACAGCCCCATTGAGGAAATTAGACTTTGAAGACGTTGACTTCCTTGTCGATTTCCTGGATGGATTTATCCATTGCGGCAGAAATTTCTATGAGGATTTTCTTCGAGTCGTTGATTTTCACGGCCTCGCTGTTCATCAAATCCATCTCCGTCTGCATGTTCGCCGTCGAATTCTTCAGCTCCTGGGCGTTGTTCAGGATGGAACGGCTTTCGCTGCGCATCGTTGACGACGCGTTTTTGACGTGGGCCGTCGAATCGTTGAGGCTTGCGAGCGCGTTGTTTATCAAATCGGAATTCTGCGCCTGCATTTTCATCGAATCGGAAATCTCGACGATGATTTCGTTCGTCATCTTTATGTCGCCGGAAACGTTGTCGAACGATTTCTGCGTCTCGCCCGATTTAATGACGATTTCGGAAATAGAATTCTCGATTGCCATGAGCTGCTCGCCGATTGTGCGCGACTGCTCCGATGACGTTTCCGCGAGCTGCCTGATTTCGTCCGCGACGACGCTGAATCCCTTTCCAGCCTCGCCCGCGTGGGCCGCCTCGATTGCGGCGTTCATCGCCAGGAGGTTCGTCTGCTCGGCTATCGCGGAAATCATCGTGTTTGCTTCCTGAAGCATCGTGCTCTGCGCCTGAATCTCCTCGATTTTCCTGTTGACCTCGCTCTGCATCGTGATTCCGGTGCGCGCGTTCTCCTCCAAATCCTCGAACGAGCTTGTGAGGCGGCTGACGGACGAGTTGACGGTTCCGATAATTCCGACCATCTCCTTGACCGAATTTTCCGCGACGGAAACGTTCGAAACCTGCTTGTCGATTCTTCCGCCCAAATCGCCGATTCCGTTGAATATCCGCTCGATTCCGTCAACAGTCGAAGCGACCCGCCCAATCTGGAACGTTATCGTCCGCTCGAATTCCGCGAGGCTTTCGACAATCTGCTTTATCGATGACGAGGTGTTGTCTATGCTCTCATGGAGGATTCCGCCGTTATCGACAAGGCTGTCCTTCGAGTTTTTCACTTTCGACATTATCGTGTGGACTTTTTCTATGAAACAGTTGAATTCGCCGCAAAGTGTCCTCAGCATTTTGAGCGACTGGAATTTCTCGATGTCGATTCTGCGGGAAAGGTCCGCGTCGCCGCTCGAAAGGTCGTGCGTCATGTACGTAAGAGTCATAAGCGGGTTGAGGAGCCTTCTGTACATAATTACGAAAACGTTCAGGAGCACGAAAAGGAGGACAAGCGCGAGCGGAATAGCCGCATTGATGAAGAATTCCTTGAACGTAAGCTCCTTGCTGACGATGCAGTACCATCCGACATCGGGTAGCGGGCATATGGCATAGACCATATTGACCGTCGATATGAACGATATCGATTTCGGCTGAATTACATCGTCGCTTTTTCCGCGCAAAGCCGGGATGACCTCGAGGATATCCGCCTTCCGCTCCATCAGAGAAGTGTCGAGCGAGGCCGAGACAATCCTGTCGGAATTGTACATGTACATCTTGATGTCATTCGGAAGCGTCCCGTACATTGTCTTGACGAAATCAGAAACGGGAATTCCCGTTCCGATTATCCCGAGGAATTCCCGTTTTGCCCCGCGCACGATGGCGTTCACCCATGCGAACGTCGCGTTGAGCGCCATCTCGTAGTCGATGAACAAATCGTAGTCCTTCGTCATTTTCTCCGTCATGTTGTACCAAGCCGACGAGGCGTCATTTTTGTCGAGGACGTACTGCTCCTTGTTGTTTATATAATAGATGAGGTCCTTGTCGTTTATCATAAAAGTCTGGTTCGAAGAGAAGGAAGTCTGGTAGGAGGCAATCTCGGCAAACGCCTCTTCCTTCAGAATCGGGTCATACGGATTCTGCATGTACGACTTTATGAGCGGGGATTTCGACATCTGAATTCCCAATGCGAGCTGGTCCTTGAACCCGACATCGAATTCGAGCCGCTTCATGCTCACGACTTTCTCCAAATCGGCCGAAGCTCTATTCCCGAAGGAAATTCTGGCTCCAAAATTGACTGCCATAATGGCGGCAACGATAGCACATGCAAAATACAACTTCTTGAGCCACGCATTCAGCCCGCTACGCATAAAGATTCTCCTTTTTGTATAACACTTTTTGATTCTCACTAATCGGCCATACGAAAAACATTCCGCATAGACATACCGCACATGATAACATAAAAACGCCGATTTTAAAAAAAATCACTCCAACAATTTTTTTCTCACAGAAAAAAAACGCCGCCAACGGAAAAACCTGCTGGCGGCGCATGAAAAATCATCGGTATGAAACGCTGTCCGGCAACAAATTTACCGGACAATCATCCTTATTTCCTTCCCGGATAGATTACGGACGGAACGGGTATCTTCTTGGAGCGGACCGTTTTCGAGATGTCCTCGCCAAGATAGAAGCTGAGGCACGGCGGCTGGTTGTAGCCGTTGTTCTGCCATGCGACAGACAAGCGGTAAACGGGGTCGTGCATGAGCGTGTAGATTAGGTATTTCGTCGGCTCCGTCGTCGTATAGATGCGGAGCTCGGTGTCGTCATCGCTCGGAACGACGACCTCCTCACGCCAGTCGCCGAGGATGTCCGCCTGAAGCGACGGATTCGCCTTCGTCGAGTTGTTGCTGTGCGTTCCCGTAAAGCGGACCGTCTCCTTGAGCGTCCGGGAAAGCTCATCGAACTTGTAGAGGTTTATGCAGTCGAGCGGAGCCAAATCGTCGAGAAGCTCGTGGAGCAAATCGCCGTCCCAGTAAATCTTGAAGTTCATCGATGGAACGACGGAACGGTCGACGAGTGTTTCGCCGTAAATATTGTAGACGGAGCCGCCCTTCTCCGAGCCCGAACCGCCGGCACCCCAGAAATTGTAGCCCGGCTCTTTCGTGATGTTCGCCGCCATAGCGCGTCCGGCATCCTTCGCCGCGTAATAGACGAGCTTCGCCTCGCCAGTCGCCGCATCGTGAAGGACAAGGCTCGCGACGGCAGGTTCCTCGCGCGGCTGCCAGACGTAAAGCCCCTCGACTTCCGGGTCGAACTGCCCGATGTGGATTGCGTCGGCATGGGAGCCTTTCTCGCGGAGCATCTCGCCGTCCATCGCGTAGAGAATCGTTCCGTCATCGTCGAGCGTCAAATCGCCGGCGACAATCTCGTCCTTCCCGTCGTTGTCGACGTCCGCCACGGCAAGGTTGTGGTTTCCGAGAGCGCCGCCGCGACCTTCCTTCGCGGAATCGAACGACCAGCGGAGGCGGGCTTTCCCGTCAACGAGGTCGTATGCCGCGTAGGCCGTGCGCGCATAGTATCCGCGCCCGAGAACGGCGCTCGGTTTTGTTCCGTCCAGATATGCCGCGCAGGCGTTCCAGCGGTCGCTTCTGTTGTACCAGGTGTCGCCCCAGCTCGATACGTTTCCGACAGGGAATTCGTACTCCACGGTGTCGAGAATTTTTCCCGTCATTCCTTCAAAGAACGTGACGTACTCGGGGCCGCCCGTAACGTGCCCGCGCGATTTTCCCTCGCGGGAAATCCACTTTCCGTTGTCGGACGCGTTTCCGATGACGCCGATAACGTTGCTCGTGTCGATTTTTCCGTCGGTGACGCCGTACACGGTCGTCGCGTCTGCCGTCTTGAGAAACACCTCGCTCTTTCCGTCGCCGTCAAAATCGGCAACGACAATCTGGTTGTAGTGGGCGCCGGAAGTAAGGTTCAGCCCCATGTCGATTCTCCACAGCGGGGTTCCGTCGAGTTTGTACGCGTCGAACAAAGTCGGGCCGGTAAGCGTCGCCTTGCTCGAATCGATAGCGTCGCTCGGATACCACTTCACGATAATCTCGTACGAGCCGTCTCCGTCGAGGTCTCCGACAGTCGCGTCGTTCATGCTGTAGGTGTACGGGCCGTCGCCGTTCTCACCGCCCTCGGGTTTCTGCACTTTTATGGAAAGGTAGCTGTCCGCCGACGCCTTCGCCTCGGCAGTGTCGGACAACGCTCCGTCCTTGTACGTCTCGACCGTGTAGACGTCGCCCGGCTTTCCCTTTTTGTCGAGGTAATTCGCGACGGAAAGCTTCTTCGCCACGACCGTCCCGTTCTTGAGGACGTTGAACGAAAGCTTCTCCTTGAATTCATCGGCGCGGATTCTCCAGCTGACGAAAATTCCCTTGCCTGCCTTCACCGCAATGACGCCGCGGTCGAGCCATTCAGCCTGGCGCTCGGTTTCCGGGACGGGAAGCCTGTTGTAGACGTACTGGACAGCCTTCTTGTTCAAATCATTGTCCACGATTCCGGAAGCGGGAATCGTTCCCTCGAACGTGTAAACGCCCTCCTTCTCGCAATCCCATTCCTTCCCGACGCTTTTCCACGACGATACCGTCGCGTCCGCCCCAAGCCCGTTCGCGAGCGTGACGGGAACTTTTTTCGGGAGGTTGAGGCCCTTCACGTCCTTTGCCGTTCCAGTGTAGACGCGCGCATACGGAAGCGGGGCAACGGTCGTTATCGAATTCTTCGAGATTGCCTCGACGGCAAAATTCACGTTGTCGAGGAACGTCGTCCACGTGATGTTGTTTCCGCTCGTCCTGATTCCGGTGAGGGTCATCTTCGCGATGACGCCGCTGAATTCACCGCCGGACACTTCCGCCGCAATGTCCGCGGAATTTCCGCTTGACGAATCCTTTACGGTGCCGGAGATTTTCCCGCTCCGCACGTCGAACAAAAGCGACACCGAATACCACACATCGTCGCGGGCAAACGGAAGCGCCACGGGCTTTCCGTTTCCGGCACGGTAGGAAAGGGAGCCGTTGTGCGTGAAGTCGAGCGCGAACGCCGTCTTCCCGTCGGAATCGATGAACGTCACCTGTCCGCCGTTCTCGTCCGGATTCGAGCCTTTGTCGTTGATTTTTCCCGGAAACCAGTCGAACGAGACGGAAATCGTCTTTCCCGTAACTGCGGGCGAGAATTTCTTTGTCGCCACGCGCCCGCCCTTCTGGTTCTCCATGCCGAATTCAAGCTTCGGAGTCGCATTCCCCGCGACAGCCGATTTGCTCACTCTCAATACCGCCCCGCTCGTCGAAAATCCCCACGGCGCATCGGATTTCTCATCGGAAAAATCCGTCCCCATTTCAGCGGAGAATGCCGGAACGACCGACAGCGCGAACACGGACGCGGCTGCCAGAAGAAGTCTTCTTTTCATGGTTCCTCCTATAACTTTCGCGGAAGATTCCGCTTTTTCCACAATAAAATCCGGTTCCATTTCCGGAATATTTTTCATTTTTTCTCAGTATCCTTTTATCAGAAACAGCACAAAGCAAACTGAAAAAACGCCGTTTTCGCGAACAAATTTTTAGGATGCCGAAAAAAATCCCCGCGCGCATATCGTATGATAGCACCAAAATCCACACAGCGAATTCTATGCGACAAACAGTTTCGCAATTAGCAGAACAACGTCATCCATCTTTACGATAACGTCTGGAAGCCGCATTGCTTTTACGACATGTTTTCCCGCGAGTCGGAGCGGCTTCGGCATCACGCGCGATGCGCGTGCGCCCTTGATGGAAGTGCGCGCGATGTTTTGGCAAAAAGGCGACATGTTTTCCGAGCAAAGAAAGCCGCAATGTTCCCGCGACATGTTTTCCCGCGAGTCGGAGCGGCTTCGGCATCACGCGCAGGCGCGTGCGCCCCTGATTGATGTGCGCGGATGTTTTGGGAAAGGACGACAGTTTTTTTAAGCAAATAAAGCCGCATTGCTCTTACGACATATTTTCCCGCGAGTCGGAGCGGCTTCGGCATCACGCGCGATGCGCGTGCGCCCCTGATTGATGTGCGCGGATGTTTTGGGAAAGGACGACAGTTTTTTAAGCAAAGAAAGCCGCATTGCTCTTACGACATGTTTTCCCGCGAGTCGGAGCGGCTTCGGCATCACGCGCGATGCGCGTGCGCCCTTGATGGAAGTGCGCGCTATGGTTTGGGAAAGGACGACATGTTTTCCGAGTAAAGAAAGCCGCATTGCTTTTACGACATGTTTTCCCACGAGTCGGAGCGGCTTCGGCTTCACGCGCAGGCGCGTGCGCCCTTGATTGATATGCGCGGATGTTTTGGGAAAAAGGCGACATGTTTTTCGAGCAAAGAAAGCCGCATTGCCCTTACGACATGTTTTCCCACGAGTCGGAGCGGCTTCGGCATCACGCACAGGCGCGTGCGCCATTGATTGATGTGCGCGCGATGTTTTGGGGAAAGGACGACATGTTTTCCTGCGGAAGGGGGAAGGCATTTTTCATTTTGCGGAAGGGAAAACTGGAAGAATGACAAATTCTTCGCGTCTGTGGTAGAATCGGGGCGCTTTTCAGAAAAATTAACGGAGGAAAAAATGGACGGAAAGGAAGAAATCCTCGATTTGCTGCGGGAGAACGCAAGACTTTCCGCGGAGGACATATCGGCGATGACGAAAAAGTCGGAGGCCGAGGTTAACGCTATAATAAAATCGCTCGAGGACGAGGGCGTCATCCTCAAATACGCCGCAATCGTCAATCCGGAAAAAGACGAGACATGCAAGGACAAAGTTTTTGCCGAGATAGAGATTCAGTGCGCGCCGGAACGGGAGCACGGGTTCGACAAAATCGCCGAGAGGATTTACCGGTTCCCGCAGGTGAAATCGCTTTACCTCATGAGCGGCGGATACGACCTCAAAGTCGTAATCGAAGGAGACAATCTGCGCGACGTCGCGTCGTTCGTCTCGAGCAAGCTTTCCACGCTGAACGGCGTCCGCTCGACAAAAACGCATTTTCTCCTCAAGAAATACAAGGAGAACGATGTCCTTTACGTCGAGGACGAGTCGGACAGGCGCGAAGGCGTGATGGCGTAAGCACGCAAAAGCTGGGCACACAACTAAGGAATCAGAATGAACACGAGAGAAGACAAATTTTCGCGGGCGATGATGGAAACACCTCCGTCGGGAATCCGCAAGTTTTTTGAGATGCTTATCGGGCACGACGACGTAATCTCGCTTTCCGTCGGCGAGCCGGATTTTCCGACGCCGTGGGTAATACGCGAGGAGGCATACTACCACCTCGAAAAAGGGCACACGTCGTACACGTCGAACTGGGGATTGATAGAGCTTCGCGAGGAAATCGCGAAATATATGGAAAAATACGGGATGTACTTCAACCCGAAGAACGAGATACTCCCCACGGTCGGGGCGAGCGAGGGCGTCGACGTCGTCCTGCGCGCGATTCTCAACCCCGGCGACGAGATAATCGTCGTGCAGCCCTGCTACGTCAACTACGTCCCGCTCGCGAACCTCTGCCAGGCAAAGGTCGTCCCGATTGACTCGAGCGTGAACGGATACTACCCGACGGCGGAGCAGATTTCCGCGGCGATAACGCCGAAGACGAAGGCGCTGATGATTTGCTCGCCGAACAACCCGACGGGAACGATGATTCCGAAAGAGGAGCTGAAAAAAATCGCCGATGTCGTAATCAAGAACCAAATCTGGTGCATCTCCGACGAAATCTACTGCGAGCTTGCGTACGACAACGCCGAGCACGTCTCAATCGGAAGCTTCCCCGGGATGAAGGACTACGCGATAATCCTGAACGGCTTCTCGAAAAGCTTCGCGATGACGGGATGGAGAATCGGCTACATCGCCGCGCCGTCCGAGCTTTTGGGACAGATTGTAAAGCTCCACGGATACAACACGATTTGCCCGCCGATTTTCTCGCAGTACGCGGCGGCGGAGGGTCTGAAGCACGGATGGAAGGACGTCGAGAAAATGCGGACGAGCTACCAGCAGAGGCGGAACCTCATGTACAAGGCATTCTGCGACATGAACCTTCCCGTCCCCGAGCCGACGGGCGCGTTCTACATGTTCCCCGACATCACGTCGACGGGAATGACGAGCGAGGAATTCGCGCTCGGGCTGTTCCAAGAGCACAACGTCGCGGTCGTTCCCGGAAACGTGTTCGGGCTTGGCGGCGAGGGGCACATACGATGCTGCTATGCGACGTCAATCGACAAGATAAAAATCGCGCTCGACAGAATCCGCGATTTCGTCGAGTCCAAGAAACGCTGACAAAACGGAAACGGAGATGAAAACATGATTCGCGATATCGTCATAAAAAACAGAAGCTACCGCGGGTTCGACGGCAGCGTGAAAATTCCGCACAGGACGCTCGTCTCGTTCATCGACACGGCGCGCCTCGTCGCTTCCGGGGCAAACGTGCAGCCGCTCAAATACCAGATTGTCGACTCGCCGGAAAAGGTCGGAAAGCTCAACGCGCTGACAAAATGGGCGAAGATGCTCAAGGGCGTGGAACTTCCGCACAAGGGGATGGAGCCGACATCGTACATCGTGATATACGTCGACTCGAACATAAACCCGAACGCCGATGCCGCGAAAACAGATGTCGGAATCGCCGCGCAGACGATTCTTCTTTCCGCGGTGGAGGAAGGATTCGGCGGATGTATGCTCGGCAATTTCAACAAGGCTGACGTCACAAGCGCGATGGGCGCCGACGAGAGCCTCGTTCCAGCGCTCGTCATCGCGCTCGGAAAACCCGCCGAGACCGTAAAACTCGTCGATGTGGGCGCTGACGGAAAAACCGCGTACTACCGCGACGAGAACGACGTCCATTTCGTCCCGAAAAGGCAGCTCGACGACATTCTCCTCTCATAGGCGCGAAAAACGCAATCAGAAAACAAACGTATCAGAGGGGGTCGGAACGCTTCCCTGCGTTTTCGGGCTCCTCTTTTTTTTGGCAGGCTGATATATCATCGGCAAGAGCCATGCAAAACGCGTTCCGGCATCCTTTTTTCCATCAGGATTTTCAGGACGGAGACGGATGGCGGATTTCCGGATGGGAATCAGTAATACATCCGGATGAAACGAAGAATCCTGAGCCCGAGATAGAAAACGACGATGAGCATTGAAACGAGCCGCATCACCTTCATGCTCATCCGCACCTTCGACTTGAACGCGAATACTGTCCTCATGATGAAATACAGCGAGAACAGTATCCATGACGCGATGATGAGCCATTCCTTCCTGAGGACGAGCGAGATGACCGCGGCTGCGGCTGCGGCCGAAAAATAGACGATTGAGAACGCAATCCTGATGCGGCGGAAGCGGATTACGTCATCAGTCAGGCTCTGTGCGTTCTGCATCAGCTTTTCGCGAATGTATTCGAATCCTTCTGTGTCGGCGGGAATGCCGATTGCCGTCCAGTCCGCTCCGCATACCTTGAGCGACGCTCCGTCCACGAAACTCCGGAACGGAACGACCGCCTTTATTTCCGAAAGCGGAATCCGCACCGTAAAACCGCATGCCCGCCGTTCGATGTATTCGTCCGTGAGTTCGATTTCGAGAGAGGAATATGCCTTCCCGCTTTTGCGCGCAATGAAGAACGAGATGACTGCCGCCATTATCAACACCCACGCCGATTCCGCTGTGGCAATCGCAGCGAACGCCCGATGCGACCGCGTTCCGTCCATTCTCAGAAGCAGTTCCGTAAAGAGAAGCGCGAACGCCAGAAATCCGGAAAGGAGAATCAGATGTTTTAAGACGCATTTCCGGATGAACGCGCCGCATTTTTCGGGGTTCCGTCTGTAGACCATTTTTCCTCGCATTTCCGAAAAATCCGCCCGGTTTTTCGGTGGATACATGATTTTTATCATCGCCCCGAAGCCGTTCCGGGTTTATCGATGCCGATGCAGTCAGTGTTTGCGCATCCCGAATATCCGCCGGGCGTCGCGCCGCCGTCCTGCATCTTATAGGAAATCGTCGCGGATTCGAATCGCCCTGCAATATGCCTGACAAAGAAAAGAAAAGATATAGAACAGAATAGAACAGACCTGCTCCGAAACTGACATTTCCGAACAGGTCTCATGCCGGCGGAATCCGCATTCAGCTGAATTTCCAGAAGAGCTTAGAAGAGTTTTTCGCCGAGAAGACGCGCGATCAAATCGACAGCGAACGATGCCGTCTGGTTCCTGACGTCGAGGACGGGGTTAACCTCAACGACTTCCGCGGACTTCACGAGTCCCGAATCGCACATTTCCTCCATGAGAAGAAGCGCCTCGCGGTTCGTCATTCCGGCGGGAAGATGATAGCCCGTTCCCGGCGCGTACATCGGGTCGAGGCAGTCCATGTCGAACGAAACGTGGACCGCTTCCACCCTTCCCTTGAAGAACGCGAGGACTTTGCGGACGATTTCGTTGAATCCGAGCCGGTCGATATCCGTCATCGTGAACGCCGTCACGCCGGCTTCCCTCATGAGTTTCTTCTCGCCCGCGTCAAGGTCGCGCAACCCAACGTAGCAGACGTTCTTCGGGTCGACTTTCCGTCCCGCAAAATAGAGGTTCGTCAAATCAGGAAGACCGTATCCGCATGAGGCGGACATGCACTCGCCGTGTATGTTCCCGGAAGGAGACGTCTCGTCCGTGTTGAAATCGCCGTGCGCGTCCACATACAGGACGCCGAACGTCGTGTTCGTCTTCCGGTATGCGGCGGCAAGCCCCGCAAGCGAGCCGAGCGCAATCGAATGGTCGCCGCCGAGAATGAGCGGGAAGTCGCCGGAAGATGCGGCGCGCTCGACTTCCTCGGCAAGCTGGACGTTCGCCTTCACAATCGGGTTGAGGTATTTTGCCTTGGGATTTCCAATCGCCTCGTATTCCTGGGGATTTATCTGTATCGGTGAAAAATATTTTTCGATTTTGTGTCCGAGTCCCTCAAGCCTTTCCTTTATTCCCGCAAGGCGTATCGCCGAAGGTCCCATGTCGGAACCGTGCCTGCTCGCTCCGAAATCGAGCGGCATTTCAAGAATGTGAATGTTCATTTTCTCTACCTCATCACTGTGATTTCTCCCCCGAAAAGCAACGCTCCGAAAAACGGGGGATTTCTCATTTTCCCCATCGTTTTCCGATGGGTCGGAAAAAAATAACGCCGTTCGCCGAGCGGGTCAAGGCGCTTGCGTATCTTTTTCCGTTCTAAGTTCGGCTTTGGTTGGAGCAAGCGGGCGCCGGTGCGCGGGGGCGCACCTTCCTTGCCGGGGGGAAGGCGGGCGCGTATCTTTTTCCGTTCCAAGTTCGGCTTTGGTTGGAGCAAGCGGGCGCCGGTGCGCGGGGGCGCACCTTCCTTGCCGGGGGGAAGGCGGGCGCGTATCTTTTTCCGTTCCAAGTTCGGCTTTGGTTGGAGCAGGCGGGCGACGGTGCGCGGGGGCGCACCTTCCTTGCCGGGGAAGGCGGGCGCGTATCTTTTTCCGTTCCAAGTTCGGCTTTGGTTGAAGCAAGCGGGCGCCGGTGCGCGGGGGCGCACTTTCCTTGCCGGGGGAAGGCGGGCGCGTATCTTTTTTCCGTTCTCAGTTCGGCTTTGGTTGGAGCAGGCGGGCGCCGGTGCGCGGGGGGGCAGTTGCGTGTCTTTTTCCTTTTTTCATGCGCAAACTGCGCGCGGACTGCTTTTTTTTTTGTATAGGGTATGCTAAGATTTTTCTTACTTTTTGCGGAAATCTGGCTCTGTTCGACTTCCGCAAAAAACAAAAAAAAGAAAATCTTGGAGGATTTATGAAAAAACTTTCTAAACTTGCGGCAATTTTTGCGGCATTGGTTATGGCGTGCGCGGTCACTGGATGCAGTGATGACTCGTCAGATGAAAATGAGGGAAGAACGCTGACAACTCTTCCTGCTCCTACGAATCTTGTCATCAACTCAATGACGGACAACACAAGCAGTTGCGCCGTGAACATCACATTCAACTACAGCGGAGAAACTGGTGCTGAAGGCGCAACGACGGCAGTGCTCGGCTACTCGACTACAAATGATTCTTCGCAGGCAATTGCCTATGACAACATCACCTGCACCACTATTGAAGCTGGCTTGAACACACGAACAGTAAACATTCCTTCAACGAGTGCGCCGTATCTTATACCTCGCGACGGAAGAAAGTATTATTTCTGGCTGAAAGCGGAAGGTCCTGCAGTCAGAGAAAGCGCATGGAGCAATGTCGCTGAATTCACATACAGCGCAAACTAGAAATCTTGAAGGCTTTGTACGGGCGGGGGCAACTCCGCCGTTTTTTTGTGGCGCAAAAAAAATGCACTCCCTCTCACAAGTTCGGAGCGCATTTTTCGTTTCCAGAAAATTACAGCGTGAATGCAACGCCGAGTTTTGGCTGAACGATGAATCCAGACGTGCTGAGGTCATCAGAAACGGTTTCGCCGGCAGTTTTTAGTTCGACTGATGTTGAGCCAATCGCATAGAAAACTCCGAGATTTGCGAAAAGTCCGACATGCGGTGTGAAGCGATAGGTGAATGAAACTTCCGGTCCGAAATAGAACATCACAGGAATATAATCCACACTGTTGCCATCAGCAGACTCGCCGCCGCCCTGGATTCTGAGTCCAATATCGCCGAGCAACGAGAGCGTCATTTTTTCGTCATGTATGAACGAACCGCCGAAGCCTGCCGAAAAATCCAAATCAAACCAAGTCAGATTGTCGCCTTTTGCGTCCTCAATGTCGCTCAGTCCAAAACCGTACCCAGCCCCAGCCTTGAAGGTAAAACCACAATCCGCCACGTGAGTAAAGTCAAACGCCGCGCCTGCAGTTTCCGCAACGACGCTCTCTCCGTCGATATCCAAAATTGTAACCGGGAAAAACGCCCCTACGTGGAACGTATTCTCAGCGAATGATGAAAGCGAGAGAAGGCTCGCAGCGACCAATGCAAGAATTTTTTTCATCTTGTACTTCCTTTTGTATAGTTTTTTATCAGGCAGATTTGAAATCAACCCGAGAAAAAGACTATACAAAAAAAAACTTGTTGTGCAATGTCAAAACCTGCGAAATGCTTTTCGGCGCGGACGCTTTTTTGTATAGGCTATGTTAATTCCGGGCATCGTATTATCATTTTTGCATTGCTCCATTTTTTGGAAAACGTTCGGAAGGAAAAAAATGAAACGATTTTTGCTGCTGATATATATTCTTTCGCTCGCTTTGTTTGCGCACGGAAACACGCTGGCAGAATATTCAGAAATAAAAGAATCGTCCTCTTTCAGAATAATGGGCGAAATAGATTTACGAACGGAAAAAGATTATTCGGCAGAAGTAAAATACAGGACGCTGAACCATGAAGGCGGAATGAAAGTAACCGTTCTGGAAATCCTAAAGCGCGATGTGCAGAATAACGAACCGGGAAACTGGTTTTATGTTTTGCTCACTTCCCCTCTGTGGGTCTATGGCGGCGAATGGATAGAAAAGTATCAGAAATTCTTGATTTTTCTTCCGGATGACACGCCTATTTGTGATTTTGAAGACTGATGCAGCAAATCAACCATAAAAAAATTGTCATGCCGAACGACTCTCATAAGAAAGCGGATTTTTGTGCAATCCTGTTTCGGCATCTCTTGATTGCAGATTCTGAAACAAGTTCAGAATGACGCGAGAAATCATGCATCGGCCGGAAAGCCGGACAGAGCAAAAAAATATGCCCGAAGCTCAAAAGAGTTCCGGGCATGAAAAAATCACAAAACCGCGTTCAGGAACTGCTTGAGGCGGTCGGATTTCGGGTTTCCGAAGATGTCGTCTGGGGTGCCTTCCTCCGCGATTCTGCCTCCGTCCATGAAAAGTATTCTCGTGGCGACTTCTCGCGCGAATGCCATCTCGTGGGTGACGCAAATCATCGTCATTCCGCCGGCGGCAAGTTCCTTCATGAGGGAAAGTACCTCGCCGACCATCTCCGGGTCGAGGGCGCTTGTCGGCTCGTCGAAGAGAATCACGTCGGGATTCATGATGAGGCTCCTGACGATTGCGATTCTCTGCTTCTGCCCGCCGGAAAGGCTCGCGGGATACGAATCAGCCTTGTCCAAAAGCCCGATTCTGTCGAGAAGCTCCCGCGCGCGGCTCTCGGCTTCCTGCTCGTCCAAAATCTTGAGCATCGTCGGGGCGAGCGTGATGTTCTTTATCACGGAAAGGTGCGGGAAAAGGTTGAAATGCTGGAAAACCATCCCCATTTTCCGCCTCACCGCGTTTATGTCCGTCCGCCTGTCCGTTATCGACGTTCCCTCGAAAACGATATTCCCGGAATCGGGCGTCTCAAGAAGGTTCAGGCATCTGAGGAACGTCGACTTTCCGCCGCCTGACGGCCCGATTATGACGATTTTCTCGCCCTTCTCGATTTTTCCGCTGATTCCGTTCAGGACAACGTTCGTCCCGTATTTTTTCGTGAGGTTGCTGAATTCAATCATGATTATTTCCTGTACGCCCTCGCAAGTTTCTTTTCGCCGAACGCGAACAGCTTCGTCAGCCCGAGCGTGAGAACCAGGTAAATCGCGGCGCACGAGAGGAGCGGAATCCACGCGTTGTACGTCGCGTTCCTGATGTTGTCGCACGCTTTCTGCAAATCGACGACGGCGATGAAGCTCGCGACGGACGTCTCCTTTATCAGCGTTATGAATTCCGAAGTGTACGTCGGAAGCACGGTGCGAACCGCCTGCGGAAGGACAATCCTCCGCATCGTCTGCGACCACGAAAGCCCCAGCGACCGGCCAGCCTCCATCTGCCCCTTGTCGACGCCCTCGATTCCCGCGCGGAAAATCTCCGTGCAGTACGCCCCGGAATTTATCCCGAACGCGATGACAGCGACGAGGACTGCATTGTTCATGCCGAGCGGCGAAAGTATTACGAAATAGAAAATCATAAGCTGCGTCGCCATCGGAACGCCGCGGATTATCGTCGTGTACAGGGCGGCCACGGCGTTGAGGACTTTCGAGCGCGAAATCTTGAAAAGAGCGAAGACGCACCCGAGGACAGTCCCGATGATGACGGCGCACGCGGCGATGAGGAGGGTCGTGCCGAGTCCTTTGAGGACGAGCATGTACCTTCCCTGCCCTATCATTGTCTCTAGAAACGGTGAGAACATACTTTACTTTCTGATGATTATGACCTGGTTTGTCTTGTAGTACGGCTCGGAGAAATCGACGTTCTTGCGCCTCTCGTCCGTCGCCGTCATTCCCGCGGCGATGAAGTCGATAGAGCCGGACTGGAGCGCCGCGATAAGCGAGTCGAACGCCATGTCCGAAACCTGAAGTTTTCTCCCGTAATCGTTCGCAATCATTTTCGCGAGCGTGACGTCGAAGCCGACGACTTCCGTCCCATCGACGTACTCGAACGGCGGGAATGCGGCGTTCGTTCCCATGCGGAGAACCGGAGCCGCCTCAAGCTCCTCTACATTCGGGATGGTGATGTTCCCGTCAACGGGCATGAACGCGCTGACGAGCGAATCATACGTTCCGTCGGACATGACGCGCGCGATTGTCGCGTTTATCCTCGCCAGAAGCTCGGGATTTCCCTTGCGGACGGCGATCGCGTATTCCTCCGCGGAAAATTTGTCGTTGACGATTGCGAGAGACGGATTGCGCTTGACGATTTCCTTTGCGGGAAGCTCGTCGAGGACGATTGCGTCGATTGCGCCGTTCCCGAGTGCAAGCGCCGCATCGATTCCTGTCTTGAACGATTTTATCTTGGCATCCTTGACCTCTTCCTGTACGTACAATTCCCCGGTCGTCCCAGCCTGAACGCCGATTGTAAGCCCCGCCAAATCAGCCGCTGAATTGACCTCTACCACCTTCTTTGATTTGCATCCCGCTGCCGTAAATGAAAGCGCGAGCACGGCCGCTGCGATTGCGATGACCGATTTCTTCATAATAAAACCTCCGTTTTCCAATTTTTCGCGACACGGATTCTACCACAATTGCCCGTTGCGGGGAAACGGCGCTTGCGTACCTTTTTCCGTTCTCAGTTCGGCTTGGTTGGAGCAAGCGTGCGCCGGTGCGCGGGGCGCACCTGCCTTGCCCGGCGGGGCAGTTGTGTATCTTTTTCCGTTCTCAGTTCGGCTTTGAGTCGGATCAAGCGTGCGCCGGTGCGCATTTGCGCATCTGTCTTGCCCGAGAAGGCAGGCGGTTACTGTTCAAGAGTGCGAAAAAAAAAGCAGGCTGCCCGACAAAAACAAATGCGAACATCCGCCTTCCCCAACAACCCCAAAAAGGGCGGAGCTTCGTTCCGCGCACGCTCGCCACCTACAAAATCACGAAACCCGACAAAAACAAATGCGAACATCCGCCTTCCCCAACAACCCCAAAAAGGGCGGAACTTCGTTCCGCGCCCGCTCGCCACCTACAAAATCACGAAACCCGACAAAAACAAATGCGAACATCCACCTTCCCCATAACCCCAAAAAGGGCGGAACTTCGTTCCGCGCCCGCTCGCCACGAAAAATCAGACAACCCGACAAAACAATGCGAGCGGCAAATTGATTTTTACTGTTTTTTTGCCGAAAATGAATTGTTATGAGTGTACTGATAGCAGTTGTGATAGTGGTCGCCTTCGGTGCGTTGCTCCTGGCAATCACGACAGGAAAAAAGAAAGGTGGAAAAAAGCAGAAGGGTCGCGCGCAGATAATCCGCGATGCGAACAGGAAACTGTCGCAGGATCCGCACAATACCGACGGCCTTATTCCGCTCGGCGAGTTGTATTACAACGAAAGAGCCTGGGACAAAGCATATCCGCTTTACGAGACGATGATGAGCATCGCTCCCGCGCACAGGGAGCTGAACCCGTTCCAGGTCTCGCTCAGGCAGGGAATATGCGCGCTGAAGATGAACAAGATTCAGGAGGCGTTCAAGGGGCTCGGCGTCGCGTACAACATCAACAAGCAGGACTTCGACGTAAATTACTATCTCGGAGTCGCATGCTACAAGAACAACGAATTCGACAAAGCTGTCCCGTGCTTCAAGAAGGCGCTCATACTGCGGCCTGATTTTTCAGGAATCAACATCTATCTCGGTCTTGCGCTCTACAAATCGAAGCATTACAGGGAAGCGCTCCCCTACATCAAGCGCGCAATCGACGAGAACCCGGAAAACAAGGAGCTTCTCTTCTCGATGGCGGACGCGATGAACGAAAGCGGAATGGGCGACAAGGCGATGAAGATTTTCATGCACCTCCGCCCGAACCCGGATTTCGGCGCGCGCTCATGCCTTGCGGCGGGACTTTTCCACATAAAGATGAACCAGCCCGACAAGGCAATCCAGGATTTCGAGATTGCGCTCAAGCACCAGAACGTGCCGCAGGACACAATGACGGAAATCCGCTACCGGTACGCGACGGCTTGCTTCATGACGAACATGATAACGAAAGGTCTGGACGCGCTGAAGGAAATCCAGTCGACGACGCCGAACTACAAGGACGTGCCGAGCCTTCTCGCGCGGTATCAGGAGCTGAACCAGAACAAAAACCTCCAGATTTACCTGATGTCAACGTCGAGCGATTTCGTCGCGCTCTGCAGGCGTGTCGTCATGCAATGCTACAAGCGGCAGAATTCACCCCGAATCCTCGACATAGCCGTGACGCCCGAATTCGTCGAGATTTCCATGAACGTCGAATTCGCTCGCTCGGAGGAAATCCACCTCTACCGCTTCTACCGGACGACAGGCTCCGTCGGAGAGCTTGCGGTCCGCGATTTCCACGCGAAAGTTTCGGACACAAAGGCGGACAAGGGAATCTGCGTGTCGGCGGGAAACTACAGCGAGGAAGCGCGGCGATTCTCCGAGGGACGCCCCATCGATTTGGTGGAGAAGGACGGCCTCATAAAGATTCTGAAGAAAGTGGACATGTCGTAAAAACGGCTGAAATCGAAAACAGCACGTTTTTGAACATCGCATTTTAATATAACCTGTTCTGATACTGAGTTTTCCGAACAGGTTTAATGAAAAAAAACGCGGATTTTGTCATCCGCGTTTTTTTTATAGTACATTAACCAGAAAAAAGATTGTCATGCCGAACGACTTTTCCTCAATCGCGCCGAGTTTTCTTTCAATCAGCGCGTTATGACGACGAGGTTCCGCTCGCGCTCTTCGTCGCCAGACGTGTTTTCCGTGAGAAACGGGACGGAAAGCGGGACGACAGCGTACTGCGGGACGACGGGAAGGGAATTCATCTCCTCGTCGATTTTCGCGCGCCGCGCCTTGTACGCCGCGAGGAAGCCGCCGTCCTTCAGTATGCGGAGGAGGACTTTCATCATCTTCTTCTCAAGCGGGCGGAACGCCCTGAACGCGCAGAAATCGAACCGCCCCTGGGAAAGCCGCTCCGCCTGATTTTCCTCCACCGTCACATTTTTGAGCGAAAGCTCCTCCGCGCAATGGGAGAGGAACGCGCACCGTTTTGTCATCCGCTCCACAAGCGTGAACGGAATCTGCGGGAAAACCGCCGCCAACGGAATCCCCGGAAGCCCCGCGCCGGAACCGATGTCCGCGGCGGAAAATCCGCCTGAAAAATCCGCGCCACGCGAGGAAAGCTCGGCGCAGAGCGCGGGAACGGCTGAAAGCGAGTCGAGGATGTGGCGGATTGCGATTTCGTCGTGCCCGTCCGTGTTTATGAGGTCGAATTTCGCGTTGTATTCCTGAAGAAGCGCGATGTACGATTCCATTTTCGCCTCGACTTCCTCAAGCGGTGCCGTCGCGATTCCGCAAAACGAATTTCCGATTCCAATCGAGCAAAGCCCGTCGTGTAAAATTCCCATCAGAAAAAAATCCTCCGTTCCTAATTGTCAAGCGCAAGGAGCAGGTCCATCTGCATACCGTCGGAAACCCTCATCGTGACGAGATTTCCCGTCCGTCTTGCGATTATGTCGCCGCGCTCGGAAAGCCGCCTGAAAAACGACGACGGATTGTCGCTGCGCTGGCTTACAGACGTCTCGACGGAATAATTCGGGACGCCGTTCTCGATTCCGGCCGACTTGAAAAGGAAATAGAACGTCTCGTCCTGCATTTTCTCGCCCGAAGCGGAGCGGATGTCGCCGGTGAGGAGGAACGTCCCGTCGCTCTCAAGCGATGAGAAGAACGACGACTTTATGAGCGGGAGATAATCGACGCCGTCTGCCGAGAAGCGGAGTATCTTCGGATTCTGGCGCGGCGACGACACCTGCGTTTTCTGCGCGGGTGCGTTCCCGACAGCCTCCTTTATTTCACCGAGTTTTGCCAGAATCATATTAAGCACGGCAGTCTGACTCGGGGAGCCGGACGATTGCGCGGGATTATTTGCTCCGAGCACGTCCGAGATTGAGCCGAAAAGCCCCAGCCCGTTCAGCGCGGAAATGTCGCTCGCCTTGAGCGTTTCGGCGGCAGATGTTTTCTGCGACAAGGCGGAAGCAGCCGAAGAAGCATTGTCCTGCGCCACAGCGTTTGCCGGCGCGCCTTTTGCCGGAGCTACGGGCGCCGACGGGCTTTCGATGCCGCTGGAAAAACCGTTCGAAGACGGCGTGTAAAAGCCGGTGCTCAGCGTCGGAACGGCTATCGTGGGCATCTGCGGCATCTCAAGGTTCATCATCTGCCCCGACTGCCCGTAAGACGCAACCGCAGGAAGCGCGATTGTGGCGAAAACCGCCACGAGTCTTTCAAAGTGTCTCAAGTGTCTCCTCCACATATTGAAGCCGCTGCTGGAGAGATGCGATTGTCTTCTCGAGGCGGTTCTTCTCCTTCTCAAGTTTTTCCTTCGGGTCGTCCTCCGAAGCCTTCTTCCGCATAAGCTCGGTAACGGTGTCGGGCGTTTTTCCCGAAAGAATCTGCTGCTCAGCCGCCTCCCGCTCGCCGGAATCCTTAATCTGCGCGACTTTCTTCATGTTGTCGAACCCGATTGCGGGATTCACCTGCACGGAGGCGACTTTCGTCAAATCCTTCGCGGTGTTTTTCGGAAGGCAGAGGACGCGCTCGAGGTAATCCTCATAGCGGATGTTCGCCTTCTCGCACAGCTCGTGCGCCTTCACGAGAAGCTTCCCGAATTCCACCATCATCTTCCCGTTCGCCTCGATGTACTCGCTCTTTATTTTTTCGGTAAGTTCCTTGAGCTCGGGCGATTCCTCAATCGATATTTTGTAGAAGCCGAGGTTTTCCGCCTTTATGAGAAGAGAATGGAAACGCGCCCAGAACTGCGCGCTGTGGACGCGAGAGCCGCCGGGAGGAAGCCGCCCGCCGTTCTCCGCCATGTACTTCTCCGTCTCAAGGTGATGCGCGTACTCGTGTATCGCCGTGTACATAATCTGGTTGTCGTCCTTGAAATTCTTGTTGTGGAGCAGAATTTCGTGCGTGTCCGGCTTGTAAAGCCCGTTGACGCGGACGCTTTCCTTGCCCGTCTGCACGAGCGAAAATTCGATTCCCGTCTCCTCAATCTCAAGGAGGCGCTTCTTTATCTCTTCGTTTTCCATTTTCAGTTCCATTCCTTTGTTTTTCGTCAAAGACGATTTTCAGTTCAAGAATCCCATTCTATCCAAAATAATCGAGCTTGCAACAGTCACGGCTGTCTCGGTACGGAGGACGCGGTTTCCCATAGAGCAGAGCGAGAACGACGCCGACTCAAGGAAATCGCGCTCGCGTTCCGTCCATCCGCGCTCGCTTCCGATTGCGGCGCACACGCGGGAAAGCGCGCCCTTTTCCGACTCATCGAAAAGCCACGCCCCGAGAGACTTCGTCGCGCGCCTGTTGTCGAGGGCGACGTTTGCCGAAGAGCCGCATCCGGAAATCGAAACCGCCTCGCGAAGACTTTTCGCCACGACAAGCTCGGGAACATGGGTCGATGCCGCCTGAACGGTCCCGTCGAGAAGCATCCGCAAAGCCGCGCCGTCCTTTATGTCGTTAGATTCCATGTACGATTTTTCGCCGAGCTCCGTCCCCGAAAGGATTATCAGCTCGGCGCCGAGCCCCGCAACGTCGCGGAGAAGCCGCCGCAGCTGAATCGGACGCGGGAACCCGACAATCAAAGTCAGCGGGCGGAGCATTTTCCCTTCCGCGCGCTCCTCGTCGGAAAACGGCTCGAACGAGAACGACATCCCGCCGTCACCGATTCCCGTTATCGTCGCGACGCCCGCCTTCCCGCCGATTATCCCCGCGTCGAACGTATCCCCCGCGCCTTTTTTCAGAACCTTCACGATATGCTTCGCGCGCTCGTCACCCAACGGGAGCGCCTTCCCCATCTCATCCTGCCTGAACAAACAGATATTCACAACACACCTCGATTCGTCTTTTTCCCCGCAATTATACACACTCCCCGTACATTATTGAAAGGCGGATTAAATTCGGGCGGTTCATGGAATGGAGCGAATCATCTGATATAATAGACCTGTTCGGAAACTGACTGAGCCGGACAGGTGTTATAAGCGAAGTCTTTTGCACAAATCATACGGTGCTTTGCAAGGAGGGAAAGTATGAAAATGAGAAAATCGCTCGCCGGAAGGACGGCGGCAAGCCTGCTCATCGCATCGGCGCTTTTCGTATCGTGCGTAGATGAGGAAGAGGAAGAAGGGCTGATAGAAGCGACGGAGACAAAAACCGAATCGATTTCCAGCTCGAATATTTTTGAAGTCGCACCGGAAACGAAGACGCTGAAAATCACCGGAGACCTCGGCGGCAAAAAACTGTACGTCGCGCGGGTGAACATGGGCGACTACACAATCGGCAAAAGCGACGTGCGCGCCGTGACGAAAGCCGAGTCGAGCTCCGCAAGCATCTCGCTTTCAAGCTCCGTCTCGGCGAGGGCAGGCGCGGATGCGGAAATCGACTTGTCCGCGATTGACCTGGGGAAAAAACAGAAATACCGGCATTTCGTAAGCCCCAAATTCGACATTCCCGTCTCTTCGTCGCGCTCGGCAGTTTCCCCGAATTTCAGCGTCACGCCGATTTCGCGCGATGTCGGGACAACGACGAAAAACATCTGGATTGAGGACGCATCCGGCAAATACGTTGAGAAACCGGCGACATTGCGCGCAACTGGAACGTACTGCAATGTCTGGATTGTTGACGACTACTACGCTACGACGGCATCGGGAAACAAAATCGACGGCTCGACGGCACAGACGTTCGCACAAAAATTCGACGAGATGTATCCGGTAATCAGGAACGTTTTCGGAAATGAGGCGGAGATTATCCGCGTAACGGACGGAAAAACGCTTACCGACACAAGCATCTCAGACGTCAGCGAGACCGGCAGCACGGTGAACATCGTCCTCTACGACATCGACGGCGATTACAAAAGCGACAAGGAAGGAGAGTATTCACCAAACGGCACCGCGGGATTCTTCTTCTCGAAAGATTACTACAAGACGGCGACGGAATTGTCCGGAAACAATGAAGTCTTGAACTACTCGAACATCGGAAAGTATTTCTACATCGACTCGGCAATCGCGCGCCTTTACCCGAACGACGCAATATCAACGCTCGCGCACGAATTCCAGCACATGATAAACTTCAACATGAAGGACATAAAGCTCAGAAAAGTGCCCGACACAAGCTACAACGAGATGCTTTCGATGCTCTGCGAGGACATGATGCAGGATTTTCTGGAAATTGACGACGACGATTCCCCAAAAAACAGGACGCAGCAGTTCAACGCAGGGTACACCCTTTCGGGAATAAGGGAATACCTCGACAACGACAACGCAGTCTTTTCCTACGCGACGTCGTACACGTTCGGCGCTTTCCTCGCGCGCAATTACGGAGGAGCCGCGCTCATAAAGGAAATCTCGCAGAACGACAAAACCGACAACAACTCAATCGTCGCGGCAGTCAACAAAATCAACGGCACGAGCCTGACGTTCGACAAGATTTTCCAGAACTTCCTCCTCGCGCTCACGAGAAACGAAACGTACACGCTCAACAAGAACGCGAAGCAGACGCTGTCATCCGGTTCGTACTCGTACCCGATGACGGCATACGACATTTTCGCCGATAAATATTCGCCTGCAGAACTTTTGAAAACGAATACAGGAAACGGCCCGGTACTTTACAACAACTCTGCGGCGATAGACCTCCGCCCGCAGTACGGAATCTCGCTGCACACGCTCGGCGAACTTTCCGCCGGCATGACGGATTTGACGCTCACGTTCAGCGACAAGGGCTCGGCGGATTTGTACATGTACGTCATCGTCCAGTAGGCAAATTTCATTTTGCAAGGAGAATAAGATGAGAAAATCGTTTTTTTCGGCAATCGCGCTTGCCGTAATAGCGCTCGCGTCGTTCCCCGCCGCGGCATTCGGCGGAAAGAAGAGCATAACGGGGCACATCCAGATTTACGGGAACGCGCCGTTCACGTTCGTCGGCTTCGTCACGGAAAGCGGCGAGAAATATTCGCTCGACATCGCCCCGGAAGCCGAATTCACGATTCAGGACATCAAGAACGAGCAGGGAAACAGGCTCAAGCTCACGGGTTTCGTCAACGAAAAGGAGCTGCTCGGATTCCAGACGCTTGAGGACGGCAGGTTCGTCGTGATGAAATATAAAATCCTGAAGTAGGATTTGAAAAAATGCCTAACGGCATTTTTTCAAATCTGCAAGAACGAGCTTTGCTCGTTCTTGGGAACGCGGAATGCCTAACGGCATTTTTCCAAATCTGCAAGAACGAGTTTTGCTCGTTCTTGGGAACGCGGAATGCCTAACGGCATTTTTTTCAAATCTGCAAGAACGCGGAATGCCTAATGGCATTTTTCCAAATCTGCCGGAACTTGCAAAGCGAGTTTCGAGGCGGCGGTTGGACGGGGTCGAACTGCCGCTTTTTTTTCATTAAATCTGTTCGGAAAATTCAGGTTCAGAACAGGTCGATTTTATCCGGCTCTTCCACCGGCGGGAAAAAGTCGGTATAAAAGAGCCATGAACAGAACTGCGACTATTGAAAGAATAACGGGCGAGACGAAAATCTCGCTCACGCTCAACCTCGACGGGAACGGGAAATGCGCCGTCGAGAACCCCATCGGATTTTTCGACCATCTTCTGACATCGTTCTGCAAGCACGGACTTTTCGACTTGTCCGGAAAAATCGAGGGCGACCTGAACGTCGACCAGCACCACACAATCGAGGACACGGGAATCGTTCTCGGGCAGTGCTTCGCGAAAGCGCTCGGCGACTGCGCGGGAATTTTCCGCTCCGGCTCGTTCCTCTACCCGATGGACGAAAGCCTCCTGCGCGCGGCTGTCGATTTCGGCGGGCGTCCGTTCCTCGTGTGCAACGCGGAGCTTTCCGGCATTCCGCTCGTGTCGGTTCAGGACGGAAAGCAGGGAACGTTCCAGACGGACTGCTTCGACGATTTCTGGAACGGATTTGTGCAGGGCGCGAAATGCAATCTCCATCTCGACACGATTCGCGGAAGAAGCGACCACCACAAAATGGAAGGGCTTTTCAAGGCGGCGGCCCGCGCAATCAGGAGCGCCGTGGAAATAGACGCGCGGCGTGGCGCGACAATTCCCTCAACGAAAGGCGTGATAGTCTGAACCATCATTCATCTCGGCAAAAACTTTTTCCCGGAACGGGAATTTTTTCGTCACAAGCGGATTTTCAAAAAAGGAGGCAAAAATGACGATTTCTTCATCATTCGATTTGGCAAACGGGACGAAGATTCCGGCAATCGGGTTCGGGACGTGGCAGAGCGCGGACGGGCAGGAATGTTACGACGCAGTTCTCGCGGCGCTCAGGGCTGGCTACAGGCACATCGACACGGCGGCGGCGTACGGAAACGAGGAGTCTGTCGGGCGGGCAATCGCGGATTTTCTCTCTGAATCGGGATGCAGCCGCGGGGATTTGTTCGTGACGACGAAACTTTGGAACAGCGACCACGGATACGAGCAGACTAAAAAGGCGCTCGACGTTTCCCTCAAAAAACTCGCGCTCGACTACGCCGACCTGTACCTCATCCACTGGCCGAACCCGCTGCAGTTCCGCGACTGCTGGAAGGAAAAGAACGCAGAAAGCTGGAAGGCGATGGAGGAGGCGCTCGGCGAAGGAAAGCTCCGCGCAATCGGAATCTCGAATTTCTGCGAGCGGCACATCGACGCGCTGCTCGAAACGGCGGAAATCCGCCCGATGGTGAACCAGATAAAGCTGTGCCCCGGACAGACGCAGGAAAAGCTCGTCGAGTATTCGAAATCGCTCGGGATGGTCGTCGAGGCGTACTCGCCGCTCGGCACGGGAGGCATTTTCAGCAACGATTTCATGAAATCGCTCGCCGAGAAATACAAAAAGTCGATTGCGCAAATCTGCATACGGTGGAGCCTTCAGAAAGGATTCCTCCCGCTCCCAAAAAGCGTGACGCCATCCCGCATCGCGGAGAACGCCGCCGTCTTCGATTTCGCGATTGACGATTCCGACTGCGAGAAAATCGGCTCGCTCACCGGACTCGACATCAAACAGGCGCGGAACCCCGACGAAGCACCGTTCTAGCGCTTGCAGAGCTTTTTTCCGTTCTTGGTTCGGTTTTCTCGGAGCAAGCGTTCGCCGGTGCGCATAGCGCACCTTCCCGAGTGGGATTGCGCGGGATGATTGATTTTTCGCGTTCTCAGTTTGCGCTTGCAGAGCTTTTTTTCCGTTCTTAGTTCGGCTTTCTCGGAGCAAGCGTTCGCCGGTGCGCATAGGCGCACCTTCCCGGGTGGGATTGCGCTTGCAGAGCTTTTTCCGTTCTCAGTTCGGCTTGGCGGGAGCAAGCGTTCGCCGGTGCGCATAGCGCACCTTCCCGGGGGGGGGGGGGATTGCGCGGGATGAGTGATTTTTCGCGTTCTCAGCTTGCGCTTGCCGAGTTTTTTCCGTTCTTAGTTCGCGCTTGCCGAGTTTTTTCCGTTCTCAGTTCGCGCTTGCAGAGCTTTTTTCCGTTCTTGGTTCGGTTTTCTCGGAGCAAGCGTTCGCCGGTGCGCATAGGCGCACCTTCCCGAGTGGGATTGCGCTTGCAGAGCTTTTTCCGTTCTTAGTTCGCGCTTGCAGAGCTTTTTCCGTTCTTAGTTCGGTTTTCTCGGAGCAAGCGTTCGCCGGTGCGCACAGGCGCACCTTCCCGGGTGGGATTGCGCGGGATGAGTGATTTTTCGCGTTCTCAGCTTGCGCTTGCAGAGTTTTTTTTGTTCTCAGTTCGGTTTTCTCGGAGCAAGCGTCCGCCGGTGCGCATAGGCGCGCCTTCCCGGGTGCGCGCGTTCACGCGGGGGTCAGCGTTGGGATTCGGTTATTTCGAGGATGATGAGGGTTCCGTCTTTTTCGGGGATGCCTTTTGCATCGACGTTCTTTCCGGAAAGGGATGCGAGGGCGGATTCCGTGATGGGGGCGGGGCGGCTTTTTTCAGCAGGAGGAGACGGGGGATTTTTCATCGGCTTGCCTGCGCCGGACGGAGGGGGCGACGGAGGATTCCCGTTTTTCTGCGGATGAGGCATCATCACGCGGATTTTCGTCACGGTTCCGTCTTTGCCCGTTATCGAATACGAGGCAGGCTCGACGGAATTGTCCGCGAGAAGAATTCCCGAGACGACAGAAAGCGGTGGCTGGGAAGGAACGGTTCCCGCGCTCTTCTTTTCGGGCGAATGCGATTTTTCCGTCGCGGTTGATTTCCGTTCAGAATGCCGGTTTTCCGCGGCGATTTTTCCGCCGTCGCGCAGCCGTATCGTGATTCCGTTCAGGCGCGCGTTTTTCTCGTCCGAGGAATCGTAGTAGAGCGTGTTCCCGTGCGAGATTATGTTCGAGAACGTAACGTCGTCGTCCCGAATCGAATTCACGTGGCAGTCGCCGGTCATCTCGAAGACGGCGTTCTTCGCAAGGCACAGCTCCACGTTGCCTTGTCCGTTCTCGTTCAGCTTTCCTTTGAACGAGAACATTTTTCCGAGGTTCAGTGAAAGCGAGCTGATTCCGTCAACGATTATGTCGCCCTCAAGCCGCTGCTTTTTCGCACTGAAGGAAAGGTTCCCGCCGTTCGCGCCTGCCCTTCCCCAACCGCGTGACGAGTCGTTCCCGGAAACTTTGAGGAGGATTCCCGACGGATTCTCGATTTTCGTCGATTCGAGGTGAATTTCCGCGTCAGTGTTCGTCACGAAGAAGAACGGTCCGTCGGACACGTTCGAAAGCGAGGACGACGATGACGAAAAGCGCGCCGTCCCCACGTTCGCGTCCCCGCTCATGCTCTGGTAAAGCATGACCGCGCTCGCAGTCTCGCCCGAAAGTCCCGCCCCGCCGGAAAGCTCGCAGCCGTCAATCGAAATCGAATTCTTTCCCTCGATGCAGGCGATTTCCGACGATTCGGCGCTCCCCTTCAGCTTGCTGACGCGAATGTCGCCGGTCGAGTAAATCACGGGCGAGCCGTTCCCGCGGGTGACGGCAGTTCCCTTCTCGACGACGACCGTCCCCTCGCCCCTGTCCGTCGCGAATGCCGCGCAGTGCTCGCCTTCCGTCGTTATGTCGACGCCGCGCGCGCGAATCTTTCCGCCGTAAGTCGCGTCAAGCCCGCGCGATGAATTTCCTTTCGTCGTGATTTTCACGTCCCGCAGCGTCACGAACGAATTTTCTCCCGTCGAGAAAACGGCGTTCGCGCCCTCGGCATCGGTCGCCACGCTCGTTTTTATGAGCGAGATTTTTCCGCCGTCGGAAAGGACGCCCGCGTTCAGCCCGTAGAAATTGCTCTGCCCGCTGTTCGACGAGCCGCCGCTCTTCCTGATTTCCGCGCTTTTTACGACGATTGTCGCGCCGTTTTCCGAAAGGAGCGCGCTCTCGTCAGCGGCGGCGGATTCTATTGTCCCGCCTGAAACCTCCTTTTTTCCCGAACCGACGGAAATCTTTCCCGAAAGCGCGGGCTTCTCCTCGCCGGGAACAGACCCGAACATGACGTCGGGCGGAGACGCGAACGCCGGCTCATCCGCGAAGGACGGAAAAACTGAAAAGGCGCACAAAAACGACGCCGCAGAAACGATTATTCCCTTCATGTTTTCACTCCATGAGAATTATTTTTGTAAAGGTCTAGCAAAGTTCCGGGAAATCTTATATTGGAAATAGTCAAACGTTCGCTATGAAAACGCAAAGATTTCCATTGCTTTCAATCCTTTTCAATAAAACCGCGGATTCCGCCAAACCTTTTCTGAACCTTGAACAAGAAGAACCAAACATCTAAAATCATCCGCATGGACGATTTAATAACGGAATTTCTAGACAAAAAGGTGATTGATTCGCTCGACACGCTCCTCTCCGCAAAGGACGAAGGCGAAACGAATGCGGCCGCAAAGACAATCGCGGATTCATTCGGCTCGGGAACATATTCGGTCGCCACGCCCGAAGACGAACAGAAACTCATCGTAAGCTTCAAACGGAACCTCACGCTCCTCGTCGAGAAGACATGGGTTGAGAAAATCGACGTTTCGCTAAAGGAGGAAGTCCTCTACAAGCTCGAGCAGTACTGCACGGAAGTCTCAAAAGGCGCATGGTGCGAATTCTACAAGACGTTTATAAAAATGCTGAACGATGTCATCTACCTGATGTTCGGGAACCAGACGAAAACGGACGAATTCGCCGAATATGCCCTCAGAATTGACCCCGAATTCGGAATCTTCTGCTGGTACGTCAGGAATTTGCCGAAATCGAACGAATGGTCGTCAGAAAGGAACAAGGCGGTTCAGCTCGTCGCAATGTTCTTCCTCGCAAACTACTAAAAACACGCCCGCATCGAAGCGGGCTTTTTTGTGTGCGAATCAGGAATTCATTCTCATCGCTAAAACGGGTCCGGAAAATCATCATTCCGGGGCCGTTTTTCTGATTCCGTAAGCCGTCGCGCTTTTCGGAAAAACAAAGCTGCGGAAAAACGACGTTTTTCACGGACGCAGCACAAACGGAGGAAATATGGACATCACAAAGCTCGCCGCCGATTTGCGGAAAGCCTCGCAGGAACTTGCGCTTCACAACGCCAACCAGAAGAACGCCGCGCTCGAATCCGTCGCAAAATCGATTGACGCGCACCGGGCGGAGATTATCGCCGCGAACGAATCGGACATGAACCGCTCGCGCGAAAACGGGATGAGCGATGCCCTTCTCGAACGGCTCATGCTCGACTCGAAGCGCATAGACGGAATCCTCGAAAGCATGAGGACGGTCATCGCGCAAAGCGACCCGATTGGGGAAATCGCCGGAGGATGGAACACGCCGAACGGCCTTTCAATCCGACAGGTCAGGGTTCCGCTCGGCGTAATCGCCATAATCTACGAGAGCCGCCCCAACGTCACGGTGGACGCGTTCTGCCTCGCGTACAAAAGCGGAAACGCGATTCTCCTGCGCGGCTCGTCAAGCGCGCTCGAATCGAACAAGGCGATTGTGAAGGCGATAAAGGAAGGATTGCGCAACGCGGGAAAAGACGGCATCGAAGGCGCGCTTGAATTGTGCGAGGTTCAGGAGGACCATTCCGACGTGGACGCGATTCTCGGCGCGACAGGAAAAATCGACTGCGTGCTTCCGCGCGGCGGGGCAAAACTCATCCAGCGCGTCGTCCAGAACGCGAAGGTTCCCGTAATCGAGACGGGTGCCGGAGTCTGCCACCTGTTCGTCGACGAGTCCGCGGATATCGAGAAGGCCGCCGCAATCGCGGAAAACGCGAAGACGCAGCGCCCGGGCGCATGCAACGCAATCGAATGCATCCTCGTCCACGAAAAAATCGCGGAAGCGTTCCTTCCCGCGCTCGTCGAAAAAATCAGGAAGCGCGTCGAGCTTCGGTGCGACGAAAAATCGCTTTCCATCATCGAATCGAAATGCAAAGGCGAGAAATCGGCAGTGCGCGCAACGGAATCGGACTTCGGTTTTGAATTCCTCGACTTTGTGTGCGCCGTAAAGGTCGTCGCATCCATCGACGAGGCAATCGAATACATCAACGCGCACAGCACGAAGCATTCCGAGTCAATCTGCACGAACGACAGGAAGAACGCGCGCGCGTTCCAGTCGAGAATCGACAGCGCGTGCGTCTATGTCAACGCGTCGACGCGGTTCACGGACGGCGGCGAATTCGGCTTCGGCGCGGAGGTCGGAATATCGACGCAGAAGCTCCACGCGCGCGGGCCGATGGGAATAAAGGCGCTCACAACGACGAAATTCCTCATCGACGGCGACGGTCAAACGCGCTGATTCTGTTCGGGGAAGACGGAATCAGTTTCCGCTCATTTCCCCGATTTCAGAGACAAAAGTATCTCGTCGAGGAGTGCGGAGGCGACCTGCTCCTTCGTCATAATGGGCAGTTCCTTCTCGCCGTCCTTCGTTATAATCGTGACGACGTTCGTGTCCGTCCCGAACCCGGCTCCGGAAACCTTGAGGTTGTTCGCGACAATCATGTCGAGGTTTTTCTTTTCGAGTTTCCGCCGAGAATTTTCAATCATGTCCTGCGTCTCCATCGAAAAACCGCACAAAAACTGCCCTTTTTTCCGTGCGCCGAGCGACGCGAGAATATCCTCGGTGCGCGAAAGCTCGATGCACGGCACGCCCGATTTCTCCTCCGTTTTCTTTATTTTCTCGTCGACGTAAACGGCAGGCTTGTAATCGGCGACGGCGGCCGCTTTTATGACGATATCGCACGAATCGAACGCATCGGAAACAGCGCGGAACATCTCGTCCGCGCTCTCAACGTCGATTCTCCGCACGGAAAGCGGCGTTTCCAAAGACACTGGTCCAGAAACGAGCGTGACGTCAGCGCCGCGCATTGCGGCGACGCGGGCGACAGCAAATCCCATTTTTCCGGTTGAGCGGTTCGACAAAAAACGCACCGGGTCGAGGCGCTCGCGCGTGGGGCCAGCCGTAACGAGAATCCGCTTTCCTTTCAAATCCTTCCCGAACGCGATTTCCGACGCGATATGGTTGAATATCACTTCAGGCTCGGGCATTTTTCCCTTCCCGTCGTCGCCGCACGCCAGATGCCCTTCCGCGCTGTCGATTATCTTCATCCCGAACGAGCGGCATCGTTCTATGTTCGACTGCGTTATCGGATTCATCAGCATCCTCGTGTTCATCGCAGGGGAAATCATCTTGGGGCATTCGGAGGCGAGGAACGTCGTCGTCAGCATGTCGTCGCAGATTCCAGACGCTATTTTCGCGATTACGTTTGCGGTTGCCGGCGCGACGACGAAAATATCAGCCTTTTTCGCGAGCGAGACGTGCTTCACGTCGAATTCGAAATTCCGGTCGAACGTGTCGATGAGGCATTTGTTCCCCGTAAGCGTCTCGAACGCAATCGGATTGATTATGTTCGTCGCGTTTTTCGTCATCAGGACGTGGACGTCGGCGTGGTTCTTCAAGAGGAGGCTTGCAAGCGATGCCGCCTTGTACGCGGCGATTGACCCGGTTACACCGAGCAGTACGGTCTTGTCTTTGAGCATGACGAGATTCTAGGAACAAATCGGGAAAGTGGGAAGCGGGGGGAAAGCGGAAAGCGGAGAGTGGAATGTTTTGTTCGGCGAAAAATGAGGGGGATATTTTGATATGCGGAGCGGAAGTTCAAACGAAACTGGGACTGGGGCTTCAGTTTTGGGGGAGGTGCTCGGAGGGGTGGAGGGAGAAGCGGGTGACTTCGGCGCACTCGGAGAGGAAGCCGACGTAGTAGGCGTCGATGTCGGAGAAGTCGTTCGTGATTTTGTCGTAGATTGAGCCGCGGAATTTGTCGTTTATCGTGAACATGATGTCGTTCGGGTAGGTTTCCGCGCAGTACGCGACGAATTCGCTCGGGAAGTTGTTCAGAGAGTCGGCGCAGTACAAATCCTCCGCCCCGAACACGTGCAGGATTTCGTGGGCGTATGCGGCAGGGGACGTTTCGATTCCGTCAACATACCTGTTTATGTACACGATTTCGTAGGGATACGCGCTTTTCCCGCAGTAGCACTGCGCGCGCGAATGGACGCGGTTCTTCTTTCCCGTGTTCAGGAAAACGACGAAGAAAATATTGTCCGTCCCGTACGTTTTCCGAATCCATCCCAAATCGATTGCGCGCTCGATGTAGCGCCAGACGAATTTGCTCGCGATGGCGTTGTCCGTCATGTCGCAGTCGAATTTCGTCCTGTAGAAAATCCCGCCGTTCCCGAAAAAATCGTGCACGAATTCCGGCTTACGCTCGAATTTCCGCGCCTTTTTTGAAATCCACTTAGTCGCGATTTTCATGTAATCGACCGTCTTCTTCGCGTACGGGCTGACGCGCGCTTTTCCCCACGACGAGGACTCGTCGTCCGCAAAAATCGAGACGCAGACAATCTTCCCGTCGAGAAACTGCGCGGAACCTTTGTGCGCGGCGATGTCCGCGGCAAAAACGCACGGAATTATCGCTGAAAAGACGAGCGCGAGGGCGAATCTCAGAATCATTTCCTCACAAGCCCCCTGAAAATGCGGTGCTTCTCCTCGTCCTGCATCAGGAGGGTCATCTTGAACTGCCCGTCGTGGTTTCCGTTCCCGAAGCACGATTTCCTGAACGACAAAAACGAATTCCGCTCAAGCGGGTACGGAACGGGGCATTTGAGCCTGAACGAATTCCGCTTCGACTCGTAATCGATGTTGAGCGACTTGAGCTTCTCGTCGACGACGGAATTGAAAAATTCGATGTCCTCGCCGGGAATCTCAAGGTACTCGAATTCGTAGTAGAACCGGTATGTCGCGAACGCGATGTCGGCGAACCCGACAAAAAAGCGGACGGAAAACCCAGTCTCGTCCTCCGCAAACCGCACCGCCTCGACGAACTGCCGCTCGTGGAGCTTCTCTCCCGTTATCGAAACGATTCCGTTTATCTTCTGCACGAACCGTATCCGCGGAATCGTCCCGAAAAAGCCGTCAACGACGACGAGGTCGTTCATCGGGTAGCGGTAAAGCCCGCCCAGCGTCGTCACGTAGACGGAATACTGCTTCCCGTCCTCAATCTCGTCGATTCCCAGAATCTGCGGCTCCTTCTTCCCGATGTCCTTCTCCGGAACGAACTCGAAAAAATGCACGCCGGGAAAAAGCACCGTCGTGTCGCTTCCGTCGAGCGTGATTCCGGCACGGCACTCTGTCGCGAAATACGAAAGGTCGATGTGAATGGCTTTTTCGGGAAAGTAATCCTTTATTTTTTCGGCATACATTCCGGAATTTCCCGTTTTCCACGTCGAGACGACGGCGAGGTTCGGCCAGAAATCCTTGGGAAAAAGCCGCCCGTGTTTCTTCCTCAGCTCGCGAAGCTCGTTCGCGCGGCGCACGTTCGGGGAAAGGGCGCACGAAAGCCGCGCGCGTATGTCGCCCGGAATCTCCGCCATGTCGCAAAGCGTCCCGTTCTCGATGTCGCGGATGAAGTCGTCGAGATGGGAATCGACCACGTTCTGCATCTCCATTATCGTGCTGGGATTCGCCGTTATGAGCGCGGTAACGTCCTGCTCAATCCCAATCCGCATTATCGCGTAATAGCGCGCGTTGAAATCATCAATCTTGAAAACATCCTCGCAGACGGAATGGATGCCGGAAAGAAACCAGGGAATGTCGCGGCTCGTCAGCCCGGAAACGGAGCCGAACACCGTCCCGTCGGGAACCTCCCCGTCAACGACGCTGCCGACAACCGAGACCGCCTTTCCATCAAAGGCAGCCGGACACAATTTCAGGAGAGAATAAAGCCAGAGAACGGTCATCTTTTTGTAGACGACGTCGTGGTACGCCTCCGAAACGGGAATCCATTTCGGCTCGCCGGAAGTTCCGCTCGTAACTGAATACATTTTCGGGTGCCCCGGAAAAAGCACGTTCGGCTCTCCGTTCTTGCACCGCTCGATGAACGGCCGGAGCTCATCGTAATCGGAGACGGGAACATTCGCCCGGAAAAGCCTGAAAAGCTCGTCATCATCCTCCGCAAGAAGGATGAGCGGAAATCCGTGCGCCCTGCCCCATTCGGAATCCTTCGCGTATTCGAGGATTCTCCTGAGCGCGGACGCAGAAGACGCGCGGCAATCGCGTGACGACTCGACGAACCGCTTGTAAAGGATTCCGCCGTACAACCTAAGCGCAAGTTTCCCGAACCCCGATTCACGGAATTTTCTTGTCATGGACAACGTATCAGCGATTCGGCATCAAAAGCGCAAGTATTATATAAAGAAGGATTCCGAATCCCCCGAAAACGACCATCAGAATCCAGACGATGCGGACGATTGTCGGGTCGATGTCGAAAAACTCAGCGACGCCTCCGCATACTCCGAAAAGTTTCCTGTCAGCAGATTTCTTGAATCTCTTTGCCATTTTTTTATTTCCTCCAAACAAAATCACTGCCCGCAAAACGACGCAGGAACGGAAATGCGGGCGAGACGATATTTTTGAGGGGCCACCACGAAACAGTTGTTCCGGACAGCCCCGTCATTTCAGCAAGAATCAGCAGTAGAGCTGTTTTATGAGGTTTGTCGCAGTCTCCGTCCGGATGACATGCCCGAGCGCGTTCCTCACGGCATCGTCCGAAACAGAATCCTCGTCGATGTTGACGGCAAAATCCGCCTCGACAAGGATGAGATAATCGAGCGCCTCGTTTTCGATGTTGTCGTACGTGTGGTGCCGGGAAATCAGGTATTCCACGCGGGCTTTTTCAGCATCGGAAATCTCAAGATGGGACATCAGCTCGTGGGCGACGGCAGGCCCCTCGATTTCCTGATACTTTCCGTCGGAAGAACCGTGCTTCTCCTCGGCGGCGTGGATTCCGATGTCGTGAAGGAGGGCTGCGATTTCGATTGTCTGCATCAGCGACGGCTCGATTCCCTCGCATTCGGCTATATAGCGCGCGAACGAATGGACTTTCAGCGCGTGGGAGATGCGCTTAATGTCTTTGCCGTTGTACTCAATCATTTTTGATTTGACTTGTTCGATTAAATCCATTTTTTACCTCGCCTTGATTTTACAATTAGATTGTTTTTTGTGCTATCTTTAGCTGATGACCCAACTGGAAAAATATTACAACAAATTCAAAGAAGACCACAGGCTCACAACGCGGCACGGCTCGGTGGAATTCGCGGTGTCGATGGAAAAAATAAGGGAATGCGCCGCAAAATGCGGAGGAACAGCCGCGAAAATCCTGGACGTCGGCGCGGGAACGGGGCGGTATTCCGTCGCTCTGAGCGAGGAGGGATTCGACGTCACGGCGGTGGAGCTGGTGAAGCACAACCTCGACATACTTCTTTCAAAACACGCGAAAGTAAAATGCTGGCCGGGCGACGCGCGCGACCTTTCGTTCCTGCCCGACAAGGCGTTCGACATAACGCTGCTGTTCGGGCCGATGTACCATCTGCACACGGAGGAGGACAGGCTCGCCGCCCTGAACGAGGCGAAGCGCGTGACGAAGGACGGCGGGTTCATTCTCGTCGCGTACGTGATGAACGAATACGCGATAATCTCGTACTGCTTCAAGAAAGGAAAAATCCTCGACTGCATCAGGAACAAGACGCTCACGGACGATTTCCACGCGATAACGGAGACGGAGAAGGATTTGTACTCCTACACGCGAATCGAGGACATGGACGCGCTCAACAAAAAGGCGGGGCTTGTCCGCGATAAGATATTCGCGCCTGACGGGGCGGCGGATTACATGCGGCGGGAGCTGAACGCGCTCGACGAGGAATCGTTCGGCTATTTCGTGAAGTACCAGCTTTCCGTATGCGAGCGGCCCGATTTGCTCGGCGCAAGCTCCCACACGGTCGACGTGCTGCGCGTGCCATCCTCATCGTGACGGGAAATTCCGAAACAGTTGCCTAAAAAAATCGCACATCCGATAATAGGAATATGAACAACCATCACACAAAGAAAGACTACATTTTTCTTGTCGCAACCACCGCGCTCCTGCTCGCGATGCTTCCGAAAGTCTGCGCGCAAGATGCGGGCGTCTCGGAGGAAAAGGCGCAGGGAATGAGGGACAAGCTCATCGAATACAGCAGGGAATATATCGGCTGCCCGTACCGGGACGGGGCAACAGGGCCGGCGACGTTCGACTGCTCCGGGTTCGTTTTCTCGATGTTCAGGGAATCCATCGGAATCCAGCTTCCGAGAAAATCGGAGAACATTTACGCGAAATCGGAAAAAATTGGCGACGGAGAAAGGATTGCCGGCGACCTCGTTTTTTTCAAGACGACGGGAAGCGGAAAGATTTCGCACGTCGGGATTTTTCTCGGCAACGACGAATTCCTCCACTGCGCGAGCGACGGACCTGAGACGGGCGTCATCATATCCACTCTGTCGCGCGGGTACTGGAAGGAGCATTACGCGGCGTCGGGCCGGTACATAAAATCGAAGGACGCGCCGGAAAGCGTAAAAAAAAATGACGAAGCCGAAAGCAGCAAAGAAAACAATGGCAAGCCGGACGGCTTGAATGATTCGGAAAAAGCCGAAAACAAAAGCGTCGGAATTGAAGGCGAAGCGCAAAACGCGGAGACGGAAAAAGGATTTTCGGAAAAACTCGTGTTTGACGCGACGATTGAGGCGGGCTGGAATTTCTTCGACTGCGAGTCGTTCAGGCTGAACTTCAGGGGCGTCGACGCGCTCCTGCACGTCAGCTACGACGGAACGATAAAACCCGGAATCGGGGCGTTCATCAGGTACGACAACGGGACGGGAAATTTCCAGCTTCCGCTCGTCCTTTCCCTCGCGCTCGGCGACTACACGCGCATTTTTGCAGGTCCCGTCATCCCGCTCGGAAAGCCGAACATTCCGGGCGACAGGAACGAGGAGATACGTCATTCCATTTTTCCCGGCATCATCGGCATCTGCTGGAACACGCCGCAGATAAAGGCGGGAAAATGCGGCATCTCGCTGACGCAGGACATCCACTACACGGTTTTCAACAAGACGGACGGAACGGCGCTCTCCCCTTTCAGGAGCGCGGCTTCCGGGCTCGTTTTTTCGACGGGAATACGCGTAACGCTTCCGATGTCGAATCTGATTTAACATGAAAGACCGCACGAATGGTCGAAAGAAAACACAACGGAGGTTTTTCATGAAAAAAATGTTCCTTGCCGCGGCTGCTTCCGCATCGCTTCTCGTTTCCCTTTCATCGTGCTCGCCCGAGATAAAAATAAAGGCGAACGCGGACGAGTCGGTCGAGATTTCGTTCAGGACGGGATTCTCAAAATCGGCGAGCATGACGATAAAATCGATCGCGGGAATTCCCGAGGACAAGCCGCTTTTCGAGCCGTCGGACATGTCGACGTTCCTGCTGAACGCAGGCGCGACCGGAGTCGGCGCGAGGACGCCGTCGGAAACGGAAGTCGAGGCGAGCGGTACGATAAAAAAACTCGGCTCGTCGGCATTCCGCGCGACGGACATTCTCTCGCTCGGAACGAATTCGATTCTCGACAAAAAGAACGGAAGCTCGCTTTCCCTGACGCTCGGCCCCAAGGAAATACGGAAGCTGTACGCGCTTCTCGACGACGACTCCAAGGCGTATCTGGACACGATGATGATTCCTGCGCTCATCGGCGAGGAGATGGGCGAAAGCGAATACCAGCTTCTCCTTTCCGCGATGTACGGCCCGTCGTTCGCCGACGAGCTGGTGAACGGGAACGTCACGATTTTGCTGGAATCCCCCAACGGGAAGAAGACGAAAATAGCGGAGAAGCTCGGAAAAATTCTCACCGCGACAGAAGAGCAGAAATGGTCGGTCGAATGGTAGCCGTTCCATCTGCTTTTGCGGCGCATTTTATTTCTGCGGGCTGCGGAGCCTGTTCCGGTATTCGAGAGGCGTGCAGCCGAATTTGGATTTGAACGCGCGGATAAAATACGAGACGTTCTCGAATCCGTTCGAGAGCGCAATTTCCGTCACGGAATCGTCGCTGTCGCACAAACGCTCCGACGAAGACTCAAGCCGGTACTCGTTCAGATATTTTATGAAGCTCATCCCCGTTTCCTCGCGGAACATCCCCATAAAGCGGCTCGGCGAAAGGGAGCAGACTCCGGCGGCGTCGCTTACCGAAATTTTCTCCCGAAAATGCTCCGCCGTGTACGAAAGGACGTTCCGGAGGCGCTCTGTGTTTGCCCGCGCGTTTCCGTCACGTGCCTGATGCTCCGCGCAATTCTCCGTCAGGATTATGTGCATGATTCTGAAGAGCTGTGATTTTATCATCAGCTCGTACCCCGAATAGCTTTCCGTCCTGTTCTCAACCAAATCCGACACGAGCGGAAGGAGGCGGCTGTTCAGTTCCGTCCCCTTTTTTATGAATATCTCGCAAAGCGAATCGCGGTCGCCGATTTTCGAGAAATACCGCCGGCTGCAATGCGATTCGGAATTCTCCTCAAGAAGCGAGAACGAGAACAGGATGTTGAAATACTCGCATTTTTCCTCGCCGTCCTGTGAAATCGAATGGATGCTCCCGCCGGGGATAAGCAGGATGTCGTCTTTTCCGCAGACGAACCGCTCCCCGCCGGCGGTGAACGACGCCCTCCCGAACGTCACGATGATGATTTCGAATTCGTCGTGCCAATGATGGGGAAACCCCCGAAGCCATTCAGGAATTCTGGCGTGGTATACGGCATACGGAAACGTCCTCATTCCGTGCGCGGCTTTCTCGTGAAGCGTTTCCCTGTGAGACATGATTCCTCCGACCATTTGCGTGATAGTTTTGTGTTATAAAATTGCTATAAACATGCAAGATTTTACACCATGGCGATTGTATTCTGTCAACATGATGAACAAAGAATTCAAAGGCAAGCTCATCCAGCTCGCCCTTCCCGTCACCATCCAAAGCCTGATGCAGTCGTCGCTCTCCCTCATCGACCAGATAATGATAGGCTCGCTCGGAAGCGCGAGCATCGCGGGTATCGGTCTCGCGGGAAAATTCACCTCGCTTTTCAGCGTCATGGCGGGCGCAATCGTCACCGCAAGCGGAATCCTGATTTCCCAGTATTTCGGGGCGAAAAACGAAAAGGGAATAAGAAACAGTTTTTTTCTGCCGCTCTACATCTCTGCATTTTTCGCGCTTGTTTTTTCGGTCATATCGTTCGCCATCCCGAACGTCGTCATGTCGGTGTATGCGGATGATGCCGAGACCGTCATGAAAGCCTCGTCGTATCTGAGATGGCGCGCGCTCGGGTTCTTCCCGTCTGTCGCGACGCTTTTCATCTCGACGCTGCTGAGGAATATGAAAAAGGCGAAGCTTCCGGCAATCGCAGGAATATCCGCGATAATCGTGAACACGGTGCTCAACTGGTTCCTCATCTTCGGGATTGGATTTTTCCCGAAAATGGAGGAAAAAGGAGCTGCAATCGCCACGGTAATCGCGGGCATCGCGGAAATGCTCATAGTCGGCACGCTTTTTCTCCGCGAAAAAAAGACGCGGAACATGAGCCTAAAGCCGGTCTTCTCATTCCCGCGCGAATTCGTAGTCACCGCGATAAAAATACTCGCCCCCATTCTCGTTGGGGAGGCGCTCTGGTCGCTCGGGGAAAACACGTACGCGATAATCTACGGGCATCTTGGCACGGAACCGTGCGCCGCTATGACGCTCATGTATCCGATACAAGGAATCGTCATCGGAGCGCTGTGCGGAGTCTCATCTGCCGCGGGAATCATCGTGGGGAATTCGCTCGGCGCGGGTGAAAACGAGAAAGCATACGCCGAAGCAAAATCATTCGTCGCGCTGACAATAACGGCGGGAGCGATTCTAGCGCTGGTAGTCTGCGCAATCTCGCCGCTCTACGTCCGCCTTTTCAAAGTCCCCGACGAGACGCGCGCCGTAACGATAAAAATCCTCGTATCGTTCTCGCTCGTATTCATCGCGAAAGTGTTCAACATGGTCGTAGGCGGCGGCGTCCTCCAAAGCGGCGGGCAGACGAAATTCCTCACCGCCGTGAACATAATCGGCACATGGGGATTTGGCGTCCCACTCGGCTTCATTACCGCATACGCCCTCCGCATGCCGATTTGGAAAGTCTACTTCTTTCTCTCCCTCGAAGAATACGTCCGCCTGATAATAAGCGTCATCCTCCTAAAAAGCCGCCGCTGGATGAAAAACGTCGCAATATAACCGCACGCTACGAGAAACAGTGACAAACGCCAACAAAACATCGCGTTCCGCACTCACCCCAAAAGGCGCACACCACGCAAAAGCGGGGTGCTGCGGGCGCACGCTACGAGAAACAACGACAAACACCCGTAAAACAAAGCGTTCCGCCTCCCCTTCAACAGGGCGCGGAACATGCGCCCCCCCGCATGTTCCGTGGGCGCACGCTACGATAAACAACGATAAACGCTAGCAAAACAAAGCGTTCCGCACTCACAAAAAAAGACGCGGAACATGCGCCCCCCCGCATGTTCCGTGGGCGCACGCTACGATAAACAACGATAAACGCTAGCAAAACAAAGCGTTCCGCACTCACAAAAAAAGACGCGGAACATGCGCCCCTCGCATGTTCCGTGGGCGCACGCTACGATAAACAACGACAAACGCTAGCAAAACAAAGCGTGCGCCGTGGCAAGACACACAAAATCGGGTATAGTTTCTTTGCGGCGAAAATGCCGCAAGGAAAGAAAAATGTCGGTAAATTCAACGATACAGCAGACGCTCGCCGAAGCGAGAAAAATCGTCATAAAAATCGGGTCGAACACGCTCGCTAAAGCGGACGGAACGCAGAACACGGAATTCATGCAGTCATTCGCACGGCAATGCAGGAACCTGATTGACGCGGGAAAAAGCGTCGTCGTCGTCTCATCGGGGGCGCAGGTTTCCGGAGTCTCGACGCTCAAGGAATGGGCACGGAAAAAGGACGTGCATTTCAGGCAGGCGCTCGCGGCAATCGGGCAAGTCGAGCTGATGGCGCAATGGCGGAAGGCGTTCGGCGAATTCGACATCCACATCGGGCAGCTTCTTTTCACGAAGGACGATTTCGAGGACAACCACCGCTCGCTCAACATACGGAACACGATTTTCACGCTCGTCGATGAAGGCGCCGTCCCCATCATCAACGAGAACGATTCCGTCTCGACTGACGAATTCGCGATAGGCGACAACGACAACCTTTCCGCGCTGACGGCGATTCTCTGGAGCGCGGACCTCCTCATCCTTTTCAGCGACATCGACGGAATATACACCGACAATCCAAAAACGAACCCGAACGCACAGCTTGTCGAGACAGTGGCGGATATTTCCGAACTGCGGAAATCGATAAAAATAGGCGGAACAAACAGTTTCGGCACGGGCGGAATCGAGACAAAAATTCAGGCTGCCGAAAAAACAGTCGTCTACGGCATTCCCCTTCTTCTTGCGAACGGCGGCAGGGAAAATATCCTCGACAACCTCGTGAACGGAACCGCAACAGGAACACTCTTCCTTGCATAAGCGCTTGCATACCGGTGCGCGTTCTCAGTTCGGCTTTGTCGGAGCAAGCGTGCGCCGGTGCGTGAAGCGCACCTTCCGTGCCCGAGGGGGCTGCAGGCATACCGGTGCGCGTTCTCAATTCGGCTTTGTCGGAGCAAGCGTGCGCCGGTGCGTGAAGCGCACCTTCCGTGCCCGAAGGGGCTGCAGGAATACCGGTGCGCGTTCCCAATTCGGCTTTGTCGGAGCAAGCGTGCGCCGGTGCGTGAAGCGCACCTTCCGTGCCCGAGGGGGCGCTGCAGGAATACCGGTGCGCGTTCTCAGTTCGGCTTTGTCGGAGCAAGCGTGCGCCGGTGCGTGAAGCGCACCTTCCGTGCCCGAGGGGGCTGCAGGCATACCGGTGCGCGTTCCCAATTCGGCTTTGGCGGAGCAAGCGTGCGCCGGTGCGTGAAGCGCACCTTCCGTGCCCGAAGAGGCTGCAGGCATACCGGTGCGCGTTCCTAATTCGGCTTTGTCGGAGCAAGCGTGCGCCGGTGCGTGAAGCGCACCTTCCGTGCCCGAGTGGGCTGCAGGCATACCGGTGCGCGTCCCCAATTCGGCTTTGGCGGAGCAAGCGTGCGCCGGTGCGCGTTCGGAGTTTTCGTAACTGAAAAAATTGCTTTTATCTGACCGCTTTCACCTTCATGGATGCGGGCGGATGGCAAAAAAGCGGAAAACGAACGCAACAAAGAGAGGGCTATTGACACTTTTTTTTAAAAATCGTATATTCACCAAGCATTTTGTTTGGAGCGATGGCAGAGAGGTCGATTGCACCGGTCTTGAAAACCGGCATACCGCAAGGTATCGTGGGTTCAAATCCTACTCGCTCCGCTTTCTTTCCGGTTTCCGGAAGAAAGGAGGCGTCGTATAGCGGTATTACAACGGATTGCTAATCCGTCGGTCTCGTAAGAGCCGGGCAGGTTCGACTCCTGTCGCCTCCGATGCATGAGATTGTAGCTCAGCTGGATTAGAGCGCCACCCTGCGGAGGTGGAGGTCGCACGTTCGAATCGTGTCAGTCTCACTCAGATTTTTTTGGAAAAAGGCTCGCCAAAACGGTGGGCTTTTTTTTATGCGCGCGCCCTCTTTCCTCTTTCCTCTTTCCTCTTTCCTCTTTCCTCTTTCCTCTTTCCTCTTTCCTCTTTCCTCTTTCCTCTTTCCTCTTTCCTCTTTCCTCTTTCCTCTTTCCTCTTTCCTCTTTCCTCTTTCCTCTTTCCACGATTGGACGAACGGAAAAAATCGCGCATACTATTGTCATGAACGAAAAGAAAATCAATTTGCTTTACATCCACGGGTTCAACGGAAAATCGCAGGGCGGAACGTACGTGGCGCTCAAAAGCCTCGCGGAAGGATTCGGGATAAACGTCCTGACGCATCAGTTCAGGGAGCTGCACACCAATGTCGAAAAAACGCAGGGCGAAATCGAGCGACTGTGCCGCGACAACGACATACGGATTATTGCGGGCGCCTCGCTCGGCGGATTCTACGCGCTTCAATGCAGGCTTCCGCTCAAAAAAATCGCGATAAACCCGTGCCTTCTTCCTTCAGCCGAAATTCCGCTGCTAAAGAATTTCGACACGGGGGAAAACGTTTTTGTTCCGGAAAGCGTAATCGAAAAATGGCGCGAGCTTGAGCGGTGGCTTGTCGTTCCGAACGCGTTCGGGATTTTCGGGAGGCAGGACGACCTTTTCCACAACGGCGCGGAACGGAATTTCAAATCGATGTTCGACTCGCTTTTCAAGGAAAGCTCCGCGTCCGTCCTCGTCAACGGAAAGCACAGCCTTGAGCTTGATGAGCTTCGCCCGGGATTTTTCGCGGCGATGGAGCATTTCAAAATCGAGGGGCGCGTCCAGAACTGAATTTTCCCGCACCCCTGCCGACTACCGCTTCTTTTCCCGGAGCGCGCGGATTCGCTCAAGAAGGGGCGGATGATTGTAATGGAAAACCGAATAGATTTTCGGGACCTGCATCTCGCTGAGGTTTTCCTTGTTGAGCTTGACGAGCGCGGATACGAGCTCCTCGCACCCGCCGCACACTTCCGCGCTGAACGCATCGGCCTGGAATTCGTCGCGGCGGCTGAAGAAATTCAGCACGACGCCGGCAAGCGGGGAAAATCCCGAGAAGACGATTCCGAAAAGGACGAGTCCCGCCATCATCATGCGGTGGCTTACCTCCCCGCCTGCCTCCTTCATCACGGAAAAACCGAATCCTTCGTACAGCGGCGGATAGCGCAGCGCGAGGCTCACGACAAAAAGAGCGGCAAAAACGACGGGAATCACGACGAGCATACGCCGTATTATGTGGTGCTTCTTGAAATGCCCGAGCTCGTGCCCGAGAACGGCTTCGATTTCGGCGGGCGTTAGCTGCTCGATAAGCGTATCGTACAGGACGACGCGCTTCGTCTTTCCGAATCCCGTGAAATACGCGTTCGAATGCCCGGAGCGGCGCGACGCGTCCATCACAAAAAGCCCGCCCGAGCGGAAATGGCAGCGCGCAAGAAGCGAATCGAGGCGCGATTTCAGCTCGCCGTCCTCAAGCGGCGTGAATTTGTTGAAAAGCGGCGCGATGAAAACGGGATAGATTACGGAAACGGCAAGGCTGAACGCGATGTACGCCGCCGCAAGAAAAATCCACCACGACGACGGCGCGACGCGGAACAAGAACCCGGCGACGGCGACAAGCGGAAGCGCGAGCACGGCGGAGACGACCGCCTCCTTCACCGCGTCCACAATCCACATGCCGAACGTCTGCTTGCAGAACCCGAATTTCTTTTCGATTCCGAAAACGCGGTACAGGCTGAACGGAATTCCGACAATCGCGTCGGGAACGGAAATGAACAGCAGGAAAAGCACGTTCACGAGAAACGCGCTCCCCGTCCAGGTGAAGACCGTCTCGAAAACGGCAGGATAGAACCCGCTGGCGGCAAGATACACTTTGAGCGCGAGCGAGACGAGTATTTCGGGAACCGAGAAAAAGTGCTTGGCGTCCTCATAGGCGCACGTCCGGGAAAGAGTCTCCTTGTCGACAGACGCGCCGACTTCCGGCGGGATTTCCATCCCGTGCTTTTTCCTGAACGAATAGTCGATGAACCCGAGCGACAGATGGATTGCCGCATCAAGGAACGCTCCGACAAAAAACAAAACGACGAAAACATTTGTGTACTGCATCTCAACTCCGAACCGAGGGGATAAAACGGGTCTATTCAAAACGGTTTGTTTTCCCGTGTCAAGGACAGGAAAACCGGAACCCTTTCCGGTACGCGCAGAGAAGCTCCTCAAGCTCGGCAATCTGCTCCTCAAGCTCGGAGCCGCGGTCGGTGTCGCGAACGTGCCGCCTGTTCGGGAAACGCTCGACCTGAATCGTGTCGGAAACGATGTCGGAATCGGTGGCAATCATCTGCTCGCAGCTCGTGAATTTCTCGTGGACGACGAGGCGCATCCCATAGCTGTTGCACACGAGCGTGTATCCGGCGATTCCCGTTTTTTCGTGGTACGCCGCCGAAAATCCGCCGTCGATGATAAGCAGCTTCCCGCCGCATTTTATCGGAGAATCGCCTTTCTTCACTTCCTGCGGGACGTGGCCGTTTATTATATGGGCGGTCTTTTCGTCCAGACCGAATTCGCGGAGAATCGAATTCACGGTCGCCTCGTCCTCAAGCTCGTCGTAGTAGCGGTTCTTCCGCTCGCACCGCGCCTCCTTGTCGTCTATGAACATGCTCTCGAAGCACGCCATCTTCTCCTTCCCGAACAGCGGCGATTTCGGCCCCGTCCACAAATACCACATTATGTTCTCGCCGCGCCTTTTTTCCTCGGAGCCGCTTTTTGCGAAATACCCCTTGCGCACCCAGACCTCAAGCTCGTCGTAAAGGCGCTTCCCGCTGACGGTTTTTCCGTACACATCGACCGGAAGGAATTTTCCGTCGGAATCAAGCGGCATGCAGCCGTGGTACAGAAGGTTCCCGTTGAAAACCTTGTAGAGGCTTCCCTTCGCGAAAAGGAAACGGACATGGCGCTGGAGCTTCTCGCAATGCGTGAACGAATAGACGAGCCTGTTCATGACGCGCTCCTCGTCGTCGGAAAGTTTTTCCGGATTCGCGGGGTCAACAGTCGGCATGTCGGCGGAAAAATCGCCCACGTTGAGCCTCCATTCCTTTCCGCCGATGTTCACGGTCTTCTTTTCGAAATCGATTTTGTCCAGGACGAGACGGTGCTCCATCCCGAATTCGGGATTCTCGCGAATCAGTTCAGCTTCGAGCTTGAGCTGAATCAGGAGAATCGCGCGGTGGACGGCGTTCCTGTCCATTTTCCCGTATGCGCTCATGCAGAAGGTGACGAGCGGCGTAAGGTTTATCCCGTAACCTTCCTCAAGGACGTCGAGATTGTTGTACCGCGCGCAGAGCCTGACGACATTCGCGATGCACACCTTGCTTCCGGCGGCGGCGCCCATCCAGACGATGTCGTGGTTCCCCCATTGTATGTCGAGCGAATGGTAGTTCAGAATCGAGTCGAGGATGAGATGCGGTCCCGGCCCCCGGTCGAAAATGTCGCCGATTATGTGAAGGTGGTCGATGACGAGCCGCTGAATCATGTTGCAGAGCGCGACGATAAGCTGCTCCGCCGCCCCGATGCGTATGACGGTGCTGATTATGGAATTGTAGTACGCCTGCTTGTCCTTGATTTCTTCCTTCTCCGTTATGAGCTCCTCGATTACGTAGGAGAAATCCTCGGGCATCGCCTTGTGGACTTTCGAGCGCGTGTATTTCGACGATACGCGGCGGAGCATCGCAACGAGACGGTGGAGCGTGACGGTGTACCAGTCGTCCAAATCCTCCTCGGACTGTCTGACAATCTCAAGTTTCTCCTTCGGGTAGTAAATCAATGTCGCGAGCGCGCGTTTTACGGACGACGTTTCCGTGTTGCCGAAAACCTCCTCTATTTTCGTCCGTATCGAGCCGGAGCCGTTCCGCAAAACGTGGCTGAACTGCTGGAATTCCCCGTGAATGTCCGTGAGGAAATGCTCCGTGCCCTTCGGCAGAGCGAGTATCGCCTGAAGGTTCACAATCTCCGTTATGACCGACTGCTCCGACGGATATTGCCGTGCTAGAATCGAAAGATATTTCTCGTTTTTCATGGGGAAAATTATATCAGTTCCAGCGCGAAAACATCATTTTTTTGTGGTGCCGAAAGCAGTTTTCCCATCGCGGAATACGGCTTTTTCCGAAAATTCCGGACGACCGAAAAAAAATCCCGATTCCGACCCGAAAACAAAAGGGCGGAATCGGAACTCACGAAGCTCAGCAGTAAATCATGCGCTTGACGCGGCCGACGAGCGTCTTCCCTTCGAGCGGCGTCGATTTTCCCTTCGACTTGAATTCCGCGGCGCGGACAATCCACTCCTCGCGCGTATCGACAAGCGAGAACGAAGCCGCAAATCCGGGACGGAGCCGCCCCGACTTCAAGCCGAGAATCGCGGCGGGATTCGCGCTCATAAGTTCCGACAGCCGTGAAAGGGAGAATCCCTCCTCCGCGCACAGAACCGTATGGCAGGCGGCAAAAGCCGTCTCAAGACCGGTGAACCCAGGGGAGCCGGCGGCTTTGTCCTCCATCGTGTGCGGGGCGTGGTCTGTTCCGATGCAGTCCGCCGTCCCGTCGCGCAGCGCCTCAATCAACGCGCGCCTGTCTTCCCCGCTCCGAAGAGGAGGATTCACGAGCGCGCGGATATTCGGCTCTTCCGTCCCAACAAGGGAAAGATGGTGCGGCGTGACCTCGACGGAGCAGTCGATTCCCCGCGCCTTCGCGTTCCGCACGGCATCCATGCTCGTTTTTGTGGAGCAATGGCAGATGTGGACGTGACAATGCGCGAGCGCGCCAATCTCAAGGTTCCGCTCCGTCGCGGCATCCTCGGCAAGCGCAAGAAGCGAATTCGCGCGCGAAAGGTTCCCGTCGATTTCCGACACGACGGATTCAGGGACGGAACCGGGAATTTCGTCGAATATTCCCGCGGGAATTCCGTTGTCAGCCATAAGGCGGAGCGCCGCCTGCCTGAACGGACGGGCTGCTTTCGCAAGCTCCACATCCTCGCAATGGCACGCGACGACGATTCCCTTCTTCCCGGCTTTCTCCATCGCCTCAAGCATGACGGCGGCGGAGGCAACATCGTGCCCGTCCTCGCTTATCACCGGAAATTCATCCCTGCTCAAATCGTCGATTGCAGACGTGTCCGTTCCGCCGAAATCCTTCGTTATGCTGACCGTCTGAAAAACCGTCGCGCGGGATTTCTCCGAGCATTCTTTCATTATCGATTTTGCGAGCGACGACGACGAGACGACAGGATTCGTGTTCGGCATGAGGACGAGAGTTCCGAATCCGCCGTTCTCCGCAGCGGCGAGCGCAGAATCGATATCCTCTTTCTGCGTCTGCCCCGGATAGCGGAAATGCGCGTGCATGTCCACGAAAGACGGCATGAGCGCAAGCCCTTCCGCGTCTATAAAATTCCCGCGCGGAATCCCGACGACGGTGGCGAGTTTCTCCGCATCGCTCCGTCTCCTGAAAGAACCCATATGCACGGAACAGATAATTCCGTCCCTGCAGAAAACCGCGCCCTCGGAGTCGATGTCGGCATCAACAAGACGCGCATTGTATATGACTGCATCCATTTTTCATTCCCCAAACGTTTTTTTGCCACGATTCTACAGAAAAAATGACGCCCTGAAAAACCCCCGCGGCAAGCGCTCAGAGACGGGAAACGTTCTCGATTATGTCGGACGGAACCATCGCATAGTCGCATTCGACTTTCCGGCTGGCGAGCGCATGCGCGAGCGACGCGCTTCCGGCGGCATCGACCGTCTTGTACTTCTGCGCTAGGAGCGCGACGACAAGCCCGGAAAGGACGTCCCCGCTTCCGGCTTTCGCGAGGCAGGGCATTCCGAACGGATTCACGTAGAGATTGTATTTTCTGCCGTCAAAATATCCTATCATCGGGTTCGCGCCTTTCACGAGGAGCACGCATTTCGGATATTTTTTGCAGAATTCCTCGATAAGCTCATTCTTCTTCGTCACGCAGTCCGACACGGAATGCTCGCCGAACCCGCACGACCTCAAGACAACCTGGAATTCCTTGGGATGCGGGGTGAGGACGACCTTGCGGCTCCTTTCCGAAAGGAATGACGGAAGCCGCGGGGAAAGAAGCGCGTCCGCATCGATAACGCAGGCAACATCCTTGTGGGCGGAGAGGTAGTCGAAATACCGGGCTATTTTCGCCTCGGCATCCGCGCCGCGCCCCATGCCCATCCCGAACGCGACTGCCGTCGTCTTTTCCGGCAATTCAGTCGAGCTCATAATTTCCGGCGGCACGAACGAGAAATCAGTTCCCTCATCGCCGACGATGGTGACCTGCCCCGCCCCGAACCGGAGCGCTGCGGACGACGCGAGGATTGCCGCCCCGCGCTTTTCCCCAAGCGCGACGACCGCATGTCCGAAATCGCCCTTGTTCACGAGGCATTTTTTTCTTTTCGGGAGAATCATGTCGCTTTCCTCAAGAAGGCTCGCGACTTTCAGCGACGTGTTGCTCGAATTTTCGTAGAGGCGGCGGCCGACACCGAGGTCAGCGCAGACGACATCCCCGACGAAATCCTTTGCCGAATCCTGGAAAAGCGAAAGCTTGAGCGCGCCCATCGTAACGGTGACGTCAGCGCGGAACGTGCCGCGGGAAACGGTCCCGCACGAATCGATTCCGCTCGGAATGTCGCAGGCAATTCTGAACGCATCGACGTTGCTCGCGTCGTTCAGGATAATCTGCACGTTCTCGGGAAGCTCGCCGTGGAATCCGCTTCCGAAAACGCAATCGACGATGACGGCGGCGGACTCCACGAATTCAAGCGTGAAGTCGAACAGGCTGAAAATCCTGGTGCCGCACTTCTCAGCCCGCTCCTTCTGAAGTTTGCAAAGCCCGCTTTTTGCCGGAACGCATTCGAACACGACGACGTCATAGTAAATCCGAATCCGCCTTGCCAGCGCGTATCCGTCAGCCCCGTTGTCGCCGCCGCCGCACAGTATGAGAACACGGTTCCGCTCGCCGCAGAACCCACCGTGCGCCCTGATTTCTTTTTCCAATGCCGCGGCAGCATTCTCCATCATTATCTCTTCCGTGAGACCGTACGCGTCACGGCAAGCGTTGTCGAGTTTCTTCAAGTCGAAATAAAGGTTTTGCATGATTCCTAAATTATAAATTAGGAATTCGAGAAAAAAAAGCCAAAATAAAACGCCCGCAAAGCGTTATTTTCCTCATATCACTTTCTTGTCGAGCCACTTTCCGCGGCAGAACCGCGCGAAGAAAAGCGAGCCGCGGAAAATCCAGTCGAGGTACATCCCGAACCAGACGCCGTAAAGCGCGAGATGGGTGCTTCCCGGGTTCCGCGCGATTATGAATGACGAGATGAGGAAGCTGAACAGCACGCGGAACGCCCACATAGAGATGTTGCTGACGACCATCGTGAATTTCGCGTCCCCCGCAGCGCGGAGGATGTTCGGCATCGTGAACGACATCGGCCAGAGAAGGACGTTCGCGCACATGCACGTCCTGATAACGCCGGAAGCGAGGCGCGCGGACTCGTCGGAAAGGTTGAACGCGCGGACGAGGACGGGCGCAAGGATGAAAATCGCCATGCTCGTGCAGAACATCGCGACGTAGGCAACCTGCATCAGCTTTTTTCCGTACGACTTCGCCTGGCCTTTCTCACCCGCGCCGATGCACCGCCCGATAATCGTTACGCAGCCGAGCCCTATCGAGCTTCCGGGAATGTTCGAGAAGCTCGCAATCGTGTTCGAAATCGCGTTCGCGGCAATCGCCACCGTACCGAACCCCGACATGAACGACTGGACGAGAATCTTTCCGATATGGAAGACGGAATTCTCGATTCCGCTCGGAATGCCGACGGTGAGAATTCTCCGAATCATCGGAAAATTCACCTCGACTTTCCAGAATTTGTCGATGTAAATCTCGTTGTTCCTGTTCCCCAAAAGAAAAAGCATCACGCACGCGGCAACCGCCCGGCTCAAAAGCGTCGCAAGCCCCGCGCCGTTCACCCCGATTCCCGCGCCGTAGATGAAGACGGCGTTCCCCGAGATGTTTATGAAATTCATCACCATGCTGACTTTGAGGCTGATTTTCGAATTTCCCATCGAGCGGAAAAGAGCAGCAGACGAATTGTATATCGCGAGGAACGGGAACGAAACGAGAATCCAGACGAAATAGTCGAGCGCGTTTTTCATGACGTCCGCCTCCGATTTCCCGTAAAGCAGCCCGAGAATCGGTTTCCGCAGCGGAAGGCATATGACGACAAGCGCGACCGCGATAAATCCCGCGACATTGAAAAGCTGCTTCGCCGCCATGCGCGCGTTGTCAGGAGAACCGTGCCCGAGGTATTGAGAGCTGACGACGGCTCCTCCCGTCGCGAACGCCGCAAAAAGCTGTATCATAAGCTGGCTGAACTGGTCGACAAGGGAAACTCCGGACACGCCCGCCTCCCCGATTGACGACACCATCAGCGTGTCGCACGCGCCAATCGTCATCGCAAGAAACTGCTCCGCGACGAGCGGAAGAATCAATCTGAAAAGATACGCCCTGTCGAACAGCGGCTTCGCGCCGCGCCCCTCAATCGTCTGAATATCCTTTTCCATGCGCAAAATAATAGCCCCGTGCCGAAAAAATATCTGTACAGAATTTGCTCAAAAACGTTCGTTATGTGCATATTTTGCTGAAAATCCGCCGGGACAAAAAAAATCCCGCTCGGAGGCGGGACTTTTCAAAATCGCAAACAAAATTATTTCGAGCAGACGACGACAGAATTGTCCGTCGAGCTGAAAGGTGCCGGAATATATTTGTCGGCATTCCAATCGTTTTCCCAGCGGCTTCCATCCAAAAGATAGCGGAACTGATATTCCTTCCCAACCTCAAGCGGAATCTGTACGGAGAATGAACCATCGCGCTTTTTTGTAAGCGGAGTCGCCGTCGATGACCAGCTGTTGAAGTCGCCTGCAATAGTGATGCTCTCGGCTCCCTGCGCAGCCTCAGCCGTAACAGTGAATGTCACTTTGCATGTTTTGCCATCTTTTGAAAAAGATTTCTTCAAAGCCATATGTATATACCCCCTTTTTTCAACTACCGAAAAAACGTCGTTTTTTGTCTTTTCGTTTTTTTGTTACGAAGTATACAAATATATCCGACGAAAAACAAGAGAATTTTCAGTTTCGGAAAATCGTGTCGGAAAAAGTTTTACAATAACTGCAAATTTCGCGCATTTTATGAATTTTCCGTCATCACGCGCCGATACGATTCGTCGATTTATTTGAAAAATTGAAGAAAACCCGCGCAGAACAACGGAAAACGCGCGCAATCGGAATCCGGCAAAAAAGCCGCCGCAACGACCAAAAGCGATTTTTTCTCCTTATCGAGCCGAAAAACCTTCATGTGTTGCCTAAATGCATATGAAGGACTATATTCTAGTCTGTTGACATACCCTATCCCGTCGTTTTATCCAAATTGCGGCCGGGTGCTTTTCCGTATGGAGAGGCAAGAAACATGCTAAAAAGGAGCGTGCATTATGGCAGCTGTCTTATCAAAAACACATCTTTTCACATCTGAATCAGTCGGAGAGGGACACCCCGACAAGCTTTGCGACCAGATTTCCGACGCAATCCTCGACTACGCGCTTTCGCTCGACAAGAACGCGCATGTCGCCTGCGAGACGTTCGCGACGACGAATTTCGTCCTCGTCGGAGGGGAAATCGGATTCTACGGCGCCGACGCGAAGGAGAACGCGAGGAAAATCGCCGAGAACGCAGAGAAAATCGCACGGAGCGTCGCCCGCGACATCGGATACACGAGCGAATCGTTCGGGCTCAACGCGGACACGTTCGAATTCGTGAACAAAATCCACGCGCAGTCGGCGGACATCAACCAGGGAGTCGCCGGAACGGGACTCGATGAATTCAAAGGCCAGCAGGGAGCCGGCGACCAAGGGCTCATGTTCGGGTTCGCGTGCAACGAGACGCCGGAGCTCATGCCGACGCCGATTGTCTACGCGCACAAGCTTCTTCTCAAGGCGACGGAACTCCGCAAAAGCGGGAAAATCAAATGGCTCCGCCCGGACTCAAAATCGCAGGTCACGGTCGAGTACGACGGAAAGAAACCCGTCCGCATCGACGCCGTTGTCGTCTCGCATCAGCACGACGACGGAATCAGCCACGAGGAAATCGAGCGCACGATAAAGCAAGAAATCATCAATCCAGTTCTTTCCGAAACGGGGCTTCTCGACGCGAACACGAAATATTTCATCAACCCGACCGGAAAATTCATCACGGGAGGCCCGGACGGAGACGCGGGGCTGACGGGGCGCAAGATTATCGTCGACACGTACGGCGGAATGGGACGCCACGGCGGCGGCGCGTTCAGCGGAAAAGACCCGAGCAAAGTGGACCGCTCCGCAGCCTACATGGCGAGATACATCGCGAAGAACATCGTCGCATCGGGGCTTGCCGAGCGCGCTGAAGTTCAGCTCGCATACGCAATCGGAGTTCCCTTCCCCGTTTCCGTGAACGTGGACACGTTCGGCACGGGAACAGCCGACGACGCGAAAATCTCCGCCGCGGTAAAGGAAGTGTTCGACTGCACGCCCGCCGGAATCGAGAAGACGCTCAACCTCCGCGGAATCGAATACAGGAAGACCGCAAGCTACGGGCACTTCGGACGCGAAGGATTCCCGTGGGAGAAGACCGACAAAGCCGACGCGCTTAAATCGGCCGTCGCGAGACTGTAAAAGCACGGAACCATGAAAAAGAAAGGGGCTTTCGCCCCTTTCTTTTTTGCCTCATCAGGATTTTCGATGGCTGCATGACTTCTCGGGTCATTCGGAATATCAGCTGAAATCGTGTTTCCGCCAAAATTCGAGGAAAGCAAAAAAAATGCCCGCACGGATGCGGGCACTCTGACGGAAAACCGCAAGACGCGGTTCATTCTAGAACTTCGCTTTTCAACAGTCTTAAACTTATCTCCAAAAATCTCTACAAGTATCGAGAAATCTCAATTTCGCCGCGATGAACAAGATCATGGTGATAACTACAAAGCGTTATAAAATTGTCATCATCAACACCTCCCCCCGCAGAGCGATTAACTATATGATGTGTCGTTCCTTTTTTTCCGCAAATAACACAATCCGGATTTTCTTCCCGATATTTTCTTTGTGCCTCTTGCTCTTCCCTTGTGCGTTTCTTTCCCATATTAGTCCTCCTGTCAATAATTTGTGATAGTGACACCATCAACTTCAGCACTTACTGTATTGTCTCCATAACCAATAGTAACAATCTTTGAAGTGTTGACTCTTAACCCCATATCATCGTCCATGAGAGGAATAAGATCCACTTCTCCATTTGCCCTTCTCACAGCAATAAAATCCTTGTTTACACATAAGACAGAATCACCTTTTTTTAAGATATTAATTCTCATACAGAACCTCTCTAAAATTATTTTTTCCTACCATTTGGCAGGGCTTTTCTACTTTTACTTGGCCTAGTAATTTTCGCAATATCTTTTGTTCTTCCTGTAATTGTGGTTACAGTAGAGTCTTTTACAGTTTTTTTTGCAGCCACCGCAGCAGCATGTGTAGCATGCTGAACTTTTCCCATCTTGTTTGCAGAAATTTGAACTAGACCTGTGAAATCTTTCCTTTTTGCACGAATTTCTTTCCGAATTTCTCTGTGTTGCTCCTGCAATTCAGCTTTTTTGTGAATATGTCTTTCAGGAGTATTTTTTATCCGCTCCTTCAATTCTACATCCTTTTTTTCAAGTCTCTGAACACTCTGGCGTTTTTTTGCCTCTGCAATAATACCTTCGGAAATATCGCTTCGGTTTTTCGAGCTGATAATTTTATTTACGTCACTCTTTTTCCCAGTAACTGTGGTTACAGCAGAATCTTGCACAGCTTTCTTGGCAGCCAAAGCCGCAGCATTAGCTGCATGACGAACTTTTCCCTGAGTATCTGCCGCGATCTGTACTAAGCCTGTAAAATCATTTCGTTTTTCGCGAATTTCCTTACGGATTTCTTTGTGCTGTTCCTGTAGTTCTGCTTTTTTATGAACATACCTATCAGGCATTTGCTTTATCAGTTCTTTTAGTTCGGCATCTTTTTTTTCAAGTTGCTGAACAGTTTTGAGTTTCTTTGCCTCTGCGATAATTTCAATGTCGGTCATAAATTCTCCTTGTAAGTTTTCTGATTTTAGAGTTTTAGAAAGACGGCATCGACTTCTCTAAAGAAAGCAATGCCGTCGGCTAATTACCGTATCGAAACAGTTGCGGCGTGCGTATAAGGATGTGTTCCGATCCTGAAAATCTGTGGATAATCTGAGAGGTATTCTCCTAAGGGTTTTGGAAGGTCAATTCCCGATCTTTTCAATTGATTTCCGACCTGTGCCTGAAAAGCAAATGAGAGTCTTCGGTATTGTCGGTTTTCCTTCTCGCAAATCACATAGTTCACAGCAGCAATCACAGCTTGTAGTAAAGCTGCATTGGTTAACGAGGTCGGTCTTCTCGTCTCAATTGCCGTGTCCTCAAATGATATGGCTTTACCAAAGAGATTAACGCCAGAATAACCGTCAATAATAAAAGTGATTTTGTGATTTTTCATACAATCCTCCTAGAGTCCTTTTTATTGTGCACACTCAATGTGGTATGTTTTAACAATATTTGAATGTTCTGTGCGATAGTAAACTCTACCGTGGTAAAGTTTCTTTGAATGTTTTATAGGAACACATTTGGTATTGTGCTGAGTAATACGCACATACTGTGTTCCCGCTGGAATTACCATTCCACAGCAAGCACAGATATAATCTTGTCTTGCATTCCTTTCTTCCCGATATGTCGCCATAGTCTGTCTCCTTGTAAGTTTTAACTTACAACTACTTGTTGTTATTATTTCACTCAAAAAATGCGGTAATTTTTTTTATTTGGGAATTCAGAAACTTGTTTTGTTTATTTCTCCATCGCCAATTCATTCGGGAAAGAATATACCAATCCAATCGGGCGATATTTTCAAACTCAAATGCTGAGCAATGCTCCCCGATCAATAAAAGTAAAGTCTTACCATGGTGAATAAAACTACGTTGAATATTTAAGAATTCTATTTCGGAAACTCTGATTGGATTAACTTTTGCAAGTCCAAAATATCGCTGCTCAATTTTTTCGAGTTTTCTTTTAAACTTTCCATTTTCATCCAAAACAGGCAAAACAGACATCAGCATTTCTGAAGAATCAATCAAGGGGCTTACATATTTAAGAAATTTAGGAATATTAAGCCATTCGTCGAAATGATCTCCGTATTTTGAAGAAACTAATTCTTCGTAAGAAAATTTAAGGTATCCGCAAAAACTAGCGAAAATGTTGATGTTTCTTACAACGTTCTCTCGTTGGTCAATTATTTCTACTGAAAGAGTCTTTCGTTGAACATCGTTTCTCACATCAATAGAAACCAAAGTACCGGGCTTTCCATTTAAAAAGACTTTGGAACTTGATATTTCTTTGTAATCATTAATGAATGTTTCTTTTGCTTTGCTGTCGAGAAAATCTGATTTACTCAGCCATGTATAAATTGACTGCCAAAAGATTTCTGCAGTTGTCGATTTTGAAAGATTGAAATCTAAGCGTAATTTGTTCATATAAACCTCCTTAGAAGGTGTGTCTTTTATCCTTCTAAGGAGATATTGTTAAAAATGAGAGGAATTTTGCGGAGGAATTTTAGTTTTTGAACAATTTTTTTATATCATCGGACTTTGCTAAATCGGCAGGTGTTTTACCATCAAAGTTTTTTAACATAGGATTCACCATGGGCAAATTCTTCAAGATATATTCGACAATTTTATCTTTATTGAATAATACGGCGGCGTGCAGAATATTATTACCTTTACTTGTCACAATGTTCAAATCAGCACCTTGTTCCAATAAAAGTTTAAAGGATTTCAATGTTTCTGCCTGAATAAGCGCAGTGTTTCGATTATCACCACATTCATTTATATTTGTATAATAATGATTAGCCAAAATATACTCCAATATTGCACCATTCTTATTCATAGACGATAAAGGAAGTAATGCCCAACCATCAGAAGTTAAGACAGACTTATCAGCACCGTACTCTAAAAGCAATCGAATACTTTCTGTATTCATGCAACAACGACAAGCAAAATGTAAAGCCGTCCAGTTGTTAACATCTCTTTCATTTATATCGCTGTATAAATGTTTGTCCAGAATATATTTCAGAGCTATACAATCTTTATTTCTAGCTGCAAGATGAAGCAACGTTTCACCTTTGGAAGTTATGATATCTTTATTTGCCCCATACTCCAATAACAATTTTATATTTTCACTGTTGTGACTTTTTGTACATGCATATTGCAGCGGAGTTCTGCCATAATTATCTTTCACTTCTATGTCACCGAAAAGATGATTTTCAAGAATATATTTCAACGCTATACAATCTTTATTCCATACTGCAAGGTGAAGTAATGTTTCACCTTTTAAGGTAATAACATCCTTATTTGCTCCATATTCCAATAACAATTTTATATTTTCACTGTTGTGACTTTTTATGCATGCATATTGCAGAGGAGTTCTGCCATAATTATCCTTCTCTTCTATATCACTGAAAAGATGATTCTTAAGAATGTATTCTAGCAGAGTTGTTTTTTCATTCAAAATAGCAAAATTTATTACCGACAAGCCATTCTGTGATTTTTTATCATAATAAGCACCATAATCAAACAGCATTTGAAGTACTTTAGAATCCTTACCATGTAGAGCATAAATATGAAGACTGGAAACGCCCTCAAATTCAGTTTTATTGATATCTTCATAAAGATTATTATCTAAAGTATATTTTATTATCTCAAAATTATTTTTCCCACATAATGAAGCAAATAAAGGCGAGACATAAAATATATTAGCATTTTTTAGTATTCCTCGAACTGGAATCGTTTTATTTATTTTTAAACCTGATTCTATTAAAAATTTAAGCACATCTGTTTTATCACTATACAGCCAAAAGAAATCAATTGGTGAGGCTTCATTTTCCTTTATTACAAGACCTTTCTCTCTTAGATGCACAAAGTATTTTAATGTTCGATTGTATTTAATACATTGAACGACAAAATCATTAGTTCTTTTTTTATTATCATCATATTGATTTATAAGTTTTGTAAATTCATCATACAAATCATTCTGAATGGCATAATCAATCTTCACGTCTGTAGGAATCAGCAGGTCACGAGCAATTGCAAGCTCGTCTGCAATTTCACTTTCATCGCTTTTTGAGAAAACACAATATTCCAAAACATCAGACTTTATAGAATAAGCACTTTTTTTATCATTCTGTATAAAATCTTTACTGATAAGTTTATTTATTGAATACGAAATATTTTTTTCCGTTATAAAATGCGTTCCAAGATTTTGTGTATTAATTATTTTTTCATTCAATATTTTACATAGTTTCTTGCAATCTAATTCATGCCAATAGTCATTGCAACCTAAGAATGCAAACAAAAACAACTGGCTAATCAAATCAAGAACTTCAAAGTCAATTCTTATTATCCGCTTTTTTGGAGACAAACTCTTTACATCATTTTCTTTATATCGACTGATTAAATCCGAAAGTTCCACGTCCTGTAGAGGTGCAATGGCAATAGGAACATATCCAGCAAATATCTTATTCTTATCTGCACATTGCTCATAAAGTATGTCCAAAAAACTTCTCCTCAACTTTTCGGGATTCTTGAAAAAATCAGAAAGAAGACTTCTCTTTTCAAGAACGCTATATACAATACTCTCAAAAACATATTTAGGTATATCAAACTCTTCAGCATGTTTCTCTGTAAAATTCAATTCTGATACCAATCTCACATCATTACACTTATACCATGATGTTATTATCACTTTTAAAAGACCGGATTTTATGGCAGTTTTATAACTATCAATCAAAAACGACAGAATAACATCAACGAAATCCCCTTCGATGTTATCAATGACAAGGCAGCTTTTCTTTTTTCTAGAAACCGCCTCGTCTATCATGCGAAATTCTGGGAAATATCTTTTTATGGCTTCTGTTTTATTGAATGAAATTTCGATTTCTGGGATTGCAACAATTTTATCCCAAAAGTGCTTATTATCTGTGATTGTTATCCAAAATAGCTCTTCTACGGATGATGCTTCTACAAGATATTTACAAAGGTTTGCAGCTGCAATACTTTTGCCATAATTACTTTTTCCTTCTATTATGAAGCCACCACATTCTGGATTTATCAGTTCTTTTTTCCACTCCACAAACGAGCGTGTCTCTATGTATTCATTTTTATATTTTTCATTGATATTCTGCTTTAAAATATTTTTTTGAATATCTGTCGGCTCAAAAATCTCCGCAAGAACACATTCCACAGAAAAACAGCCGTCATACCTTATTACGAGGACATTGTTTTCCTGAAGCCCCTCTGGGATTGTTTCTTCTGACGAAGCATACAGAAAGAGATGTTTTTTGCCTGAATTTGCGCTAGCGTAATTTTGAACTGCATTGTATTTCTCTTTTAGGTAGATAACATCTTGCAGGCAGATTTTTCCATTATCATCGACATCGAAATTTCCTGTTACGGTGATGGAATCATATTTTTCTTTTAACTGGCGATTATGAGCTGTTGCATAGGCTGAACAAAGGATTCCGAGTGAAATTGACAGCGTATTTCCAGAGAAATTTTTGAACACACCATCTTTTTTCTCTTTTCCATATTCGTAAATGTCGAATGAAAATGCTTGAGAAAAAGTTTTTTTCAGTTTTGCATTAAATTCTGATATTTCACGTCCATTAAACTCTGATTTTTTTCCAGAATATTCTTTACTTGTTATGGCGAACAAATTCACACGAATTTTATTTAGCTCATCATTTACAATAATAGGAACATACAAAGTTGCCATAATGTCTCCTATAATGCTTTCCAGTTTATTTTTTGGAGTTTCAGACCTTTTGAAAAATCAACTTGAACAGGTTCAGAACGGACTTCATCATCTTCTGCTGAATCTTTCTTTTCAATGATTGCAGAATACATAGAATTGTTTACTTCAAAATCTATAGTTAGCTCGAATTTTAAAGTTTGATACTCTTTGTTAATAGAAAGAACAAAAACAATTTCTTCTGTTTCAGAATTACCTCGAATTTCAAGTTCTCCAAGAAGCTCAATTGGAATTCGCGTAATATTGTTGAAGCCTGAAGAGCCTGCGGCTGACGCATAGACTGGATAATCTAATTCTAATTGTTGTTCATTGAACATATCGGTTTCAATTTTAAACAGATGTATGATGTTAGCATTCTGTGTTTTCAGTTGAGCCAAACGGTCTTCAACAATTCCAACCCAATAATAGGCCATCGAAAAGAAGTTTGGATTTTCTTCCATAGCAGTTGCTACTAGCAATAAATCTTTTCGATTCAGTTCCCTGATATTTTCTATAAGATTGGAATCTGTATTTTCATGCAAAAGATATTCGTTAACAGCTTTTGGATTGTCACTGAGCAAAGTTGAGATAGCATACAAATATGTGAAATCTTCTGATGTTCTCAAATCAAAAATATTATGCATATTTTCTATTCTTTCTTTATTTTGATACAAGCATTCTGTTCGAGAAGAAAAAGCGAAATTGTTTTTTATCATCAAATCATCTAAGAACGATATTGCTTTTTTTATTTCCATGATTTCACCTCTGCATAAATTCTTTCCATTTTTTTCTCAAACTGCTCGAAATCCAATGTCTTTTTTGGCAAATGTTTTTTGAATAGTTTCCAAAATGCTCTCCACGGATGCGAATGATGATATCTCAAATTCTCTATAAGGAATGCTATTTTAAATTTTGAAATTTGCTCAAAGTTAAAAAGGAAAGGAGAGTTTTTTAAACTTTCAAAATTAAAAACATCGTCTTTTTGAGCATTGAGAATATCTTTTTTTGTAATCATTTTCGTTATGTATTGTATTGAGTTAAAAACTACAGGTATTGGAATCTCTGACAAATAAATAAATTTTACCATTTCGAGATTTTGAATTTCTTTCGCAACTTCGTTCATAAAACATGGATTGCCCCCAAATTCATCAAGAAATAAATCAAATAATTTATCTGCGTATTTTCCAAAATGAGAAACAATTTGATTTATTTCATCTTTTATTCTTTCGAGCTCTGATTCTTCATTACTTATAAAATCATGTAATGAAACTTCATTCCCATCTTCATTATACATTGTACTATCAAGAGAAACTGTGTATGTTCTCTCATAACGTTCAATTATTTCCTGCCAGCTTTTTTTCTTCTTTTCTGCTTCTTCAATAGGAGCATGAATTAATAACTCAATTTTTTCTCTGACAGTTTTATATTCTGTAATTTCATCACAATATCTTGCAAACAATTTATTAATTCTTGAGATTTGAGAACCAGAAAAGGCATCGCCGTCGTTATAAACTTTTTCTATTAAATTCGATGGTATATTACAAACCTTGTCTTTTATATTTTTGCAATCATCGCGTAAAACATATCTTAGAGTTTTCCCTGTTTCTTTTCTGTATATTCTATCCAAGTCTGATGGGATAAAATCATCAAACCAGCGTTGCAATTCTAAATTGATTTGCATCTCTTGCCTTTCATAAGTAAGTACTTGGTAATAATCATTTAACTTGCATTTTTCTTCTTCAGGTAAGTAACGAATACGAGGAATAAATTCTTGAATAGCATCATCTTTGAGTATTGCATCAAAACCGACTTTTCTCATCTTTTCAGGATTCTGACAAGACAAATCTATATATTCCTTGTTATCTTCCAATGCAATGAGAATTTTTGAATATTCTCCTTGAGCATAGCATTTAAACAGAGTAAATAAGTTATCTACAGGTTCAACAGCTTTGTCTTTATCTTTATATTTTCTTGCTCGTAATTCATGCTTAGCTGTAAATTGAGAAAAATCAAAATTTGCTTCTTTGATTCCATTAAGGTAATCACCTACAAAATCATAATCAAAAGAATTGTTTGAATTGGAAGCAGCATGAAAATAATTCTTATATTTCTTACTCAGTTCTTCTTTAAACCTAGAATCATAAATTCGTTCAAGTAAAAATCGAGTGTAACCGCCAGCCTTCTTTTTTTCGAAGTATTCTTTTTCGAGTTTTTCAATTTCAGAATCTGGAAACTCATCTTCGTTCAACAATTCGATTGGAAAAACATGGTATTGTTTCTCTAGTTCATTCTGATTATTTCTGAGAAATTTGATTAAGTTTTTTAATGAAATTATGCCATTATCCATAGTTTCTGAGAGCCTCAGCCTAAAGAGGCTGTCATTTTTTACAAGCGATGCAGGACAAAAAAAATTGTCATTAATCATTTTGTTTAGTTCTGTAGATTTTACTGTTTCATTATTTCGCATAGTTATATTTTAACACGATTTTTAAGCAATTAAGAAAATTAGAAATTCATTCATGTTCATCACCTTTATATTGAGTTACTGTATTTCACTTATTTTTGTTAAAAAAGAAGACAGTTTTTGCGGATTTTTTCATTCAATGCTGTTTTGCGCTGTTCTGCAATAAGGTGAACTTAAAATTTTCCCCTCACCTAAATCGCAATTTTCCCTTTTTTATGCTAGAGTGCAACCATGATAAAAATATCTGTCAGAAACTTTGGACCTATAACAACAGGATATACAGATAATGATTTCCTAGATATTTCTAAACTAACAGTGTTTATCGGAAATCAAGGCACGGGAAAAAGCACTCTTGCAAAACTGTTTTCAACTTTTTCATGGATAGAAAAAAGACTTTTTGTCGACCGCAACGGAGAAGTTTCAATTCCGACCAATCTTTTTGTTGAACAGCTGAAATTTCATAAAATCGACAAGTATCTATCACACAATTCAGAAATTGAATACAGAGGCAAATTTGCAATAATCAGATACAAAAACGGCGATATTTCTGGGGAAATAATCGATTCAAATTCCTATATCCGCCCCAAAATTCAGTATATCCCTGCTGAAAGAAACTTGGTCAGCGTTATCGATAAATATGGTCAGATGCCTTATCTCTCGGATTCATTGCAAGATTTTCTGTATACATATGACGTTGCTGTTCAAAGCGAGCTCATTCAAAATTTGCAGTTGCCTATCAATGACCTAAAAATAAAATACAACCGACAGAATCACAAAGTAGAACTATTCAACAATGCCTATTCTGTTTTTTTGGACGAGGCATCAAGCGGATTGCAATCCTTTGTCCCCTTGTTCATTGTCCAGAACTTTCTGACAAATGAATTGTCACAGAACCTCAATAAAATTGTCTTCAAGAACATTGACGAGAAAAAGCAGATGGAAGCTTTATACAAGAAGAACATGGGGTTCATGCCGACTTCTGATTCCGAACTCGAGCAATATGTGAAAGAAAATGCAAACAGCCTTCTTAACGCTTGTCTCGTGTCAATTCTGGAGGAACCGGAGCAGAATTTGTTCCCTATTTCCCAAAAAAACATAATTTTCTCTATGCTTTCAAGCCTCAATGCGTCTGAAAGCAATAAAATGCTTATCACAACTCATAGCCCTTACTTTTTGCCTTACATAAACGCCGCGATAAAAGCGAATGAGCTAGTAAAGCGAAATCCAAAAGCAGGGAAAAAAATCGCTGATATCATTCCTATCAAAAGTTTGATAGATTCGGATTCTGTCCGCGTATATGAATTTGAGGGCGGAGTTATAAAACCACTCGAAAAAGTCAGAAACATATCTTCGGACGACAATCTGCTGAATCATGAGCTTGAAGAAACCAATGAGTTGTTCAGAAATATATTGAAGGCTGGTATGTCGTGAAGGATTTTTTCTCAGAAGAAAGTTGTACCGAACAAGCAGTAGATTATGAAATTTTCGGGTTGATTGACATTCAGGACTCAAAAAAGCCGTCTTTCACATCGACAAAAGATGAATTTGAATGGGCAGCGACCGTTCATAACAAAAATCGCAAGCTGATTCAATATACAGGAATTGACTATAACGAATATTTCAAGGATTTGTTCAAGAGTGACAAAAAATGCGATGGGATGCTTTGCTATAAAGACGAACCTCACAAAGCTGTTATTTTTGTTGAATTAAAATCGGGTCTCAACACCACAAAATGGATTTACAAGGCAAAGCAACAGCTGCTTAGCACCGTTGAGAAATTTAGAATGTGCCATGAAATATCTGACTTTGGGGAGCGAAAAGTTTACGCGGCAAACAGTTCAGACTCCAATACGCCAACAGTCCGCCAAAACGATATAGAAGATTTTTTTGAACTCGGTTTCGATTTTTATGTAAAACCAACAATCGAAATGTAGGAATGTGCAGTACATCCATACGCGCACTACATAAAAAAACTTCCTGATTTCCGCCACATTTTAACAATGCGGATATCAGGAAGTTTTTTCGTTTTATCCTAGAATTTCGCTTTTCTGAGGCGGACTTCCTCGATGTTCTCGCTGAACAGCTCGCGGAGGTCGTTCAAACCGAGCGCCATGAGCGCCATGCGGTCGATTCCCATTCCCCACGCGAGGACGGGAACGTCGATTCCCTGCGCCTTCGTGACCTCGGGGCGGAAGATTCCCGCGCCGCCAAGCTCGAACCAGCCGAGGACGGGATGCTTGATATGCACCTCGACGGACGGCTCCGTGAACGGGAAGTAGCCGGGAACGTATTTCACTTCCGTCGCGCCCGCAACCTCACGCGCGAACATCTCAAGCATTCCGAGAAGCGTGCGGAGATTCACGTCCTCCCCGGCGATGATTCCCTCTGTCTGATAGAAGTCGGAAAGATGCGTCGCGTCCACCTTGTCGTAGCGGAAACAGCGCGCGATTCCGAAATATTTTCCCGGAATCTCCGCCTTGTGGAGCTGATGCGCGGAAAGGACGGTTCCCTGCGAGCGGAGGACGAGCCGCCTCGTGAATTCGTGGTCGAAATCGTAATTCCATCCGCGGCTTCCCGTGTTCCCGCCATTCTTGTGCGTGTTCGCGACGTTCGTGAGCCACGGCTCCTCTATTTCCTTCGCGTGTGTCGGGTTCTTGATGCGGTACACGTCGTGGATATCGCGCGCGGCATGGAACTGCGGCATGAAAAGCGCGTCCCCGTTCCAGAATTCCGTCTCAACGAGCGGGCCGTCGTATTCCTGGAAGCCGAGCGAGCAGAGCTTGTCCTTCACGTGCTCGAGGAACTGCACATACGGATTTGTGCGGCCGGGAATGATGCGCGCTGGCGGAATCGAGATGTTGTATCCGCGGAACGTTCCGTTCTTCCATTCGCCCGAAGCGAGCATTTTTGGGGTAAGCTCGCCGATTTCGTTGCCCGTAATTCCCGCGTTTTTGAGGGCGGAGACGACTTCCTTGAAATGCTCGGAAAGCTTGTAGAGGACAGTTTCGCGCTCGATGATTTTGAACGGAGAATCCGCGGCGCCGCGTTTCTTTGCGAATGCGCTGATGACGCTCTTCTCCTCGTCGCTGAGAGTCGCCGCATCAATCTGCCCGTTCTCGGTGCCGCTCGCCCTGACGAAAAGCTCGCGCGCAATCTTTATTCTCGCTGGGATTTCCGCGCCCGTATACTCGGCCTTCTTCTCGGCATTCATCTTGAGGACGCCGTCCTTCGAAAGCTGCCCGAACCCGGAACCGACATCCTTCTGCTCAAGACCGGCACCCGCCGCAATCTCGGGAAGCGTCTTCGCACCGTTCGCCTTCACGAATTCGATGATTCTCTCGTCCGGCGTTCCGTTTTTCGCATAATCGCGCCCCAAATCCGTTATCTCATAGAACGTGTGCGGGGTCCTGCTCGTCACGGAAAGGAGATTTTTTCCGCCAAGCCACGAGAAAGCCTGGTTCGCGTGTCCTTCCTTGTAGCCGAGCTCCTTCTGAAGTTTCTCGGAAGAAAGCTCGTCGTTCTGCCCGTATTTCAGGAGAACCTTGATTTCGAGCGGGTGAAGATTTTTGATTATGCTCTGGATGTCCATTTATTTACTCCTATTGTTTGTTTTTATCTTTCGCATTCGCCTAAAAACATCGAAAGCCAGCCCCTTTTTAAGAAGCCGGCTTCCATTTTTGATGACAGACGAATCGACCTGATGCGGGAACTAGTAAGCGAGCCTGCTGCTGTTGAACTTGACCCACTCGCGGTGCTCAGCCCATCTCAGACCGTTCTCATCCTTGAAATACTTGACGTTGTATTTGTGAAGATGCTTGTAGCTGTCGTACTGATTCTGCATTTTGAAATCATTGAGACATTCGAGAATCGCATTCATCGCCTCGCCGGGGTCGTAAGAAACTGCCAGAACTTTGTAATATGCGATAACCTCGTCCGTAAGAGGAGTGTATTCGAGACGAACGCTTGCAGTCTTGTTTTCGACATGCTGGTTTTCAGGAACGATAGTCCGTGTGAGCGAATCCTGCGCGGGTGCCGAATCCGTATCAGCCGCGAACGCTATTCCGAACGAAAACAAAAGCGATACAGCGATCGCCAAAAACTTCTTCATATATATATCCTCCATCGTTTTTAAAATGTCTTGTATTCGAGTATTCTATCTGTTTCCATAAAAAAATCAAGGGAAACGCGGTACCGCCCGGCGTCTATGCCAATCAGCGCAGGCTCCGAGATGAGCACCGTTCCGGACACGAGTTTCGGCTTCGTCTTGATTTTCTTCCGCGCATATTCGCGGACGGCGTTCCGAAGCGCCTCCTCGCTCGCGCTTTTTATGCCGTCGAAACCGTCGGAAAGCGGCGCGTACCCGATTCCGCTGACGCGCGGATGGATGACGGAGCGCCAGAAATAGTAGAAGTGCATCTGCTCCTCCGTGCGCGGGAATTCCACCCACGCGGAAAGCACGTCGTCCTTCACCCACGGTTTCGCATACCGTATGCGCTCCTTGTCGGCGTCGGAAAGTCCGAACACTGGGCTGAACTCGAAGAATTCCTCGACCCCGCGCGCCTTGTCGTAAGGCGTATACTCGAATTTCCATCCGTATACCATTCCCCCGACGAAAAAGGGGGCGACCTCGCGGATTTTTCTGACGGGAACGGAATAGACGTCGTCGCCGTCGTTCTGCCTGTTCATTTCCCGGACTGATTCCGACGCGGTGTCGCCCTCGAAATATCCCGGATAGACGTCCATCTGCGCCCAAAGCGAGAAGCGGACGAGGCGTTCCTGCGTCACGTCGGACGCAAAAACGCGCGAGAGAAAAAGGACAGAGAGCGCGAATATGATTTTTTTCTTTGCGGAATGTGCCATCGTTTTAAATTTCGGCGTTTTGCCCGCGCCGGAAAAGTCAGCGCCGAAAAACGTCACGCCACACGCGAATCGGGTTCACGCCCATCCTCACGAGCATGTAGAGGAACGCGAACGCGAATCCCGCAAGGTGCGTCTGATGCGCGACATTCGAGCCGCCGGTAAACTGGCTCACGAATTCGATTACGGCGTACGCGATTACGAGAATCGGGGCCGGAACGGGAATGACGAACCACACGAAAATCCTCGAGCGCGGGAAAATCACGGCATACGCGAGAAGGATTCCGTATATTGCGCCGCTCGCACCGACAAGCGACACCAGATACGTGTACGGATACATTCCCTGCGAAACCATGTAGGCGCCGAGCGCGTAATACACCCCGACGGAAAAAAGCCCGGACAGAACGCCGATGACGAGATACATCATCACGAATTCCTTCGAGCCGAGCGCCCGCTCGACCTGCATTCCGAAAAAAAGAAGGCCGAGCATATTGAAGAACAGATGCTGGATGTTCCCGTGCATGAACATGTACGTAAGCGGCTGCCAGAAACACTGATGAAAAACGAACCCTACGACATTTATCGAAAAATAATCCTCGCCGACGGGAATCAGATTCGTAAAATTGAAGAGGAAATAAACAACCGCGTTTATCGCGATTATCGAAAGCGTCGCGTTTTTGAAAGAATACCTGAACGGTCTTCGAATCCGCGAAAGAATCTCAGAAGCCATGCGTCCCCCACCCTAAAACCATTGAACTTGCCCGGAACCTGGAATTTCCGAACGGTCCTATTGAAATGCGATGCCGATTCCGGCATGCCGAACCGAAAATCCGCAACGCTACCGCTCGGGCTGGCTGTCCGCGTCGATAACCGAGGAGTCCGCAAAAGTGACGCGGTTCCGTCCGTTGCGCTTAGACATGTACAGCGCCTTGTCCGCCGAATCGACGAGCATTTTCGGGGAAATTCCCCCGTCGCGCGCCGGATTGAATTCGGCGACACCCGCGGAAATCGTCACGCGCACGTTCATTCCGTCGTAGCAGAAATCGTATTCCTCGATTTTCTTGCGGATTCTCTCGGCGACATTCATCGCTTCTTCGCCGCCCGTCCTGTCGAGCATCACGGTGAATTCCTCGCCGCCGTACCGCGACGCCATGTCCGTGTCGCGGATGTTCGAGCGGATTATGGACGCGACCGTCTGCAGGACGTAATCGCCGCACGCATGGCCGTAATTGTCGTTGAATTTCTTGAAGAAATCGATGTCGAACATAAGGACGCAGATTTTCGACTCGCCGCCGCGAACCGCAAGGTTCATCTTGTCGGAAAGTATATTGAAGAAATAGAACTTGAATTTGAGGTGCGTCATCATATCCGTGGACGAGCGCTCGACGAGGGCGGCATTGTTGATTGCAATTGCCGCCAGCGACGACATGACGAGAATCTGCTCCTTGTCGTATTCGCTGTAATACCCCGAACTTTCCCCGCCGTCCGTGCCGATGTCGATTTTCTCGCCGAAAACGAGGACGCCCTCAAGATGCCCGCTTTGTATGAGCGGAACGACGAGCGACGTGCTGAGCGATTCGAGAAGGCAGATGTCGTTTTCCGCGTCGGCGCGCTCGCGTTCGGGAAGAAATGCCATGAGTTTCCCGCGCAGCTCCGCCGGAGAATAGACGCCGCCGTTCTTTTCGAGGAATTCGATTAGCGGGCTGTCCTCGTGGATTTTGAATTTATCGCCCGACTCGATGTCGAACCCGGTGTAGTTTCCGCCGAGATTGAACGAATCGGAATCAATCGTATCGCGGAGAAAAACGCCAGCGCTCAAAACGAGGAACTGCGCCGTGCAGCTGTCGAGGACGGACTGGATGAGCCGCTTGAATTCCAGCGTGGAGCAGAGCATCTGCGCGACTTCGAGGAGCTGCTGCAAATCGTAGATGCGCTTCTCGCACACATCGACGTATCCCTTGCACGCAAGGTTGTCGCAGTCGGGATTCGGTTTCCCGAACGAGATGTCGTTGAACATCAGTCTGTTATTCGTTCCCATCGTCCAGCTCCCCGATAATAGCGTAGTTCTTCATTATCTTGAGGAAACTTTTCCACGCACCGTGCTGCTGCTCAAGAAGCCCGGCTCCGTCCCTGTTTCTCGGCGAAGTGACGAGAACTTTTATGTTGGAAATCATTGCCGGCTTAGACTTCTTTGAATCGAGGATTATCTCGGAAATCTGCCTGTAGAGCGAATAGAAATTCTTCGACTCCTCCTGGATTATCTTGTGCGCCTGATTGTTTATGTTGTCCACGAGGGGGCCAAGCTTCTTGAGGAAATCGGCATCGCGGCGGCTGTCCTCGACAAGCCCGTTCACGTTCGCAATGTCGTTCGGCTGCCCGCGCTCAAACGAATTCTCGAACGCCTCTATTCTTCTGGAAGTCTCGGCACACGCGCTTATCGAGGCAGCGTAGTTCGATTTCAGCGCCGCGTCGTTGAAGAATCCCTCAAGCTCGATATTGCTCAGAATCGTGCGGACTTCCTCCGTGTAATACGTGCTGAGGAACGTCTTCATCGTCTGGAGCGGCGTTATCCACGCGAGAGAGTACGGCGTGTTCTTCCGCAGAAGGTCGTTCGTCTCCGAATCGTAATATTTTAGCGAGAGAAGCGGAATCTCCCCGAAAAGCTCCTTCAGCTCGAAGGAAATCGTATAGTCCTTTATCTCCGTCTTTATGCGCTGCTCGTCGGAATCGTACCGCCCCTGAACGAATTCGAGAAAGCGCTTGACCGCGTTCGAAGTGTACGAAGCTGTTTTCGGCTTGTGGGCGGGGTCGTTGTACGCGAGGCAGATGATTTTCCGGAGCGTCTCCGAATCGAGGAGCGTCGTCAGGACGGTGTTGATTTTCTGGAGGTTCTCCATCAGGGACGCCTTCTCGCTCTCGCTGATGGAATTCCCGTGCCTGACTTTCCGGAGCGCGATTACGGCGCGCGCGACAGACGAATTGAGCGAGAAATTGGACGTAAGATAGTAGAAATCCTGAAGATACGAGCCGATTGACGACGGCTTTACCAACTTCACGTTGCCGAGCGTCTGCGACGATATCCCGTCGAAGTTCGGGTCGAACGCGTGAATTATGTTCATGTAGTTGAAGCGGCATATATCGGAAAGCTGCGTGACCTTTGAAAGCGTCTCGTCGATTTTCCTGAATTCGACGCTGTGGACGCCCTTCAAAAGCTCGCCGAACGACCGCCGCTGCATCTCGAACGTCTTCGCGATGTCGTCGCCCGATTCCTCGACAAGCCGCTTTCTGCTCTCGTAGCTCAGCTGCTCGAGTTTTTTCTGAGTCTCATCCGGAAATCCGGTCAATATAAGCTGATATTCGTACCGTCCATTCTGCTGAAGGTCATCGCTGCAGGCCGTCGTCCTGAGAATTTCCTCGACAGGCTTCGTGTTCTCGTAAAGAATCCTGAACAGCTCCGCAAAATTGGGCTGGAGCATTTCGTTCTTGTATATCGAAGGCTGGCGGTTGCGCAACTCGCTTTCAATGCGACGGATTTCCTGCCGCTTCTTTACTTCAGGAGAGCCAGCCTTAAAAATAGATTCCAATATTTCTGTCAGCGTCTGAATGAAACTCATGGGTTTATTTTAGTTCAAAAAACAGATTCTGAAAACTGTAAAAAAAATCCGCCCGGACACAACATTCCGGAGCGGGTTTTCAATGCTAAAGATATTTTCCGAAAACGGCCCGGTACTCCTCGACCGTCGAAGATGCGACAATCTGCTTTCTGAGGGCAGCACCGCCGTCAATTCCCTTCGTGTAGGCGCAGAACCGCTTGCGGGATTCCCGGCAGGCGGCCTCCTCCCCGATATCCTCGACGAGAAGGGAAAGCTCGCGGAACCCGGCGCGGATTCGCTCCTCGACGGGAACGTCGATGTCAGTCCCATCGACGAGCAGATGTTTCGTCCGTGTGAATATGAACGGATTTCCCATCGCACCGCGCGCGAACATCACACCGTCGCATCCCGTCGTCTCAAGCATTCTCTTCGCGTCCTCGGGCGAGAACGCATCACCCGAGCCGAACACGGGAACAGTGCCGCCCGTTTTCCCGTCGACGAGTTTCTTCAGCTCGGCGAGTATTCCCCAATCGGCTTTTCCCTCGTAGCCCTGCGCCTTTGTCCGCCCGTGGATGGTGATTGCCGCGGCGCCTGCCGAGAGAGCGGCTTCGGCAGCCTCCCTCCACGTTATGCTCTCGGAATCCCAGCCCGAGCGGATTTTTACCGTGACGGGAACAGCGGCGCGCGCAGATTCGGAAACGGAGCCGACGACGGCGCGGACGACGGAATACAACCGGTCGGGGTCACGCGTAAGCGCGCTTCCGGCTCCCGTCTTCACTATTTTTGGAACGGGGCAGCCGCAGTTTATGTCGATGCACTCCGCGTCCGTCTTTTCGATGACGATTTTCGCGGCGTCCGCCATGACGTCCGGAGTCCCGCCGAAAATCTGCACGGCGTACGCCTTCTCGTTTGGGGCGCGGCGCATGAGGATTTCCGTCTTCTTGTTGTTCCTCGTCAAAGCCTCCGCGCTGACCATCTCCGTGTAGGCGAAATCAGCGCCGCACTCAAAGCATATCGAGCGGAACGCCCTGTCGGAATATCCGGCGACAGGCGCGAGGAAAATATTCCCGCCAAGCTCAAGCGAGCCGATTCTGACGGGATGATAAAGCGATTTTTTCTCGTTGTTTTCCATAAATATACAAATGATGCGCATGGAAAAATCCACGGGCATCCGTCACATTGAAAATCTCCGCCTGATGCAGACCCGAACGGAAATTCCGTGCAGGAAGTTTCCGGAGCCGCTCACTCGGGAAGGCGGAAAATCCGGCAGCTGTTCTTCCATACCTGCTCCGCGATTTCCTCAAGCGGCAAGTCGAGCATCTCCGCAAGGAATTTCGCGGTGTAGACGATGTATTCCGGCATCGAGCGCTTCTTCTCCTTCACCTGCGCTGGAATCATGAACGGGCTTTCCGTCTCGAGGAGCATACGCTCGCGCGGGATGTTCATCACCGTCTCGTGAAGATTCCGCGCGTTCTTGTACGTCAGGTTTCCCGCAAAAGAGAAATAGACGTCAAGCCCGGCATCGAGGCATTCGAGCGCGTACGCGGCGTTCTCGTCGTAGCAGTGGAGAATTGCGCCCGCAGGAGGAATCTTCTCCTTGAGGATGTTGAGGACATCCTTTCCGGCGTTCCTGTTGTGGATTATCACGGGAAGGTCGAACCTTCTGGCAATCTCAAGCTGGGTGATGAAAAGCTCAATCTGGCTCCGCTTGTCGCCGAACTGCTTGTAGTAGTCAAGCCCCGTCTCGCCTATCGCGACGACATTCGGCAGCTTTGCGCTTGACTCGATTATCCCAATCCAGTCTTTTCCCGGATTCGTGACCTCGACTGGCGCGACTCCGACAGCGTGGTAAACGCCGGAAACATTCTTGAGAACGGGATAGACCTTCTTGAAATCCCGAAGGCTGTTGTTGATGCTTACGATGCGCGTCACCCCAACCCGCTTTGCTTGCTGGACAACGCGCATCTCCTCAATAGGGTTCTCGTTTATGAGCCCTATGTGCGCATGAGTATCGAAAAATTGCATTGCTTTCTTCCAAATAAAAAAATGACAAAAAAAGGTAAGAATAAGACCAAAATTCGGTCGATATGCGACATGAAAGATAGCACAAGAAAATTTATATGTCAAATTAAGGAAAGCGCTGCTTTTTTTCAGGAGAAAAACACGGTTCCCGCCGATGTTTTATGCAAACGGTGTCATATCGAAGCCGGGCGGCAAAAGGTTGCCGGAAAGGCTTATTTGTTGGCAACGGGAGAAAGCGCGTTATAATAGACTTGCTCTGAAACTGTAGTTTCCGAACAGGTTTAATCAAAACGAAGCGGGGAAAACCGCCGTCTGATTTGCCTTTCGTTTTCCATCCGGCGATTTTTTATGATGCGCTTGTTCCGGAAGCTTCGTGTAGTTTGACACTGTTTCAAACGGCATGATAGAATAAAACGTTTCGGAGAACACTAGATTGGCAAAAGCACGTCATTATAAAAGACTTGAGAAAAATGCGGTTTCCTCGCTCATAGGTTTTGTCCAGCGGGGATTTGGGCTGCTCGGAAAAGGCATCCTGAAATTTTTCCACGCATGCGACAGCAAGCTGACAATCATGGTCGTCCCACACTCAAAGGGGAAGGTCGTGAATTTCCAGACAAATGCATTTGCGCTGGTGTTCGGAATCCTGCTCATAATCGGAATCGTCGCATCTTTTATCTATTTTAAGCGTCAGGATTCGGGGATACGGGACGAGCTTGCGCGCGCGACAAAGGAAAACCGTGAGCTTCTCGCAAGTTTTGACGAGCTGCGCGACGAGAACAACAACGTCCTCCAGTCCGCGAAGAGATTCAAATCATCACTATCGCAGACGCTTTCGCTCCTCGGCCTCAACCAGTTCAACCAATCAAAAAACGTCGCGAAGAATTCGAATTCCAGCAGCGACTTGAATTCACTTTTCGACACGCAGGAGACTGTTTCCGGAACGACGAAGGAAGTCGCCGACATGAAGCAGCTTTCGTCTTATCTTGAGAGCGCAATCCAGCCGATTGAGCAAATCGGAAAGATGCTCGAAAGCCAGGAGACGCTTTTCACCGACATCCCGAACATCTGGCCGATAAAGGGCGGAATCGGGCATATCTCGCAGCAGTTCGGGCAGAACAGGCATCCGATTACGGGCGTTTGGTACATCCACAAAGGGCTGGACATCTCCACATACAGGCAGGGCGACGGAATCATGGCGACGGCGAACGGCCAGGTCGTAACGGTCGCGTACGATTCCGGATTCGGAAACTACGTAATCATAAAGCACAAGCACGGAATGTACACGCGGTACTGCCACATGGCGACAATCAAGGTAAAGAAAGGTCAGTTCGTCAGCCAAAGGGATGTCATCGGGACAATCGGAAACACGGGACTCTCGACAGGACCGCACCTCCATTACGAAATACACATCGGCTCCGATGTCGTGGACCCCGCAAAATACGTGAACATAAAGCTCACGAACCAGAAATAGGTCGGCGCGTATGGGATTTCTTACCGACGACATATCAATAAACACGATTCTCGGTGAAGGCTCGTTCTTTTCCCAGAAACTACAGATAAAGGGAAACGTCAGAATCGAAGGCGATGTTGACGGAGACATCAACGCGACGGGAAATGTGTTCATTGGCGAAAAAGCGCGCATAAAAGGCGACATCAACGCGGAATCTGCCGAGATTTACGGTATCGTCCTCGGCGACATCGTTGCCCCGGGCGGAATCAAGATTTTTTCCACCGCCGCCGTAATCGGGGACATCTGCTCGAAGAAAGTTCAGATTGCGATGAAAGCAATTTTCCACGGGCACTGCATCTCACACAAGGATGAGGAAGCATACAAAAAATCGAAGGAAGCGCACGAGTCAGAGCGGGCTGTGCTTGGAAACAAAATCGGAGGATACCGTTCCGGCGTTTTGGGCAGTTGAGAAATGGGAATCGAGAACGTAGGAATACAGAATCCGCAGTCGCTTTATTTCGCGGCAATCCAGTCATCGGCGCAGCAGGCGGCAAAGCAGACAAAAAAAACGGCACGGAACCCGATTCTCGCGCGATTCTCTTTCGCGGACACGCTCCAGCGCACGAAGGAAGAGGCGCAGCTCGTTGCGGACGGGCTTCCCGCGGAGCTTGCTGGAATGGACGAGGAAAGCGCAATCGTGTTCCTCAAAGACGAGGCCGACATTGCGAGCGACAAGCTGAAGGAAAGCCAAAGCCCGGAGAACATCGAGAACTACCGCAAAAAAATCGGGCAGTTTCTCAAATACATCGAAAAGAACAACTTCGAGGTAATAGAAAAGCGGCGGTTCGGAAAGAACAGGCGCGGAATGAAATTCCAGCCGTACCATCAGATTCAGATAATCAACCAGAAACTGAACAACCTCGCCTCCGACATGCTCTTCAACCACAGCAAAAACCTGAATCTTTTGGCGAGGCTTGAGGAAATCAACGGAATGATTGTGGATTTGATTGCTGCCTGAACAGCAAAATTGAAACGGAGATTGCGAATGAGCGACATTTTTGAACAGGAATACACAGAGAACGAGGATATATCGCAGCTTGAGGACGATTATCAGAACTATCCGTCAAGCGACTATTTCGTCTGCCCGGACAACCTCTACATCGCGAAACTCGAATATTCGAGCGAGGGCGTCTACGTCACTTCCGACGGGAAAAAGAACATCGAGAGCGGGACGAAAGTGATAATCCAGACGAGATACGGGCGCGACCTTGCGTTCGTTCTCGGAAAAATAAAGCGTCCGGTCGGCGTCAAGCAGAACGAAATCGTCCAAATCGACAGGATTGCGACGGACGACGACCTCAGGCGGTATGCGGAGCTTGCCGGCAGGGAAAGCGAATCGTTCAAGATTTTCAAGGAAAAAGTCGCGCTCCACAACCTCGACATGAAGCTGATTGCCGTCCATTTCCTTCTCGACGAGCCGAAAGCGCTCTTCTTTTTTTCGAGCGAAAACCGCGTCGATTTCAGGGAGCTCGTAAAAGACCTCGTAAGCGTCTTCAAGATGAGGATAGAGCTCAGGCAGATTGGCGTGAGGGATGAAAGCAGAATTACCGGCGGGCTCGGCGTGTGCGGAAGGCCGTACTGCTGCCATTCGATAAGCGACAAGCTTCCGCCCGTCTCCATAAAAATGGCGAAGGAGCAGAACCTCTCGCTCAACTCGATGAAGATAAGCGGCCAATGCGGCAGGCTCCTCTGCTGCCTTTCGTACGAATACAACTGGTACGCCGAGGCGCGCAAAAACCTTCCGAACGAAGGTCTCCATATTTTCTATGACGGAACGAATTTCAGGCTTACGGACGTGAATCCGCTGACGCAGGTGATAAAGATGCTCGGCGAAGACGGGCGTCTCCTTGAGATTCCCGCAAAGCGGTTCCAAAAAGAAAACGGGAAATGGCGGGTCACGAACTGACGAGACCTTTAGGAGAGAACCGCGACGACAGAAGGGCTTTCCGATGACAAGGGACGGCGCGCGAAATCGGCGAAGAATTCGATGGTACCGAACCCCGCACCGCGCGCAAGTTCCAGTATCTCAGCGCGCGTTATTATCATGACGGGAACATCGACGGAGACGGGATAAATTCTTCCGTTTCCGGTCTCGATGCTTTGCGCGAGGAACCATTTTCCGTCACGGGAAACGATTTCCGAATCGAGCCTGACGCGGATGCTTCCCCGCGACGGGAGCGAAATCCGGCTTTTTCCGGCGGAATCCTCAAAATTCGGGATTGAGAATATGAGCTTTCCGCCGTCGGAGAGAAGGTTCCTGCAATCGAAGAAAAACTTTTTCATCAGAACTTCGTCATGCGTCAGAATAAGCCTGTCATTCAGAATCGAGATGATGTTGTAGAATCCGCGCCCGAGAAAGCGCGACATCTCAAGAGACGACATCTGAAAGAAGCGGATGGACATCAGCTGCGTGCGCCTGCGCCTGTTTGCCGACTCGAGAAGCGGCGGTATCGTCTCGATTCCCGTGACGTCCGCGCCTTCAGTGGACAACTGGTGCTCGAAAAACCCCGTCCCGCATCCGATTCTCAGATACTTCACAGGCTTGACAAATGCAGCCGATTCCTCGGCAAAAAACTTTTTCTGATCAGGACTGACTGGAAAAAGCTCATCATAATATTCAGCAATATTTTCCAAAAATTCCATGACGAAATTATACGGCACAAAACCGCATAAATCAAAACAACCTTGAAAAAACCTTCACGGAACATTAAACCGTTTCGGAATGACGCGGGGAGAAAGAAAGACGGACGCAAAAAAAAGCGGAAACAGACCGCTGTCCATTTCCGCATTTTTGACGCGCAGTCAGGGAGTCGTCACACTTCCTCGGACTGGCTCACGAAGCAGGCGATTCCCTCGCCGATGTACTGGAGCCGCAGCTGCTCGACGATTTCGATTATCTTCTTCGCATCGTCGTCTGAGCAGTAGATGATGTACATCATGTTGAGCTGCGGCCAAATCGCGTCCCCGAGACGCGGGTTCGAGTAGCCCGCCCCCATCACGCCCGCGATTTTCGTGTACCGCGCCGCGACTTCCCGCTCCTTGAACAGTTGGGCGAAATCCTCCTCGATTGCCTGCGAGAATATTATCTCCACCCTCTTCTGCACGCCCGCGTGAATTTTTATGTTCTCAACGTATCCCATACATTCCTCCTTGCACGCCGCCCGAACATACATTCCGGGCAGATTAAAAACACGGGAACGGAAACGCGATTTCAGCGCGCCATTCCCGCCGGCATCGCTCAAGTCCAATCATATACCCGCGCCGATGTCGTTGTAGCGCTCCATCAGCTTCTTCGCCTTCGCCAAATCCTTCGCCTTCTTGCGCTCGAATTTCGCGCGGGCGATATCCTCCGCCGTCTTTTCGAGCGAAACCTTCACGGTTCCGTCTTTCGGGACGGGAAGGCCGAGCTTGGCGGCGCGCTTGGCAGCTTTCTTGAGCCTGCGCGCGTTGAAAATATAGTAAATCGTCGGCATGAGGAACAGCGTCATCAGCGAGCCGAACGTCATTCCGCCGAAAACCGTGAGCGAAATCGGCTGCATCGAGCGGGAACCTTCGCCGGGGAAGAACGCCATCGGTGCGAGCGAAATGACGGTCGTGAGCGTCGACATGAGAATCGGGCGGAGGCGGTTCCGCGCCGCCTGGACGCACGCGTCCTCAAGCGCATATCCGCGCTTCCTGAGCAGGTTCGTGTAATCGACGAGAACGATTCCGTTGTTGACGATTGTTCCGACAAGGACGAGCACGCCCATTATCGTGACGACGTTCAGCTGGTTTCCCGAAATCAGGTAGATTGCGATGACGCCGATGAACGAAAGCGGAATCGTGAGGATGACGATGAACGGGTCGAGCAGCGACTCGAACTGGCTTGCCATGACGGTAAAGACGAGGAATGCCGCGAGGATGATTATCATCCCGAAATTCCGCACAGCTTCCATCATGTCCTCCATCGCGCCCGAGTAGTTTATCGAAACGCCGTCGTCGAGGAGGATGTTCTGCGAAATCGCCTTCTCCACCTGCGCCTGGACATCGCCGATAGAAAGCCCCTCGACGGGTTTCGCCGTTACGTGGATGATTCGCGCCTGGTTCTCGCGGAAAATCGTGACGGGGGCTGTCGTCTGCTCGTAATGCGCGAAACTTGAGAGCGGAATACGCAAGCCGCTAGAAGTCACCATCGAGATTGAGTCGAGGTCGGAAAGCTTTGCGCGGTCCTTCTCGGAAATTCTGACGACGACGTTGATGTCGTCACCGTTTTTCGTGAAGCGGGACGCCGTCGTTCCGCTTATGACGCCCGCAATCTCGTTGCCGACGGAATACACGCTCAGTCCGAATTCCTGCATTCTGTCGCGGTCGAATATTATCTCCGCCTGCGGAAGTCCGTCCTCCAAATCGGAAGAAACCTCCGTGACCCAATCGCCGAGCTTGTATTTGAGAAGTTCCTCCACGGCTTTCGCGGTCTCCATGCACTTGTCGAGGTCGTCGCTCTTTATGTTCACGGAAACGCCCGACGAGCCGCCCGCGCTGTTCGCGTTTGTTCCGAACGAAAGGTCTGCGCCCGGGAACATCGTGAAATACTTCCTTAGCTTCGCCTTCGCCGTTTTCTCGCTGTCCCATCCGGCAAGGCGCTCCTTCGGCTCGTGGAGCGTGAACGTGACCGTTCCCGTGTTCGTCTCGGCAGATGAGGAGATGAACGACGTTCCGCCGACTGCGACGGTCGTGTATTTCACGCCCTCAAGCTCCTTGAGCGCCATCGCCTCGAATTCGCGCATCATGTCCTCGGTAATCTCAAGCCGAGTTCCCTGCGGAAGCTTGAAATCGACCGTGACGGAGTTCGCCGCCGATTCCGGCATGAAGATGAAGCCGACGACGGGAACGGAGAAAATCGAAAGGAAGAAAAGCGCGATGATTGCGAGAATCGATATAAGCTTGTGATGAAGGACGAACGAAACGCCCCTCGCGTACTTGTCGTCGAGCCTGTCGAAGAAATTGTTGAACGCCCTGTTCACGCCGTACGAGATTCCCGACTGCTTTTTCGCGAGCTGCTTCGTCACGAATTTCGAGCAGAGAACGGGAACGAGCGCGATTGCGACGATGAGCGACGACATGAGCGAGAAGATTATCGTCCACGAAATGTCGTTGAACATCTGCCCCATAAGCCCGAGCTTGCTCTTGAAGACGAGCATCGGGAGGAAGATGCAGACGGACGTGAGCGTCGAGCCGGTTATCGAGGAGACCATCTCCTGCGAGCCGAGGACGGCAGCCACGCGCGGTTTGGTGTCGCGCTCGATGTACGAGTAGATGTTCTCGAGGACGACAATCGAGTTGTCGACGAGCATTCCTATTCCGAGGAGAAGTCCCGCCATCGAAATCATATTTATCGTGATTCCGCGCAGGTACATGCACAAAAGCGTTATCATCACGGAAATCGGAATCGACAAGCCGACGATGAGCGTCGATTTTATCGAGCGGAGGAAGATGAACAAAATCGCGATTGCGAGAAGCGCGCCCTGGACGACCGACATGACGACCTCATTTATCGTCTGCGAGATGATGTCCGTCGTGTTCGACGTCTCGAGGATTTCTATGTCGGAAGGAATCTCCGTCTTGAGCTTCTTGAGCGTCTTCCTGACGTTCTCGGCTGCCTGCACGGAATTCTTTCCCGACTGCTTCTGGATGTTTATCATCACGCACGGCTTCCCGTCGAGATAGGCGAGCGTCGACTCGTCCTTGAAACCTTCGTAAACGTCCGCGATGTCGCGCAGACGGATTGTCCTCGGCATAGAGTCGGAGCCGACTTTGTAGGAGATGACGGTGTTCCGCAAATCGTCGAGCGACTTGTACTTTCCGTCGTTCTTTATCGTGTAGTTCGTGTCGCCGGACGTAATCGTTCCGCCGGAGCTCTGTATGTTCTGCACGCCAATCATCTGAGCAACAGACGAAATCGTAAGCCCGTACGCCTCGAGCCTGTCGCGCGGAATATCGACGTTTATCGATTTCTCGCGCCCGCCCGAAACGTTTGCGGATGCGACCCCGTCAATCTGCTCAAGCCGGGACTCTATCGTGTCGTTCGCGAACGCGCGCAGCTCCTCTGGGGTGCGGCTTCCGCGGAGCGCGAGCGTCATTATCGGCATCATCGACGGGTCCATCTTTATCGTAATCGGGGAATCCGCGCCGTCGGGCAGGAAGTTCCGCACCAAATCGATTTTGTCACGGACGTCGCCGCCCGCCGCATCGAGGTTCGTCCCGAAATTGAATTCGAGGATTACGAGCGAAATTCCCGCCATCGAGCGCGACTGGATTTTCTTCAGCCCGGAAACGCCGGAAAGCGAGCTTTCGAGCGTCGACGTAAGCCCCTGCTCAATCTCCTCCGGCCCCGCACCGTCGTATGAGGTGTAGACGAGCATGTACGGGAGGTCCATATCAGGATACATATCGACCGGCAGCTGCGTCATGCAGAACGTCCCGAGAATTATCATCAGGACGAACACGAGCATCGTCGTGACCGGTTTGTTCACGCATTTTTCAGAAAACGTCATAAAAACAACTCCACCAAATCCTAAAAAAACGCGGCAGAAAAGAACTATTCCTGCCGGAACACATCAGTTCATTATGTTGACTTTCGAGCCGTCGTTGAGAAGCGACATTCCCTTCACGACAATCTCGTCGCCGGCTTCGATTCCCTTCGTTATCTCGGTCATGTTGTCCACGGAAAGCCCGATTGATACGGGAACGAGCCGGACGGAAGATTCTTTTCCGGCACGCCCGCCCGAGACGACGAACACGTACGGCTTGTCGTCTCGCGTGACGACCGCCCCGGACGGAATAACGATTGCGTTCTTCACGCTTTCGGTGACGAGCTTGACGCGGGCGTACATTCCGACTTTGACGCGGCTGTCGGTCTCGTTGAAGCGCAGCTTGACCTGCATCGTGCGCGTCATCGTGTCGAGCACGGGGCTGACCTCGAATACCGTCGCCTTGAATTCGACTCCGGGATACGCGTCGAACGTCACAATCGCAGTCTGGTTGTTCTCAATTCTCGAAATGAACCTCTCCGCGATGTTTATCTTTATCTCAAGGTCGTCAGTCTGCGCGACGGTCGCGACGCTTGCAGCCTGGGAGACAGTCGCGCCGACAGTTGCGGGAAGAGCGGTCACGCGCCCCGATATCGGCGATTTCACGGGGCTTGCCGAATAGTTGTATCCCGCGCGCGACGCATCGACATACGCGATTACCTGGTCCTTTTTCACGGTGTCGCCGACGGATACGAGCACGCGGCTTATTTTCCCCGCCATGTCCGGCATGACGGCAACCGCGTTGACGGAAGCTACGTCCCCGCCGAATTCAAGATAGTCGTCGAGATTCCCCTCGCTCGTTTTATACGTGTTTACGGCGAAAATCTGCTCCGCCTCAAAAGCCTCCTCGGCCTTCGCGGATTTTTTTCCGCCACAGCCGACCAACGAAACGGCGAGCGTCGCCGCTGCAAATCCGAACAAAACCTTTTTCATAATTCCTCCAATTTTCTTTTCGATAAACCCGCCCGGAACGCAAGTTTCCGAACGGAGCCGACAACGGCGCGCACCATCACTCCGAAAGCGACGTGTTCAGCGTGTTCTCCAAATCCATGAGCGCGGAAATATAGCTGTACTTCTGGTTCAGGAGCCCGAGCTTCGCCTTGTTCAGCGATTCCTCCGCGTCGCGGAGGTCGAGCAGCTCCGTCATTCCGTTCCGGTACGAGCGGTACGTCGCGTCGTATGCGCGCTGCGCGAGCGTCACGTTCCGCCCCATCGCGTCAATCTGCGCCTTCGCCTGATTGAGCGTGTCGACCGCCTTCCTGACCTCGACTTTCTGGTTCTCGCGGAGCGTCTCCATCGTAAGCTCAAGCTTCGCGATATTCGCCTTCAAATCCTTCGCCTGCTGCCTGTTCGACGACCACGGAAGCATGTTCGTCACGTTCCACGCGAGCGTGAGAGAAAGCGATCCGGAATCGTACCACTCGTCGTCATTTCCGATTCCCTTGTAGAAATGGAACGCGCCGTCGGAGCCGATGTACGCGGGCTGCCATCCGTAGTTGAGCGAAAGCGCCGGCGTCCACGTCGCGATGTCAAGCGCGCTGAGGTTCATCTTGAGGACATCGACCTGACCTTTGAGCGCGCGTATGTCCAAATCGTTCTCGCCGTAGTTGTCGATAAGCGTCGCGACATCGGTGTCGATGTATTTCGGCTCAATCGTCCCCTCAAGTTTTATCCGCGTCCCGACCGGCATTCCGAGCAGGAACGCGAACGTGTCGAGGCTCTGGATGAGGCTCTGCTCCGCCGACTCGACATCCGGCTTCGTGTTCTGGTAGTTAACCTGCGTCTGGAGAAGGGAAAGCTCCGGAATCGCGCCCGCCTTGTAGCTTGTCTGCGCCTGGACCATGCGCTGCCGCGCGTTCTCGAGCGTCGCCTTTTGGATTTTCAGGTTCTCCTGCTGGAGGAGAAGCCCGTAGAAAAGCTTCTTTATGTTCAGGATGGTGTCCTTCTGGCTTTGCTCCCAAGAAATTTTCCCGTTCTCGTACTCGGCTTTCTTCGCGCGGATTTGCCAGATATATGCGAGCGACAGGTTGAGGCTGGCGGAAACAGCGCCGACTGCCGCCCAATGCTCCTCCTCGTCGGCAAAATCGGTCTTCAAACCGCCCGACATCGCGGCACTGCTCGGAGAGTATTCTGTCGAGCGGCTCATCGTTCCGGAAACGCTGACCGACGGAAGAAACACGTTCCACGAATATTTCGCGGCGCGCGCCTTCATCTCAAGGTCGATATCGTTGCTTTTGAGCGTGCGGTTGTTCGCCATCGCATATTCGACAGCCTGCTCTAGGTTTATGGAAACAGTCTCCAAATCCGTCGTGCTGTCAGACTGAACCTGCGCCGTTGCCAGATTTCCCAACGCGGCAGAAAAAAGAATCGCCGCACAGACTTTTCTAATCATATGACCTCCATATTTTTTTTATAAACAACGTTCCTACATCTCAGTTCAGGGCGTTCCTACTTTATCCCGAACTGCATGAAGCCGAACATCTCGTCCACAATCCCGCGCAACTCTTCCTCGCGAAGCCCGAATTCGTCGTTCTTGAAAACGAGCGAGATCGGAAGAAGCCCGCTCCAGTATGAAATCAGCTCCGGAAGGAAACGGAAACCGAGGTCGATTTTGTCGCACTCCCCGGTCATGTGCATCCGCTTTTCCCAGACGTTCATCACCTCGATTTCCTTCTCGCCCCTGTCCTCGCTCGACGACCGCAGAATCCAGCCGCAAATGGGAAGGATCGACGGCCGGCAGAGGAAATAATTCAGCTCCGTGTGCATCGAAATGTAGATGAACTCCGAGAAATTCCTCGCCTCAATCGAATTCTCCCGCACAAGCTCGACGAGAACCTGGAATTCGCGGTCGATGAGTTTCCTGACCATGTGGTTCTTGTTGTCGAAATAGAAATAGAGGCTGCTCTTCGCCATGCCGAGCTCCGAGGCGATTTTCTCCACGGTCACGTTCGGAAGCCCATCGCGCCTGATTACGGAAGCGAGCGCGGTGAATATCCTGTCCTCGTCCGGAAAAACGTTCGCGTCGATTCTGCAAAGTTCAAGAAGCTCCTTCCGCCGCCCGTCGTCAATCGGAACGGGAAAAAGGACGTCCCCTTCCCTCGCGAACGACGCGAACCCGCCGTTGAGGAAGTTCCAGAGCTTCTCGGGAAAATCGCCGCACCCGACAGCACCCCTGAGAATTCCCTCGCGCACTTTTATGAAAAAAAGAATCGCGGTCGAGCAGAAGAAAATCTCCGAATTCTTATGCACGCCGGAAATCTCCACCCCGCATTCGGAGCATTTTTTCGAAACGACATGCCTGCAAAGGTCGCTGAAATTGCAATCGTAGGAAAACTGCACGATGAAATACGAGATAAGTTCAGGATGGCTGACGAAAAACTCCACAGAGTTTATGAATATCGCCTTGAAAAACGGAATGCCGCCTTCCTCGGAAATTCGCCGCCCCTCGTCGAACCTGTCCGCGATGAGATTCATAAAATGGTTCCTCATCTCCTCGACAAGCGCGCCCTTGCTCGAAAAATGCCTGTAGATTGCCGGCTTCGAAATGCCGACCTTCTCCGCCAACTGACTGAGCGAAAAATCGACATTGCGCGAGTCGCCAAAGAAATTGAATGCCTCTTCAAGAATCAGCTCTTTCGTAGTACCCATACAATGTTACCGTCCGTTCGGTAACATATTAACAACAAACAGGAACAATCGTCAAGGCGGTTGCGGTTGCGGTTGCAGGGGATTTTCGCGACATGTTTTTCTGCTTTGTGGACGCAACCGTTCGGCCGCGAGCCGCGAGGCGGCGCGCTCCTCTGGGGGATGGCGAATGTATGTTTTTCTGAAGGGCGACATGTTTTTCTGCTTTGTGGATGCGAGGTTGCGGTTGCGGTTGCATTGGTTTTTTGCGACATGTTTTCCTGATTTGTGGACGCAACCGTTCGGCCGCGAGCCGCGAGTCGGCGCGCTCCTCTGGGGGATGGCGAATGTATGTTTTTCTGAAGGGCGACATGTTTTTCTGCTTTGTGGATGCGAGATTGCGGTTGCGGTTGCGGGGGATTTTCGCGACATGTTTTCCTGCTTTGTGGACGCAACCGTTCGACCGCGAGCCGCGAGGCGGCGCGCTCCTTTGTGGTATGGCGAATGTATGTTTTTCTGAAGGGCGACATGTTTTTCTGTTTCGTGAATGCGAGGTTGCGGTTGCGGTTGCGGTTGCAGGGGATTTTCGCGACATGTTTTCCTGCTTTGTGGACGCAACCGTTCGACCGCGAGCCGCATGAAGCGGCGCGCTCCTTTGGGGGATGGGAGCGCGTGAGTTTTTCTGGGGAACTTGCTTTTTGCGAGGGGGTTACATGCCGGCTCGGGCGCGGAAATCGTCGAGGTTCTCGCATTTCAGGCGTGCGGCTTCGGCGAATTCGGCTTCGGCGGAATCCGTGTCGCCGGAAAGGGCGAGCGCGACGGCGAGGTTTGCGCGGATGACGGCTATTTTCGGCTCGGCTCGGGCGGCCTTCGTCAAATCGGCGACGGCTTCGGAATATTTTCCCGATGCGATTTTCAGGGCGCCGAGGCTTGCGTACGCCTCGCCTTTCTCGGGATTCAGCTCGACGGCGCGGGCGTACGAGCGTTCGGCGGAAGCATCGTCGCCAATCTCGCGGTACGTGCGGCCGAGCTGGACGAGCATCCTGTAATCGGGCTTCAGAGCGAGCGACTCCTCCATGTACGGAATCGCGGATTCGAAATCGCCCTCGGTCATGCAGATGTTCGCTATGAAATTCAGAATCGTCTCGCGGGAATAATTGCTTTCCTCGTCGAGCGCGCGCTTGAAAAGGCTGACGGCGCCGTCGTAATTTTTCTGGCGCGCTGCCGCCATCGCATCGTGGACGGTGGAGTCGCCCGGCTTCGCGCAGGAAACGAGAGACGCGCAGAGAGAAATGAGCGCGGCGACCACAAAAACTGATGACGATTTTTTTCCATTTGCCTTTTTCATGACGAGCATTAAACCACGAATCGCAATCGAAAATAACCCCCGCGGAACGATTTCGCGCGGTCGGCGCAAAAAAAAACAGCCGGCGCGCAGGAAAAACGCGGGGTAAAAATCATTGGACTTTTAAAAAGCACTCCTTTATACTTGCAGATTATGATGAATATTCTTCCCATCGCAAGCGGGAAAGGCGGCGTCGGCAAAAGCAACATCGCGGCGAACCTTGCGATAAATCTTGCACAAAAAGGAAAGAGGGTTGTTCTCGCGGACATGGATTTTGGCGGCGCCAATCTCCATACGCTTCTTGGGCTGAAAAACAACCACGCCGGATTGGGAAATTTCATCTACAAGCAGACATCGGATTTCTCGGAGCTTCTGCAGGAAACGGGAATCGAGAATCTCAGGTTCATCGCGGGGGACTGCCTTTATCCGGGCACGGCGAACATCGACACGCTGACGAAGCAGAAGATAATCAGGAAAATCGGCGAAATCGACGCGGATTTCGTCATCCTCGACCTCGGCGCGGGAACGACTTTCCACACGCTGGATTTCTATCTTCTGACATACAATTCGATAATTGTAACGACGCCCGAGCTTACGTCAATTCTCAACGCGTACTCGTTCCTGAAGGCGGCGGCGTTCCGGTTCTTCATGAGGCAGTTCAAGGCGAGAAGCCCGGAGCGGAAATTCATCGACAAATACCTCAGGGAAAGCGAGTCGGGGATGGAGGCATCGTTCCTCGACATGGTTTCGAAAACGTCCGCGGAATTCAGGGATTCGGATTCAATCGCGAAATCGATAGACGAACTGAAAAAGTACCGCCCGCAGGTTATCCTCAATCAGGGGGAAACAACCGACGATTTGGAGATGGCAAAACGGCTCCGCTCGCTCGTACACAAAAAGCTCGGCATCTCCATCGATTTTGTCGGCTTCGTCAGGAAGGACAGCCGGATAAGCCTTGCGGTCGCGTCGAGAACGCCGCTTTCCATATCCGACCCGGAATGCGAGTACGTTCAGTCGATAAGAAGCGCGGCCGACAGGATTCTCCAGCACACATACGAATACAACGAGCTGAACGAATTCACGGAAAACAACATGTTCGACAACGACTTCAGCGAGCAGACGGACAAGGACATTGAGGTTCTGTCAACGGAATTCTCAAAACAATATTCTGGCGAATAAAACACGCAAAGGAGCGAATATATGGAAATAAGTGAAACACTTTCAAAAATCAATGCAATCAGCCTGAAATCGGAGCAGATTTTCCTTCAGCTTGGAAATCTCTTTCCCTCCCTGCTGAACAGAGACGGGGGAACTTCGCTCCAGACGCTCGGCGGAATGTTCAGTTCTTTCAGCGAAAGCGACAACAACACGAAAAACAAAGAGCAGGAGATATTCACAAACTACGCTGCGAAATACGACCCGCTTTTCAACCAGCTGAACGAGAAAATCGAGGACCTCAAAAAGCTCGACAAGATGATTGCCGAGATTAAGGAAGATTCCGAGCAGATGGAGCTTATCGCCCTCAACGCGATGGTCATCTCGATAAAGTCGGGCGAAAAAGGCCAGGCGTTCTCGAGAATCACGGAAAACCTCCAGAGGCTTTCAAACGACATGAACCTCTTCGCGGGAAAACTGAGCGAGGAGGAGGCGCAGCTTCTCGCGCACATCAACACGCTCAAGGATATCTTCTCGGGGATTCTCGACGCGCAGAAAAAGCTTTCCGACAAAGGCTCGTCCGGTTCCGCCGACGTGAAGAACCTCATCTCGAGCGTGTCGGAGCCGATTTCGACGATGAACGTCTCAATCAATTCGATTTACCCGCCCATCCAGAAAGCGATGGAGGGAATGCAGATGCAGGACATGATACGACAGGCGCTCGACCACGTTCAGAAATGCGTCAAGGAGCTTGACAATTCGACGCGCCCCGCTCAGGGAAGCGAGGAGGAGCTCGACTACGTCTGCTTCAACATCTCGATTTACCAGCTCTGCGAGGAAGTCCTCAAGGACATCAATTCATACGTCACGAACAGCATGTCGATGTTCGACAAGAACTGGGCGAAAGTAATCGAGACGCTCGACGACGTTGAGATGCAGAAGAACAACTTCGAGTCGAAATACCTCAGCGAATCTTCGTCAAGCATCGACAACATCGAAAAAAGGCTCGGCGCGATAATCGACAACTTCCAGTCGATGATGGGCGAATTCAACACGTACCATCTCGTACAGAAGGATTTGCTCCACACGTGCCAGAACATCACGGAGCGCGCGCGGATAATCTACGCGGTGTTCGACAACCTCCGCCCCGTCATGAGCCGACTCCACCACGTCAGAATCCTCCAGCAGATTGAGGTCGCCAAGAACGACGCAATCAAATCGGTCCAGGATTCCGTCACGGACATGGACAACCTCATCAGCTCGGCAAACAAGACGCTCGACCTCATGCAGGCAATCCTCGAATCGTTCATCGCGGACACAAGCTCGATGCTCTCGACGTTCACCGTGTCAATCTCGAAGGACAACGAGAACATGGTCTCGCTCAGGAAGGAACGCAATTCGTTCTTCGACGAGCTCAAGAACGGGCAGAGCCTCATCTCGTCGATAATCCAGAACTTCACGGTTTTCCCGGACGGATTCCAGCAGAAATGCGTCACCGTCCAGCAGAACCTCCAGAACCTCAAGGGAATCAGCGACGAGCTGAACAGCTTCGTTTCCGCTATGAAGAACGAGGAAATCGCGCTCGTGCAGAAGAAGAATTCTCTCATGGGCCAGAAGGGAATATCGAACTGGCAGATACGGAACACGAAATTCATCGAGCTGATAGACAAATTCACGATAACGGCGCACAAAGAGGCTGCCGGCAAAATCGGCGGGTTCAGCATCGAGAAGGGCGCCGCATCGGGTGACGTGACACTCTTTTGATACATGAACAAATACTTCGACAACCACTTCCGCAAGGAAGTCGTTACGATTTATCCAGGGGAGTTCTACTCCACCGCCGGAAGCGAGATGATTTCGACCGTCCTGGGCTCCTGCGTCAGCATCGTGCTTTTTGACGAGGAGAACGGCGTCGGCGGAATCAACCACTTCATGCTTGCCAAGGACTCGAAAGCCGAGGCAAACGCGGCGGCGTATTCCGTCGACAGGATGCTCGGGAAATTCGGAGAGTACGCAATCGACCTGCTGATTGAGGACATGAAGAAAAAAGGCGGGCTTGTCGAGAACTTGGAGGCGAAGGTTTTCGGCGGCGGGAACATATTCAACCTCCCGAACGTGGAGTCGCAGGTGGGAAACGTGAACAGCCGGTTCGCGTTCGAATACCTTCAGAAGCTGAATATTCCCGTCGTCAAATCCGACACCGGCGGAACGCTTCCCAGAAAGATTTTCTTTGACCCGATAACGCGGAAAGTCTTCATGAAATACATCGACAACCACAAATCAGACGGCGAAAAATGCGACGATTTCATCGAGAACCTAGGGAAACAGGAGGCGGAGCTTGCCCGCAAAATCGGCTCCGGCATCCAGCTCAAAGCCGTGAAAGACCTCTTCAAGTAAGGCGGGAAAAATTCTCATTTTCCGGACGCGGACGCGCTCAGCACTATTTTCTTTTCTTCCGGCGCATACACGATTTCCAGCGTGATTCGGAACGCAAAATACATGGATGCTGAAAAGAGTTCAGCATGACAGAATTATAATCAGCAGCTTTTCCGACAGACCAAAATTCAAAAATCAGATGCCGGCTTTCTCCGTCTTATCGACATCGGACTCAATGAAGCGGAGGATTTTGTCCAGGTCGAGGACGAGGATGAATTCATCACCGCGCCTCGCGACGGCACGGACGAACTGGCTCTGCCCTTCCGGAATTCCGTACGACGCGCTTCCCGCCTGAATGAAGGAAAGCCCGCTCACGACATCGACGGAATCGGCGATTATCGCAATCTCGATAGGCTTCTCGTTGTTTCTCGGAATCTCAAGGTCGATTACCGACGTTTCGGAAAGTTCGTCCGACGGATTGAAGCCGAACAGCTTCCTCAAATCGATTATGGACACGACGGAACCGCGGATGTTCATGACGCCCCTCAGATAGCCGAGCGAATTCGGCACCGGCGTCAGCGACGTGAATTCGAACACTTCCTTCACATACATAACGGGAACGGCAAACATTCCTTTTCCGAGCATAAACGAGAAATAATCCGCGTTTCTATTGTCCATCAGCAATTCCTTATTCGTTTGACTTCAAAAAAATCATAGCTTAAAATTGGATTCATTAGGCATGTGCGGAAAAAGCGCCCGCATCGCGCGTTGAATTTCCGAACGGCTTCATTATAAATCATTGCCCTTCAAAAAGATATAAAAAAGGAGTTTTCGAATGGCGGTCGAGACGGTCAAATGGCATGGAACAGCAGGAATCGAACAGGCGCATATGCTCAGGGACGAGCTTCTCGGCGCGTTCGAAAAAAGTTCCGAAATCCGCCTCGACATATCGCAGGTCGAAGACATCGACATAACGGGAATCCAGATAATAGTCTCGGCGCGAAGGGAAGCCGAGAAGCAGGGCAAAGAATTCTATATAAAAGGAAAGATTCCGCAAGCGATAAAGGACTTCATCTCGGCGAGCAGCGTAACCCTTGATGAGTACATTCTGGAAGACGGAAGCCCGGAGGAAGAAAATGCTTGAACAACTCAGCTCGGTATTCTTCGACGAAGCCAACGAGCTTCTGGACAACCTTGAGGAGCAGCTGCTGGCGTTGAGCGACAATCCGGGAGATTCGGAAACTATAGCCGCCGTCTTCAGGGCGATGCACACGATAAAAGGCTCGTCGGCGATGTTCGGCTTCAACGAAATATCGTCATTCACGCACGAGGCGGAAAGCGCGATGGATCAGGTCAGGAACGGAATCATTCCCGTAACGCCGGAGCTCATAACGCTGCTGCTCAAAGCGCGCGACCACATCCGCTCGCTGCTCGACGCGGGAATGGAAGTCGCGCCGGAAATCCACCAGCTCAGCGAGAACCTGATTCTCGAATTCAAAGTCTACGTCCAGAAAAACGGCGGAAACGTAAACGACCCGCCGCCGCAGACAAAAAAAATCGAAAAGCCGAAACACGACGACAAGGCGACGACGTGGAGAATCAAATTCCGCCCGTCAACGACGATAATGCAGAACGGAACGCGCCCGGAGCTTCTCATAAAGGAGCTTACCGAGCTCGGAACGGCGACCGTCGTCCCGTTCTACAACGACCTTCCGCCGCTTTCCGAGATGGACAGCGAGCTCTGCTATTTTTCATGGGACGTCATCCTCACGACATCGAAGACGAAGAACGACATCGAGGACGTTTTCATCTTCCTCGACAGCGACTCGAAAATCGAAGTCGATAAAATCGACCTTCTTCCCGGCGAGAACAACAAAATCGGCGAAATTCTCGTCTCGCGGAAAGACGTCTCGCAGGGAGACGTGGACGAGATTCTCAGCGCGAAAAAGCAGCTCGGCGCGATGCTCGTGGACAAAAAAATCATATCGGAGGAGCAGGTCCGCTCCGCGCTCGCCGAACAGCAGCACTTGAAATCGCTGAACTCGAACGGGCAGGCGCAGCAGCAGACGGGAACGCCGAGCACGACATTGAGGATAAGCTCCGCGAAACTCGACCAGCTCGTCGATTTGGTCGGGGAGCTCGTCACGTTCAACGCGCGGCTCGACCAGGAGGCGGTGCGGACGGACAATCCCACATTCAAGAACCTGAGCGAGCAGTGCGACAGGATTGCGGTGATGATGCGCGACATTTCGATGGGGCTCCGCATGGTTCCGGTGGGGACGCTCTTCCAGAAATTCAAGCGCACCGTATACGACCTTTCGACGCAGTTGGGAAAGCAGGTCGAGATGGTGACCGTCGGCGCGGAAACGGAACTCGACAAGACGGTAATCGAAAAGCTCAACGACCCGCTCCTCCACCTCATCAGGAATTCCGTTGACCACGGCATCGAAATGCCAGCGGAACGGCACGAAGCCGGAAAAAGCGAGACGGGAACGGTCACGCTTTCGGCGAAGCACGTCGGCGCGTTCATAAACATATCGATTCGCGACGACGGAAAGGGGCTCGACCGCGACGCCATCCGCGACAAGGCGATTCAGAAAGGGCTTATAAAGGAAAACGAAACGCATTCTGACGAGGAGATTTTCAACCTCATATTCCAGCCGGGGTTCTCCACGGCAAAGCAGGTCACGTCCGTTTCCGGTCGCGGTGTCGGGCTTGACGTCGTAAAAAAAGATTTGGCGACGCTCGGCGGAACGGTCGGAATCGAGTCGAAGCGCGGGAAGGGAACGTCGTTCATACTGAAAATTCCGCTGACGCTCGCAATCATCGACGGAATGCTCGTCACAATCGGCGGGACGACATACATAATTCCGCTGAACACGATTTCGGAATGCCTCACGTCGAGCATCACGCAGGAGCAGATGGACGCAACATTCATCACGACGCAGAACCACGGAAAGGATTTGGTTTCGATAAACCTCCGCAAATTCTTCAAAATAGAGGAACCGCTTCCCGACCATCAGGAAATCGTTTCCGTTTACGATGGCGATGATGTGTTCGGGCTTGTCGTCGACAAAATACTCGGGAGCCAGCAGACGGTCATAAAGCCGCTCGGAAACCTCTACCGGAACTGCACTGGAATCAACAGCTCCACGATACTCGGGGACGGGGCAGTCGCGCTCATCCTCGACGTGTTCCAGCTGACATCGCTTATAAAATCGCATCTGAAGAAGGGCGAAAGCCCCGCGGCGGAGTAAAAATGGGCGCAGAATTCCTCAAAAAACAAGCAGAGCTAACGGACAAGCAGTTTCTCAAAATCGCCGACTTCATACAGAACAACGTCGGGATAAAGATGCCGGAGCAGAAAAAGCTCATGGTGCAGTCGCGCCTGCAGTCGCGCCTCAAAGCGCTCGGAATGGAATCGTTCGACGACTACATCGCGTACGCGTTCTCGACCGGCTCCCATTCCGACGAGGAAATCGCGCTGATGATTGACGTCATAACGACGAACCTCACGAGCTTTTTCCGCGAGAAGCAGCATTTCGACAGCATGATGACGACGATTCTTCCCGAATTCGCCAAGAACGGATTCAGCAAAATCGACATATGGTCGGCGGCGTGCTCAAGCGGGCAGGAACCCTACACGCTCTCAATCGTCATGAGCGAGTATTTCCGCACGCACCCGGGCGCTTTCTCGGACTTTTCGATTCTCGCGACGGACATCTCATCGCGGATGCTCGAGAAAGCGGAGAACGCCGTATACACGATGGACGACGTCGAGGACCTTCCGTTCGACATGAAGAAACGGTATTTCCTCAAGTCGAAGGACGAGGCGGCGCAACAGGTGCGGGTCAAGCCGGAAATCAGGAAAAAAGTCAGGTTCGAGCGGCTGAATTTCATGGATTCGTCCTACCCGATTGAGACGGACAAGCACATCATATTCTGCAGGAACGCGCTCATATATTTCGACAAGCCGACGCAGGAAGCGGTTATAAGAAAGCTTATCGAGCACCTTATTCCCGGCGGATACCTTTTCCTCGGCCATTCCGAGACGATTTTCGGGATGAATCTTCCGCTGAGGAATGTCGGTCCGACGATGTTCAGAAAAGAAATCGAGAGGTGAGACATGCCTATAAAAGTTTTGATAATAGATGATTCTGCGCTCGCACGGCAGACGATAACGGAAATTCTCAATTCTACGGAAGAAATCAAGGTCATCGCCACGGCTCCCGATCCGATTATAGGCGTCCGCAAAATCAGGGACGAGCGCCCCGACGTCATCATTCTCGACATTGAGATGGCGCGCATGGACGGGCTTACGTTCCTCAAAAAGATGAACGAGACAATCGACCCGATTCCGTGCGTCATCTGCTCCACGCTCGTCGAGAAAGGCTCGCGCGAATCGCTGAAGGCGCTCGAATACGGCGCGGCGGAAATCATCCTCAAGCCGTCAATCGGGACGAAAAAGTTTCTGGAGGAATCGAAGATAAAGCTCGTCGAGGCGATAAAATCGGCAAACAGCTGCCAGGGAAAAATCAAGCAGCTCATCCCGTCGCAGGCGAAAATACATTCGCAGGCAGTCTCCGACGACATCCGCGTCACCGGGCGCAAAGTCGAGCAGCAGAAGATTCCGCAGTTCGGGCGCGTGAAAAGCAGCCAGAACGACGACATTCAGGAGCTTGAGGAAATCGACGACGTTCCCGTGTTCCCGAAAATCCCGGATTTTTCGGGCGGAATACAGCCGAAACTCACGGCGGACGTCATCCTCGAAAAGCCGAACCCGTTCCAGGCGCCCATCGACACGACGGACACGGTTGTAATCGTCGGCGCGTCCACGGGCGGAACGGAAGCGCTCAAGGATTTCCTGACGGCGCTTCCGGAAGACTCTCCGGGACTTGTCATCGTGCAGCACATGCCGGAGCATTTCACGGCATCGTTCGCGCAGAGGCTGAATTCGCTTTGCAGAATCGCGGTTCACGAAGCGGAGGACGGCGACATGGTTCAGCGGGGGCAGGCGCTCATCGCGCCCGGAAACCACCACATGCTTCTGAAACGCCAGGGCAAGGACTACTATGTCGAGATAAAGGACGGTCCTCTCGTCTCGCGCCACAGACCGAGCGTAGACGTTCTTTTCAGAAGCGCGGCACGGTACGCGGGAAAGAACGCCATCGGAATCATCATGACGGGCATGGGCGACGACGGCGCGAAGGGAATGAAGGAGATGCACGACGCGGGTTCCTTCAACATCGCGCAGGACGAGGCGACGTGCATCGTCTACGGAATGCCGTGCGAGGCTGTCAAAGCCGGTGCCGTCGACAAAATAGTGCCGCTTCAAGACATCGCACAAACAATGCTGAATAATGCTAGAATGAGAAAATCATAATTTGCGCAGAAAAGGAGAAAAATCATGGCAAAGAAAATACTTGCGGTTGACGACTCAATCTCGGTAAGGACGAGCATATCGTTCATTCTCGGACAGGAAGGCTACGAGATTGTGGAGGCGAACGACGGAATCGACGCGCTCGCAAAGGCGAAGACTGACAAATTCAACCTCGTCATCACGGACATCAACATGCCGAACATGGACGGAATCGAACTTACGAAGCTGCTTCGTCAGACCGAAGGTTATAAATTCACGCCTATCATCGCGCTGACAACGGAGAACCAGCAGTCAAAAATGGACGAGGGAAAAGCGGCAGGCGCAACCGGATGGATTGTCAAACCGTTCACGTCGGAAAAATTGATTGCGGTCGTCAAAAAGATAATCGGCTGATACAAAAAAAATCCTGGCGGATGGCGGTGAAGTTCCGGCCGCTCATCCGTCTTGAAAAATTTTAACAGTGGACTTCCCGGAGGATTTATGAAAAGCATTCGCTCTGCACTGACAACATTCCTTGCGGCGTCACTTGTCGCAACTGGAGTCACATTAATGGCGATTTCAGTCCACATAGCAGGCCGCTCGGTAGACCAAGGCTCGCTCGCGAACATGAGGACGCTTGTGGAGAACGTGGCGAATTACGCGGACCTCAAGCTCGAATCCGACCTTATCGCGATGAAGATGCTTGCGGAACAGCCCAGCCTGAAAGCGCACGTGCCGGTCGAGGAAAAAGCGCCTATCGTGGCAAATTATGTGGACAGTTTCGACAGCTACGCGCGCTACTTCCTCGTCTGCGACCCGACCGGCCACTCGCTGACGACGGACAACATCGTCCGGGAAGTCCCGGCACGCGCTTATTTTCAGGAAGCGATAAAAGGCAACGCGACGATATCAGGTCCGCTGATAAGCGCGCGCGGAGAGCCTTCCATATACGGTGCCGTCCCGATTTACGACGATTCCAACACCGTAATCGGAGCATTCGCCGTCAACCTGAACACGGGAATCCTCAAGGAATTCGCGTCGAAGCTCAACATAAGCAAAAACGGGAAAGTCGCAATCATAAACCGGGAAAGCGGCGCAATCCTCTACGCGGAAGTCGAGGAATACGTGAAGCAATCGCTGACATTCGAGCAGCTCGCGCAGACGACGGAGCCGGGCTTCAGGGAACTCGCCGACGTCTCCAAGAAAATGATGAAATCGGAGACGAACGCGGAGATAATCCACATAAACGGAAAGGAATACTACATCGCATACACGCCCATCGGAATCGCCGACTGGTCAATCGCGATTGAGGCTCCGTCATCCGATTTCAAGGACAGCATCAAAATCCTCAAGATGACGCTCGGTACGGTCTCCCTCATCTTCATACTAATCGCGCTCGGGATCGGGTTCCTCTTCGCGAATTCGATATCGAAGCCGATAATCCTCATCTACAACGCCCTCAACTCCGTCGCGAACGGAAACCTCGTGCTCGACGAGAAGACGCGCGAGGCACGCGAGAAGGTCATGATGAGGCAGGACGAGCTGGGGAAAATTGGTCGCGCGCTGCAGAAAATGATGGCGTCGCTGACGACGACAATCGAGCATGTCCGCGAAACAGTCATGCAGGTCCGCTCCGGCGGCGAGCAGCTTTCCTCGTCGAGCCAGTCCGTTTCATCGGGCGCGAGCGAGCAGGCGGCATCGACCGAGGAGATGAGCGCGACGATGGAGCAGATGACGAGCAACATCAGGCAGACTGCCGACAACGCCGCAAAGACGAGCGACATCGCGAACGTCGCATCGGCAAAGGCGGAGGCGGGCGGGCTTGCCGTTCAGGATGCCGTCAATGCCGTCGAGACGATTTCCGAAAAAATCAAGGTCATCGAGGATATCGCAAGCCAGACGAACATGCTCGCGCTGAACGCCGCAATCGAAGCCGCGCGCGCGGGCGAAGCTGGAAAGGGTTTCGCGGTCGTCGCATCGGAAGTCAGGAAACTCGCCGAACGGTCGCAGGCGGCAGCCGGAGAAATAAGCGAGATTTCTCACAAAACGCTTGAGACAACGGAAAACGCGGGACAGCTCATAAAGGAAGTTGTTCCGAGCATCGAGAACACATCGCAGCTCGTCCAGGAAATCGCGACGGCATGCCGCGAGCAGGACAACGGGGCGCAGCAGGTCAGCACGGCGATAATCCAGCTCGACAGCGTCGTCCAGCAGAACGCGAGCGCCGCGGAAGAGATGGCGGCAATGGCGGAGGAGCTGAGCGCGCAGGCGGAACGGCTTGTCAAGGTCATCTCATTCTTCACGATAGGCGATTCCGCGAACACGGAATTCAAAACGATTTCGCAGGAAGAAGCGCGTGACGACGCATCCGGAACGAAAAAAGCGAAGGCAGAGCAGAAGGAGAAGGAATCCGACGTCAAAAAAGACGACAAGGAAAGCAAGAAGCCGAAGAAGATAAAAATACAGAAGCAGCCGCAGCCGGAGAAACCGGAACCCACGCCGGGAGAAACCGCGCCAAAAGCCGCCCCTGCTCCGTCGGAGACAACATCATCACCGGAGCAGCCCGCGGAGAAAAAAAGCGAGCAGAAGGTCAACAGCGGGACGGTGACGAGAAAAACAGCCGCAGACCTCGTAAGCGACGCGGATTTCGAGGAATTCTGATTTTCAGGAAAGCGCGGGACGGGAGGTTTTTATGGAGAATTATTTGACATTTACTGTTGACGAGACGACATACGCCATAAACGTCAACTCTGTGCTTGAAGTTCTTAACATGACCAAGCCGACCGCAGTTCCCTGCGCGCTTTCCTACATTGAGGGGCTCATCTATTCGCGCGGGCAGGGAATCACCGTGGTGAACCTGCGCAGAAGGTTCGAGCTTGACGAGCACGAGGTGGACAAGAAGACGAAAATCATCGTCGTCGAAGTCCACACGCGCCGCCTGAATCCGGACGGAAGCGAAATCGAGAACATAATCCTTTACGGACTCGTCGCGGATTCGGTTCAGGATGTCATACAGATATACGAGGAGGAGCGCATTGACAACGCGGAATGCTCGATTCCCAAAGAGTTCATCTCGTATACGCTCAAGCACGACGGGGAGCCGCTTTTCATTTTGGATTTCAAGAAGATGTTCGAGGAGCACGCCAAGCTGAGTTCATCGACAATTCAGAATTTATGAGGGAATTGTCCGAATTCTTGAGGGAATTGTCCATACTTTCATGATTGACGATAAATATTCTGTCTTATATCTTTAAATAAAGATATTTGGAGGCTATACAAATGGCAAAAGAATTCGAGATGAAAGATTTCGACCTCACAGGAAAAGTTGCCTGGATTACTGGCGCATCTTACGGCATCGGTTTCGCGATCGCAAAGGCATACGCCAAAGCGGGAGCAAAAATCGTCTTCAATGACCGCGGACAGGAGCAGCTCGACAAGGGCTTCGAAAACTACAAAGCTGCAGGAATCAATGACGTCCACGGATATGTCTGCGACGTCACTGATGAGGCGCAGGTTCAGGAAACCGTAAAGAAAATCGAGAAGGACGTCGGAACTGTCGACATTCTCGTGAACAACGCCGGAATCATCAAGAGAATCCCGATGATTGAGATGAAGGCTGAGGAATTCCGCCAGGTCATCGATGTCGACTTGAACGCTCCGTTCATCGTTTCAAAGGCTGTCTTGCCTGGAATGATTGCGAAGAAGGCCGGAAAAATCATCAATATCTGTTCGATGATGTCCGAGCTTGGACGCGAGACTGTTTCTGCCTACGCTGCGGCGAAGGGCGGACTCAAGATGCTCACACGCAACATCTGCTCTGAGTACGGCCAGTACAACATCCAGTGCAACGGAATCGGACCTGGATACATCGCGACTCCACAGACAGCTCCTCTCCGCGAGAAGCAGGCCGACGGCTCTATGCATCCGTTCGACTCTTTCATCCGCGCTAAGACTCCGGCTGGACGCTGGCTCGACGCGGAAGAGCTTGCCGGCCCCGCCGTGTTCCTCGCATCGGAGGCATCCAACGCGGTCAACGGACACATTCTCTACGTCGACGGCGGTATCCTCGCGTATATCGGAAAGCAGCCCTCGTAACAAAAGCAGCACAGTTTTCGAACTATAGGAAACTTTTGGTATATAATAAGTGCTGCCCGGAAAAGCTCCGGACAGCGCCGGCTCGAAACGCCGTCCGCTCCTTCGGGATTGGGCGGCGTTTTTTGTAAAAACTCTGTCAGAATTTTCGGTGGTTACATTCTTGCGTCATTCCGAACGGTGCGCGGCGCAAAAACAGGTATTCAAGGTACAAAATGAAGCAGAACATTCTCATCAGAAAGATACTAACGGCCGCGCTTCCCATAGTCATTCTTGTGACGATACACGTAGTCATAATGAGCGACGCGACGAAGAACATGATTGCCGCCGACGAGAACATGGCGGAGCGCATATTCGAGGAAATGGCGAATTCGATAAAAGTGCCGACGGAAGTCGCCCGCGTAATAGCGCACGACTCGTTCGTGGAAGAGTTTTTGAAGACGGAAAGCGCGGACGAGAAAAGCGACGACGAACGGATACGCGGATTCCTCGAGCGGCTCAAGGCGGAATTCCTTCTCACGCACATCGCGATAATCTCCGAAAAAAGCCGAAGATGCTACCGCGACGACGGAATCGAGCGCGTCTTATCGCCCGAAAAGGCGGAGGACAACTGGTTCGAGCAGTTCAGGGAATCTGAGGCAGTGACGGGTTTTGCCGCCGTCAAGGCGGAGGAAAGCGTCGAGAAATCGGCGATATACATGAACACGCGTATAAACGACAGCTCCGGCGAATTCATCGGAATCGTATCTGTCGAAATATCGATGAAATCGGCAATTCGGAAACTTTCGGACATGGAAAAAGCAAACGGCGTCAGGATTTTCGTCGTCGACGAGAACGGGCTTGTCATGGTCAGCGCGATTTTCAACGACATCTGCGAGGAAAGCCTCCTCCATATGATTCCCGTGAAGAGCAGCGCGGACGGCAGGATGACCGTGACGGACAGAATCAGCGAGATGGTTTTCGCGAAGCCAATCCAATGCGCCGGATGGTACATCATCATCCAGAAGGACATTTCGAAGACGAGCACGGCGAACATGCTTTTCATGCTCGCGGCAGCCGTCCTCCTCTCGCTTTCGCTCTACATACAGCGGGCGATGACACGCGAGCAGAAAGCGCCGCCGAAAATCGTATACGGGAAGGAGGACCAGACGGACAAGCTGACGGGGCTTCCGAACAGGAATTTCTTCAAGGACATGTTCGGGGAGCGTGGCGTGTTCAACACGACGAGATACCGCTGTCTTGCCGTGTTCGACATAGATTTTTTCAAGGAAACGAACGACAACGCGAACGGGGACGAAGTTCTCGTCTCTGTCGTCCACAACATGAGCCGGCTTCTCGGCGACAACGGGATGACGCTCAGATGGGGCGGAGACGAATTCCTCGTTCTTTTCGAGCTTCCGATGGAAAGCGCGCTCGCGGTCTGCCGGCAGTTTGTCCGCAACGTCGAGTCCGACGGCGTCGTCACGGTATCGGTCGGGCTGACTGCCGTCCGCATTTCCGATACGATAAAGAAAAACTACTACCGCGCGGCCCAGTACTGCTATTTCGTCAAGGAAATGGGCGGAAACGGCGTCAAAAGGGATTAGAAAATGAAATCGTTGAGGACACTGTTCATCCGGCAACTGATTGCGACAATAGCGGGCGTATCCGCGCTCCTCACCGCTCTTGCATTTTATTGCGTCCACATGGCGAGCGAGGAGCATTCCGGGCGGTCGATGAAATACCTTTCCGAGCTGAAGACGAACATGGTTGACGAATGCTTCTCCTCGATAGAGAAGAGCGCGCACGCAATAGCGCTAAAGCTGGAGTCGAAGGCAGACCTCGAAAAGCTGCGCGTCGACAGCGAATACGGGCGGAAAATCGAGCAGAGCTTCATAAGCGAGGTTTCCAAACCGAACAAATCCCATGAATTCGCGCATTCGTTCTACTTTTCGTTCGACAAGAAAACTGCCCCGGCCGGAGTCGGCTCGTACGTCGTGATGATGGACAAAAAATCGAACAACAAGCATTTCTTCAGCACAATGAAATTCGACCTCGCGGACTTCAGCGACGATGACGAGCCGTACGCCGGATGGTTCTACAGGACGAAGAAAGAAGGCGGCTCCAATTGGTTCGCGCCGAGAAAATGCAGGAACACGGGAAAAATCATCGAGACGGCATCGTACACCGTCCCGCTCCACAAAAACGGCGAATTTATCGGAGCAGCAGGAATCGACGTGAAGCTCGAGCGCCTGCGCGAAATCCTCGACGACATCGAATACGATTCGGCGTTCAGCTTCCTCATCGACGACAACGGAAACATCATATACCACAAGGATTTTCCCGACGGGCTTCGGGCGGAGGAATTCTCGTACGACAACGACCTCCGCTCGATAAAAAGGCTTCTGACAAGCGACCATATCGGAACGGGGAAGAATTTCGCGTACAAGTGGCGCGGAAAAATGCACCGCCTCATCATGAGCCGGCTCGAAAACGACATCATCCTCGGCATCTCCGTTCCGGAAAGCGAAATTCTGCGATGGCAGCTCAAAATGATGTTTCTCACGGTGCTCGTCCTAGTCCTCATAATCGCGGGAGGGGCGGCGGTCGCAAATCTCATCGCCTCGAAAATCATAACCCCGCTGCAGGCGATAACCGACGCCGCGTCAAGAATCGCGCGCGGGGAGCTGAACACGCCCGTCCCGTTCAAGTCGGAAGACGAAATCGGCGTCCTCGCCGAATCAATCCGGAAAATTTCCGTCGAGCTGAAAGACTACATCGCGCACATCAACGAGATGGCATACACCGACGCGATGACAGGATGCCGGAACAAGGCGGCGTACATCGAGAAGGTGAAGGAGCTGAAACGGAGAATCGACGAGGATATGGCGGAATTCACCGTTTTCATGTTCGACGTGAACGGTCTGAAGGGCGTGAACGACAAGTTCGGGCACGAGAACGGCGACCAGCTCATAAAAGACGCCGCAGAAATCATGAAATCGGTTTTCCGCGCCGAAAAAGTCTACCGCATCGGCGGCGACGAGTTCGTCGTCCTCGAAGAAAAACTTGACGACGAAAAAACAGCCGGTCTCATGGACGAATTCGACAGGCAGCTTTCCGAATTCAACCACACCTCCGGCACCGACGACGGGATTTCCGTCTCGAAGGGCGCCGCCTCGTTCGACAGCAAAACCGACACATCCACCGACACCGTATTCGCCCGCGCCGACAAAGCAATGTACCGCGACAAAGAACATTTCTACGAAAGCCACAGGCGCACGCGGTAATCGGCGCACGCATTGTTTTACGCGCGTTTATCTTTTATTGCATGGAGCGTGCGCTCGCAACACCCTGCGGTGCAGGGTGTGCGCCTTGGTGAGAATGCGCGATTTTTTTGATAATCAACTCGCGTTTGTTGGCGCACGCACTTGTTAGCGCGCGTTTTTCTTTATTGCATGGAGCGTGCGCTCGCACCCCCCTGCGTGGCAGGGTGTGCGCCTTGGTGGATGCGCGATTTTTTAATCAACTCGCGGTTTTTGGCGCGCGTATTTGTTAGCGCGCGTTTTTCTTTATTGCATGGAGCGTGCGCTCGCACCCCCCTGCGTGGCAGGGTGTGCGCCTTGGTGGATGCGCGATTTTTTAATCAACTCGCGGTTTTTGGCGCGCGTATTTGTTAGCGCGCGTTTTTCTTTATTGCATGGAGCGTGCGCTCGCCCCCCCCCTGCGCGGCATGGTGTGCGCCTTAGTGAGAATGCGCGATTTTTTGATAATCAACTCGCGGTTTTTGGCGCACGCTTGCTCCAACAAAGCCAATCTTAGAACTCACAAATCTCTGCAAGCCCCCTGGGGGATGTACGCGCACCGCGCGTGCCGGCGCACGCTTGCTCCAACAAAGCCAATCTTGGAACTCGACAATCTCCGCAAGCCCCCCGGGGGAGGTACGCGCACCGCGCGTGCTGGCTCACGCTTGCTCCAACAAAGCCAATCTTGGAACTCGACAATCTCTGCAAGCCCCCCCCGGGGGAGGTACGCGCACCGCGCGTGCCGGCGCACGCTTGCTCCAACAAAGCCAATCTTGGAACTTAACAATCTCTGCAAGCCCCAGGGGAGGTACGCGCACCGCGCGTGCCGGCGCACGCTTGCTCCAACAAAGCCAATCTTAGAACTAACAAATTTCTGCAAGCGCTATTTATGGTTTTTAAAAAAACTCTTCGTTTTTATATTGCGATGATGTGGTACTTTTAAATAAGTTAAAGCTTTTGACATTAAAAAGATTTTTTTGCTAATTTTTTTATAGGCAAAAGCGAAGACAAATGGGGGTATCTCAAAAATGAACGGAAACGTAATCGTCGGGCAGTCTGGTGGTCCGACTTCTGTCATCAACTCAAGCCTTGCAGGCGTTTTCAAAACGGCGAAGGACCGCGGAGCGAACAAAGTCTACGGGATGATACACGGAATAAAGGGACTTCTCGACAGGCAATACGTCGAGCTTTCCGACAAGCTGAACACGACGATGGCAATCGACCTTCTCAAAAGAACGCCTTCATCATATCTCGGCTCGTGCCGGTACAAGCTTCCCGAAATAGCGGACTCGCGCGAAACGTACGAGAAGATATTCGCGATACTGGACGAGCTTGAAATCGGCTATTTTCTGTACATCGGCGGGAACGATTCGATGGACACAATAAAGAAGCTTTCCGATTACGCGAAGGAAACCGGGAGCGCGATAAAATTCATGGGCGTGCCGAAGACAATCGACAACGACCTCGCGATTACCGACCACACGCCGGGATTCGGAAGCGCCGCAAAATTCATAGCGGCAACGATGAAGGAAATCATACGCGACGGTCTTGTCTACGACTATCCGACGATAACGGTCGTGGAGATAATGGGGCGGAACGCCGGCTGGCTGACATCGGCGGCGGCGCTGGCAAAATCGGACGACTGCGAGGGCGTCGATTTGATTTACCTTCCCGAAAAACCGTTCGACGTGGAGAAATTCATCAAGAAAATCAGGAACCTGTCGAAAACGGGGCGCTCGATTGTCGTGGCGGTTTCGGAGGGAATTAAAACAGCCGACGGGAAGTTCGTCTTCGAGCTTGCCGAGCACGTCGAATTCGTCGATGCGTTCGGGCACAAGCAGATGTCGGGAACGGCAAAATTCCTCGCGAACAAAATAACGGCAGTTCTCGGGCTGAAGGCGCGCGCAATCGAGCTTTCGACGCTGCAGCGGTGCGCCGCGCACATGACGAGCAGGACGGACATAACGGAGGCGTACAACGTCGGGGGCGCCGCGATAAAAGCCGCGTTCGAGGGAGAGACCGGAAAAGTCGTCGTGCTCAAGCGCGTCTCCGACGACCCGTACATGTGCATCACGGAACTCGCCGACGTCGGCAAAATCGCGAACGTGGAGAAAAAAGTCCCGCTCGAATGGATTACGGACGACGATTACGTGGCGCAGGATTTGATTCACTACATCCACCCGCTGATTCAGGCGGAGCTTTCCCCGATTATGGTTGACGGACTTCCGCGCCACCTCAAGGTGAACTGATTCCACGCATAAAAAAATCCGCCCGGAAAGACACGCGAAACGCTTCAATCCAGGCGGATTTCCCTTTTTTAGGTCAGAAACTATTGCCTTTTGTATTCGGTACCGTCAAAAGTGACGAGCCCGTTCGCAACCGTCAAAGTCACAGGCTCAGCATTTTCGACATTCTCGAGCGGATAATCTGCATTCGTGAACGTAACCGATGTCTTTCCTGCCTGTGCGGCAGTCATAACCTTCTGCATTATGGCTGATTCGGATATAGCATCCTCGTTAACCGCTTTCGCAATCGTAAGAACGACATCGCCGTCAGACTCGGGGGCGCCAGTGTACGTTCCGGTCATCGCATCGAAGTCGAAAACCATCTTGAAACCAGCCTCGGATTCTTCTCCGTTCACATGAACCTTGAACGTTTTGTCGGAATAGAAAGTGACCGTCTCCGTTCCGTCTTCAGTATCCTTGTAAACCGCAACCGTGCCTGCGCCGTCGTCATCGCTGTCATCGGAACATGAAACGAACGAAGTCGCCACGAAAACAGCGGCGGCTGACGCCATCAGCGCCAAAAGAACCTTGCTCAATTTTTTCATAAAACTCCTCCATTGAAATAGGTTTTTAGACTATACAAAAAAAAAGTACATTGACAACAAAAAACCGATTTTGGAGGATAAAAAGGCAAGCCATTCTTCTTTCGGGGGATTTTTTAGGAATGCGTTTTTTCCTTTCGGGAAGGCTTTTTTTTAAGGGAACGCCGTTTTTTTGTCACACGGATTTGTGAAGGTCTAACGACCTTCACGGGGATTTTTTGGAAGGGGAGAATGCGTTTTTTCCTTTCGGGAAGGCTTTTTTTTTCAAGGGAACGCCGTTTTTTGTCACACGGATTTGTGAAGGTCTAACGACCTTCACGGGGATTTTTTTTTGGGGGGAAAATGCGTTTTTTCCTTTCGGGAAGGCTTTTTTTTTCAAGGGAACGCCGTTTTTTTTGTCACACGGATTTGTGAAGGTCTAACGACCTTCACGGGGATTTTTTTTTGGAGGGAATGCGCTATCAATGCGAACATTCCTCACATCAATCGACCCTCCAGGGGCGCAACATCGTTGCGCACGCGCGCGCTCCAATTCGCGAATGTCACGCGACAATCAATGCGCGGGTATCGCGCTGCATCCGATGCTCAACCATCCGAATCAATGCACACATTCCTCGCGTCAATCAACCCTCCAGGAGCGCAACCTCGTTGCGCACGCACGCGCTCCAATTCGCGAATGTCACGCGACAATCAATGCGCGCGCCTCGCGCTGCATCCGGCACAACCATCCGAATCAATGCGCACATCCCTCGCGTCAATCGACCCTCCAAGGGCGCAACCGCGTTGCGCACGCGCGCGCTCCAATTCGCGAATGTCACGCGACAATCAATGCGCGGGTATCGCGCTGCATCCAATGCTCAACCATCCGAATCAATGCGCACATTCCTCGCGTCAATCGACCCTCCAGGGGCGCAACCGCGTTGCGCACACGCGCACTCCAATTCGCGAATGTCACGCGACAATCAATGCGCGGGTATCGCGCTGCATCCGATGCTCAACCATCCGAATCAATGCGCACATCCTTCGCGTCAATCGACCCTCCAGGGGCGCAACCTCGTTGCGCACGCGCGCGCTCCAATTCGCGAATGTCACGCGACAATCAATGCGCGCGCCTCGCGCTGCATCCGGCACAACCATCCGAATCAATGCGCACATCCCTCGCGTCAATCACCCCTCCAGGGGCGCAACCTCGTTGCGCACGCGCGCGCTCCAATTCGCGAATGTCACGCGACAATCAATGCGCGCGCCTACATCGAGCTTGAACCGAATCCGCACGACAGCAAATCGGCAAGGGTGTGCTTCTCGAATTTTCCGGCGTTGTCGGAGCAGAGCACCTCAAGGTTCGGGTTGAACTCGTACATGAACTGGCGGCACATTCCGCACGGCGTGCAGATTTTTTCGGAAGAGCCGGCAATCGCGATTTTCGTGAATTTGATGTGCCCCTCGCTGATTGCCTTCGACATCGCGGTGCGCTCGCCGCAAATTCCGCACGGGTACGACGCGCTTTCGATGTTGCATCCCGTGAAAACGGTTCCGTCATCGCAGAGAAGCGCGGCTCCGACCTGATATTTTGAATAAGGCGTGTAGGCATTTTTCCTGGCGTCAAGCGCCATCTCGACAAGTTCTTTGTCAGTCATGAGTTCCTCCTTTGAGCCGCGCGGAAAATCCGGAAGCGGCCCAGTTTCCCCGAAAAGCGGGAGCATAATTCTATCACAATGAAAGGAACTCCGCGAATATGCTGAAATCACTCGAAATCGTCGAAATTCGAATATATATTGAGCGATTTCCGCTCGGTCCTCGCCGACTTCCGCGCCTTCACGGCATCTTTCCGCCCGATTTTCTTCTTCACGACCGCCGAAAAATCGGAACTGACGAGCAGCTCGCTCGACTTCTCGCTTGCGACGCGCCGTTTCCGCACATCCGCGCCGATTTCCTTTTCCGCCGGCGTCCGCTCCACAAGGATGACGTTCGCCGACGAGACAGAAACAGCCCAAGAAAGCCCATCCCCCGCCGGAACAGCCGAAAGTGCCGCCTCCAAATCGGAAAGCGCGATTCCCGCCCGCTTCTTCCCGCTGATACCAGCCGCCGCCCTCACCTTCTTCGCGATGTCCGCCTCCGAAAACCGCGCCCGCTCCCCGAACGCCTCCACAGCCCCAGCAATCGCCCGCTGAACAATTGTCAAAGATTCCATTTCCATAAAACCGATTTTACCGAAAACACCCCGCAAGCGCAAAATCAAAGCCCCCCTCGCCCCCACCACGGTAGGTACGCGCATCAGCGCGTGCCGGCGAACGCTTGCTACAATCAAGCCAATCTTAGAACGCAAAAATCCCCGCAAGCGCAAAATCAGAACAAAAAATCAGAAAATTACCTTGCACTCCCCACCACGGTAGGTACGCGCCCCAGCGCGTGCCGGCGAACGCTTGCTCCAATCAAGCCAATCTTAGAACTCGAAACGCCCCGCAAGCGCAAAATCAGAACAAAAAATCAGAAAATTACCTCGCACACCTCACCACGGTAGGTACGCGCCCCAGCGCGTGCCGGCGAACGCTTGCTACAATCAAGCCAATCTTAGAACGCAAAAATCCCCGCAAGCGCAAAATCAAAGCACACCCTCGCTCCCCACCACGGTAGGTACGCGCCCCAGCGCGTGCCGGCGCACGCTTGCTCCGACAAAAGCCGAGCTTAGAACTCGCAAAACTCCGCAAGCGCCGATATAATCCCTTTCCGAATAATACTGCGCGTCTTGTGCGCAAAAGAGGTGAAAAATGAGTTTCAAAGATTCGAAAGTCGTCATCGTCGGAGCCGGAAATGTCGGGGCAACAACGGCATACAGCATCCTGAACCAGGCAATCTGCGAGGAAGTCGTCCTCATCGACGTGAACAAGGACAAGGCTATTGCGGAAGCGCTGGACATGCAGCATTCGATTTATTTCATGAACAGGAACATGTCCATAAAGGCGGGGGACTATTCCGACTGCAGGGACGCGGATGTCGTCGTTATAACGGCGAGCGCCCCCATGCCCAAGGATTCGCACAACAGGCTTGAGATGCTCGCACCGAGCATGAGAATCGTCAAGAGCATCGTCGACAGCGTGATGTCGAACGGGTTCGACGGCGTTTTCGTCGTCATCTCGAATCCCGTCGACATCATGTCATACTACATCTGGAAGCTTTCCCGCCTTCCGAAAAACCGCATCATCGGAACGGGAACGACGCTCGACACGGCGCGTCTCTGCTGCGAGCTTTCGAAAATGTACAACCTTGACGCAAAAAGCGTCGAGGCGTTCGTCATGGCGGAGCACGGCGACAGCGAGATGGTCTCATGGGCGAGCGCGACAATCGGCGGGAAAAACCTTTCAGACGTGTTTGCGGACAACGCCGACAGGACGAAGGACATAACGAAGGACGAGCTTCTCAAAAGGACGAAGGAAGCCGGATGGGAAATCTTCAACAGGAAGGGAAACACCTGCTACGGAATCGCATCGAGCGCGACGGCGATAATCAAATCGATTCTGTTCAACGAGAACAGGATTCTTCCCGTCAGCGTCGGATTGAACGGCGAGTACGGGCTGAACAATATGTTCCTGAGCGTCCCGACGATAATCAACAAGAACGGCGCGAAGGAAATCGTCGAGATAAAACTCGCGGACGAGGAGCGTGCTCTCCTGCAAAAATCGGCGGAAGTCGTGCAGGGGTTCTACAAGGAACTGCAAATCTGATTCCCCGCCCGCGAGAATAGACCTGTTCGGAAACTGAGTTTTCCCAACAGGTTTTATAAAAACGCTCACTCGGCGGGAGCAGCCTCCTCGTATTCGTCGACGGCGCTCTTCACAGGGTTTTCCGGCTCGTAGCGCGGGTCAATCGAGTCGTCGCAGAGGAAATCCGCGAGGGCGCGCGCCTGCGCCTTCGTGAAGTAGTAGCGCTGCTCGATGACGGTGTCCGCGTGGTTCTCGCCTTTGTCCTTGGAAAGGTTCTCCGTAGGCGGAACAAATATGCAGAAATAGGGCGATTTTCCGATGAATTTATATCCGAAATAAACGGTCGGTTTCGAGCGGTTCGAAAGCATCCTCGCGTTTATGCCGAATTCCTCATACGCGACTACGGAACCGTACGCGCGCTCCGTTTTCTTCGCCTTTTTTTCAAGACGACGCGCCTCGAAATCCTCAAAATACCTGTCGACAGCGCGTATCAGAGCGTTGCGCTCCGCCTTCGCGAGGAAGAACGCGTACGACGACGTGTCGTAAAGAACGTAGAATCCCGCCATATCGGTGTGCGGTTTGTATATCGAATAGCCCTTCCGCAAAATCGTGTTTCCGAACGTCGTTTTGAGCGTGAGCGTCATCTCGTCTATCTTCTCGAATTTCTCCGTTCCGAAAAACTGCTCCGAAAACGATTTCTTTCCGCCGCGTATTTTTGCGTCGCTGTAATTTTCCTCCGAGGAAACAGCTTCCGACTTCTGCCCTTCTTCAGCTGCCGGAGCCGAAACAGTCCCGTACTCATCAACTTTTCCGGAACTCGCGCATGAGCAGAGCGCAAACACACACACCGCGATTCCTGCCGCAATTTTTTTCATCATGAAACTCCTGATTTTAATATGGGGGAATCTTACCACAGGCGCACGCATTAGTTAACGAGCGTCGAGCGCACGCTTTGATTAACGCGCGTTTATCATTTGCGGTTTGGAGCGTGCGCCCGCAACCTGCAAAAGCAGGTGTGCGCCCTAGTGGATGGCGCGGGGTACGCTTTGATTAACGCGCGTTTATCATTTGCGGTTTGGAGCGTGCGCCCGCAACCTGCAAAAGCAGGTGTGCGCCCTAGTGGATGGCGCGGGGTACGCTTTGGTTAACGCGCGTTTATCATTTGCGGTTTGGAGCGTGCGCCCGCAGCACCTGCAAAAGCAGGTGTGCGCCTTGGTGGATTTTCGATATTTGCTTTTATTTTCTCGTGTGGGATTTCCTTCGTCAACGTTTTTAAGCTCCAGAACAAACAACACCCCACCTCCCCGCTCGGGTAGGCACGCATCCCCGAAAGCCCACTTCACCACCAAGGTAGGCACGCCCCGCGTGCCGGCGCACGCTTGCTACAACAAACCCAATCTTAGAACTCCCAAAAGACTCTGCAAGCGCGCTTGCCTCCGATTTCTCACGAATGAAGGAGGCTCTCTGTGACGACTTACGAGATTGCAATGCTCTGCATCGCTCTTGCCGGTTTGGTTATACAGGTGCTCACCTTCCTGAAAAAATAAGGACTAGAGCATAAAAAAAGCCCGCCCTTGTAGCTGACAACTCCGGGCGGGGTTTATAAACCACAAACGGAGGCTGGTCGCGCTTTTTGCGAACGTCCCCGATTTCGTTTATATTACGCGAGATGATTTTCTTCGTCAACGTTAAAAGCTCCGGAACAATTTCCGTCATTCATACAGAAGGATTGCCGAACGGATTCGCAAAATATGACGATTTTATGTCAGCAAAATCGAAATCCGCGTAGTGCTTTTTTGCGCTGCAGACTGCCTTGCCGATGACTTCTATTTTGTGTATCCTGCATTCAAGGGGACGCTTGCGGATTGCGGCGGCTTGCCTCCGATTTCTCGTGAATGAAGGAGGCTGTCTGTATGAAGATTTACGACATCGTGGTGCTCGTCATCATGATTCTCAGTCTGATAATACAGGTGCTCTCTTTCCTGTTCAAATAGGTTAGAAGCATAAAAAAGCCCGCCTCCTAGCTACCAACTTCGGGCGGGCTTGTAACAATAGCTCACGGAGGCTGGTCGCGCTTTTCGCGAACGTCCCCGATTTCGTTTATATTACGCGAGAAGATTTCCTTCGTCAACGTTAAAATTCCAGAACAATCTTCACCTCACGCGCACAAAAGCTTGCCACATATAACGGAATCCTTTTATTTTCGTTTGCCGTTGTTTTATAGGGATGCCGGAAAAACTGTGCTTGAACGGACGGGCGTTCTCGTGTATTCTGCATTCAAGGGGACGTTTGCGGATTGCGGCGGCTTGCCTCCGATTTCTCATGAATGAAGGAGGCCTCTGTGACGACTTACGAGATTGTGATGCTCTGCATCGCTCTTGCCGGTTTGGTTATACAGGTGCTCACCTTCCTGAAAAAATAAGGACTAGAGCATAAAAAAAGCCCGCCTGACAGTGACCAACTTCGACGGGCTTTATAACAAGCCAACGGAGGCAAGTCGCGCTTTTCGCGAACGTCCCCGATTTCGTTTATATTACGCGAGAAGATTCCCTTCGTCAACGTTAAACCTCCAGCAATCTCCGCCTCACGCGTGCGAAATAGTGCCACACGGATTCGGGATTTCCAACGGAATCCCTTTTATTTGTGTTTGACTTTACTTTTTCCAGAACGGGAACTCGGATTTGCTGCAAAATTCTCAGTGAGTTTTTCCCAAAAAGCCACTGACTTTTTAAAAATTCTCAGTAACTTTTTTGAAATTCTCACTGAGTTTTTTGTCCATGAAGTCCCCACCAAGGTAGGCACGCCCAACGTGCCGGCGCACGCTTGCTACAACAAACCCAATCTTAGAACTCCCAAAAGACCCTGCAAGCGCCCCCACCAAGGTAGGCACGCGCCCCCGCGTGCCGGTGAACGCTTGCTACAACCAAGCCGATCTTAGAACGCCAAAAAGGCTCTGCAAGCGCAAGCGCAAATAAAAAGCCCCTCCGCAAACTGCGGAAGGGCTTCCTTCTTGTCTAGTTTATGCTGAAAGAATGCTCAGATTAGAACCAGTACTCGAACTTGACCGGGATTTCCCAAGAGAAGTCTTCGCCAACTCCAAGGAATTCGCCACTTTCGTTGCGGTAAGCGTTCTTAAGTGCGTAGCGGCCACCGTTGTTTGTAGCACCCTCGAAGGCGATACCAATCTTTCCGTTTGACCAGCCCTTCTCAACGCCGAGACCAAAGACGAGGCTGTCCATGTGGTCAGCAGAAGAAGAGTTCTGCCAGATTCCGTTCGCGTAGCGGACATCTGCGAAGACTCCGAGTCCCTCGCCGAGGTCGTAGTCAGCGCCAACGCCGAAGCTGAATCCGAGAGCGTCATCCTTGTTCTCTTTTTTATCAGCAGCATTGATTGCCACGCCGGCAAGGAGGTGAGCCGTGAGAGCGTCAGCCTTGTAGCTTCCGCCGAGCGTAACATAAGGATTATTATACCCACCATCAGTAGTAGCACCGTTCAGAGTCGGGATTCTTGCGCCGACAGAGATGCTCGCGTTCTCGACTGCGCTGACGTCGAACGCCACGTCAATCTGGACGTTCTCTTTTGACTCAGTCTCTCCAGCTTTTGTCGCGCGCGCCTTTGTCTCCAAACCGAGCTTGAACGTTCCGACGTCCTTTATATCGTAAGCTGCGGCGTATTTCGCGCTGCGGCCGTATGTATCCGAGAATTTTTTTGCAGTTCCGTCAAGATTAAGCGGAATGTCTGCAACAAGGGTCAAGCCCTCAACGGGGGTTGCCTGGATGCTGACGCCGCTTCCTTTGACGAATGCGGGGAATGTCCAACCTTCGCCGCCGATGCGCTTGTCGACACAACCAAGGCGGTCCCAGTTCCACAATCCGTAAGCGACGTCGCCGCGGAGCGCGTTCACGTCCATATTTCCCATGTAAAGCTTTACCTGGTCAATCGGCTTCACCCAGATATAAGCGTTGTCGCCCTGCTTGATTCCACTGGCATTTGAATGAATGTCGAGCTTGAAACCGACGTTGTCAGAATCGCCGCTGACGGCAAGCGCAGTACGGGGAGCATCGCCGCCCCAAGACTGGTGCACATCCGTCACTATATCGCCGTCTCCGGAGTTCGCAGCGGTAATCCAAAGACCCCTTCCCCACGAACCGAAAGAAATATCAGCGGAAGCCAATCCCGCAACAGCAGCAGCAAGCGCGGCGACAGTTATAACCTTTTTCATATTAAATCTCCAACCTTTGCAATTTTCACAGGGCTACACCCTGCATTTCTCCTTTTTTTAATGAGCCACATTCCCGAATCCGCATTTCACGAACCCGTGGCGCAGCATCAGCGGAACCTCGCGGCAACAAATTCGCGCGTTCCGAACGACGCAGAATCCTCCCATGTGAAGACGCCTCCTCCGTCCCCAACCCGTTTTACCGAGAAATTCGGCAGCCCACGTCAAAGTGCCGTCTCTCTCTTTCCAACTAATATTGCTGAAAGTATAAAACCCTCTCTCTACAGCTGTCAAAAAAAATCTTCCCGATTTTTATCATTTAATTCTTCTTTTTGTTAACTTTTTGTCATTTTCGTGCAAAAACACATCGGAAAAAACATATTTCCCGCTTTCATTTTCCGCAATTTTGGGCAATCCACACGCTCTTTCCCGGCACAACGGAAAAAACTCGCAGCTAATACACACAACAAAAACGCTCCCCCAAAAGGAATCTCTTCCTCTCAAGGGAGCGTTTTTTGTTTTAGGTGATTCCGCGTTCGCTCAAAAAACACTTGTGGTCACTGAGCGAAGCTGAAGCTGCTTATTTGTACAGCTCAACCAGCTTCTGCAAGTGCTCGAACTTGTCGTATCTGTGAAATTGTTGTAATTGGCATTTGAGAAGAAAATGTTAATCTCCATTCTTCAAATGCAGCAGACTTTACAGATTCTATAAATATGGGATATTTTATTCAAAAAAGCCTAAGGCTTTACAAAAAACGCCGTGCGTCAGATTTCGATAACGCCCTCGTAAGAAAGCGTTGCCGCTCCCGTAAGATACACAGTTTTGCCCGTGTAGTTTAAGATAAGCTCTCCTCCTCGAACCTTCACCGTGATGTTCTCGCCGAGCGGACAAAATCCCTGCAAGACCGTCGCAGTATTCAGTTTTGTTGTCTGTACAGATTTTTCTCGGAAAAATTGCTCAACATCAGCATTTTTAGATACAAAAGAATTGGCTACAGACTCAAAGAATTTCTCTCCGCCGTCCATAGCCAACAAATCAAAAAGTCTTATTGTGTGAAGATTATTTTCTGCCACCATCGATAATCTCTTTCAAAAGCTCTGGGGAAGCATTGCTGACATTCACAGGCTTTGTAATGATAGGATTTGAAAGAGAATCCGTAAACATCTTTACAAGTTTGCTTGCTTCTGACTTAGAACTGATAACGAATGATTTTTTCAAGCTTGATGTTGCCATAATGTTCCTCCTCGCATAAGTCTGAGTAGAGTGTAGCGGTTTTCTTTTAAAAATCAAGGCGAACAGAATTTTTACATGGGGATTTCATCAACAAAAAACGCCGTTCTTTCAACAATTTCTCGTCGAAAGAACGGCGTTCATTTTTCAGTCAATCGCCCCTCGCAAGGAAATCTCCTCGCAAGGGGCGTTCACATCAGCTATGATTTTGCGTTAGCAAAATCGAATCCGTGTGACAATTATTTGTAAAGCTCAACCAGTTTCTGCAGGTGCTCGAACTTGGCTTTCGCGGCCTGCTCGTTCCTGTCGAAGAGGACTTTCGCCCTTTCCGGGAACTTGCGGGTGAGCGCGCTGTAGCGTGTCTCGTTGTTGAGGAACGCCTGGTAGCTTCCGTCACCCTCTTTTGACGTGAGAGTGAACGGATTCTTGCCCTCCGCCTTGAGAGCCGGGTTGAAGCTGAAGAGGTTCCAGTAACCGGCCTTCACGGCAGCCTTCATCTCGTCCTGGCAGTGGTTCATTCCGCCCTTCACGCCGTGGAGCTCGCACGGAGCGTATCCGATGATGAGCGACGGACCGTTGTATGCCTCAGCCTCCTGAATTGCCTTGAGCGCCTGAGCGGGGTTCGCGCCGAGCGCAATCTGCGCGACGTAAACGTAGCCGTAGCTCATAGCGATTTCAGCAAGCGATTTCTTGCCCATCTCCTTTCCTGCAGCCGCGAACTGGCAGACCTCGCCGATGTTCGAAGCCTTTGAAGCCTGTCCGCCCGTGTTCGAGTACATCTCCGTATCGAATACCATGACGTTGATGTTCTCGCCGGAAGCCAAGACGTGGTCCAAGCCGCCGAAACCGATATCGTAAGCCCAGCCGTCGCCGCCCATAATCCAGACGGATTTTTTGGGAAGGTACGCTTTCTTCTCGAGAATCGGCTTCACGCAGTCGCACTGCACTTTCTCAAGCTCGGCGATAAGCGCGTCGCTTGCGGGGCTGTTCGCGAGGGTGTTGTCCTTCGTCTCGATGAATTTGTCGAACGCAGCCTTGAGCTCGGCAGAAGCCTTGTCGCTCTCCGCGATTTCCTTAATCTGCTCGATGAGGTTGTCGCGGATGTATTTCTGGCCGGCGTACATACCGAGACCGTGCTCGGCGTTGTCCTCGAAGAGGGAGTTCGCCCACGCCGGGCCTTTCTTCGAGTCCTTGTTGATTGTGTAGGGAGCCGTCGCAGCAGGTCCGCCCCAGATTGAAGAACAACCCGTAGCGTTCGAGATGTACATGTGCTCGCCGAAAAGCTGCGTGATGAGACGCGCGTAAGAAGTCTCCGCACAACCCGCGCAAGAGCCAGAGAACTCAAGAAGCGGCTGGTTGTACTGAGACGTCATCGGTGAAAGCGGCATCGTGTCCACTTCCGGCTTCTTCGACACGTTCGCGACGAGGTAATCCCACTGTCCCTGGTTCTGGACGAGAGATTCCTGCGGAACCATCGTGAGCGATTTTGTCGGACAAACGGTCGTACACTCGCCGCATCCCATACAATCAAGCGGAGAAACGGAAAGCGTATATTTGTACTGAGACAGTTTCGGGTTCTTCACCGCGAGCGTCTTCGCGCCGAGTCCCTCGACTTTTGACGCCTCGTCAGCAGTAAGAAGGTACGGGCGGATTGTCGCGTGAGAGCAGACGAACGCGCACGAGTTGCACTGCACGCACGTCTCCGAATTCCATGCCGGAATCATAACCGCAGTTCCGCGCTTCTCGTAAGCGGAAGCTCCGAGCTGGAACTGACCGTCCGCGATGTCCTTGAACGCCGAGACCGGGAGGTTGTCGCCGTCCATGAGCGCAATCGGGTTCATGAGCTTCTCGACCATCTCGACGGTCTTCTTCTCGCCTTTGAGCGCGGGTTTCGCCGCATCGGCAGCAGGGTTCTTCCAAGAATCGGGAATCTTAACCTCGTGCAAAGCGCCCGCGCCCTGGTCAATCGCCTGGCAGTTCATGTCGACGATGTCCTGTCCTTTCTTCGAGAACTTCGCGACGACCTTCTCCTTCATGTACTTGATTGCTTCTTCTGCGGGGAGAACGCCCGCGAGCTTGAAGAATGCAGACTGGAGAACAGTCGAAGTGCGTTTTCCGAGGCCGATTTTCGTCGCGATGTCAACCGCGTCGACGGTGTACACCTTGATGTTGTGGTCGGCGATGTATTTCTTCGATTCCGCCGGAAGATGCTTGTCGAGCTCCTCGTCGCTCCACTGGCAGTTGATGAGGAACGTTCCGCCGTCCTTCACGTCCTGAACCATCTTGTAGCCCTTGATGATGTAGGACTGGTTGTGGCAGGCGACCAAGTCGGCCTGGTTGATGTAGTACGGAGAGCGAATCGGTTTGTCGCCGAAGCGCAGGTGCGAAATCGTGATTCCGCCCGTCTTCTTCGAGTCGTACTGGAAGTACGCCTGGATGTATTTGTCGGTGTGGTCGCCGATGATTTTTGTCGAATCCTTGTTCGCGCCGACAGTACCGTCGCCACCGATTCCCCAGAATTTGCACTCGACCGTTCCCTCAGCAGAGGTAATCGGAGCCGGCTTGACTTCGGGAAGAGAAAGGTTCGTAACGTCGTCCGTGATTCCGAGCGTGAAGCGCGCCTTCGGCGCATCCTTCGCAAGTTCCGTGTAGACAGCGAAAACGCTTGACGGCGGCGTGTCCTTCGAGCCGAGACCATAGCGTCCGCCGGAAAGAACGACGTCGTTCAGCCCAGCCTCGCGCAACGTCGTCGCGACATCGAGGAAGAGCGGCTCGCCGAGAGAACCCGGCTCCTTCGTCCTGTCGAGGACAGCGACTTTCTTTGCGGTCTTCGGAAGTTTCTCGAGGAATTTTGCGGAAACCCACGGCCTGTAAAGGTGAACCTTGATGAGACCGACTTTCTCGCCCTTCTTCGTGAGGTAGTCGATGACTTCCTCCGCGACATCGCAGATTGAGCCCATCGCGACGATAACGCGGTCGGCATCGGCGGCACCGTAATAATCGAAAAGACCGTAGTTCGTGCCGAGCTTCTCGTTGATTTTGTTGATGTACTTCTCGACGACGGCAGGAAGCGCATCGTATGTAGAGTTGCATGCCTCGCGGTGCTGGAAGAAAACGTCACCGTTCTCGTGCGAGCCGCGCATTGCCGGATGCTCCGGGTTGAGCGCATGGTCGCGGAATGCCTTGACGGCATCCATGTTCACCATATCCTTGAGGTCGGCGTAATCCCACGCCTCGATTTTCTGGATTTCGTGTGAAGTGCGGAATCCGTCGAAGAAGTTTATGAAGGCGACTTTTCCCTCAAGCGCGGCAAGGTGCGCAACGGGAGCCAAATCCATGACTTCCTGCGGGTTGCTTTCCGCGAGCATGGCGCATCCTGTCTGGCGGCAGGCATAGACATCCGAATGGTCGCCGAAAATGTTGAGCGACTGTGTCGCGACGCAGCGCGCCGCAACGTGGAACACGCACGGAAGCTGCTCGGCAGCAATCTTGTACATGTTCGGAATCATCAGAAGAAGACCCTGCGACGCGGTGAACGTTGTCGTCAGCGCGCCCGATGCCAAAGAACCGTGCACAGTTCCGGCAGCACCGGCCTCGGATTCCATTTCGATGACTTTCACTTTCTCACCGAAAATGTTCTTCTGACCGCTAGCAGACCAGTTGTCAACCCAGTCAGCCATTGGTGACGACGGAGTGATTGGATAGATTCCAGCAACCTCGGTAAACGCGTACGCGACGTGGGCCGCGGCCTGGTTTCCGTCCATTGACTGTTTCTTTCTGGACATATTAGTCCTCCTAAAAAAAATATAGATAGATAGAATGAGAAATGCGATTTTAGAGGGCAGAAAAGTTAATTCTGAAAACGTGCGCCCATTCTATTCGACAACGCTCCGATTAGCAACAAACAAAAAAATACGGAATTTTGCTTATTACGACATACGCGAACCGAAAACAACCTCCACGTCAGATTCAAACGCATCGTCAGCTACTGTAGAACCGGAGGGAACTACAACTTTGCGCAGCTTGAAGCATCCGGCAAACGCCATGCTCCCGATTTCGACAGGCTCGACGTCGCCGTCTCCGCCGCAGAAGACGACTTCCTCAAGATTGTCGCAGTTTATGAACGCCCCGGAATCGAGCACCTCGACGCTCGGGGGAAGCTCGACGCGGCACAAATTCTTGCAGAACATGAACGCGCCGCGCCCTATATACGAGACGCCGTTCGGAATCTCGATTTTGCTGAACGTCCCGAAGGAATACGAATTCCACGCAAGCCCCTCCGCCTCTGCCGGAATCGACGCGAACGCAAGATGGTTCTCCTCGTCGATGTCGCTCGTCGGGCAAAGCACGAAATTCGTGGCGGTGTTCAGGACAACGCCGTTCTTCTCCACAAAAACAGGATTCTTCCTCAAGATTGAGAGCGTGTCCGCAAAGGAGTCGAACGCAAGTTCAAGGAGCGACGGGGGAAGCGAGACGGTATCCGCGTTGAGCTTCACGCAGCTGTCGAACGCCTGCGTCGCGATAATCTCAAGCCCGTCGGGAAAATTGACCGACTCAAGGTTCACGCAGTCGTTGAACGCGCCGTTGTTTATCTCGCGGATTGACGGAGGAAGGACGACCGAGCGCAGGTTCTTGCATCCGGAAACGGCATACGAGGGAATGTACTCGAAACCGTCGGGAAAAACGATTTCCTCCACCTCGCTATTGTCGATGAAGCCGTCTCCCTCGTCCTCCATCGCGACGATTCCGTCGGGAACGACGACTTTTTTGTCATGACCGAGGTACGCCGAAAGAATTTTCCTTCCGTCCTCGTCCTCGTATATCTCGAAATCTTCGCTTTTGTTCATGCATTACCTCAACAGCAAAAAAACAGTAAACGTGAATATGATTTGGATTATATGGCAGAGCTGGTCGGCGACAAGATTTATCTTCTGGCTGTTCGCCTTCAGATGGTCGATTATGCAGTGGATTACGACGTTTATGACGAACACGAAAAGGAACCAGAGCGGAATCGCGAAGCGGTACCAGACCATGATAGGAAACATTATGCAGAACGACCAGCTTATACAGTGCATGACGAGCGATATAATCCAATCGTATTTGTACAGTTCCTCGGGTGAGTTCGAGACCCACCAGGATTTTTGCTTGAAGCTCGCAAGAATTCCCTGCATTTTGAAGTCATCAACAATATGAAGGAAAAGCATACACAAAAAAATCGAAGCGTCTTTCATTTGAAGTCCTATCAAAAGAATCCGGAATCCCTTCATCCGGGCACGAACCTAAAAAAATGCCTTTTTGCGGGGCACCCCCCAAAGCGGCGGAACATGTCCGAAAAACGAGGGCGTTCAGGACAGGTCTTATTCTATCACAATCACTTTGAAACGTGAAATTTTTTATCTAGCGACGTGTATTTTCCGCCGTCATACCGGTAATTCAAATCGCGGCTGCGGATTTCGCATCCGCACACCTCGTAATCGCAGATGAAATCGTCGAGCGCCGCCTGCATCTGCTCCTCCGCGTACGGCTCGTCGAAAACCGTCGTATTTTTCGCGAGCATGTTCATGTCGAGGATTCCGGTGCCCGAATCATACGTCATCTCGATTCTGTAGATTTCATCGACTTCGATTTTCTTGGTGAACACTTCTCCGGAACAAAATGCGCAGACGAGAAGCGCCGGAAGAAGGACGATTTTTTTCATGTGGGAACTCCGTAAAAACATATCCCCAAAAACACCGCCGCGCCGAAAAACGCCGGATTTTTCGGGAACAAAATCGGAACCCTGCACGACATGGCGGGATTCCGTTGTCTTTCGACGCCCTTCTATTATAACGCCCCCGCCGCAGATTTTATCCGTTTCGATTTTCGGCCGCCGATTTTTCTACTCCGAAAGGAAATTTTCCTCCACATCCTGCTTTATCTTCACGAACGCGCGCGTGTACGCCATGTCGAGCGTTTTTGCCCCGACGCGCGGGAACTGCTTCGAGTACGAATAGACGCCCGCGCCCGATTTGTTCCGTATCGAAATGTCGAGCGACGGACGGACGAACGGCCCGATTTCAAAATTTTCCTCAGACGCGCTGACCTCGACGACGATATCGTACAGCGCGGAACCGGAAGCCGAGGAGACGTATCCTTTTTTTGCGGCAACGGAGGAGACGACCGTCGAAATGCGCGGGAATTTTTCCGCGCCATCGCCCGATACGGAAACGGAAAACGACACGTTCTTTTTCATCGCGCTGCATTCTGCGGGAAGGCTTGAAAGGATTCCGAGCGACTCGGCATACGTTTTCGTGTCGGCGGGAATGATTGTCGTCTCGGCATGGATGTATCGCTCCGCGGCAGGCGCAAGGACGACCGCCTTCGACAGCGCGCGCTCCGCGACGAACGGTTCCCCGCACGAAAAAGCCTCGGCGCGGTAAGATGCGACCGCCCCCATCAGCGCGGAAATCCTCGATTTGTAGAGCAGAGCCGCGTCATTCCTGTTGAGATACGCGAGGACGAAATGCTTTTTTTTCTTCTTGTCGAAATAGCTGTCGGTGAACTGCGCCCCGAAAAATTCCGCGCACGACGAAATCTCCGCGACCTGCGCAATCGACTGGCTGTTTCTCTTCTCAAGCCCGCCGTTTCCCGACACGAGCTGGATTCCCTTCACCGCCTCCGTCACGACTTCCGTTTTCGTGTCGAAGAAAAGCGATATTTCCGCGATTGCAGCCGACTGAGCCGCCTTCGCCGAATCGCCCTCGCCGAGCGCGCGTATAAAAACCGACGACGGGAATTCCTTCTCCGGCTTTTTCACCCACGAAGGAACGTCCGCGGAAAAACACGGAAAACGCAGAAGAATAAACGCGGCGAGAAATAAAATCCTGGTTGTTTTTGTGCTCCTCATTTTTCCTCCATAAAGCAGCCCACGGCGGATTTTCAGTAGACGGAATAGCTGATTATCGCCTCGAACTGCTTGCCGTCCTTCGACGCGTACACCTCAAGGTTGTCGGGGCAGTCCTGCGGAATGTCGAAGTCGAGCGTAAACGCGCCCGTCTTCGGGTTCTTCCCGAAAAAGACGAAATCGTTCCCGCCGAGCACGAACGCGATTTTCGTGAACGATTTTGACTCAACGGAAAACGACTGCCTCGTCCCGCGCTTCACTTTTCCGGCAAGCGGAGAAACGCGGAACAGCGACGTCCTGTCATAGCCGCGGAACATTTGCGGAAAGCGGGGAGCATCCCCGTAGCCGCCGTACGTTTCGTCCGCGCGGACGGACAGCGTGGCGACGTTCTCGTAATTCGACGTGTTCCGCTCGAGCGCCTTGAGGATTTTCGTCACCGCGTTTATGCGGACGGTGTCGAGCGGATCGTCGGCGTAATAATACCTGCCGTTATCCTCCACGAGAACATACGACGACTCGAATTTTTCAAGCTCCGCGGCAGTGATTTTCTTTTTCGAAAGAAGCGCGCGCGCCGCCGGAAGAACGCCCGACTCGAATTCCGCACGCGAAAAATACGGCGGGTTCATCGGCTTTCCGTCGCTCCGAGCCGCAAGCGCTATCCTGTACTCGCCGCCGTCGGGGACATCGACGAACAGCCGCTTCCCGCCGCCGATATTCTCGTACCACACCGAATCATCAACGATGCCGCCATCTTTTTTCCTGAGCTTGCACATCGTCATGACGCCGCCTTTCGAATTCAACAAGTCGAACGAGAAAATTCCGCCGATTTTGTTCGTGTATTTCGGCTCCTCCTTCCCGAATTTCAGCCCGTACTCAAAAAACAGCCCCGGAAGATACGGCTCCTCCACGAATTTCTCGCCCGTGCGTATTTCTTTTTCGCCGAGAAGCTGCCAGCGGCTTTCCTCGGGAAGGTGCGAGTAGATGAACTGCGCGGGCGAAAGGGAAAGCCACTGCGTCGTGTACCGCTTTATGAACGTGCGCCCCTCCACATATCCGGCATCCCACGTTATGTCGATAAGCTGCCATTTGTTCCCCATTTTGACGGCATTCCACGCGTGGTCGCTTTCATCCCTCAAATATCCGGGATAGAACGCGCCTTTTGACCATCCGGGAATTATCTTCTGCTCAATTTTCGCGTAATAGCACATCGCCGCAAAAAGATTCGCGTACCCGACGCAGACAGCGCGCCTTTTTTTGAGGACGGTTTCGTAATCCTGGCTGCCCGCGCCTTCCTCCGTAAAGACATCGGTATCGTAGGCGATGTTGTCGCAAATCCAGTCGTGCATGACCTTCGTTTTTGACGAGACATCGGCGCTTCCGGAAACGAGGAACGCGACAAGCTCGGGCAGCGTTTCTTCCGGCGTCACGAAAATCCGCTCGGCAATGTTTTTGGGGACGAGCCTGACGCGGGAATTCATCGCCGCAGAGAACAATCCGTGCGGAACCGAAAAAAAGAGGAGCGCAGAAATCGCAACGACAAAATTCTTCTTCAAAAACATACGGCATCCTCCCTTCTAGTAGCGGTTTGCCTCGCGCTCGTAGATTTTTATGTTCCCCGAAAGCGTGGAGTTCTCGGAGCTGAGGCGGTTTATCGTCGAATTGTTGGAGCTTATGATATTTTCCTGCTCCTTTATCTTTTTCACGACGCTGTTGTACGCGTTCAGAAGCGCGATAAGCGCAATCGACTTTCCAAGATACTCGCCGCTCATGCGGATGTACTCGGAATTCTTCGAGTTGTACGTGTTCCGCTCGCTGTTGTATGCGGAGCGCGCAGTGCTCAGGCCGCTCGCGCATGTGTTCCGCACTGTCGACGACGTCGCAGCGTTGTATTCGTTCGTCCAGTACGTGACCCGCGAATCCCAATAATCCATCTGGCTTTTTGCGTGGCGGACTTCACTCTCAATTCTGTCGACGCGGCTTTTCAGCCTGTCGCATTCTTCCTTTGCCTCCTCGTACCGCGCGTCGGCGGCGTCGCGCTCGATGCGGAGCGACGCGATTTTTCCCTGCGCAATCGAATTCGAGCTTTGCAAAGATGAAATCGTGCTGTTGTTCGCCGCGATTTTGTTGTTCGCCGCCGTAATCTGGTTCTGGTAATACGTTTTCCGGTACGCGGCGAGCGTGCGCCCGCTGCTGTCGGAGGCGTACACGTTGGCGCCGCGGTTTATGAGATGGTTTCCGAGGTCAGGGTTTCCGCGCTGGAACGCAAGCATCGCAGCGGTCGTTCCCGACGAGCCCGCGTAATCGACGTCGATTCGCTTCGAGTCGAGGAGCATGTCGAGCATCTGCTTGTCGCCAAGCTCGACGCAGGTATGGAGGAGCGTCGAGCCGTTTTTGCTCCGCACGCCAAGATTCGCGTCAGCCGCGATAAGGTCGGAAAGGACGGCGTAATTCTTTTTCTGCACGGCATACTGGACGGGAAAATTCCCCGTGGAATCAGCAATGTCGATTCCGCCCTGCCACACTATGAAGAATTTGGCGAGGCTGTCGTTCCCGTCGAGGATGCTCCGAACAAGCGCGGTCTCGCCGGAACTGCTTTTCCGTGCGGTGTTCGCGCCGTTTTCCGCGAGCACCTTGAGGCACCTCGTGTCGCTTCCGTCCGATTTCCGGAACGCGAACCAAAGCGGGAACATGTCCGTCGTCGTCTCGCGCTCGATGTCAGCCTTGTGGTACAAAAGGCTTTCGACCATCTCCGGTTTGTTCTGCTCGATTGCGAGGAGCAGCGGCGTTTTGTTTTCCGTGCTCACTATATCGACGACGCCGTTGTGGCCGCTCACGAAATCGAGCGTGACGACGCTCCCGGATTCGACGGCGGCAAAATAGATGTTCTGGTTCTTTATGTCGGCAGTATCGGTGTCCGCGCCCTTCCCTATCAATATTTCCGCCGCCGTCGTGTTGGCGTTCTTGATTGCGTAATAAAGCGGTGTCTCACCGCGAGAATTCTTGTGCTCGAGCGGAATGTTCTTCTGGAGGAGATACTCGACGATTGCCGACGTATTCTTCGAGAACGCGACGTAATGGAGCGCGTTGTTCCCGTCCTTGTCGAGCGAATCCAATTTCGCGCCGTTTTTTATGAGCGTGTCGATTATCGTGGGATTTCCCGTGCGTACCGCGATGAACACAGGATTCTCGATGCCGGAATTCGAAATCGGCGCGCCGTGCTCCATCAGCGCGATTATGACGTCGGAATTCTCCGTCTTGATAGATTCGGAAAGCGCGTTTTCCTTGCGGTTGTTCGCGTAATCGAGCTTGAAGACATCGTTCTCGATGAGGAACAGCGCCTCGTCAGTCCTTCTGTTCTTGATGAGATAGATGAGCGCGTTCGACTTGTCCTTGTCCTTCCACAGCCTGAACGAAATGCTGTCGTAAACGCCCGCGATGTCGTCGTAATCCGCGTTGTCGAGGAATTTCTGCGACATGCACGACACGAGCGACGAGCAGCAAAGCAACGCACATGCAAGTATCGAAATGAATTTTCTCATAATCCGCCCCCGCTCACTCCACAATGACCATGTACCATCCGGCTGTGCTCGCGCTGACTTCCAGGCAGTAGTAGCCGGTTATCTCCGACTTGAATTCGCTTCCCGAAGCCGCCTGTACTGTCGTCGAAACATACGGATAATAGGGAAAACCCGCCTTGTCCGCGCCCGCCGCAAAATACCGCACGCTCGTCGTTGCCGGAGTATAGACCTCATCGTCGTCCGTCTCGAAAACTTCCGGATTCCGCGTCTTGTCGTATATCGTCACGGTGTACTTCTCGCCGCCGACTACCGGGAAATAATAGCGGACGTAATAGCCCGCCTCGAGCTGGTGCACATCGTAAAGCGACCCGTCCGTCTCATCATACACCAGCGGATACGCGTTACCGTACGCCTCGACATCGCTCCACGCGCCGTATTTCAGCTTTCTGGTTCCGTAAACCGAAAACGATTTCTCGCCTTCCACGCCGCCGCAAACAGCGGAGACCTTGTAGAGCACGGTGTCTCCCGCATATGCCTTCGTGTCGCTGTATGTTGTCCCGGATACTTTTGACGATGGGGACGACTCGAACGAATATATGCTGTCGCCGCGGTACACGTTGTAGTAGTCCGCCCCGGAAACGGCGTTCCATGAAACGGTTATCGCGGATTCGTTCGTCGTCGTCGCCTGCACGTTCGACGGCGCGGACGGCAGCTGAATCGAAATGTCGGAAATGTCGGACTCGTTCAAAGGTGCGCACGACCACAATGCGGCGGAAGCCAGCAGCGCAAAAACAACTATCGCTTTTCTCATCTTCTTCCTCCTACAGCATGTAGTAGATGCCCGCCATAAGCCCTACGCTTCCGCGTGCATTCAACTCCCTTTTCTCCGAGGGAAGCTCGACCGAATACGGAAAAAAATCCCCCTCGAATTTGAACGAAAAATCAAGCCCGAATTTTCTGCCGAGCGGAATCATATAATCCACCCCGAACACGAACCCCGGAATGACGGGGCTGTCCGCATGAACGTCGATTTTCTCGCCGGTGCCGTTTCCGCGGTAGACGTAGGTGCAGGAAAGCGGAACGGAAAGATTCAGCCCCGCGATTGTCTTGAGCGACGTCCTGAACAATTTGAACTGGAACGAAAGGCACACAGGAACGTCGAGCGCGACAATCTTGACTTTCTCCGCGTAGAATCTGTTCCCGTCGCGCTCGATGATGATTTCCCCGCCGCCGTTGAAAAGTTCCGCGCCCGTCTCCACCCCGAAGCCGTGCCAAAGCCGGTAATTGAAAATCGCACGCCCCGTCAGCGAGACGTATTCCGACTCCTGAACGTGATACATCCCTGACGAAATGCTCGACTGCCCGCCCTTGTCGGAATACTTGTCGCGAAGTTCATCATAATACGAGCCGTTCAGCCGCGTGCCCACGGAAAGACCGCCAGAAGCGGCAACGGTCATCGGATGCGCGGGCATTTTTCGGCTTGTCGCGGATTTCGCTTTTTTTGCAGACGTTCCCGCGCCCGCCGCAGCCGCTTTTGAGAGCATGTTGCGCAAATCCTTGTCGCGCAGGCTCACCACGCCCTGAAAAGAGATGATTTTCTTCGTCTCGATGCTCGTCATCTTGAGGTTTATGACGTAGCCGCTCGCCTTCGGTTTTCCGTCGCCGTAAATCGAATACTGCGCGCCGAATTCCGCGCCGAGCTCCGTCCAGTCCTCGTCACGGACGTTGCCCGCCTGCTGGTAGTTGCGCTCCTGCTCGATTATGTCGTCGTTCTCGCGCTCGACGACATCGATGTTGTCGCTGTCGGTAAGCTTGACGAGAAGCGTGCGCGAGACATAAGACGAAAGGTCGGCGCAGAAATTGTTGTTATCATCGCGCGTGTCGATTTTGTCTATCCTGACGTTCACCTTCTCGTCGCCGATTTTCGTGCTGAATTTTGCCGCGGCATCGGCAATCACCTCGTCGAGCGACTTCGACTTTGCAAACGCGCCCGCGCACAGAAAGACAAGGAGCGCGGCAAAAATAGGTTTTCTCATAAAGCAGATTCCTTTTGTTCCTCTTCTCATAACGCCCCCGCCCTAGTTGCTCTCAATGACCTGAATACCGAAATATCCGTAAGTCGAACTGCTGTATTTCTTGCATTCCACGACAATGTACGCGTCGTACTCGCACGTAAAAGTATCTGATGCTCTTCTGTCAATGAAATTCGAATTGATGTTTCCCGCATAGTAATAGGTGAATTTCATGTCGGCTCTTGTACCTGACGTAAATGTCGTATTTACATCCCTGTCCGCATAATAGATTGTGTATCGCTTGCCTTTCGTTGCCTTGAAGTAGAAGCATTTTGTTGTTGAGTCCGTTGAATATGCATACTTTGAAGAATATCCGTATCTGCTGTAAGAACTGCTCGGCGTTATCGAATTGGAAGTACCTACGCCGGAAGGAAGCTGGGATTTTTCGCCATACGGATACCCGTCGCCAATCCAATAAGAAGCACCATCCGTTGTTGTTCCGCGATACCAATTGCCGTCCTTATAAGCCTCAACCGCAAAATAATACGACAAAGCCCCATCATCACGGTCGTTTATTATGCTCGTCACGTCGTACTGAGAAAGAGATGGCGAAACAGTATCACTTACGGTTTTTGCCTTACTTGTATCGAGCGTAGTTTCCGATGTCTTGTCTTTGTCGGTGCAATACAGAATCTTGAATTTCGATGTATCGCCATCCATCTGCCATGACAAAAGCCATTTTGAGTTGCTGTAGGTGAGATTGACATTCTTCACGCGAAGAACGGTTATTCCGCTTCCGCCAACCCAATCAGAATAGCGCATATCGCTTTCGTCAAAAGAATCAATCGGGCGAACCCAATAATAATATGTTTTGTCGAGCGTAAGATTCTCGATTTTGTAATACGTATCAGTTATTCCCGTAATAATTGTCGCGGTACTGACATTATCCGTCTCGGAATATCCAAGTTCGTAAGACGTCGCGCCTGCAACTTGATTCCAGGCGATATAGGCATAGCTAGAATAGAAATTCGTGCTTGAGTCATTCAGCGTGATTGGGGAGACTTTTGTCTTGGCTTCTTTTGTTGAAAACTCGCCTTCCGTATTGTCCGATTCGATTCCCTGAATGTTCAGTGCATAGGATCTTCCGGAGGTGAGTCCTGTAATTGTCGCAGATGTCGTCGTCGAATTAACGGAATCGAACAAACCACTGATCTCGGAAACCTTGTATTTCGCAGCATCCGCGACTTCATCCCACGAAACCGTGAGCGACGTTTCCGTCCGTTCCGTAATCCTGATGTTCTTGGGCGCGGGGATTTTTACGGTGTAGGCGGCGCCTTCCGTCGAGCATTTTTTGTTTCCGTCAACGCAGCTTTCGACCCAGAAATACCACGTTCCCTTTGTGAGGTCCTGCGCCGTGAAGTTCGGGTTTCCGCTCGCGGGATTGCCGATTTCCGACGAAAGAAGCGTTTTCTCGCCGTCGGTTCCGAGCGATTTGTAGACGTTGTATGTCACGCCGTCGATTTTGTCCCAGACGATTTTTGCCTCTCCGTACGTTCCTGTCGATTCGGCGCCGATGTTTCTCGGCGGGAAAAGGTTTATCTGGACTGTTTTTGGCTCGCTCCACTCGGTTTCATCGGATGCGGAGCCTTTTACGGCACGGACGCGGTAATCGATGCTCGGGGCGTACGCCGCCAATGTGACGGCCGCGGAATACGTCTCGCCAGCATCCACGTTCGCGCTCAGCGTCTGGTTGAATTCAGTCCATTCAGATATACCCCCCCCCGTATTTTTATACGACACGCGGTAGCCGGAAACGCCCTCGGCGGCAGTCCACTCAAGGCTCACGACACCGCTTTCGTTGCACGAAGCCGCGGAAATCGCAAGTTTGGGCGCGGAAGTGACGATTTGTCGGCATTCGGTAATCTCGCTTTCCTCGGAATCGTTGTACGCGATGAGCCAATAGCTGAACGACTGGATTTTTGCCGAATACCCGATGACGGTTCCGCTCGTTCCCGTTGCCGCGGGGATGATTTTCACCGCATCCGAGATTTTTCCGTTCACGGATTCCATGACGGAATATCCAGTCGCCGACGGAACTTCCTCCCAAGTGAAATTCGTCACGTTGCTCACGGGGTCGTAAACTGCGGTGAAATTCTTCGGAGTCGCAAGCGTCTTTGTTTTCGAAAGCTCGAAGTCGCCGTCAGCAGCGTCGTTCTTGCATCCCCATGCAAAAAAGAGCAGCGGAAAAACGCATAACAATGATTTCAGTCGTCTCATAGTATCTTCCTTAAAAATCTTCACGAAAAAGCCACGACTTCAGAGTGAATCAACAAAAAAAATGTTGCCATGCTGAACGGATTCCGCATCCCGTTTTTTAGGTTGCGGAACGAGTTTTTGATGACAACTTTTTAGTTAATTTACTTTAATGCAAAGCCCCTAATGCTTAAAAAGTATTTTAAGTTCAAAAGCCCATATTTTCAAACGAAAAAAAACAAATCTTGCCGTTCCGAAAAATCCGGCGCGACAAAAAAAACGCGGCATTTCTGCCGCGTCCTGCAAAGAAAAATCGGGAATTATGCGCCGAAGTAGCTCAATGCGTTGCCGAACGAGATGTCCTTCACGATTTTTGTGAGCATCTTTTCGTCGTTCGGGTATTCGCCGTTCTCGACCCAAGTTCCGATGATGTTGCAGAGGATTCTCCTGAAGTACTCGTGCCTTGAGTATGAGAGGAACGAGCGGGAGTCCGTGAGCATTCCCACGAAAGCCGGAATCATGCCGAGGTTTCCGAGAACCTTTATCTGCTGCTCCATTCCGTCTTTGTGATCGCAGAACCACCAGCCAGAGCCCATCTGGATTTTTCCCTTGATTCCGCCGCCCTGGAAGCAGCCCATGATTGTTCCGATTGAGTAGTAGTCTTTCGGGTTCAATGTGTAGAGAATCGTCTTTGGTGTGCCGCCGGCAGCCTCGATGAGGGAGAGGAGGCCCGCGAGGTTCTCAGCCATCGGCTTGTCGTGGCTTCCGTCGAATCCGGTGTCGGGACCGAGCTTCTTGAACATCGCCTTGTTGTTGTCGCGGATTGCGTTCATGTGCCACTGCTGCACGATTCCGCGCTCAGCGTATGCGCGTCCGAGTGCGACGAGAACCTTCGTCTTGTAGGCTTCGGCTTCGGCTTCCGAAATCACTTCGCCCTTCAATGCGCGCGCGACTACAGCGTCGATGTTCGCGTCCGTGTCGACCTTGCACGGCGGGTACTCAAGTGCGTGGTCTGAAGCTTTGCAGCCGTTCTCGATGAAGAAGTCGAGCCTCTTGATGAGGGCCTTGATGACGTCGTCGGATGTCTTGATGTCGATTCCGCTGACTTCTGAGAGCTTCTTGATGTAGTCTTTGTATGTAGGGAGATTGATGTTGATTGCCTTGTCAGGTCTGTATGACGGGCGCACTTTCGTCTCGATTTTGCCGATTGGGGCGGTTCCAGCGGCGATTGCCTTGTGGTATTCGAGCGAGTCGATTGGGTCGTCAGTAGTTCCGACTGCGTAGACGTGGAAATTCTTGAAGATTCCCTTCACGCTCAAATCCTCTGTCTGGAGAATCGCGTTCGCCTTTTCCCAGATGCGTGGGGCAGACTCGACTGTGAGAGGCTCCGTGATTCCGAAGTATCTCTGGAGCTCAAGGTGTGTCCAGTGGTAGAGAGGATTTCCGATGAGGTGCTCGATTGTCTCCGCCCACTTGAGGAACTTCTCGTAGTCAGGCTTGTCGCCGGTGATGTAGTCCTCTGTGATTCCGTAGGTTCTCATCTGTCTCCACTTGTAGTGGTCGCCTCCGAGCCAGATTTCAGTGAGGTTCTTGAACTGCTTGTTGTTCGCAATCTGCTCCGGCGGAAGATGGCAGTGGTAGTCCCAAAGCGGCTCGTCTTTGCAAGCGACGAACAGTTTCTGAGCTGTCGGTGTGTCGAGAAGGAAATTCTCGTCCATGAATTTTTTCATCTTATGCTCTCCATAAATCAACGGTATTTGCAAGCGCAGCAAAAACTGCGTAAGCGGTTCCATTCTAGCATTATTTGCATTTATAAAATAGAAAACAAACGACTGATTTTTGACCGCAACGTCATCGCTCCAGAAGGAACCGAAAACAAAAATCGGCGCAAAAAAATAAACCTGTTCGGAAAACTCAGTTTCAGAACAGGTTACCTTAAAATGCGATGCTCAAAACGTGCCATTTGCGCGCTTTTGAACTCGTCGACCTGAGCGATAAACGAAGTTACCGAACAGGTCTAATCTGCGCCGAAAGAATTCAGCCAAAAACGATAAACGCGTTCCGCCTTACATCGCAGTGTAGCCGCCGTCGACGGGAAGGATGACGCCCGTCACGTAGCCGGACGCGGGGCTTGAAAGGAAAATCGCGGCGGTATCAAGCTCGCCCTCGTTTCCGTACCTCGAAAGCGGAATCATCGTGCGCGCGTTCTGCTGGAAGAAATCGGAGTCGAGCGTCTCCTTCGTAAGCGGGCTGTAGAAATAACCCGGGCAAATCGCGTTCACGTTGATGTTGTATTTTCCCCATTCGGAAGCAAGCCCGCGCGTAAGGTTCACGACGCCGCCCTTCGCCGCGTGGTACGGGGAACACGGCGCGACTTTGTTCCCGACAAGGCCGTACATCGACGCGATGTTTATGATGCGGCCGTATTTCGCGGGAATCATCGCCTTTTTTGCGACGGCGCGAGCCATCTTGAACGTTCCGCCGAGGTCAACATTCAGCTCGCCGTTGAACTGGTCGTCTGTTATATCCTCGGCAGGAGCGACGGCTCCAGTTCCGGCGTTGTTTATGAGTATGTCTATTCTGCCGAATTTCGCGACAATCGCATCGACGGCTTCATTCACGCGCTCCGTGTTCGTTATGTCGCACTGGACGGCAAGCGTTTCGACGCCGAACTCGTCGGCAATCTCCTTCGCGACGGCTTCAATCAATTCCTTGCGGCGGGCAATCGCGACTATTTTTGCGCCCTGATTCGCCAGCGCCTTCGCCATCTGAACGCCAAGACCAGTCGAGCATCCCGTAACGACGGCAACCTGCCCCTTCAAATCGAAATACGATTTCATAAAAGCCTCCTGTTTTTGTCATTTTCCCGCCCCGGGAATCAGCCTCCGAAGCAGGTCTTTTGAAAATCGCCTTGAATTTTAGCACGGTATTCCGATTCTGAGAAGATGTTAGCTATAACTAACAATTATAACTGAAAAAAAATGTCGGAACTATTCAAAACATGTCGTTTTTTTTACGAAGAAGCGCAATTCTATTGCTTTCCTTATTGTAAAAATTTTGCCTACCTCTAAAATAGGGGGCACCATTCTTAAAGGAGTAGAAACTATGAAGAAAGTTTTGGTCTGCAAGGAAAAAGACGAGCGCGAGACACGCGTTGCGCTGATTCCTGACGACGTGAAAAAACTCGTGTCGATGGGATTCGAGTTCAAGGTTGTCTCTGGTGCGGGCGTAAAAAGCGGTTTTTCCGACGAGGCGTACACGAAAGCCGGTGCGACTATCGTTGCAAAGGAAGAGGACGCTTATGCCGATTCCGAAATCGTGGTGCGCATTATGAAGCCCGAATCCGTTTCGGGGATGAAGGCAGGAACCCTCCATCTCAGCTACATGGATCCGTTCAACGAGAAGGACCTTCTCAACGATTTCGCGAAAGCCGGAATTCAGGCGGTCTCTCTTGAGATGATTCCCCGCACTACCCTCGCCCAGAAGATGGATGTCCAGTCATCGCAGACTTCTTTGGCAGGATACGTCGCTGTCGTCAATGCGGCTGCAAAACTTCCGAAAATTCTTCCGATGATGGTCACTCCGGCGGGAACAATCAACCCGGCGCGCGTTTTCATTATTGGTGTCGGCGTCGCAGGTCTTCAGGCAATCGCTACGGCAAAACGCCTTGGCGCGCGCGTTGACGCATTCGACACGCGCCCCGTCGTCGAGGAGCAGGTAAAATCGCTCGGCGCATCATTCGTCAAAATCGACCTCGGCGAGATGGGACAGACGTCGCAGGGATACGCGAAGGAGCTTACTCCGGAGCAGATTGCGAAGCAGAAGGAAGCTCAGGCAAAAGTCTGCGAGAAGGCGAACATCGTCATCACGACTGCGAAGGTCTTCGGCCGCAAGGCTCCTCGCCTTATCGAAAAAGCTGTCCTCGACCGCATGATGCCCGGCTCAATCGTAGTCGATATGGCTGTTTCGACAGGCGGAAACGTCGAAGGCTCCAAGCTTTTCGAGAATGTCGTCACCGAGAACGGCGTCACGATTATGTCGGGCGACTTGCTCGAGCGCCAGGTTCCGTACGACGCATCGAAGATGTTCTCCGGAAACATCACGGCTTTCCTCACGCACGCCGGTTTCTACAACAAGGAAGCGAAGGAATTCAACGTCAACATGGAAGACGACATCATGAAGGGCTGCCTCCTCACGCAGGGCGGTCAGATTATTCATGAGAGGTTCAAGGCATAAAACGCGCTGTCATTCCGAAAGATTTCGTCGGAATCTCTTGAAAACAGACCCTGAAAAAAGTTCAGGGTGACAAATTGGAGAAAATTATGGACATAATGCTTATTTTCGTTTTTGTAATCGCTGCATTCCTCGGATTGGAGCTGATTGCAAAGGTTCCCTCACAGCTGCACACGCCGTTGATGTCAGGAACGAACGCTATTTCCGGAATCACCGTTGTCGGCGCAATCTCAATCACGGCTGCAGCCGTCAAAATCGGCGGAAAAGTCGGAGCCGTTCTGGGCTTCCTCGCCATCGTTTTCGCGACTATCAACGTCATCGGCGGTTACATGGTCACAGACCGCATGCTTGGTATGTTCAAGAAAAAGGACTCTAAGAAATAAGTCTGGAGGAAGAAAAAAATGAACGACACATTGATAAAAATTCTTTACATGATTTCTTGTATCTTCTTCATCCGCGGCATCAAACTCCTCGGAAAGACTGATACAGCCCGCAAAGGCAACGCGTATTCAGCGGTCGGTATGCTGATTGCGTGCGTGACGGTTCTTATTCAGAAAGACGTCATGAGCGCATTCTCTACGGATGCCGCAACGTGGGGCGGAAACCCGCTTCTTTCAAACGGCTACTGCTGGATTATCGTCGCGGTTTTGATTGGAACTATCATCGGCGCAATCTGGTCCAAGAAAGTCCAGATGACCGGAATGCCGGAATTGGTCGCTTTGTTCAACGGTTTCGGCGGTTTGTCCTCGCTCCTCGTCGCTTTGACACAGTACATCGCCGCGGCAAAGGGAGATTACTTCTCTGCGGTCTCGCTCGGCCTCACAATCGCAATCGGTGCCGTCGCGTTCACCGGTTCTTTGGTCGCATGGGGAAAATTGAGCGGAAAAATGACTTTCAAAGGCTGGGTCATCCCCGCGAAGAACGCTGTGAACGGTGTTTTGTGCGTTCTCGGACTTGCTTCTATTGTTGCTTACTCATTCTTCACCGCTGAAAATCCGTTCGGATTCGCTGAAATCGAGAAATGCGGCGTCATCGCCTGCACGGCAATCTTCCTCCTTTTGGGATTCACGATGGTCATCCCGATTGGTGGCGGTGACATGCCGGTCATCATTTCGTTCTTGAACGCTTTGTCCGGTTTGGCTGCGGCATTCGCCGGTTTCGCAATCAACAACACGGTTCTCGTCGTTTCCGGCTGTCTCGTCGGAGCTTCTGGTCTCATCCTTACATTGATTATGTGTAAGGCTATGAACCGCACATTCGGCTCACTCCTCTTCAAGAGCTTCGGCGGTCAGAAGAAGAAGGGCGCGGCGGGTCCTGCAAAGGAGCCGAAGGCGATGTCTGTCGAGGATGCTTACATGATTCTCGAAGCCGCGAAGAACGTCGTGTTCGTCCCGGGATACGGTATGGCGGTCGCGCAGGCTCAGCACGCCGTCAAGGAACTCTGCGACAAGCTTGAGGAGAACGGCGCGGAAGTGAACTTCGCAATCCACCCGGTCGCTGGTCGTATGCCTGGCCACATGAACGTTTTGCTTGCTGAAGCGAATGTTCCGTACGAGCAGCTCAAAACAGCTGACGAAATGAACCCGCAGATGAGCAACGTGGACGTCGCAATCGTCATCGGCGCGAACGACGTCGTAAACCCGGACGCCATCAACGACGAAAGCTCACCACTTTATGGTATGCCAATCGTAAACGCTCACGAAGCACGCACAGTATTCGTATTGAAGCGCGGAAAGGGTACGGGATTCTCCGGTGTAGAAAACCCGCTCTTCACAAACGACAACACGGTCATGATTTACGGAGACGCTAAGGCTACAGTCAGCGCTCTCGTCAGCGAGTTCAATGAATAGTCGCACTTGATTTTTTGCAAGGGCTTATCGTATAGTAGATGCAATAAGTCCTTGCCATTCAAGGCGGCAGGCAACTTGAGTGTCTGTTAGGCGAAAGCAGCGTATTGTGTTCAGAAGCAGTATTCTGCCAGCCTCTGAAGGGTTTTCCGTAGACCTCATCTGAACTAGGCGAAAGCCGAACGAAAACGGAACAAAGGCTCTGCGAATGGCGCAGGGCTTTTTTTTGTAGGGAAAGCTGATTTTGAAAAAGCGCAAAAATGAAGATGGTTCTGTGAAGCATATACTTTCTATATGCGTGCCAACAAAAAAGCGGCACTTCACAGAAAGTGCCGCTTTTTTTACGTTTCAGCTATAAATCTCGGTTAGCTGCAAGTATGACCGTCGCAGTGTTTTGCGTACAGATGCTCTAGTTTTGCTTCCAGACAGCGTAAAACACCTTGTTGGAAATCAGTTCTTTTGTTCCATATTTGCTTTCCCAGGTAAGCTGCCCCACTGAGAAAGCTTTTTCTACATATTGTTCGTCCGTATACCGTGGCGTCGTTGCAGTACTAGACTCAGCCCATCCGAGGAACTCATATCCCTCTCTTGTGAATGTGTTTTTATTCAATGCTGCAGCCCAATAATCCATTGGTACGCCGAGCGATGTTCCTGAGCTAGTTTTTGAGTAGAGTGCCGAGAATTTCCATTCTCCGGTGAATGCAGTATAGATGCCGGCAAGATACTGATAGGCTTCTGTGCTTCCGTCGCTTGCCGCTCCTCCGTTTGCGTCGAACGTGATTTTCGGGTTCTCAAGCCACTCTGCATAAAGAGTCGTGTTTTCTGTCACTTCCAATGAGCCTGATGAAACAAAATAGCGAGTTCCTGTTCTGTCCGCCTTCGTATTGAATGCATAGAGCGTTGCATTGTCTTTTGTGAATTCATTCTTGTACGAAGAGAAAACGATGTACTTTCCGCTTTCCTTTGTTACGGTCGTTGTCTTTCCGCTTCCGTTGTTCGAATCGAGCGTGATTGTGAATTTGACAGGTTCACTAGCCCAAACTGCATAGAGCGTTGTTGCGTTATAAAAAGTTGCCGTTCCCTTGTCTTTGTAAAGAACAGTGCTTGCCGTTGCAGAAGATGCCCAGCCTTTGAAAGTGTAGCCGCTTCTTGTGAATGTGTTCTCTTTGAGGGCGACTGATGAACCTGCTGTTACAGTCTGTGTTACAGTTGCCGGGCTCGCGCTTCCGTCATTTGCGTTGAAAGTGATTGTCAGCTCAGTCTCTGAGGCGGAAGGTATTGGGGCTGGCGTGTAGGTATACTCTTCCCCGTCGTCGGTGTCTCCACAACTCATAAACAGAGAGCTGAGCGCAAATGCCGCAATTGCGAGCACGGAAATTAAATGGTTTTGTTTTTTCATAAACTCCTCCAAAAATATTTTAAAACCAATATGTAACTACTCTACAAAAAAAAAGTAGTTAGTAAACAAGTTGTTATAACCTCGGAGCATAAATATTTTGTTTATGAAAACGCCAACACGGTCATGATTTACGGCGACGCAAAGGCTACGGTTTCAGCGCTCGTAAGCGAGTTTAATGAATAGTAAATGCGAGTTTTCGTAAGAAAACTCGTTAAGCAACCGAAAGGTTGCGACTCACACGGATTCGATTTTGCTAACGCAAAATCATTGTGATGGGAATGTACGCCAGTTCCTTGATTGGGGGCTGGCGTATTTTTTTAATCTTTTCAGGACTTCCCTACACGCTCCACTTGGCTTCTTTTGCCTGCAAGTCGTGCATTTTTACGAAGAGCGAACCTTCTTTTGCTTTCAACTGGCTTGGGCTTCCTTCTTCGGCGACTTTTCCGTCTTTCAAGACTACGATTTTGTCCGCGTTTTCTACGGTGCGCATTCGGTGGGCGATGACGAGGACGGTTTTGCCTTTCAAAAGGCGGGAAAGGGCCGACTGCACTTTGCTTTCGTTTTCAACATCGAGGGAGGCGGTGGCTTCGTCCAAAAGGACAATCGGCGCGTTTTTGAGAAGGGCGCGGGCGATTGAGATTCTCTGCCGCTCGCCGCCTGAAAGTTTCGTGCCGTTCTCGCCGATTTTTGTGTTGTAGCCGTCGGCAAGTTTCTGCACGAACTCGTCGCAGTTGGCATCCCGAGCCGCTTGCATTACTTCTTCGTCCGTCGCGCCGTGTTTTCCGAGCCTGATGTTTTCCATAACGGTGTCGTCAAAAAGAACGACATCCTGAAAGACCATCGAGTAATCTGTCAAAAGCGTTTCTGGTTCGATTGTGTCTATGTCGATTCCGCCCACGGTGATTTTTCCGCTGTCCGCGTCCCAAAGGCGGGCCGCAAGTCGGGCGCAGGTCGATTTTCCGCTTCCGCTTTCGCCTACGAGGGCCGTGACTTCGCCTTCCTTTGCGGTGAACGAAATTCCGTCCAGAACTTTTCCGTCGGAATAGGAGAATGAAACATTGTCAAAAACGATGTCGTGTCCGTCCGGCTTGAATTCGCTTTTTCCGCTGGCAGATTTTGTGTCGTAGATTTCCATGAGCCGCTCGGCCGACACTTCCGACATGAACACTTCCGCAATCAGGGCAAGGCTCTGGTCGAAGGGAGCGTACACTCGCGTAATCACGAGAAGGAACATGAAGAGCGTCATAAAATCAATCTGCCCAGAAAGGATGAGGTTCGCACCAGTGAGAATCGTCGTGGCGACACCGAGACGCATGATGACGCTCGCCGCGTTCACGAAGATTCCTGTGGCAAGCTCGCCTTTAATCATCGTCTTTTCCTGAAAATCAATCGTTTTGTTCACTTCTGAAAGGAATTTTTCTTCATGGTTTGTCGCGTGGATTTCCCGGAGATTTTCGATTGTTTCCTGCATGATGTCGGAGACGGTAAGACTCGCTTTTTTTGTTTTTTCAGCATTTCGTTTTGCCATCTTTCTTGAGCCGAACAAAAGTGCGAACGCGACGGGAACTCCCCAAAGGCAGGAAATCATGAGCCGCCAGTCAAAAAGTGCAAGCATTACAGCCACAATCGCGGTTGAAACGTAGGAGCCGTAGAGATAGCCTAAGACGTGCGACCAGACATGCTCCATGCGGTTCACGTCGCTCATAATCGTCTCGGTCAAATCCGCCAAATCACGCTTTCCGAAAAACGAAAGCGGAAGCTTACGAAGCCGCTCTGCAATCCCGATTCTTATGTCCTTGATTTCGCCGTAGACAAGCCCGTAAGTTGCGCGGTACTGCTGGTTGTGCGTAAAAAGCGAGAGGACGACGAATCCAAGAATCAGCGCGATGAAAAATGCCGCTTTTGGAAGGGCTTCGCCTTTTGTGTGAGTTTTCATGAATACTTCCATCAAAAAATAGAGGATTCCCATTCCGCCCATGACAATCAGGTTCACGATAATTGTCCAGAACATTCCTTTTTTTGTGTTTGAAACGCCATTGTCTGAAAGCGCGTATTTTCTTTTGAATTTTTCCCCGAACATTTTTCTGTCTCCTTTTTAATGGCTATGTCTGTAAAAACGATTGATTTTGATGTTTTTCTTGGTGTCATGCTGAACTTGATTCAGCATCCATGTCTTCAGCGTGCATAGATTCCGAATTAAGTTCGGAATGACACTAGAAGTCAAAATTCTGACAAAGCGTTTTCGATTTTCCATTCTGCGGCTTTGTTGTAGTCCGCCCACATTTTTGCGTAAGTTCCGCCTGCGTTTTTGAGTTCTTCGTGCGTGCCGCTTTCGATTATTTTTCCGCCGGCAAGAACGAGGATTTTGTCTGCGCCAACGACGGTGGAAAGCCTGTGCGCAATCATCACCACGGTTTTTCCTTTTGTGAGCCGCCTCAACGCCGCGTGAATCAGCTCTTCGTTTTCCGGGTCTGCGAATGCCGTGGCTTCATCGAGAACGACAATCGGCGCGTCTTTCAGGATTGCGCGCGCAAGGGCGATTCTCTGCTGCTCGCCGCCAGAAAGATAGGTTCCCTTGCTGCCGATTACGGTGTCGATTCCGTCTGGAAGATTTTTGATGATGTCTTCGCAGCGGGCGTCTTTCAAGGCCAAAAGCACTTCTTCGCGAGTCGCATCTGGTCGGGCGGAGCGGACATTTTCAAAAATCGAAGTCTTGAAGAGCCTTGAATTCTGGAAGACGAAGGAAATTTTTTCCATCAAAACTTTCTGTTCGATTTCCTTTACGTTCACACCGCCGATTTTTACTGCGCCCGTTTGAACATCCCAGAAGCGTGGAATGAGGCTTGCGGCCGTTGTCTTTCCGCCTCCGCTTTCTCCAACCAATGCAATCGTTTCGCCACTTCTGGCTTTGAAAGAGACATTTGAGAGGGCCGGATTTTCGCTTCCCTCGTAGGTGAATGTTACGTTTTCAAATTCAATGCTGTTGTCGAGCGGAACTTTTGGATTTTCGCACTGGCTCAAGACTGGCGCGTTCATCACGGTGTCGATTCGTGCGAGGGCTGTGCGCGCGAGTAGCGTTCCGCTTGAAGCGAACATGATTCTGGCAAGTGCCGTTGAAATGATTGCGCTGAACACGGCATAAAAAGCGAAGTCCGTCAAAAATTCAGCGAAAGTTCCGCCAGAAAGTGCTTTTGGGGCAAGCAAAAGGGCTGCCGGAACCAGAAAGATGAAAACGCCTTCCGTAACTGTTAGGTTCACCGATTGCGGGAGCCGGCAAACTCCGTCTGTGTATTCTTCCGCGCGTTTGCTGTAGTTTTCGATTGCTTCCTTAAAAGCCCGGAAGGAATAAACGGTCTGCTGGAAGACTTTTACGACTGGAATTCCGCGAACATATTCGGTTCCGGCCTTTGCCATTTCGTCCTGCGCGCCCTGATAAATCAGCATGAGCTTCGCGTTTTTTCCGCCCATCATCGTGCAGAGCATAAGAATCGAAATCACCACCGAAAGAAGGCAGGCTGCTCCCATTTTCCAGTCAAAGACAAACATCAAAACGACTGTGGAAATGAACATTGCCGCCGTTCCGGAAATATCCGCAAGATTGTGCGCAAGAAGCGTTTCCGTTTCGCTCGCTCCGTTGTCGAGTTTGTTGCGCAAAAGCCCGGAGCCGTTCGAATCGAAAAATCCGAACGAAGTCTTCATTAAATGGGCGATTCCCTGCTTTCTGATGTTCGAGGCCGTTCTGAACGCCGCAAGATGAGTGCACATGAGCGCAAGAAAATAGATGAGAATTCCGCCGGTTGCGGACGCGAATGCAATCCAGCCGTAGCGGATAATGTCGTGTGCTTCGCTGAAATTCGGTGCCACGCTGATTAAGTCCCGCACGACCAGCCACACAGAGATGAACGGCACCATTCCGGCGACCTGCGCAACTGCCGAAAGAAAAAGCCCGATAATGGTGAGGGCTTTGTAATTTCCCGCATAAGCCAAGAGGCGTGAGAGCGGGGATTTTTGTTTTTGCGACATTTGATTTCCTCCGTAACTGTGTAATTTTGCTTTCTAAAAAACGTACCGCGCTTTGAGGTAAATGCTGGAGTAGTCTTTGTATTTGCCGTAAGTGCCCGTTTCTTTGCCTTCGTTAAAAATGTAGCCGCCGAGTTCAAGAAAAATTGAGTCGGAAAGGCTGTATTCGCCAGAAAGTTCGATTGCGCTGTCAAAATCCTTCAGCATAAGAACGCCTGAAGCGGAAAGTTTGAGCGTCTCCGATAAAAGCGATTTTGAAATGCTGAGCGTCGTTCCGTGTTCGAATTTTCTTGTGCGCTCAAGATTTTCTGTTTCGCCAAAAAGACAGTCGCAGAAATACTGTGCGGTGAACGTCCAGCCTTCTCTCATCCAATCAAGACCGGCAAGGGCTGCGAGATTGTTGTGCTCTTCGGTGTTTTCGCCGCCGGAAAGTATTTTTTGCGCAGCTGTTTGAAAATGTCTTTTCGGGAAAAATGCTCCTTCAAGGCGCAGGACAGTTTCGCCAATCGGAATAGCGGCATCTGCGCCAAACATCGCCATTTTTTTGTATTCGGCGTTGATTTCGATTTCTGTCTGCATTCCGTTTTCGATTTTTGGCGCATAATCCAGAAACGGCGTGTCTTCCCAGCCGTAAAAGCCGTAAAGCGAAATGTCGAATCGTGAAAAATAGCCCGAAAGTTTTAGCGCGTATTCAGCATTTTTTATGTTCTTTTCGGGCAATTCGATAGAAGAAAGTTGCGCTTTTTGCTCTTTTGGCAATTCTGCCGCCATAAAAATCGGAATGAAATATGCGTCGAGGGAAAGATTTCCTTTGTTGAGCGAAAAACGCACCGAGTCGATTGCAAAATACTCGTCGTCAAAAAGGGAGCGGGTGGAAGAATAATCTTTGGGGCAGAGTACATTCACAATGTCGATTCCGTCCGCCTTTCCCCATGCAGCCTTTTGCCTGCCTGCGCGGAGAGACCAAAAGTCCGTCGTGTAGTCGAGGTAGATTTCTTTTAGTTCTGCATACGTTTTGTTTTCAGTTTCATCGAATCCTGCGCGTCCTTCCGCATACGCAGAAGATTTGTTGTAAAAAGCTTCGAATTTTCCGTTCAGCCAAATATCGCCTAAGAGAAAATCCCCGCGGTTTTTCGAGCGAATTGCGCCCGCCCAAAAACTCCCTGCTTCGCCTGAAAACTGCACTTCCTGGGAGGCGAGGGAAAAAATGAAAATGGAAAGATGAAAGATTAAAGATAAAACTTTTTTCATAGTCAGCCTCTTTCATCGAATTCTTCCTTTTTCCAATGACGCTACCGTAAAGAGCGAGTCGTCAATATCGCCGCCGTCGTAAACGATATTTGCCGACTCAAAAAGCGACCAGTTTCCGCTTTGCACGTTTTGCATCTTCATTTTTTGCGCGGTGGTAAAGCCCTTGATTGTGGTAAAGTCGGAGCAGGTGAGGACGCGGTGGAGCTGGTTCTGTCGGTCGTAAAATTCGCACTTTCTAAGGATAAAATCGCTCTTTGCGATGTACGAAATGTAGCGCGGGTTTTTCTGATTTTTGTCTTTTGCAAGGCATTCAACTTTGTAGCAGTCAGTTCCGTCCACACTTTCCTCGCCAAGAAGATTGTAGTCATAGTCGCTCAGGCTTCGCTCTCCCATGTCGCGGTAAGTAAAGTCCGTTCCCATAAAGCTTCCGTCGCTTTCCGAGCCGCTTGAAGCGATTCGGCGGGTCTTTTTCATTGCGGGCATGTAAAGCCAGTTGTCCGAATCCTTCTTTTTTCCGCTTGCATCCTCTGCATAATCGAACATCAGGTAGCCGGTGCCCGAAACATCTTTTGGCTTAACAAAAACGATGACCTCTTTTTTGACATCTCCGTAATCCTTGCTTTTCATTATGACTTCGCGGATTCTGTCCGAGCCTTTTTTGGTGTGAATCGTGAGCGTCGCCGTGGAGGACGCTGTTACTGGCTCAGGAACTTCGTCCGCCTTTTTCATAATCTCGTAGCCCGAAAGCGACTGTGCGAAAGAGCTGAGAACTGAAAACTGAAAGATAAAAGCGAATGCGATTGATTTTTTCATTGTGAAATCTCCTTTTGATACATGATTTCTAACGTCATTCCGAAACAAGTTCAGCATGACAAGAATTAAATCAAGTGTTTTCTCGAACAAATCCGTTTGTTTTATTTTCCTTTCCGAAAGGTTTTGCGATATAAAGCAGCACTGGCGTAATCGTATAGTCCGCAATCAGTGCGCTTCCGAGTCCAACTACCGAAAGCCAGCCGATGTTCACAAGAACGTTCATCGTGCTGGTAAGGAAAATCGCGAACATGGCGCAGAGAATTACCGTGGTCATAATCATCGTTTTTCCGATTTCGCGGTAGGAATTTTCTATTGCGCTCCGGTAATTTCCGGTAAGCTCAAAGTGATATTTGATGTGGTTTGTAAAGTGAATCGTGTCGTCAACGGCGATTCCGAGAATCATCGGCATAATCATTGCGGTAATCATATCCAAGTTCACGCCAGCATATCCCATAATTCCGCCAATCAGCACAATCGGCACTACGTTCGGAATCATGGCGATAAAGCCTGTCCGAACCGAAGTGAATGCAAGGACAAGCAGAAGAAGAATTATAACGAGCGAGGTTCCGATTGACTTGATTGAGCCACGCACGAGTTTTCTGTTCATCTGCGCATACTGGACGACTTCGCCCACAACGCCCGCGTTTTCTGCGTCCGGGAAAAGCTCTGCCACCCATTTTTTTACGTCTGCAAGATTTTTGACGATTTCTTCTCCGTCGTAGCCCGAAAGTTCTACTTTAAGGTAAGCTGCGCGGAAGTCGTTGCTGATGTAGTCGTACAAATCCGTGCCGCCTGAAATCTCGTAAAGGAACATAATCTGCGTCACTAAATCCTGGTCGTCGGGGATGATGTATGCGTCTTCCCGGTCTTCGTTCAGTGTGCGGTTCATCTCTTTTACGATTTTTGTGACCGAAGAAACGCGCGGCTTTCCGTTTGAGACTTTCGTCTGGCTCAAAGTTCCGATTCGTTCAGCCAAAATGTCCATGTTTTTGAGCACCTGCGGATTTTTTATGGCATCTTCGTCCTTATATTCAATCAGAACTTCGTAGTCGTACTGACTTCCAAGCTGGCTCCGGGTGATTTCAAGAAGGCGTTTGATGTAAGGAGTTCGCTCTCCCATCATGTCCGAATAATTCATGTTCACTTCGATTTTGAAAATGCCCGGAATCACGGCCGCCATAACAAGGGCGGTTGCAATAACTGTAATCCACTTTTTGTTGAGGATTGCTTTTCCCATGGATTCAACCCGCAAATCCGCTTTTGTGGCTCCTTCCGTGTTCACGAATGTTGAATCTGGCTCTTTGTCCTTTCCAAAACTGTAGAGCACTGGAAGCAGAATGATGATGTAGGCGAAAACTGCAAAAACTGCCGCCGCCGTAATGCCTCCGACCCACCGCATAGGTTTGATTCCCGCCGCAAGGAAGGAAAGCATTCCCGCCATTGTCGTAATCACCGTAAAGAAAAGTGCCCAGCCAGAATCCCGCACGCTCAAGACGATTGACTCTTTTCTCTTCCCGCTTTTTCTAAAGTGCAATTTAAAGCTGTTGATGTAGTGGACTGAATAGCCCACGGCAAGCGCCATAGAAAGAAGTATTGTAATCATCAGCATTGAGTTGTTGCCTTTTATGCCAAGCCAACCTGAAAAACCAAGCGTCGTCGTGAGCGCGCCCACAGTTGAAATCGACGGCACGACAATGCCACGTAGCGAGCGGATAAAAACCGTAAGACAGACGAGCATGACGATAAAGCCCATGAGGATTCGCGTGACAAGCTGATTCATTGTGACGGCTTCTTCCTCGTATTCGGTGTAGCTCATGCCGGCAGGCCGGATTTCCCATTTGTCTGATTTGTATTTTGGGTTGCTGAAAACCTTAATCGCGGGCGGTGCGATTTTTTCCATGGCTTCGGTAAGATTTTCCGAGTACTGTTCAAGATTCACGATGAGCCAGGTTTCTGAGGCGTCGGCACTCACAAGCGTGTTCACAAGGGACTGTCGGCTTAAAATAAAGGACTTTTTCTCTGCAAGCTCTCTAGCATCCGAAGGAACGCCGTCCTCAAAAGGGCTGGTAACTTCAAAGCCTTCTTCCGTGCCGATTGGAAGGGAAAGTTCCATGAGCGACGTTATGCTTTGCGCATACGGAACATTCTGCAAAAGGTCGTCGCCAAGCTCATCAATCATTTTTAGCACTTCCGGATCAAAAACGTCGTCCGCCTTGATGTGCGCAAGCAGGCTGTCCGTCGAGCCGAAAATGTCCTCAAAATGATCCTGATTTTTCTTCGTGGTCTCCCAGTCGTCAAACCAGTCTTCCTCGCCGTTGTCCAGCGTAAGGCGGCTCAATCCCAGACTTCCGAAGACAGAAATAACTATCAGGCAGATAAGAAAAGCCCAGCGGTGTTTTACCTCAAACCGCCCGAACTTTTCAAACCAGTTGTTGATTCTGGTAACTTTCATGAGCACCTCCTCTTTCTACCACTCAAAAACAGCCCAGCGGTCGTTCATTTTTGGAAGCAGTTTTGCGAAAAGCCAGCCGCCGAACGAGTGCTTTTTCATCTCCTCGTTAAAGCTGTGCTCTTCAACAAAACGGATTCCCTCGCACAAATCCGCGATTTCCTGCCCGCTCCAAGTTCCGCTTTTAAAGACGGCGTTCGTGTTCTTTACCGTGTCGTGGTATTTTTGATTTTTGACCATGAGGGGATTATTCTGCTCGGCAATCAACGTTCCGGTCGGAAAATTCTCTTTGAGAACGGAAAGCAGTTTTTTGATTTCATCGAAAGTAAGATACATGAAAAGACCTTCGGCAAGGAAAAGCACTTTTGAATTTGTTTTTTTGATTTCAGAAAGGACTCTTTCGCACCAGCCGTTTTCAAGCACGCTCCCAGAAATCATTTCCTCGCGCTCCCGCTCTGGAAAAACTTTCTTCCGAACTTCGATTGAATCGGGCAAATCCAAATCGAACCAGGCAATTGAACCGTTATCCACGCGGGAAAATCGGTTATCAAAGCCGCAGGCCATATTCACGATGACCGCCGACGGATTTTTCGCGACAAAATCATTTACCATGCGGTCGAGCATTACTGTGCGGGCAATAACTCCCTCGTGGGACATGAATTTGTCAAAGGGTTTTGTGTCGATTCCGAGCGTCTTTATCATCTCCACAGCTACTTCATCACGGACGCGGGGATTTTTTCGCAGCGTTTCGTTCGCCTTAATCGCAACAGGAATCAGCGCCGTTGTCTCAACATCTCCAAGACTGATAGTCAATTTTTTTAAATCCTCCCTTTTTGTTAGTTCTTGCTAACTGTATAACAGTGTTATATTATTGTCAATAAAAACCAAATTTCCCCAAAATCTACAAAACCGTGCGTTCACACTCACTTTTGATTTTTCAAAAGTGCTAGGATTTAGAAACAAAGATTCTGGACTTTCGTTCAAGATGGAAGCCGGTCTTTAGAAATGGGACTGACGTATTTTGTTTGAGGTTTTGCCCAAGCGTTCAATCTCATTACGGCATTTCTTTTGGGCGACGTTCTGCGACTTCCGATTTTCATGGACACGCTCGGCACGGTTGTCGTCGTGTTCTATGCGGGGCTTGTTTCTGGCATGGCTGTAGAGTGAGCTTGTAAGGCTACTGGAAGAGGGAGGAGAACGCGGAATAAAAAAGGCGGATGACGAGTTTTTTAGCCCGCCATTCGCCATCTTGAAAAATGCGCTTGCTATTTCAGTTTCTTGTAGCCGTAAACAGCGCTTTCGCCGAGTTCTTCCTCAATGCGCAAAAGCTGGTTGTACTTTGCCATGCGGTCAGTGCGGCTCATTGAGCCCGTCTTAATCTGACCGCTGTTCGTTGCGACTGCGATGTCCGCGATTGTGGTGTCCTCGGTCTCGCCTGAGCGGTGGCTCGTTACTGTCGTGTAGCCGTGTCGGTGCGCCATCTCGATAGCCTCGAGCGTCTCGGTGAGAGAGCCAATCTGATTGACCTTGATGAGAATCGCGTTTCCCGCTCCCATTTTGATGCCTTTTTCGAGGAACTTCACGTTCGTTACGAAAAGGTCATCGCCGACGAGCTGACAGCGCTCTCCGATGCGTTCTGTGAGTTTCTTCCAGCCTTCCCAGTCGTTCTCGTCGAGTCCGTCTTCGATTGAGTCAATCGGATACTTTGTGATGAGCTCCTCAAGATAGGCAATCTGCTCATCGTCGCTCAAACACTTTCCGTTCGGGTCTTTCGGCGTGCCGTTTGAAAGCTCTTTGTAGTTGTAGAAGAACTTGCCGTCCTTTTCAACGCTGAACTCGCTTGCGGCGCAGTCCATCGCGATTTTCACGTCCTCGCCCGGCTTGTAGCCCGCGTCGTTGATTGCCTGAACGATAGAATCGAGCGCGTCGTTAATGCCGTCGAACTTCGGGGCAAAACCGCCCTCATCACCGACAGCCGTAGAAAGTCCGCGCTTTTTTAGGAGCTTTGCAAGTGCGTGAAACACTTCTGCTCCCATACGAATTGCTTCCTTTTCTGTTTTTGCGCCAACAGGACGAATCATGAACTCCTGAAAGGCGATAGGTGCGTCAGAGTGCGCACCTCCGTTGATGATGTTCATCATCGGGACAGGCAGAACGTGAGCGTTTGCGCCTCCGATGTAGCGATAAAGCGGAATGTTGAGCGCCTTTGCCGCAGCCTGCGCCGTCGCGAGCGAAACGCCAAGAATAGCGTTTGCGCCGAGTTTGCTCTTTGTCGCTGTTCCGTCGAGCGCGAGCATTTTCATGTCGATTGCGCGCTGCTCAAACACGTTGTCGCCCTTGAGAGCTGGTGCGATGATTTTGTTAACGTTGTCCACGGCTTTGAGAACGCCTTTTCCGCCATAGCGCGCCTTGTCGCCGTCGCGGAGCTCAAGCGCCTCGTTCTCGCCGGTGCTTGCTCCAGACGGAACTGCCGCACGGCCAAGAACGCCGTTTTCAAGAATCACGTCAACTTCGACAGTCGGGTTTCCGCGTGAATCAATGATTTCGCGCCCGATAACATTTGCGATTGCACATTTATTCAGCATTTTTTTTAAACCTCCAAAACGTTTTCACTTTTGCCGGGTTGTCTTCCCGACATTACAGTTAGTTATAACTAACAAAAGTTGTTATACCCTCCCCGTTCTTTTCTGTCAAGCGAGGAATTGTGCAGTTTCAGAGCTGTATACTTTTATAAAATCTTTCCATGCCGCATAATTCCGTCATGGCAGAAAACACTTTGCAGAAAATCCACGAGATTGCGGTTGCCGAATTCCTGGAAAAAGGATTCCGCGGGGCGTCTCTTCGGGAAATCGTCAAAAAAGCAGGCGTCACGACGGGCGCGTTTTACGGATATTACAAAAGCAAGGAGGAGCTTTTTTCGGCACTCGTGAAGCCGCACGCCGATTGCGTCGCGAATCTTTTCGGCGGACTTATCGAGCAGTTCAAGAACCTTCCGAAATCCGAGTGGGCGGAGAACATGGCGACGTTCTCCAAAAAAGGAATCGTTCAGATTTACGAATACGCGTGGAAGCACAAGGACGCGTTCCGCCTCATCCTGAACGCGAGCGAGGGAACGGTCTTCGAGAATTTCGTCCACGATATGGTCGAAAAGGAAATCGAAATCACGCACATTTTTTACCGGGAGATGGAAGCGCAGGGATACGAGCCGTATGCGTTCGAGCCGACGCTTGAGCACACGATTGTCTCGGGCGAATTCTCCGCGCTTTTCGAGCTTATCATCCACGACATCCCGTTCGAGGAAGGACTGAAATGCGCCGATAAAATCCACGACTTCTACGAGGCGGGCTGGCAGAGCGTTCTCAAATTGAATTGACCTAAATCGCGACTTTATGATATAACGCTGCTATCTATATTTATAACATTGTTATTCCGAGGTGAGATTATGACTTTTTCAAACAAATGGGTTGCTTTTGGTGTCGGCGTTGTGGCAGGTGCTGCAATTGTTTCACTCGTCAGAACTCCCGCATTCAAAAAAGCGTGCGCGGCTGTCGTCGGAAAAGGCTTGCAGCTCAAAGACGATGCGTGCGCGTTCGCTGAATCCGTAAAGGAAGATGCCGAGGATATCGTTGCCGAGGCAAAATACAACAACGCGAAAAAAGCCGAAGAAGCAAAAGCATAAAAAATATCATTCCGAAAATACGATGATGCCGGGCCATGCTTTTCAAAAAGCCGTTCGGCATGACAAAAACGCTTTCTGAGGACTAATCCGTGACCGTCACAATCCATCACGCGCTTCCGGGAAGACTCCGCGTCCATTACGATATACGCGAAATCACTCCCCGGCAGGCGATTCTCGCGCAGAGCCTTATCGCCGTTCAGGAAGGGATAACCGACATTTCCGTGAACACGAACATCGGCTCATATCTGATTCTGTTCGATTCCTCCATTATTTCGCAGGCGGAAATCAAAAACCTGTTCAAAGCCCTCGGTTCAAAGTATCTTGACGACGAAAAACTGCTCGAAGCCGTCTCGCAGATTCCGATTACGGAAAGCATAACGAGCATTTTCATCGGCACGATGATAAACCACTTCGCGAAGAAACTGCTTCCCCTCCCCCTCCGAAAGCTGCTGCTCTTCATGAACATCGTCCCGCGCGTCGGCTCTGCGTTGGGAATATGCTTCAGGCACGGGAACATTTTCAGCACGCAGATGCTCGACGCGACGGCTCTTACAACGGCGGCATTCACCGGCAACACGAACACGGCAAGTTCGATTTCCATGCTGCTGAACCTCGGCGAGCAGATTGAGGAAGTCACCAAGCGCGTCTCATACGGAAATCTCGCCCACAAGCTGCTGATTTCCGACGAGCCGGTGCACATTCTCGAAAACGGCGAGGAAAAGACGATTCCTGCCGACGCGCTCAAGAAGGACGATTTGGTCATCGTCCGCGAGGGAAGCATGATTCCGTGCGACGGAACGGTCGAGCGCGGCGAGGGAATGGTCAACCAGGCGAGCATCACGGGCGAAAGCCTTCCGGTTGATAAAAAAGCGGGCAGCGGCGTCTTTGCCGGCACGATTCTGAGCGAGGGCGAACTTGTAATCCGCACGCGAACGACCGGCCGCGACACGAAAGTTCACAATATCATCAAGATGATTGACAACTCGCAGAATTTGAAGGCGAACGCGCAGCGGCGTTCGGAAAATCTTGCGGAGAAAATCGTCCCGCTCAATTTCGCGCTTGCCGGAATCACCTGGCTTTTCACGCGGAATCTCACCAAAACGATGTCGACGCTGATGGTCGATTATTCGTGCGCGATGAAACTTGCCGCGCCGATTGCAGTTCTTTCCGCGATGAAGGAGGCGGCAGGCTTGGGAATCAGCGTGAAGGGCGGAAAATATCTTGAGGAAGCCGCCGAAGCGACGACGATAATCTTCGACAAGACGGGAACTCTCACTTTTGCGAACCCGAAAGTCGAGAAAATCCACGCGATGAAAGAATACGGCGAGGATTTCGTACTTCAAACGGCGGCATGCCTTGAGGAGCATTTTCCGCATCCGCTCGGGCGGGCTGTCGTCTCGCTTGCGGAAGAGCACGGGCTGCTCCATCCAGAAAACCACACGAAAGTCGAATACATCGTCGCGCACGGAATCGCCTCGACTTTGGACGGGAAAAAAGTGCGCATCGGAAGCGCGCATTTCATTTTCGACGACGAGAAAATTCCGTTCGACGAAAAAGTCCGCGACATTCAGGAAGAATCCGCGAAAAACGGCGAGTCGCTCCTGTATCTTTCCTATGACGGGGAGCTTGCCGGCGTGCTTACTATCGGCGACCCCGTTCGCCCGGAAGCACGGGAAGTCGTTCAAAATCTCAGGAAAACGGGAATCAAGCGGTGCGTGATGATTACGGGCGACACCGAAGGCGCGGCAAAGAAAATCGCGGAAAGCGCGGGGCTTGACGGCTATTATTCGCAGGCGCTGCCAGAAGACAAAGTGTCGCTCATCAAAAAGGAAAAGGCGGGCGGAAAAGTCATCATGCTCGGCGACGGAATAAACGACGCGCCAGCTTTGAGTGCGGCGGACGTCGGAATCGCAATCGAGGGAAGTTCCTCAATCGCGAGCGACACCGCGGACATCGTCTTGAGCGAGGGCGGACTTTCCTCTGTGGCGGCGACGCGCATTCTGGCGCAGGGGCTGATTCGGAAAATCTCCGCGAACAACGCTTTTATAATAGAAGTAAATTCGGCATTGCTTCTGCTCGGCGTATTCGGGCTGATTAGCCCGCAGCTCGCGGCAATCCTCCACAATTCCGTCACCGTCGGAATCAGCGTGAAGTCGATGCAGCCGATTCTCAAAATACAGTAAGGACGATTTTATGATTACCAGTTTTTTTCCCGGGCGCGTCAGGCTTCGCGCTCCGATTTTCAAGGAAAGCGATTTGGTCGAAAAGGCGCGCGCGCTTCTCCAAAAATCTGATGCCGTAAAAAAAATCGAGACGAACCCGCTCACGGGAAGCGTCCTCATCGAATACAGCCCATCGAAAGTCCCGATGGAAAAGCTTCTGCCGATGCAGGATTTCTTCGCGCGCCTCGCAGCTGAAGCCCAGCATTTCGACGGAAGTGCCGAATGCCGGAAAAAAATCTCCGATATGCTGGATAAATTGGAAAATTTGTTTTAGAAAACGTATGCACAGCCACGGTAAAGCGAAATGAAATAGTCAGCACGAACAACAACTCGGCAACCTTTTTCTTATGGATTTCATTTTCCACTTATTCATTTCTTGAATTCGATTTCAATTTGAAATTTCTGATATGAGAGTATCGTTGTATTTTGTTCCCGGATAAACAGAAAGAATTTGTACTGCAATAAATGTATTTGATTTCTGCAGTTCATACGAATCAAGTTTTTTGTAGTATCCGACATCAATTTCATTATATTCGCCCAAATCGAGAGGCTGCCAGCCGTTAATGTCTTTTAATGTGAGCTTTTTTTCACCGATGACCTTCATTTTATAATTTGGACCGTTTACAGATTGCCCGACTATTTCACCCTGAATTATAAAAACTTTGATATCTTTTGGACGATTATTTGTTTGCCATGTTTTCTGACTTTTACCAAAGCCACTCCAAATTCTCACAGGTCTTTTTACATCGACCCAAGCTATAACAACTTCGCCGATTCCATCGCCTTCAACGCCTTCGCACCAGGCCGTATCTGTTTTTCCGTCAAAACATTTTCCAGGTCCATACATTTCTGTCCATGTGTCATAGCGATATTGATTTGCCCAATCAATTTCGTATTCGTCCCATGAATCGCCGTTTTCGTCTTTTTCATTTGGCTGCAATTTTTTAGGCGGATTTCCTTCCGCAGCTAGCCATGAACTTGCAAGAACCGCATCATTTTCTCCGCCAAAGCAGGAAATGTATTCTTTTTCAAGGACATCGCCGACCTTCATATTCTTAAGTGAAAGATTCCAGTCTGACTGTTTTAACGCGCCTTTTGGCCAAAGCTGCGCGAATGTAAAAGTATTAAACATCGACAAAACGAAAATACAAACAAACATTTTTTTCTTCATTTTTTCTCCAGCGCCCCAAGTAACGGGCATCCGCCCAATTTTCTGTCGGCTTTGAAAATTTGTTATTACAGAATCATTTCAATTCAATGTAATGAGGAATCGGAATTATCCCCTCACGCACTTTATATTAACAAAAAAATGTTAAAGCGTGAGAACATTCTGACCGTCGCCGGTCAAATTTTCTGCTTCATCGGATGCTCCAATTTGCAACGCAAGCGTTGCTAAATCTTCCACACCCTCCACAGACCTAAATTCGGACACTCCTTGCCCTACTGTTTTTATTGCGTTCATTTTGAGATTGATGGCTGCGTTTACATCACGAATGTGCTCTGCTCCACATTCAGGGCAAGTCCAAGAACGAATATTTAAATTCTTTGTAATCGGATTCTTGAATCCACAACAATGGCAAATCTGACTTGAAGCAAAGAACCTATCTGCTTTTACAACCTGACAGTTGTTTTCGTTTAGGGATGACTTCCACAACAATTTGTTTGTGAAATTTCCCCACGAGGCATCGCCGTAGTTCTTTGCGTTTCGACTAAACTTCATCATTCCTTTCAAATTCAAGTCTTCAATTCCTATAACTTGATAACTTGATACAAGACGTTTAGTTTCCTTTTCAATCCAATCATTACGACATTCTGCAATGTAATGTTCCATACGAGCAACTTTTACACGAGCTTTTTCACGATTGTTTGAACCGATTTGCTTACGCATGAGTCGTCTTTGAAGTTTAGTAAGTTTTTTGAGATTTGCCTGCTTCTGAGCAACATAGCCAAAATCTTTTCCGGATGAACCATCCGAATTTATGTAAAAATCTGCTGGACTAAAATCTAATCCGATGGCTTGGTTTTCGTCGCCTTCATAGATTTTCTTTTTATGACAGTATTCTCTTTCAAAAAGCAATACTGCATAATACTCGTTCGCAGGGTTTTTTCGTATTGTTATTGATTTGAGTTCGACTTCCCCTCGAAGGAAGAAGTCTAACTTGCCTTTTTTGTTACCGCTGTGACGAAACTTAACTTCGCCTAATTTCGGAACTTTGACTTTTCGTTCGTTCCAATTTAATGCTTTTTCAGACGGATTACACTCTCTGTAGCTGAAATCGTTTGATTTTTTCGACTTAAACTTCGGTTTGCCAACTTTTGCACCGGCTCGATTGCCTTTGATTGAAGAAAAGAAATTTTTGTAAGCAACTTCCGCAAACATTGTTGCTGAACATAATGCTTGGGCTGAAACTTCTGTCATATATGGGAATTTTGCTTTCATTTCTTTTTCTGTACTGAAATGTGCTTTCTTCCAAAGTTCTTTTTGCTTATTTTTGTCGGATTCGTTTTTGATTACATTCTGATAGAACTCGTTTCGCTCAAACAACCGATTATTATAAATCTGACGGCAGCAGCCAAATGTTTTGTTGATAAGGATTTCCTGCTCTTTGGTAGGGTATATTCGTAATTTTAATGCTCTATGCTGAGTTTCCGTGTTTGCTACTAATTGTTTTATCATAATCAAAAATCTCTCTTTTGGTTGTGCTAGAGGGTTATAGGAATTACCAGTTCTTATAACCTTCGTTTTATGTATATAATTAGTGGATTTTTTTATCGTTTTGTTACTTTATGTCGCTAAGCAAAAGCCATCAGATTACATTGTTAATACCCAGATTGACAAAAAAAAGAAGATTGTGTAATAATCCGTTTTGGATGGGGTGCTGGACTGATGGGACTATCCTGAAGCAGGAAAGCAGCAATCTTATAGATTCGAGGTTGCCTTTTGGAGTTTCACTCTTGTTTTCCGCCCATCCTCAAATAAGACAAAATCTCATTCTTTTATCTGATTTTCTCCATCCTCAACCTTTTTAATCAATTTCATTCCTTCTAAATCAAGAACAAACAAAATAAGGATTAGTGATGCGGGAAGGATACCGCCTAAGGCTCCCAAAATTATAAGTCCGTAAGCGGGATCATCATACCCGTCTGCTAAAACCCTAAACAATCCGTTTATAAAAAGAAGAAAGAACGGAAGATTTACAAATCCTGCTGTAAGTCTGCCTAATGCTCTCGGAAGATTTTTTGCATAAAACTGATGAACTCCAAATCCTCCGTAAAGAACGAGAAACAGATAGTAAAGCCATTCTTTTGGTTTATTTTTATTACAGAGGGAAAAAATCACACTACCAATTCCAATCAGATAGTAAAGTCCAAGAACAATCATCATACATCAGCCTCCTAAATCTAGTTCAAAGGAACATAACCAGTTTTTCTATGAGTTCGGTTGATGACCCTCCAAAAATTTCGGATCCTTATACCTGTTCAATGCCAATATCAATTCCTATTGATATAAATAAGCGACGTATGTCGCGTACTTACTTTCGCTTCCAGCCCAGTGGGCTGTGCGTATAACAACTGGTTGTACCGCAGGCAGCTTGACTGCCTGTCGGATTTGAAAACAGTGTTATGTGCTCTTACTTCACCTCTTCTTTTCTTTCCCCAACAGTTTTATATATCTGTAAATTTTCTCTTTTTTCAATACCCCAGATTTCTACAATTTCTATTTTTTCTGGTGTCAAAAGGCGATATACAATTCTTATGCTAGTCCCACAGGCGTACAATTTATAAAATCCTGTTAAATCTACGTTGTCTTTATTTTCTAAAGGAAGTCCACACAATGGGTTCTGTGAAAGTTTATCAATTTTTTTATTTACATCTTTTTTCACGCTTCCATCAAGTTTTTTATAGTCTTCAACAGCTTCAGGAATAAATTTTATTTCATACTTTTTCTCTTCCATAACTATTCTTCCCGAATTGAATCCCAACTTACTGATTTAGAAGCATCATAATTTTTCATTCTGTTTTTTACTGTTTCTGATATTTCCATCCTTTCAAAAATATTTTCAAGAGTGGAAAGATATTCGTATTTTTCAAAAGGAATCTTTACTGCTTCCATTGTATTATTTTTTAGAATAAAAACAGTTTCTTTATTTTCTGAAATGTTTCGTACAGTCTGAGTTAATGATTTCTGAAGCTTTGTAATTGGAATCATCTGACTTGTTTCTACTAACATATTATCACCTCGCGTATATATTATAATATATAGTCAAATATATAATTTAAAGTAAGAAAAAAGCACAGCTTGATTCGAAGTTTTCATCATCGGCTAATTAAAATAAGCTAATATGCAGATTGCAAAAAAGATATTAATCAGGAACAAGAACACACTTAGGATACAAGTGCTTCCATTTATAATATAAAATTTTTTAACACCATAGAAATGCATGAACACTTTCAACAAAAAACAAACCAGCGAAGACACAAATGTGTAGATGCACACGCCCCCAAACACAAGGCATACTAAAGCAAAGCACAAGTTCACAAGGCGACCATCAGAACAACGATCCAGAATAAAAAGAAACACATCAAAGGCAAGAATTGAAAATAGAATGTAAAGATTAATCTTTAAGAATCGCATAACAGCCCCTTAATAATAACTGACATCATTTTTCATACTTTTTTTACCTTTCGTTGCCACTGGCAATCCACATAACAATTGCTTAAACGGTGGCGCGGCTTGACCCGCTGTCGGCTACGAACCTTTGTTATGTGTTTTTATTTTATCATAGCAAGTACGTATAATTCAGAACCATTTTCTGGAGCACCTGAAATTTATTGTCGCGCTTATCTATTCTTCTTCTGAAGAATTTTATTCAGGCAGTGGCTGGCTGTCGCAAACAAGACGATAATCGAAATATAGTCCACGGCAAACAGAAAATATCCGCGCTCCAAATCAAGAAAGAAGAACTGCTGCTGCAGAATCAGATATTTCCAGACTCCGCGCACGATGAAGGCGTAAATGCCGTAAAGACAGGCGAGCGAAAGGAAAATGCGGAAGATAATTTTGCGGGCTGACTTTTTCGAGCTGCTTTCTTCTTCAAAATTCCCATTTTCGGCTTCTCTTTTCTGCTTTATCCTGTTCGCAATCATCCCCACATGAAGACCGATATGCAGCGACATAAAAAGAAAATACCAATGGCTTGAAAGAAGATGCGCGGTTCGTGCAAAGCCAAGGCCGCTTTCAATTTTCAAAAATGAAAAAACGTGGTTTGAAAGAATGATTCCGCTAATCATCAAAAAAGCTGCGCAAATCAAGATGCCTATGTTTATCGATGTCTGCATTATACGATAGGGATTGTATTTCCCGCGGAAGATTGCACCAAACCAGCGGCGATTCAGTGCAAAATGCACAGCCCAAAGCACGAGCAAAGCCACGCCCAAAATTTCGTGCACAATATCGCTTGGGAACATGTAAGCTCCGCCCATGAGAATTACAGAAAGGATTGTCATTGCAATGTCGATGGGCATTCTTAAACGCTGTGTTTTTGTCATTATTTTACTCCTGTTTTCTTAAGTCATTTTTCCACGACTTTTGAAAGAGATGAACTTTTTAAGAGTTTGTGCAATCCACACTTAATCGGACAAGAAATCACAATTCCCTAAAATCCCATTCCCTGCTTTATGACGTTCACTTTTTCTTCCCCAAGAAGCATTTTCAACATTTCAAAAGCAACAGCAGGTGCTGTTTGCGGACAGTAAGAAGTGATAATGTTTCCGTCAATCACAACAGGCTCATTGACAACATTCACACCAAATTCAGCAAGTTCCCTCTGCCTGTATCCACCTGCAAGATGGTATGTTGTGGCTTTTCTGCCACCCAAACTCCCGCTTTTTCCAATTGCAAGAGATGCAACACATACGCTTGCAATCACCTTTTTGGCTTCATTGAATTTGCGTATCAGCTCAAGGAAACTTTCATTGTATGCCTCTTCAAAAAATCCGTATAGATAGTCACCACCAGGGATTGCCAAAGCGTCATAATCTTCGACAGTTATTTCAGAAATAACTTTATCAACCTTTATTTCTGTATCCCAAAATGCACTCGGAACATTTCGCTCAAAACCACATGTTACAAGTTCCGCATCATATCCGTATTCGCTTTTTGCCCATCCAACAACATCATAGAAAGGAGCAAATTCCATCATCTCAAATCCTTTGTTGCAAAATAAAAGTATTTTCATCTATGAGCCTTCTTACAATGCTCATGTACGGTAAGGAAGCAAGCAACCGAAAACAAGAGATAGACCGCCAGCACTACACTATTCCGAACCAAAGACCAAAAGATAAGCATTGTGGGAAAATCTAAACTTTTGGATTTTCCT